>Ga0307505_10000017_pt1 | contig 204926 bp, 175 predicted proteins | sample 23_S_MG_FD_202183 | JGI IMG/M metagenome (GOLD analysis project Ga0307505, IMG submission 202183) | Soil microbial communities from Populus trichocarpa stands in riparian zone in the Pacific Northwest, United States - 23_S | ecosystem: Environmental > Terrestrial > Soil > Riparian zone >... | reverse complement strand
CAATCACGACCCTCCGGCGACCCTGCGCCTGTACATCGCTCGGGGAAACGAATGCGATGCCAGTGAGCAGAAGCGCTGTGAGGATCAGACCGCCTATTCGTCGTAAATATTTGCCTTTCATTTAACCTTTAAAACCTCCTTGAAAGCCGCACTTATCCAATGCGTGTGCGGCTGATTAACCTTGTGTCAGTCTGGCCGTTTCCGTAATACCGCACGACATAAGTCTCACGATAGAGTCGGCGGCCATGGCGTACGACTCGCGAACGAGTGTATGTACGCGTCCGTCGACCATAGCGGCGGTCGTCACGCCGGTCATACCGTCTGCCATAACGATCTCTCTGCCACTGCGGCGCCGGGTTGGCAGCAGTGGTCGCATTTAGGTGCGAGCTTTCCGCTGTTTTAGCCTCAGCCGGGAGTACAAAACCTAATGTCAGCAACGCGAAAACGATTCCGAGTACCTTCTTCATGTCACTTCCCCTTTACCTTTAAAAAACTGTGGTCGGGCACCCTCGATTTTCTGGAGAGAGCCCGACCTATTAGTTAAGACACCTGAGCCGGCGGTTTGGTTACATCAATCTCGCTCGAGTTTCTCTTCGAGGAGCCTCATAGCCGGTTCACTCACAAACACTTTTGCATGCAACTGGCGGCCCCATTCGAGTGCGGTTACGTTGCGATATTCATACGTATTTTCGACATCGTATTTCGGGCCGTAACCGGGGTGGAGTTTCTTTCTTAACGAGGCGCGGATCGTGGGATCCGCGCCGTAGTCGAGCAGCAATTGGGTGAACTCCGCTTGTTGTGGCTGGTTCGTGTAGTTCATCCAGAAGGCTGGCTGGGAAACAACCGTTCCAAATAGTGCAGTGTGACCGCCGAAACCGTCTGCATCGACAGCGGCGCGAGTGTTTGGATCCATTCCTTGTTGCAGCAGCCAGCGGGCGATCTCGATCTCGTCGTAGTCGGCGCAGAGATGTAACAGGGTCGTGCCTTTGAGTGGCGTGCCTTGTGTTGCGAGCACTTCGTCGTGACAGCCGAGTTCGGGCGGATAGATCTCTTCGTGAGTGAACGTGCGGCTGAGGAGTTGCGGATCGCGGCGCAGGTGTTCTTCCAGCAGATCGATGCGGCCGCGATGGAGCGCCATCACTGGCGTGTTGGGAAGCGTGAGACCGTGTTTGACGTAGAGTTCGAGAATCTGATGTTTGGCGGCGGGCTTGCGGCTGTCGGTTTCGAGCACGACGTCGACGGCGGCGAGGCTGTTGCCGTTTTCGTCGATTACTTTTGCGCCGAGTTCGAGAGCGAGCTGTGTGCCTGTGGCGCTCAATGTGTACGCAGTGCCGCCGAGCACGCCATCAGGTAACGGCGGCGAGCCCATCAGTTCGTGAAGCAAACGGGCAGTGTCGATCTTGCTTTGCAGCAGGGCGCGATCGATTGCGTGTCGGAGATCTCGCGCGCCGAGATCGTAGAGCATTTTGATGATTTCGTTGCGGCCGAGATTTGCGGCGTAGCTGAGCGGCGGTCCCCAGTTGTCTTTTTGGATACGGGCGTGCTCGTGAATCAGGTTTGGATGTTTGGTGACGAGACCGCGCACGGCGTCGAGATCGTCACGCCAAATGGCGTCGATTAGGTTGCAGCACTGGACCAGGCGCGGCCAGTTCGGCGCGCCGTAGCTACGCGCGAGTGCAAACTGAGCGTCGGCCAACTTGATCTCGGTTTGTTGTTTCGGCCTGTTGGGTTGAAACGAGTTGACTTCCGCGAGTGCTTCGGCGTTGCCGCTACGAACGCGGCGCAACAAGTCTTTTGCCTGGTGTTTGAGTTGGTCCAGGTTTGGACGAACGGGGAGATGACGAGTTGGTTCTGGGTTTGATTTGGACATACGAGCCTCCTTCGCTGTGCCCGCTGTCCGCTATTTCGGGCTAAAGGAGGTTCGCGCTGGAACCTGTAGTCGAACTGAAATGTAGGTGGACTCAGTCCTGCCCGCGGACGGGAGGCGCCCTGCTACGCCGCGGGCAGCATAGCTTTTGGCGTGACCGTAATCAAGAGGTAGTTCATCCACAGATTACGCAGATTCAAGTCAATCTGTGTAATCTGTGGATTGCCATTCCTAAACAGTCGATCGATCCTGCGCGCGTTCAAACGCGCCCTCGAAATAGACCGGCTCGAGGCCCGTTGCCCAATATTCAACCGTCGTGCGATTTGGTTGCGACGTCTCCTGACCAGTCTTCAACGATGGCCTGCTGTCGTCCGTAGGATCAAACTCCAACCACCCGGTCCACGTTCCATCGGCTCTTTCCTCGCCATAACTCCGCACGGTGTACGCGGTTCCATCCGGAGCGACTACTTCCGTTGTGTATTCCTGTAAAAGCACTGCCATTTGCATTACTCCTGTTGTCGCACGATACAGCCACTTTTTTTCATGGATGTCACTGGAACGTAAATCCTGAAAACAAACTTTCCGCAAAAAATTTTGCCAAGCTGTCGATCCGTCGCCCCATCGTCGATTAACAGTTAAAGGAGCAATTAAAATAATGGCAGCAACTAACCCCGCGCCCGGCGGCGACGCCCGAACGGAGCCGCGCAAGCAAAAAATCACGACATTTCTTTGGTTTGACAACAATGCCGAAGAGGCAGCGAATTTCTATATTTCGGTCTTCAAAAACTCGCGCATTCTGGAAACAGGACGTTACCCGGAAGGTGCACCCGGCCCGACGGGCGCGGTGATGACCGTCGACTTTGAGCTCGACGGCCAGCACTTTATCGCCCTCAATGGTGGACCACATTTCAAGTTCACCGAAGCGATCTCGCTCCTCGTGCACTGCAAGGACCAGGAAGAGATCGATTCCTACTGGGAGAAGCTAACCGCAGATGGCGGACAGGAAAGTCAGTGCGGCTGGCTCAAGGATAAATACGGACTGTCGTGGCAGATCACGCCTGACATGTTAATGAAGTTTTGGTCGGAAGGTGACTCCGCAAAAGCGCAGCGCGTGATGCAGGCGATGATGGGAATGAAGAAGATCATCATCAAAGATATCGAAGCAGCGGCTGCCGGTTGAGCTCTCAGCGCCACAAAGAAGCACAAAGGTACTTTGGGGAACACCTTTGTGCCTCTTGTGCTTCTTTGTGGCTCTAAATCGGCCCTTTGGTTGCTCGCCAGCGTTTCGCTCTACCGCAACCCGCTGCGTAATAGTCGACTCTGAGCTTCGGCATCTGCCCGAGCGTGGCATTTGCGTAGGAAAGCACCGCAGCTTTTGCCGCGGCGGTTGGCCGCAGTGAGGCACAGTCGTCAGTAACGACAGTGCTAAAATCCTGAATCACTCGCACGCGCCCGTTCTGAAAGCTCAACAACGCAGCCATCTCAATAATCTCGCCCTGGTGCATATCACCACTGGTCATCAACAACTCGTTTATTCCGTCCATGTCGAGATCTGTCTTCGCCACGATGCCGCTTCTGAACTCAACGTCCATGTCCGCGACGAGCCGCGGGCCTGAGAAGATCGCCACGCGCTTGGACCCGAAGTTGTCGGCGTGAGATGCGTTGCACTCGTTGACGAAGATCACATACGCCGTTTCGTTTTGTCCGGCAGCAGTGAAGCTTCCGTTTACCGCCTCTGCGATATCCGGAACGATCTGACCGGCACGCCGCGCGCCAGCCAGGAACTCTCCGCCAGCATCAAAGTCGGACCTGCACCGATTGGGATCAGTTAAGTAACGGCGAAAGACTCTCGAGAGCACGTCGCGCTGAGTTGCCGCCGAAATTTTGGTCGGTTTATTCGTGCGTTCGTTGCGAAAATCGTAGAGGATCTGGCGTTGCGGCCCCGGAGGTCTTTGCGCGGCCACGGGGACAAACGCCAGCGGCAAGAGGAGGAGAAGAATTGTTTTCATATCCAAAGATTACACTGTTAGAATCAGCGCCGCTATGACTAAATTACTTCTCGCTCTACTCCTGACTACATTTGTTTCCGGTGAAGAATGGTCGCAGTTTCGCGGGCCAAACGGCACCGGCGTTTCCGCCACCACCGGTCTGCCAGACACATTTGGACCAAACAAAAACGTCGTTTGGAAAACCGAGTTGCCGTCGGGCCATTCATCGCCGGTGCTGACGAACGATCGGATATTTGTGACGGCGCACAACAAGGAAAAACTTTTCGTGATCGGTCTCGATCGCCAGAGCGGAAAGATTCTTTGGCAGAAGGAAGTGCCGCGCGCGCGTGAGGGAAGATTACAGAACGTGAACGGTCCAGCTTCGGCGAGTCCCGTGACTGATGGCTCAAACGTCTACGTGTTCTTCCAGGACTTCGGCCTGCTCTCGTTCGATCGCGACGGCAAGGAACGCTGGCGGCTTCCGCTTGGTCCATTCAACATGTTCTACGGCTTCGGCGCGTCGCCGATTCTCGTCGACGACAAAGTGATCCTCCCGGTCGATCAAGACTACCCGGCGTCTTACATGGTCGCGGTCGACAAGAACAGCGGAAAGGTTCGTTGGAAAATCGAGCGGCCCGTCGTGATCTCCGGTTATTCGACGCCGATCGTTTATCAACCGAAACAGGGACCAAAGCAGATCGTCGTTCCCGAGTCATTTCAACTCTCGGCTTATTCAGTTCAGGACGGCAAGCGAGTTTGGTGGGTGCGCGGTCTGGCGTGCGAGATGAAATCAATTGCCAGCCAGGACGGCGAGTATCTCTACATCAACGGCTGGGGCTTCCCGCAGAATCAACCCGGGCAACAGATCCCGACCATTTCGTTTGAAGAGGGTCTTAAGAAATACGACAAGGACAACGATCGCCAGATCGCAAAAGCGGAAACAACCGGCGCCGAGAAGATGGACAAGATGTTGAATGCGGCGTTCGAAGCATTCGACATGAATCGTAACGACAAGCTGGATGAAAAAGATTGGGAAGTGTTTCGCGCGATGATGGCGTCGGAGAATGGTTTGCTCGCGATTAAGATGGGCGGCACCGGCGATCAAACGGCGACCGCGATTCGCTGGCGTTATCAGAAACCCGTGCCGCAAGTGCCGTCGACGTTGCTCTACAAAGGCGTGCTTTACATGATTAACGACAGCGGCATTCTGCTTTCGTTCGATCCGGCAACCGGAAACGTGTTGAAGCAAGGCCGGCTGCACGGCGCGATCGACAAATACTTTTCATCACCTGTAGCAGCGGACGACAAAGTGTTTTTGATCGGTCAGGGCGGTCAGGTTTCAGTGTTGAAGGCGGCGGGTGAATGGGAAGTGCTGGCCGTTAACGAACTGGACGACGAATGCTTCGCCACGCCCGCGATTGCGGACGGCCGCATCTACATTCGAACGCGCAGCGCGCTGTACGCGTTTGGTAAGCAATCCACAGATTCCGCGGATTAATCTGTGTAATCTGTGGATAAAGTTTCTGTCACAAAGCGCTAGCCGAGCGGTGTTTACTCCTTTGAGCGTCAAAAACCTACTGATTTTGAGCGGAAATCAGTTGCGAATGAAGCCAAAGGAAAAGCATGAGAAAGTTCGGCAGCATCACGGTGCTGTGCGCGTTTGCTCTGTTTGCATCCGCGTTCCCACTGTCAGCACAAACAACCGCTCCTTCCCCGACGTCTGATCCCGCGATCACAGCACTGAGCGTGATGGGAGTGGTGTCTGAGCTCAAAACAGACACGCGCCAGGTAATTGTCACGACTGCGGCCGGCAACCAGGTCACGGTCATGCTCAGCGACCGCACGGTCTTCATGCGTATCCCGCCGGGCGAAAAAACCAAAGACAAGTTCATCAAGATCAACCCGACCGATTTCGGCGTTGGCGACAGTGTCTTTGCGCGCGGGCGAATGACTGAGGATCGCAAGAGCATGCCGGCGCTCGAGTTTTACGTGATGAGCAAGGGCGATATCGCGGAGAAACGCGAACGCGAGCGTGAAGAGTGGCGCAAGCGCGGCATCGCCGGAGCGATCAGCGCAGTCAATGCAGACACGAAAGAGATCACAGTCGATTCGCGAACCGCGGAAGGTCCGAAGCCGGTTGTGATCGCGACTACCGCGGAGACGAAGTTTCGCCGTTACGCGCCTGATTCGATTCGCTTCAGTGATGCCAAACCGAGCGCGATCGGCGAGCTGAAGGTTGGCGATCAACTGCGCGCACTCGGAACGAAGAGTGCTGACGGCGCGAAGTTTAATGCCGATGAGATCGTGACCGGTTCGTTTCAAACGATCGGCGGCGCGATTACTGAAGTGAACGCCGAGAAGCAGGAGATCAAGATCAACGACGTGCAGAGTAAACAGCCGGTGACGATCGTCGTGAGTAAAGACTCGCTGATGCGACGACTCACGCCGGAGCTGCTGACCGCGTTGATGCCGCCGCACTCTGAAACAAAGCCTGAAACAAAGTCCGCATCGTCGTCACCTACAAATGCGGCGCCGCCCGCGAAGGGTAGCGGCGATCTGCAGGAGATGTTCGATCAACTGCCGGCGTTGTCACTCGCGGAGTTGAAACCAGGAGAGTCGATCCTGATCTCGAGTACGAAGGGCGTGGATCCGGCGCGTGTGACGGCGATCGCGGTCGTTAGTGGTGTTGGTCCATTGTTGCAGAACAGTCAAGGTGGCCGTCCGGCCGCAGTGTCGTTGGGCGCGATGAGTCTCGGTGGGCCGTAAAGGCCATCCACAGATTACACAGACAAGAAAGTAGCAGGGAAGGGCAATGTTGCGAAGACAGTTAAAGAGTCTTTTCGTCGTAGTTTGTCTGCTGAGCGTGTGCGCTTCTGTAAGTGTCGCGCAGCAGCGCGTTGGTTTGTTGCGGGGACAGGTTACTGACGAGCTTGGTGCGCTGGTTGTCGGCGCCACAGTAACGCTCGTTGCGGCCGACGGAACGCTAAAGAATGCGACCTCAAATAATGAAGGTTTTTACACGTTCAATGGAGTCGCCCCCGGCGCGTACACTTTGCGTGTCGTTTCGCCTGGCTTCAGTGCTTACGAAAAGACTGAATTAGCAATCGCGTCTGGACCACGCACGACTCATGACGTGCGCCTCGTCGTGACGCTCGAAAAACAAGTGATCACAGTCACCGAAGAACAAGCGCTCAACACCGATCCCGCAAACAACGCCGACGCGGTCGTGTTGCGCGGCCAGGATCTCGACGTGCTGCCTGACGATCCGGATGCGCTCTCCGCCGCCGTGTCTGCGATGGCCGGGCCTTCTGCTGGTCCAAGCGGTGGACAGATCTTTATCGACGGTTTCACCGGCGGACGTATGCCGCCGAAAGAATCGATCCGCGAAGTGCGCGTCAATCAGAATCCGTTCAACGCCGAAAACAGCGGCATCGGGTTTGGGAACATCGAGATCTTCACGAAACCCGGCGCCGACAAGCTACGCGGCAGCACGTTCTTTAATTTCAATGATGAAAGCCTGAATTCGCGAAACCCGTTCGCGCCGAGCCGCGCGCCGTTTCAGGTGCGCTATTTCGGCGGCAGTCTCAGTGGTCCAATCAGCAAAGGCAAGTCGTCGTTCTTTATCGACTTTCAAAAGCGTGAGATCGACGATAACGCGATTATTAACGCGACGATTTTGAACTCCAATCTCATACCCGGACCTTTCAACGTGGCGCTGATAACCCCGCAGCGTTTCTTCTCGTTCAGCCCGCGTTTCGATTACCAACTGAACCAAGGCAACACGCTGGTGATGCGTTACTCCTACACGCGCACACGTGCGGACAACATCGGCGCTTCTGACTTCTCGCTGCCCGAGCGCGCGTTTAGCCGTTCAAATACATTCCAGACGTTTCAAGTAACCGAGACGGCGATTATCAGCCCGACGCTGATGAACGAAACACGCTTTCAATACCAGCGAAACCGTGGACAGCAGGACGGCAATAACTCAATTCCGACAGTCGTCGTGCAGGAAGCTTTCATCGCGGGCGGATCGCAGGTCGGACTGGCGCACAACGACGAAGATCGCTGGGAGTTGCAGAACTACTCGACGTGGACCAAGGACCGTCACATCCTGCGTTTCGGCGCGCGCGTTCGCGGCGTACACATTAGCGACTTCTCGCCGCAGAACTTCGGCGGCACGTTTACGTTCTCCGGCGGCGAGGCTCCGCAGCTCGACGCAAACAATCGGATCGTGCTCGATGCGAATGGCGATCCGGTGTTGATTCCGATCACCAGCCTCGAGCGCTATCGCCGCACGCTGTTGTTCCAGGGCAATCCCGACATGCGTCTGCTCGGCGGTGGCCCCACCCAGTTTTCGATCGCCGGCGGCAATCCGGAAGCATCGGTGAGACAGATCGATCTCGGCGCGTTTGTGCAGGACGAATGGCGTGTGCGACCCAATCTGACGTTAACGGCGGGATTCCGTTACGAGCGGCAAACGAACATCAGCAGCAACTACAACTTCGCGCCGCGTCTGTTTTTCGCATGGGCGCCGGGCGGAACGAACGTCGGTGGTAATCCAAACGCGCCTTCGAGCTCGTCGCCGAAGATGGTCATTCGCGGCGGCATAGGCCTCTTCTACGATCGCTTCAGTGAACGCGCGACGCTGCTTGCGAATCGATTCAACGGTACGAACCAACTCGACTTCCGCGTATTCGATCCCGAGACCCTCGACGAAGCAGTGTTTTCACTGAACGGCGTGACAAACGTGCCGACAGTTGATTCGTTATCTGCTTTTGCCGCGCCGCAAATCGTACGCCGCATTGCACCGGATTTTCAGGCACCCACATTTGTGATGACGGCGATCAATTTCGAGCGGCAGTTGCCGTCGAAGTTCACGATGTTCCTCGTCGCGTTCAACTATCGCGGCAAGCATCTGCTGCGTGTGCGAAACATCAACGCGCCTTTGCCCGGCACGTACGATCCCGCGAACCCGAACGCCAGTGTGCGTCCGTTTGGCAACATCGGCGACATTTATTATTACGAGTCGAGCGCGAAGTTTAACGACTTTCGTTTCTTTGGTGGCGTGCGCCGGCAGATGAGCAAAGGCTTTTCGCTGTTTGCAAACTTCGGCACGGGCAAGGGAAAGACCGACACGGATTGCATCTTTGGAGGAATCGGAAACTGTTTTCCGGCCGATAGCTACGACGCGAGCGACGAGTACTCGCGTGTGAGTTTTATTCCGAGTGCAAACTTTTTCGTCGGCGGCACGCTCATACTGCCCAAGCTAAAAGTGAACTTGAATCCGTTCATCGTTTTTTCAAGCGGGCGTCCGTTCAATATCACGACGGGCCAGGACACGAATGGTGATGGAGTGTTTACCGAGCGGCCCGCGTTTGCGACAGCCCAAACCGATCTCGCTGACGTTAAGAGAACGAAGTTTGGTGATTTCGATTTGAGTCCCGATCCCGGTCAGCAACTCATCCCGCGCAATTACGGTTTGGGTCCGAGCTTTTTCTCCGTGAACCTGGGAATCAGCCGCGCGTTCATGTTCGGGAATGTACCCGCAGCAGCGGCAGCACCTTCGTCGACGCCGGCCGGAGCTGCTCCCGCTTCCGCGGGGGCAGCCAAACCTGCGAATGGACCAGCGCCAGAAAAGCGATACACATTGACCTTTTCCGTTAACATCCAAAACCTTCTCAACACAACCAACTTGTCAAATCCGATCGGCAACTTGAGTTCGCCTCGGTTTGGTGAGTCGACGTCAGTGTCAGGCAGCTTTGGTTTTGGACCAAGTGGCAGCTCTGCCGCTGGCAATCGTCGCATTCAGTTACAAGTGCGTTTTGGTTTTTAACCACCGGTTTACTTCTTCAACTTCTCGGCTTCGGCGCGGATTCGTTCTTCCTGCTCACGCAGTTCGGGCGTGAATTCTTCGCCGAAGTCGTCCATTTCAAACACCGGCCGAATCTCAATCTCGGCGCCACCGTCAAACGGCGCACGCTTCAACCACTCCACCGCTTCGTCAATAGACTTCACCTGCCACATCCAATAGCCGGCGATTAGTTCGCGTGTTTCGGCGAATGGACCATCGGTTACAAGGCGCTTGCTGCCGTCAAACTTTATGCGTTTGCCTTTCGACGACGGATGAAGCCCTTCGCCCGCCAGCATGATCCCGGCTTTCACCAACTCTTCGTTGAAATTGCCCATGTCCGCCAGCATTTGTTCGCTGGGCATGACGCCGGCTTCTGAATCTTCGTTCGCTTTTACAATGACCATTACTCGCATTTTGCTTTCTCCTTAAATAATTTCGACCTTCACTGGCTAATCGAACGGGCAGCAGCCAATTCGACAGTTCCACTAAAATTTTTTAAGCTGCCCGGAATGATTGTTCACCTGCTGGATGGTACCTACGAGCTGTTTCGACACTTTTACGGAATCCGTCGCTTCAAAAAGACCGATCCGCCGTTGGGCGCCGTGTCTGGAGTTCTGGCCACGGTCGTGCAGATGATTGATGAAGGCGCGACGCACATCGGCGTTGCGACCGATCACGTCATTGAGTCGTTTCGCAACAAACTGTGGCCGGGTTACAAAACGAGCGCCGGAATGGAGCGCGCGTTGATGGCGCAGTTTGTGCCGCTAGAGGAATCGTTGTTGGCGATGGGCGTGACGGTTTGGCCCATGATCGATCTCGAAGCTGACGACGCGCTTGCTTCGGCTGCGTATCTGGCGGCGCAGGATGAAGAAGTGGAGAAAGTTTGTATCTGGACTCCCGACAAGGATCTGTCGCAATGCGTGGTTGACGATCGCGTCGTGCAAATCGATCGACGTAGCGGTGTGATTCGCAACGCTGAGGGAGTGCGCGCGAAGTTTGGCGTCGATCCGCAGTACATTGCCGACTATCTCGCGCTGGTGGGCGACTCGGCAGACGGTTATCCGGGAATTTCAGGTTGTGGTCCAAAGACGGCGGCGCAGTTGATCAATCGTTATGGACCACTGGAAGAGTTTCCGCCTAATGCTTTGAATGAAACAAATCGTCCCCTGGCAATACTCTTCAAAGACCTGGCGACGTTGAGAACTGACGCGCCGCTTTTCGAGGACGTGGATGAATTGCGTTGGCGCGGCGCTGCTCCCGACTTTGAAGCCGTGGCAAAGAAGATTGGCAACGCGCGATTGTTGACGAAGGTACGCAAGCTTGAAAGAAGTCTCCAATAAACCACGGTTCGATCGTTCGATCGTCGAAGGGCCGCTACAGCCAGCCGTTTGGAAGATCGCGTGGCCCACGATGCTGACGAACGTGATCGGCGGATTGCAGGGCATGGTGGACCATGCGCTCGTCGGCCATCTCGTCGGTTACAAAGCCAACGCGGCGATCGGCGTGAGCTGGCAGATCTTTATCGTCGTCATTGTGTTTATCTCTTCTCTGTTTACCGGCATGAGCGTGCTCGTGGCGCGTTTCGCTGGCGCTGGTGACGAAGAGAAAGTGAATCGCACGGTTTACCAGGCTTTTCTCACCGCAATCTTCATCGCTTTGGGCGTGATGGCGCCGATCGGTTATTTCGTCTCGCCGAGTCTGCTCAACTTCGTCCACGCGGCGCCGGACGTGAAAGCCGAGGCGTTGCCGTTTCTGCGCATCATGTTTGTTTTCAGCCTGGGCATGATGATCTTCTTCATGCTTAGCGGCGCGTTGCGCTCGGCCGGCGACGCGCGCACGCCGATGATGCTCGGGATCACGATGACCGTGCTCAATCTTGTTTTGAACATAGTGCTGATTCGCGGGCTTGGTCCAATTCCGGCGTTTGGAACGATGGGCGCGGCGATGGGCACGTGCATCGCGTCGGGCGCGATTGCGCTTTTCGCACTCGGCAAGATGTGGAGCGGAGATTGGGTCGTGTCGTTTCCGCGGAGCGGGTTCATGCCGGATTGGGGAATTATCAAAGCGATCTTTCGTTTTGGTTTGCCGACTGGAATTCAGGGAATCGCGATGAACGTCGGCGGCGTGTTCATGCTTGCTTTCATCGGTTCGCTTGCACACAGCGCGGCCGCGCAGGCGGCGTTTGCGGTTGCTTACACTGAGCTTTTTTCGCTCGTGACGTGGACGTCTGTAGGACTGATGGGCGCTGCGGCGGCAGTTGCCGGACAGAATCTAGGCGCTGGTAACCCGGATCGCGCAAACGCAGCCGTACACGTAGCGGCGCGTTTTGGGTTCGCGGGTGCGATGTTTTTGGGCGTGTTCTATCTGTTTTTTCCGCGCCAATTGCTTGCTATTTTTGGGATGAACGAACCTGACGTGGTTGAGATTGGCGTGCAGCTACTGCGTGTGCTGAGTCTCTCGGGTCTGTTCATCGCGGTGGCGCTGACGTACACCGGAGGCTTGCAGGGAACTGGCGACACGCGCAGTCCGCTTTACATCTCGATCGTCTCGCAGATCTTCATTCCACTCGGCATCTGTTTCGTGATTCAACAGACGAGCAAGCTCGATCCGATCGACATCTGGATCGCGATCCTCGCCGGACACGCGACGCGTTGTTTGCTGAGTGTCGTGCGATTCAAGCAGGGGCGCTGGCGAATGATCGCGGTCAGTATCGATTCGAAGTAGAGCCACAAAGAGGCACAAAAGTTGGTTTAGTTTGTGCTTCTTGTGCCTCTTTGTGGCTGATTATTTCTTCGCGCCGAGACTCTTCTTCAGAATCGCCACGAGGTCGACGACTTTGTGATCCGTGTCGGCCTCCGTTTCAATGCGCACCACGTTGCCGCGTTGCTTCTCTTTCTTCTTCACCAGCTTCAACAGATCGTCAGTCTGCTTGTCAGCCAGCTTCGTGGGTGAGAACTGTTTCTTCGATCTTGTACCGATCAGTTTCTCAAACTTGCGCACGCTTGCCGGGGGTACGTCTTTCTTCTTCGGCAATCCGACGTCCGCGGGGGAGCGAATCTCATCCGGAAACCGCATCGTCTCCGCTCGCAGGATTCCTTTTTCCGAAAAGATCGCCACGAGGTATTCCTTGCCGCGCATGACAAACGTCGCAATGCCGGCGAGCTCGTTCTTATCCATCGTCTCGGCCAGGAGTTTGTAAGCTTTCTGTGAACCGGCGGCGGGCGTCAGGAAATAGCCGCGTTCGAAGTAGAGCGGTGGAATTGAATCGGCCGGAACAAACTGCGTCAGGTTGATGTCGCGTGTTTTCTCCGGTTCGAGTCGTTCCAACTCTTCGTCGGTGATGGTGACGTATTTGTTTTTGTTGACCTCGTAGCCGCGTATCACCTCATCCGCATCGAGATCCTTGCCGGTCTTTTCCGCGTAATACTTTCGAGCCAGCGGCTGGCCGTCTGGTCCAAGCATACGCAGCGACGCGCGATTCGCGCGCGCGGCCGGGAAGAGACTCACCGGCACGCTCACCAGGCCAAACGTCAACGTTCCCGACCAGAATGGTCTGCCTCCGGCGTTCTCGTCTTCGACCGGCTGTGGTTTGCGTCTTGTACTAGGCAGCTCGTTTCTCCTCCTTCTTCTTCAGTGCCGCGATACTCTTTTCGAGCACGTTGCCGAGATCCGCGCTCTTGCGTTTGGTCTTCACTGCGCGCAGGCGCGGCGCGTGACCTTTCGCCTTTTTCTCGATGAACTCCATCACGCGATTGCGATACTCGTCTTTGTAATCTTTCGGATTGAACTCACCCTGGAGCATCTCGACGAGCTGCTTCGCCATGTTCAACTCTTTTGCTGTTGGTGCAGCGCCGGCAGGCTTTGTTAGTTGATCCGCTAGAATCACTTCCTTCGCATCGCGCAACGTGAACAGAAACAGGTAATCGTCGACCGGGCGCAGGCCGCCCGCGTAATACTTGCCGCGCATCACCCACTGCGCGATGCCTTCACTCTTCTTGTTGTTGAGAGCTTCGACGAGCGCGAAATAATCCTTGTCGCCGTCGTCTGGTCCAAGGTAGTAAGGCCGGTCGTACCACTGCTGGCTGATCTCAGCCTGCGGCACAAACTCGACGATCTCGATATCGCGCGACGGCGGCGGTGCTAATTTCTCGAGGTCCTCTTCGGTGAGGATCACGAATTTTCCCGGCTCGACTTCGTAACCTTTTTGGATCTCTTCGGAGGCCACTTCTTCGCCCGAATCGGGATCGATCATGTGCTGCTTCACGCGCGCTTTGTGCTTGTCGTCGAGGATGTGAAAGCGGACAGTTTTGTCTTCGATCGCCGAATAGAGTTTGACGGGAATCTTCGTGGCGCCAACTTTCAGTTGGCCCTTCCAGATTGCGCGGGCCGCCATTAGCGTTGTCGCTCCTTTTCCGTCGAGCGCGTCGTTCCTGTTGAGCGCGCCGTCTCACAGCCGTGACATAGCAACTCGATCGAGATTTCCTGTACGCATATTGAACAGACGTTAGCGTCGCAATCGAGACAGTATGAGCCCGTTTGATATGCGTACGACTGATGACACGACGAACAGACCTCAGTGTCATCATCAAACCACCACGGTGCCGTTGTTTGCTGTTTAGCGCGCGTCAGTTCTCAAACCCTCCAGCTTCCGTTTTTTAGCTTGCTGTTCTGTTCCAAATCACCTCATTGGCTCCCGAGAACCTTAGCGCAAACGCGATGCCAAGGGGAACTTTGGGTCAGGGGAAATATGGAGAGAGTCATCAGGAATTATATGAATTTTCAGGAGGAAGATATTTATGTAGCATGTGTGCGCCTTAAGTCTCTGCATTGGTCCATATCGCCCAACAATCTCCTCCCGCACAACTCAGCCCGTGTGAAGTGTGAGGATTTCCTTGGCGTTGCCGGCTCCTTTTTCCATCGTCGCTAAAAAGCACAGTGACGGTTGTGTGCTCTTATCAACCGCGAGCGATCGTATCTTCAAGCTCAACGGTGTAGGCGCGCTGACTTGGCTCGTTTTAGAGCAGAACACGAACGCTCTTAGTCTTGAAGAAGTCGTTGACGAGTTGCGCCGGCAGTTTGAAAACATCAACCGCGACGGCGAGAGGCGCTATGAGGCATCGCGCGAACAACTCCGAATGGACACCGCGCGTTTTCTCGCTGCGCTGGCTGAGGCGAGTCTGGTGCAAGTGTTAATCGATCCAAATAGGCGCGAGACTTATCGGATACGCGGAGATGTTTGCGGAACGACGTCGAAGACTATTGCCGAAGTAACTTCAACAGAAAAGACGAACAACTTGCCGTCGGTTTTCCCTCCGACGTTGGTTCCAGAGGCGGCAAAGACTCACCCCGGCAAATGGGAAACGTTAACTGCTTTCTGCGCTTTGTTTGCTTTTGACCTGCTGCTGCGCTTTCGCGGTTTTGAAGCATTGGTCAAGAAAGTGGAAAGTTGGCCCACCGCCGAGCCTCACACGACAGATCCGGAACTCTGTCGGCGGGTCTGTGCGGCGGTCAATCGTGCGCAAGTCTATTACCCGAAGAAAGCGATGTGCCTGCAACACTCTGCCGTGGTCACGTGTTTGTTACGCCGCAACGGTGTAGCGGCCGAGATGGTGCTCGCGGCGCAGGAGTTTCCACCGAAGGCACATGCGTGGGTCGAAGTTGCTGGCGCAGTTGTGAACGACTACAAGCAGGTCAAAACGAGGTATCGCGAATTGAAAAGAATCTGAGGAACTCATGAGCGCCATCGGTGCCATCTTCAATTTCCACCAACGGTCTTTTGCAGAGGATGATCTGCGTGACCTGACGGCGCTGTGGAACGCGTTGCGTAAATGGGGACCTGATGGCGGACGCATTGTCGCGACCGGCTCCGTAGGCTTCTGTTACCAGGCCTTCAACACGAATCGCGAAGCGCGTCTGGAAAACCAACCGCTCGTCGCACGCGACGGGCGCATTCTTGCTGCCGATGTTCGCGTTGATAACCGTAAGGAACTGTTTGCCGCGATTCACGATGTGCTCGACAGTCGCTCCACCGATGCTGATTACCTGATGGCTGCGCACAGCAGATGGGGCAAGACGTTTCCTTTTCATATCGTCGGCGAATACGCCTTCGTGCTTTTCGCTCCGCTCGAGCGGCGATTACTCCTCTGCCGCGATCACATCGGTGCGCGTCCGCTTTACTACCATCAAAACAATGATCGTTTGATTGTCTCGTCGCAGCTTGCGCCGCTTATCGATCTCTTCGGCATTTCTCGAGAGATCGACGAAGAGTATGTTGCGGGCTGTATGTCGCGTGGCCCACACGTAAGCCTCACACCTTACCGACAGATTCACGCCATGAAACCCGCGCACGTGCTCATCGCAACAGATTCAGGGCGTGTGATCGAAGAGCGGTATTGGCAGCTTGAGCCGGGCAGTGAAATCCGTTTCGGCAGCGACGGCGAATACGAAGAAGCCTTTCGTTATCACCTTCGCAATGCAGTGCAAGCGCCACTGCGCACCGATCGGCCGGTAATGATCGAACTCAGCGGCGGCCTCGATAGTTCAACCATCGCCTGCGTTGCCGCGGAGAGTATTGGCAATGGTCAAACCCAGACCACGCGCTTCGATACGGTCTCGTATGTGTACGATGAGTCGCCGACGTCTGACGAAAGCAAGTTTATTCACTGCGTCGAAGATCACCTGGGCCAGACCGGAATACACGTCCGCGATGAAGATTCCAGCTTATTGCCACCGCCGAACGAGGAACTCGATCTGGCCTCTGCCAACCTGCTGGTGTGCGCCTTCAGTTATCACGCGGCTTTGTGTCGCTTAATGGAGGAGAGCGGCGCCAGAGTTCTCTTAACGGGTATCGGTGGAGATCAGATCCTCGGAGCCAGTTACGATCCCTATCCCTTACTCGCCGATCTTCTGGCCACGAGAAAGCCCATAGCCTTACATCACGGGCTACGCTTGTGGAGTCAGACCTTAGACAAACCTTACATCTCGTTACTTTGGCAAAAGGCGATAGTGCCGGTGTTGCCGCGGCATCTACAACCGTGGTGCCGGCGAGAGTCCATGAACAGAGTGCCCCCGTGGTTCAATGCTGATTTTGTAGCGCGTGCCAACTTGCGCGAACAGCGATTGCCTACGCCGGATCCTTTTGGTTTCCGTCTTCCCAGTGACATCGATCGGTCCATCAGTTACCTGTCGGTAGTCAGGAGTGTCTCGCCATGTTATCGCCGGGAATTGACTTGTTTGGATAGTTCATATCCTTTCATGCACCGCCCGTTCGTCGAGTTTCTACAGGCAATCCCTTTCGAACAGTTTTTGCGGCCAGGTGAGAACCGATCGCTCATGCGCAGGGCATTGCGCGACGTATTGCCGGAAAAGATCGCGCGCCGAAAAACAAAAGGAGATCCGTCCGAAGGTCTCGCTCGCGCCATTGCCCGTGAAGCGTCGACGATGCGGTCTTTCTTAACAGACGCGCGTGTTTGCGCTTATGGGTTTATGGATTCAGCATCGCTATTTGCCGCAATTGACAGAGCCAGGAACGGGCTCGAGCCACATGCCGGCGCTCTACTTTTAACAATCTCCCTGGAGTTTTGGCTGCGAGCGCTCGAAAAGCGCCCGGTGGCCAAAGACTGCGCCACTGTTCGTGAAGTTCCAGACTTGGCGGTGGCGTAGATGGAAGAATGCTTTGCCGGCAATGCGAACAGCGTGACGGCAGAGTAAGAACTTAACCGTAGTGCTTAAACAGGAGAGCAAGATGATCGACAAATACGAAGCTGCGGAAGTGCTCGTCGTTGGCCGAGCTCAAGACGTTATTCTCGGTGAAAAAGACAACATTGCGACCGACAATCGGCCAGTCTTGCCATTCGACATGCAGGATACCCCCGTGGCCCTATTTGACGAGTAGGACCCGGCGTCAGAGATAAGCATGCGGATCGTTGGGGGATCTTCAACGATCCGCTTTAGTCAGTGGCGCGAAACTTCGACAAGTGTTTCTGCTAACGTAACTCTCTCTCTTATCGGTTCAATCGTTTTTGAGGACGCGTTGTATTCATACTTTACGATCGCGGTCTCCCGAGTCATTAGTTCGACGAGCCCAACAAGGCGGCGACCATTCACCGGGAGGGCATTGGTTAAAAGATCGGTGTAGTCTAAGGTCAGGACGCCGGAAGGAATCGAAACCGGATCGATTACGACTCTCCATTTTCCACTCGTTGGTTGAGCAACTATTATTCGCTCCTGTGAGCCGTTGCGAGCGCTGAACGCCTTCAGCTCACACCCTTTTGCACAAAGATACAGATACAGATCGACATCCGCGCCTTTTGCAGATGGACCATCGATACGAGCCCTTAGTGTGTCTGCTCCCGGCGGTACATCGATCTCGTAGATGATTGGTTCATCGGCAATAATCGTGCGCGTCGAGAACGCACTGGCCAAAGGAGCTGTTTGGAAGTATCCATTGACTGGCGCAAGGTAGTTCGCAAACCGGAGCTGCGCTCCATTCGACGGCGACCTAGATTCGGCTCCGTAGACTGCTGCTGTGAGATGAAATCTGGCCCGCCGCGTTTCTGAATCTCCTGGAACGACCAGACTCTGATTCTCTACGATCACCTGCCAAACGCCCGGCTCCGGATCGGCAATGATCCGATCGACGCTTCCGGTCGTGTGGTATTCAGGCGGCCAACGAACAGGCGTGTCTTGCGCATTATCGAATTCCTTCCCCGTGGGTCCCATGAAGCGCAATTTGATTGTGCCGTGATGAATCTTGACGTCGACCTTTAATGCAGACGCGTTCTCCGGTACGTTGAAGAAGTACGATATATAGCCGGGATACTCCGCAACGCCTTCGCGCGTGACAGCAAAACTGTCGCTCGCCTTGAATTGTTCCGCAGCGATCACCGTGTTCATTACCTGATAGACGGAACGCGCGCCGCTCGTGCTGTTGTCGAGGTTGAGGATCGCGCTGTGCACGCCCGTGGTTTTCACATTGATGGTGACGGGAAAGGGAACCGGCATGTTTAGCGGAAGCCGTATCTTTGCTGCACTGCCGAAACTTCCGTCGTTGCCGGTCCAACGCACAGCATAGTTAACCGGTTCGTTGCTGCCAGAGGTGCGAATGAAAGTTATGGTGCGTTGACCAGACTGGCCGGCTTGCCAACCCTCGCGTTCGAAAATACCCGGGCCGTGGTTTGGCGTTTTGAGATAAGGGCCGAGAGCCACGTTGATCGCGACGGAGCTCGAGATTGCCACGTGCGTGGGCGCACGTTTAAGAGCTTCCCACGCCGCCGCAACGTTTACCAATCCATTGCCTTGCTCGTGCGCCGCGATACCTGGCAGGTAACGCGCGCTCGCCTTTAAGGCCCACGCGATTTTTTCTGCGTCGTAAGGAACTCCACTCTGTTTTGCGGCGCTGATCAGCAACGCCGCTGCTCCCGCAACCATTGGACACGAGTAGGACGTGCCCGCGCCGGAACTGTATCCGGGTGGTAGCTGAAACGGAGGCGGGAGTAGATACTCGGCAACTCCGAAGTTCGCAGTTACACTCGCTGCCGGAGCTATCAAATCCGGCTTGAATCCACCGTCGACACGTGGACCACGCGCGGAGAGACTGGCGAGGGTATCGTTGGCCACCGTGGACACGCGGTAGTTTGATTGCCACGTGAGCTTATTAACGTAGCCGCCGACACTAATTACTTTGTCCGGCACCGCCTGTTCACCATGCGTGCTCAGTCCTGGTCCAGAGTTGTTTGCACCGGAAAAGATCGGCTTCCGATATTTCTCGATTAATCGTTGAAAGATCACGCCCACAATTGAGTTGCCATCCTGCGGCGGCATGACCGCGACCCATTGCAAGCTAACGATATCGACCTTCGGGTTCTTGACAGTGAGAATCATCGCTTCGACGAATGAGTGTGTCAGCGATTTTCTGAGCACCGATGCGATGCGGGCTCCGGGGGCCACGCCGTTCATCTTGCCGCCGAAAAAATTATGACCTGCAGCGACGCTCGCGGTTGCTGTCGCGTGACTGTTTACGAGTGGCGCGAGGTAGATGAGTTTGTGTTGTGAATTCGTCAGGATTGTGAAGGCGACAGTCTCGCGCAAAGGAGTTGCGGGATTGTCTTGGCCCAAAACACCCGCGCGATAAGAAGAATTGAAATCGGTTAGTGCCGTTTCATCCGCGAAGCTCTGGTCCAGGTTTGTATCCACCCACACAAGGTTGGTCTGTTCCTGCCAAAGTACGGCTAAAGAACTCTTGTCTTTACTGAATTGCGGCAGATATGTGTGTAATAGCCCGCCACCGAAGGCATTGATATCGAAGAAGCCGAGCCGGTATTTGCCCTCAGCCGGGCTTTGATAAACGACTTGCTTCCATTCGAAGCGCCCGTTATGCGCTTCAACTTCATTTGACATATCGACTCTCAACGAAGACTCGTCGTCGATCGGATCGAGCGCGTTGATCACGTCGGAGAATTTGGGAACGGAAGTGCCGTCGATTGAAAGCGCTGTTTGCAATTCAGGCGCGAGGGCATCCGGTGTGTTGCCGTCCACACTGGCAATCGTTACACCGCGACCGTCGAAAGTCGGGTGGTCGCGAATGAACTGTGGCGCACCAATATCCGCTGTCGGAAGGAAGGGATTTTCGGCCGGTGTGTTCCTGTCAGGCAGTGGTGTCCCTTTCGATTGGCCGACCGGAATGTCCTGCGATGTCTTGTACAGTTGGACTCCATCCACCGCCAAAACCTCGACCGTGCTCAATCGGGCAACATCGTCAATGCGGTCCACGGGAATTCTTAGGCGGAGATAATCGACTGAATCTTCACGAAACCTGACTACTGCTCCTAAATTCGTTGCGTCTCGCACAACTGATGCGTTCATCCCTGGTTTCGCCGCTAGCACGAGCATGACGTCCTTCTTGTTCTGCAGCTTTGCGGCAATTACTCGTTCGCGGTCAACCTTACGCAGCTTATTGAGCGGTGGTGTAGAGCTGCGTTTCGCGATCTCGGCGAACGGTTGACTGACCACTTGCGCAAGACCAAGGAGCACCACGCACATAACCAGAAGTTGGCGTTTGATAGTCAAGGCGTGCTCCTCAGAACCGCACGATCAGCGCGAACTGCATGGAACGCGGGCCACCAATTTGATAGAGAGGATTCAAACCTGTCAGTTGTGAGCCTAGCATGTTCGTGGCTTGTCCAAACGTCGTGCTTGTTAAGGAATTGTTGATGGCGCCGAAGTTTGGATGATTGAAGATGTTGAATGCTTCAGCTCTCAACTGGAGATTGAGTTTTTCCGTTAAGTTGAACTGGCGGCGCAACGCCATATCGATCTGCCAGGCCGGCAGCGCACGGATGATGTTGCGGCCCAAATTGCCTTGTTGGTTCGCCGGTGGGATCGCAAATGCAGCCCGATTGATTACGCGGCCGCCGGGAGTTGACGGATCGTCAAGATAAACAGGCACACCGGCAATCAGGTTTGCGCGACGCGCGATCTGCGTGCCGTCAGACGGATCGAGAATTATTCCCGAAACGACGTTCAATGGCAGCGCCGACTGGGCATTGAAACGCGTGTCGATGGACCACTGACGAAGAATGGCAGCCAATACTCCGGATTGCCTCGGGGCCGGAATGTCATACGTAACAGCTCCAGCTAGATTGTGTCGAATATCGAAGTCGGAAGGACCACGCAACAGCAGGTTACTCGCGACATCGGTAGAGACCACATCGATCGCCTTGGCCCACGTGTAAGAAACGAGCGCCTGAATGCCGCGCGAAAGTCGTCGTTGAAACTGAGCTTGCAAGGCGTGGTAATCCGAGGACGCGTCGTTCGTAATCAGACGCAGGTCGGAGAAGTTTGGATTGAACGCAGTAAGTGTAAGCGTGCGCTGTACCAATAATCTGCGTCCGGTGTTACCAACGTAAGTTGTCGTGAGTGATTGCTCGCGGCCGAATGACTGCTCCCAAGCGAAGTTCCAATGCAGCGTATAAGGCAGTTTGAGATCGGGATCGTAGGTAATGAGGACACCATGCCGGGGAGCAATGGTGAACGGTGGTGGAGCTACTTGGGCTGGAGATAGTGGAAGGGCGACATTCGATCGCGTAGTGGTTGGCACAAACGGGTAGCGCTCAAACCCGGCTGAACCCTGTGAATTTCCGATGTCGTAGAAAACACCAAAGCCGCCGCGGACTACGGCCTCGCGGCCCGGGGTCTCAAAGATTCGATAAGCAACACCAAATCGAGGCGCGAAGTTATTGAACGTGGTCTGCCAGAGTGGCGTGCCTCTGGGAGCGAGGGCCAGCGTCCTCGGATCATCGGCATTTACGATTGCCAATGGGTCGTTGTCGTTTGCCTCGCCCGGAGCTGGATTGAGGTCCCAGCGCAAGCCAAGGTCAAGCGTGAGGCGTTGCGTGACTCGCCATGTATCACGGGCAAAGGCCGAAAATTCATGGTAGATCGGCCGTGTCTCAACACCGGCACTAATCGAAGCGATCGACGCCACGGCGTTGGTTAGTTCCGCCGGCGTAAAGAAAATTAGACCCAGGGTGTAGGCTCGGGGAGAAATAATCGGAGTAAGACGCCGGTAATCCGCTCCAAACTTCCATTGATGGGCTCCGGTCGTTAACGCAAGCGAATCGATAATGTTGAACTGTCGCTGCGCGGTCGTGGAATTGTTGATGGCGGCTTGCGGACCAAAAGCCGTGGACAGCCCGGGCAGGAAGAATGTTGCGCTGCCATTCGAATTACTCTCCACCGGGGCAAATTGCACGGGCAACAGAACTTCGCGCGGAACGGGAACCGCGCCTCCAAAATTGTCTTGCTCCTGGAAGAACTTTCCCTCGTTGCGTGTGTAGTTCACCCTAAGTTCATTGCTAATCGCCGGGGTGAACATCATCGTTGCGCCAACTGTAAATACCTCCTGACGCAGTTCGGTGCCGAAAATCGTGCTGAGATTGCTCGCCGCATCACGCCGCTCGCCGTGCGATGGCGCGATGTTGTAGCGACCAAACAAGGTTAAGCGATTGCCCGCGGCGTGATCGATTCGAATGCTGGTTGCATCCAGCGTTTGCCCATCGGAATAGCTCGCCGAGAACTCGGCGAAGCCGTTTGCCAGGATTCGCCCATTGGGTAGAGGGAAGGCTTGGAGAATCGGCCGCATCGCCGGCGGTGCTGTTTGCCGGAGATTGACTGACGGTACATTCGTCAAAGCAAACTTGGGTGTTCTTAATCTCAGACCTTCATAGGAGATGAAGAAGAAGGTTCTGTTTCTGCCGTCGTACCACGGTTGTGAACCACCTTCGCCGAAGCGAGGTAGCAACAGTGGACCACCAAGAGTTCCACCAAAGTCGTTCTGACGTTCTGGTGGTCGGGCCTGCGCTGCCCGGTTTGCAAACCAGTCGTTAGCGTCGAACTTGTCGTTGCGTACGTAGTCGAAGAGCGAGCCGTGGAATTCATTTGAGCCGGAGCGCGTGACGATCGAGATCTGGCCGCCGGGAGCGCGGCCGTATTCCGCGGAGTAGGTCGAGGTTTGCACCTGGAATTCCTGCATCGCCTCGACTGAGACCATGCTGTTGGTACCGCCGAAGGTCGTGAGACCCGGTAGTGTGCCGCTAGTCGCCTGGCCGGGCACGGTGCCGACGCCGTTGCCGGTATTTGCGCTTACGCCATCGACCATAAAGTAGTTGGCGTTTGCGCGCTGCCCGTTGACGCTGAATTGCCCGACGTTATTCAAGGATGAACCCGGAACCATTACGACACCCGGCGTCAGTGCTATCAACGATTGAAAGCTCCGGCCGTTGAGCGGAAGGTTCGCCACGAACTGTCGATCGACTGTGGTCCCGACAGCGGGCGACTGATCGATCAAAGCCGGTGTGTCGAGCACGTCGACTGTTTGGTTGTCTAGATTTCCGACTTTCAACCGAATCTTGAGCGCAACACGATCGTTCACGTTGAGGATCACATCTCGAGCTTCAGCGGGACTGAAACCCTCGCGTTCGGCTTTGACTGTGTAGTTTCCCGCTGGAAGAAGTGGAACGATGAAAGCGCCTTCATGATCTGTAACGGTGGAGCGTTGAAAACCCTGGGCGATGCTGATGACCGCGATATTCACGCCGGGAACTACGGCGTCGTTCTGATCAGTAACCATACCCGTGAGCGTGGCGGTCGGGCTCTGCGCCGAAACGACGGAGCTGTTTGCCGAAATAAGGACGAGCAGAAGAAATGAACTAATGATGAATCGTCTGAAAACTGAATCCATGTGAGGACAGTCGACACACGGACAGACTTCCGAACTGCTGGGCATTGCTCCTCCTTTTCGATTGACGTGCTTTCGGGCGACGAAAAGCGCGTGAGTTTCGTCTCAGCTCCTCTCATCCTGCGCTTGAATCGCACGAGGAGAAGCTGTCGGTCGCCGCCGCTATTACTGCGAGATGCGGTCCGACAACCGGGCTGCTCCTTCCAAATTGCGTCTGAACTGTGGCGACTTGAACGCCGCCGCTGAACTTGCTTTAGAGATCGTGAACGCCTGCCGGATCGCGTCGTTGTTGGCGAGCGCCAATCGGTGCAAGCGCTCGACCGCGCGGGCCAGGTCCGCGTCGCTGGAGATCGCGAGGTCTTCAACTACATTCGTAGATTCTTCAGAAAAGAAAACCGGCTGAAGCTCGCGGCGCAATGCAGCATTTTCACGCGCGCATGCGGCCGCCTGTGCGCGCATCATCTCGAGCCACTTCGAACGGGCATCCGGCGCGACGTTGCGCATATCGACGCGCGCAAATCGCGCGGCCAGGTGCTTCAACTCGACCGCGCGAAGTAGCGCGCGATAGCTTTGGTTTACTACGCGAGACGAATACGCCCGCACAGACTGGTCTACGGCATCGGCGGTTAGTCCACGCCGCGCGAAGTACTCGCGCAACTCGTCCTCAACGGCGATCGCATCGCCAGTATCTTCAACTTCTCTGACAGTCTCTTTAACGCCGCCGGCTTTTTGCTTCGCCGCAGCTTCAGCGACCGTGTGAATGTCGATACTCACCGCGGGATTGCTGCTGAACGGGCGCAACGCGCGCAGAAACTCGTTGCGCCGTTCAGCAGTGTCGACTACTCCCTCAACGCGCAGTGACCCACTCGCGCTGCGCGTGAGGGCGACTTGCTCATTCCTGTCGGCCTTAGCCTGACTGAGCAAGTATGCAACGTCGATCTCCAGCTCTGTTGAAGCTGCAACCGACGTGGGGGAAGATGGTCCAGTGTTCCGAAGCGTCCCGGCACCGCTGCTTCTCGCTCCCTCACTCATCAACTCTCGTTCGATTTCGAAGACGTTTGCCGGGACGTCTTTCGCCGGAAGTACCTCGAACTTGGTTTCGACAAACTTGTACTCGCGCAGCTCCTCGCCACGCTGGACCACGAGCGTCTGTTCGATTGGACGAAGATCCGACTTCGCCAAGGTCAATGTGGCTCTGATCAATCGACTCGCGCCGATCGTTCGTGCCTGATCGAACGTGACGAGATAGTCGGTTGGCCTTTCCACTAAGTTCGCAACCGTGGAGTCAGCAATGAGTGCCTTGTAGTCCTGAATGGACGGCGTTAACTGCCAAATGTCTTCGAGGTCGAGCAGCAAACTGTCCGGAGTTGCGCCGCGGGGCTGTGCGACTTTTGAGCGGTGATGATAAAGCGTGCGGGAGCCGTCGGCGTTTTGCGTCGCGGCGGCAAGCAAACGCCCGCTCTCATCGTAAAGCCTCTGAATGCGCTGATGCCGGTCGTAACTCTCCCAGGACTCTATGGTGTGGCGCGAAACCAGCGCTCCTTCACTCGATCGCCGTATCTCTAAATTGAGCGAACGATGAGCGACGCGATCCGCTGTACGTCCCCGACTTGTTTCAGCCACGATCGCCTGCCGGAGCAAGCTCGCAGCCGTCTGGGCCTTATCGAGGTTAGCTTTGTACAGCAAGAACGCGCCGGCCATCGCTGCCGCGATCAAGACTGTCAGCCACGCCGGCGACGTCCACACCCGAGTGCGAGCGACACGTGGCGATTGGCCCGACAGACTGAGCGATGTCATGGAAGATCTCCCACTATCTTCGACATCACGGCGGCGACTGAAAGTGTCCTTTAGAATTTCGAGCCAGCGTTTGACGCGAGCGGGAGGCACGATGGTGAGGGGTGAGGACAGCATCCCCTTACTTGTGGAACCACCTGAAGCGATCGCTTCCACCACCGGATCGTTGTAGACGACCCGAAGCTGTGGTCCATCGATGATCTTTAACGAAACTTCCAGCGTGCGGCCTTCGCTCAACTCGATCTCGGCCCACTGCTCGGAGCTCGTCTCGCCGGCGGTCAAGAACAGAAGCTGAAAGTCCTGCTCACTCAGAATCTCAACAAACTCGACCGGCTCATCCGGCGGCAAGTTGAGATCCAGCTCGCTGAAATCAGAATTAACTCTCAACGAACTCAGTGCGACACCATTCACGACAATTCGTAGTTCGCTTGGTTTGTGCTCGCGCACTTCACGGAGTTGGCGCTTGAATCTCTTCGGCAAAACGGTGGGAACACCCCCGGAGCCGCCGCTACCCCCCGCATCACGCGGCGGCTCCTCCCCCGAACAGTCCTCGGCGGGATAACGTTCGGCCAGCGATGGCAAGCCGAGAATTGTGTTGACCGCATCAAGACAAGCCCGGCAACTAACCACATGGGCCAATTCCGTCGCCGAGAGCGCATCAGTCCGGCCCGGGAGATAAGCCAGTTGCAACTGCTCACTCGGCAAACAAGTCCCGTGGCGCGAACCAAAGATCATTCCCCGCAGCGCGCGCATGAGATCCACATCCGAAGCCGGATACAGGGTCCAGGGGCGCACTGCGGCTGTTTTCGTATCGACAAACCGCAACCGGTCCGGCTCGCTCAGAAAGACCTTTGCTTCACGGCGCGCAATCCCTTGCCACTGATCGACAGTGTGACGAGAGCTGCCGAGCACGCTCGCGATTTCAGTCGGGAAATAATCCAGAAAGAACCTGAGAATCAGGACGCTGCCCGCTCGTGACGACTCCTTGCGGAAGCACGCGTAAGCGTAGATCTGGTGCAACTGTTCGGCCGCCTGCATGCGGCGTTCGGGTTCGATCGCGGTCCAACCGAGTAGGACCGTGTCGTAGTCAGCGATCGAGAGCGCGTCGTCCTGCAGGCGTTGAGTCAATCGCGTCGCCCGCGAGACGTGCATGTTGCGCAGGAGGCGCCGCAGATACCCGTTGACGTTCTCAATCTCTTCCAACTGCGTGCGCGCGAGCACGAACTGGACAAACGCGTCCTGCACTAAATCTTCAGCCGAGTCGCGTTGGTGGTGAGTCAGTTGCAATGCCCACTCGAGCAGTGTTTCGTAACGCTCGGCGAAGATTTCTTCTCGACTGGTTTCTGGCTGTGCCGGCGCGCGGCGTTGATCGAGCATGTCGACTATATGAGTGTTTGTCTGAGGGTGATCTCAAACGGAAAATGAAGAAAATAAACGACTTACAGCGCCGCCTGACAACACTGCTCCGACCCGCGCCAATTTGCCGATTCGGCGCGCGTGTTTAGTGCAAGTTTTTAAATGCCCAGCACTAATGCTATACCCTGTTGGGTATAGCTGCAACTTTTATGTGTTTTGATGAGGGGTTAGGCCGTACAGGCTTTCCAGTTTACGCCACGTCTTGATCTTCGTTAACGACGCAGGCGGTGCGTAGCCGAGTCGTTCTGCTTTGATCGCCAGTCCCGCGTAACTCAGCGTGGTCCTGGTTTTGAGTTTCAACTGCACGAGTGTCTTTGGCAGACACTGATCCCGTCCGACTCGCAGCATCCGCATGTGCTTGACAAAATCCTGATCGGGGAAGAGCAATTCCGCCGCAAAGATCTCCGCGCCCACTTCGACAGTCTTACTCAGATTCGACTGGTCGCAATAGGAGATACCGAGATCGCGATCGCGAAAGAAATGTTTCAGCTCGTGCGCCATCGTGAAGACCATCGGATCCTGTGGCAAACCACTGGCGAGCATAACGGTAGTGCCGAGATGATCGCTGATAAAAGCGCCGCGCAGGTGGCGTAGACGATACGGCCACGAGTCGATCACGATGCCGTGGCGATCGTAGATGCGGCGCAGATCGCTCGCGAGCACGCGTGGTGAGCGCAAGCCGTGTTCGGCTCTTACCTGACGCGCGAGCAGTTTGAGATCCTCGTAATAAGATTGCCGGTTCATTTTTGTTTACCTCCTTTCCGGCCCGGTTTGGGCCGCGTCTTTCCCTGGTAGATGCCGCGGGCCCGGCGAAACTCCGCGTACTTCCGCAGTTCCTCCAGGTCCGCAGGATGCAACTGTCTCGCGGTGCGCAAAAGCGCTTTCAAATTCTCGTCTTCTTCTTCGTCCACCAACTCGGGTGGAAAGAAATGCATCATTGAGACGCCGAAAAAACGCGAGATGCGTTCGAGGTCTTTGAGACTCGGCCGATACGTTCCCGTCTCCCAACGTGAAATCGTATTAGGCGCGACTCTGAGGCGCGCGGCGAGCGACTCCTGAGACAGTCCTTCGCCACTGTTGTAACTAACGCGCAGGTCCCTGATCTTCGCTGCGACGTGGTCCAGCAGGTCCATTTTGCTTTTACTCTTTCTCATCCTGAATGAGGATGGCATTTAACTAATATCGTTGACAGGGTGTGAGGGCGCGCGTATTATACGCCAGCGGCAATTAATTTCAATGGTATCGAGTGATGCCGTAGTTCTCAGCCCAGAATAAAAACGAATAACTGATTGGTACCTCACCATGAAGAATCTTTTCTTTCGCAAACGAGTCTTTCTGGCTTCCGTCTCAACGGGGCACACTTCTTACATTCTCGCTGAAGTTGAATCGAGTCGCGGTGGTGAATACAAGTGGGGCCACTGCATGCTGACGATTGCAGACTGTCGCCGGCGTATTCAACTCGAGTTTTTCCTGGGATCGGTCCGGGCGCGGCGGGAGAGTTTGAAGAAGTTGGACCTGCTGTTAAAGGTGCTTGGGTCGTTTCGTAACGCGCTGCTTGCTGAAGCTCAAGCCATCACCGAATACGAGCGCGCCGAGAAACGTGGTGGCGCAAAGAAACTCAAAGCGCCACCGCGCGAGCCGAGTTGAGCTGGTTACTGACCGCCACCGCCTGTTAATACATACTGCTTCACGTAGCGGCGCAGGTCGTCGAGGTGTTCGCGGCGATAGCCGACGTAATCCTGAGCAATGCCTTCGTCCGGAAGCGCGAGCAGGATGTACGACTCCAGTAGTCCTTCCTTTTCCAGCTTGGCGATTAGCTGCAAGGATGGATCGGTGCTCTGCGGGTTTTTCGCCTGCTGGCTTTGATAGCTTTTGAGCGCGCTTCGCAAGGCAGCAGCTTCTTCTTTCAGACTGTGACGATACTTCTTCTCGTCCGGATACTGTTTCGTAAATTCCGACTTGCTCCAACTCACGCGAACGAAGCCGTACGTCAGCCACGCTGCACCCGCTCCACTCTTATCGTCTTTTTTCAAACTGTTGGGATCGACATTGATCGTGATCTGTCCCTGATTCTGCGCCGTGACGTCTGTCGGAATATCCAGTTCCGGATGGTTGATGTTGATGTTGACTCGTTCGCCCCAGTTCAGAAATGCTGAGCGCGACAAACGGCTGTAAGGCTCGGCGAGATACGCTTCGACAAACTTGTCGCCAGCTTCGGTGACGCGTCCCTGCTTCATCAGCGAATCGCCCCAGTAACGATAAGCAGCCTCGCGATCGGGATTGATCGACGCGGCGCGCGCGAACCATTCACCGGCTTTCTTCTGTTCGGCCGTTGAGTAGTAACAATCGCCGGTGAAGAGCGCGGCTTCGTAAAGCTTCGGATCGAAAAGCAGTGCAACCTGGTACATCTCGATCGCTTTTGCGTAGTCTTTTTTCGCAAACGCTGCTTCGCCTTCGCGCATGGCGTCTTCTGCTTCTTTTTTAGACGAGAGTTTTGCGTCGTCGCCGCCGTCGGGTGGAACCGCTTCCAGCATCGAGCGCAAGAGCGCGTCGTCAGCGCCGAGCTGCTGTGCCTTCACGAGCAGCTCACGTCCATGCCGGCGCGCCTCTTTGCGCGCGGCCGCATCCTTCTCATAAGCGGTTCGACCGATAATGAGAAACCCGTATGTCTTGACGACGATGCCATCTTCGGGATACTTCGCGGCCAGCTTCTCAAACATCGGCAACGCCTCGGCATATTTGCCTTCTTCGTAGAGTTGAAAAGCGCGTGCGCGTTCGGGATCCGGTTCCGCTTCCTGGGCGCGAAGCATCGCGTACGACGCAGAGAAGAGCAGAGCAACAATAACAAACGAAAGCTGCAGCGTGCGGCGCTGGATAAAAACCTGCATATTGCCTCTTTTACTGGGCTGGCGATTCGAGGAAAACGTTGTGGAGTCTATGAAGGCGCGCCGACCAAAGTCAATGGGAAGCTACTAAAGGCTGCAACATGAGGAGCACACCAGGAGTTATTTTAAGCGATTGACAAACTTCTTTGAGCTGCCGTAGGATGCCGCTCTCTCGAGTGGACCATTGTAAGATCGGGCGTGCTCTCCCCAACACCGCCGGTTGATTAAACCCTGACCATCAAGAGATTTCCCGCGGCAGTTTCAATTCTAAGCTGACGCGTTCTTAACCTCTCAGACCGAGGTGCCTTATCACCTCGAGATGGGACTTACTATGTCAAGGAAGACACTCCTCGTGATAGCGCTAACATTTATCGCAGCCATTGCTGTACCCATTCCGTTTATTGGGCGTGCCGAAATAGCCGCTTCTTCCCAAGCGAAAATCTTGCAGCGCCGGAATTGAAAGCTAAACAAGAAGCTAGCGTTAGCTCAACGGGCGATGAGCCGCGCGTCGTGTCGCTCCAAGTCACTCAATTCGGTTTCGAACCCGCCGAAACAACTGTTCTTCGCGGCAAGATCCTCCTCCTTGTGCAAAACCGTACTGGAAATCGAAACCTCAACTTCTACCTGATTCGTGAAAACCAGGAACGACTCGCTCAGTCAGAACCGCAAAAACGCGATTGGAAAGCCCACGTCCAACTTGGTCCCGGCACATATATCGTCGGCGAAACAAACCATCCGGAATGGCGGTCCATCATTCGCGTTACGAATTGACCTGGCACATCACTTTTAACTTCAACATTTTCATTCTCCTTTTGAGGTCGTCTATGAGGTCTTTTTCTATCTCAGCCACCATTCGCTCACTGGTTCTTACATCAACACTAATACTCTTCGCGTTTGCCAGCGTATTTGCGCAGCAACAGTCCACTGACGGTGCTACTCCGCTTGGGCTCGCACCAGGCGCACCCGCCGGCTCTTACTCCTTAAGCAATTTTGAAGATGTGAATCTCTTTAATGGGAGTCTTAACGTCGCTTTGCCCTTAATCAAAATCGGGGGACGAGGTGAGGCCGGGTATCCGTTAACGTTGCGGGTCGATCATAAGTGGCTCGTGCAGAAGGAATCAGCCGAAGGGCAGCCACCAATCAATATCTACACTCCACAGCCAGGTTGGTGGACCGATACGGGCTGGGCTCCGATTTACAGTCCGAGTACGGCAAGTTCCTCGTTCAGGGAAACCGTCTGCCGGAAGCGGAAGCAGAACTGCTCAAAGCCGTTGAAGTTGGTCCAACCGATCGCAACGCTCATTTTGTGCTGGCGAGTTTCCGTAGAAAAAAGCAAGCAGCGGCTTAACACGGCGCTAAAGAAAATAACGAGTCTTAAGGACATTAAGGATAAATGAATGACGACGATGAAGTGATTGACAACCTTCTTGATGAGGCTGAGGCTCTTGAAAGACGAGGCTTGCGCTTAGAAGCGATGCATCTGTTGCACAACGCGTCCAGCCTGAGGACGGATGCACTTGTGCTTACTCGAATCGGAGCTCTGGCTACCGATTTGCATCGTTGGAGTGAAGCGGAAGCAGCGCTCCAAGACGCCATTGCCCTGGAATCTGATTTTGCTCCCGCACACGTGTACCTTGGACTCCTATTTCAAGCACAAGGCAGGCTCGGCGAAGCGCTAAAATCTCTGAAAACGGCTTCGCTCCTTGAGACGTCGGCGATTAATTACACTGTGATGGGCGTGGTACAAGCGGATCTCGATTTGAAGGTCGAAGCACAGAGATCATTTGAAAGAGCTATCTCCCTCGATCCTGCGTATGAAGAAGCCTACTACAATTTGGCTACTATACTGCGGGACGACGACAAAGAATGCGCGATGTTGTTGCTTAAAAAGGCAATCGACATCGATCCAAATTATGCTATGGCCCACCGCGAATTGGGCCGGCTCTTTCTCAACGAGGATCTTCCCGAGGCTGAGTACCATGTGCGGAGAGCCATCGAATTAGCGCCGCATGATGGGTGGGCTCATATTTACTTAGGTAATCTATTATGGAGATCCAAGGATCTCGATCCCGCGGAAGCCGCCTTCCGCAAAGCTATCGAAGTTTGGCCGGATCGTAGCGTGCCTTACTGGTGCCTCGCGTACTTCCTGGAACGTCAAGATCGACAGCAAGAAGCCCGGAATTTGTATCAGCGAGCACTGGAGGTGGATCCGGATGACGCTCAAGCGAATCGGCGCTTCGGTTCTTACTTGAAAGATATCGGTCACTTCGAAGAAGCAAAGAGCTACTTGCTTTCGGCCATTTATCTGAATCCGGCGGATAAACAAGCCGCAGCAATGCTGGCTAAAGTTGAAAAGCAGCTAAACCCAGGTTAAAGGGATTGCGCCTACCTTAGAGCGCGAGGAGCGCGAGCCTTGTGAGGGCTCGCGCACGAGCAAGAGGTAATTCCCACTGAGCAATAAAATGTGTTTCTTTGTATGTCTGGCACTGCCTAAAAGCCACACTCCAAAGCTCAACGAGTACCTTCTCTCTCGATCTTGATCCATTACGCTGATGGCGACATGAGCCGCGAAAGAGTAATCAGAAAAGATAAGAAACTAGTCTGTTTGAAAAACTGCCTGGCCAATATGATCAACTCGAATTCGATGTCAGGTACGTTATGAAAGGTCCGGGATCTCCAGAAAAAAGCGCGAGTCTCGCGTGAGACTCGCGCCCAAGTAGTTTTCGCTGGTAGTCAACTGACTTTTATTTCTTAGCTTTGATTACGCTCCAGGGCCGGCTGGTAATTCGAACCTGCTCCGGAATGTGCCCGATCCGACTGAGGCCTCGTGTCTGAGTAGTACCCGGACGGTTGTTGCTGTCCTTCGCCCGTTTCTGCATTTGGTAAATGCCCGCCAATGAAATTACGCAACGACGTAATCAAGGCGGGTATAACCATTGTCTTGGCTGTCTTAGTGATCTCCTGAACGAGGGCGTCTCCGAGATTGCCGGCTTCCTGCTTCACCTTGTTATAAACCGGCGTCGAAGTCAGCTTCTCAAAGAAGCCCGGTCCGTCTTCATGTTTCCCGTTGCCGTACCCGGCAACGTCTGCCGCCGCAGCGTGGGCATTCAAAGTCGATGCACCGTGCCCGCCCAGAATCGGTTGCGCCGCATAACTTCTCGACGTTTCTTCATAGCGATCGTAGCCGGAAGAGCCACTCTCGCCCTTCGCCATTGCCGCAAGACCGTAACCGACGAGAAAACCGACACCCATTGCCCCAGCGCTCCAAGCCACCGGCCTTTTCTTAAACTGCTCTCGCCAATCAAGGGTCTCTTTCACTGCTTGTACCTGATTTGCCACTGACTCTCTTATCTCCGTAACCGTGTGTGAAATCGAATCCCGAGCCTCGTCCAGACGGCGCTGAAGTTCCTCTTTGGAGGGCTCCTCGTCCGTCAGATCCTGTGCTCGAGCCAGTCCTAAAGTTCGCTCTTCAGCCATTGCTTATCCTTTCTCAGCTCCTGAACTGTTCTTTGAGGCACCAGTTGCTGATTCGCCAGGCGGTTCTTCATTACAGCCAAGAGAATCCCGCCGACGATCAGATAAAAGGCCCCAGTCACGATGAAACCGAGCGCGTAACTCGCGGGTTGGCTGAAATCCGCGCGGGCGAACAACGTCGACACACCAAACGCAATCGCCACATTGAGTAAAGCGAAGCCTATCGTCGCGATAACAGCGCCAAACGCGATCATTCCCGCGCTCCGCGCAAACGCGTTGGCCTCTTCCTTCATCTCCACTTTGAACAACGCAAGCTGCGAGTTGATCAACTGCATCACATCGTCGCCCAGCCGGCTCAAAAGATTCGGCAGGCCCTCGTTGTGACCGTTGGTGATCGCTCTTTCGTTGTTACGCGTTATTGCTGCGTCGTCAGCGTTAGCCAAACTCTGTCTTGTTGCCGACATTTCGGTTTCTCCCTGTCCCTGAATTCAAGTTAACCGCCGTTAACGGCTTCTGTTAACGCCTGCCGCGCAGAATCATTCCGAGCAACAGTCCGACGCCTGCTGAGATCAAAAGAGCCTGTCCCGGTTTCTTGCGCGCATATTCTTTCGCGTTCTCCGCGAGCTCGCCGAGGTCCGCGTTCTGTAGATCTTTGATCTTGTCGCCGACGACTGACACTTTGTCGCTGACGTAATCCTTCGCGTGTGTCGCGACTTCCGATAGACGTTGTCCGTAATCCTGAGCTGTTTGTGAAAGGGCAGTCGCCGTTCCCGTGCCGCCGCCGCCTGGTTGTGTGCCGGTTGTTCCCTGCGAACCACCAGTTGCGCCCGGTGTACCGGTCGCGCCGCCGCCAATGTTGCCCTGAGTACCTTCGCTTCGATTCTGTGACATGTTGAAAACTCTCCTTACGCTGGAAATTCAAAATTGGGTAGCGAGTGAAGTGAGCAAGCTTTGTGCCGACGTAAACAGAAGTATTTTCAGGGAATAAATGTGCAAGCTTGTTGCGAATGGGTACGAAGAAATTTGCGGTAGATCGAGAACGATACAACCCGCGGTCAGGTGAGGCAACGATGTCTTGACAGCGCCCGTCTATGGATGGTAAGTAAGTACTTACTTTGGCATACCGCCGAAGGGATTAATGAGGTAAAGAGTGAGTAAACCAATCCACGCTCCCACTGAGAATTCGTTTGTTCCACATGGCCCCCGCATGGCCGGCGAAGAACGCCGCGAGCAGATCCTGCGCGTGGCTGTCAGCCTGTTCTCCAATCACGGCTTTCGCGGCACCACTACCAAGGAAATCGCCCACGCAGCGGGCGTCTCCGAAGCGATGGTTTTCCGCCACTTCGCCACCAAGGAAGAGCTTTACGCCGCCATTCTCGATCACAAAGCCTGCAAAGGCAGCGGGTCGTTCGAGCCCGAACTGATGGCGTCCGAGGCGATCAAACGCAAAGACGATCGCGGTGTTTTCGAGTCGCTCGCGCTCGGCGCCCTGACTCATCACGACGAAGATCCCGAGTTTCAACGGCTGCTGCTCTATTCAGCACTCGAAAAACACAAGCTCGCAGAGATGTTCTTCGATGGTTTTGTGCGCAAGGTTTACGACTTTCTCGGCACCTACATCCGCGAGCGGCAACGCGAAGGCGCGCTGCTCGAGATGGATCCGGCGATCGTGGTGCGCGGTTTCATCGGCATGGTGATGCACCACTCGCTCAACAACAATCTTTGGGACCCGAAACATCGCCTGCTCAACATTTCGAATGAAGCGGCGGCGAAGCATTTCACCGACATTCTTCTAAATGGAATCGCTGTGAATCCTGCAAAACGCAGCGGAAAGAGAGTAAGGCAGGACAGTTCAAGGAATGCTTAATAACATGCTAGCGAAACGAAACTTAAAACTTGCGGCCCTGGTTCTCGTGTTAATCATTGCGGGCATTTTTGTGTGGTCGTGCGGTGGTTCCAAGGCCAACTCGCGAAAAGAAGAAACAGCCGCCGAAGCCAATACGCCCCCGGCTGTCGAAGTAACAACGGCTGCAGCGATCAAACGCGATCTGCCGCGCTTCTTTGAAGCGACCGGCAGTCTCGCCGGCGATCAGCAGACCGACGTCGCACCGCAAACATCAGGCAAGGTTGCCGCTGTTGGCGTCGAGATTGGCAGTGCCGTCCGGCGCGGACAGATGCTGGTGAAACTCGACGACGCGGAGTTGAACCTGAAGGTTGAACAAGCCGCAACGCAAGTTGAACAAGCGAAGGCTAACGTCCGGCAGGCTGAAGAGAAAATCGGTTTGCGATCGGGTCAGGCTTTCGATCCGAATCGCGTTGCGGAAGTCGCGGCAGCGAAAGTCGCGCTTGATTTGGCGCAGAAGAACCTTGTACGAGCGGAGAAGTTGATCGAGTCGGGCGACGTGTCGCGGTCTTTTTATGACGACGCGCGCGCGCGGCGCGATCAGTTGAAAGAGCAGTACGACGTGGCGCTTGCGCAGGCGCGCCAGAATTACGCCGGTGTCGATGTTGCACGGACAAACGTCGCAAACGCGCAGTCGCAGCTCGCCCTCGCGCGTAAAAATCTTTCATACGCACTGATCGTGTCGCCGATCGACGGCTTTGTTTCTGAAAGAACGGCCGATCTCGGCGAGTACGTCTCACCGCAGCAAAAGGTGGCGACGGTGGTGCGCACAAATCCGCTGCGCATACGCATCGACATTCCCGAACAAGCGATTCCTGAAGTGAAAGTCGGACAGTCAATTTCGGTTACGACGAGTGCGTGGCCTGACAAGAACTTTGCCGGACGCGTTGCGCGCATCGCGCCAAACGTTTCGGCGGAATCGCGCACGTTGACCGTCGAAGCGGAAGTGGACAACAGCGGCGGTGCGTTGAAACCCGGACAGTTTGCGACTGTGCGAATCCTGCAAGAGCGCGCCGAGCCGGCAGTGCTCGTGCCCACGCGTGCGATCGTCACCGAAGCGGGTGTGAGCCGGCTGTTTGTCATCAAGGACGGCCACGCTGAGCAGCGCGTGATTCAGACAGGCCAAACCGAGGGTGACTTGATCGAAGTCAAGTCGGGCGTTGCGGCTGATGAAGTGGTTGCGACGAGCGGTTTGGAACGGTTGAGCGATGGCGTTGCGGTGAAGCAATAAAGCCATCCACAGATTACGCAGAAGTCTTTCTGTGTAATCTGCGGAATCTGTGGTTACAAGACAAAAAAGTTATGCAAAAACTCGCTGAGATATGTGTCCGTCGTCCGGTGTTCGCGACGATGTTGATCCTGAGTCTGACGGTCGTTGGCTTGTTCTCGTACAAGTCGTTGGGCGTCGATCTGTTTCCAAAGATCGACTTGCCGACGATTACCGTGACCGTCGTGAATCCCGGCGCGTCGCCGCAGGAGATCGAGACCGAGATCACTGACAAGGTAGAAGGCGCCGTCAACACGATCGCGGGTATCGACGAACTGCGCTCGACCTCCGTTGAAGGTGTTTCGCAAGTCTTCATCACGTTCCTGCTCGAAAAGAATCCGGACATCGCGGCCCAGGAAGTTCGCAACAAGATCGATCTGATTCTCAACGAGCTTCCGCTCACGGCGGAGCAGCCAATTGTGCAAAAGCTCGACACGGACGCCGCGCCGGTGGTGCGCATTGCCGTGTCCGCGCCGCGTTCGCTACGCGAAGTCACGGACGTCGCGGATAATCAGATCAAAGAGCAAATCGAATCCATCAACGGCGTCGGCGACGTGCAGATCGTCGGTGGCCGGCTGCGCGAGATCCAGATCTGGGTCGACCCGGACAAGATGCGCGCGTTCAACGTCACCGTCGCGCAGGTTGCCGACGCGGTGCGGGCGCAGAACATGGAAGTTCCCGGCGGCCGCGTTTCAGAAGGCGCGCGCGAACTGACCGTCCGTACGATGGGCCGCATCGTCAACCCGTCTGACTTTAACGACCTCGTCGTCGGAAGCCGGGGCACCTATTCAGTCAAACTCAGCGACATCGGCTACGCCGAAGACGGCGCGGAAGAACCACGCACGGAAGCGCGTTTGAATGGTCAGCCAGCCGTGACGCTGATCGTCTCGAAACAGTCGGGACAGAACACCGTCGCTGTGGCTGACGAGGTGAAGGCGCGTCTACAAGAGATCAGCAAAAGGTTGCCGCCGGGCTTCAAAACAGAAGTCGTCGGAGATCAGTCGATCTTCATCAAGGCGTCCATCGAAGCGATTCAGACGCACTTGATCGAGGGCAGTATTCTGGCGGCGATCGTCGTGTTTGTCTTCTTGTGGAGCTTCCGGTCGACGCTCATTGCGGGTCTCGCGATTCCGACCTCGATCGTGGCCACGTTTGGTTTGATGGCCGCGATGGGCTTCACGCTGAACAACATCACAATGCTCGCGCTCACGTTGATGGTCGGTATCGTCATCGACGACGCCATCGTTGTGCTCGAAAACATCTTTCGCTTTATCGAAGAGAAGGGCGTGCCGCCGTTCCAGGCGGCCATCGACGGGACTAAAGAAATCGGTCTCGCCGTTATGGCGACAACGCTTTCGCTGTTGGCGGTGTTTTTGCCGGTCGGCTTCATGGGCGGAATCGTCGGCCGGTTCATGTCCTCGTTTGGTTTGACGTCGGCTTTTGCGATCGCCGTGTCGTTGTTGGTGTCGTTTACGCTGACGCCGATGCTTGCAGCGCGGTTGATCAAACGCAGCGACGACGCGAAGGAACGCCCGCTCGAGAAGCATACCGAACCAGCGGATCACGGCTCGAAACAGTCACGTTTCTATCGTCCCGTCGATCGCACGTACACGAAGCTGTTGACGTGGTCGATGAGGCATCGCTGGGCCGTTGTGGTTGCTTGCGCGGCCGTTATTCTCAGCATCGTTCCGCTGTTCATGTTTGTCGGCAAGAACTTTCTGCCGGTCGACGACCAGTCGCAGTTTGAAGTTCAGGTGCGTGCTCCGGAAGGTTTTACGCTCGCGGCGACGTCAACGCTCGCGGAGCGCGTTGCGGTTGACCTCCGAAAACTTCCCGGCGTGACTGACACGCTGACCACCATCGGCGGCGGACAGCAGGAACAGGTGAACCTCGCGTCGATCTACGTGAAGCTGACGCCGATTAAAGAGCGCGACCTGGCACAGGAGAAACTGATGGTCCGCGCGCGTAACGAAATCCTTACGAAATACCAGCAACAGTATCCGGGACAACTGCGCACGAGCGTGCAGCAGGTCGCGGCGATCTCCGGCGGCGGATTCCGCAACGCGGATCTTCAGTACGTCATCGGTGGTCCAGACCTGCAGAAGCTGACCGAATACTCAGACAAGTTGCTGGCCAAGATGAAAACAATTCCGGACGTGGTTGATGCTGACTCAACGCTGATCGGCGGCAAGCCGGAGTTGCGTGTCGTGATCGATCGCGATCGTGCTGCGGATCTTGGCGTGCGCGTTGGCGACATCGCGCAGGCGCTCAACACGCTGGTCGCGGGTCAGAAAGTTTCGACGTTCAACGCCGGCACAGATCAATACGACGTGCGCGTCCGCGCGGTCGGTCAGTACCGCACGAGCGCCGACGGGTTGAAACGAATGATCGTGTCGTCTGCGAAAGTCGGTTGGGTCAGTCTCGACAATCTTGTACGCGTCGAGGAAGGCACTGGACCATCGGCGATCGATCGCTTGAACCGGCAACGCCAGGTGATGCTACTCGGCAACATTCGGCCGGGCGGTTCGCAGGCGGCAGTCATCGATCAGATGAACAAGTTTGCGAAGGAGATTCAGATCGATCCGGCGTACTCGACCGGACTCGCGGGACGTTCGAAGGAACTCGGCCGCGCCGGGTACTACTTCGGTTTGGCGTTCCTGTTGTCGTTCGTCTTCATGTACATGGTGCTCGCGGCGCAGTTTGAATCGTTTATTCACCCGGTGACGATTCTGCTGACGCTACCGCTGGCGATTCCGTTCGGCATCCTTTCGCTACTCATGACGGGGCAGACGGTGAACATCTTCTCGGGTCTCGGTCTGCTGTTGTTGTTTGGCGTGGTGAAGAAGAACGCGATTCTGCAAATCGATCATACAAATCAGTTGCGGGAAAGAGGTATGGACCGATTCGAAGCAATTATTCGCGCGAACCGCGATCGTTTGCGTCCGATTTTGATGACGACCATCGCGCTCGTCGCCGGCATGTTGCCGTTGACGCTCGCGACTGGTCCAGGTTCCGGCACGAATAGATCGATCGGCGTGCTGGTTGTCGGTGGGCAAACGCTCTGTTTGCTGCTAACGCTGCTTGCGGTTCCGGTTTTTTATTCACTCTTCGACGACCTGGCGAAGAATCGTGTTTGGGGCCGTATGAGAAATGGAGCTCAGACTGTGTTTGGACGTGTGCGGCGCAGAGCGACGAGCGCGGCGACGTCGTTGTTTGGTTCGCTCTTTGTATTGCTGGTGATTGTCAGTGTTGCGTCGGTCGCGATTGCGCAGCAGCCAGTGCCTGCACCTTCACCCGAAACAGACACGATCAAGCGGATCCCGGTGCCTACGATTGCACCTGACTTCCGCGCAGCGCAGAAGCCGTTGCCGGAGTTGAACCGCGTCGGTGTTGACATGAATCGGCAGCGTCCGCTGACGTTGCGCGACGCGATCTCGCTCGCGCTGGAGAACAACAAAGACATCGAAGTCGCACGCCAGAACGTGCGCGTCGCCGAGTTTGATCTGCTGGGTGCGCAGGGTGTTTACGATCCGCGTATCTCTACGGGTGCGTTTTACGAACGTGCTGAGAATCCGATCTCCAGCTTCCTCAGCGGCGGTCAGAATGGTTCGGTGATCGAAAGCGATTTCGCGGGCAATGCGCGGCTCGAAGGGCAAACGCCGTTTCTCGGCGGCAATTACCGGCTCGATGTGTCGTCGGGCAGGTTTGCTACAAACAATGAGTTCACGGCGTTGAATCCGTCGTTTCCGACGTCGATGTCGTTTACTTACAACCAGCCTTTGTGGCGTGGGATGAAGATTGACAACAGCCGGCGGCAGATCGAGATCGCGCGTAAGAACTTGTCGCTGACGGATGCGCAGTTTCGCCAGCGGGCAATCGACACGATCACCAGCGTGCAACGCGCTTACTGGGATCTCGTGTTTGCGCTGCGCAGTCTGCAGGTACAACGCGACGCTGTGACGGTCGCGCAGACGCAACTCGATCACAACAAGCGGCTGGTCGAACAGGGACAACTCGCGCCGATCGACATCGTTGCATCTGAGTCGCAGATCTTCACGTATGAGCAGGGTGTGTTCAGCGCGCTCGAAGAGGTGTCGCGCGCCGAGAACGCTTTGAAAAACATGATCGCGGAAAACAAGCAGGCTGCGATTTGGACCGAGTCGGTTGTGCCGACCGATCCGGTGGAACTGACGGTGCCGCCGGTAGCGCTGCCTGACGCGCTGAAGATGGCGATGGAGAATCGGCCTGAGTTGCAGCAGTCAAACGTTGTGAAAGAGATCAATGAGATTGATCAGAAGTACTTCAAGGACCAGACGAAGCCGGCGGTCGATCTCGTCGGTCAGTACGGCATCAACGGTCTGGCTGGCGCGGTTAGCACGTCGGGCGTGAACCCGTTCACGCAGTCGAGTCTCGTCGTAAGACAAAGAGTCGATGAACTTTCTGCGCTCGCCGGTCTCGATCCGTTGCCGATCATTCCGCCGGCAACGTTTTCACCGGATTTGTTGGGCGGTTTCGGACAATCGGTTCAGAATCTCTTATCGAATCGTTTCAACAACTTCCGCGTTGGCGTGCAGATCAGTTTGCCGCTGCGCAATCGCACGGCGGAAGCACAGCTTGGCCGTTCGCTGGTCGAAGGCGAGCGCATCGCGACGCAGCGCGAACAGCTCGAACAGTCGATTGAAGTGGAAGTGCGAAACGCATTGCAGTCGATGCGCAGTGCTGAGTCGCGGGTCCGCGCGGCGATTGCGACGCGCGAAGCAAACGAGCAGCAGTTTGCCAGCGAACAAAGAAAACTCGACGCGGGTCAGTCGACGACGTTTCTCGTGCTCGAACGGCAAACAGCGTTGACTACGGCGCGCGGTATGGAGTTAAAAGCACAGACAGATTTGAATAAAGCCATCGCGGATTTACAACGAGCCACGGGTAATGCTTTGCAAGTCAACAGCGTTGTAGTGAAGGTCCGATAACGATGACAAATCAATTGCTTGAAACGTGGGCGATCCACGATCGCATCAATTTGTATTTACTCGACGCCATCGATCCGCAGTCGCTCGGCAGTCATTCGGCTTCGAAGGGCAGAAGCGTCGGCGAACAAATCGCGCACCTGCATAACGTGCGGCTGATGTGGTTGAAGTCAGCCGCGCCCGAACTGCTCAAAGGCCTGAACAAGATCGAGAGCGAACAGGCAAACGACAAGAAGTTGTTGGCGAAGTCGTTGACTGACTCCGGTAAGGCGATCGGCGCGCTGCTCGAACAGAGTCTGGCAGCAGGCGGGAAGGTAAAAGGATTCAAACCGCACGCGGCTGCCTTTCTCGGTTATCTGATTTCACACGAATCGCATCACCGCGGCCAGATCGCGTTGACGCTGAAGCAGGCCGGCAAGCCACTCGACAAGAAGATCAGTTACGGATTGTGGGAGTGGGGCGTCAGGTAGTTCTGTTACAACCAGTCGTACTATGCTTAAACGAGTTGTAGTCTGCATACAACGCCGAAGGCGTTCGCTAATTTCAGCCCAGGGTTGGTCCAACCCTGGGGGTAACCAAAAAAAGGAGAACGTAACGCCGAAGGTGTTGGCAAGACTTGCGGATCAGTTCGCCAACGCTTTCAGCGTTAGTCTTGTTTCTTTCTTGTTACCCAGGGTTGAAACAACCCTGGGCTGAAATTAGCGAACGCCTTCGGCGTTAGAAATGTGCTACCAACAGAAACCCCGCCGGTGTTAGAAGAGGTTTTCCACGAGCACGAACGCGGCGTAGACTGCGGCGCAGATTGCGGTGGCGGTGACGACGTACCAAGCGGGCAGACGGCTCTGACAGGTGCGGCAACGTGTCCGCATCCAACTCGCGCGCCGTTCGCAGTTATGGCAAGTCATCAACGCATTTTGTGACATGAGTCGCACGCGTTTTCAAGTGCTCCGATGTTATTTTTTAATTGCGGCCAATTTTACGTTGGTCCATAAGGGCCAATGATCCGAAACTTCAATCTTCCGATCGATGCCGTGGCCCGTCGTTTCCAGCCCGCGTAACCAAACCCAGTCAAGCCTAAACTCAATCGGCACGAGCATCACGCGGCGGCGAAACGTCGATTGTGTTCCGAACGGCGTATTCAATCCCGCCTTCGAGAACAGTTTGATAGTTTTGCCGTCGGCGCTCGGTTCCCACGTATTCAGATCGCCCATCACAATCGCCGGCATGTCTATCGGATAGCGCGCGAGATCTTCCAATATCGCGTTGAATTGCTCCATTTTTTTGTCGACTGAGATCCTGGTTTCCGCGTGTGCGGAATAGACGCGCCATTGGCGTCCTTCCATCTCAACCGTCGCTCCGAGCGCAACGCGGCGGCGTTGATTCGGACCCGGATTCGGCAAAACGATTCGCTTCACGTCTGACAACGGAAAGACGCTCAGTATCGCGACTCCCGTTTCTTCTTCGTCGTTAGCCTTAGCCGCCGGTGGCGCAGCCCACACATAGTGCAGGCCGAGCTCATCAGCCAGGGCTTTCGCGGTGTTGTGGTGGCCGGTTCGTTTCTTGTGCCGATCAACTTCCTGCAACGCGAGAATTGACGCTCCGCCAATCTCCGGATCTTCATGTAAAAATTTTGCTAAACGTTTGAGCTCGTCGCCGCCACGCCAGCGAATGTTGTACGAGACGATTTTGATCTCCGTATTTTCCGCAGTGGGCTTGCGGAGGATCGCGGCCTTACCGGATTCCAGCAGCAGCGAATCGCCTTTGGAATCGTTGGCGTCTGCGGGCGCCAAAGCGACCTGCAGCAATAGCAAGAGGACGAACAACACGTGTTTTGTTTCTCCTGAAAGATCTCTAACGCGGGTTTGGCCGGAGAATGGACCAGATTCTCCAAAAACCGGTGTCAGAAGTGTAGACAAACAGTTGTCTTTCAAGTCAAGTGCCAGGGCAAACCACCGAGACACGGAGACACAGAGCAAAAACCTGCTGTAAGCTGTTTCGCGTATGAGTTCAGACGCCCAGCTTGATGTGCTTGCCGTATTTTCACACCCGGATGATGCCGAGCTTTCGGTCGCAGGGACGCTTCTCAAACTCAAATCGCTCGGTTATCGCACCGGAGTGTGTGACCTGACTCGCGGTGAGATGGGAACGCGCGGCACTCCTGAAATCCGCGCGCAGGAAGCGCTCGAGGCGGCCCGCATTATGGGACTCGACGTCCGTGTAAACCTCGAACAACCTGACGGTCACGTTTGGCCGACCGAAGTCGCGCGCACTGCTTTCGCTCGCGTGCTGCGAAAGTACAAACCGAAAGTCTTGTTGACCACGCACGAAGACGATCCACATCCGGATCACGCGAACACATCGATCATCGTGAGGCAGGCAGCGCGGCTGGCGTCGATGGGCCGTTACGATGAAGAGTCGGGACTGGCGCCAGTGCCGATGCCGGCGATTATGCACTCGCTCTTTTCACGCCGGATCGTTCCCTCGTTTGTGGTTGACGTTTCCGGATTCGTGGAAGAGAAGATGGCGGCAATTCGCGCGCACTCGTCGCAGTTTTACAACGCGGGTTCAAAAGAACCACAGACACGCATCAGCGAGCGAGGCTTTCTGGCGGAGATTGAGGTGCGAATGCGTTACTTCGGATCGTTGATCGGCGTCGAAGCCGGCGAGCCGTTCTACGTGCGTGAGGCGTTGAATGTCGACGATCCGTTGGCGCTGTTAACGCGTCCGATGAATATCTACTCTTAGTTCTTCGCAGTCTTTTTCGGTTCCAACACTGCGCGAGCAATTGCTATCGTTGCTACTGCACGTGGTCCTTCAGCCTGGAAACCGCGCGCGAGTTCCACTGAACGCTCGTAATCCATATTCGCGAGTTCGCCGAAAATCCCCGCGAGATCAAACTCCGGCATGCTGCTGGTGTTGATCGACGAGCCGTTCTTGCTCGTGAACTTCAACACCATCATGCTGTCTTCACCGGTGAATCCTTCGGCTGAGTTTGCTGCTTTGATGGCATCGAAGGTTGCATCCCAAACACGTGGCGCATCCACCACTTTCATCGCATTCGCCACACCGATCAAAGCCTGTGGCCGCGAGGGGTCGGAAACGTCAATCCGGCGCGCTTCGTTCGAGGCCATTTCCACCAGCTCAACGGCTTTCTCTTTGTCAGTTGTCGCGAGGTTTGTGGCTAGCTTGGTTAATACCCGAACCTTTTGCAGATGAGTCAGCTCACCCTTGTGGACCATCTCCAACGCTTGATCCGTGAGCTTCTTTTCGGCTGCGTTCATGGCGAGGCTTGGATCGATATAAGCCTTCAACCCTTTGCGCGTTTCCGAGTCGTCGACCTTGTCTACGATGTCGCGCGCACGCATATCGCCACGACCGGCGAGCTCGAAAGCAAGTTCGAAGTAGAGCGCATCGCGTTCGGCCGAGGTTTTAGCGCGGTCGATTCGATCGAGTAGTGATTGTTCTCTTTCTTCAGCCGGTTTCTCCGGACGGATGCCCCGGCCGAGCCACTCATCATTGCGGTTTCGAGTATCGTCAGACACTGTCGCATTCAAAGCGTTTAACTGGGCTCGTAGTGGTTCGGTAATCTCAGGCGGTGCGGACTGTTCGAAGAAGGGAAGCAAACGTTTTATGACGTAGTACTTATTTTCAAGACCAGCAGAACTTTGATCCTGTGCCGGAGGCGGAAGCGGGCGTAACAGGATCGTGGCTGCCGCTTGAAAGAACAGATTCCGAAGTTCGGGCGAAACCTCAGCCGGAACGATCGTCTTCGACGATGAGGACGTATTGACACCTCTGCCGGTAAAGATGATGTACAGGTAGGGTGTGAAAATGTACGACGAAAGCAGCGAAACGGTGTTGGCGTCCGTTTGTGGATCGCGGGCTGATGACGCCAGCAGTGTGGCATAACGTTCGTCGGCTGGCGCAGGGTACTTTTCGCGAAGAGTCGAAAGGAAGTTTAGCGATTCAGTGCTGACCACCGCCAGCGCGGGATCCGCAAATTGAAGCGCGCGTTCCATCTCGCCGGCCAGAAGCAGTTCTCGGGCGACGCTCAAACGCTGGCTCAGCGCTTCACTTAACCGGCCAGGACGCGGAGCGTTATTCGCCGCTTCGAGTTTCTGCGCCTTGAGTTTTTCGAGAAACTCTTCGCCCAACGCGCGATCCTTTCGCGCGGCAAGCCGTAAAACCTCGCGACGCACACTCGGCGGCGTCGCAGTCACGGCGCCCCCAGTCTTGGCTTTCTGTCGTTCGATCTCCTCCTGGAGCTTTCGATCGCTCTCGAGATCCGCGCCCTCGGCGGCTTCCCAGGCTTTCCGAAACAGCAAACGTCCCTGTTCCTCATCCACTGCCCACAGCGCGTCGGCGATCCGCGCCAGCGAACGCGCGCGCAGCGTTTGATCGTTGAAGGCACGAGCATCCGTGGACAACGAAATCAGCAGCGAACGGGCCGCTACACGCCGCGCCCTCTCGCGCCGTTCCTCTTCGGTCAGCGCCGCGGATTTTGGTTCCGGGGCTTTGACCGCCGCAGTTGAACGCTTTTCCGTCGTTTGAGCGGGGACTAGAGTGGCGGACGCAAGCAGAACAAGAGCAAGGAGGGGCAGACGTAACATAAAAACTCCTGTTTATCCGCGGATTACGCAGATTAAACTGCGATTACTTCCAGCTCGGGATCGACTTCCTGTTTGAGCATTCCCTCGATCGCCATCAACGTGCCTGTCAGGGAGCTCGGACAGCTACCGCAGGCGCCCTGGTAACGGATGCTCAATGTGTGTTCACTCAAACCAATAATTTCGAGATAACCACCGTCACCCATCAACGCGGGCCTGACTTTCTCGTCCAGAATCTCGTTGATCTGCAACAGGCGCGGGTCGTCACTGGTAACTGCCGCGATTGAGCCGCCAACCGCTGCACCGGCTGCTGCTGCCGCTGAAACATTTACTGGGTCAGCAGCACGGATGGGCACCGCGAGCGTCGGGAGCAATTCGTCCCAGTCGCCCTCGTCGTCTTTTTCGATCGTGATCATCCGGTCCATGTAAAAGACCGAAACCACGTGGCCGACGTCGAATAACGACTTTGCCAGCGAATCGCCTTCCGCCTGGTCCGCCGAGCCATACTGCTTTGCGACGCCGTTACTGACGGGTTCCCGCAAAATGAATTTCACTGCATTCGGATTTGGTGTTTCTTCAATATCAGCAATTTTTGGCATCACAAACTCCCTCGTTAACCTTTTGTTCGCCGTCATTATAGCGACTTTGCTAGGGATTAGCAGGCTCGCGGGCCATCCGATTTTCCGGTGGCTAAATACACACAAAAAAAGTTTGAGGATGATTGCAAGAATCATTGCTAAAAACTAAAAGCAGGAATATACTCCCGCCCTCACTTGCCCCCCTCTCAGAAGGTGAGTCAAGTTGAGATAGAGGCAGGCGATAGCGAGGGTCGCCTGCCTCAACTATTTTTACGGGCCTTTGTGCTAAGCTCGGCGTCGCAATGAACATCGGGATTACGGTTTATTCCAGCTACGGCGGCAGCGGAATTGTCGGCTCAGAGCTTGGTAAGGAACTAGCCGCACGTGGGCACACGGTCCATTTCATCGCCTCGTCACTACCCACGCGATTGACGGAGTTGAACGAGCATGTTCGTTTCCACGAAGTGGAGATGATGTCGTATCCGTTGTTTGAACATCAGCCATACACGCTCGCGCTCGCGACCAAGATGGCCACGGTTGCGGAAGAAGAAAACCTCGACCTGTTGCACGTTCATTACGCAATTCCGCACTCGATCAGCGCGATACTCGCTCGTGAGTCACTCAAGCCGCGCCGCCGCCTGCCAGTCGTCACCACTTTACACGGAACAGACATCACGCTTGTCGGCGCCGATCGCTCGTACCTGCCGATTACTCGTTACGGCATCGTGCAATCAGACGGCGTCACCGCGATCTCGCATTATCTGAAAGAAGCGACGCGGGAGATCTTTCACTTCGACGATATCCGAGTGATTCCGAATTTTGTTTGCCAATACGATTACAAACGTCTGGAAGTGGAAACGCTGCGCGCGACCCTCGCGCCGAACGGCGAACCGCTGTTGGTCCACGTTTCAAACTTCCGCCCGGTGAAGCGGCCAGTCGACTGCGTGGAGATCCTGTCGCGAGTCTTAAAAAAGGGAATCAAGACTCGTCTTGTGATGGTCGGCGACGGCAGCGAGCGAACAAACGCGGAGCACCGCGCACGTTGCCTCGGTATTTACGATCAATGCACTTTTGTGGGCAAACAACCGCGGATTGTCGATTATCTTTCGGCGTCAGATGTGTTGTTGTTGCCGTCCGAACAGGAGTCGTTTGGTTTGGCGGCACTGGAAGCGATGGCTTGCGAAGTGCCGGTAATTGCGTCACGTGTCGGTGGTCTACCTGAGGTTGTCACTGACGGCGAAACCGGATATTTAAGTCCCGTTGGCGATGCAGATAAAATGGCTGCGGACGCGGCTCGTTTATTAACTGACCCCAAGCTGCGCCGCGAGATGGGCCAACGCGCCCGTGATTCCGCGATCTCTCGTTATCGAACTGATGTCGTAATTCCGCAGTACATCAGTTTCTACGAAGAAGTGTTGGCGAAGACTTCCTGATTGTAGGGGTGCCGCCCCTACAACTGATGGAGGAGCCCCATGAAAGAGCTACTGCTCTCACTCGCCCTCTGCTTTCAACTTGCGTCTAACGGGTTGGCCCAACAACAACCCAACCTGCCGCCACCGCCGAAACCAACCGATCAAAAGCCAGCGCAGGACCCGGCGCCGCAAAAACCGGACGACATCGACGTCGTCAAGATCACTACCAACCTGGTCCAGATCGATGCGGTGGTTACTGATCGAAAGGGAACGCACGTTACTGATTTGCGTCCCGACGAAGTAGAAATGCTCGAGAACGGCAAGCCGCAAAAGATCACAGACTTCTCTTACGTCAAGATGTCTCGACCGGCGGCGGCCGCTAACAAACCAAGCGAAAACACCGGCCCTTCGATACCGGTACCACCGAAGCAACCGCGGCGTGAAGAAGTGCGACGCACGATCGCGCTCGTCATTGACGACTTGAGGATGTCGTTCGACAGCGTCCGTTTCACCAAACAGGCCTTGAAAAAGTTTTTGGACGAACACGTGCAGCCAAACGATCTGGTCGCAATTATTCGCACTGCCGGAGGCACGGGAGCTCTACAACAATTTACTTCTGACCGTAACCAACTCAACACCGCAGTCGAAAAACTGAAGTGGGTTCCGCGAATCGGAAACAGCGCCCAAGCCTTTCAACGGATCGAACAGGAAACGATCGATATAGGCGAGCGAAACATGCTCGATAACACCAACGAGCTGGACGATCTCAACCAGATGCGGAAGGACGTGTTTTCGATCGGGACGCTGGGTGCGTTGAACTACGTGGTCCAGGGGCTGCGCGAGATGCCTGGCCGCAAGTCGGTAATTCTATTCTCTGATGGTTTGCAGCTCTTCAACCCGTCAGAACCGGCAGGCAGTTCACGGCTTCTGAATTCGCTGCAACTGTTGCTGGATCAAGCCAACCGCGCTTCCGTCGTCATCAATACGATGGACGTGCGTGGGCTGGCCACGTTTGGACTGACGGCCGTAGACAACACCTGGAACATGAGCTGGGAGGCGGTCGAAGCGAAATTGAGTCAGCGGAAGGAAAATTTCTTCGATTCACAGAGTGGTTTGAACTATCTCGCCGAGCGGACTGGTGGACTGGCATTTCGTAACAACAACGATCTGGACGCCGGCGTCAAACGCGTCATGGACGACCAGGCCGGCTATTATCTGATCGGTTACCGGCCCGACGATTCGACGTTTGCCAGCGTGGACGGCAAAACCAAGTTTCATCGCGTCACGCTCAAAGTAAAAAGACGGGGCGACTACACCGTGCGAACGAGAACCGGTTTCTACGGTGTGACCGATGAGCAGCTCAAGGCGTCGAACGCGACGCCGCAGCAACAGCTCATGGGCGCATTGCTTTCACCTTTTGCGGCTTCAGGCGTGCAGTTGCGTTTGACGTCGCTTTTCTCGAACGAAGCTACACAGGGTTCGGTGTTGCGCTCTTTCTTGCACATCAAAGGGAGCGATCTGACGTTTACCAAAGAACCCGACGGAACGCACAAAGCGGTGTTTGAATTGGTGTCAGTGACGTTTGGCGAAGACGGAAAGCTCGTCGATCAGTTTGCCGATCAGCATACGATCACGCTAACGGAAGCGCTGCACCAGAAGATCACGCGTTATGGTTTCACCTTCAACACCATTGTGCCGATAAAAAAGGCCGGCGCCTATCAACTCAGAACCGCGTTGCGCGACGTGGCGAGCAATCGCATGGGATCGGCGACACAGTTCATCGAGGTCCCGGATATCGAGAAGGATCGTTTAATGACTTCCGGGTTGCTAATAAAAGGCATGCCGTTGGACCAATACCTCAAAGGCTTAGCGGCGGGTAGTGTTCCAACGAGTGATGAGGAATCGGATCCGATGGCAAACACCTCCGTGCGGCAGTTTCGCACTGGAAGCGCGATGATCTATGCGTTGGGGATCTACAACGCAAAACTCGACAAGACCACGGGCAAACCAAACCTGACGATTCAGGCGCGTTTGTTCCGCAATGGCGAGCTTGTTTTTACTGGCAAGGAAGTACCTTTTGAGCTTCGCGACCAGGCAGATCCAAAACGATTGGGTGGTGGCGGCGCGATACAACTAGGCACGGAAATGAAGCCCGGTGAGTATGTGCTACAGATCGTAGTGTCTGATCTGCTAGCTAAAGGGAAACATCGCGTTACCACGCAGTGGATGGATTTTGAGATTGTGCAGTGAAGTCAATAATCGTCGGCACGGCTGGTCATATCGATCACGGAAAAAGCGCGCTCGTCAGAGCTCTCACCGGCACCGATCCGGATCGCCTTCCTGAAGAAAAGCGTCGCGGGATCACGATCGATCTCGGTTTCGCCGATCTGGAGTTGAACGGCTTCAGGTTCGGCTTTGTTGACGTTCCCGGTCACGAACGTTTCGTCAAGAACATGCTGGCGGGAGCGCATGGGATCGATCTGCTGGCGTTGGTGATTGCCGCGGATGAGGGGGTGATGCCGCAGACGCGCGAGCATTTCGATATTTGCCGTTTGCTCGGCGTGCAAAACGGTCTCGTTGTAATCACGAAGAAAGATCTGGTTGAAACGGAGATGCTGCCGCTCGTCGAGGAGGAAGCGCGAGCGCTGGTTGCCGGATCGTTTTTGGAAGATGCGCCGATCGTTTCGGTTAGTTCGAAGACGGGTGAGGGACTTGAGGAACTGAAGTCTCTGCTCATGCAGATCGCTGACCGAGTACCGCCGCGTTCCGCGGACTTCACGACGCGGCTGCCGATCGATCGTGCGTTTTCGATGAAGGGGTTCGGCACGGTTGTCACCGGCACACTCACCTCGGGCCAGATCGCGGAAGGCGACGATCTCGAGCTGTTGCCGTTGGGTTTGAAAGTGCGTGTGCGTGGTTTGCAGGTGCATGGGGCACCGGTGAAGCAGGCGCATGCCGGACAACGGACAGCAGTCAATCTCGCCGGTATTGAGACTGCGCAAGTCGAACGCGGCATGGTTTTGGGCGCGCCGGGACGTTTGCGTCCGACGCAGATCATCGACGTTTGGATTGACGTTTTGCCCGGGCAGGCGCGTCCGGTGCGTTCGCGCTCGCGCGTACGTTTTCACATCGGCGCCGCGGAAGTTTTAGGACGCGTTACCGTGCTCGAAGGCGCTTCGGAGATTCCGGCTGGCGGAGGCGCACTGGCGCAGATTCGCCTCGAAGCTCCAGTAGTTGCGCTCCACGGCGATCGTTTTATTCTGCGGAGCTATTCACCTGCTGACACGATCGGCGGCGGCCGGATCGTAAACCCGTTCGCGCCGAAGCATCGCCGCAAAGACGTTGCTGCGACAGTGCAGTTACTCCGCTCGCAGATGAGCGCCGAGCGAGCGACGAAGTTCGCTGCGTTTGTTCGCGTGGCTGCGAAACACGGCGTCAGATTCGCCGATCTCGCGGCAGCGACTGGTTGGACCGATCAGGCTTTGACGCAGGCGGCGAGTGATGGTGCGAAACAGGAAGCTGTAATTGAGTCGAGCGGTGTTTACTTGTCGAACGAGAGTTTCGCGCAGCTTAGCAGCAGTGTGATCGCAGAGTTGGAACAGCATCACAAACGCGAACCACTTGCGCGCGGCATGTTACGCGAGACATTGCGCGAGAAACTGTTTGCGCACTCATTACCCGAACTGTTCGGCGCGGTGATTAGCCGGTTGGAAGCGAGTGGCGATGTTGTCGCTGAAAAGGACGTCGTACGTTCGAGTGGCCACCGGATTGGTTTGACCGACCAGGATGCAGAACTAAGCGCGAAGATTGAAAAGCTGTATCTCGATGCGGGTGTGGAAGCGCCGTCGCTCGACGAAGCGATGGTGCGCGCCGGAGTTTCGGCGACGCAACGAGCTCAGGCCCGCAAGATTCTGCAATTGCTGCTCGATAGCCGAAAGCTCGTACGCGTGCAGGGCGACATGTTCATGCATCCTCAAGTCATCGAAACTCTGAAAACAAAGCTACAAACCTACGGCTCGCAGCACGAACCCGACCGCCTCATCGACGTTCCGGCGTTCAAAACCCTGGCCGGTGTTTCACGAAAGTATGCCATTCCCTTGCTTGAATTTTTCGATCGCGAACACTTCACTCGCCGTGCAGGCGACAAGCGTGTGATCCGTAAGATCTGAGGCTTGCATTCACCTGCGCCACGGCGTTAACATGCTTTCATTATTGGCGAACATTATCGGCTTTTTCCTTAACCTTCATATTTAGTTACCTGGCCGGAGGTTCAAAATGAAAAGCCTGAAGGACATACTCGCGGTGGTCGTGGGCATTCTGACAGCCATCGGAGCGATCTATTACTTCTACAAGTTTGTGACCGACCCGCCGACTGCTGGTCACACTTCGGGATGGATCGCGCTCGCTTTGGCGGTAGTTGCCTTTGTTTGTGGCCTGATTTATTTCCTCGGCCACGTGAATAAAGAAGAGGAAATACACATTACGCAGTAGGCGAGCGCTAGCCGAGAGCATGGTTGGAAGCCACGGATCTGACTTCCACTGTTACAACTTGCGCTTGGTCACCGACACCAATTGGACGCCGTTTGTGCACATACCAAAGCGGCTCAAGTGCGCAGACGGCGCTCGTTTTTTGTAGATCAATAGCCTCAAAGGAGCGACTCCACATCAATGTTGTTGGCAAACTTGATGCTCTTGCAACAGCTTCGGGCCACGCAGCCGAATTACTTCTTCCTCGTCACTTTGCTTTTGTTGATTGCCGGCGGAGTCGCCTGGTTGATCGCCGCCGTGCTCGGTTTTGCGCGATCGCCCGCCTTCGGGCCGTCGGCGCGCTGGTTTTCTTACGCCGCCGTTTGTTTGGTTATCTATCACCTGCACTTTCTGTTGTTTGGAGTGTTTGTGTTTCTGGGCATGAACCAAAACTCGGCGGACCTGACGATGGCGCTGGGAGTTGGAGCGTTTTTTAATCTGTTTGTGGTGCTCGGTGCGGTGTGCGCGATTATGGGTTTTGTGCGCATGACCAGCCCGCGATAGAATCGCTGCACTTGATAGGCCTTGATGAATAAAAGACTAATTGCGGTCGCCGCGCTTGTATTGCTTGCAAGCGCGGCGGTTCTTTTTTTGGTGGCGTCGCCGAATGGGGCGACGAACTCCGCGCCGAACCAGTTTGTGCGGCAGCGTGGCGGGCGTTTCTTTGTTGGTAATCGTCCGTTTCGATTTGTCGGCGCGAACGTCGCCGTGATGTATCGCGACGACGACCGCGCGCGGATGCCGGAAACGCTACGCCGGGCTGCGCAGGCGGGAATCAAAGTCGTGCGTGTGTGGGCGTTTGGCGAGGGTGGTCCAAACGACGTCAAACCGATGGCCGATTTTGCTGACTGGCCGAGGCACCATTCGTTTCGCTTTGCTCCCGGACAGTGGAATGAAGATGCGTTTGTACATCTCGATCGCGTGATCGCCGAGGCGGCGAAAAACAAGATCTACGTGCAGCTTTGTTTGACTAACTGGTGGCGTGATACTGGTGGCGTCACGCAGTATTTGCGCTGGGCTGGAATCAACGATGCTGCCGACGATAGTTACAAGTTTGGTATCAACAACGAAAAGGCGATCCTTTTTTATACAAATCCGGAAACACGCCGGCTCTATCGCGAACACATCGAGAAATTAGCGACGCGCCGGAATACGGTCACCGGTGTTTTGTATCGTGACGACCCGGCGATCTTTGGTTGGGAGTTGATGAATGAAGCGCAGGTGATCACCGGGCGTTGGGCTGAAAGGCGCGCGTGGTTTGCGGAGATGAGCGGGTACTTGAAGTCGCTTGATCCGAATCATCTGGTTGCCCCGGGCGCGTGGGGTTATCGTTCATCGTCTGAACGGCGCGAGTGGTTGGCAGATCATGCGTTGCCCTCAATTGATTATTGTGACGTCCACAATTATCCGCGCGACGATCACGATAGTTTTGTGGATTCGCCCGCGGCGTTGAAAGAGTTTATTGAGAACCGTGCGGCGGCGTCGTTTTCGCTGGGTAAGCCGATCGTGCTTGGTGAGTTTGGGATGGGCGTCGAGGGGCACAAGGGCGCGTCGCAGGCGGAGTGGTATCGGGCGTTTTTTGAAGGTAATGCGCGCGCGGGTGTGGCTGGTGCGATGTTTTGGATACTGACGCCGGATCCGCATCGTGGTTACGGTGTGACGTACGCGACGGATCGGGATCGCGCGGTGCTGGGTGAGATTTCGCGTGCGTCGCAGATGTTTGCGACGTTGGAGACGGCCGAGTTGCCGTCGTGGTTGGTGGAGTCGTCGCGGCATTTGGTTCCGCGCCAGTTCGCGTGGGCGCGTGCTGTGGGTGATCAGGCGACACAGCCGCAAGTGAACTTTCGCGAAGACAAGTCAGTGCTTTATCAGTTCAAGCCACAGATGGCATCGGCGCAGCGGTTTGAAAAGATTGGAGAAGGGCCGGGATACATTTGGGGATTTGGATCGGGGTTTCTCGAGTACACCGTTCCCGAACGTGCAGACCGGCGGCGCGTCAGCGAGATCATTGTGCGCGCGCACGTGCAGCCGGTGCGGCCTGTCGATGCGCCCGAGGGTTTCGTAAAGACGCGAGTGACGCTATTTGTTCAAGGCTGGAACGCTGGTTCTCGTTTGATTCCATTCGAACCAGAGGGACAGCCATTGGTCCAGGAATGGCGCCTGACCGGTAATCTCTTGCGCCTGCGCGCGATGCGTGGCCTTCCCCTCACCATCCGTTTCGCCGTGACCCCCGAATCCGACTGGCTCTACGGCGTAAACATCTCCAACTGGCCCGAAGGCTACGACTCCAAAGACACCCGCCCCATCGAAGTCGAACTGCGGCGGTGAGAGTTTATGCCTCCGGTCTAATCCGCACAATGTCCCTCGGCTTCATGGTTTTTAGTTTTGCTCGAACCTGCGCCATTAGGGGAAGTGTGTCTAACAAGCGAGTACTCTGAGCCTCCAGGACAATAATGGCCAGATCGAACTTGGCGAGGTTTTGTTGAAAGATCAGGTTGCGGTCACACGTAAGGAACACATCAAACTCCCGTTCGGCCTGTCGTAGCAGGTTGCCATTCGTCAGCCCACTCCAGCCCATCGCTCCGACTGAAATACACCGATGACCTTTCAAAGTTCGACACAAACGCCAGTCAAGGCATTCGTCCAGTAAAATTCGCATTTTGTGAGGTCTAGACTAGTTCCAGCATTTTGAGTTTGCCGGCTTCAATAACTGCGATCGCCTGTTCGCGCGTTACCGTGGGGAAGGCTTCAAGAAATTCCTCAACCGATTCGCCACCTTCCAAACAGTCAATGAGGTTCTGTAACGGAACACGCGTGCCGACAAAGACCGGCGTACCACCCATAATGTCCGGATCTGAGTGTACGACTCCTCTAAGGTCTTCAGGCTTCACGGAGCAGAATATAGCAGACTGAGGTATTCCTGGCGACTATTGCTCCTGTCGTGTGGCAGGTAAAAAGTGTATTCTTGGCGGACTCATTTGTAAGGGTGGTTTAGAGCATGATTAAAGTTGAAACCAAGCCGAGTATAGAAAGTCTCGTCGCGGAAATGCGGCAGCTTTCCGAAGAGGAGCAGCGCGCTCTTGCGGTGGTGGTTTTGAAGGACCGCAAACTCGAGCCGTTTGTCGAAGAACTCGAAGATCATTTGAGTTGCGAGAGAGCAGAAGAAGACCCTGCGGAACTGTTACCGCTTAGCAGCGCAACTGCTTAGTCTTTAAGCTAAACCTCACCGAGACTAATAAGCCTCGGCACATTACGAAAGTACGAAAGGGCAACCTCACGTGCCTGTCGATTATACTGTCCTCACGCGACCTGCAACTCACCGTCAATTGCAGCGGTTGTACAAAGCCAACAACCGTCGAACCAGAGAAATCGTTAGCAGAATGAAGGCTCTAGCCGAGAACCCTCGTCCGCCTGGTTGTTGTAAGTTAGCAAACAGACCTGAGTGGAGAATACGGGTCGGAGACTATCGCGTGCTGTACTCGATTGACGATACGCGACGAATAGTCACTGTTTTAGCGGTCTCTCATCGTCGCGAGGTTTACAGAGATTAACGTTGCGACGCTTCGTGCACGAGACTGAGTGACGCTTGGTCAAGTTCGTAGAGTTTGGCGGAGGGGGTGGTGCTGAGGTTGAAGGTGGAAATGGGGGTTGAGTGGGTGTTCAGAGCATTGATGATGGCGTCGTTGCTGAAGTAGCGACGGCCGCGGGCGATGATTATGAAGTCGCCGGTGGTTAGTTGTTGCATGGCGTGCGGATCGCTGAGGGAGATGCAGATGAGATCGGTGCGTTGCGAGCGTTCTGCGTAATAGGCAGCGAGGGTTGGGCTCTCGCTCGCCACACGTGCGCCGGGTTTTGCTCGCGTAACGATCTCCGCAATCACATCGCGCATGCTCGCGTCGTAAAACTCATCGTGGGGAAAGTAATATCCAGCCCATGCCGTGCCGCCGCCGAACGAATTTATATACAAACGAAAATGCGGTGAAGCCTGCACCGAGTTCACCACTGAAGTGATGATCACTATGACCGCTAAACACGCCGGCACGTAGTGTCTCAAACGTGCGGTCACGTCGATCGACGCAATCCGATTCGCGATCCAGCGTCCCGTAAACTGAATTCCCAACGCACTCGTAATAAGCACCGCCGGCAACACTGTCGTGTAATAGCGCGTAAACTTTCCACCCGAGAAACAAAACGCAATGACCCACAAGAACAACCAGAACAGAATGAAGTAACGCCCGTCGCCGAGCTTGCGTCGAAAGAGCAGCGGCAGCCCAACAACAAACCCCAGCACCGTCAACACCGGCAACTTCACCGCCGTAAACACAAAATAAAAATAGACCGGTATGCCGTTGAGCCAGTCAGTCAAACGTTGCGGATAGAGCTTGTTCATGAACTCATAACCGTCATGACTGACGCGGTTGCCGCCGGCGAACAATCCCATCTGCCTCCACGTTTCCGGCAGCAGCACCGTCGGACTCAACACCAGAAACACCAGAAACATGATTGCGAGACACGTCAGAAGTCGTTTCTTCCCAAGCCGCCAACGCGTTTCGGGAAGCTGTTGAAACATCCAGTAGTAACAAACGCTGATCGCGAACAAGTGCGGCACATACTTCGACGCCACCATCGCACCGTAACAAGCAGCAGTGGTCCAGTAGTACCGATTCGGATTCTGATCGGTGCTTTCCGCGACGCGCTGTCCACGCAACCAAAACACATTCGCCAGCAGAAAGAAAAAGAGCAGAAACGTGTCTTCCTTCGCGACGCGATTGAAAGCGATCGCGGTCGGGTTAAAGGCCCACAACGCAGCCGCAATCAAAGCCACTTCGGCGCCGAAAAGCTCAGCGGCAATCAGGTAGATCAAGAGCGCCGTCAGCGCGCCGGCAATCACACCAGGCAAACGCAACGCAGTTTCCGGAGCGATTTGTTCGCCGGGCCCAACTAGCGAGTTCCATTTCTCGGCGGCAATGATCGACGCGGTTTGCAGCGCCTTCATCAACATCGGATGCTCGCCGTTCTCACCCGTCAAGCCATGCGCGCGATAGCCGGCAACCGCGGTCAGTTTGTTGAGCTCGTCTTCGCTGAGACCTTCGGCGCTGAGCCCGGTGACACGAAAGCCAAAGCCTGCCAGGATCAGGATGACAAGTGCGATAAAAATGAGCGTTCGGCTATTTGTGAGAAGGCCACGTCCGGCGAATAACTCTGGCCTCAGGCCAGCCGTGACGATCGCTTCAGCTCTTGCGGACAAATTCAATTCCCCTCAACAAAACGCGAAAGATTAGCGAAAACTTCTACTGAGTGTCAAAACCAACCGCCAAATCTGTGATAGAAAGAGAAGGTAAATGGCCCCGCCTCAATCAGTAACCACGAATCCGACGCTCGCGCGTCGCCTCGGTCTTTTCGATGCCACGATGATCGTGATGGGTGGCATCATCGGCTCGGGCATTTTCATGAACCCGTCGGTAGTGGCGCTTCAGGTCCGCACGCCATTCCTGATTCTCGGCGCGTGGACCATTGGCGGTTTGTTCGCCCTCGCCGCCGGGTTTATCTGGGCCGAACTCGCCTCGCGGCGGCCGGAAGTCGGCGGCCAATACGCATACTTGCGCGAAGCGTTTCATCCGGCCGTCGCCTTTCTTTACGGTTGGGTCTTGCTGTTGGTGGTGCAAACGGGCGGCATGGCCGCGGTCGCGGTTACGTTTTCGCGTTACTTCGTCGAATTGACGAACGCGCCAATCGGTTACTCGCAACTCGCCGCGATCATCCTTGCACTCTTAACGCTCATCAACTGTCTCGGCGTGCGCGCCGGCAGCACCGTGCAAAGCATTCTCATGGTGCTGAAGATCCTTGCGCTCGCTGCGCTCGTGATTTGCGGACTGCTGCTGACTCAACCCGCAAACAATCCTTCAGAGTTACTCGATAGACCACCTTCACTCGACTTACTTACAGCATTCGGCGCCGCACTCGTGCCGGTGATCTTCGCTTACGGCGGTTGGCAAACGGCGACGTTCGTTGCGAGCGAGATCAAAGAACCGCGCAAGAACCTCCCGCGAGGATTGATACTCGGCGTCACCGGAGTCGTGCTGCTGTATCTCGCCGCGAACGTCGTCTACATCATGGTGCTCGGGACAAACGGCCTCGCAAATTCAACCGCGCCGGCGTCGGAAGTGATGCGCCGAGCCCTCGGCGACTTCGGCGCGCGCGCGATAGCTGCGGGCATCGCGATCTCGACCGTCGGCTTCCTGAGTCAAAGCATGCTGACTGCTCCGCGCGTTTATTTTGCGATGGCCCAGGACGGATTGTTCTTCAAAAGTGTCGGCACAGTACATCCACAAACTCGAGCGCCGATCGTCGCGATTGCGCTGCAGGGATTGCTGGCAATCGTGATCACATATCTCGGCACGTACGAACGCATCCTCAACTACGTCGTTTCCGTCGACGTGATTTTCTTCGGACTGACTGCGTGTTGTATCTTCGTCTTTCGCAAACGAGCACAGAACGAAGAAGCCGGCGTGGTAAAGGTGCCCGGTCATCCGGTGACGACGCTGCTGTTTGTGGCGATCTGCTGGACGGTGGCCATCAATACTGTTTACCGCTTTCCGGAAAACACGCTGATCGGCATCGCAATCATGCTGGCTGGTTTGCCGGCGTACTGGTTTTGGAGAGCCAAGAGAACAACTGTGAGAGCAACTGAATGACTGCGGCGCGTCAAGTCACGGCTTCGTCTTACATGCATTGGGCCAAGACGAGTTCAACGGCGAAGTTCAATCTGGCGACGAGTGGGATGCCGAATTTGAATATCCGCGATCTGCGTGTGTCGCTTGACGATCTGGAAATCACTGATGGCGGCTACGGTTATGAGCCACTGATTGCACGGATTGGCGAGCGCTATCGAGTTGCGAAAGAGTCGATTGTTACGGCAGCCGGGACAACGTTTGCGAATCATCTTGCGATGGCGGCGCTGGTGAAGCCCGGTGATGAGGTGCTGTTTGAGTCACCCGCGTACGAGCCGATGCTGGCGACAGTTCGTTATCTCGGCGCGGACGTTAGACGCTTTACACGGCGGTTTGAAGATGGATTCCGAGTTTTGCCGGAAGAAGTTGAAAAGCAGATCACGCGCAACACACGGCTCATCGTTTTAACAAATCTGCACAACCCGAGCGGTACACTCACGGATGATGCAACACTCAAACAGATCGGCGAGATTGCGTGGCGTGTGGGCGCACGTGTGTTGGTTGACGAGGTTTACATCGAAACGTTGTTTGAAGAAGCGCCGCGCACGTCGTTTCATCTCGGCAATGAATTCGTTATCACGAGCAGTCTGACCAAAGCGTTCGGGCTCAGTGGGCTGCGCTGCGGCTGGATCTTCGCGGAACCAGAGCTTGCGCAAAAGATGTGGCTGCTCAACGATCTCTTTGCCGCGACGCCAGTGCATGCAGGTGAACGTTTGAGCATCGTCGCGTTGGACCAGCTTGCAGAGCTCGCCGAGCGTGCCAGGACGTTGTTGGATCGCAACCGACATCTACTGAACGAGTTTCTCGACACGCGCGAAGATCTGGAAACAGTTAGACCCGAGTTCGGTACGGTGATGTTTCCGCGTGTGCGCAACGGTAATGCAGATCAACTGTGTCGCGTGTTGCGTGAGAAATACGAAACGTCAGTTGTGCCGGGAAACTTCTTCGAATTGCCGGCACACCTGCGCATCGGCATTGCGGTTGACACCGAGATGTTGAAAACAGGCTTGGAGCGTTTGGAAAAAGCTCTCGACGAGATCCGTAGCTAGTTCTTCACGCGGCGCTCTTCCACGATCAACCAGTCGCGCACTTGTTCGGCAGCTTCGGTCCCGACCGCTTCGGTCGTGATTTTGACCGGCGGACCGCTGGGCCAGTTGTCCTTCTTTAGGTTTGGACCATCGACCGCTTTGTAGTAAACGTTACCCTCAAACTGCTTCTTTCCCGTGCGCGGCGCGAACACCAGGATCTTCAGGTCGAGATCCGGCGAGTTCAAAAAGATTGTGCCGTTCTGAAACTCGTCAACGTCAAACTCAATCAGCACCACAATCGCTTCCATCTCGCTTTTCGCTCGCTTAACCGCCGCGTCGTGCTTGAGCTCGCCGAGTGAGGTGGTCGTCACGTTCCTGAATTCCGAAAGCCTTTGGACGAAGTGCGCAAAGATCGTGTCTTCGCTTAGCAGGTGCTTCGAGCTGTTTTGCCTGGCGACGATCAGAGACGTCTTCCGCGAAAGTTCTCTGGCATTCGCGATTGAGCTCTGTTTTTGGTCGGTTTCGGGTGTGGTAACAGGAGGTTTCGTGGGTTTCGGAGCGCGTCTGCCGGATTGCGCAACGGTTTGCGTGGCGAGGAGCAGGAGCAAGCTCGACGCCGCAAACAGCCCGCGTTTATGGCAGTTTCGCTGAAAGTCGGGAAGCATTCTCATGCGTTCATTCTCCAGCGGATGTCACCCTTAGAAGCTGGGTCAGTTTACAGGGTTGCTAGGCAACCGGCTAGAACGCCGAAGGCGTTAACGAGTTTCAGCCCAGCGGTTGGAGCGCAGCGAGCAACCCTGGGAACCTCGTAAAAGCACAGGCGCAATAACGCCGAAGGTGTTGGCCAACGCTTTCAGCGTTAGAATTTAATTGCTTGGTTGGACCCAGGGTTGTCCCAACCCAGGGCTGAAACTAGCGAACGCCTTCGGCGTTCAAACCAAACGCTATGAAATCGCTGAAGCGTTCAGAGCAGCGATAGCCTCGCGTGCGTAGTAGGTCAGAATGATGTCGGCGCCGGCGCGTTTGATGCTGGTTAAGGTTTCCATCATCACGCGCTCTTCATCGATCCAGCCCTTCTGGGCCGCCGCCTTGATCAAGGCATACTCGCCGGACACGTGATAGGCCGCAAGCGGTAGGTCGAAACGGTCTCGGACCATCTTCAAAACATCGAGATACACGGTCGCGGGTTTGACCATCAGGATGTCAGCGCCTTCGGAGAAATCGAGCTCGGCTTCGCGCATTGCTTCGCGCGCGTTTGGCGGATCCATTTGATAGGCGCGGCGGTCGCCAAACTCCGGCGTGCTCTGCGCAGCCTCGCGGAATGGACCATAAAACCCGGACGCATATTTCACGGCGTAAGACATGATCGCCGTGTTCTCAAAACCCGAATCATCCAACGCTTCGCGAATCGCGCCCACTTGTCCGTCCATCATCGCCGACGGCGCAACGATGTCTGCGCCCGCTTCCGCCTGACTCGCCGCCGTGCGCGCTATCAGTTCCAGCGACTCGTCGTTTAGAACGTCACCGCCGCGAACCACGCCACAGTGACCGTGCGATGTGTATTCGCACAAGCATGTGTCAGCAATGATGATCAGTTCAGGTGACGAACGACGAACGGCGCGAATGGCGCGTTGCACGATTCCGTCTTCGGCATAAGCGCCCGAGGCAAGCTCGTCTTTCGATTCCGGCAAGCCAAAGAGAATGATGCTGCGCACACCCGCGTCGTAAGCAGCCGAGGCTTCGTTGGCGATCTCGTCGACTGACAAGTTGAACACGCCCGGCATCGACGAGATCTCGCGCCGCACTCCTTCGCCGGGACACGCAAACAGCGGCAACACGAAGTTGTCAGGCGTGAGCCGCGTCTCGCGCACGAGCGCGCGCAGCGCAGGATTGCGGCGAAGTCGACGAGGACGGTGAATCATTGCATCACTAAAAGGCACAAGAGAACACAAAGAGGCACAAAAGACAACGAACGACAGTTACCATCGATGGTACGCGGGATGTCCGGGCTTGACCGCCACAAATACTCCGCGGCACGTTGCGCAGACTTTGTCATGCGCGATCAGTTCGCCTTCGACTGTTGCGCGATCGTCTGTTGAATCTACAACGCGAGCGACGAGCCGCACCGGACGATCCGTCGGCGTCGGGCGCAGAAGTTTGATCGTGTACTCCGCGGTCACAGTACATGGTGGTTTATCGGCGCCGGTCTTGTTCATCAGGTGCCACGCCGCGGACCAGTTGCAATGACAGTCGAGCAGCGTGCCGATGATGCCGCCGCTCAACATTCCTTCAAAGGCCTCGTATTCCTTGCTCGGCTGCCACTCCGCGACGACCTCTTCACCATCCGCAAAGCTGCGAATGTGCAAACCCTTCGGATTGGCCGGGCCGCAACCGAAACACGCGAGGTTCGGAGCGTACGTTTCCTGAATACTCTTCATTAGTTTGTTCTTTGTACTTTGAACTTTGTGCTTCGTCAGTAGTACCTGGGACAGTTAATTAGTCGTCACAAAGTACAAAGAACAAAGTTCACTTCTCACGCAACGACTGTCTAAGCTTGAACCGCTGAATCTTTCCCGTGGCCGTGTAAGGCAACTCCGAAACAAACACATACCGGCGCGGTTGTTTGAAACGTGGCAACGCCGCCGCCAGCGACTCGCGCAACTGTTGCTCCAGCGCGCCTGAATCGGATTCTAACTCCTGAGCGACAACAAACGCACACGGACACGGCAATCCACCCGCGTCGAAATCCTCGACCACAGCCGCGCGCGCGACCTGCGCATTCCGCAACAACGCGCCTTCAACCTCAACCGGCGACACCCACTGTCCGCTCGACTTGAAACAGTCGTCGCTGCGGCCCATGTGAAACCAAAAGCCTTCGGCGTCGCGCCGATAAAGATCGCCCGTGCGTACCCAGCCGTCAACAAACGTTTGCTCGCTGACTTCCGGCTTCTCCCAATAACCAAGCGCCGCGCTGTTGCCTTTGATCCAGAGATTGCCTTCGACGTCGTCAGGTGTTGAGTTGCCACGTTCATCGAGAAGCCGTGCGTCGTAGCCTTCGAGCAACTTGCCGCTGCTGCCGTAACGCACTTCGTTTTCATGGTTCGACATGAACATGTGCAGCATCTCGGTCGAACCGATACCATCAAGCAACTGCACGCCGAAAGTCTTTTCCCACTCCTCCCCGAGATGCGCCGGCAGCGCTTCGCCGGCCGTGACGCACAGACGCAAGCTCGAGCAATCGAGTGGTTCTTTATGGCGATGATGTTCGAGCAGGAGGCTGTAGACCACGGGCACGCCGAAAAAGATCGTCGGGCGACACTCGACAAATGTTCGCGCAATCACATCCGGCGACGGCTTCTCGCGACAGAGAACCGACGTCGCGCCGTTCAGCAGTGGAAACGTGAAACTGTTCCCGAGACCGTACGCAAAGGGAAGCCGCGATGAAGAGAACAGGCGGTCGTGCGGCCGCAGATTTAACACTTCACGGCAGTAAGTCTGGTTTGTGTAGAAGATATCAGCCTGCCGGTGCATTGCCCCCTTCGGTTCGCCGGTGCTGCCGGATGTGTAGAGGATAAAAGCCGTCTCGTTGTCGTGAGGCGCAGGAAATTCAATAGATTCCGGTGTTTCGACCTTCGGCAAACTATCAACCAAAAGAATCTTCTTGAGCGAACGCAGTTTTTCCGGCGCATGTGTCAGGAAAGTGCTGCGTAGTTCGGGCTCGACGAGCGCGATTGTTGCACTACAGTTGTGAAGGATTGAACACTGCTCTTCCAGCCGCAGCGCCATGTTGATGGGAACGGCGATTGCCCCGAGCGAACACGTGGCGATGAAGGCTTCAACAAACTCCGCAGAGTCGTGCAAAAGCAGCACAACGCGGTCGCCGCGCTGGACGCCGAGTGAGGTGATCGCCGCCGCCATCTGCAAAGTCTTCGACCGCAACTCGCCATACGAAATGTCCCGGCCGCCGAAATGAATTGCGGGCGCGGCGCGATCATGAGCAAAAATAACTTCGAAGAGGTTCATCGCAAAAGTTATACTCCAGTCCGGCCCACATGGTCACCCGGCGTCCCGGCCCGAGGGTGAGTCACGATGGAAATCATAATCCTCCTGATCCTGCTGTTCTTTTGTTTCTCTGTCGTAGGCATTGTTGGTCTGTGTGTGTGGGCGCTCGTGCGCTTGATCACCAAACCGAATCCAGTGCCGCGCGTCGTCGAGCGACGCGAGAGCGATCTCGCCGTCTTCGAACGCCAACTCATTCGCTTCTATAGCGAAGGCAAGATCAACGACGAGGTTTACGAGCAACTATTGGCACGTATCCGCGCCGAGCGTGAGCCCGTTTTTCGACCGCCGATTGTTACCAAACCCCCTGAGCCTGCGAGTCCACCTCCGGTTGCGGTTCCCAAATCAGTTGTCATTGACGTCGAACACGAGCGACCGCCGGAACCAATCCCCGTCCCTGCTTACTCACGACCGCAACCTCCACCGCCACCACGACAGCCACCTCCGCCACCGCCGCGCCGTCCTTTCAGCGAAGTGCTCAACTCCTTCATGGAAGAGAGCAACATCCGCTGGGGCGAGATCATCGGCGGTCTGCTGATCATCGGCTGTTCGACTGCACTCGTCGTAAGCCTGTGGGCCCAGATCTCGGAAATTCCAGTGCTGAAGTTTTTGATCTTCACCACTGTCACCGCGATCCTTTTCGGCGTTGGGCTTTACACCGAACATCGCTGGAAACTTCCGACGACGAGCCGTGGCATTCTCACGATTGCGACGTTACTCGTGCCGTTGAACTTCCTCGCGATCGCCGCAGTGTCAGCCAGCAACACGCCAGGCGCGCTCGCGGTCGGCAGCGAGTTGGCGGCGCCGGCGATCTTTCTCTGCCTGGTCTATTTTGCCGGACGCGTGATCACGCCCGGATGCGCGCATCTGCTCGCGGCCGGCGTGCTCGGTTCATCAATCGGACAACTACTTGTTCGCCATCTCGCCGCTCCTGACGTTTCACCGGCGTTGTTGATCTTGCTCGCCGCGTTCCCGGTCGTTTGTTACATCGTGACGGTCGGACTGGCCCTCCGCCTGGTCCTAAGCGATCGCGAGATCGACGCAACCGAAACAGGCACGGTCTTCACGGTGCTAGGCACGATGAGTTTCGCGGCGCTGTTACCGTTTGGATTGTTGCTCTACAAGTCGGGGCCGCTGAATTTGACGATGATGTACCTCGCGCCAATCGTGACGCTGTGGGGCCTGCCCATGCTCGCGACCGGCACCGTAATGTGGCGGCGAATCAAGAACAAAGAGCTGGTCGCTTCGCGCACAACGGGAACGGCGCTCGGAATTCTCGGTGTGATGGTCGTGCTGGCGGGAATGCTGCTGTCGTGGCCCAACCCGGCGAGCATCGTGCCTGCTGCTTTGCTCAACTTCGCAATCTTCACGGCGCTGGCGATCGCGCTCAGGTTGCCGGTGGCCCATCTGATCGCCGCCAACTGTTTCGCGTTGGCTTACCTGATCGTATTTCACGTTTTCGCCGGACACGTCACGTGGAGAAACCTCCGCGTCATGTCGTTGCTGGAAGTGGTTCTTTCGGCGCCGAGCGCACAGGCACTCGCGGGTGCATTCGTCATCTTCCTGATCGCCAACGAGTGGCTCGGCAAGAAGAAGCGGGCGCGTGACAGTTATCACTACCTCGTGGCCGCCTGCGAAATCGCGGTGGTAAGTCTTGCGTTGTTGGCGCTCTTTGGTGTGTGGACCAACGAGAACCACTGGCTGTGGATCGTATTCGCGATCTACTCGCTCGGTGGTTTCTGGATCACGTGGCGGCGAAACCGGCAGGCGTTTGCCTGGATTGCCAGCACGCTTTTGCTCTTCGCGTTCGCCGATCTGTTTTCCAGAACGCTTTCCTTCTCGTTCCCGTGGCAGACAGCTTTGCTCGTACACGCGACGATTTGCGCAGCGTTCGCGATCTTCGCGCCCCGGATCTTTTCGAAATCGCTTAACCAGACTGCGCTGATCGCGCTGGTACTTGGTGTTGTGGCTTTGTTTCAGGCGAACACGTGGGAAGTCACTGCGATGCAGGCGCAACGAGTTTTCTGGGTCGCCGGCATCCTGCTGCTTTTGTTATGGCTGAACCGCCGCCGCGTGATCTTCAACGCGTTTGAGATCGCATTGCTGTGCGCGATTGTGCTAGCGGTCAAAGCTTCATTGCAGGAGTTTGCATGGTACTCGTATGTGCCACTCGCGTTTCTTCGTCCGGCAGCACTTCAGATCTACGGCACTGTTCTCGCGCTGTTTTGTTTGGCGTGGATTGGTCTGCGGTTCGTGGTGCGACGGGCAATCCCAAAGGCTGGCGCCGCGTCGCTGAACGGTTGGTTGCGCGATGCATCACGCCTGCTCGACACGGATTACTCAATCGATCGATTGCTCTCGTGGTTGTTGGTTGGCGCGTTCGTGCTGTTTGCCGTTTACGGCGCACTGTCTGGTCTCACGCGCGAACTCCTCGCGCTGAACTCCGGCTACGCGGGACTCAACATCGCCGGGTTCCCACACCAGGAAGCCATCGCGCTCGGGTCGTGGGTTTTGCTTGGACTGCTGACCGTTTTGATGTTGGCAAACTTCGCCGAAAAACGCCGGGAAGAATATCTGCTCGCCACGCTGGTTGTTCTGTCAGCCGCGATACCGTTGCTCGCCGGAAGATTTGAACCACAGATGGCCACAGCAGCCGCGTGGCGCTGGCTGACGGCGGTGTTTTTGTTGGCCGGTTCGATCGCGCTTTGGTACCGGCGTGACGGATCGGCGTGGATGCGGCGGCTCTTGATTACTCTAACCGTTGCGCCAATTCTGTTTTTCACGCTCTGGCCCGCCTTACGAGGGATCTACAGCTTGCCGGTTCTCAAACCAACCGGAGGAATTTTCGCTTGGTTCAGCGATGATGTTCTGTATGGTGGTCCACTAGTAATCGCCGCTCTTGTGATGATCGGTTACGCCGTGCGCGAGCGAATGCCGCAATACGCTCTGTACGGCGGGTTACTGATCAACTTAACCGTTACGCTTGCATTCCTGCTTGCGGTCGTTAACGGAAATGGATCGATGGATCGCGTTGTGTTGTTGCGGCTGGCGCAGCTCAACGCGCTCACTTTCGCGGTTTACGCGTTGCCGTGGCTGAGCACGCGGCGGGTGTGGCTTTCGAAGTTGGACCAGTTTCGTCAGAAACTCGCCGACGACCTGTTTGAGATGCAGGTTGGACTGGCAATCGGTGTCACCGTGGCCTGGATCGTTCCGGTGGCTCTCTGGTTGATCGTTGAGCCGGCGCCTGTAGATGCTTCGATAATTGCTGCGGGCAGTTTGCTCGGTTGGCTGGCTTTACTTTCGGTTGTTGGCGCAACCGCCTGGCTGGCCCGCGCGCGCCAGCGGATCGTGCCGGCGTGGTTGCTTGCAGGTGGACTGATCGCTGCGAGTTTCCTGCTTGCTTTCGGTGTTGCGAGTATCAATGGTTGGCTTGCATTGCGCGTGCTAACGGTGTGCCTGGCCTCGTCTGCATGGGTGATGCTGCTGGCCGCGGATAGTGCCGCGCGTTGGCAGAAGTCTTGCAGGCGGTTTGCGGCCGCGATTGGTGTTTTTGCGGCATTCCTGAGCGTTTGGATTTCACCCAATGCGGAAGGAAACGGTTGGTGGTCTGTTGGACCATTGCTTGGGTTGACCGCTTTGTTCGCGGCTTTGAACTGGCAAACTCTGCGCCGGAGATATATCTGGTTGGCAGGCACAGTTTTCACTCTCGCCGCTTCGATCCTGTGTATTCGCATTTTGCCGGCGATCTACTTCCAGCGGGGTTTCTTAGCCATCAACATCATCGCCGGTTGTTTGGCGGGCATCGGTTGTTTGTGGTTGGAACTGCGGGCGCGACGGGTAAATGATCCGCAGAGACCACTGTCCGGGAGCCTGTCCTTTCATCATCTCAGCGCTTTTGGTTGGCCCATTTTGCTGCTGCTCCTGGTGATGTTGAGTCTTGGTATTGGGAGACATCATTCCCCGATCGCAACTATGCCCCTGCTGCACTGGGTTGCGTGGGCCTCGACGGTGGCGTTGATGGCCGCTGTCCTCTGGGACAAACACGCGAAATATGCCGTTGCCGGACTTTACATCCTTGGACTCTTGGCAGCCGGGATGGCGCTCTATCAACTCGACCTGCCACGCAACACGCTCCGCTGGTCCACCCTGATGTTCCTGGCGATTTACGCGCTGACCGCAGCTATCGTTTGGCACTGGCGCGAGCGCGTCATCACATTTGCGGAACGGTACGGAGTGCCGCGACGGCTTGCGCCGGATGCAACTCGACTAACCTGGCTCTGGGTTTTCACAATAACGGTTACGAGTGTCGTCATTGTTTTTGCTTATTGGCTCACTCTGAACTTGCAGAACTTTGGATTGCGCGCCACGGCCGCACTCGCGGTGGTTGCGCAGTTTGTGACGCTCGCGCTTTTTGCTGAAGGGGTGTGGAAGCGGCGGTGGCAACAGGTCGCGATCGTAGTGTTGGTGGTTGGCTTGACGTTCCTCGGGTGGTCGTGGTTGACACCGTGGTTGACCGGCACGTGGTTGAACCGCAGCGTGATCTTGATGTTGCTAGTGTTTGGTTTGGTTGCGCTTTACGGCTGGTTGCTTAAGGAGATCAAAGCCCGGGTTCCTGATTGGACCAGCGCGGCGCAGAGTTGCGTGCCGGTGTTGTTGATAGCCGGTGCGATCGCTTTGTTCTTCTGTTTGGGAACGGAGGTCTCGTATCAACTCAACTTCGGCGTGGTCAGAATTCATCCGGTTGCGCTAACGGCGATTGGCCTGACACTGTTTGCCGCAGTGGTGATTCCGGTTTTGTTTGCGCTCTCTCCGCAGCACGATCCCTTATCGCTTTCGGAAAAAGGACGTATGAAGTACGTCTACGCAGCGGAAGTGATGCTGGCGTTGCTGTTCCTGCACATCCGTTTGACGCTGCCGTGGCTGTTCACCGGTTACATCGAACGTTACTGGCCGCTCCTGATCATGGCGATTGCTTATTTCGGCGTAGTTGCGAGCGAGACGTTCCGGCGGCGAAAGCTTTTGGTCCTGGCCCAACCGCTGGAACGAACCGGCGTGTTCCTGCCGTTACTGCCGGTGTTGGGTTTCTGGCTCGCTTCGTCGGAGGTCGATTTCTCGTTGCTGCTGTTTGTGATCGGTGGTCTTTATGGATTGCTCTCGATCCTGCGGCGTTCGTTTGGTTTCGGACTGATGGCCGCAATCGCAGGCAACGGCGGGCTTTGGTACATACTTCATCGCACAGACAACTACCAGTTTCTCCAGCATCCGCAGTTGTGGCTGATTCCGATCGCACTCTCCGCGCTGCTGGCTGCTTACTTAAATGAAGAGAACCTCAGCGACGATCAGATGGCCGGTATCAGGTACTTGTCGCTCGTCACGATCTACGTTTCGTCAACGGCCGACATCTTCATCAACGGCGTCGCCAATTCACCGTGGCTGCCGTTGATACTCGGCTCTTTCTCGCTGGCGGGCGTCTTTTCGGGAATCATCTTCCGCATCAGAGGCTTGCTGTTGTTGGGCTCCGTGTTTCTGTTGCTCTCGATCGTCACGATGATTTGGTATGCGTCGGCAAACCTGGGCTGGACGTGGTTGTGGTACGTGGCCGGAATCGTGACGGGCGCCACGATCATCTTCATGTTCGCGGTCTTCGAAAAGAAGCGCAGCGAAGTGCTGCGCCTCGTCGAAGATTTGAAAGGGTGGGAACGCTGAAAGCAATCCACAGATTACACAGAGTCTGCGTAATCTGTGGATGGATTTATTTGTCGGCGAGTTTGCGTCCGGCGTTCAAGTTGTCCCAGTTCAGGATCGCGTTGAAAACCAGGAAGTAACTGCCTTTTGTTTGGCCGCGCCAGAAGGGATTGGTCGAGAAGAGCAGCACGTGACCATTCCCTGAAGGCACGTCGATGATTGCCGCGCGCTGCGCGATCTCGTCGCCGCCGTCCAACAAGCCGGAAACGAACAGTTCGCGGCTGTCGGCATAGCGCAACACGACGCGCGGGCGCTGGCTCGGCGGAATCAAGCCGATCGCATTGCGGCGTTGTTCGTCATTCACTGGTGGCGCTTCCCACGGCTCAACTCTCGGCGGCGGTTCCGGAAGTTCTGCCGGTGGACGTCCCTGCGGGACATCGGGATCGTCCGGAGTGCCGCGACCGGTTGCGCGTGGTTGATTGCGTGGACCACGGCCACCGACGCCGTTGTTTAGGTTGTAGATCGGACCGTTCGAACAATACATCGCCAGCGAGTCGCCGTAGCCGTAAGCGATCGGACTCGCCGAGTCGACCGTCTTCGTACGCAGGATCGCGCCGACCGCGCGCAGGCGTTGTGAACGGGTCACACTTACACCCGCTGTGAAACCATAGTTCACGGCGAAATCAGACGTATCGTCGACCGTAATAAACACACCGCCGTCTCTCACAAACTTCTGCAAGTTCTGCAAGCCGCTCCACCCGAGACCGGGACGCATGTCGTCCGTCTCATCAATGCTGCCGAGATTCGGAGTCAGTTGCGTCTTCTTCCACGGAATCGGATTGCCGTACATCGGCATGCCGTTGATGATCGCCTGCGAGCCGCGGCCGACCGGCGCAAACAGGATCACGTCGTATTTGGTCTTCAGATTCGCATCGCGGGAGACGTCCTGCGTGCTGATGTACGTGAACGGCACCTGTAAGTGATCGAGCCCGATGCGATACCAGCCTTCGTCCTGTGTGTTCACCCACGTGTGCATCATCGCGATGCGTGGCGCGCGAATCGGATGTGTCTTGACTGACGGCGCATCGTTGACTGCGTAAACCTGGATACCGAGCTCGTTTGCGACGCGCCGCAGGTCGTCGCCGTTGGCGCGGCGGATGATGAACGAACCGCGATTGAACTTCCGGCCGGCGGCGTCGAACGGTTCTTCAGCCGCGTCCATTTCGACGTCTTTGAGTCGATAGCGGAACGTGATGAGAGCGTTGTCGGCGTTGTGATTGATCAAGAAGACCGAGCCGGCGTTGGCGATGCCGCCGGGCGAACGCACTTCACCGGTGACGCGATCCATCGGCGCCGTCAAGACCTTTGTATCGACGACGCGCACGACTTCGACGTTAGCTAGCTCGCCCATGGTCCAGGCCGTGTCGTCGTAGATGTCCTGCTGCGGATCGTTCGGCGCCCAGTATTGATAATCGAGCAGCGCGTCGGCGATACGGCTGTACGGTTGGTCCATCCGCACGATGTAGCTGCCCGCGGGGAAAGTGCGATCCTCGGTCTTCGAAGCAGGACTGGCAGGCGCGGATGGACGCGGCGCTGGTGTAGCGCCGGGCTTTTTTCGCACCTGCACTGTGAATGGCGCGGTTGCTTTACTGATTTCAACGCCCTGCATTTGTAGCGTTCGCAGCAACTCGGCCTGATTGCCGGCGCGCAGCTCATCACCGGGCAGAACGTAAGCCGCCGGACCTTCGTTCTTGGGTTTCTCGATCGAGCGTTTGCTCTTCAAATAAAAGTTCTTGAGAAACAGTTTGCTGTTGACGCCGAAGTAATGAAGCGACGTCAGGAGTGCGGTCTGCTGGTAGTTGTTGTTGTTTCTCTGCGACCACTTCGCTTTCGGCAAGGGCGGGTTCTGCCGGAACCACGTGCGTTGATATTCGCTTGGAGACAAGGTGCGCTCCAGCGTGTCGGCGCCGCCGTTGCCAAACGTTTCATACAAGCGGCTGATGCCGTTGTGCGTCGCGGCGATGAACATCAAATAGCCCGGCGACCACGTGTCGAAGTTGCCGTGCGCGAACACGCCGGGCATACCAAACTTCGTCATCTCCGAAACGTTATTCCAACCGATCATCTGCCATTCGTCTGTCAGGATCGGATCGACCCACGCGTTGTAGGGACCGTCGCCGATCGTGTTGTCGTAGAGATACGGGACTGACTCGTGCAGATCGTGCAGCACTTGCGGCTTCCACGAGAGATACATACTCAACACGTTGCGCGTGAGTTTCAACGACAATCCGATCGCATCGCGGTTGTTGTCGTGCGCGACGTACTTGCCCCAGTAGAGCAGCGGCGGCCAGTTTTGGTTCGGGTTCGCGAGGTGCCAGTTGTAAACGTCGACCATGCGGTTGCGGCCGTCGACTTCGACGACCGGCGTGATCAGCGTGAGCACGTTGTCGCGAATGTACTTTACGTAAGGACTGTTATCGACGACGAGACGATACGCGAGCTCCATCAACGCGGTTGGGGAACCGGTTTCGGGCGAGTGAATCGTGCCGGTGATGTAGTAAACCGGGAACGAATCGGCGACGAGCCGATCCGCTTCGTCGTCATTCATATTGATCGTTCGCGGATCGGCGAGCTTCGTGAGCCGCGCGCGATTTTCTTCGAGCCTGTTGATCAGTTGTTCCGAGCCGACGGCGACGGCGATCATCTCGCGACCCTCTTCGGTCGTGCCGATCGTGTAGACCTTCACGCGTGGACTGGCGCGTTCCAGCATCCGCATGTATTTGTAGACGTCTTCGGCATACGGCAATTTTCCGGGCGCGCCCGAGACGTCGCCAAGGACGGCTTTCGGCGTTGGCACGTCGGGCGATGCAGGCAAGTAGTCAGTCAGGGGCGAGTTGAAGTAGGGCGCGGTTGTATACTCGCGAATCTTGTTGGTGTATTCCTGATCGACGGCCTGATTGGGATCGCGTCCGGGCTTGACCTGAGCGTTGGCGATGGTTGCGAAAGTTGTTAGGAAGAAAGCGTAGATAAGAAGCGACCGGAAGGGGCGCGAAAAGGTCATATTGTTTTTCCTCGGAAGGCTTTAGGCTCTTGCAGGCTTTTAAGCTATTGGGAACGGCGAAGTCAACCGTGTAATCTGTGAAAGATGTCCGACGCGATTAAGAAGAACAAAGCTGCCGGTGGAGTGCCCGCGATCGTCGCGACGCTCAAAGTTCTCTCGGCTGAAACGGGACTAATTCGCGGCGCGCGCACGATGCTGACGGTCAATCAGCCGGGAGGTGTCGACTGTCCCGGTTGCGCGTGGCCGGAGCCTGACCGTGAGCGTTCGCATTTTGAGTTTTGCGAAAACGGCGCGAAGCACATCGCTGATGAAGCGACGACGAAGCGCGTCAGGCCCGAGTTTTTTCAGCAATGGAGTGTGGCGGATCTGGCGCTGCAATCGGATCAGTGGCTCGGCGCGCAAGGACGAATCACGCATCCGATGTTGCTGCGGCGTGGCGCGACGCATTACGAGGCAGTGAGTTGGGACGCTGCGTTTGAGCTGCTCTCGGCGGAGCTCAACTCGTTGAACTATCCCGACCAGGCGATCTTCTACACTTCGGGGCGTGCGAGTAACGAAGCCGCTTTTCTTTATCAACTGTTTGTGCGCCAGTTTGGCACGAACAACCTGCCTGACTGCTCGAACATGTGCCACGAATCCAGCGGCACGGCGCTTAACGAAACGATCGGGATCGGGAAGGGAACCGTCACGCTCGAAGACTTCGATCGTGCGGAAGCGATCGTTGTGATCGGTCAGAATCCGGGGACTAATCATCCGCGCATGTTGAGTGCGCTTCAGCGTGCGAAACGAAACGGTTGCAAGCTAGTGCACATTAATCCGCTGCCGGAAGTGGGCATGACGCGCTTCAAACATCCGCAGCAAGTGCTTGGGTTGTTTGGCGCGGGTACTGAGCTGGCGGATCTGTTTCTGCAAGTGAGAATCAATGGTGATGTGGCGCTGCTCAAAGGGATCATGAAGGCCGTGTTGGCAAGTGGCTCTTTGGACCGCGGCTTTATCGAGACATATACGACAGGGTTCGAGGACTTCCGTGCTGCTTTGCAGAGCGTTTCCTGGGAGGAAATTGTTGCGCAAGCGGGAGTAGCGCGGAATCTAATTGAAAAGGCTGCGGAGATCTTTGTTAAGTCAGAGCGCACGATCTTTTGTTGGGCCATGGGGTTGACGCAGCATCGCAACGCGGTTGCGAATATTCAGGAGATCGTTAACCTCATGCTGTTGCGTGGGCAGATTGGTAAGCCGGGCGCGGGGTTGTGTCCGGTGCGTGGGCACAGCAACGTGCAGGGCGATCGCACTGTGGGGATTTGGGAGCGGCCGACGGCTTTGTTTTTAGACCGGTTAGGTGAGGAATTTGGTTTCGAGCCGCCGCGCAATCATGGATTCGATACGGTAAAAGCGATTCACGCGATGCACGACGGGCAGGCGAAAGTTTTCTTCGCGCTTGGCGGCAATTTTCTCTCGGCGACGCCCGACACCGAGTTCACGACGGCTGCACTGCGCCGTTGCCGCTTGACGGCTCACGTCTCTACGAAGTTGAATCGTTCGCATTTGATCACGGGAGATCGCGCTTTGATTCTTCCGTGTCTGGGGCGTACTGAGATCGATGTGCAAGCGGGTGGCGCTCAATTTGTGACGACGGAAAACTCGATGGGCGTGGTTCAAATGTCGCAAGGTTCTCTCGATCCTGCTTCTTCTGAGTTGCTGAGTGAACCGCAGATCGTTGCGCGCCTGGCGAAAGCGACGTTTGAGCATCGCACGACTGTTGATTGGGAGCAGCTTGCGGCAAACTACGATCTCGTTCGCGACTCAATCGAGCGCGTCGTGCCGGGATTTGAAAACTACAATGCGCGGGTGCGCGAGCCGGGCGGGTTTTATCTGCCAAACGCCGTGCGCGAGCGTGTGTTCAAGACGCCGTTGGGCAAAGCCGTGTTTACGGTCCACTCACTGCCGGATCACCAGCTCGAGCCCGGACAGTTTTTGATGATGACGATTCGCAGTCACGATCAGTTTAATACTTCGGTCTACACGGAAAACGATCGTTATCGCGGTATCAATAACAACCGGCGCGTGGTTTTCCTGAATCAGGAAGACGTTGACGCGGCGGGATTGAAAGCGCAGCAGGCCGTGGATCTTGTCAGTCATTTCAATGGCGAAGAACGCATCGCGCCGAAGTTTACAGTCGTGCCGTACGACATTCCGCGAGGTTGCGCCGCGACCTACTTTCCGGAAGCGAACGTTTTAGTGCCGGTTGGCAGCGTGGCTGAAAAGAGCAACACGCCTGCTTCGAAATCGGTGGTGATCAGTATCAGGGGGAATTCTGTCACGGAGGAAGCGAACCACTCATGAGCTCAACTTTGACGAAGCGAAAACCTGTCGCCAAACGGTCCCCGGCGAAGCAAAAGACCGCGACGAAACGCGCCGCTAAGAAACAGGCGCGTTCGGCTCAAAACCCGAAGTCGAAACTCTACGCGAGTCTCACCGTGCAACTGCTCAGCTTGCTGAAAGGCGAATACGACATGATCGCCAACGCCGCGAACTTCAGCGCGCTGCTGTTCAACTCGTTGCCGAACGTCAATTGGGCCGGATTCTATTTTCTGCGCGGCGATGAGCTCGTACTTGGTCCATTCCAGGGGAATCCGGCCTGTGTGCGCATTCCGATGGGCAAAGGTGTTTGCGGTATGGCGGCGCAGCAGTGCGAGACGATCATCGTGCCAAACGTGCACGAGTTTCCGGGACACATTGCCTGCGACGTTGCTTCGAATTCGGAGATCGTGGTGCCGCTGTTTGACGGCGAACGGATACTTGGCGTGCTCGATCTCGATAGTCCGATTATCGGCAGGTTCGACGATCAGGATGCGGAAGGTTTGAACGAACTGGTGACGGTGTTTGTCGGGCACGAAGAAGGTTTGATCAATGATCACGGTTAGACGTTCAAACGAGCGCGGGCATTTCGATCACGGTTGGCTCAACACGTATCACACGTTCTCGTTCGATCAGTATTACGATCCGCGTTACATGGGCTTTCGCAATCTGCGTGTGATCAATGAAGACTTTGTCGCGCCTGGCCGCGGGTTTCCGAAGCACGGCCATCGCGACATGGAGATCATCACCTACATTCTCGAAGGCGCGCTGAAACACGAAGACAGCATGAGCAACGGTTCGGTCATTCGCCCGGGCGACGTGCAACGGATGTCTGCAGGCACCGGTGTGAGGCACAGCGAGCAGAACGCGTCGGACCAGGAGCGTGTACACCTGTTGCAGATCTGGATTCTGCCGAACACGGAAGGGCTTGAGCCGGGTTACGAGCAGAAGGCTTTCAGTGAAGACGAACGGCGCGGGCAGTTGCGATTGATCGCTTCTGAAGACGGCCGCGAGGGGTCGGTGCTGGTGCATCAGGACGTGAGTCTGTTTGCTTCGGTTCTGCCGGTCGGACAGGAAGTTGAGCACGCTCTTGATCCGGTGCGATATGCGTGGATTCAGGTAGCGCGCGGCTCGGTTGAGGTCAACGGCGAGAAGGCCGATCATGGCGATGGTGTGATCGCGGTGGGCGAGTCGAGCTTGAGAATCCGTGCGGCGGAAGATGCGGAAGTTTTGTTGTTTGATCTCGCATGAGCACCCCAAACCAGTGGCGTGCATTAGCTCTTCTCTCCATTGCGGAATTGCTCGGCATGGCGCTGTGGTTCAGCGGATCAGCAGTTGTGCCTGCGCTTTCACATGAATGGAACCTCACCGGCAGTCAGGTAAGTTGGTTGGCCAACGCGGTCCAACTCGGTTTCGTCGCGGGCACACTGCTCAGCGCCACGCTCAATCTCGCCGACATCATCACGACACGGCACCTGTTCGCCGTTTCCGCATTACTCGGCGCACTCACCAACGCCTTTTTCGGTCTTTACGCTCATTCGCCTGAAACAGCAATTGTGCTTCGGTTTCTGACCGGTGTTTGCCTCGCGGGCGTTTATCCACCGGGAATGAAACTGATGGCGACGTGGTTCCGTGAACGCCGCGGGATGGCGCTCGGCGTTCTGGTTGGTGCGCTGACGATGGGCAAAGCAACGCCTTACCTGGTCAACGCGGTCGGTAGCTCAAACTGGCGCATGAACGTGCTGTTTGTTTCGCTGCTGGCGATTGTTGGCGGCGCGATCGTGTTGCTGTTTGTGTCTGATGGTCCACATGCCTTGCCGCCCGCATCTTTCGATCTCACGCAGATCGTAAAGGTATTCAAGAATCGCGGCGTGCGGCTGGCAAGCCTCGGTTACTTCGGCCACATGTGGGAGCTTTACGGGATGTGGATTTGGATTCCGGTGATGCTTCGCGCGAGCGTTTCAGCCCAAGGGGGAAATCCGATTCTTGCGGAAGTTGGTTCGTTTCTTGTGATTGGCGCGGGCGCGATCGGGTGTGTGGTTGCGGGATTGATTGCGGATCGTGTGGGGCGGACTGTCGTGACGTCGTGGGCTATGGCGATCAGTGGCACCTGTTGTTTGCTGGTTGGCTTTTTGTACGGCGGCAGCGCGTTGCCTTTGTTGTTGCTCGCGGTGATCTGGGGCGCAAGTGTCGTGGCCGACTCGGCTCAGTTTTCTTCGTGTGTCACTGAACTCGGCGATCCGCAGTACATCGGCACTGCGTTGACGTTGCAAATGTGTATCGGGTTTCTGCTGACGACGATCTCGATCGAACTCATCCCGAAGGCGGTTGAGGTTGTTACCTGGCGCTACGCCTTCATGATCCTCGCACCCGGTCCCTTTCTCGGCGTCATCGCCATGTTGTACCTGCGCGGACTCCCCGAGGCCGTGAAGATCGCACACGGCCGCCGTTAAGTTGATCCACAGATTACACAGATTATTCAGCTAATCACTGAAGAACCTGCCGGAAGCCAGTAGCTTCGATGTACTGAAACATTGGCGTGCCTGGGGGTAAACGGTTTATATCGCGGAACGTTGTATCGAAGGCCCAGTTACGAGACGGCGCGCCATAGATTTGCTGGTCCAGATAAATCCAGGGACCGAGTGCCTGCGTTGAATAATAGAGCGGGCAGAAAGAGCCTACGAAGTTCCAACGGCGCTGCGGGGTGAGCCAGTTTTCGAGAAAGCGAGGGAAGTTGTGCATGCCCCCGCTCAGGCGCGAATCCCCGTCGTTACCGGCGTCAGGGTCACCCGTCAGTGCAGACATGTTTGTGCCGGCGATGATTGCGGCACGTACAGAAGTCTCCTCCGAAGTGCTTCCAACACTTACATCAGCCGTCCTCATCGTGCTGCCGGAATTGCCACCTTCGGGATACATGGCGCTCATGCTGTCGCACCACGTCTTCGATAAAGGGAAGAAGGCATCGGCAACTATTGAAGCTGGGACCTGATTGCCCTGATAGCCACCGTCGTTAAGAGTCGCCGAACCTGAAGATGGCGCACTGGCAATTCCCGAAGTGTTATAGCTGCCCCAGATGTAGACCATGTTCTCGGTTGCAACGGAGATGCCTTTGGTTGCAGAGAGCTTGTTAGCAGCACCGCTTACCTGCAGGTTCTGACCATTGAACAGACGTACAGCACGCCGGAAGTAGTTGTTTGGATTGGTCCAACTCGAAATCGTTTGCGCGCGCGTAGTTCTGAATGTTGTCGTGTTGGTTGTCAGGGGCCAGATGGTCCCACCGTTCGGGTCGGGTAGTTCCGTCGTGTCTTTTTGCAGGGAACCCTTTTTGGAACCGGCGTCAATCACATCTTCGCCAGGGTCAAGAGAACCGTTGGGGCCGTAGATGTCCTCATTGTCTACCAAACCGTTAGTCATCTGTACGGTGTTGTTCCCACGGTCTAGTTCAGACTTAATCTTGTCACCGCGCCTGTCTGAGATATAAACGATGTAACCTTCCGCCCCGTTAATATTGGCGCTCACCGCATTCGTCCCGGAGAGCAGGTTGCCATCGTAAACGCCGTCCGCCCAGCGCACCAGATTCCTCATATTTAACTCTATGACGCTGGTCAATCCGCGCTCGTAAATGCTGCTCTCACTGAGATCGGCATCAATCCAGCCTTCTCTCGGATTATAGACGCTGATTGGAACTATCCTGTTCATGCTCGTCGCATCGAAACGGTCGTTGCGGACCAATAGAGTGGGCATAAAAGGGGCAAGCGCTGTATGAACATCATCGTCCACACTATTGGACGCGGTGTTGTAGTAGCCTCCGGAGCCAAGGGAGAAGTTACCGGAGTTTATTTCCCCATCCGCGATGCATCTTGAAGTCGAATCAGAAGTGAGGAATTCCAGGTTCCGTTTTCCTCCATCGCGGTCGCGACTGCCCTGCATGAACGCAGCCCATAACGGGCGCTGCAAATAAACAATCCCGTTCGGCTCTCCTTCGGTCATCCCCATGCTGAGGATTTCCTTTGTCACATCTCGCGCCACGCCATTCGTGTCTACAATCTGAATGAGAATGCGACCCTGTAGGCCAGAGCCCGGCGGTATTACGCCACCATTCGGACTCTTCGGAACTGAGGCGTAACCAGTGCCAAGTGGATCGGCGTAGTTGGTATTGCTGGAGAGCGCCGGGACGCTATAGCTACGGATTCCACGAACCGTTTCCGCAGTCTTGAGCAAGGACAACAACGGATTACCCTGAGTCCAGTTAATTATGCTCGTGTAATTGCCGCTATCATTGACGGGTATCAGCGCCTTCCCGCCACCGAGAGCGATCGGATCAAACGAGGAGAGGTTTACGCCCTGACCTGCGGGGATGCCTCCGGCATTAGTTGCGTCACCTTCGTCATCAATCAGAATACGTATCTGCGCTTTGGTTTGGTAACGGGACTGATTCAGAATCGGGTCATATAGTATCTCGTCTGCTACGCTTCGCTTGATCAGTTCACGCGTCGGATTACCTCCCAGTTGAAGCGGCAGCAATAGGGGAGAAGATCCAGTCGAGCGGGTTAATAACTGACCGCCGAACTGATTATTGCGCCCGGACTTGGCGGCGGCTACAGAAGTAGTTTTCCAACTGGTGTTGTCAGTGCCATTGGGTGATCCGGGATGGTATCCGCGCATGCCGGCTGTCGTTCCGGGAAGGTTCGGGCCGGTCTTGACGCTGCCCATGGTCAGGGACACGTTAATCGAATTTACAACCATCCGGACGTTTGCCCCGGTGCGCGTGCTGTCGTTGCGCAGCACGTCATAAACCAGTTCGTTTGCGACAGTCACCTTGTCGCGGAGCGTAACGTCACCGTTGAGATACAGATTACCGTTGGTGTGTATGCGCCCGTTGAAGACAAAAGGTGGCCCAGGGTGCAGTTCTATGTCCTTGTCGCTGAACATGCCGAACTGGAAGAGCGGTATCAGATAGTTATTCATCTCCCGCTCGAGACCTACCTGTATGCTTGAGTTTGTTTGTGTTGCCGTAGAGGTCATCTTGTAAGGGGTGATGGAGGCGCGCAGACCTGCGAACGGCCCGCTCGGAATCTGCACGAAGGGGTTCGACCCATCTGTGATGTCTTGAGAGTCCTGCATTTTAATGAGCGTTGCAGTATCAAGCGTCATAGTTTGGGAAAAGGTGAAGCCTTCGGCTGTGAGTTCGCTGGGAAAGGAAGCAGCAATAGTATTAAGTTGCGTTTGTGTGGGTTTTGAGGTTCTTGTGAACAGCGCGCTGAAGTCGCTGGTCATTTTTTCCATGCCGGCGGCTGCCGCGTAAAAGGTTCTCGTGCGCTGCGTGTCACTGTGCACAATGCGGGTTTCGCTAGTAACGGCTGCCAGGACAGCCATCGAGATACCAGCGAGCAGCATTGCGACTATGATTGCTGTGAGCAAAGCTCCGCCGCGCTCTGCGGGCCTCTCTTCGTAAGATTTCGGAATGATCGAAAAATGTTGTTGGCTACCCATGGTGAACCTTCCTCCAATCAAATCAGAAGCTTCCTTCCCACACATCGCTTATAGGGCCTCGCGGAATTGCAGGTTGCGTACGCTGGTGGTGGTCGTCGAACTTATAGCCTGTGTCTTGCCGTTAGAAACCGGGTGGACAGTCTCGGTGGTCACAGTAACCTCTACCTGACGAACAGCAGCCTGCTGTTCTTCTGTAGTCAGTTGGGCGACGGGTTGCCCGACGAATCCCGTATCGTCGAACAGATTCAGAAAGTAGCGAAATTGCAGGTTAACGACGTGCTCTGCTATGACGCTATCAACGTATCCGCTCCCGCCGCTTACGCCTAACACTCGCCTGACGAGCAATCCGTTCTCGTTCACGAAGTAATGAATCATGCGCATCCGCATGATTGTGGTCGGCAGCGTTCCTTTGTCCGACACGATATTGATAGGCCCGCCATTGCCCGGTTTATTAAGGTCATAAACATCGCTGGCTGCGAAGATCAAATTCTTGCTGTTGGTGTTCTTGTTGGTGATGGTTCCGAAGGTGGCTCCGGCAGAGGACGTTATGAAATAGATTTCCCCTTCATTGAACTTGTTAATGTCAGCAGCAGAAACGCTGATGTTTGCACCCGACGGGACGATTGCATTTGACGGTAGCGTGATGGGTGTAAAGCTCGGGTCGATCTGGAGAATTGTGATTCTGTCCGTCTTAGAAGGATTGGAACGAACCTTTACCGAGGGGTTTGTCCCGGTCACGGTCGTAGTGGCGGGCAAATCGTTATCGGATTGGATTAACGGCAGGTTCACAAGGCCCGTTCCGCACGCGCTGCCCGTGTTGTTTTTCGTCAGGTAATTGTTAACGAAATTCGAGCTGAGACAGATGTTATTGATGCTTCTCAAACCATCGCCCGCCGTAAGCAGGTCTCTGTTGATGTACTCCTGCGCGGTTCGTAAGCTCTCCTGCGCATCGGTCATCTGGTATGTCACGGCGGTCAGTTTAATGCTGTCTTTCAGCAGTAACAGGACTGACCCCAGGACGATCATCAAGAGGCAGACGACGATCATCAGTTCCATTAATGAAAAGCCCGCTTGTATTCTCTTATTCTTCATACCGCCTCCACCGTCAGGGAAGAAAGTTGCTGTGCGCGTCGTTATTTAAGTAGCTAATTCCCTCGATGGAATCGAATCCACCGTTCGGCCTCGGATACCTTAAAGTCACCTGAATTTTTTTCAGGTTATCGCTTAAGGGCGTGATGATGATTTGCCTCGTATAGTTACGACGGGCCAGGGACGGATTAACGTAATCATCGTTTGTACCGTAGATCGCGTCAGGCCCGGCATCCACGAGATCATCCGTAGTGCCGAAAATCCCGTCCGGCCCGGGGTTTACAGAGATCTGTATGAAGTCGGTAGGAAAGCCTGCAAAGCTGTCGGTCGCCCCGGTATTGTCCACGTGACCCGTATTGCTAATCTGCCCGTAGGTCAACTGCTTTGTATTTCTTAATGTCTCCATCTGCTCGAGGATTGAAACAACGAGCAGCTTAGTGTTCGTTACAGTGCGCCCTTTATTGCTTACCGCAAGCGCGAAGGCGATGGTTGCAGCCAGCGCCAACAGCGCGATCAGCATGATTAGCATTGCCACTACCATCTCGAGCAAGGTGAACCCGGCTTGTGAGTGCTCAGAAGCGTGGGAGGGCATTCTTGAGTTGTCATTCGACATATTTGTTGGCATTGCCGTTATAGTTCCAGGTTTTGATTCTTCCGGCGCTGCCGAGAACTGAAACGGCGCTGGCGGTCAAGTTTGGAGCTCTTGAGTTGTAGAGAAAGAGCGCAAAATTGGCCGGGTTTCCGTTCGCGTCTATGACAGAGCCATCGGGCTGGAAAGTGATGTTGATCTTCTTATTAATGGGTAAGGACGTGAGCGACGTGCCATCACTAAGAGAGCTCGATATTGAACCGGGTAGGCCGTAGACCAAATCAGACGGCTCTACGCCGTTGCCGGTCAGCGCAATTGTGCTTAGTTGAACGCTGCCAGTGGGGTTCGGGAAATTAGGTAGACTGAGGATTGCTTTCCCAGCCGCTGGTTGTCTGACTATTGATACCTGTTTTGCCTGGTCGTCATACTGAAGGGTCACAGCACGGCGCTGTGACATGGCCTGCTGCCTGGCAAGTCGTAACTGAGTCTTGAGTTGAACCGGAATGGCAGCCGAGCTGTTCAGTCTGCGCATGGAAGCGACTTGAAGTACCCCCATGGACACAACTGTCGCCATGATCGCAAAGACAACAATTAGCTCTATAAGGGAGACTCCGTCCTCACCGTCGCGTTGGACAATCGCATTGACGCACGAGCGCGCGTGACGTCCATTAATGCGATCGCCGCCACCATGCAAACGACAGCAATGGTGATCAGCGACTGTGGGAGGCCAAAGCCGAACTGAGTTGTGTGGATAGACTTGTGTTTTATGTTCGTTCATGGCGGTCACTCGGTGGGACGAGCGCAGCGGTGGAGAAACGCCCGGTCAGATAGACAGACCGCCAGGAGGGGTTTCGCCGTGCTGAGAGTCACGGGACGAAATAATTGTGTAACTCGTGCAAATCCCTTTTCTGGTCCACCTTGCTGGTAAAGTTGGACCAGAAGCCGTGGTCTATTGCACGAACTGTTCCACACCAAGACTTTTTACTTCAAATCATCGTGCTGCGGGCCGATTGGCTCGGCGCCAGCGCCCTTTGGACCATCCAGTACGCGCATTATTCTTCATACGGCAGGTTGCGTGGGCTTTGATGACCACGGTCTTTTCGACACGTAATCGGTCAGGCCGGTCAATTCGGAGAGATCATCGACAGTGCCCATTTCTGTCAGTGCGTTCAGACATAAAGTGTTAGGGCACTACTTTTACTTGCCAAATCCGAACTCTTCCGCTAGTCTGCTGGACACTTAGGTGAATAGGATGAAAATTCTCCTCCTCAAAACCAGACCCGTCTGGTCTTTCCGAGCTTAACTCCTCCGCGGTTCCGCGCGGCTGGAGTTGAGGCGTTTCGCTTGCGGTAATCTGCGGGCGAATCGACCTACGCTCAGTCGCAAAATTACTTTTCCCAAACAAAACAAACGCTTTTCAGTGGCCCTTTGGCGTCCACTTTTTGAGGTCATCATGCAAAAACAGGCTATTCAAGTGCGTAACCTGCGCAAGTGTTTCCGCAAACGAAACGGGTTCCGTAAATGGACGGAGCTCTGGGCGGTCGACGACGTTTCGTTCAGCGTTGCGGAGGGCGAAACGTATGGTCTGCTCGGTCCGAACGGTTCGGGTAAGTCGAGTTTGATCCGCATTCTTTCGACCTTGCTCATTGCCGACAGCGGTGAAGTCAGCATGCTCGGTAACCGATTGCCCGAGCAGCAGGACCAGGTGCGCCGGATCATCGGACGAGTCAGTGTGGATGCCGCGTTCTACAAGAAGCTCTCGGCGCGCGAGAACCTGGTCTACACAGCGTTGCTCTACGGGCAGAACGCGCGTGAGGCGGAGCGCCGCGCAATGGACATTCTCGATCGGCTCGGCATGGAGAACGCGAAGTTTTCCACGCCGCTCGAAGAGATGAGCCGCGGTATGCAGCAGAAGATCAGCATCGCGCGCGCGTTGATGATCAATCCGCCGCTGTTACTGCTGGACGAACCGACGACCGGACTCGATCCAAAGAGCCGGCGTGACGTGCAGTCGTTTCTCGAGGATCTGCAATACCGCGAAGGGACGACGATTCTGTTGACGACGCACGACATGGCGGAAGCGGAGCGTTTGTGTGTGCGGATCGGCTTTCTCGCGAAAGGCAAGCTCGTGGCTGAAGGAACGGCGAACGAACTGAAGCGACTCGCTCATGCCGCAACACTCGACGACGCGTTCATCAGGTTGACTGGTGAAGAGCTCGTCGATGAGGAACTCGTTGCCGTAGGCGACTAAAAGACCATCCACAGATTACGCAGAACGTTCTGTGTAATCTGTGGATGGTTTTAGGAGGTAAACGATGGAAGCAACATTAAGACAAACGTGGGCCTTCCTGTTTCGCGGGTGGCATATCACCCGCCGGTACATAGGCTGGGTAATCGTCTTCAACTTTTACGCCCTGGTGACGTCGGCGACGGTGGCGCTGATCGGCGTCGCGCAGGGCGACTATCAACTCACGCTGAAGCTCGTCGTGGGCGCGTTGCTGTGGAACTATCTTTCGTGGCTCTACAACGAGATCGCGATGTCGATTGCGTACGAGCGCTGGGAAGGAACGCTGGAGTACACGTTCATGGCGCCGGTGTCGCGCGCGGTGCATCTGCTCGGCGTGAGTCTGTACTCGTTGCTGAACAGCATCGTCACGAGTGTGATCGTGCTGGTTGGTCTAATGGCGTTCACCAACCTGCACCTGCGCGGTGTGAACTTCTTCGGCGTGCTGGTGGTACTGGCCGTTAGTACGATGGCATTCGTCGGTCTCGGTCTGTTTGCAGCCATATTTCCGGTGATGAGCGCGGAGCGAGGCGCGGAGGCGACGCACATCTTTCAAGGCTCGCTTCTGTTGGTTTCCGGAGTTTATTATGAAATCGACGTCTTGCCCGGCTGGCTGCAACCACTCTCGATAGTGTCGCCTGCAACTTACACACTGTCGGCGTGCCGCAAATTGTTCGGCGTTGGAAATCCCAACTCGACCGAGGCGTATCTGGCCGGCGCGCCCTTGTCAGCAGTCACACACGAATTGCTGATTCTCGGGTTGATGGGGGTAATACTGTTACCACTCGGACTCTGGGCCTTCGTGCGCATCGAAGCGTGGGCCAAGAGAACAGGAAAGCTGAAGAGGACCGGATAATCAATGGCAAAACGCGTGAGTGTGGAAGAGTTGAAACAGCGGGTAAGGGAAGTGATTCGTCGTTTGAAACGGGCATATCCCGACGCGAAAACAGCGCTCAACCACACGAACGCGTTTGAGCTTTTGATTGCGACGATCCTCTCGGCGCAATCAACCGACGTACGCGTGAATATCGTTACTGCTGAGCTCTTTCGCAAGTACCGCAAGCCGGAAGACTATCTGAAAGTGCCCGCGAGTGAATTGGAGCGAGATATTCATTCGACCGGATTCTTTCGCAACAAGACCAGGTCGATTCAAGGCACCTCAAAGATGTTGATTGAGCAGTTTGGCGGTGAGGTGCCGCACACGATGGACGAGCTGCTCGAGTTGCCGGGCGTTGCGCGCAAGACGGCGAACGTCGTGTTGGGTAACGCGTTTGGGATCAAAGCGGGTGTGGTGGTCGATACGCACGTCACGCGTTTGTCGCACCGGTTGGGATTCTCGCAGGAAAAGACCGCGGAGAAGATCGAACAGGACCTGATCGCGATCGTACCGCGGAAAGATTGGGTGATGTTTCCGCACTGGATGATCTATCACGGGCGGCAGATCTGTAAGGCGCGTAATCCGCTGTGCGAAGAGTGTGTGATAGAAAAACAATGCCCGTCCTCATATCTGAAGACGGGCGTTATGCCGGGAAGTTAGGCCACAGATCAAACAGATCTTACTGCTTTGTGGCTGCTTCGATGATGCCTTGTGCGGCTTGTGTGGTTGGCGGTGTGACGATGTCTTCACCAGCCGCTTTCGCTTTGCCTTTGTACTGTTTGCTGAACGCCGGATAGCCGGCGCCGGGTTTCTCCAACCTCACGTCAACGGTTAATTCATCTTTGGCCTTGATGTCGGCAACAACTACGCTGGCTGCGGTGTTTGTGGCGATCGCCGCTGTGGTGCTGCCGCCATAGGGAACCGTTGCGGCAGCAACTTGCGCCGCTGTGCTGCCAAACACGCTACCGAATCCGCCGCCGCCCTTCTTGTGCGAGACGGTCGTGTAGACGAGGTAGTCGCATTCTTTCTGCCGTGCTTCGGCTTCGATCTGGTTGAGAACTGTTGCCTGAATCGGCACGGCTTCAACGTTAGGCGCTTTGAGTTTCTCTTGCAGTGTAGCCTGGACTGCGGTTGCGAGATTCGCCGCGTTCATACCTTCAGCGACTTTATCTGGTTTGACTGTGACCACACCGATACGAATGACGCCAGCTTTTTTCGGACCTAACGCTTCCGTAGGCTTGGCCGCTGTCGAAGCTGTCGAGCTCGGTCTGCTGTTGGTTGTTGAACTTGTATCGCCTGAAGCCGCAGCAGCGATGTCAGCAGCGGACGGCATACCCGACGGCGCGCCATACATGCTCGCAAAGTCCTCCACTTCGCGATAACCCGCCGGCACATCAAACAAACTCGGATCCAACGTCGCCTGCGAGAACTCAACGACTTCATTGATCGTCGTGAACGTCTCACGGCCGTCGGGACCAAACATCGTCATCTTTTCGTAAACGGGATAACCCTTCTTCGCCGCGCCGATCGTTTTGGTTTGATAACGATCCTGGCAACCACCACTCGCGTGCGTCCGCGGAGGCGTGTAGTTGCTGCCGAGGTCACAATCGAGCGCGAAAGCTGCGTCGATGTACCAACCATCGGTTTCCATCTTCATCTTCGTGGTATTGCAAGCATCAGGACTTGAATCCATCACCATCGTCGTGATGATGTGACGCGCCGTGTAGCCAAACATCTGTTTGCGCTCGCCGGTGTCGCGCGTGGTGACGGTCGACGTCACAAGACCACCTTTCGTGGTAGGCGTTGACGGACCGGTTGGACGGCCGGCGGTGTTGGCAGTCGACGTAGACGGCTGATCATACGATTGAATCATGTACGTCTGGGTCGCCGGCATGATCGTGATGTTCCGCCGCAGATCGCATTGCGTCACGGTAACCATCTGGCCGCCCATGTTTTCGCTGCGTTGTCGCTTGCCTTTGAGGTAGCTGGTGTTTTCGTAAGTCTGGCCGCCGCTGGTTTGGCGGATTTTGACTTTCGTGTCGGCCATGGCCGTCGCCGAAAGGACGACGAGACAGAAGATAGTTGATAGTGTTTTTAGCATTGGGACTCCCGGTTTGATCTCTATCAGAAACGCGCAAGGCGGATAGGAAAAGTACCACGTTTGTATGGATTAGGCGAGGCGGCTAGAATGTGCCGCCGTGGCATACAGATTCCCCTGGCAACGACTCACAGATGAGCAGTTGCTAGATCTGCGCATTTGCGATTTGCCAATAAAAATCAAGGGATCCTTCCTCGAACCCCACATTAAGCGGCTTTACAGCGAGCTGAACGCCCGCGGCATTCGTTTCAAACCCCACGTTTGGCTGGCCGAAGAGTGGTTTTCGCCCGACGGCGTGCCGGGAATCGCGATCCCGTTCTACCTCGCGCATCCGCGGCTGGTGAAGCTCGAGCGCCGCCAGATGCTGGAAGTTGAAGGCGGCACGGACAAGGAGTGCATGCGCATTTTGCGTCACGAAGCCGGCCACGCGCTCGACACCGCTTTCCGGTTGCACTTCAAACGGCAACACCGCGAACTCTTCGGCTCGTTTGCCCAACCGTATCCCGACTTCTACAAACCACGACCGAAGAGCCGGCGATACGTCTTGCACCTGCCTGCGTGGTACGCGCAGGCACATCCGGCAGAAGACTTCGCGGAAACATTTGCCGTTTGGCTCACGCCGCGTTTGCAATGGCGCCGCCGCTATCGTGGCTGGCCGGCGTTGCAAAAGCTCGAGTACATCGACGAGCTGATGGAACAGATCGCCGGCACCAAACCAAAGAACCGCACACGCACGAAGGTCGAACCACTCTCAGCGTTGCGCATCACGTTGCGCGAACACTACCGCCGCAAACGTGAACGTTACGACTTCGAGTGGCCCGCTGTTTACGATCGCGATCTGCGCCGGATCTTCTCCGACGATCCACGTCATAAATCAAAACCGAGCGCCGCGAGTTTTCTGCGCAAGGTGCGCCGCGAGGTGCGGCAGATCGTTGCCGAAGGCACCGGCGTACACCAGTACACGATCGATCACGTGCTCGAAAACATGATCGATCGTTGTAAAGATTTGCGGCTACGAGTAACAACACCCTTTCGCGAAACGCGCCGACGTGTAATGATAGTGTTGACTGTGCAAGTAATGAACGTGCTCCATTCAGGTTATCATCGCATCGCCGTATGACCTTCGAGCCGCGAAAGAAACTTCGCATCATCGTACTTGTTCACGAAGACCTCGTGCCTCCCGATTCGTTGGACGGTCTATCCGACAAAGAAAAGCTGGCAATCAAAACCGAGTTTGACGTGGCTTCGACGCTCAAGAAGATGGGCCACGAAGTCTATCCGATCGGTCTCTACAACCAGCTCAACGTGATCGGCGACGCACTGCTTGAACACAAGCCGCACATCGCGTTCAACCTGCTGGAAGAGTTTCACGGTTATCCGCTCTACGATCAGCACGTCGTCAGTTATCTCGAATTGATGAGACAGGCTTATACGGGTTGCAACCCGCGCGGTCTCACGCTGGCGCACGACAAAGCACTGACGAAGATGATCCTGTCGTATCACCGCTTGTTGGTGCCGAACTTCGCTGTGTTCCCGATGAATCGAAAAGTGAAGCGTCCCAAGCGTTTGAAGTTTCCGCTGCTCGTGAAGTCGATCAGTGAAGAAGGTTCGGTCGGTATCGCACAGGCTTCGATAGTTCACGACGACGAGAAGCTGGCGCAGCGCGTGGAGTTTATTCACCGTCAAAATAAGACCGCGGCGATCGCGGAGGAATACATCAAGGGCCGCGAGATCTACGTCGGCGTGATCGGCAATCAAAACATTCAGACTTACGCGCCGTGGGAACTGGTGATGGAAAAGTTACCGGAAGGGGCGGAGAACATCGCGACGTTGAAAGTTAAGTGGGACCCGGCGTATCAGGAGAAAGTCGGCGTGAAGACGCGGGCCGCAGATCTCACACCCGAACAACACAAGACCCTCGAACGGCTCTCGAAACGAATCTATCGCTATTTATTTTTGAGCGGTTATGCGCGGCTTGATTACCGCATGACTGAAGCAGGCCAGTTTTATTTATTGGAGGCTAATCCGAATCCTCAGATCGCCCGTAACGAAGACTTCGCTGACTCCGCCGAGCACACTGGCGTGCCTTACGATCAGTTGCTGCAAAAGATCATTACTGTTGGTCTAAACTACGCCGGCCGCACTGTGTAATCTGGTACTTCCGCACGATTCTCCCTTTATTTAGAACACACAATATCTTTTGGTTTTGGACCGTCAAGGAGATTTCTGCCCCATGACGCTGGCTATAACTCTGCTTTTTACGCTCAATCTTTACCGCAAGCTGCAGCGTGCGTGAGTCGCCGCGCGGCTACAAATCCTTCAGATTGACCGCGCTCGCAACGAATTCGTGACTTCTTTCGATGCGATAAAATTCACGGCCTGCGTTTCGTCACGAAACAGTCACATTGCCAGTTGAAACACCCTATTTGAGCCGCTAAGATGCCCAAGTCTTTTAGCGGTGCCCTCCTCACTCAAGCAATAAACACAAGTAGGAAATTAAAAAGGAGAAGGTTCTTCCCCGTTTAATTATGGCTTTACGAAATCTCGTCTGTCGCGCATTGGTCACGTTCGTGGCTATCGGACTCTGCTCAGTATCAGCGCTTTCGCAAACCCGACCACGTATTTCACAACCAATAAGCGACCCCAACGAGGTCTCGTGCTCACCAGACGATTTCGCGCTGGTCTCAGCCGTGAACGTCGCGGATTCCAAGCCTGTTTGGGAAGCAAAACCAAAGCCGGTAATCGATGTAACGGCGCCGGTTGGTCCAACCAGCAACTCCGCTCCGCTCAAGTTTCAACCGTTGCTCATGGCTGCCATCGGTGCGCGCCTGGGCTCACGTTATCGCTGGGGCGCCACTGGACCAGATAGATTCGACTGCTCGGGTTTTGTGTGGAGTATCTACAACGCAACCGGGATCAACTTCGAACGAGTTAGTGCTCGCCATTTGTTCGCCCGTTTCGCAGCGCCCGTCGAGGAAGAGCAGTACAAGTTTGGCACGCTCGTGTTCTTCAGCGGCCTGACACACGTCGGCGTCGTTGCTGACGCGAATGGTTTCTACCACGCCTCGCGCCGTCACGGCGTTGTCTACCAGCCGTTCACTGAATATTGGTTAAAGCGGATTGATGGATTCCGTCGCGTGCCGCTGCCGATTCAGATCGCCGACTAAAAAACCATCCACAGATTACGCAGAAGCACCCTACAGAAGGGTGTATCTGTGGATAGCTTTGTTCTTACTTCTTCTTTCCGTTCTTTCCGTTACGAAAAGTAATCTGGATTATCGGCAGGACGTTCTTATCGTCCTGCTGTTCGCGTTCGAACTTTAGCAGGTCGTAGTACGCGCAGCGGGTGGTGGTGGGAAACTCACGACACACTGCGGGACGTGCATGATAGATCCCGCAGCCACGAGTTTCCTTATTGAGAAACTGGCAGGTTTCGCCAAATAACTCATCGCGCTTCCGGCGCAACACTCTTTCCTTCTCCCACAACTTCGTGTAACGCACGGTCGCTACTTCTTCCGTTACGCCGAAGTGTTTCGCCAGGCGCCGAATGTCGCGTGGCGTGACTTGCACACGTTCATACACCGAACAGCAGAATGCCGGACAATCATTGCAATCGTAATAAGTCCTCGGCTTACGACCGTTAGTGGTTTCTCCCATGATCGCTCCTCAAGCTATCGTCGCTTGGATTTTTTATATTCGGCTTGTAACAGGTTCATGAACTCGTCGCGCTTGTCATAGAGACGCTTCGGTTCCCGTGGTTCGTGGCGTGTTAGAGCATAAGCCGTTATGAGCGGAAGCGCCACAGTAGAATCCAAATAACATACAACTGCATCCGGCAGCCGATCGGGATCGACTTTCCCCCACGACACTGCTTCACCGGGAGTGGCGCCTGAAAGTCCACCAGTGTCAGGCCGTGCATCCGTCACTTGCAGAAAGTAATCATGACCGCGTTCATCGATGCCGAGCACTTCCTGGATCTGCGGTTCGGTTTGTAGCAGAAAATTCTTCGGCGAACCGCCGCCGAGAATGAAGACCGCGGAACGTCCTTTCTGTTTCTTGCCTTTTTTCTTTGTCTTGTACACGCCGCGCTTGGCCGCTAACACGATCGACGCGGTTTCGTTGACGTCGAGTGAAGGATCAAAAGCCAGTTTGTTGCCCTGTAGCGCTTTTGCCGCGACGTTCATGCCGATCGATGAATCACCGGGTGACGAAGTGTAAATCGGCACGGCGTACTCATAAGCAACTGCGAGCAGCGACTTGTCTTTGATGCCCAGCTTCTTTTCGCGTTCGTGAACGTAGCGGCCGCATAAGTAATGAAACTCGGCGGTGGACATCGCGCGCTGAAACTCCGCGCCTTCGATGATGCGGCGGAAGAAAGCGTCCGTATCGAGCAGTACCGAGTAGTCGAAAAAGATATCGTAGATACGCACGACCTCTTCTTCGCGCAGGACGATGTCTGACGTTTGCGCGTTGCCCTGGTGCATCGCGAGGCCGATGCCGAAGTGTGTGTCGTGATAGAGGTTGGCGCCGGTGGAAATGATCCAGTCGATAAACCCCGCTTTGATCAATGGAATCAGTGCGGAAATGCCGAGTCCCGCAGGCGTCAGTGCTCCCGTCAGCGAGAGGCCGACCGTCACTTCCGGTTCAAGCATCTTCTGCGTGAAGAGTTGACACGCTTCACGCAGCCGCGCGGCGTTGTAGGCTAAAAATGATTCGTCGATTAGATCTGCGACCGAGATCTCTTTTGCGATGGGTGCGGGATCAATTCTTTTTCCCCGCAGGAATTTGCTTTTGTGTTTCATCCGTTTCGTCAGTGACTGTTTCCAGCTTGGCTCTTACTCGCAAGCGGCTGATCCGGCGTTCGTCGGCCTCGACCACTTCTACTTCGATTCCGCGAATTTCAAACCGCTCGCCGGTGTTTGGAACTGTCCCTCGTTCGTTGATTACGAGTCCGGCGATGGTCGTGAAATCGTCGGCCTCGATCTCCATGTCAAACAGTTGTTCGATCTTGCCAATCTCGGTCGATCCCGGCACTTCATAGAAACCGTCAGGACCCTCGACGATCTCTTCCAGCTCTTCGCCGGCGATGTCTTCGTCTTCAATCTCGCCGACGATCTCTTCAAGAATGTCTTCTACTGTGACTAGACCGCAGACGCCGCCGTACTCGTCGATCACCATCGCTAATTGCACGTGGGCCTTCTGCATCTCTTCCAGCAGATCGGCGACGGGTTTGGTTTCCGGAATGAAATAAACCGAGCGCACCAGTGGACCAATGTTTTCGTTTTCACGACCCTCGGCCCAGCAGAGCAGTAGATCGCGCACGTAGATGATCCCTTCGACGTTGTCGATCTGTTCGCGATAGACCGGCAGGCGCGAGTACTTCGACTCGACCATGATGTCGCGAGCTTCGCGAATCGAGGCCGTGTCCGGCACCGCGACGATATCGGGCCGCGGGGTCATCACTTCGCTCACCTTCGTATCGCCAAACTCGATGATCGAATGAATGAGCTCGCCTTCTTCCTCTTCGAGGATGCCTTCGGCTTCGCCGACGTCGATCAGTGCCTGCAGATCGCCGCTGTCGTCGTCTTCCTCTTCTACGTCGCCTGTTTCGGTAAGGTGTTCCTTGCCGCGCCGCGAGCGGTCAAAGAGCCGCTGAAACGGATCGGCAAAGAAGGACATGATCGGGAAGAACGGCCGGATGATCGGGACCAGGAACAGCAGCGTCTTTTCCGGATTTCTCGTGGCGATGAAAAGGGGAATGAGTTGACGGAAAATGCCTGCCAGGATGAGGCCGGCGAGCAGGCCGACCGGCACCATACGTACATCCTGGAAAAGACTCAACGAAATGGAAGTAATGAGCACGGCGACGACGACCAGCAGGATCTGGATCATCGCGGAGAGCGCGAATGCAAACCGCGGCCGGTTCTCCAGAGCTTGTCGCAGAAACATCCGCGAGCGTGATTCGGGCTTATCACCGTTTTCGCCGGTGAGGCGGCGCAGCCCGACGTCGCTTAGCTGAGCGAAGGCCATGTCGACCGTGGCCAGCAAGGAGAGCATTATCAGCAGCAGGAGCGTCAGCCCTATTTCAAGTTCCATCGCGATGAGTGGAATAGTAATTGGTTAGGAGAGAATCGTAAATCCCTCGGGCTATATTCCCAGCTTCTTTCGCAGCCGCAGTTCCAGCCGGTTCATCTCGCCATTGTCCGTTTCGTGGTCGTAACCCGAGAGATGTAGCAGGCCGTGAAGGATCAATTGCGCGACTTCTTCGTCGAAATTCAGGCCGTTTTCTTTTGCTTGTCTCGCGGCCGTTTCGACTGAAATCGCTATGTCGCCGAGGTTGAGCGCGATGTCGCCGAAATCTAGTTTGCCTGTTTCGCCAGCCGCAGGAAACGACAAAACATCGGTCGCTTTATCGACGTTGCGAAATTGGTGGTTGAGCTGGCGAATGGCTTTATCAGAGACGAAGGCGATGGTTGCTGTCGAGCCGCTCTTGCCGATCGCCGCCGCGGCCTTCTCCGCGAAAGACTCCCACACTTTCGTATCGATCCTTGTTTTCCTTTGACGATTGACCGCTTCGATCATCGCTGGCTAGATTTGAGCCTTCTTACTCTGTTCTTCGTAAGCGCGGATGATCATCTGCACCAGTTTGTGACGCACCACGTCTTTGTCGGTGAAGTAGACAAACTCGATCCCGTCGAGGTTCGCAAGGATGCGTTCTGCTTCGATTAGACCACTGCGTTTGCCGGTCGGCAGGTCGACCTGCGTCACGTCGCCGGTGATAACGGCTTTGGAACCGAAGCCGATGCGCGTGAGGAACATCTTCATCTGTTCGCTGGTCGTGTTCTGTGCTTCGTCGAGAATGATGAATGCGTCTGAGAGCGTGCGCCCGCGCATAAAAGCCAGCGGCGCTACTTCAATAACCCGTTTCTCGAGCAAGCGCGTGACGCGTTCGTAATCCATCAGATCAAAGAGCGCGTCGTAAAGCGGGCGGAGATACGGGTCAACTTTGTCTTGGAGATCGCCCGGCAGAAAACCGAGCTTCTCGCCTGCTTCGACTGCGGGACGCGCCAGCACGATACGATTCACCTGTTTCTGTATCAGGGCCTGCACCGCCATCGCCACGGCGAGATACGTTTTGCCGGTGCCGGCGACGCCAATGCCGAACACGACGTCCTTTTCCTGAATCGCCTGGATGTACTTGCGTTGGTTGGCAGACTTCGGCGCGACCTGTTTTTTGCCGGCCGGATTGAAGCGCGCTTTCGTGAAATAATCGCGCAGGCTGAAGGCGCGGTCTTCGGCGATTTGGGCGAAGGCCTCGCGCAGCTCTTTGTCGGTGAAGTGTTTGCCCTCTTTGAAGAGGTCGGAAAAGTCTTCGAGGATACGTTGCGCAGTTTCCACATCGGCCGGGTCGCCGTCGATGGACACATCCTGGCCGCGCGCGTCGATTCTAACGTCTAGCAGGGATTCGAGGTACTTGATGTTCTGGTCGTGAACGCCAAAAAGCGTCTCCAAGCCCCGGGGGGGCAGTTCAATCTTAATCATCCGCGACAGATTAGCATGGATCTGTGTCATCTGTGTGGACGTGGCCGGGCGTCCTTGACACACTTGCGGGGCGTCCCTATACTCCTCCACTTGCGCCTGAAACCGGGTGCGTAGGAGAGGAATTTAATGCCGAATCATAAATCAGCCGAGAAGCGCGTGCGCCAGAGTGAGAAGCGCCGCCTTATTAATCGCAGTCACCGTACTAAAGTCAGGACTTTCATCAAGAAGGTCCGCACCGCGCTGGCGTCTGGATCGGCGGAGGAAGTGCAGAAGGTGCTGCCTGAGGCGATTTCCGTGATCGACAAGTCAGTGCAGAAGGGCGTGATGCATGCGAATGCGGCAGCGCGTTACAAGTCGAGGCTGACGGCACAGGCGAACCAAGTCGGCAAGTAAGAATTAACTAAATTTTGAGGAACCGCGAGGCGGGTCGAGATTTCGGCCCGCCTCGCTTTTTTATTTGCTAAAAAGGAGAGGACGATGAGCGGCTTTTACGAGACTGAGGCAGAGATTGAACAGGTTGTGCGCGGGTTTGAGACGTGTGCCACGCCGAAGGAACAGTTTCACCATCGCGAGCACCTGACGGTTGCTGTTTGGTACTTGCAGATGCTCTCGCGGGCAGAAGCTGTGAGCCGGATGCGCTCGGCGCTGCTACGGTTCCTGGATCATCATGGAGTTGACCGCAAGAAGTATAGCGAGGAGGTCACTGTGTTCTGGGTGGACGCTATTGCGAGTCACTTAGAAGGGATTGGATCGGAAACGCTTTTGCTAGAGAAAGTAAATCAAATACTTTCCAGTTTCAGCTCGACAGCTCGCACACCAGCATCTCGAGTTGAAGCCGAGGCGTCGCTTGCGAAGTCTTGATCGCCAGGTCGGCGGCGGCGGTGAGTTGTAGGCCGCGCGCGATTTTCTTGGCGTCGTTGCGTTGGAGGTTCGCTATGTACGCATCGCGTTTGAACGGCGGCAAAGAAATGTTACGGAAGACTTCTTCGCGCCCGCCTTTTGCGAGCAGGTGTTTTGCCAACGCGAGCCGGTGATAGTTTCCGGCTATGAGACCGATGAGCATCACCGGTTCGGCGCCGTCGTCGAGAAGTCGGTGCAAGGTTTCCATGGCGCGCTTGCGATTGTTGGCGAGCAGGTGATCGCCCAGTTCGAAATTCGACAACTCGCGCGAACGGCCGATTAGTTCATCGACAGCCGCTGAAGTGATCCGGCCTGTGTCGGCGACAGCCGATGCGAGTTTGTCGAGCTCGTTGAAGAGCGTCTGTATGTCCGTGCCCACGAGGCCGATGATTTCACTCAAGACTGAATCATCAGCCGTAACTTTCAGTTCTTTCAAACGCGACTTGGCCCATGCTTTTGCTTCCGCGTCTTTCAGCGGCGGGAAGTCGACGACTACGCTGTTGTCGAGCAGCGCCTTGGTTGATTTCTTTCGCTTGTCGAGATCGTCAGCGATGAGAATCATCACTGTCGAGGGCGCGGGATTGTTGAGATAGCGGATGAGCGTTTCTTCGTCGTTCTCGCGTAGCCGGGCGAAGTCGCGAATCCTGACGACACGCCGCTCCGACATCATCGGCAACTGTTCGGCAGCGGCAATCGCCGCCTGCACCGAATCGCGCACGAGGTTGAAACCCGCTTCATTAAACTCCCGCAAGAGCGTGCCGTGGAGCGCTACTTCCGTGATCGAACGTGCGGCAGCATCGCGCAGAAATCTCTCCGTCCCTAGTAGCAGATAGAGTGGCTGCGGACTCTCGCGCAGAGAACGCTCGAGCTCAGTTCGCGAAAGCGACTTCATTTCTTTTCGAGCTCGACAGCGTTGATGAGCGTAGAGACGATGCTTTCGGCAAAGCTGCGAGACATGCGAAGGATCGCCGGGTCTTCTTCGTTGAAGAAGCTGCGTGGGTCGCTGGCGAATTCATACTCGCCGCGAAAGACGAAGTTCTGATTGTCGTAGAGCACCTTGTTTTCCGTTTGGTCGCGCACCGTGACAGCGGCAGCAATCGTGACTTCAAAAATACGCGCACGTCCCTTGTCGTCGAGCAGCACGCCGGCGAAGTTGAAACTCTTGATAACGCCCTCGATCACCGCGTCGGCGCCCTCGCGTTCGCCCTGCACCCGCAGCCCGCGTCCACGATGGACCAATTCCTTCATCACGGCCTCAGTGAAGCGCGACTCAATCTTATAGCGGAGCGCATTACTCTCCATCTGAAACGCCGGCACCGCAACCGTCTTAATCCTCGCGGGCAACTGATTCTTCGTCACCGGCTTATAGCACTCCGCAAAACCGGAAACGAACGCAAACATTACGATGAAGAGGGAAAGGCGTAAGAGCTTGTGCATAGGGGCGACCATCATACTTAAGGTTTGAGGGATTCGGAAACCCTGATCGTTTCCGCGGCGGCTTTTACGTCGTGGACGCGCACGATGTGGGTGCCCTTGAGGACGGCGGCGGTGATGGTGGCCATGGTGCCGTGGAGACGGTCGGAAGTGGGAGCGGGGGTGCCGGATTCGTCCGCGAGAATACGGCCGATGAAGGATTTGCGCGAGGTGCCGATTAAAAGCGGGTAGTCGGGGAAGGCGGCGATTAACTCATCGAGCCGCGCGAGCAGTTCGAGGTTCTGCTCCTGCGTCTTGCCAAAGCCGATGCCAGGATCGATGACAATAGACTCGCGTGCGACGCCGCGGCGCTCGGCCATGTGAATGCTCGCGCGCAGACTGCTGATGACTTCCTCCATCACGTCCGCAACCGGCGGCATCCGGTGCATCGTCGCGGGTGTGCCGCGCGAGTGCATCAACACCAGTCCAGCACCAGCGCGCGCTACGGCATCCGCGATGTAGAAATCAAAGCGCAGCGCTGAGATGTCATTCACGATCGCCGCGCCCGCATCAAGCGCCGCGCGAGCGACTTCGGACTTGGTCGTGTCGACGGAAATAGGTGTGCTCACACGAGAAGACAGCGCTTCAATCACCGGCACGACGCGCCCGATCTCTTCTTCAACCGAAACGGGCTCGCCGCCGGGACGCGTCGACTCGCCACCGACATCAATAATATCGGCGCCTTCAGCAATCATCTTCTCGGCGTGTGCGATCGCCTGGTCTTCCGAGAGAAACTGACTGCCGTCGCTAAAACTGTCAGGGGTAACATTAAGAATGCCCATGATGAGCGTGCGCTCACCAATGGGCATTGTGTGGTTCTTTATTTTCCAAACCCGCGACACGGATTCAATCCGTGGCTTACGCCGGTTGCGGATTGCCTCCGGTAATCGGAGGAAGTATCGGCTTCAGCGGCTTTGCGGTCGGCTCTTTCAACTGCGGCCGATCCTGATCGCCGCCGTCGGAAACCGGCGGATTCTCGTCAAGCGGCAAGCCTGCCACAATCCGTCGAATCTCAACACCGTCGAGCGACTCGCGCTCGAGCAGAACCTCAGCCAGCCGGATCATCGTCTCGCGGTTCTCTTCGATGATCGCCTTGGCGCGTTCAAACTGCGCGGTGACGATCTTCTTTACCTGATGGTCGATCTTGATCGCCGTGTCTTCTGAAAAGTCGCGATGCTGAGCAATCTCACGTCCGAGGAAGATCTGCTCCTCCTTCTTGCCAAACGTGAGCGGGCCCATCTCGGACATGCCGTATTCGCAGACCATCGCGCGCGCCAGTTCAGTAGCGCGTTCGATGTCGTTTGAAGCGCCGGTGGTGATGCTGCCGAGGAACGTGTCTTCAGCAATACGTCCACCCATCAGGATCGCGATCTGGCCCAGCAGGTATTCCTGACTGTAGTTGTGACGATCACCTTCCGGAAGCTGTTGCGTGACACCCAACGCCATGCCGCGCGGAATGATCGTGACCTTGTGAACCGGATCGGCGTTCGGCACTTTCAAACCGACGAGCGTATGACCCGCTTCGTGGTAAGCCGTGACGCGCTTCTCTTCGTTGGAAATCACCATGCTCTTGCGCTCGGCGCCCATGAGCACTTTGTCTTTCGCCAACTCGAAATCGCCCATCGCTACAAGTTTCTTATTGTAGCGAGCAGCGTTAAGAGCTGCTTCGTTCACGAGGTTCGCGAGATCGGCACCGGTGAAACCAGGAGTGCCGCGCGCGATCACGGAGATGTCAACGTCTTCGCCGAGCGGAATCTTCCGTGTGTGAACTTTCAGGATGCCTTCGCGGCCGCGAACGTCAGGACGCGACACAACGACGCGCCGATCGAATCGGCCGGGTCTCAGCAACGCCGGATCCAACACGTCCGGACGGTTGGTCGAAGCGATCAGAATCACGCCGTCGTTCGACTCGAAGCCGTCCATCTCGACCAGCAACTGATTCAACGTCTGTTCGCGCTCGTCGTGTCCGCCGCCAAGACCAGCGCCACGATGACGGCCCACCGCATCAATTTCATCGATGAAGATGATGCACGGCGCATTCTTTTTGCCCTGTTCAAACAGGTCGCGAACGCGCGACGCGCCAACACCTACAAACATCTCGACGAAGTCAGAACCCGAAATCGAGAAGAAGGGAACGTTTGCTTCGCCGGCAATCGCACGGGCCAACAACGTTTTGCCCGTTCCCGGCGGTCCCATCATCAAAACGCCCTTCGGAATACGTCCGCCGAGCTTTTGAAACTTCTGCGGCTCCTTAAGAAATTCAATGATCTCCTGAAGTTCTTCCTTCGCTTCTTCAACACCGGCAACATCTTTAAACGTGACACGCTTCTGTTGATTGTTGAGCAATTTCGCGCGGGACTTCCCAAACGACAACGCTTTGTTCCCACCCGATTGCATCTGCCGCAACATGAAAATCCAGATGGCGATAATGAACAACAGCGGCGCCCACGTTATCAGCATGGGCCATATAAAACTCGCGCTCGATTCCTCCTCAACCTTCGCAACGCGTGGTTTTCCATTCACGACCTCGCGCGCTGATTTGAGCAGTTCAGCCTTCGCCTGCTCGTTTGATAGAGCCGCACGATATTCCGCGTTGTTACTGTCGATCGCGACGGTTTCGCTCTGTTTGACCGTAACCTGCTTCAGGTTACCGCTCTGGATCAACTGATCCATTTTGGTCAAATCCACGGTCGTATAACTGCTGCCTCGCGGGTTGACGAGCTTATAGAGCAGAAGAGCCCCCGCGATGATCAGGAGCCAAAAAACGATCTGTCTTGCTGTGGAACTCAAATTCATTAACGCCTCCGGCCCGCGATAATAACTTATCGGAGCCTCATTTGTCGCTGTCCAGCCCAAAAACCGGGCTCAAATCGAATCTTTACGATGCACGAGTACGTCTTCTCGTTGCGCCCAAACTCGCCCGCGAGAATAACACCGCGGAGCGCCGCATCGTGGCCTTTCACTATAAAGATCGTGCCTTGGGATATAAAGTTTGAATACCCCTTTTTCAACTGGTTTTGGGCTCAAATTCCAGCCGGTTTTTAATGCGTTTGACCCTTCCTCCGCCCGGTAATTCAACGGTTCGGCCGCCCGCGCTGCCCTCCAGCAACTTCTCAACCGCCAGCAAGTGAACCATCTCCAGCCTCCGCGCGCTTCCTCTCGCCTCCGAAAGCCACTGGCGCAAAGCGCGCCGGCGCAAAGCTGACGGCTCATTGGCCAGGAGCTTTACGTTCAAAGGCGGCGCTTTGGTTTCATCGTCTTCGTCTCCGCCCGAATCCGACGCCCGCTTCAACAGTTCGCCGGCGTCGTTGAAAAGTACAGCGCGATCCTCGCGCAACTGGGCGGCCGTGCGAGACAGCGCTTCGACAATCCGGTTGTTGAACGACTGCATCAGCGGCAGGAGCTGCTGCCGCACACGAACGCGCGAGAGCGCCGGATCGGCGTTCATCTCGTCGACGAGGTACTCCGCTTTGCGCAGGCGGCAATAGCTTTCGGTGTCGCTGCGGCGCGCCCAGAGCAGCGGGCGAACGAGTTGAATCGAGGTTTTGGCGGCGAGCGGGCGCATTGCTTCCATACCGCCGAGCCCCGCGCCTGCACTCCCGCGCATCAGTCGCATCAGAACGGTCTCAGCCTGGTCGTCCATCGTGTGCGCAGTCAGGACGTAGTGCGCCGACTTTCGTTTGGCGGTTCGCTCGAGAAAGGCGTAGCGGGCCTGTCGTGCTGTCTGTTCGAGGTTGTCGTTGTTGGCGCGAGCGAGTTCGGCGACTTTCGCACGCCCGATTACGGATTCGTAACCAAGCTTCGCAGCCAATGCCGAAACCCAACGCGCGTCTTGTGCGCTCGTCGCTCGGAGCTTGTGATCTAAATGGGCGACGCAGATGTTTGTGGAGAGTTTGCTAGCGGATCTGAGCTCGTCCAAAGCGAGCAGCAACGCAGTCGAATCGGCGCCACCGGACACGCCGACGACCACGGTCTCGTTTGCAGTTGGAAGTCTCAGCTTGCGCCACTCCACAAGCAACAAACGCGAAAACTGAGTGACACGTGGCGTCCTGCGCATGCGCGCGATTGTGAGGCTCGAATTGGCTCAGGTCAACTGATCTTTTGACTGCTTACCAGGCAAAAGTTTCGCGACGAAGCCAACACATTTTGATGAAACTAACGCGTAAATTGTCCTTTAAAAGACTCAGCTCTCGTATTCAAATACCGCGCGAACTTTGGGGGGTTAAGTACATGAGGGTGGAAAAGCAGATTAGATTTAACGAGTGGCTGCTGGGCTCAACGATTTTGTGTCAGTCGTGCGGTTGTCTCTGGTTAGTTCCGGCAGCACAAAACGAAGATCGATACACTTGTCGCCAGTGTGGCAGCGAAGTGACGAGTAAACCGATCGTTCGCCGCGATCAGCAAACTAAAACTTCAAGCACGCGTTAACGGCAAAGAAGCACAAATGCTTTAGCACAATTCTTCGTGCCTCTTGTGCTTCTTTGTGGCGAATACTCCCACGATTTGACTATTAACCCTCCCGGGTTTACGTTTCTGTCTGTCTGCGTGCCAACGGGCATCTAATTCGACGGTTCTGCGCTCTAAGATCGTCTCCTGCAATTACTACTCTCGAGGATTAGTCGATGAAATCAAGAAGATTCTTAGCGGCGCTTTTATTAGCGCTCTTCAGTCTATCAACGCTCCACGTTACGGCCCTCGCCGAAGAGGGAATGTGGCCGTTCAATAACGTCCCACGAGCCGAGATTAAGAAAAAGTACGGGTTCGAAATTACCGATGAATGGTTGAACAAGGTTCGCCTCGCATCGGTCAGGTTCAACAGCGGCGGTTCCGGTTCGTTTGTCTCGCCGGATGGTTTGGTGTTGACCAACTATCACATCGTCGAAGACATCGTGGGCGAAGTCAGCACGCCGCAAAAAGACCTGGCGAAGGAAGGCTTTGTTGCGAGGACGCGAGCTGAAGAGATCAAGGCGCCAAGCCTCGAATTGAACGTGTTGATGAGCATTGAAGACGTCACTTCACGCGTTAACGGCGCAGTGACCGCCGGCACGACTGATGCCCAGGCATTTGGCGCCCGGCGTGCCGAAATCTCGAAGATCGAAGCCGAGTCGTTGAAAGCAACGGGATTGCGCTCTGACGTCGTGACGCTCTATCAGGGCGGTCAATACAGTCTTTATCGCTACAAGAAATACACCGACGTGCGTTTGGTATTCGTGCCTGAATTTCAGGCCGCGTTCTTCGGTGGCGATCCGGACAACTTCAACTTCCCGCGTTTCAACATCGACATGGCGCTGGTCCGCGTTTACGAAAACAATCAACCAGTGCATCCCGAGAACTATTTCAAATGGTCCACTACGGGACCCAAAGAAGGAAGTCTTGTGTTCGTGACCGGCAACCCCGGTTCGACTTCGCGTCTGAATACCGTTGCGCATCTTACGCAACTGCGCGACACGAGCATTCCGATCATCATTCGCTTGCTCGAACGGCGTGAAGCAGTGCTCAAGAAATACATGGCGATGGGCGAAGAGCAAACACGCCAGGGACAGAACGAACTTAACAGCGTGCAGAACAGTTTGAAGGTCTATCGTGGTCAACTTGCGGGCTTGAAAGATCCATCGTTGTTGGCCCGTAAGCAGAAAGAGGAAGACGCGTTGCGGAAATCGATCGCCGCGAACCCCGAACGTCAGAAGATGTACGGCGATGCATGGGACGCAATTGCCAAAGCGCATCAGACGTATCCGAGCTACATCCGCGAACGCCGCATCTTCGAGCAGGCTGGCGGTTTCAACAGCACACTCTTTGGCTTCGCGCGTGCGCTCGTTCGCTTGGCTGCGGAGAATCAGAAACCAAACGCCGAGCGTTTGCCCGAATACACCGACGCGCGTCGCGCTTCATTGGAACTCGCGCTCTATTCGCCGGCTCCGATTCACGAAGACTTCGAGAAGCTGAAACTCGCCGACTCGCTCAGTTATATGGTCGAACTGCTCGGCGCTGACAATCCGCTCGTGAAGCAAGTGCTCGACGGCAAGGCGCCCGAAGCCCGAGCCGATGAGATGATCGAGGGCACAAAGCTGAGCGATCCGGCTTATCGCAAAGAATTGGTGGCCGGCGGCGCGAAGGCTATCGAAGACTCAACCGATCCGATGATCGTGGTCGCGCGCGAGATCGATGCTAAAGCACGCGAGATGCGCAAGCGGTTCGAGAGTGAAGTGACCGGTGTCGAACGTGCGAACTACGCGAAGATCGCTCGCGCGTTGTTCGAGACTGAAGGCACGAACCTTTATCCCGATGCGACGTTCACTCTGCGCCTGTCGTACGGCACCGTCGCGGGCTACATGGAAAACGGCAAGAAGATAGCGCCGTTCACGACGTTCGCCGGATTGTTTGCACGGTCTGAACAGTTCAAACGGCAGTTTCCATATAACCTGCCGCAGCGCTGGTACGACAAGAAGTCGGCAATCGATATGAACGCGCCGTTCAACTTCGTTTCGACGAACGACATCATCGGCGGTAACTCCGGTTCGCCGACGATCAATCAGAACGGTGAATTGGTTGGACTGATCTTCGACGGCAACATTCAATCGCTCGTCGGCGACTTCATGTACGACGGTTCAGTCAATCGTGCGATTTCGGTTGATTCGCGAGGTATGTTGGAGGTGCTGAAGAAGGTCTTCAACGCGAACGAGATCGTGGCTGAATTAACTGGCGCAGCGTCCACCACTAAGAACTAAGGCAATCCACAGATTACGCAGATTAATCTGTGTAATCTGTGGATGGTTTTAAGCCTTTTCGAGGCCCGCGTATTTCTCAACGAGTTTCTTCTGGCCATAGCCAGGGAAACTCACCGTCAACTTGGTCGATTCTCCGGCACCCTCACGCCGGAGAACCAGACCACGCCCATACTTCGAATGCTTCACATAAGAACCCGGCACAAACTCGCCTGAACTCGAGGCGGGCGCTGCTTTCGGCGCAGACGCACTTCGTTGCGGCTTCTGCGGAACCTCACCTAACTGCCGGCTCCGTTGCTTGAAAAACTCCGCGATCGAATCGGCGCTGTCGTAAGTCTTGCCCATATACTTTTTCTTTTCTTTTCGATACTCGCCCTGTTCGTAATCAATCTCTGACGAACCACGCGCAAACGACAGCCACGACTTGCCGAGGCTGAGATCCTCCAGCAAATCGATCGGCATCTCGTTCAGGAATTGCGAAGGCTCGGAAGCGAGCTCTTCACCGTACACGCGCCGCTTCATTGCGTGCGTGACGTAAAGAAAACGTTCGGCGCGCGTCATTGCGACGTAAGCGAGCCGGCGTTCTTCTTCAAGCTCGGCCGGATCGGTTGCCGAACGCGAATGAGGAAATAGACCATCTTCCATCCCGACGATAAACACGAGTGGAAACTCGAGACCTTTGGCCGAGTGAACCGTCATCAACGTCACGGGCGCGTCGCGTTTGTACTGGTCCTGATCGGAAACGAGTGCTGAGTGATCGATAAACTCGCGCAAACCCTCGAGACCCTGGTCATCATAATCGACGGCGGCGTTGACCAGTTCCTGCAAGTTTTCCAGACGGCCTTCGGCTTCGTCGGTTCCTTCCGCACGCAGCGATGCTTCGTAACCGGTGTCGAGTATTGCGGCCCGAACGACATCGGAAACCGGTGAACTACTATCGCGGTCGTAAACAAGTCGACTATCACTTGGGAGCGCGGGCGGCTCGCCCGCATCGTCCATTAGCAAGCTCTGGCTTGAGAATGCGGGCGAGCCGCCCGCGCTCCCAAGTTTAGAGTCGCTCTCGGGGTCAATCGTGCCGGCCATCTCGCCGAGACGAGTTACGATCCGGCGAAAACTTCTTAGCGCCGAGACCGCACGTGTGCCGAGGCTTTGCGGGTTGTCGATAATCTCTATAATCGTGTCCCACGGCGACAATTCGGCGTCTTTCGCGCGCCGTTCGATCTCGTCGAGAGTGGTTTTGCCGATACCACGCGGCGGGCTGTTGATTACGCGCTGCAACGCGATCGTGTCGTCCGGATTCAGCGCCAATTTCAGATACGCGATGATGTCGCGCACTTCCATCCGCTCGTAAAACGAAAAGCCGCCGATGATGTTGTATTGCAGATTGGCGCGGCGCATCGCTTCTTCAAACACACGCGACTGCGAATTGGTTCGATAGAGCACTGCGGCGCGCAGATCGAATTCGTCACGGCGATGTTCGAGAATCTTTCCGGCAACCCAACGCGCTTCGGCTTCGGCGTCGAGTGCCTGGTAATAACCAACGCGGCCACCCTTCGGATTGGACGTCCAAAGGTTCTTTCCTTTGCGCTGTAGATTATTCTTCACCACCGCGCCCGCGACGTCGAGAATCGTTTGCGTTGAACGATAGTTCTGTTCGAGGCGGATCGTTTTAGTGTTTGCGAAGTGTTTTTCGAAATTGAGGATGTTGCTGATGTCGGCGCCGCGCCATTTGTAGATCGACTGATCCTCGTCGCCGACGACTGCAATGTTCTGCTGTTTCTGCGTCAGTAAACTGATCAGCGCGAATTGCAGTGAGTTCGTGTCCTGGTATTCGTCGACGAGTATGTAGCGAAACTTGTTGTTGTACTTTTCTCTGACTTCCGCGACGTCTCTTAGCAGACGCACGGCTTTGATCAGCAGATCGTCGAAATCGAGCGCGTTGTTCGCGTGCAGCCGATCCTCGTACATCTTGTAAATGCGAGCCATCGCCGCGCGGCGCTCGTCGACGTACTCCGCGCGCGCTGCAAACGCTTCAGTGTCTTCGCCGCGATTCTTTGCCGAGCTGATTGCTGACTGCGTTGCGCGCGTGCCCAGGTACTTTTCGTCGTAACCGAGCTCTTTGATCGACTGCTTGATCAGACGAAGCGAGTCATCCTGGTCGTAGATCGTGAAAGTGCGCGTGTACTTGTCGTTAAGTTTTTCGATGTCCTGGCGCAGGATGCGAACGCACAAACTGTGAAACGTCGACACCATCGGCAAGCTCGAACGTTCACGCTCGCGAAGCAGCCGCTGGACACGCACGCGCATCTCTTCGGCGGCTTTATTGGTGAACGTGACCGCGAGAATGTTCCAGCTCGGAACGTTCTGCTCGGAGATGAGGTAAGCGATGCGATGCGCGATGACGCGAGTTTTGCCGGAGCCGGCGCCAGCGAGAATCAGAAGCGGACCTTCGGTCGCGAGTACTGCTTCTCGTTGTTGCTCGTTTAGTTGTGACAGGAGTTCCGAATCCACGTGCGCGTGCATTTAACCACACCATGTTAGCGAGACAAAGTGAGCCACAAAAAGGCACAAAAAGCGCAAGAAGTTTGACCGCAAGAAGCGGATAGCTTCGTTTTAGTTCGTGGCTTATGATCGGTTTCGTTATGAACACAGCGACTTTACAAGCGAACGACGATCAGCTTTGGCAAGCTGTAATGGCGAAGGACGCTCGCTTCGACGGACAGTTTTTCTTCGCGGTGAGTTCGACGAAAGTCTATTGCCGCCCGTCGTGTCCATCGCGTCGGCCGCGTCGCGAACGCGTTTCGTTTTTCGAGAAAGCCGAAGCGGCGGAGGAAGCGGGTTTTCGTGCGTGTCTGCGTTGCAAACCGCAAAGCAGCGACGTCGCCGATCCGCAACTTGCGCTCGTGCAACGCGTCTGTCAGTTGCTCGACGCGGCGGACGATGGTGAAGCGGTGAAACTCGCGGAACTCGCAGCGCAAGTTGGTGTCAGTTCATTTCACTTGCAACGCACGTTCAAGCGTGTGATGGGCATCAGTCCGCGGCAATATTTGGCGGCGCGCAGATTCGGTAATTTCAAACAACTTGTGCGCGAGGGAGAATCAGTGACAAACGCTCTTTACGATTCAGGTTTTAACTCCAGCAGCCGTGTTTACGAGCATGCTCCGGAAGAATTGGGTATGACACCGGCAACGTACGGACGCGGCGGACGCGGCGTGAAGATCGACTACACGATCGTTGCATCTCCGATGGGTCGATTGCTGGTGGCTGTAACTGATCGCGGCGTGTGCTCGGTGCGCATGGCCGACGCAGATGCAACGTTGGAAAAAGATCTACGTGCCGAATTTCCCGAGGCGACGATTGAACGCGCTGACAAGAACCTCCGGGAAACGGTGCAAAAGATTCTGTCGCACCTGTCGAACAACGAACCACATCTCGATCTGCCGCTCGACATTCGCTCCACTGCGTTTCAGCGGCAGGTCTGGGAAAAACTGCGTGCAATTCCTTACGGTCAAACAGTTTCTTATGGCGACGTGGCGAAATCTCTCGGCAAGCCAGGTGCGGTGCGCGCTGTTGGACGCGCGTGCGCTACGAATCCCGTTGCGCTCGTGATTCCGTGTCATCGTGTTGTGCGTGAAGATAAAAGTCTGGGCGGTTATCGCTGGGGATTGGACCGGAAACAGAAGTTACTCGCGCACGAGCGGCGTCAATTGCTGAACACAAAAGACTAATCTGCAAATCCAAAAGCTCCCACCGAAAATTCGTCGGCCCTTTTCCTCTTATTCTTGCGCGTTTAGTGAATGCGGGGGGCAAACGGGAAGTGGTCGCGTGGCACACGTGGGGGAAGTAGTGCCCGCAGCCGTTTGCCCCCGAGGGGGCTTTCGGCCACTCGGCCCCACTAGTCAGGGCGTTTGGTCCACGGTTGATTGATCCGGTTGGACCGCCTTCGTGTCGGCTTTGCTGAAGTACCACCAAAACGAGAGCGCCGTGACCAGCACCATCAGCCAGGTCCACAGCAAATGAGTTGTACTCACACCGTAACCGAGATGAGAAAGGACGGTGAGCAGCAGGTGCAGCGCCGTCAGAATCGACATCGTTATGAGCCACATCTTTTTGGCCCAACGCTGCGCGAAGAGTAGACCGACCGCCGCGATTACCAGTACAAGCGCAAAGACGAGATCCAGCGACATACTCGTAAAGCGGAAGAGAATCGTCCTGAAGTCGTCATGGCCCGGACCTCTGGAGAGCCGTATTACCAATGCAAGGCCTTCCAATAAATAAGCCGACGCCAACATCAGACCCATCACACCAAACAATCTGCTCAGCATCCAGGTCTACTCACTTTCTCGGCTCAGGCCGCGACGGAGCTATTCTACCGTCACGGACTTCGCCAGATTGCGGGGTTGGTCCACGTCGCAGCCGCGGCGGACCGCGATGTGGTAGGCAAGGAGTTGCAGGGGGATGATCGAGAGGATCGGCGAGAGTAGATCGCTCGATGGCGGGATCTCGATCACGTAATCCGAAACGACGGAGGACATCGTGTCGCCTTCAGTTAAAACGGAAATCACGATTCCTTCGCGCGCTTTCACTTCGACGATGTTCGAGTGAGTCTTTTCATAACGCAGCTCCGAAGCGCGATTGCCTTCTTCGCGAGTGTTGATGAAGAGCACCGGCAGGCGTTCGTCGATCAGAGCGTTTGGTCCATGTTTCATCTCGCCGGCCGGATAGCCTTCGGCGTGGATGTAGGAGATCTCTTTCAACTTCAACGCTCCCTCGAGCGCGACCGGGAAATTAATGCCGCGGCCCAGGTAGAGAAAATCCGTCGAGCGGAAAAACTCTTTCGAAAGCTCCTCGATGCTGTCTGAGTTGTTCAGCAGGTGCTCCAGCTTAACCGGCAATTCCGCCAACTCCTGCGCGTGAAAACGCGCTTCCTCTTTTGACAGCACACCGCGAAGTTGCCCGAGATACAAACCCAGCAAGTAAAGCGCGACCATCTGGCCCGTGAAGGCCTTCGTCGAAGCCACGCCGATCTCCGGACCAGCGTGCGTGAGTATCGTGCCGTCAGCCTCGCGCACGATCATGGAGCCTTGAACGTTACAGATTGCTAGCACCTTCGCGCCAAGTTCCTTGGCTTCACGCAGCGCGGCGATCGTGTCGGCTGTCTCACCTGACTGTGAGATCACGAGCAGCAGAGAGTTTTCGTCCATCACCGGATCGCGATAACGAAACTCCGACGCGTAATCGACGTCAACCGGAACGCGCGCGAGCTGCTCGATCATGTACTTGCCCGCAAGTCCGGCGTGCCACGACGTGCCACACGCCGCGATCTTGATCGACGTAAAACGTTTGAAGTCAGCCTCGGTGAGATTGCTCATCTCATCGAGAAACACCTGGCCACTGTCCAGCGAGATGCGGCCCTGCACTGTGTCGCGAACCGATCGCGGCTGCTCGTAAATCTCCTTGAGCATGAAGTGCTTGAAGCCGCCCTTCTCCGCCATGATCGGATCCCACGTGATGCGTTGAATCGCGGGCTGAACCGAGTTGCCTTCGAAGTCGATCACGCGCACCGCGTCTTTCGTGATCACGGCGATCTCGCCGTCGCCGAGAAAGAAGACGTCGCGTGTGTGATGCAGAATCGGTGGAATGTCAGACGCAACAAAGAATTCGCGATCGCCGAGGCCGATGACTACCGGCGGTCCCTGTCGCACGGCAATGATCGTGTCGGCCTCGTCGGCGTGAATGATCGACAACGCAAAGATTCCGCGCAGTTCTGAAACTGCTGCGCGTACTGCCTGCTCGAAGTTGTGATGCTCTTTGAGGTGTTCCTCAATCAGGTGAGCAATGATCTCGGTGTCAGTTTCCGTAACAAAGCGGTGATCGGTTTTGCGCAGCCGGTCTTTGAGTTGCAGGTAGTTTTCGATGATGCCGTTATGGACCACGACGACGCGGCCGGTGCAGTCGCGATGCGGATGTGCGTTTTCTTCCGTCGGGCGTCCGTGGGTGGCCCAACGCGTGTGGCCGATTCCGTAAGTGCCGTCGAGCGGGCTCAGACGAATCGTCTCTTCGAGATTGCGCAGCTTGCCTTCAGCGCGACGAATCTCGAGTTCGTGTCCTTCATTGACGACCGCGATGCCGGCCGAGTCGTAACCGCGATACTCGAGCTTGCGCAGCCCGTCGATAATGAGCGGCACGACCTGTTTGTTGCCTACGTAACCAACAATTCCACACATGCTGAATTTACTCCCTGGAACTGAAGTTTCCCGCAAAGGCGCAAAGACGCAAAGGAAAACAAGTCTTCGTTAGGACAAATACCTTTGCGTCTTTGCGCCTTTGCGGGAAACTTTCTCATTCACCTCAGTTTTTTCTTCACTTCCGCCGGCACGCCCGCGACGAGCGAATCCGGCGGCACATCTTTCGTCACGACCGAGCCCGCGCCAGTTACCGAACGCGAGCCGACGCGCACCGGCGCGACCAGCATCGTGTCCGAACCGATCTTAACATCATCTTCGATGATGGTTTCGTGCTTGCGAACTCCGTCGTAGTTGCACGTGACGGTGCCGGCGCCGATGTTTGTCCGCTCGCCGATCGTGGCGTCGCCGAGATACGTCAGATGCATCGCCTTGGTGCCGCGTTTCAAACGCGATTTCTTCACCTCGACAAAATTGCCGACGGTTGCTTTCTCTTCAAGCGTTGCGTTCATGCGCAGGTGGGCAAACGGTCCGACCGAACAGTTTGAACCGATCTCGGAATCCATGATCAAACAGTGATCTTTGACGGTGACGTTATCTCCGAGTTTTGAATTGGAGATGCGCGCACCGGAGCGAATCACACAGTTCTCGCCAATGATTGTCTTTCCCTCAATCGTAACGTCGGGATAGATGATCGTGTCGCGTCCGATCTCAGCTTCGGGGCTGATGTAGGCGTGCGACGGATCGATAAATGTCACGCCGCTTTCGATCATGAGCCGGCGAATCGCGTTGCGGCGCATCAGGTTTTCAAACTCCGCCAGTTCGGCGCGTGTGTTGACTCCCGAAACCTCTCGCGGGTCGGTATGAGTAAACACTTCAACCGTGCGCTTGCTGGAATTGAGGATCTCGGCGACGTCGGTCAGGTAGTACTCGCCTTGCTGGTTCTTCGGCTCAACTCGTTTCAAAGCCTCAAACAAATCGTTGGACTCGAAACAGTAGATGCCGGAGTTGATTTCGCGCACCTGCCGCTCTTCCTCGGAGGCGTCCTTTTGTTCGACGATCTTTTCAAACCGGCCCTGCTCGTCGCGAATGATGCGCCCGTAGCCGGTGGGATTCTCGAGTCGAACACCGAGGATCGTACAAGCGGCATCAGTCTCGCGATGATGATCGATCAACTTGCGCAACGTTTCAGCGCGAATCATCGGCACGTCGCCTGACAACAGCAACACCAGCGAACCAGAATCTTCAAGCTGACGCCGCGCTGACTCAACCGCGTTCCCCGTGCCACGCTGCTTTGCCTGAATCGCAAACGAAGCCAACTCGCCAATTTCCGCGAGCACTGCCTGTTCGACTTCTTCCGCCTGATGACCAACGATTACCAGAATCGTTTTCGGATCGAGCGTTTGCGCCGTACGCACCACGTGCGCGATCAACGGCCGTCCGGCGAGCTCGTGCAGCACCTTCGCTCGTTTGGATTTCATCCGCGTGCCCAAGCCCGCGGCCATCACGAGCACGTTCAGTGGTTTAGTCTGTGTGGTGTTCTTCGTCAAGAAGTCTCCGTCCTCTGTGTCTCGGTGTCTCTGTGGTTGTCCCTAAACGTTTAACCACAGAGACACCGAGACACAGAGAGAGTTCATAACCAGCTAACTGTCACCTCAGAGAGCACGCGTTCGCGGCAACTGAGCACGACTTCAGCCAAACGCTCTGAGTTGTGCCTGACCTTTTCACCGTCGTCCAGCAGATCCGCACGCACGATCTCCGTGGTTTGATCGATAACATCATCAATCGGATCGTCAATGCCGATCTGATAAGCGCCCTCGGCCGCGTAAAGTTCAGCCTGTTCTTCACTGATTCTGCGGTTGTTCACGACCACGAAATCAAAATGAATCTCAGGAGCGTACTTCCTGATTGCTTCCAGATGCGCGCGCGCGGTGAAGCCATCAGTCTCGCCGGGTTGCGTCATCAGGTTGTTCACAAAGATCTTCGTAGCTCGACTCTGACCGATCACACGTGCCACCTGCGCGACGAGCAGATTCGGCAGGATGCTCGTGTAAAGCGAACCTGGACCAACCGTGATGACGTCGGCGCCGCGAATTGCTCTCAGCACTTGCGGCAACGGCAAACATCTTTCTGGTTCGAGCCGCAAATGGCGAATGGGCTGAAAAGACTTGGAGATCTGCGTCTCACCACTGACCACCGAACCGTCTTCGAGTTCCGCTACAAGCCTGACGTCGCTGATCGTGGCCGGGAAGATGTGACCCTTGCTGGCAAGAATCTCGGAAGAGAGCCTGACTGCTTCGGTGAAATCACCGGTAACTTCAGTCAATGCCGCCAGGAAGAGATTCCCGAAACTGTGACCGCCGAGCTCTCCATCACCGCGGAAGCGATGGCGAAAGAGTTTTGAAAGCAGACTCGAATCTTCCGAGAGCGCGATCATGCAGTTGCGAATGTCACCCGGAGGCAACATCTGCAACTCATCCCGCAAACGGCCGGAACTGCCGCCGTCGTCGGAGACCGTAACAATCGCCGAGAGATTATCTATCCAGGTGCCCTCAGTACTCTTGCCGACGCGCTTCTTCAGACCCGCAAGCAGCGTCGAGAGACCAGTGCCACCGCCAATGGCGACGAGATTTTGTCCACCAGTTGTCATTCTGTCCTGCAAATAATAACTCAGGAAGAGTTAGGAAGGACTGCTGAAGATGAGCCGATCGAAGTCGGGGTCGTTACGCAGGGGGTTGAGATCGTGGTCGTGCTGCGCACGCACACGAAGATTTGGCTGCAGGTCGAGCGCGCGTTGAAGTGACTCCAACGCGAGATCGATCGAACCTAGCCGGGCACGAGTGGCAGCGAGACCGTAGTGAATGTGCGCCGCTTCCGGTTCGCGTTTGAGAGCGCGCTCGAACATCTCCTGAGCGGCAACAAACTCGCCGCGGTTCAGTTCGATCACGCCACGGTCGTAAAGCGAGTCGGCGTCGCGCGGCAGCATGCTTTCGGTGCGCAGGCGCGACTCAGCGATGGCGAGATACGTGCGGGCGCGAGCCGCCACTTCCGAAACCTGTGAATACTTGTCGACCAGTACGCGAAACTGGTTGCGAGCTTCCGCGAAGCGGCCGCGCACAAATTCTTTGTGCGCGCGTTCAAACGCGCTCAACGCTGCCGATTCATCTACCGTTGGTTGACGCGGTGCAGGCGGCGGAGCCGGAGTGGGTCGAACAGCCCGGACGGCAGCAAGCTTCTGAGTCGTTTTGACTCTTGTGGCGGAGACCTTCTTCGCAGGCGCAGCCTTACGAGCGACCGACTTCGGTGCGGCCTTGCGGGCCTTGGTGGTCACCTTGGGCTTAGCGGTTTTCCGGGCTGCGGCTTTTAATGGCTTCTTAGCGAGCGGGCGGGAGGGTGACTTCGCTGCGCTTGCTCGTTTTGCTTTGGGCCTCGCCGTCGTCGCTTTTGCCACGCGCTTCGCGGTCTTAGCTGGCGCTCGCTTCGTCTTCGAGCGCGATGCTGGCCGTCGCACGCCTTTTGCGAGACTGCTACTCATGGGGCTTAATCTCAAAAGGCTGCTCACTTTACATGAGCAGCCGCGGAAACGCCCGGAGCTTACCACAGACGCCCTTCTAAATCAACGGAGACAAGTATTTGCGGGTGCTTTAAGGCCCGGATTTATGGTCCTTAATCGTCAAATGTGCCAACAAAGAAAAACACTTGAAGGTCATTGTTGGCTATGTTAAAGTTCGTTCTGGCTTACGGAGGCTTAATCCACCTCGGCAAATAGCCCCAACCGATTTAGTTACCTCTTTTAGATTCAAAGCTTGCGATTGCACGACGAGGCGTTCCACCTTCTGTTCTCCAGGTAGCATCCCGCCCCGGCCTTCAAATAAAGAGTCGCACAATGGCAGATACACCGATCCTGTTGCGTGAGCAACAATACCACCAGATAAAGGCTGTCCTGGCTCGTTTGCGAATGGACGCGTCCGCGAAGGTGGTCTTTCTGGTGGACAAAGACGGTCAGGAGATAGCTTCCCAGGGTGAAGTGGGAAATCTTGACACAACCAGCCTCGCCTCGCTGGCGGCCGGCAACGTGGCCGCGACCGGTGGCATGGCTGCCCTAATCGGCGAAAAAGAGTTTCCGACTCTCTCCCACGAAGGCGAGAAAGAGAGTATTCACATCTCGGTGGTTGGGAGATTGTTGCTGATGGTGGTGTTCGACGACCGATCGAGCCTGGGACTGGTGAAACTGCGGAGCAAACAGATTTCCCACCAACTGGCGAAGTTGTTCGAAGAAATTACCGCCAACGGCGACCTTAACGATCTCGACTCGCCCTTTGCCGGCATCACTGACGAAGACATTGACAGCCTTTTCACCTGACGATATTTGCTATGACCTTTATCAATTACGCTTCCCGAGAAATCAACTGCAAGATCGTCTACTACGGCCCAGGCTTGTGTGGTAAGACTACCAACTTGCAGTACATCTTCGACTCCACTGCCCCCCAGGCTCGCGGCAAGCTGATCAGTCTCGCGACGGAAACCGACCGTACGCTGTTTTTCGACTTCATGCCGCTCGAGCTGGGCACCGTGCGCGGTTTCAAGACGCGCTTCCACCTTTACACCGTCCCCGGTCAGGTCTTTTACGACGCATCCCGCAAACTGATCCTCAAGGGCGTCGACGGCGTGGTGTTCGTCGCGGATTCGCAGGAAGAGCGAATGGACGCGAACATCGAGTCGCTTTATAACCTCGAAGAAAACCTCAAGACTCAGGGCTACGATCTGAATAAAATTCCGTACGTGCTTCAGCTAAACAAGCGCGACCTCGGCAATATTGTTTCCGTGGACGATCTCGCGGCGGAGTTGCAGCGAAAAAGCGAACCCGTGATTGAAGCGGTAGCGGCAACTGGCACCGGGGTTTTTGATACGTTGAAAGCGGTTGCTAAGCAGGTTTTGACGGAACTTCGGAAGGGGTAAGCGTTGACAGGATTGTAATCCTGTTTTACTCAAGCGATTTCAACATCAACAGTCCGTCCCCGCCATTTGAATAGTACTTCGGCAGTCTCTGCGTAACAGTGTAGCCAAGACTCTCGTAGAGTTTTTGTGCCGGTGTGTTGAGGGTTCTGACTTCCAGCCGCACCAGTCTCACATTCCGTTTGCGGAAGCCTTCTTCAACTTGATGCATTAAACGTTTCGCCAGATTACGCCGACGATGTTCGGGCGCAACGCCCACAGTCGTGACGTGCCCGGTGTGATCGGGTTCGATGAGTCCGATTACGAAACCGGCCATGACGCCGCCGGTTGTGACGGCGCGAAAAGCGACCGACTCCGGAGCCGTGAGCAGGTAGTCGAAAGTCTCGCGGCTGTAGGCTTCGCCGTCGATGAAACAGCGCTGATCGAGACGCCAGCATTCGTCGAGTTGGGAGATGGTTAGTGGACGAATATCGTAGGACGTACCCCATGACGGGGTGGCTGTCTTTTCTTTCTGGGGATCGTAGGGAAGATCAGACTGTGACCACCAGCGGGATCGGAATTTCTTTAGTACTGCCATAACATTTTTGCATCGACATTACTGCGAGCAGTCTTAGTTTACCATTGTGGTTTTGCTAGTTCCTAGAGAATAAACATGCAATCGCCGTAACTGTAAAAGCGATACCGTTCGTTGACGGCGTGGCGGTAAGCACTGAGGATAAACTCGCGTCCCGCGAAGGCGCTGACGAGGATCAGAAGGGAAGATTGCGGCAAGTGAAAGTTGGTGAGCAGCGCATCGGCAACACGGAATTTGTATCCGGGTTTGATCGTGAGTGTCGCTTCACCCATGCCTGCGAAGACCACGCCTTCAGCCGTGACTGAAGACTCGAGTGCGCGCATCGTGGTGGTCCCAACGACGATTACTCGCCCGCCTTTACTTCGCGCCTCGTTGATCTTCGCCGCTGCTGATTCCGAGATCTCGAACCGTTCAGCACTGACCGAGTGTTGGTCCACATCATCAACGCGCACGGGTTCGAACGTTCCATAGCCGACATGCAGCGTCACTTCGGCGAGCGATGCGCGCTTTTGAATTTCGCTCACGACCGCAGGTGTGAAATGTAAACCCGCTGTCGGCGCCGCAATCGCGCCGCGTTGGTTCGCGTAGATCGTTTGGTAGCGTTCGCGATCTTCCGTGGAGATCTGTTTGATATAGGGAGGTAGAGGTGTAACTCCGATTTCTGTTAACAGTTCTTCGAAAGAACCCTCACAGTGGAAACGAACCCTTCTCAGTTCAGTCCCAGGCTCATCAAGGAGTTCCGCAAGCAGTTTGCCGTACCCAAAGTCTACTCTCGATCCTTTTTTTAATCTTCCCCCGGGTTTGACCAGCGCCTCCCATGTCTGTGGCTCCAGCTCGCGAACCAGGAAAATCTCAACCTGTCCGCCAGTTTCTTCCCGTTTTCCTTTCAAACGAGCGGGAATCACGCGCGAGTTGTTCACAACGACAACATCGTTCGTTTCGAGATAATCAGTAAAGTGTTTGAAGCTGGAATCGCTCCAGGTGTGCTGCTTCCGACCGAGCAAGAGCATCCGCGACGCGTCGCGTTCGGCGAGAGGTTGCTGGGCGATTAACTCAGAAGGCAGCTCGTAATCAAACTCGGAAAGACGCATTAGGTTTACGCAGGATGTTCGCGGTGAAAGACCGCCGTGAGCTGCGCGCCAAACAGCAGGATCAAACTCGAAACATAACTCCACGTCATCACCGCCACAACCGCGCCAACCGATCCGTAAATCTGATCGTAGTGAAAGTAGCCGAGGCTCCACGCAAAGACGTACTTCGCCAACTCCCACAACAGTCCCGCGAGAAACGCACCCGGCAACGTATCCCGTATTGACACTTCCGCACGCGGCATAAAACGATAAATCAACACAAACAGCGCCACCGTGATGAGGTAACTGCCGGCCGCGAATATCACCTGCCAGAATCCACTCCCGACAGAACTCAACAATTGATACCGCGCTATCTGCCGCGGCGACAATCTGACGGCCACCTCCCGCAACGCCACCAACGCCGACGTCACCACCACTGAAGCCGAAAGCAACAATCCAACGAGACCGACCATGCCGATCGTCAGTGCGCGTCCGTGCCAGAACGTGCGCGACGTCGCGCCCCAGATACGATTCACCGCGCGCTCGATCACCGCAAAGACCCAAGACCCGGCCCACAACACGATAATCACGCAGGTAACAATCGCGCCAAAACCCAGATTGGAAAAAGCCGCGATCGTCTCGCGCAGGAACTGGCTCGAACCGGGATAGACGTCGACCGCGTGGGCCAACATCTCCGTGCCCGCGGCGAGTTTGTTGCTCAAAGCAAGCAGCAAGAGCAACGCCGGAAACAGCGCCATCAGTCCGAAGTAACTCATCGCCGCGGCGGAAGTGAAGAGATCGTTTTCGTGAAACTGGTGCAGCGAGTGGGCCAGCATCGATCCCCACGGCGATCGATTTTTAACGCCGAACGAATGACGTGAGACTGAAGTGATAAAGCGCTTCATCGGTAATTTTTAGCCACAGACTTTCACGGACAGACACAGACTTCCTTTACTTAAGCTGTCTGTGTGTGTCTGTGTTCGTCCGTGGCTCACAACAGGTTTCAGCGGGGATCGAACAGGCTGGGGCGGCCGTATCCGTGTGCCTTGATGCCAAAGTGTTCATACGCGAGGGGAGTCGCGAGGCGCCCGCGCGGCGTACGATCGAGAAAACCGATTTGAATCAAGTAAGGTTCGATAATTTCCTCGATAGAATCCTTCTCTTCGTGAATCGACGCCGAGATAGTTCCTAAGCCCACCGGGCCGCCGTTGAACTTCTCGATAATCGTCAACAGCAATTTCCGGTCCATCTCGTCGAGACCGTAAGTATCCACTTCCATGCGGTTCAACGCATCGTTCGCAACCGCCTGCGTGATGCGGCCGTCGTAGTCGACTTCGGCGTAATCGCGCACGCGCCGCAAAAGTCTATTGACGATTCGCGGCGTGCCGCGCGCCCGCCGTGCTATCTCACGCGCGCCGTCGTTGTCGATCTCGACGCCGAGGATCTCAGCGGAGCGTTTGCAGATTATTTCGAGATCTTCATGCGGGTAGAAGTCGAGATGAAAAACGATGCCGAAACGTCCGCGCAGCGGCGCGGTGATCAAACCGGCACGCGTCGTGGCGCCGATGAGGGTGAATTTTGGAATCTCGAGTTTGATCGAGCGCGCTGACGGGCCTTGTCCGATCAGAAGATCTAGCTGGTAGTCTTCCATCGCGGGATAAAGCTTTTCTTCCAGGGCAGGCAGTAGGCGATGAATCTCGTCGATAAAGAGCACGTCGCCTTCCTGCAAGTTGGTTAACAACGCGGCAATGTCTCCGGCTTTTTCGATCGCTGGACCAGCGGTTGATTTGAGCTCCGCGTCCATTTCGTTGGCGATGATGTTGGCGAGCGTTGTCTTTCCCAGTCCCGGTGGGCCGGTCAGCAGGACATGATCGAGCGCTTCGCGGCGGGCGCGCGCGGCCTTCATGTAGACGCGCAGGTTTTCCTTCACCGCCCGCTGCCCGACATAATCCTCAATGCGATTCGGGCGCAGAGTGAGATCTAGTTGGCGATCCTCATCTGTCGCCGCGCCGTCTTTCAGTCTTGCTGATATTGGTTCAGCCATTTTTAAACACGAGCCAGCTTGCGGAGTCCACGCCGCAGCACTGACTCGACCGTTGTCTCACCGCCGTCATTGATCACGGCGTCGATCGCTTTTTCCGCCGCCGAACGTTGGTAGCCAAGATTCAGCAACGCCGACAGCGCGTCGGAGCGTACGTTGTCTTCGGGCGACGCGCCAATTGCTGTGGGCATGGCGCCGGGTTCCGCGGCCACTTGCGAAGCTGCCAGCGCTGTCATCTTCTCACGTAGGTCGACAATTAGCCGCTCAGCCGTTTTGCGTCCGACACCCGGGATCAGCGTCAACCGGGCGAGGTTATTGTTCTTGATCGACGCAATCAGTTCGTCCGCGCTCATGCCGGAAAGCAAGGCGATGCCGATCTTCGGGCCGATCCCGCTGACGGAAATGAAGTTTACGAACAGATCGCGCTCGCGCGTCGTTTTGAAGCCGAAAAGCTGTAAGGCATCTTCTTTGACGTGCGTGTAGATGCGAAGCTGGACGTTTGAGCCTTCATTTTCGAGTTCGTAGAACGTGGACAGGGGAATACTCACCTCGTATCCCACGCCCGACACGTCAACGATCACAGAGTTCGGTTCTTTAGAGAGCAGTCTGCCGCTGAGATGTGCAATCATTTGCGCCGGATATTATACTGGCCGCGACAGGTTCCCGCGAATGAAGTCTGAAAAAATATCAGAACTGACAACCAGCCGGTTGAGCGTTTACCTTCGCTGCCTTAATGTGCTTCACGCGGCCGGGATCAAGACTATCTCATCGCAGGCGCTCGCGGAGCAGTTTCATCTGAACTCCGCGCAGATTCGCAAGGACCTCGGTTACTTCGGCGAGTTTGGCGTGCGCGGCGTGGGTTACTACGTCGCAGATCTGCGCGATCACATCACGGAAATCCTCGGTTTAGACCATCCGCATCGCGTCGGCATTGTCGGCGCCGGACGGCTCGGGACCGCGCTTGCGAATTACAACGGCTTCGAGAAATCGAATTTCACGGTGGTGGCGCTGTTTGATAACGACCGGCAAAAGATTGGGAAGCGCCTCGGCGAAGAACGAAGGCTGGTTCACGACGTCGATCAGCTCGCCAGGATCATTCACGATGAAGCGATCGATGTTATGGTGATTGCTGTTCCGGCCAAGGCGGCGCAAAGAGTGCTCAATCAGATCATGTCGGCGGGGATCAAAGCGGTGCTCAACTTCGCGCCGGTGCCGTTGAACTCGCGCAAAGGTGTGAAAGTCAAGACGGTCGATTTAACGACGTCGCTGGAATCGCTCTCGTATTTTCTGGCCCAGCCGCCTGCTTCCAAAGTTACGCACAAGCGTGGCCGCCATCGCGACACCGACGAAACGGTATGGATGAACAAACAGCCAGACGCGACCTGATAAAGGTCTGCCACCTGATGTACGAACGGAGCTACGTCGTTTCGTCAGACGGCAACGTGAGCGTGCGCGTGGATGACGGGCGAATTCTCGCGACGCCGACGATGACGTGCAAAGGCCGCATGGAGGAAGATCTGCTGGCGATCACGGATCTCGATGGGAAGGCTTTGAACAATCGTCGTGCCTCGAGCGAGCTGGCGATGCACTTGCTCATCTATCGCGAACGTCCGGACGTCAACGCCGTCTGCCATGCGCATCCACCGAACGGAACTGCGTTCGCCGTTGCGGGGTTGGCGATCGATCAACCGATACTTTCGGAAGTGATCCTGACGCTTGGTTGTGTTCCACTCGCGGCGTACGGCACACCGTCAACGGATGAGCTAACCAAAGAGATGCACCCGTTCGTGCAACATCACAATGCGCTTTTGATGGCGAACCACGGCGCGGTAGCGTATGGAGTAGATCTCTGGCAGGCGTGGGATCGGCTGGAGACTTTGGAGCACACGGCGAAGATCGCGATCCTTTCGCGTATGCTTGGCGGTTCGAAGAATCTGCCGGCGGATGCGATCGAGAAACTGATCAACGTGCGCGAGCAGGCGGGTTATCTTGGCGAATCGGCCCGAGGTCAGGCGTGTGGTTATTTGCGTGAGCCGATCGCGGAGAATGGTTCGGGGAAGATCACGCTGACACGCGAGGAGTTAGTGGAATTATTAAGCCAGGCAGTAAACAATAGATAATTCAAGAAAAATTAAGAGGAGCAGTTTAATGCAGGAAGCACTCGGAATGGTTGAAACCAAAGGACTCGTCGCGATGATCGAAGCAGCCGATGCGATGGTCAAAGCAGCCAACGTCACTCTGGTTGGCTACGAAAAGATCGGCGCGGGTTTTGTCACCGCGATCGTGCGTGGCGACGTTGCGGCGGTGAAAGCCGCGACGGATGCAGGCGCTGCGGCCGCGCGACGCGTCGGTGAACTGGTCAGCGTGCACGTGATTCCGCGTCCGCATGGCAGTGTTGACGAGACTCTTCCAATCGGCCTCAGATAAGCAGGCATGATCATCGCTCGCATCCTCGGCACCGTTGTGTCCACGCAAAAGGACGAACGGTTAGTGGGAAAGAAACTACTGATCGTCAGGCCGATCAATGTCGACGGCAGCGACACGACCGGTTACGTCGTGGCGGTTGATACCGTCGGCGCTGGTTTTCACGAACGCGTGCTGGTCGTGGCGGGTTCGAGTGCGCGGCTGGCGCAGGGAATGAAAGACGTTCCCGTGGATGCAGCGATCGTCGGTGTGATAGACACCGTCGATATACAAACTGATCTTGGTACTTAGAGCTTTGTCCTTTGTACAAAGCTCAAAGCACAAAGAACAAAGTTCACAACAGATGCAACTCGCTCGCGTCATTGGAACCGTTGTTGCGACCGTGAAGAACGATTCGCTTCACGGCCGAAAGTTGTTGGTTGTGCAAACAGTCGACAGAAATCTTGCGCCGACCGGAAAACCAATGGTGGCTGTTGATTCGGTTGGCGCCGGCGTAGGTGAGCTTGTTTTCTGGTGCCGCGGCAAGGAAGCGAGTTTTCCTTTCAAACGTGAAGACACGCCGACTGACTGTACGATCGTGGGCATTGTCGATTCTGAGGAACACGTGAGACGTTCTTGATGATTCTTGCTCGCGTCATCGGAAATGTTGTGGCCACGCAGAAGAACCGCCGTTACGACAGCGCGCGCGTGATGTTGTGCCAGCAGATCACGCCGGAAGGTGAAGAGACGAGTTATTCGGTGCTGGCGCTCGATTCGGTAGATTCGGGTGTTGGCGATACGGTGCTGATCGTGCAGGAAGGTTGGGGCGCATCGACGGCGGCGACTGGCGAGGCGGGCGCGGCGATCGATTCCGCGATTGTGGGTGTGGTAGATCGGATTGATCTTTTATGAGTGCTGACCAGGCGAGAGAAATAGCGGAGCGGATCGCAAGGCGCGTTGGCGCTGCGCCGGCGCCGGCCAAAACCACCACAGATATTGGCTCGGAGCTGGCTGCTATGCGTGCGACGCTGAATGAATTGCAAAACCGATTGATACAGATCGAGTCGAAGGTTGGTTCAGCACCAAGACTTCAATCGCCGTGGCTCGGCAGTCACCCGAGCATGGAAAAGTTTGGCGTTGAAGAGGCCACGGTTTCCGAGTTGGTCGACTTCTTCCAAAATGAAAAGGCTTGCAGCCTGGAGCCCGGCGGCAAGCCTTGTGATCACTGCGCGATGTGCAGTTCGAGGGGATTCTAGTTTTTATTTCGTCGGATTACGCAATGAGTTTGCGTTGATCGTCGGCGCTTGTGATGCACCTTCCTCAGCCTTGAAGAACGGCTCCTCTTTAAATCCAAACAACTTCGCTGAAATCACTGTCGGAAAACGCGCGCGCGTCGTGTTGTAGTCCTGCGTGGCGTCGTTGTAATCCTTGCGCGCCGTCGCGATGCGGTTTTCGGTGCCGGCCACTTCGTCCTGCAATTTCAGAAAGTTTTGATTTGACCCTAACTGCGGATAGTTTTCCTGCAACACGAGCAGGCGTCCGACAGTACCGCCAAAAGTGTTTGCCGCATCAATTACCGCTTGCTTTTGTTCCGGCGACTTATCGCCGCCTTCACCTTGCGGCGCTTGTTGGGTCGCATTCAACAACCGCGAGCGCGCGTCAGCAATCCGGCCGAAAACTTCCTGCTCCTGCACACCGGCCAGCTTCGCCGACTCAACCAGGTTGTTTATGAGATCAGCGCGGCGTTGCAACTGAGTCTCTACGTTGGCCCACTTTCCTTTCACGTTCTGTTGCTTGGTCGTGAGCGTGTTGTAACCGCAACCACTCGCACTCAGCGCAATCACGGCCACCGCCAACAGAAGCAAGAACTTTCTGGTCTTCATATTCAATCTCCCCTCCGATCCAATTCATCAACTGCTTCCACCACTTGTTCGATCTGATACATGTAAGCGGCGAAAAGTTCGTTCGCCTCTTTTTCCGAACCCGGCAGTTTGCTGCCGGCACGAAACTGAAAAATTCTTTCAAACGGCGTCACGTCGAGCTTCAACACCTTCGCCGTCGCGCGCACGCAGTCAACTTTAGCAACCGGCGCTTCGTATCCGTAAAGCAACAACACCGCGCGAAACAGCGCCGCAAACGTCGACAAACTCTCGCTCATTAGATCCGACAACTTCTCGATCGAGATCGACGCGGGAATGTAATGCCTGCGAAGCTGGATCACCTTGCTGCGCAGTTCATACTCCGCCTGGTGACGCAGGTTCGCATCCGATAGCTTCGCGTACTCAAACGGATCGTGTCCGTAAAGAACCAATCGCGCTTTGGCCATCTGATGAAACTCGATCGGAAACACGTCGGCTGCATCCGAGAGTTCCTCCACGGTGAAATACACCGGCAGCGGATGGCCCAAGCGTTGCCATTCACGCATCGGCGCCTGCGCCTGCCGCAGATCTTCGGGCGTGATGCGATTGAGCGCGATGAGCAGGTTGTAGTCTGACTGCAACTCGACGTCGTCGCCCGCCGCTGCCGAACCATACAGAACGACAGACGCCAGATTTTCGCCGTGCGTCGCACGCAGATCTTCAACCAGTCCGTTGAGAGCTTGCTGAACTACTGTCTTAACCATCGCAATTTTCGTGTGCTCCGGATCCTAACAAAAACGTTACCAACTGCCACCGGCGCCACCGCCGCCGAAACTTCCGCCACCACCGCCGCCGCCGCCAAACCCACCGCCGAATCCTCCACCGCCAAATCCGCCACCGCCTCCGCCGAACCCGCCGCCAAATCCACCACCGCCGCCGGAACGGCCACTGCCACCGAGACTACTCAGGAGGTTTGCCACCAACAGCGCCTGCCACCATCCGCCGCCACCGCCCCATCCACCTCTGCGTCCGCGACCACCACCACCGCCTCGCGACAGCACGATCAAGATGAATATGATCACGACTGCGCCACAGCAGATCGTGCCCAGGCCAGCTCGCGATCTCGGCTGGAGTTCGACGTTGCCTTCCGGTTCTCCGCGATATGCATAACGTTGATCGACACCGTCGACACTAAACCCGCGCTTCTCCGCGAGCGTTGCGACGTAAGCCTGGATGGTGTCGTAAATTCCCTTGCTGTAGTTTCTTTGCTTGAACGCGGGCACCAGCCGTTCACGCTGGATCTGGCCCACGAGTCCATCCGGTAGATCGCCTTCAAGATGATCGCTCACCAGCGTGTAGTACTTGCGATCCTGAATCGCGACTACCAGAAAGAAACTAGTCTTCTCACCGCCTTTTGGTTCGATACCCCAACCACGCGCAACCGCCATCGAGAAATCGAAAATGTCCTGGTCGCCGGTCGTATCAACCGTCAGAACGGAGTACTCGATCTGCGCGCGCTCTCTCAGGTTGAGAAAGATCGCTTCGAGTTTGCTGCGCGTGTCAGCATCGATCACATGCGCGTTGTCGACGATGGGTGTAAACGGAACAGGAAGGGGAACAGGTGATTGGGGCGGAGCCTGCGCCTGGACTCCTGGCAGCAGCGTCGCCGCTGATAACAAAAAGAGCAAAGCCAACAGGCCGAAGCCTGGCCGCCAGTATGATTTTTTCAAACGTCGATACAATTACTAACTTTTTCGCCCCTGGTTAACCCTCTATCACCTTGTGTAACAGGTAGAAGAGCGCGACTCCAACAAAAACGACAATTGAGACCGTGGGGTTTCGTTCTTCTTTGTGATTCACTTCGGGGATCAGGTCGCTCGCTGCGACGTAGAGGGTTACGCCAGCCGAGAAGGGTAACGCATATCCAACCGCATCACTCATGCGTGAGTCAAGTAGCGCGACAGTAATTACACCCGCGAGTGTTGCCGCGCCGATTGCGGCAGTGGCGAGTAAAGCTGTTCGCGTCGAGCGTCCGGAAGCGAGCATGATCGACGCGACAGTGAAACCTTCCGGCATCTTGTGCAGCAGGATCGCGATAAACACCAGCAGTCCGACTTTAAAGTTGACGAGAAAAGCCGACGCGATCGAGACGCCGTCGAAGAACGTGTGAATCCAGAGTCCGCCGACGGCTGTGTAAGCAGCGGATGGGCGCATGAACGATTCCGGATGTGTTTCGGCGCCGAAGTGAAAGTGCGGTGCGATGGTGTGCTCGACGAGTTGAATGAGCAGGTAACCGGCCAAAAGCAGGGTCATCGCGCCGAGCACTGCTTCCGAAGTTGAGTCGCCGCGATGGTTGTTAGTCCAGATGCTGATGCTCTCGGGAAGGATCTCAATGAAGATCGCGGCGAGCATGAATCCCGCGCCGAGGGCGACGAGATATTTCAGAAAGCGTTCACCCCAACGATGTACGCCGGACTTTACCAGCACTAAGCCGCCGATGACGTTCGCGCCGGCGGCTAGCAAACCAAACAGGAGAATGGATGTCATCGTGTTGGGCCAATATACACCATCCACAGATTACGCAGATTACGCAGACCGAAAAGGCAGGTGAGGAGTTCGGTGTAATCTGTGGATGGCTCGAAAAGGCGGACAAAAGGCGAACGTTTCAAGCCTAATACAGTATTGACAGTAGTTTAAGCGGAGCGTAGTATCCGAAGTCGGGTGGCCAAAAGTGGTCGGAAGTGGGTCCAACCTCGTAGCAACACCGATCATTAGCACACTTTTCCTTTAGGCCACCCACCAAAAGCTTCTCGACGGATCATGAAATTATGCTGCGAGGAAATTACACGGCTCGGATCGATGTCAAAGGTCGTCTCAAAGTGCCGACCGAGTTCCGGCGCCTCATGGAAGAGAAGCATGGCAAAGGGTTTTATATCACGAGTTTGACAGGTGATTGCGTGCGGATTTATCCGCTGCCGGAGTGGGAGTCGATAGAACAAAGGCTTTCACTACTGCCGTCGATGGACCCGGCACGCCGAAAGTTCCTTGATAGAACGAACTATTACGGTCAGCAGGCAACGCTGGATGGCCAGGGACGCTTGCTGATTCACCCGTTGCTGCGGAAGAGCGCGGAGGTTATTGGCGATGTGGCAGTCCTTGGGTATCTGACGTACTTGGAAGTTTGGGAGCTAGATAAATTTCGAGCTCGCATGCTCGCGGATCCCTATACCGAAGAGGACGAAGCTGCAATTGCTCGGCTTGGGATTTAGTGCTTTGAACTTAGTGCTTTGTACTTTGAGCTTGGTACTTTGTACTTGGTGAAAAACAAGGCAAAGAACAAAGGACAAAGAGCAAAGCGCAATGCTCGAACAGGGCACAAAGCTCAAAAGGTCTTTGAACGAGATCACGGGGCGGTGGAGATGGCTGCGCTTTTGGGGGGCATTAGCGCGCCCCATCGCCCCGTGCTGCTGAAAGAGACACTGACATTCCTCGTTCCTGAACGCGGAGGTCTCTTTGTTGACTGCACGGTTGGACTTGGCGGACACAGCGAAGCGATTCTGAATTCCTCCAGCGACACTCGTGTCCTCGGGATGGACCTCGATCCGGAGGCACTGGCCTATTCGCGACAACGACTCGCTTCCTTTGGCGAAAGATTTCGCGCTTACCAAGCTAACTTTCGCGAACTGGCAGACGTGTTGAATCGCGCAGGCGAACGCGATCCCAACGGGATCCTCGTTGACCTCGGCGTTTCTTCACTCCAGTTTGATTCCCCTGAGCGCGGTTTTAGTTTTCGTTTCGACGCTCCGTTGGACATGCGCATGGACCCGACGAGCGGAGCTACCGCAGCCGATCTTCTTCAGCAACTTCCCGAATCGGAAATTGCCAGAATCATTTTTGAGTTCGGCGAAGAGCGATTCTCCCGGCGCATTGCTCGTCGCATCGTCGAAAGACGTGAACAAGGAAGAGCGGTAGCTACCACGGAGGAGCTGGCCGATCTCGTAGCGTCGGCGGTAGGTGGCGGTAAACGGCACCAGATTCATCCGGCAACGCGTACGTTTCAAGCATTGCGCATCGCCGTTAATAACGAGCTCGAAGGGTTGGGTAGTTTTGTTGAACTAGCAGTCGATCTTTTAGCACCCGATGGCCGCTTTGTGGGAATCAGTTTCCACTCGCTCGAGGATCGGATCCTCAAGCAGGAATTGCGACGGTTATCGGGCCACTGTCAATGTCCGCCACGTTTGCCGGTTTGTTCGTGCGGGGCGAGAGAAGTGGTTGAAGTTTTAACTCGCCGACCGGTAGCGCCAGATGCTCGTGAAATTGAAGAGAACCCGCGAGCACGCAGCGCGAAGTTACGAGCAGCTCGCAAGCTCGTCTCCCAGTAACGAGTGTGGCGAAGGCAGACTTTGAATCACAAGGGGTAGGAACTATGAAACGATTTCCCGAGCACCAGCATAACGCGAAGGTTCGCCGCACACGCGACACGTCAGCGCTCTCCCGTTTGGCGCTGCTGTTGTTCTGCGGTCTGGTTTTGGCAGGCGGCTTTGTTCTTGCCGCCAAGCAACACTTCGCAGCCGTCCAATACGGTTATCAGAACGAGCAGCTCCGCAACGAGCGCAAAAGATTGGTGGAAGAAAACCAGCGGCTCGCTCTCGATAAAGAACGTGTAACGGCGCCTGATAAGCTGGAGCCCGCCGCTCGGCGCTTGGGGTTAAAACCGGCTAGGCCCGGTCAGATCACGACAATTAGCCACAAATGACACGGACCAACGATGATCCGTGAAAATCTGTGTAACCGGTGGCCCAATCAATTTCCAGACCTGATGTCTCTTTAAGCCGCGCGCTTTTTGTCGCGGCTTTTATTGGCTTTTGGATGTTGATTGTTTGCGCGAGGCTCGTTTACCTCCAGTTCTCTCAACACGAAGGACTCGCGAACCGCGCCCGGCAACAGCAACAGAACGCGATTGAAACCAGCCCGCAGCGTGGCGATCTGCTCGACCGTCAAGGCCGGCAGCTCGCGCGCAGCGTGCAAACAGTTTCACTGTTTCTCGATCCCGACGGTCTCGACTCCGTACAGTTCGAACATACGGCGCAGCAGCTCTCGCAGTCGCTCGGGTTGAAATACAACGAACTACTAGCCGAGTTTCGCGAAGCGCACGAAACAAAGAAGAGATTCATCTGGATCGCGCGCCGTATAGATGCAGATCGGGGCAACCACCTCGTCGCGATGAACCTGCCGGGCTTGCACTCAGTGTTGGAGCCGAAGCGTTACTACCCGAATGGACCACTGGCTGCGCACGTGCTGGGTTACGTTGGACTCGACGGCGACGGTCTCGGTGGATTGGAAAGTTCATACAACGCGAAGATCGCGGGCGAACCTGGCCAGTTGTTTGTCGAAAAAGACGCGAGCGGCAAAGCCTACGAGAGTTACGAGATCGCTTCGAAGCCGGGACAAACAGTCGTACTTACGATCGATCAGACGATTCAGTATCAGGCGGAACAGGCGCTGAACAATGCGGTCAAGAACTCGCGGGCGAAATCGGGAACGGTGATCGTGCTCGACCCGCGCAGTGGAGAGATCCTCGCGCTCGCCAACGCGCCGACTTTCGATCCGAATCAAGTCGCGGCTTCAGCAGCCGCAACACGTTCAAACTGGGCGTTGCAGAATATCTACGAACCCGGTTCGACGTTCAAAGTCGTCGCTTTCTCCGCGGCCCTGGAAAACAAACTGGCGAAAGTCGACGACCATATCGACTGCCAGATGGGTGCGATCACAGTCGCCGGACGCGTGGTCCACGATCACAAACCGTTCGGAACGTTGACGATCTCGGAGGCGCTCGCGAAGTCGAGCAACGTAGCAGCGATCAAACTGGGAATGCGCGTCGGCGACCCAACGATGTACGACTACATCACGCGCTACGGATTCGGATCAAAGACAGGGATTGAGCTGCCGGGAGAAACCGCGGGCATTTTACGCAAGGTAGAGCGTTGGCAGCCTTCGTCGATCGGATCGATCGCCATTGGCCAGGAAATTGGCGTCACGCCGGTGCAGATGGTGGCTGCATTTGGCGCGCTGGCGAACAATGGCGTGCGAGTTGCGCCACACATCGTTCGCGAAATTCGCAACGCTGCAGGTGCGGTGGTTTACCAGCCACAGCCTGAGCAGCGGCGCGTGATTAGTTCCGAGACCGCGATCGCGTTGCGTGGAATGCTGGAAAGCGTCACCTTGCGCGGCACCGCCAAAGCGGCACAGTTGGACGGTTACTCGGCCGCCGGCAAAACGGGCACCGCGCAAAAGATCGATCCGAAGACGCGAGCGTATTCCGCGACGAAGTTTGTCGCATCGTTTGTTGGCTTTGCGCCAGTTTCAAATCCGCAGGTCGTGATCATCGTGGTCATCGACGAACCAGCCGGCGCGTATCACGGCGGCGATGTTGCCGCGCCGATCTTTCGTGACGTTGCCGAACAGATCCTGCCGATTCTCGGTGTGATGCCGGACATCGAAACCAAGTCCGCGCCGGAGTTGATCGCACAGGTCGATAAGGATCCGGAACGCGCCGCGAAGCTTCGTGAAGAAGAAGCGCGTGCCGAACAAGAGCGGAAAGCCACGTTGCCGACCGTGGATAGCAACGGAGGCCGTAGCGGCGAAGTTGTTTACGCTGTAGGAACGCGCAAGGCGATGTTGATGCCGGATCTGCGCGGGCGCAGTGTGCGCGACGTCGCGCGGACCGCTGCGCAACTCGGGTTGCAGCTTGAAGCTCGTGGTGAGGGAAGGGTTTACAAACAAAGCCCTGCAGCGGGCAGCGAAGTGAATACAGGTCAGACCATTTACGTTGATTTCGGGAGATCTCAATGAACTCCGTGGCAGATGAAGAGATGCCGGAAAATGACGTACACTACGGCATTGCTGACTGCAGAAGACGACTACGCAGTCGGCGTTCAACCTTCCGGCACAATCGTTTCCCCCAACACGATATGGATGAACTGTCGCCAGATTTGGCGGCACTGCTAGAGGAGCGAGAAGAGGCCGTAATCACGTGAACGTTCGAGAGGCAGCAGTTCTGATGGGCGCCGAAACGACAAATCTGAGCGCCCCGATGTTTGAAAAAATAATTACCGGCTTTTCGATTGACTCGCGTTCTGTTGGCGCGGGCGAACTCTTCTTTGCGCTTTCGCAGGCAGACTACTCCCGCGCCGGTTTCAACGGTGAGTTTGTCGATGCGCACCGTTTTATTGGTGAAGCGTTTCGACAAGGCGCGATTGCGGCGGTGGCGCGTGCCGATCGCGTCAAGGGCGATCCGGAGTTGGAAGCGCTGCGCGATCGGCTCGTGCTGGTTGAAGACGCGATCGCCGCGTTGCAACTGCTTGCGCATCGCGTTTACGAAGCGTGGAACAAGCCCGTGGTCGCGATCACCGGCAGTGCCGGCAAGACAACTGCGAAAGAGTTAACGGCCCACGTGCTGAAGTCCGCGGGTCATCGCGTGTTGAAGAGTGAGCGCAACTACAACAACGGTCTCGGTCTGCCGTTGTCGGTTTTGCGAATGGTCAGTGAAGGGAATTCGCCGGATCAATTCGATCTCGCGGTGTTGGAAATGGGTATGTCATCACCGACGCATGAAATCCAGCGGTTGTGCCGCATCACGCCACCGGATGTTGGCGTTGAGTTGATGGTGGCGCCGGTGCATCTCGAGTATCTCGGCACGATCGAGAACGTTGCGGCGGCGAAAGCAGAACTGATCGAAGGTTTGAAACCGAGTGGGACGGCCATCCTGAATGCGGATGACGCGTTAGTCATGAAGATGCGTGAGAAACACGCGGGCAAAACGTTGACCTTCGGCATTACAAACAGGGCTGATGTTTCGGCAGCGGATATCGACACGCGGTCGTTGGGCAAGGTTCGGTTTCGTTTGTTGACGCCAAATGGTGAAGCGCGCGCGGAGTTGTCGATGAGTGGTCATCACAACTTGAGCAATGCGCTGGCGGCGGCAACGGTCGGTGTTGCGTTTGGTTTGCCGGCTGAAGGGATTGCGAACGCGTTGGGTACAGCGCGGCCGCCGAAGATGCGTGGCGAGATTATCGACTTCGCGGCCGGGTTTACCGTTATCGACGACTCTTACAACTCCAATCCGCGTTCGTTGCTGAACATGGTGCGGACGATGACTGAAGCCCGCGAGAGCCGCAAACGTTTGTTAGTGATCGCCGGGGAGATGCTGGAACTTGGTCCGGATGAAGCGTCATTGCACCGCGCTGCCGGACGCGAGATAGCAGAGACCGGCGTGAATGTGCTTTGGGGAGTGCGTGGCCTGGCGAAAGAGATCATGGCGGGGGCGCAAGAGGCGGGACTTGCGGAGACGAGGTTTTTCAACTCGTCTGAAGAGGCCGCGGCGGAGGTGTTGAAGGAGGTCAAGGAAGGCGATCTGGTTTTGGTCAAGGGATCGCGGGGTGTTGCGACGGAGAAAGTGATTAAGGCGTTGAAAGAACGGTTTCCACTCGCGGGAGAGGATCTAAGGAATTGATCTACTACCTTCTTTACGAGCTGCTCTTCACTCACTTCAAGGATAAGGACTGGTATCTCGTAAAGGCCCTCAACGTTTTTCAGTACGTCACGTTTCGCACTGCGTACGCGACGATCACGGCGTTGCTCATTTCCCTCATCTTTGGCGGCAAGCTGATCGAGTGGTTGAGAAGGTTGAACGTGGGCCAGCAGATTCGCGAAGAAGGCCCGCAGGCACACATGGTCAAGCGCGGCACGCCGACGATGGGCGGTGTGCTGATCGTCGGAGCGGTTTTGATCTCGACGTTGCTATGGGCGCGATTGTCGAGTGTCTATGTTTGGACCGCGATGATCACGACATTGCTCTTCGCGTTGATCGGTTTTATCGACGACTACTCGAAGATGGCGAAGCAGCGCAGTCTCGGATTGACGGGGCGGCAAAAGCTGCTTGGGCAGTTGTTGATTGCCGTAGGTGTTTGGGCAGTCTTGTTCGCGTCGACGAAGCTCATTGGCGGCACGGGTTATTCGTGGAACCTGAGCATTCCTTTTATTAAGGCGACGGCTGATCCGAACAAGAGTTTCATCGGTCCCTACTTGTATTTGATCCTGATCGTGATCGTGCTGTTGGGATCGTCGAACGCGGTGAATTTGACTGACGGTTTGGACGGGCTCGCGATCAGCGTGACGTTTATCGCGATGAGCGCGTTGACCGGTTTCACGTATCTCAGCAGCGACGCGCGTTGGGCGGGCTACCTGGAACTGACGCACCGGCCCGAGGCCGCTGAGTTGACGGTGTTTTGTGGCGCGATGGCCGGGGCGAGTCTTGGTTTTCTTTGGTACAACGCGCCGCCTGCGCAGGTGTTCATGGGCGACGTCGGGAGTCTCGCGATCGGGGGCGCGATGGGCACGGTGGCCGTGCTCACCAAACAGGAGTTTATGTTGTTGATGGTGGGCGGCGTTTTTGTGATCGAGGCGGTCTCGGTGATGTTGCAGGTTTCAGTTTTCAAGATGACGAAACGCACCACCGGCACCGGAAGGCGTTTGTTCAAGATGACGCCGTTGCATCACCACTTTGAAATGCAGGATTGGAAGGAGTCGAAGATCGTGTTTCGATTCTTGATCCTCGCGATTCTGTTTGCGTTGTTAAGTCTGTCGACGTTGAAGCTTAGGTAGTGGAACTAGCGGGCAAAAAGGTTTTGATAATTGGGGCGGCGCGCAGCGGGATTGCGGCGGCGAAGTTTTTGGTGGACCGGGGCGCGGTTGTCGCGCTCAACGATCAGAAGCCGATCGAGAAGTGGTCCGCGGAAGCGTTGGCGTTGAAAGAAATCGGTGTTGGCTTGTTGCCAGGCGAAGCGCCGAGTTGGTTGTTGGACCAGATCGAACTGGTCGTGGTTAGTCCCGGTGTTCCGGCGACGATCATTCCGATCCGTTATGCGGAACGAGCCGGCGCGGAGGTTATCGGCGAAGTCGAGCTCGCCGCGCGTTTTTTGAAAGGACGAATCGTTGCGATCACCGGGAGCAACGGCAAGACGACTACCACATCGTTGATTGGGGAGTTGTTGCGCGATGCCGGGTTTACAGTCCAGGTCGGCGGAAACATCGGCCGCGCGCTGATCTCGATGGTTGAGAGTTCGCGAGACGACGGCTGGACAGTGGTGGAGTTGTCGAGCTTTCAGTTGGAGACGATCAAAACGTTTCGTCCGTCGATTGCAGTTGTTTTGAACGTGACACCGAATCACATGGACCGCTACGAGAGCTTTAACGATTATGCCGCGGCTAAGCATCGCATCTTTATGAACCAGACCGGCGAAGATGTAGCGGTGCTGAATGCGGATGATGAGACGGTTTCGTCGTGGGCCGATGGGTTACGCGCAAAGGTGATGACTTTCAGCGTGCGGAAAGAGCTCGAGCGGGGAGTTTTTCTTCGCGGCGATGAGCTGGTTTTTCGTTGGGACGAAGGCGAACAGGATCTGTTGCGTGTGACTGAGATGAAGTTGCGTGGGCTCCATAACGTTGAGAATGTCGCGGCTGCTTTGACAGTGGGAATCGCAACGGGCGCCCAGATTGAATCGATGCAGGCGACGGTGAAGGAGTTCAATCCGGTCGAGCACAGGCTCGAGTTTGTCGGCGAGATCGAAGGCGTGAGGTTTTACAACGATTCGAAAGCGACGAGCGTTGACGCAACGTTGAAAGCGCTCGAAGCGTTCGCGAGCGACGCGGGCCAGGTTGTTTTGATTCTTGGCGGCAAGGGAAAGAAAGCTCCGTATGCGCCGCTCGCGCCGTTGGTCAGAAACAAAGTGCGAAGGCTCGTGCTGATCGGAGAAGACGCCGAAACCATTGCGAACGAACTCGGTGAATACGCGTCGTTCGAACGTGCCACAGATATGAAAGATGCGGTTGCGAGATCATTCTCGGCGGCCGAACAAGGAGATGTAGTACTGCTCGCGCCCGCGTGCGCGAGTTTCGACATGTTCGACAGCTTCGAGCATCGCGGGAAGGTATTCAAAACCGAAGTCACGGATCTAAAAGACAGGTTTCCCGCAAAGGCGCAAAGGCGCAAAGAAGGATGATAAACGCAAGGCTTGCTTTGCGTCTTTGCGCCTTTGCGGGACAAGAATTTACGCCAGTGATATGGCACGCAAACTAGCTCCAGACAAATGGCTCTTCGCGGCGACAGTCGGCCTCGCGCTCTTCGGCGTGGTGATGGTCTACAGCGCGTCAGCCGTGATGGCCGCTAAGGAGAACGGCAATCAGTATTACTACGTGCTGAAGCAGGGCGTGTGGGTGGCAATCGGTTTTGGCGTCATGTTGTTGATGATGCAGTTCAACTATCAGCAACTGAAGAGACGCCAAATTGTTTATGGCTTGCTGTTTGTGACGATCGTCGCGCTCTTTGCCGTGTTCGGCTTCACCAGCAGCAACGGCGCGCACCGCTGGATCAAACTTCCCGGTGTTTCGTTGCAACCGTCGGAAGTTTCGAAACTGGCGCTGATAATTTTCCTCGCCTACTTCCTCGAGAAGCGCGCGGGCGAAGAAGGCGACTTGTGGCGCACGTTCATTCCCTGCGGTGTCTTGACGGCGTTTCTCGCCGGACTGGTCGTGATCGAGCCTGACTTGGGCACGGCGATGATGCTCGCGCTGATCTTTGTCGTGATGATCTACTCGGCCGGAGCGCGCGTGCTTCATCTCGCGGTGACCGCAGCGCCGGCGTTGATCGTGGCCGCGGGGTTGCTGATCTTCGTGCCGTGGCGGCTGAGACGGCTCGTCACGTTTCTCGATCCCTGGGCCGATCAACAGGGCGCAGGTTTCCAGGTGGTGCAGTCGTTGATCGCGGTCGGGTCGGGTGGACCAAATGGGCTCGGCTTTGCGCAGGGCAAACAGAAGATGTTGTTTCTGCCGTTCGCGCATTCGGATTTTATCTTTGCCGTGGTCAGCGAGGAGTTGGGATTGGTCGGCGCGCTTGCCATTGTCGCGGTGTTTGCACTGTTCCTGTGGCGTGGCATCCGCACAGCGTTGCTCGCGCCTGACAGATTCGGAATGTTGCTCAGTCTGGGCATCGTGACGAGCATCGTCGCGCAGGCGCTTTTTAACATAAGTGTGGTGCTTGCGCTGGTGCCGACGAAGGGAATTCCGTTGCCGTTTATTTCTTACGGCGGATCGTCGCTCGTGCCAACACTCGCGGCGGTCGGCATCTTGTTGAACATCTCGCAGCACGCGAGTGGCTCGCTCGACGTTGGACTCTTTGAAAGAGCGACGACCACAGCCCGCGAGCGAAAAAATTTGAACGTGGCTCCGGCGGGTCGTTTCTGATCATTGACATGCGAGTTTTGATCGCAGCAGGCGGCACTGGCGGACACATTTATCCGGGCATTGCTGTCGCGCAGGAGATCATGCGGCGCAATCCGGAATCGAAGGTTCGCTTTGTAGGCACCGCGCGCGGTTTGGAAACGAAGCTCGTGCCGAAGGCGGGTTTTGAGTTGACGCTCATTGATAGCGCGGGCTTGAAGAACGTCAGTTTCGTGGCGCGCATGAAAGGCGTGGTGATCCTGCCGAAGAGTTTTGTAGCGGCGGGACGCGTGATTCGAGAGTTTCGGCCCGATGTAGTTGTTGGCGCGGGTGGTTATGTTTCCGGGCCGGTCGTGCTGATGGCCGCGTTGATGCGCCGGCCGACGCTGGTGATGGAGTCAAACGCGTTGCCTGGTTGGACCAACCGGGTGCTCGCGCGTTTTGTAAATCGAGCGGCGGTTTCGTTCGAACAGGCGTTGCCGTACTTTCGCGGTAAGGCAGTCGTGACTGGTAATCCGGTGCGGCGCGAGTTCTTTGAGATACCGGCGAAGCGTCATGAGCCGGGTAAGTTGTCGTTGTTGATCTTTGGCGGCTCGCAAGGCGCGCGCGCGATCAACGAAGCGATGGTGGCGGCATTGCCGGGGTTGAAAGCGCTGCCGCTGGATTTGCGGATCAAACACCAAACTGGTCCGGCAGATTTTGAAAAAGTGAAAGCTGGATACGCGACGGCTGGTTGGAACGAACACGCGGAAGTGACCAGCTATATTGACAACATAATGAGCGATTTCGCCGCAACGGACTTGGTGATTTGCCGCGCGGGCGCGACGACGACGGCGGAGTTAATCGCTGCGGGAAAGGCGTCGATCATGATTCCGTTTCCGTACGCAGCGGACGATCATCAACGCAAGAATGCGGAGGCGTTACAGGCGGCAGGCGCTGCGCGAATGATCGTCCAGCAGGAGTTGAGTGGCGAACGTTTGGTGAAGGAAATTGAAGCTTTGACACGCGAGCCGCAGCAGGTAGCGCGTATGGAAGAAGCAAGCAGGAAGTTAGCGCACGGCGACGCAGCGGTTGCGGCAGTAGATCTAATCGAAGGGTTGGTTGGGACAGGGATTTAAAGGATGTTTAGACGGATACAGCACGTTCATTTCGTTGGCATTGGCGGTATCGGTATGTCCGGTATCGCGGAGGTGCTGATCAATCTCGGGTTTCGTGTTTCGGGTTCTGATTTGAAACGTTCGGGCGTTACCGATCGCTTGCAGCAGATGGGCGTCGAGATCTTTGAAGGCCACAGCACCGAGAATGTCGGACAGCCGCACGTTGTGGTTCGTTCAACCGCGGTGCGCGATGACAATCCGGAAATCGTTCAGGCGCATCAGCGTTCGATTCCCGTGATTCCGCGTGCGGAGATGCTTGCGGAACTGATGCGGCTCAAGCCGCACACCGTCGCTGTTGCTGGATCGCATGGTAAGACGACCACCACGTCGATGGTTGCAACTGTGTTGGGCCATGCGGGACTCGATCCGACGATGGTTGTTGGTGGGGTTGTCGGAGCGTTTGGTTCGAACGCGCATCTCGGTACGAGCGACCTCATGGTGGTCGAAGCCGATGAGAGCGATCGATCGTTTCTGATGTTGACGCCGACGATCGCGGTGGTGACGAACATCGATCGCGAGCACATGGATTACTACCACGATATGGACGACGTGCGTGCTTGCTTTGCGAGCTTTGTGAACAAGGTGCCGTTTTATGGTTCGTCGGTGCTGTGTCTCGACGATCCGAACGTCCAGGCGATCATTCCGCTCCTTGAACGCCGGCGCATGACTTACGGCTTGAGCGCGCAGGCTGATGTTTCCGCGCATGGCATCCGTCACGACAGCAACTTTGGATCGAGTTTCAGTGTGTGGCGCGGTACTGATGTGATCGGCGAGATGGTGTTGCGCGTACCGGGCGTGCACAACGTTTACAACGCTCTAGCCGCCATTGCCGTGGGGTTTGAACTCGAAGTGCCGTTCGAGAAGATTGCCGAGGGGTTGTACAGCTTTGCGGGCGCGGGGCGGCGTTTTCAAGCGAAGGGCGAGGTGAACGGCATTCTGGTCGTGGATGATTACGGACATCATCCGACGGAGATTCGCGCGACGCTCGCGGCAGCGAAGCTGGGTTCGGGTGGGCGGCGGATCGTCGTGCTGTTTCAGCCGCATCGTTACACACGCACGCACGATCTGATGCAGGAGTTTGCGCGCTCGTTCAACAACGCGGACGTCTTGTTCCTTACGGACATCTACGCTGCGAGTGAGGATCCGATTGAAGGTGTGACGGCGGAAGCGTTAACGGCGGCCATCAAGCGCTTCGGACATAAGGACGCTAACTATATTGGATCGCTCGACAACGCCGCGCAGGCGATGGTTGAGCGGATTCAACCCGGCGACCTCGTGTTGACGTTGGGCGCGGGAACAGTGAATCGAGTGAGTGAGCAGTTGTTGTCTTTGTTGCGGGAACAGTCGCACGGACAGGCGGGTTGAACCACAGAGACAGAGAAGAAGTGCATGCAAGTGACAGAAGCAATAAACAAACTGGAGCAACGCGACCGGGCGCTCGAAGAGATCGCCGCCAAACTCGGCGTGCGTGCGGAGCGCGGGAAGCGTTTTGCGGAGCTGACCAGTTTGCGTGTCGGTGGCGCGATCGATTGGGTTATCTCGCCGGACACTGAAGAACAAGCGGCCGCGATCGTTCACGAGTTGGACCATGGCGGTATCGGTTGGCGTCCACTCGGCTCCGGCAGCAACGTGCTCGCGGACGATCGCGATCATCATTATGTAGTGTTGAGTTTGAGCAATATGAAAGGTGTAGTGCAGGTCGATGGCGAGCTCGTCACTGTAAGCGCGGGTTACTCGTTGCCGCGTCTCTGTATCGATGTTGCTCGCGCCGGTCTGTCAGGAATCGAAGGACTCGGCGGCATCCCGGGAACTGTTGGTGGTGCGCTTTGGATGAACGCCGGCGCTTACGGTCATGAGATCGGCACGGTCACGGAAACGGTGCGCGTCGCGCGTGAAGGAAAGGTGGTTGATATTCCCGGCGAGAGTATTCAGTGGAACTACCGCCACACGTCGTTCGCGGAAGGTGAACTGTTACTCGGCGGGACGCTCAGGCTCAAGCCCGACGATCCGGAACTCATCAAGACACGCATGGACGATGCGAAGAGCCGCCGGCTCGCGACGCAACCGCACGGCTCACGTTCCGCCGGCTGCTTCTTCAAAAACCCGCCGGCCAGCACGATCGGCACGGGCAAGATGATCGACGAGATGGGGATGAAAGGACAACGCCGCGGCAGTGCGATCGTGTCGCCGGTACACGCGAACTTCATCGTCACTGAAGGCGACAACGCGCGCGCCGAGGATGCGCTCGCGTTGGCCGAAGAGATCCGCGAGCGAGTGAAACGGGAGCAGGGAATTGAATTGGAGTACGAGGTTGAGTTGTGGCGCGCGGACTCTGAGCCACGGACGGACGCGGATGACACGGACAGCAAAGGCAGCGACGAAGCGAAAAGCGGGAAGGAGGAAGCGTGAGAGAACAAGTAATTCCGCAAAAGGTTGGTAATCGCACGGGCATCGGTAAATCACGTTCGGGTCTGGGCCAACGTCCGGCCAAACGTACTCCGGCTGAGTCGATTGGCGCGCGGCTGCGATCGCTTCTCGGCTACGTCCCCACTGCTTTGCGAATCGCGGTGATTGCGATTGTCTGTCTCCTGGTGGTGGTTGTTTATCGCGCGGCCGCGTCTGCCAGTTTCTTTCAGATCAAAAAGGTTGAGACGAAGGGTACGTCGCGCGCTTCGGTTCAGGATATTCAAGCGATGGTGCGGCGCGACGTCAGCGAGACTGGTGTATGGCGCGCGGATCTGCAGGCGATCAGTCAGCATCTCGAGACTCTGCCGTGGGTTCGCAATGCGATCGTCACGCGCGTGCTGCCGGACGGAATTCGTGTACGTATCACGGAGCGCCAGCCGCAAGCGGTTGTGCGCACTTCATCGGGCCGCTTCATTTGGGTAGACGACGACGCGGTTTATCTCAACGAGATGGCGTCGACGGATCAGATGCCGCCGTTCTTCCTGCGCGGTTGGAACGAAGAGCAAAACGGACAAGCCGAGAACCGCGCGCGCGTCGCGAAGTTTCTCGAATTACAAAAAGCCTGGGAGACACAAGGACTTTCCGAACGCGTGAGTGAAGTGAACTTGATGGATCTGCGCGACGTGCGCGTGCAGCTCGCGGGCGACGATTCGCAGATTGAAGTGCGATTGGGCTCGCAGGATCAAGGCGCACGTTTGCAGAAAGCGCTGACCGTGCTCGACGCGCAACGGCAAACCGCGCGTGGTCCACTGATTAGTTACATCGACCTAAGCCAAGGGAAGAGAGCAATCGTTGGGTTAGTAACCGGTGAACGCAAGGACGAATAATCCACAGATACCACGGATGCTCAGAAGAATCTGTGTAATCTGTGGTTAAGGAGCAAAACCCCGATGGCCAAGCGCACGCAACACACAATCGGTCTCGACATTGGGACCAGCAAGGTGACGTGTATTGCGGGCGAGCCGGGTGAAGGCGGGTTGCTCGAAGTCGTCGGTATTGGTGAAGCGGAGGCTCGCGGTTTGCGCAAAGGCGTCATCGTGAATCCTGACGCAGCGGTTGACGCGATCAAGAAAGCAGTCGAAGAAGCGGAACGGATGAGTGGTTTGGAAGCAGAAGAAGTGACGATCAATCTGGCGGGCTCGCACATACTCGGGTTCAACGGGCAGGCGATCGTCGCTGTGTCTGGCCGCGACCGCGAGATCGTCGCTGAAGACGTACGCCGCGCGATCGATTCGGCGTGTGCGATCCAGCTTCCCGCCGGACGCGAGATCGTCGATCGATTACCGCAGGAATTCATTGTCGACGATCAGGACGGCATCAACGATCCCGTGGGAATGATCGGCGCGCGTCTCGCGGTGAAGGTTCACATCGTAACGAGTCCTGTGACTGCGCGACAGAACGCGATCAACGCCGTCAACCGCGCCGGCCTGGTCGTCGCGGACATGGTGCTGGAGCAATTAGCAGCCGCAGAAGCTTCGCTAACTGAAGATGATAAAGAGTTTGGCGCTGCGCTCGTGGACGTGGGCGCGGAAACTACCGGGCTGATCATCTACCAGCGCGGCGCGGTGCAGCACACGGCGGTGTTCCCGCTCGGCGGTTCGCATTTCACTAACGACATCGCCTTTGGTTTGCGCACGCCGATTCCCGAGGCCGAGAAGATCAAACGCACCGTCGGTTGCGCGTGCAGCAGTTCACTGAGCGAGATGGAACGTGGCGAACTTGTCGACGTGCCGTCGGTCGGTGGACGTCCACCACGACAACTCTCGCGACAGATTCTTTGCGACATCCTTCAGCCGCGTGCTGAAGAAGTGTTGATGCACGTCGCCGATGAGATCAAAGACGCGGGTTGGGAACGACAACTCTCGAGTGGCGTCGTGCTCACTGGCGGTGGTGCGTTACTCAACGGCATGACTGAGATCGCCGAGCAGGTGTTTGACGCACCCGTACGGCTTGGATATCCCGAACGAGATCGCTTTGGCGGGTTGATTGAAGACATTCAAAGTCCCGCCTGGGCCGCGGCTGCCGGTCTTGCGTTACTCGCTTATCGCACGCAAGCAGCAGAGATTCGTACCGGCGTTAGTCGACGCGGATCTACAGGCAAACTGACGCACTTCGTGTCACGTTTTAAAAATCGTTTCGGTAGTATTTTCTGACAAGTTGTTGTATGCTTGCGCCCCGGTTGCACAAGATATTGTCCGCAAGATATCGATGCCGATGGCGCCAGCAGCCCAACATAGAAGAAAGCGGCCATGGAAGCCATCCCGTTTTGGGAGAGAGGAACTAACTATGACACCGGACACTCGTCAACCCGGAACCGGCATTAATATTTTCATTGATGACGATCCGCCACTCACCGGCGCGCGGATAAAAGTGATCGGCATCGGCGGTGGCGGTAGCAACGCCGTCAATCGCATGATCGAAGCGGGCATCGAAGGCATCGAATTCCTCGTTGCCAACACAGATCTCCAGGCGCTGAAGCGTTCCCGCGCGCCAATCAAGATTCAACTCGGCAGCAGATTAACTAAAGGCCTCGGCGCTGGTGCGGATCCCGGCGTTGGCCGCGAAGCCGCGCTTGAAGACACTGACAAGATCATCGAAGTGCTCGAAGGCGCTGATATGGTTTTCGTGACGACCGGTCTTGGTGGTGGAACGGGAACCGGCGCGGCGCCGATCATCGCTTCACTCGCAACTGAGCTCGACGCGTTGACAGTCGCGGTGGTGACGAAGCCATTTCAGTTCGAAGGACGCCGCCGCATGCAGCAAGCCGAGCAGGGACTGCGTGAGTTGCGCGAGTGCGTCGACACCGTGATCACGATCCCCAACGAGCGGCTGTTGCACACTGTCGATCGTGGAGTTTCACTCTCGGATTCTTTTCGAGTTGCTGACGACGTGTTGCGCCAGGCAGTGCAGGGCATCAGCGATCTGATCACCGTGCCGGGTTTGATCAATCTCGACTTCGCCGACGTGAAGTCGATCATGCAAGGCATGGGTATGGCTCTAATGGGCGCCGGCCGTGCGACTGGTGAGAACCGCGCGATCGAAGCAACACAGCAGGCGATCTCGTCGCCGTTGCTGGAAGAGGCGACGATTCAGGGCGCGAAAGGCGTTTTGATCAATATCACTGGCGGACCTGACCTGACGTTGTTTGAAGTCAATGCTGCTTCTTCGATCATTCGCGAGTCGGCTGACGACGATGCAAACATCATCTTCGGCGCGGTGATCGATGAGACCCTCACGGACGAAATGAAGATCACTGTTATCGCCACCGGTTTCGACAGGGAATCATCATCGCTGGGCAGTGGCGCAGCGACAACGGTGATGCCCGCACCGCCGCCGCGTTACGTTCCGCGTCCCGCTGACGACTTGCCGCGTCCGATGATGGCAAATTCGCGCGTAGACGATCTCGACGTCCCCACGTTCATCCGCAAGAAGGCCGACTAAAAGTTTCTGTGGAGTCCGTGTTCCCTGTTTTCTGAAGCAGTGGGACACGGATAACACCGAATGCATCATTTCTTGCAGGAAAATTCGCCAAATAAAGAGGTTTTCTCCTTTGCATTTTCTGCTCTGGTTGTGTAGCATGTCGCCATTCCTTGCAGGAAATTTCCATTACGGGTAAATGTTCGTACCTCTCCTCGGATGGGCCGCAGCCTGCGAGAGTTTTAATCGAATCCCTAGTGTCTACGCATAAATGGTTTGCGACGGGTGAATTGGCCCGTCATAGATTTTTGGAGGTAATAATCACGTGAATCGTAAACTCATCAGAACCACACTCGCGGAAGTGAAAGGCAAAGCCCGAGAAGTTCCGCAGCCCAGAGAGCGTTCGAATGGGAGTTCCCGCGCCTCAAATGATGGCGGTGGTGGTAGTCAAGTACGCGCCGCTCAACCGTCGGAAAGACACGTACCGGTCCAGGTTAAAAAGAGAGTTCCACCTCCCAATGAAACCAATGCCGAGATCTTCTATTACAAGAAACAGATCGACGCGCACACTCCCATGGTGCTCGTTCTGCTTGACGGTGAAGAGATCGAAGGCACGATCGAGTGGTACGATCGCGGCGCCTTGAAAGTGAATCGTAAGGGTGCGCCGAATCTACTGGTGCTCAAACGGAACATCAAGTATATCTACAAGGCCGACGAGCGCGTTGAGGATACCAGCGCCTAAGAAGAGTTGTTCAGCCCTCGCCCTGATCGCTTCGTCCCTGGACAATAGCGCCGTCGCCGCAAGCAATGCGACACTCAGACCAAAGCTCAAGTAACCCGGGACCTCGACCCAGGCGAGTGTTGCCGCGCATCGGCATCACCATGGGGGACCCCGCCGGGATTGGTCCCGAGGTGGTGCTGAAAGCTGTCGCTGAAGAAGAAATCCGCCGCGCCTGTATTCCTGTAATCATTGGTGACGCGCAGTTACTCGCTCACACTGCGCGTACACTCGATCTCCAGTCTGGCTACGACATCGTTCGCGCCGAAGAACCGTTTCCGGAACACTCCGAACCGGTGATCTATCATCTCGACAACATCACCGGTTTAATCGAACCGGGAATTGAGTCGGGCGCGGCGGGCAAAGCCGCGGGTGGTTACATCGAGGCGGCTGTGGAGTTGTGTGCGGCGGGAAGCATCGATGCGGTAGCGACTGCGCCGATCAATAAGCGCGCGTTGTTTCTCGGTGGTTACAGTTTTCCGGGGCACACGGAGTTCTTTGCTCATCTCACTGGCGCCGAAGATTACGCGATGGCTTTCGTGGCGGGTAATCTGCGCATCGTGTTGTTGTCAACGCACGTGCCGCTCGCGGAAGCGATCAGGCTCGTCGAGCGTGATCGCATTGTTAGCCGGATCAATCTGACGAACCGCGAGTTGCAACGTTGGGGGATCGAGAAACCGCGCCTCGCCGTTGCGGCGTTGAATCCTCACGGCGCTGAAGGCGGGCTCTTCGGAGTCGAAGAAGCTTCGGAGATCATGCCTGCGATCGACTCGTGCCGCCGTGACGAAATTAATGTGCAGGGACCTTTCTCGGCTGATACAGTTTTCCTGCGCGCTTCGCGTGGCGAGTTCGACGGTGTGATCGCGTGCTATCACGATCAAGCGATGATTCCAGTGAAGTGTTTGTCGTTTGGCGAAGCGGTGAATGTTACGCTGGGTCTGCCTTTCATCCGGACCTCAGTCGATCACGGCACGGCTTTTGACATCGCGGGGAAAGGCCTGGCGGAACACTCGAGCATGGTGGCCGCGATAAAACTCGCCGCCGAGCTTTCGACGAGAGCAGGAGAGAGTTGCCGCCCGATGGAAGTTTGACCTACTTAGTGGGAGACTGAACCTTACATGGATAATAACAACGCAATGAATACAGAGGCCGGGAGCCGGGGCCGGATGCTCGTCGCTGATGACGATCCTGCAATTCTCAGGCTGATCGCCACGATTCTCGAGAAAGAGAACTTCACCGTGGTTACGGCGCGCGACGGGCGCGAGGCTTACAAGACCTTACAGGCAGATCCGACCTTTACTGCGGCGATTTTGGACGTCGTAATGCCTCACATCTCTGGTCCCGAGCTGGTTCGCTACATGAAAGCCGAGGAGCGGCTGCGAAAAATTCCGGTGATGATGATGACCGCGGAGCAGGATCCGAAGCTCTCGTCTGACAGCTTTTCCGCGGGTGCGATCGTGTTTCTGCCGAAGCCGTTCACCACCGCGCAGTTGCAGATCATGTTGCAGATGCTGATCGGGAAAGAACCGAGTGAATAACTTTGGCCTGATGAGATTCCTGCTTCTATTCATTTCCATTTGGGCACTCACGCCGGTGACCGTTCGCGCTGATATCTCCAACAAAGATGCTCGCAAAGCGATTCAAACGATGCTTGGGGCTTCGTTGCCGGGCAGCGCGGTGCGGATCGATCGCATCGGCACCGGTGCTGAAGGTATGGCGGAAGCTAGCGCCGAGATCCAGGCAGTGTTTCGAGTGAAGCAGGTCGAAGAGCGTTGGCGGTTGAGTGAGATCCGAACCGGGCAGGATACGTGGGAGCAACTTGAGTTCGTCGCGCAAGCGCTTGGTACTCAGTTGCCGCACGGTGGTTGTGACGCGCCGTCGCAGTTTGTGCGCACTGCGTCGGCTACAGAAATGAATGTGAAACGTGCGCGTTGTTTGGTGGCGGAGTTGTTGGGTGTGACGCTGCCGTCGGATCAGGTGCGCGTGGCAGACATTTCGGGATTTAAGTTACCGTTTGGTTCGGAGTCGTCTGTTTTGATCGAGGCGTTGGTCCAGGTTGAGTTTCGCTTTGCGCGCGGTGCGCGCGGGTGGCAGGTGTCCGAGTTCAAGAGTGGTAATCGTGAATGGACCAGGATCGACACGCTTGCGACTGCCTTGGATGACGCGAAGCGCGCGGCTGCGACATCTGATCTCAACGCGATTGCCAGCGCCTTAAACGACTTTAAGCGCCAGCGGGGTTCATTTGTTGTGTCTGACAAAGAGTCTGTACTCATCGATCACCTGAATCCCCAATACCTGAAGCGTGTGATTCGTCTGGACCCGTGGCACCGGCCTTACCTGTACGAAGGAACTCCGGACCACTTTTCCCTCCGCTCTCTCGGCGCGGACGGCAAGCCTCACACTGGCGACGACATCACCGTCTCCGGCAGTCTCTAAATATTCGTCTCTAAATTTCCGTTGACACCAGTTTTAGGTTTGAGTAGATTGCGGGCTGGTCCAATGGTTCAGCCCGGAGCGTGTGGCCTCCTCCCCGGAGCACGCATAACCAATTCATTGTTCTGATTAGAACTGGAGTGCGCTCTATGTTTCCTCACTTGTCTAGCTGGTCCACCTTGCGGACCGTTCTCGCGATCACAATTGTTGTTTCGTTATTGATTTCCACGGTGTTGTGGTCTGTGCCGGTGGGCGCACAGGGTCAGGGTCAGGAGCGTCGTGCAGGTAAGCCGCGGCGCGAGAAGCCTGAAGGCACGTTACCGGATTTGGAGGAAGTGAAAGGTGAGTCGCCTGAGCGGGAGGCGCCGGCAGCGATTCCCTCGACGATGCGTGCGCCGAAAGTGCCGCACAAGCCGTGGAACGGGCGCCGCGTTGGTGACGCCGAGCCACCGCAGAGCAGGAGAGATCGAGAGTTACGAGCGCACGCGCGGAGGCGATTTGTTTCGCCGCCGCCCACGGTGCTGGACGACCAGTTCGTACAGAACTTCTTCACCTGGACCATCTCACGCGCACCCAGCGGCAGCGAGTTAACCTACTGGAACGATCAGTTGCGGGTGGCTTATGGGCAGGGACAGCCGTCTGTGAAGCTTGTGGCGGTGGAGTTTGCGAAGACCTTGTTTGAGTCGGCGGAGTATGCGGCCCGCAATCGTAACGATCACTGGTACGTTTACGATCTCTACAAGACGTTTCTGCTGCGCGAGCCGGATGCTTCGGGTTGGGCTTACTGGGAAAGTGTCGTGCCGCTCAACGGCCGCGTGAACGTGCGCCGGGCGTTTGAAGAAGCGCCGGAGTTCGCGGGCATTCTGGCCAGTATCGTTCCCAATGGCTCGGCTACGGCGAATGCGGCATCGCTGATTACTGCCCGCGTCGACCCACGCAATCAACCCGGCCGGGGCATGTTGTCACGCGATGCGGCGTGGAGTGTGCCGCTGCTGAGCTTGCCGGGACGCAATGGTCTCGACCTCGGGCTTGGTTTGTCCTACTCCTCGATGGTCTGGACACGGTCTGGCCCGTACCTGCATTTTGACGAAGACAACGGTTTTCCCAGTCCCGGCTTTCGGCTCGGCTTTCCGAGCGTGCAGCGTCGCGTGTTTGACGCGCAGCGAGCAAAGAATGCGTATCTCCTGGTCACGGCCAGTGGCCAGCGCGTGGAATTGCTGCAGGTGGGCACGTCGAACGTCTACGAGTCGGCTGACTCTTCTTATTTGCAATTAACTGATAACAGCCCGCACCTGCTGTTGCGTGCGACTGACGGCACGCAACTCAGCTTCACCGAGGTGGACAACGAGTATCGTTGCACCCAGGTAAAGGATCGGAACGGCAACTACCTCAGCGTCTATCGGGATGCGCTGGGCCAGATCGGCAACATTACCGACACGCTCGGCCGCCTCATCAGCTTCAACTACGACAGCAATGCCAACCTGCTCTCGATCACGCAGGCCTGGAACGGCCAGCCGGCGCACCAGTGGGTCAGCTTTGGCTGGGGCACGCGCACCATGCAGTCGAGCTTTACCAGTGGTGTGGTGATCGGCACGAAGAACGGCACGGTGCTGCCGGTGCTCACGCAGGTGGCGCTCAACGACACTTCATACTTCACCTTTGACTACACCAACTCGCTGCAGGTCTCAGTAATCAGAAACTACTTTGGCGCGGTGGAGCGCAACGCGACCAGCTTCACTTATGAAACACCGGCGGGCGACGTGCCGCGGCTCTTGGACAGCCGCGTCTCGGCACGCAACTGGACGGGCGTGAACGGCGTACCGTCACAGGTGATCACGAGCTACAGCGTGGCTGGCGACGGCGCGTGTGTGCTGACGACGCCTGACGGCACCGTCTACAAGGAGTACTACGGCACCGGCTGGCAAAAGGGACTGACCACCTTGAGTGAAGTGTGGTCGGGCGGCGTGCGGCAAAAGTGGACCACGACGGCCTGGACGCAGGACAACACTGCGGTTGGTTATGAGCTCAATCCCCGGGTGACGGAAACGAATGTCTACGACGTGAGCAGCAATCGCCGGCGCACGATGATTGATTACGGCTCTTATGCGCAGTGGGGCTTGCCGTATGCGGTGAAGGAATACGCGGCGGACGGCGTGACTGAGATCCGCCAGACCTTGACTGACTACAACCTGAGTCAGGCTTATCTCGACCGCCGCCTGATCGGTCTTGTCTCGCAAGTGCTGCTGAAGAACGGCGCTAATTTCGAGGGCAAGATCACCTACGGCTACGACGACCCGGCGCGGCTCTCGGCCACACCAGTTGCAGCCACGCAGCATGACAGTTCATTCAATACCTCGTTCACGTCGCGTGGCAATGTGACCGCAGTCTCACGTTGGGATGTCACGGATATCAACAACGCCGCGAAGAAGCTGACCAGCTACACAAACTACTTCACGACCGGCTCACCGGTTTCGGCTACGGATGCTTCAGGTCACCTGAGCAGCATCACGTACGCCGACTCATTCTCTGACAGCGTGAATCGCAACACGTTTGCTTATCCGACCACGGTCACGGATGCCGACGGCTTCAGCTCTTTCGCGCAATACAACTTCGACCTTGGCGCGACGACGCGCACGCAGTCACCCACACCCGCCGGTCAAGCACAGGGCGCGATCCAGACCCTGACCTACAACACTCTCGGGCAACTGGAACGGATTACCACCACGAACAACGGCGCTTACAAACGTTTCTGGTACGGTGCGGACTACGTGGCGAGTTATGCCACCGTGAACAATGTCGCCGATGAGTTGTACTCGATTGAAGTGGTTGATGGCCTCGGCCGCGTGATTGGCGCTGTCGGTAATCATCCCGGCAGCACGGGCGGTTATCGGCTGGTGAATACCATCTACGACCAGATGGGCCGCGTGTGGAAACGTTCAAACCCGACGGAAGTGAACAGTTCGTGGTCGCCAACCGGCGACGATGCGGTTGGTATGTACTACACGCAACAGACCTACGACTGGAAGGGCCGTCCCTTAGTCACCACCAATCCCGACCTCACCACCAAGACTGCTTCCTACGCCGGTTGTGGGTGTGCTGGTGGTGAAGTCGTCACCCTTACTGATGAGGGCACGCTCGACGGCGGTGTCAGTAAACGCCGGCAGCAGAAGCACTACTCCGACGTGCTCGGGCGTCCGGTGAAAACCGAGCTCCTCAACTGGCAGGGTGGCAGTGTCTATTCGGCGACGGTAACAAGCTATAACATTCGCGACCAGGCGACGCAGGTTCGCCAGTACGCAGGCGCGGAAGGCAGCGCCACCTACCAGGACACGACCATGACTTACGACGGCTACGGCCGCCTCAAGACCCGGCACGTCCCCGAACAAAACCCCGGCGCCAACACCGTCTGGACCTACAACACCGACGACACCATCAACACCATCACCGACGCCCGCGGCGCCATCTCCACCTTTGTCTACAACGCGAGACACTTGCCTACGGCTGTCACGCACACGTTAACCGGGCAGCCGAGCGTCACCGCTTCATTCTCGTATGACGCGGCCGCGAATCGCACCGCGATGACCGACAGTTTGGGCACGACCAGCTATAGTTACGATCAGTTATCACGTTTGACTGCAGAGACGCGCGGCTTCACCGGTGTCGCTAACTTCACGATCGGATATCAATACAACCTGGCTAATGACCTCAGCAGTCTCACCGGGCCATCGTCCATTACAGTGAATTACACCCGCGACAGCAGCGGGCGGCTAACCAGCATTACGCGCCCGGGCCAGACCCTCGCATCGGCGATCGCGTATCGCGCCTCGGGCGCCATGAAACACATGCTCTATGGTGACGGCAGCGCGATGAGCGTGACCTTCAACTCGCGTCTGCAGCCGGCGACCTTCTCCATCCCGGGCAAGATCTCCAAGAGCTATTCCTATCATGACGACGGCGCCTTGCGCTTTTCCAGCGATTCCATGGACCATCGCTTCGACCGCGCTTATGGGTTCGATCATGCAGGCCGGCTGAAGAGCGCGTTGTCCGGAGCCGAAGCACGTGGCGAAGGCACGACTACCAATCGTCCTTACAACCAAACCTATGGCTACGACGCCTTTGGTCACCTGAGCCAGCGTAACGTGAAGACGTGGTGGACCGGCGATGCCACCATCTCGAATACTTACGTCAACAATCGCCAACAACACATCAACTGGCAATTTGACGCCGATGGGCGGTTGTTGAATGGCAATGACGGTTATGCTTACGACGCAGCGGGCAGAAACGTCTATGTTGAAACCCCAAGCCTCACTACTGCGACAATGACTTATGACGGCGATGGTCGTCAGGTGAAGACCGTTGAAACGTGGGTTGACGAGAACTTTGACACGCAGTCTGACTCCAAATACTACGTGCGTTCGACTGTGCTGGGTGGGCAGTCATTGGCTGAAGTGGATCCGTGGGGACAGGTCTCCCGCACGTTTATTTACGCTGGACCAGCAGTGCTTGGCTGGATCTGGCACTCCTACAGTTTTGATCAAATGGTTTGGGAGCAGCGTGATCCGAGTGGCGCCACGGTGCGTGGCAGTGGCGAACAGGAACTCGATCCTCTAGGTGCCGACGCCGGCACTTTCGCGACCGCCGTCCCGCCCACCGAACGCGCCATCATCTCCTACGGCACTTCCCACGACCCCGCCAATCCCGCTATGACCTACTCCATCGACGGCATCCGCATGCCCGTTGAAGAATTCATCCCGTTAGCCGGAATGAAGTTGCGAGATCCGCTTGGTCTACTTGAATCGTGGGCCAGGGCTAGTGCCGAGCCGGTAGGCTACTTAAGAACAGGCGTCCGCGATGGTCGAGGTTTCGAAATTATTACGGATGCCAATCGGAAGATAGTCGGCAAGATGACGGGAAAGTTTGACCCCGCACTGACCGAGTTCGACTTTGAGTTCGAAATCCCCATCTACACCGACGTAGAGTTCGATCCCACCCAATTGCCGAAGGACATACCTAAAGCCAAGAACGCAACGCCCGAACAACAGACTCGCTTCAATGAAGCGTACAATGAACTCTGGAAACGGCTACACGCAAACAATGGCGATAACCCATGTGCCGCCCTATTTGGTGGTATTAAGAAAGCTGAAGATGCCCTAAAAAGCTCAACGTATACGTTCACGGCGACCAAATCAGGGGATCCGGCGGAAACTAAGGATAAGAGAATCGATATCCATCCAAACGGTCTCTTCATGAGCAAAAATGATGCGGCAAAATTTGACGTCGGAGCTAATCTGCGTGCCAGGCAAGCGTATTACGTTGTGCTAAGTAACGTCGACGCAGCCGCTTTTATTCTGGCTCATGAGATAGGACACAGAACACGCACATTGGAGCCTGACGGTCACGATCAGTCCAATTATATCAGCGCATTGAATAATGGAAGGGTGAGAGATGCGTGTTTCACCGATATTCCCAGCGCTATACGACCGTTCTAGCCAGCGGCTCATGATTATGAAGAGAGCGAGAGGGCAAAATGTAGTCGGCATGTCTAAGGAGAAAGCAATGAAGATGGCTGCACTGCTTTTGTTTTTAGTCCTGGGTTTCGGCACCGCCAAGGCGCAAAAATCCAAATGCGTTCCCACAACGACCCCACCCCGAGATGATGCGGTGCGGTTGCAACTCACTACGAGCATAGTTGAAGCGCGCTATTCGGTTGAATACGGCTCCAAGATGTTGCATCTCATCCTAAATCTCAATTATCTAAATGCCGGTACCCGCCCCATTCTGCTAGACAAGAAAAGCTCTCTTATTTACAGACGACTCGTTAGCAAGAATCTAAGGGCAGTCTCTTCATGCAAGTATCTTGACGATATTTCGGCCCACTTCATTGGCGCCGAGTCGATGCAAGCGAAAGACCCGGACCGATCAGAGTTTGTAACGCTTAAGCCAAGAGAATCCGTCACTTTTAAGGGAGAGATTAGACTGCGCCTCTATGACGGAACCAAGGATACGAAGGATGATTTGCACCCCGGTAATTATGTCTTGCTGGTCAGAGTCGCCGCTTGGTTCTATTTTGCCGACCCTGCCGAGTGGGAGGAGAAGTGGGGCAATCAGGCGTATCTGTGGTCGGAGAATGTCACTTCAGAACCGATGCCGTTTACGATTGAGAAGCGTTAAGGCTTGTCGGCACTAAGATCAGCCCCCAAACCCCTGCCAAACTAAACTCTTGACTGCCACTTACCCCGGGTGTTAGGTTTCATACCGGGCCTCGTCCAAAAGGCCCACTTCGAACGAACCATGCCCGCGCCATCCGTGCACATGCACAAGGCCCCGCCGATGGTGCAATTCAGCCAAAGGATTAGGCTTTGCTAGCTGGTCGCAAACTCCTACTTGCCGACGATTCGGCCACCATTCAGAAAGTCATCGACCTTACGTTCGCCGATGAAGGTGTGCTGGTCGTGAGTGTCAGCAGCGGCCAGGAAGCTATCGATCGCCTGCTGGAAACAAAGCCCGACGTGGTGCTGGTAGACGTTTTCATGCCCTCACCTAACGGTTACGAGGTTTGCGAATACGTCAAAACAAATGAGCAGCTCAAACACATCCCCGTCATGCTGCTCGTTGGCTCTTTCGAGCCGTTCGACGAAGCGGAGGCGCGCAGAGTTGGCGCGGACGACATCTTGACCAAACCATTTCAATCCATTCGACGACTGATCGACCGGGTGGGGGCGCTCGTGAGCGGCCCGCCGGCTGAGAAAGAGCGTCCCACGTTGGAACTTCCGCAAGCCGAAGCACCGGCGGCGGAAGAAGAACGCATGGACACTCATGAACTGGAAGTCACGACCGCAGACACACTGCGTCTCGACGAAGAGCAATTGGCCGAATTGCAAGCGCAGGTAGAACAGCCGGGCGAGGAGATCATGGAAACTGGCAGGATGGAAGGCGTGGATCTAAAACACGAGTCTCACGTGGACTCATCAGACGTGCTGTTGGACCTTGGTGAGATTGAAGCCGTCGGCGAGGCCGATGATGATTTTGTGCTGGAGTTGGACGACGACGTTAGTGAAGCAGCCGTGGCCGCACCGGCTTACGCATCCGCTCCGGCGTACGAACCGGCGCGTTCATACGATAACGCATCAGCTTACGAAGCAACGCCAGCCTATGAACCGGCACCTGCATACGCGCCTGCTCCTGCGCGTGCTTTTGTTGAGCCACAAGTAACGGAAGCGCCGCAGCCTTATCAGTCAGAAATTCACGATTCATTCGCCGACACGCAAGAGGTCGCCTACGCGGTCGTCGAACCCGAACCGGGATCGCGATCCGTTTCGTCAGCGGTCAAATCCGCGTCCGCTTCAATGGCGGTTGGCGAACTGTCGCCGGAAATGATCGACGCGATTGCGCGTCGCGCGGTTGAGATGATGTCTGACAAAGTGATCCGCGAGATTGCGTGGGAAGTCGTGCCGGATTTGGCAGAGTTGTTGATTAAGAAACAGTTGGAAGAGACGAAGTAAAAGACTGTTAGGCGTTAGGAGACGAAGCAGGTGGCTTTAACGAGTCACCTGCTTTTCGTTTTTAGCAGGCCCCACGGTTTCCGTCCTTTGCGCTTTTTGCCGGCCTCGGCGCTTTCTACCGACGGTTACACTCCACGACGTCAGTTCACGTTCCACCTGTTCGATAGAAATGCTGTCCTTGTTTTCATCAAACTCAGCCAACCCCTGCCGAACGGCCGCAATGAACTCCAGCTTCTGCGCAATCTGACAGAGCGTCACATCGTCCGGCAAACGCCGCAGCAAGTCCAGGACAATCTCTTTGTCCGTCAGAAGTGCTTCGTTGTCATTGGCTGCGTTAGTTATCATAACGGAAGTCTGTACTGCAGATTTTCGTTTTTCAAGCGCAGCGGAGGACCAGTTTTCATGCTGATAGCTCAGGCGTATCTCGTGCTTCGTGCCAGAAGCGAACAACTTCTACTGAGTGAGTTTGGTGATCAACTCGATAGATGATGCGGTAGTTTCTAACCACGATCTCGCGAACTGACTCTTTGGCAAATTCAGGTACAACCCGCCCTCGCTCAGGAAACTGAGCTAAGCTCATGGCATGTTCAATCAACAATCTCGCAAACCGAAAAGCTTGCTCACGATTGTCGCTTGAGATGAATCGAACAATATGGATTATGTCTGTTCGGGCGGAATGTGAGAATCGTACTTTATACGCCATGAGGTGAGGTCCCGTTCAAGTTCTTCGACAGTAACGCTCTGTCCGTTGTCCAGTTCAGTTAAGCCCTGCCGTACGGCAGCGATGAATTCCAGTTCGCGAGCAATATCGTGAAGTGAGGCGTCGTCTGGAATTCGCTCAAGTAAGTCCTGGACGATTTCTTTATTCGTCATGATTTGCAGTTTGTCATTGACAGTCGGCTTTTTCAAGTCAATGCCGTTTTGAACTTTGCGCGCTCTCTGGCGTAGACTTAGCGCTTTCGTTTCACTAGATAGGAAACACACACGTAAGCATGGAAATTCCCAAACAGTACGACCCGAAACAGGCTGAACAACACCATTACGAACGCTGGGAAAAAAGCGGAGCGTTCGCGCCGGAGATAAATAAGGATCCGGAGGCGCCGGTCTTCACCATCGTGATCCCGCCGCCCAACGTCACTGGCTCGCTGCACATGGGCCATGCGCTGCAGCATACGTTGATGGATGTGATGACGCGCCATAAGCGGATGAGCGGGTTCCGGACGCTGTGGCTGCCAGGGGTGGACCACGCGGGAATCTCGACGCAGTTGATGGTGTCGCGCGCGCTGAAGAAAGAAGGGAAGTCAAGACACGACCTCGGCCGCGAGAAGTTTGTCGAACGCGTTTGGCAGTGGAAACACGAATCGGGCAGCCAGATCACGGTGCAGATGCGGCGCGAAGGTGCGTCAGTCGACTGGTCGCGCGAGAAGTTTACGATGGACGAGGATCTGTCGCGCGCCGTGCGCGAGGTCTTCGTGCAGCTTTATGACGAAGGTTGGATCTATCGCGGCAATCGCATCGTCAACTGGTGTCCCACCGATCAGACCGTGCTCTCGGATCTTGAAGTGGAGAAGCTGCCGCAGGCCGGCAAGCTCTATTACTTGCGCTACCCGATCAAGAACAGCGATCGACACGTCACCGTTGCAACCACACGGCCCGAAACGATGCTTGGCGATACGGCCGTTGCCGTGAACCCGAACGACGAACGTTACGGCGATTTAAAAGGCCAAACAGTTCTGTTGCCACTTACCGATCGCGAGATTCCCGTGGTCTTCGATGAGTACGTCGATCCGGAGTTTGGCACCGGCGTGGTGAAGATAACGCCGGCACACGATCCGAACGACTACGAACTCGGCTTGCGTCACGATCTGCCGCAAGTCGTTGTGATCGACAGCCACGCGAAGATGACGCCGGAAGCGGGCGCCGCTTTTGCCGGTCTCGATCGTTACGCGGCGCGTGAAAAGGTCGTGGAGGAATTCGAACGCCTCGGACTGCTCGAAAAAGTTGTTGACTACGAGTTCTCGATCTCGAAGTGCGAACGCTGCAAGACAGTAATCGAGCCGCTCATCTCCACGCAGTGGTTCATGAAGATGGACCAGTTGCGCGATCTGGCGCTCGATCTGCTGGCGAAGGAACACAAGCCGCGCTTCGTTCCCGAAACACCGTACGAAAAGGTTTACATAAACTGGCTCGAAAACCTGCGCGATTGGACCATCTCGCGGCAACTCTGGTGGGGCCATCAAATTCCGGCGTGGTACACGAAAGACGGCGAAGTGATCGTGGCGAGATCAGAAGCCGAAGCGCGCGAGAAAGCCGGAACGTCGGAGCTAACGCAAGACCCCGACGTGCTTGACACCTGGTTTTCGTCAGCGCTCTGGCCGTTTTCAACGCTCGGTTGGCCCAAGGAAACGGATGATCTCAAGACGTTCTATCCGACGTCGGTGCTGGTTACCGCTCGGGACATTATTTTTCTGTGGGTTTCGCGCATGGTGATGACGGGCATGAAGTTCATGGGGCGCGAACCATTTGCTGACGTGTTCGTGACCGGAACCATTCTCGATGCGCAGGGCCAGCGCATGTCGAAGACGAAGATGAACGGCGTCGATCCGCTCGATGTGTTCGATAAGTTTGGCGTGGACGCGACGCGGCTCACGTTGGCCCAGGTCGGCAGCACCGACACGCGCTGGAACGAGAAACAGGTCGAGTCGTATCGCAACTTTGCAAACAAGATCTGGAACGCAGCGCGGTTCTGTTTGTTGTACTCAGAACCACAGACTCAGACGGTTGACACGGACCTGCAATTACGCGATCGGTGGATTTTGTCGCGTCTGAATCGCACCGCTGTAGAAGTTAATGCGGCGCTGAATGCTTACGAATTTCACGCGGCGGTGCAGACGCTTTATCACTTCTTCTGGGACGACTTCTGCGACTGGTACATCGAGCTTGTCAAAGCCGATGTGTCCGCCGAAGAGGACACTCCTCAGCGCCGGGCCGCGCGCGCGCGCTTGCTGAGCGTGCTCGAACAAGCGTTGCGACTGTTGCATCCTTTCATGCCTTACATCACCGAAGAGTTGTGGCTGCGGTTGCCCGGTGACAAACAACTGCACTCTGCTTACGCAAGCGCCGAGCCCACGATCATGCTCGCGGCTTATCCTGAAGGTCGTAAGGAGTTGATAGACGAAGCAGCCGAGGCGGAGATGCAGGCGATCATCGACCTGATTTCTCGCGTCCGAAACATCCGTTCTGAAATGAACATCAAACCTGCTGACCGTGTTTCCATCGTTCTGCGACCCGGTCCCGGGCAAACATCCGAGGTTCTCTTAGCCGCTAAAGAGCAGATCATGCGAATTGCTCGTGCCTCAAAAATGGAAATTGGTGAGGCCCCAAAAGCTTCAGCACGCGCTGTGTTAGCAGGTGGTGCGGAACTCGCGATACCGCTCGAAGGCTTGATCGACTTCGAACAAGAGCGCCAGCGCCTCAACCGCGAACAGCAAAAACTGCAGGCTGAAGCAGCAAAACTCGAGGCTCAACTCGGTAATCCAAACTTCGTCGAGCGCGCTCCTGCCGAGCGCGTCAACGAAGTGCGAGCGCGAATCGCAGACATCGCGCAACGCTCCTCACAACTCCAGCAAACAGTCGAGAACCTCCAATGAACTGGATCGACGAAGGCGCGCTCTATTCGCAAATCGGACTCTTTCTCCGTGAAGACCTCGGGCGCGGCGACATTACCACGCAGTCGATCGTGGTGCGTAACACACGCGCCCGCGCGCGCTTCGTCGCGGGCGAGAAAATGATCGTCGCGGGACTCGAAGCCGCCGAAGAAGTTTTTCTGACGCTCGATTCGCAACAACAACTCGAAGCATTCGCCGCTGACGGCGAACAGGTCGAAGCAGGCAAAGTGATCGCGCGGATGGTCGGCTTTGCGGATGTGCTGATCTCCGCCGAACGCGTCGCGTTGAATTTGTTGCAACGTCTCTCCGGCATCGCCACACTCACGAATCAGTACGTGACTGCGGTTGAAGGAACCGGCGCGCAGATTGTCGATTCACGCGCAACAACGCCGGGTTTGCGTCTGCTCGAACGATACGCAGTCGAACTGGGCGGCGGATTTAACGGCCGGTTCGGTCTTGACGACGGCGTGGTGGTGACGTCGAATCACGTTTCGATTCTCGGCAGCGTTGCGGCCGCTGTGAAAAGCGCGAAAGAGAAGCTCGGGTATCTGCATAAGGTTGGGGTTCAGGTGGCGAGTGAAAATGAAGTGAAGGACGCAGTCGCTAGTGGGGCCGATGTGATCATGTTTGACGGCCTGAGCGCGGAGGATTTGAAGCGGCTCAGTAGCGTTGCGAAGAGTTTGTCAGAGTTGGTAACGATCGAGTGCTCCGGGCACATTACGCCGGCGAACGTGCGTGAATATGCGGAAGCCGGCGCGCAGTTGATTCGGATCGAAGCTTTAACCAATTCCGCGCCCGCGACGAACATCACTTTCAGAGTCCAGCCTTTTTAAGCCCCAAAGAGGCACAAGAAGCATAATGAGCACTCGGCAAAAACTCGCGCACCGAGCCCTCGAACGCCAACTCGCTTATCAACAGAAAAAGGCGCAGCACCTGAACGGCCACGAGGAAGAAGTAATCCTCGCAATGCAGCGCTCGTCAAAACGCGTGCGCGAGTTGCTGGAGACGTTTCAAGCAATCGCCGACGATGCGCGCGTCATTGAAGTCGGCAGCGGCGCGCACGGTTTGATCTTTTACTTTGGCGCGAAGAGTGGCGTTGGCATCGATCCACTCGCCGTCAGTTATCGCAGCCTGTTTCCGCGTTGGCAAAACTGTGCTGCGACGATCGCTGCGGTGGGCGAGCAACTTCCGTTTCCAGATGCGAGTTTTGACGTGGTGCTCTGTGACAACGTCGTCGATCACGCGGAATCACCGACACAGATCGTCGCGGAGCTGGTGAGAATTCTGCGGCCGGGCGGGTTGCTCTATTTCACGGTCAACGTACACCACCCGGTTTATGCGGTTGCGGCGGGCCTGCATTCGGGCTGGCGCGGGCTCGGCATAAGGTATGAAATCGGGCCGTTCGCGGATCACACCACACATCTGACGTTACCGGCAGCAGTCGATCTGTTCAAAGAGTCACCCCTCAAAATCCTCAGCGAAAAAAGCAACATCGACGAGGCGCGGGCGCTCGCGCGCAAACGGCCTGCTCGTCACCTGGGCGATCGTCTCAAGCGCGTTTTCTTCAAGAATGCGCTATACGAAGTGGTCGCCAGACGCATTTAACAGGTTTTGGAACGAAGGTTTCCGCCCAACGTGGAAGCCAAGCATCTGCCTAGAACTTGATGGCATCTGGATAGCGGGGTATCTTAAAGAACCCGACGGAAGGAGCGTGACGATGCCGGTTCGCGTGCAAGACTACAGCAAATTTTTTATCAGCCTCTGTCTCATTCTCACCTTCTGTTTGATCGAAGGCGAAGCGCAGACCCGGAAGAAGCGAACGCGCCGCACGGCCAAGGCTCCGGTGGCGAAACCCGTCATCACGAATCCGACTATCGCGCCGCCCACAACGCCGGCGCCGGCAGACAATGTCGCGACTACAGGCGACGTGAAGATCATCAGCACGGCCGACCAGCAAACCACCGAACCGTCCGAACCCGCTGAACCCAAGAAACCGAAAGCTGCCGCGAAATCAAACGAGGGTTCTCAGGACGACATGCAGCAAACGATCAACAAGCTCTCGAATCAGGTAGATCGTTTGAACGACAAGCTGAGTCAGATGCAAGACGACGATCGGTATCAGCTCGACATGGAACGGCTGACCCGCGCCGAACAGCGTGCCGAGCAATTGCGCATGCAGTTAGTCGATGTGCAGAGCAAGATTGCCGATCTCGAAGCACAACTTGAAGGGATTGAGTTTGCGTTGCGTCCGGAGAACATCGAACGCGCGACCGCAAATTTTGGTTCGACGCGTCCTGAAGAAGCGCGCCAGGCCCGGCAGCGCCAACTCGAGAGTGAAAGAAACCGAGTGAAAGCGCAGTTGAGAATTCTCGGAACCAGTCAGTCTCGGTTGGAAGTGTCGTGCGCGAATGCGGATAACGAAGTGGATCTCCTGCGCGCGAAACTCGAGCAGCGCCGCCAACAAATGGAGGCCAATCCGCCTTCAAGCGAATCCCGTCCGAAGAAGCCAGAAAATCAATAAGTTTCTATTTACTGCTGTGTAGCGCCACGGCTTTCCACGTGCCGTTCTGGTTGACCAACGTCAGCGTGTATTTGGTTTCCGGCGAAGCTCCTCGAACGACAGCAGTATCACCATAAACCGAAATAGTTTCTTTCTCGGGGTTTGGTGTTAACCCCTCGGCGGTGGCAGTTTTCTTTAACTCAGCGATCAATTCGTCTCGCGAGATCTCCTTATCCGAGCTCATCGTCCACACAAACCCCGGGTCAACCAGGGCCGTAATCTTCCTGACGTCATTATGGAAGAAGGCTAGCCGAATAGCGGCGGTTGCGGCTGACACGTCGGCTTTACTCTCCTGTTCGGTTCGCGGCATGCGGGTCGCTTGCCACGCCACGACCTGCCACTTGCCATAGCGCTTCACAAACGTGCCGCAGTTCAGCAGGTGCTGCACTTGTTTCGTTTCACCGGTTTGCGTTGTTGCCACGAGACGAAAGGCAACGACCGCAGTGTCGCCGTACTGCTGAATGCGAATGTCTTCCGCTGTGTAGACGACTTTCGGATCGTCTGGTTTAGGCGCAGGCGCAGAACGCACGTCACGCATGATCTCGGCTTTGGTAACGCGGCGTCCGGCCGAACGTGTGTAGATCAGATCTTCAGCCCAGAAACGATCGTGCACGGCAGCATCGTTACGCCCTGCGCCCGCGAGAAACTCGTTCAGCAACTTAGTCAACTCCGCGGCATCAGGCGCGGCCGGGGTTGCTACTGTTTGGGCTGCTACCGTTGACGCCACCAGCAAAACTAAAACCACGCACGACGTAAGTGTTTTCATAAATACCTTTCTGTTACGATCCGCTGCATGCGACACGTAATTGAGAGATTCCGGGAACTTCATGAGTCCGGTTGTTTTGTAATACCAAATCCGTGGGACGTAGGCAGTGCAGTTTACCTTCGTCACCTCGGCTTCAAAGCACTCGCGACGACTTCGTCGGGTTTCGCGTATAGCCGAGGCATGCCTGACAACATCCGCTACGTCCCGCGCGACACGGTGCTCGCGCATTTTCGCGAGATAGTTAATGCGACGCCGCTGCCGGTCAATGGCGATTTTCAAAACGGTCACGCCGATGAACCCGAACACGTCGCCGAGAACGTAGCGCTTTGTGTCGAAACGGGCGTTGCGGGTCTTTCAATAGAAGATTCCACCGGCAATGAAACTAAACCGCTTTACGATTTCGAACTCGCAGTCGAAAGAATCAAAGCCGCACGCCGCGCCATCGATCAATCCGGTCAGCCAGTTGTTCTGACCGCGCGTTGCGAGGCGTGGCTCGTGGGCGACAGCGATCCGTTTCAGACGTCGATCAAACGTTTGACCGCCTATGCCGAGGCTGGCGCCGACTGTCTTTACGCGCCCAGCGTCACTACCACTCCAAATGAAATCTCGGCGATCGTTCAAGCGGTCGCGCCAAAACCTGTGAACGTGCTTGTGTCGCGTCCCGATCCAAACCTGACGGTAGCGAAACTGGCGGACCTCGGCGTGCGTCGTATTTCAGTCGGTTCAGGACTCGCGCGCGTCGCGTGGGGCGCATTCATTCGCGCTGCGCGCGAGCTAGCAAACGACGGCACGTTCGAAGCATTCGCCGGAAGCGCGTCCGGAACTGATCTGAACAATCTCTTTAGCTAAAACGTCACTGCACCAAACGCACTAAAGCCGCGGCAAAGCTGATCCACGCGTTTGTCGGCGCAAGAATAATCCGTAGCGGCTGCATGAGAATCAAAAACAACCCGCCCCACAGAAACGCCGGATGCAGCCGCCGGTGACGGATCGTATCGAACGCCACCATTCCCATCAGAACCAAATCCGTCAAACCAAAAAACACGAGTGGTCCACCGTTGGCAATAAACGAGAGCGGAATGCGAGCGATTGCCGGCGTCAGCAGGTTGATCGCCGCCAGCAGCATGAGTCGCTTATGAATATCAAGTCGCTTGCGGTAATAGAGCGCCGTGCCGATCAGGATCGCGAAGATCACCATGTCGCCGAGTGGAATGATCAGAAACGGTAACGGCGGTGGATCGCCTGGCGCGGCCATACTCGGCTTGTCGATAAAACGCGCCGCGGCATAAAGCCCCGTCAAGATGCCGACAACGAACACGAGCGCGGCGAGAACAGCGCCGAAAATACCCAGACGCTGATGCAGCTTCGTGCGCCGTTTCGCAACCAACGTTACCTGCACAATAAACAGCACGACCCATGCGGTCATGATGATGCCGTGCACTTGCACGATCAGGTTCGGCAATGCGGGAGAAGCGAAGAAGCCTTTGAGATAGTAGGTGCGGGCAAAACCTGCCAGCACGATCAACGGAACGATGATCGCGGCCAGCATGTACAGCGGCCGGTCGCTGATGCGGCGGTGGAAGTTGGGGGTTGTAGCCATGGGAGATTCCTCTTATCGAGATGGAAGTGACGCTTACTTGCGCCGGGCTAGTTTGCCGTAGAACGCGTAGCGGGCGTTTTCGCCGGCCACTTGCAGGCGCCAGTTGCCGAAATCTTCAGCACTGTCGCAACCGTTGCCACGGCCTTGCAAGACCAACACGTACTTCGCGGCTCCGCTGTTTTTGAAAAATCCGTTGGCCTTGATCTCGCCCTCGAGACGCCACTCTTTGTAGAGCAATGGACCACCACCGGCGCTCAGTTTTCCGTCGTGGATGTCAGCCGAGTGGTTCCACATTTTGTCTGGCAGTGGCAACTCCAAAGTGCCGGTGTTTGCTCCGGAACGAAACGTGAGGCGCCACACGTCACCGATGAACGCACCCTGTAACGTATAGCTCGGCTTTGGCCGGTCAATACCCTGCGAGTCTTCTTCGATACCGGCCTCGGTCGAATAGAGAAACGCAGTGCGCGCAAAACGCAGGAGTTTGAGCTCAGACAGCGGATGATCATTGAGGTCAACCGGGCCACTGAAATAAGAACCGGTATTTGAGCAACATGCGCACGCGAGTGCGCCGATCGGGGACAAAAGTAGGGCCGCAATCGCGGCCGGCAAGAGTAAAGTTCTTTTCAGGTGCATAGTTTTTTCGGAAGCGTGCTCCTTCAGCCGTGGCAAACAGTCTCGCTGCTGACGTAAACTATCTCAGCGAAAGGCCAAACACCAAGCACAAACGAGATGCCGACGATTCCCCAACGCGACTTGTATCGCATGATCAACGAAGCCGGTGAACGCGGCGAACGCGTCGTCGTGGCGACGGTCGCGCACACGCGTGGCTCGACTCCGCAGCAACGCGGCGCGAAGATGATCTTTTTTCAGAACGGTGAAGTGGCGGGAACGGTCGGCGGCGGTTGTATCGAAGCGGAAGTTTGGGCCGAAGCGCAAACAGCTATGCGTTCCGGCGATTCGGCGCTGCACCACTTCTCGCTCACCGCTGATGAAGCGAGCGAAGAAGGAATGGTTTGCGGCGGTACGATGGACATATTCGTCGAGGTCTTAGGTGCCTGAGAATCTTATAGCGAACTACAAAGCCAAGCATCAGCATCCGCTGAACCGGCTGACGCACAGCATCGGCATTCCGATGATCGTCATTTCGCTGCCGCTGGTCTTTTTCAACTGGCGCTGGGCTGTGGCGTTGTTTGTATTGGGTTGGGTTTTTCAGTTTATCGGTCACGCGATCGAGGGTAATCAACCGGCCTTCTTCAAAAACCCCGTCTATCTCCTGATTGGACCACTCTGGCTAGTGCGGCGAGCCGCGTCGTCAGTCGGCTTGATCAAAACAAAACCTGCAAAATAATGCATCCGTCTTCGCTGGCAATTACGAAGAAGGTTGCTGAGCTACTCGAACGCGGCATCGCAGCGGTCGTGATTACAGTTGCGCGCGGTGAGAACGCCGGCGCGAAGCTGTTGATCGATGAAGCCGGGAATGCGTCGGGAAGTTTGGGCGCGGCGGAGCTGGATTCACTCGTTGGGCCGCAGGTTTCGCAGTTTCTTCAGTCACGCGACGAGACGCGGTTGGTCCGTGTCAAAGATTTCGCCACGGATTTTCCTTCTGCCGGTGAAATATTTCTTTTATTTGAACGTTTGCAGGCGTCGCCGCGGCTGGTTGTGTGCGGCGCCGGACACGTCGGTGCGTCGTTGGCGAAGCTGGGTGCGTTTCTCGGTTATCAAACAACGCTGATTGATGACCGAGCCGAGTTTCTGGAGCGCGATCGGTTTGCCCATGATGATAACTTCGCACAGATCGAGCTGGTTGTGGCTGTTGATTGGAACTCGGCCGTGCGTGACGTGATCGGAAACGGGCGTGGTGTTTCGGTTGCCGTGGTGACGCGCGGGCATAGTGAAGACGAGCAGTGTATGCGCGCGGTGCTCGAGACAAAGCCGGATTACGTGGGAATGATTGGCAGTAAGCGCCGCACGTCGATCGTGATCGATCGGCTGCGCGAAGCTGGCGCGAGCGAGGAAGAGTTGCGAAAGATCCGTGCGCCAATCGGACTCGACATCGGCGCGGTCAGTCCGGAAGAAGTCGCGCTGGCGATCATCGCGGAGATCGTTGCCGAACGGCGCAGCGCCGCGGGCGGCTCGCTTTCCGCCTGGCGCCGTAAGTAAACGAAATGCCCAGTGAAGTTGCTCCCGTAGTTACACCCAAGCCTGTCACCAGGCGGCGCGGTGGAATGTTCCGTGCGCTCTCGCATCGCGACTACCGTCTCTTCTGGCTCGGAGCCTTTCTTTCAAACACCGGCACATGGATGCAGGCGGTGGCCCAGGGCTGGCTCGTGCTGCTACTCACCAACTCAGCTTTCTGGCTGGGCCTGGATGGGTTTATGGCCACAGCGCCAGGATTCGTGTTCACGCTTCTCGGTGGTGTTTTCGCGGATCTAATCGATCGCCGTCGACTATTGCTCTACACACAGGTTGTCGCCGGCGTCGCTGCGATCACTCTCGCGATACTCGTCTCAACGCACGTGGTCAATCGCTGGATAGTCCTGGGCTTTTCGTTTGTCACCGGCTGTTGCATGGCGCTGGCGAGCCCGTCGTTTCTGGCGATGACTTACGATCTCGTTGGCCGCGAAGACCTCGCCAACGCGATTGCGATGAACTCGACGCAGTTTCAACTCTCACGCGTGGTTGGACCAGCTTTGGCAGGCGTCGCGTTCAACTTGTTCGGTCTGGCAGGATGTTTCTTTGCGAACGGCGTTTCGTTCGTCGCGGTCGTGGCTGCGCTTTGGGTTGTACGGCCGGAACGCGCAACAATTGCAGCGCACTCCGTTAGAGATCGCCGCGCTTTATGGCGCGACCTCATCGACGGCTTTCGCTATGTTCGCAACCGGCCACGGGTGTCGGCGCTGCTGTTGTTATCCGGTATCAACAGTCTGTTTGGCGCGCCCTATTTCACTCTCGTTCCGATCTATGCGCGCAACATCTTCAACCTCGGCGAAACCGGTCTCGCGTTGATGATGGGAACTTCAGGTGCGGGCGCTTTCTTGGGCGCTCTGCTGGTCGCGTATCTCGGCGACTTCAGGCGGAAAGGCTGGCTCGTGGTCGGTGGCTCGATTGCTTTCGGCGCGTCCATCGCAAGTTTCGCACTGTCATCTCGCTTGACGCTGGCGTTGGCGTTTCTGTTCGGCGTCGGGTTTTCGTTGGTCGTTTGCGTGGCGACCATCAATACGCTGCTCCAGAAGCTGGTCACCGACCAGATGCGCGGGCGCGTGATGAGCATGTTTATCCTCTCGTTCATGGGTACAATGCCCATCGGAAACATCGTCGCGGGCGCGGCCTCGAACCATTTCGGCCCGCAACACACATTGGCAACCGGCGGCATCATAGTAGCGCTCGTGGCCACCGGAGTCGCGATTTTTAACAAGCGCCTGCGCGACCTACATTGACGACTTGCATTAAACTTTAGGCGCAAGAAGCTCCCCAACCTGCCGTTCTAGCTCCGTCAGAAGGTTAACTTTTCTTTTGGAGATGCGTATGCCAGTCCGAACCAGCCTTGCCCGTGTCCTCGCACTTTTAGCCATTTGTTTGGGAATTACGTCGATCGCCAGCGCCCAGGGCGTGATTGTTCCCGGTCCCTGCCGCCGCTGCCCGACACCGCCGATTGTCGAGCGTCCACCGGTGAATCTTCCGCGCGCACTGCCGGTCAAGTCCATCAAGATCGACACCAAGATCAGTTCCCAGGTCGCGACGACGCACGTCGAACAGGTGTTTCGCAACAACACCCAGTTCACGCTCGAAGGCACTTATTTCTTTCCGATTCCCGAGACCGCTTCGATTGTTGAGTTTGCGCTTTGGGAAGGAGACAAGCGGCTGGTTGGCGAAGTGAGAACGCGCGAAGAAGCGCGGCGCATCTATGACGAGATCGTGCGGCGCCAGCGCGATCCGGGTTTGCTCGAATATGCCGGCAAGGATCTGTTTCAGGCGAGCATCTTTCCCATTCCACCAAATTCGGACAAGAAGCTGGAGATCACTTACACGCAGGTAGCACGTGCTGAAGGAGGAACTGTTTCGTATCGCTATCCTCTCGGAACCGGTCGCCAGATGGTGGAGATCGGTTCTGTTTCCGGCCGAGTGGAAGTTGAGAGCCGCGAACCGTTGCGCAACGTCTATTCGCCGACGCACAACATCGACGTGAAGCGGGCCAATGATCGACGTTCAGTGGTGTCGTTTGAAAGTGCGAACGCAAAGGAAGCGCAGGACTTTCAACTCTTCTACACAATTTCCAAAGAAGACTTTGGTCTGACGTTGTTGACGCATCGCGAACCAGGCAGAGACGGTTACTTCCTGCTGATGATCTCGCCAAAAGAGGATTGGTCGGATCAGGAGTACTCGGCGAAGGACGTCGTTTTCGTAGTCGACACGTCGGGCTCGATGGCCGAGGAAGGCAAGATGGAGAAGGCGCGCTCTGCGTTGCTCTACGGCGTGCGCATTTTGCGGCCGCAGGATCGCTTCAACGTGATTTCATTTGCGGGTGAAGAACGTTTGATGGAAACGGGATTGATCGCCGCCGACGACAAAGGCCGTGCGCGTGGTGAATCGTTTGTCAAAAATCTGAAACCGGTCGGTGGGACGAACATCAACGGATCGCTGCTGGCGTCGTTGGCCCAGTTCAATGACGACAATCGCGAGCGTCCGAAGATCATCGTGTTCATGACTGATGGTTTGCCGACGGTCGGAACAACCAACGTTGCACAAATCGTCGACAACGTGCGCAAAGCGGGCAAGCCCAGCGTGCGGCTGTTTACGTTTGGCGTTGGTTACGACGTCAACACGGCGTTACTCGACAAGCTGGCGGCGGAAAACGGCGGTGTGGCTGATTACGTCGAGCCGAAGGAGGATCTCGAAGTAAAGGTTGGGAACTTCTTCTCGAAAGTGAACTATCCCGTGTTGACGAATCTCAAGCTCGACATGGGTGGAGCGCAAACTGACCTCGTGTATCCGCGTGGCATTCCCGATCTATTTCGTGGCTCGCAAGTGACCTTGATTGGACGTTACACCGGCGATGCGAATCTTGAATCAGTGCGGCTCACGTTGAGTGGTCAGTCAGGTGGCTCAGCTCGTACCTATCACTACGACAACCTTGCTTTTCCACGGCGCAATGAGAACAACGACTACTTGCCGCGTTTGTGGGCTACACGCCGCGTGGGTTGGTTGATGGAACAGGTGCGCAGCAACGGCGAGCAGAAGGAACTGCGCGACGAGATTGTCGATCTGGGAACGCGTTATGGAATCGTTACGCCTTACACGTCCTACCTGGCGACTGACGGTTCGGAGGTGAGCCGGACGGGTCTGTTTACAACCCAGCCGCAGGTAACGAGGTCTAATCTTGGTTATCTCGGTGGCCGCCGTGCCGCTCCGAAGAACTCGGTTGGGGTGACAGGCGCGGCCGACTCGTCGGCCGCACCTTCGGGCTCCCCGCCGCCCAACGCAGCTCCCGTGATCAGTCTCAGTACCGGAATGGAGGCAGTGACGGAAAGCAAGCGTGCGCGCGAGCAGCAGGACGCCGCCAAGCTGAAAGAGGAAACGCGATCCGATGCCGTGAAGCGCGTGGGCGGCAAGACGTTCTATCTAATCGACGGCGTATGGACCGACTCGGAGTTCAAGGCGGAGACCAAGCTGCCCGAAACTGCGTTGACCTTCGGCAGCGACGCGTACTTCGCCTTGCTGAAGCAGCAACCGAAACTGGCGAGTTTCTTCTCGCTCGGCGAACGCGTAGTGGTCGTCTTTGAAGGCCGCGTTTACCGCGTTTCCGGATCTGCCTGATCGGCGCAATTTGTGGTAAGGTACAAAACCACAAAATGAGCAGCCGAGCCCCAAGATACGTTGTTTTTTTCGCTGCGGTGTGTGTCCTGTTCACGATTGCGGGGTCCGCTAAAGCTCAAATAAGCTGGACCCCGATCAAACTCAATACGGGCGGGAACGATCTCAACACCGTCTACTTCGTCGACAGCAAACGCGGCTGGGTTGGCGGCGATAACGGATTCCTGAGCCGCACGGAAGACGGCGGCCAATCCTGGGTGCGCCAAACCGTCAGCACGACCGCCGCCATCAACGACATCTACTTCCGCGACAAAGAAGCGGGTTTCTTTCTCGCCGGCAATTCCATCTTCATCACACGCGACAACGGTGCAACGTGGAGACAGTCGAAAATCTTCTCGCCCGCAGAATTCGACGGCGCGGACATCGAGCTATACAGCGTGCGTTTCTCGAGCAAGAAAAAGGGCTGGGTCGTCGGTTCAGTCAGCAAAGGCGATCGCGTCGTCGACAGCATTTTGGTTTACACGGACGACGGCGGTGATACGTGGCGGCGCCAGCGCGCGCCGAGCCGGCTCGAACTGATCCACATCGATTTTGTGAGCGACAAACGCGGCTGGATCGTGGGCGATGGCGGGACGATTCTTTTCACCCGCGACGGCGGACAGAGTTGGACGCAACAAAATGCCAACGTGAACGGCACGCTCTATCACGTCGACTTTCGCGACGATGATAAGGGTTGGGTGGTCGGCGAGCGCGGCGTGTTGTTGCGTACGACCGACGGCGGAGAGACGTGGGTGGCGGCGCACACGAATGCAAAGGTGACGTTGCTGAGCGTACAGTTTGTAAACGACGACGATGGTTGGGCGATTGGCCGTGGCGGCACGATCCTGCGCACGAACGATCAGGGACGAACCTGGACGACGCAGGAATCGACAACGAAGCAAAACCTTTACTCGCTGCATTTCAACAAGAAGATCGGCTGGACGGTCGGCGGCCAAGGCATCATCCTGCGCTACGAGCGCGACTGAGAACCGCAGGTAAAACAAAACGCCCGGCATGGCCGACATACCGGGCGTAAATCACAGGAGGAACCGAGTGTTATGGTCGTCGCTATCCTTGCGGCGATCCGTTTAACCTCGGGCCTATGATGTAAAGTCACTAATCACGGGTTGCCTTTACTCGTCTTTGCTCCCGGTGAAGGGAAGCGAAGGCGAGTTTTGTAGTTTCAGCGTGCCTTCCGCCTGGTCACCGTGGAAACGTGCGGACACTTCAGCCTCTACCGAGTGCCCGTCCATTTCCAAAAACGCGGTCTTGTGAAACGAATTATCGTTGATATCCACGACGCCTAAATCTGCATTCCCCATTTCTGAGAGAATCTTCGCAACGAACCCGTCGCCTTCGCGCGTGAGCGTGAGTGTGGCGGGAATGTTTTGGCCAAGCGGCGTCTCGACTTCGATCGACCACGAGCCCGCAATGTCGCTGCTCGCAGGCGCGTCCAAAGATTTTCGCTTGCCGCTCGTGTTGTAGATCTCGATGTCGCCGACGTACGGCTTGATTTGATCGACTACCTTCGCGCCGTCGCCCACGATAATCACCGCTGCTTCGTCTGGTTTGACGTACTTGCTCGCGACTCTTTGAATATCCGCGACAGTTACTGCCTGCAGGCGCTCGCGATAGTGCTCCAGGTAGTTGTCCGGCAGATTCAACATCTTGATCTGCACGAGCTGATCCGTGAGTCCTTCCTGCGTCTCGAGCCGGATCGGAAACACGCCGGTCAAATATGATTTCGCATCGCTGATTTCCTTGTCGGAAACCAGGTCGGTGCGGATGCGATTCAACTCGTAGAAAAACTCTTTCAGCGAATCGCCGGTGACGGGCGTGCGCACTTCAGCGGTCGCGCGAAACGTACCGGCAGTGCGGCGCGAGTCGAGATTTGTGTAAGCGCCGTAGGTGTAGCCTTTGTCCTCGCGCAAGTTCATAAACAGCCGCGAAGAAGCGTTAGCGCCGAGCACGGTGTGCATTAGCAACATGGGAAAGTAATCCGTACTGGTGCGCAAGATGCCGCTGTTGGCGATGACGATGTTGGACTGCGCCGAGCCGCGCCGATCGACAAGATAGGCGGTACGCTTGGCTCGCACCGGCGGCGCGGGAAAGTTAGTTACCAGATCTGCGCCGCGTTCCCATGTTGAAAACAGCGATTCAAGCCGCTGCACGATCTCTTCGTGCTTAACGTCGCCGACTACGATGAACACCGCACTGTTCGGCACAAACTTCTCGCGGTGAAACCTGACGAACTCGTCGCGCGATGAACGATCGATCGATTCCGGTGTGGGCGCCACGACCGAGTACGGGTGCTGGCCAAACATCACGCGCGAGACCATCTCACTCGCCAAAAACGACGGCTGCGCACGTTGTTGCCGCAAACTCTCCTTCGTATTTTGCTTCGCGAGCTCGACTTCGTTTTCAGGAAACGACGGCTGCAATACGATCTCGGCTATCAAATCGAGAATTTCATCGTTGAAAGTGTTGAGTGCGGAAGCGCCGACGATCGTGTAATCGGAATTTGCGCCGGCCGAAAGACTCGCGCCCATGCGCGCGACCTCGTCAGCAAGCTCGCGGCTCGTTTTGGATTCGGTTCCTTCCGGCAGTAGTCCGGCAAGCAGATCGGTAAGACCCGGCGACTCTGGCGGATCGAAAGCGCCACCGACGCGAAACGCCAGCCGGTAACTGATCAACGGCAAACGGCTGTCTTCGACAACGACAATCGTGAGCCCATTGGACAGCACGGTCTCATGTGCCGCGGGAATGGTGATTGGTCTTGGTGGTAGCGGCGCGGGCGCCTGGCTACGAAAGATTTCTGGTTGACTCATATAGGCTGCGTCTCTCGTTTTGAGTTCAAGCTTTAGCTTGCTTCGGCGGCAACCTAAAGGTTGAACTCAAAACTAAAACCTTTACACGTGAACTGGTCCTGATTCCGTTGGCGGCTGTACGTCCGCGGGGTCCTTTGGTTGTTCCGGAGTTGTCGCCGGTTTCAAAGGAGAAGCGTCGGCATGCATCGGCGGCTCGGCCGCCGGCACTCCCGGAACCTGCGACGCCGGCGATGCTGGTTGATGTGCATCCGCAGGCGGCTGCGGTGAAGCGGCTGTTGCTTCTTCAGTCTCCGCTGCTGCCGGGACCGGCAAGATGTCCAGCACGACACGGTTCGGACTATCGAGGTACTTCGCGGCTGCCTGTTTGATGTCGTCGGCCGTTACGTTTAGAAAATGGTCCAACTCGGAATCAACCAGCCGCGGATTCGAATCGTAAAGCGCAAACTCCGCGAGCCGTTGCGCGCGATACATTGTCGACTGGCGGCCACGCACGGCGTCGTTGCACAGCGAGTTGCGCAGTTTCTCCATTTCAGCCAGGGTTGGACCATCGGTCGCGATGCGCTTGATCTCGTCGAAGATCTGACGGCGAATCGTGTCCACTTCCTCACCCGGTTTCGGCAACGCGAAGATGTAGAGCGCCGATGGGCCACGGCGTTCATCAACGCCGCCTTCGATCGACACGACCGATTCATCGCCCTTCACGAGCTTCTGATAGAGCCGCGAACTGTCGCCTTCAAACAGCAGGGAACCCGCCAGCGATATCGCGTAGAAATCCGGTGTACGTCTCGCTGGAATCTTCCAGCCGAGAACAAATGCCGGCGCGGGCGCGAGCGGGTCGTGAAACGTCTCATCTGATATTGCGACGTTCTCAATTTCCGAAACGTCGACCGGAGGCGGTAATGGTTGCGACGGAATGTTGCCGAAGTATTTGTCGGCCAGTGCGCGTGCTTCGTCATAGTCGAAGTCGCCGACGACTGACAGCACAGCATTGTTTGGTGCGTAATAAATCCGGAAAAACTCGCGTACGTCGTCGATTGTCGCGGCGTCGAGATCTTCCATCGAACCGATTGTCGAGTGCGCGTTTGCCGGATTGTTGAAGATCAACTCGTTCATGCGCAGAAAGGCAGTCACGTACGGTTGATTGTCGTAACGCAGCCGCTTTTCTTCCTGCACGGCATGGCGCTGGTTGTCGAGGTTTTCCTGCGTCACTTTCAGCGAGCGCATGCGATCGCTCTCGAGCCAGAAAGCCAGCGGCAGGTAGTTTGACGGCAGAGTCTCGAAATAATTGGTTCGCTCGGTTGAGGTGGTTCCGTTCATGGTGCCACCGGCGTTGAAGATGTATTGGAAGTGAGCCGCCTTGGGAACGTTCTCCGAACCCTGAAACATCATGTGTTCGAAGAGGTGTGCAAAGCCGGTGCGGCCTTCGCGTTCGTTGCGCGAGCCGACGTCGTAATACACGGCCACCGAGACGACAGGAATCGCACGGTCGGGACTCAAAACCACACGTAAACCATTGGCCAGCGTGAATTCTTCGATTGGTGTAGGTGGTAACTGAAACGTGTCTGCCACTAGTTTGTTTTCTCTACTCAGAAACAAAGACGTGCTTTACCGTTTGAGAGGACTGGTAAAGCACTGCTTTGGGGGGTGGTTAATTGGTTGTGCCCGAACTGCGGGCTCGTCTCATTCCGTGAGTTTCAAACCTTATTTTCGGCGATGAGGCCGCGGAGTTCTGCTCGCAGCCGTTCAATCTCGGCGAGTTTTTGTCTTACGCGTTCAAACAATGCCGATTGAGTCTTGATGCCTTCGTCGATTAGAAATCCTGCTGCTTCGGCGCGGCTGCGGAAAACGCCCGCCTGGACCAGCGCCTCCAATTTTTCCTGCGCTTCCGGCGAAATCTTCACCGCCACGACGTAATCGTCTTTCGCTGAGATCGCTTTTTCAATAGTTCTGCTGATGTCGCGGCCGATCGCGCTCAACGACTCCGGAATTCGCGACGCAATATCGCGCACTGAAGAGGCGGTGCGTCCCTGATCGTCGTGCGCGTCGCGGTCGTCGTCATCGCGCAGCATCAGGTCGTCGATGCGTTCCGGATTAGAGGGTTCTTCTTTGTGATACGGACTGCTCATTAGTAAAGACTCCTTTAGTAACTTCTGAATTCCACTGTCCGTCTTACGATTTGTCTCATGGGTAGGTTCATTCTACGGAGCGCCGGAAACAACCGTCAAGCAAGAGCACAGTGCAACTTGCACAGCCGGAGCGCGGGCGGCTCGCCCGCAGCTTCAGTCGCACAGTATGTTCCTTTGCGGGCGAGCCGCCCGCGCTCCGAGGCACAACCTTGCCCGGCTATTCGGCATCCGTTATAGTGCAACCCTGAACAGTTGTAGAGCAAAGAGGTTAGCTGTGAAAAGAATTTGGGCTCAACTCACACTCGTCCTGGTCATTTCTACCCTGGTCATTCCGGGGTTCGTTTTCGCACAACAAACTCAAACGCCGCCGGGTGGTACGTCCACCGGCGCGAGGCCTGGCAACGGTTTGCCCAGCCGCAGACCAGCGCGCGGCGTGAACGCCAAAACCGCCGAGGTCGAGCGCGATTTTGACGAAGCGCTCAAGGTGGTCCAGGAGCAATACGTCGACGGGCGCAAGCTGAACTACAACGACGTCTACAAGTCGTCGATCATCGGCATGCTGCGTTCGCTCGATCCACACTCCAACTATTACGACCGCGACGAGTTTGAAGAGCTGAAAACAGATCAGCGCTCCGAGTATTTCGGTATCGGCGCCTCTATTCAAAACTACCTCTACGGCGAACAGGTCGACACTTACATCACTGCGACATTCGACGGTTCTCCGGCTCAGCGAGCCGGTCTCCGCTACGGCGATCGCATTGTGGAAGTCGACGGCGTGAAGATGAGCGGTAAGGCATCCATCGAAGTCCGTGACAAGATTCGTGGACCGCGCGGATCGGTCGTCAAACTTACGCTCGAACGTGCCGCTGACAAACGGATCGAAAACGTAAGCATCTCTCGCGATGCTGTGCCGCAGCCTTCAATTCCTGATTCATACATGCTGAAACCCGGTGTCGGTTATGTCGACATGACGCGCGGTTTCAACTACACCACGACCGACGAGTTGCTCGATTCGTTGACCAAGCTTCACGCCAAAGGCATGACGTCGCTCGTGCTGGATCTCAGAAACAATCCGGGTGGTTTTCTCGATCAGGCGATTCACGTTGCGGAAGTGTTTTTACGCAACGGCCAGTTGATCCTGACGCAAAAGGGAAGAAACGGATTCCGCGATAACACTTATGAATCGCGAAACAGCTCGCCCGACATGACGCCGCTCGTGATTCTCATCAACGAGAACACTGCGTCGGCGTCGGAGATCGTCGCCGGCGCCATGCAGGACCACGACCGGGCAGTGATTGTCGGCCAAACGAGCTTTGGTAAAGGATTGGTGCAAAGCATCATTCCGCTCGAGTACGGCGCGGGATTGACGCTCACGTCAGCCAAATACTTCACGCCTTCGGGCCGCTTGATTCAACGCGATTACTCCAACGGCGGCTTTTACGACTACTACACGCACGGCGCTGGTGTCGGACGGCCAACGGAGCCGGCGAAACCGGCTGGTCCGGAGAGTAAGACAGATACCGGCCGCGCGGTTTATGGCGGTGGTGGAATCTCGCCGGATGAGAGCGTTGGACCACGAACCACCAATCTCGCGCAGCGTCGCCTGCTGAGCCCGATATTCTCCTTTTCACGTGACTTCGTGAATGGACGCATTCGCGGCTTTGAAACGAACCGGAGCGCGCGCATCGACTTCGAGCACGAACTTCAGCCGGGCGAGCTCAGAATCACCGACGCGATGTTCAAGGCCTTTCGCGACTATGTGACGAGCGATCCGAACTACAAGACTTCGGCGGCGGTTGTCGATCGTTACCGCCCATACGTCGAGATGGAACTTCGGTTTAACCTGGTCACGGGGGCGTACGGACGCGTCATGGGCGACCGCGTGTTCATCACGACGGACGACCCGCAGATTTCGAAAGCTGTCGACGTAGTGCCGAAGGCACGCGACCTCGCATCAGCAATCAGCCACAGATAAACACAGACGAACACGGACCGGTAAATTGAGGATTACGGTCCGTGTTTGTCTGTGTAAATCCGTGGCCCGTTTCAAGCGTAAAACAGAGTCTTGCCTCTAAAACCGCTCTGTGATACGTTCGCTTCCATGAAACGCACCAATCGACCTGCCAATGCACTGGTAAATACCGAAGAGTTGGGACGCGCGGTGCGCCGGAGGCGTGAAGAGCTCGGCCTCAGCCTCCGCGATGTGGCCGATAAAACCTCAGTTTCCGCTTCCACACTCTCACGCATAGAAAACGGTACTGGCAAACCCGACGCAGACAATATCGCGCGGCTCACGGCCTGGCTCGACGTTCCGATGGAACGAATTCTCAGCGGTCGCCCGTCGCAGGATGATGCGTCGCAACCGGTGGTCTATTTCCCACAGGAACCCGTGCCGGAGATTGTCGAAGCCCATCTTCGTGCCGATCGTAATCTCTCGCCGGAAACCGCGGCCGCGCTCTCCGAACTCTTTCGAGTCGCTTACGCGCAGCACCGCCAGCTCAGTCAAACTTTTGATAAGTCCGCGAAGAAGCGGCGTTGACCTTTCGTGTTACTCGGTCCTCTACCTCCAGGCGAGAAGTGGCGCAACTTCGAACTGAAAGCCATGGCCCTGCGTGAGTTTGCTCGCGTTAGACCTGAGGTTCCTCTCAATCCTTTCGATCTCGCGCAGTTTGCGAACCTCATGGTCGTCAAATTCGAACAACTGAAAGGTCTCAGCGAACACGCGCGCCAACACCTGCTTGGACCAGCATCGGAAGCCTGGTCCGGCGGCGCTTGCACCCTGCCCGACGGCATGAAACTGGTCATTCTCAATCCCAATCACGGCGCCGCCCGCACCAAAGCGACGTTGATGGAAGAGGTCTGTCACGTGTTCCTGGCCCATCAACCAAACCGCCTCTCGGTCGTGACCAAAGACGAGCGCGGCAAGGTGATGAATCGCGATTACCGGCAAACCGACGAGGAAGAAGCGTACGGCGTCGGCGCCGCAGCGCTCGTTCCTTACGCCACACTGAAAAGACTCCTGCTGCAAGGGAAGACTTCACGCGAAATTGGGGTACACTTTCGGGTTAGCCGCGAACTGGTTGAGTACCGGATGAAAGTTACTCACCTTTGGCGAGAGTTTAAGGATGTTGCGATAGAATAATTGGCCAGATGAGTGAAAGATTGAAAGAAGCAGTACCGGAGCTGAGCACCATCGACAAGCTGCGGATGCTGCACGATATTACGAAGAAGATCAGCCGGTCTTTGGATCTCCAGGAAGTCCTCAACCTGGTGATGGATACGCTCGACTCGTTAATCCCCTACGATGCCGCCGGTATTTTTGTCCTCCAGTGCCGCGATAAGGAACTGGTTCCCGAAGGTGAGGAGCCGTGCGAGTTCAAATCCGAAGCGGTGCGCGGCTACGACATCGACGAGCTCTCAGACTTGCACTTGAAGTTGGGCGAGGGATTTATCGGCAGTGTCGCGCTGAGCGCGACGCCGATCATTTCTCCTGACGTTCGCAACGATCCCGTCTACATCAACGCGCGCGATAAGACTCGTTCGGAGATGGTCGCGCCGATCATCTCAAACGACGAGGTTATTGGCGTCTTTGATCTTGAAAGCGATCAGTTCAACGCGTATTCCGAAGACGATCTCGATGTGTTGATGATGCTTGCGTCGCAAGTCGCGATCATCATTGAAAAGGTGATGCTGCACGAGCAGTTGATTGAGAAGAAACGGCTCGAGGGCCAGCTCGAAGTCGCACGCCAGGTGCAGTTGGCACTGTTGCCTGCACACGACCCCGAAATAGCCGGCTACGACATCAGCGCCTACAACTTTCCCACCGAAGAAGTCTCGGGCGATTACTACGACTGGGTAAGAATCTATGACGGCCAGCTTGCAATCGTCATTGCCGACGTTGCCGGCAAAGGTGTGCCTGCGGCGATTCTGATGGCGTTTCTGCGCGCGAGTTTGCGAGCGGCGTCGCACATTGGTTATGCCACGCACATCTCGATGGGAAAAGTGAACTACCTGTTATGGGAGTCGATTGAACGAAACCAGTTTGTGACAGCGTTCTACGGCATCCTCGACTCGGTGAAGGGTACGCTGGCGTACTCAAATGCCGGTCACAATCCCCCGTTGCTGATTAATTCCGCTGGTAAGTCGCGATTCATCGATAAAGGCGAGCAACCGCTCGGAATGTTTCGCGGGACGAGGTATCACGAGTATTACCTCGACTTTGAGCCCGGCGACGTGCTCGTGCTTTACACAGACGGTGCCACCGAAGCCTCGAGCCCGTCAGGCGAAGAGTTTGGGCGTGAACGGCTCGCGCAGGCAGTGAAAGATAATTACCACAAGCCCGCGCGCGAGATAATTGCGAGTTTGCAACTGGCGGTTTTGGAGTGGACCGTTAATGCAGGCGCGAACGACGACGTTACGTTCTTCATTATCAAAGCGCTCAAATAACAAACGCGGGAGCCGTGTTGACTCTCCCGCGTTGCTAATTCTGACTTGATTTGTGATTCTAGTGTGCGGTCAGCGAGCAGTGGGCGTGATCTCCGCCCGGTGCTAGTGGAGCACGATAATCGCCAAAGTGAAACTCAGCTTCGGCCTCCGACAAAGCATACACATCGAAGCCATACGCATCGAGATAGTCTGCCAAATCATCGGGGGAAAGAAGATATACGGCAGGCGAATAACCTGCTTCAACACGAATTTCCAGCAGGCGCTCGATTACTTCAAGTGGTGCAAAGCATGTAACAGGATCTCTGTACGTTGCCATGTTTCCCAGCGCCTTTCTTCTAAAATCAGAGCCGCGGTTCAAATATTTGCTCGCCCGCGTGCTCCCCTCGGTGAATAACCGTAACGACGACTTTGATGTACGGACGCCGAAAGTAGTTTGTTCACCCAACGCAATCTTTTGACGCGTGAGCATAGCGAAAAGTTCCTGAATCAAAATGAGTAGCCAACAGCCAAACGTAACCAGCCCGCCTCCGCCTCCGCCGCCACTAAATTTCATGGCTATTCTGCGGCAGATGCTCGCCGCGTCCGACAAAGTCAGCGACCTGATTTTCAGTCCCGGACGCCCGCCGCAAATCGAGCTTGCGGGAAAGCTGGTGCCGGTGCGTATCGCCGGTCTGGAAAAACTCACGCCGGCCCACACGGCGGGAATTTCAAAGTTGATCATCGGCAATCAACAAAGTGCAGTGGATAGTTTGGAAAAGAGCGGTTCGGCAGACTTGTCTTTTAGTGTTCCCGGCGATGCGCGTTTTCGTGTCAACATCTTCAAACAACGTGGCACACATGCGATCGTGATGCGCGTGATTCCGATGCGTCCGCCGCGTTTCAGCGACTTCAATCTTCCCGAACAACTGAAAGAGATCGTCGATATAAAGAACGGCATCGTGCTGGTCACCGGACCGACCGGCAGCGGCAAGAGCTCAACGCTCGCGGCGATCATCGACCTGATCAACGAGACGCATCACTACCATATCGTGACCATCGAGGATCCGATCGAGTTTCTCCACACGCACAAGAATTCCACTATCCACCAGCGTGAGCTCCACTCCGATACTCCGAGCTTTGCCGTCGCGCTGCGCGCTGCATTGCGCCAGGCACCAAAGGTGATTCTCGTGGGCGAGATGCGCGACCGCGAAACGATTGAAGTCGCTCTCGAAGCGGCCGAAACGGGCCATCTCGTGCTCTCGACGTTGCACACGATCGACGCTTCGAAAACCGTGGATCGCATCATCGGTGTGTTTCCGAAGAACGAAGAGAAAGTGATCCGCACGCGCATCGCGCAGTCGTTTCGCTTCATCATTTCCCAGCGTCTGATACCGCTCGGCGACGGCAAGGGCCGCATCGCAGCGATCGAGATCCTGAAAGCGACTATGCGCACGCGCGAGTACATCGAGAAAGGTGAATCGGAAGGGAAGTCGCTGATCGACGCGATGGAGCAGGGCGATCAGGACGGAATGCAGACGTTCGACACCGTCATCGAGCGATTCATCCGTGACGGTGTGGTGAGTATCGAAACCGCGATGCCGTATGCCACCAATCAAAACAACCTCTTACTAAAAATCTCCGACCTGGCCGGCGCCCCGCCGCCAATTCAACACGAGAAGCCGCGAGACGAGACCTCGATGCTCGATTTGATCGAGCCCTAGCATTTGATTGAGTTTTTGTAGTGGCCTATCATCGTCGGAATGATGTGGTGCCTAATCCTGTTGGCGGCGCTGCTCTTCCCAAGCATAGCTTCAGCCGTTAGCACAGCTTCAGCCGTTCAGTCCGGCGACGAGATTCGCATCGATGTTCCTGCGGACGCGCAGATCACGGTGCGAAACGATTTTGGCAACGTCTCGGTTGAGGTTTGGAACAACAGTTACGTAGCCGTCTCGGCCGCAATCGATGGCTCCGCGAAGTTCTCCCGCTCGCCGATAGTTATCGACAATCGCGGCAAACTGTTGTCGATCTCAGTGGTGCGCCGGCCAATCGATCCCGCTGTTGCGATTCATCTCAAGCTCAAGGTTCCTGTGAGTGCTAACGTCACCGGTAAATCGGCACAGGGCGAGATCCAGATCGATCGTACGCAACCCGTCAAACCATCGGAACAACCTTCTAAACCACCGGAACTGGTTGGACCAGGCAGTGAGAAATCTCCAGCCGGAACGCCCGCGAACGAACCTGACAACGCTGAGATCAGCGAAGGCGACGTCATTCGTGTCGACTCGCAACTCGTGACGCTCAACATCAGCGTGATCGATCGCAGCACGAATCGCGGACTGATGGGTTTGACCCAACCGGATTTCAAGTTATTTGAAGACGGTCAGGAACAGCGCATCGTGCAGTTTGAATCCGCGTCCGCGCCGTTTGATATGGTGCTGCTGATCGATCTTTCGGGCTCCACCCGCGAGGTCGTTAAGCTGATTCGCGCCGCCGCCTTGCGCTTCGTCGAAGCCGCGCGGCCTGCCGATCGAATCGCGGTGATCACGTTTGCCGGAGAACCCAAGATCATTTCCGAACTCACCGCGGATCGCGAACTGTTGCGCCAGCGAATCGAAACTATCGACACCGCGCGCGGCGATACGAAACTCTACGACGCGACAAACTTCGCGATGAGCGAAGTGCTGAAACAGTCGAAGAACTCGCGGCGCACGGCAATCGTGCTGATGAGCGACGGCCTAGATGGAACCATTCCCGGCATCAGCGGTCAGCAGGGTTCGCTGAAATACTCATACGCGGAGACGCTGCGCAACATTCAAGAGTTTGACGGTGTTCTCTACACGTTATGGCTCAACACTGAGTACGAAGCGATGAGCCCGCTTGATACCCAGCCCGAAGCCTTCGACATGGGACACCATCGAATGAAAGAGATGGCCGAAGCCGGCGGCGGGATCTTTTATCCGGTCGAGCGTCTGACAGATCTCGCCGGAGCCTACGAACAGGTGGTCGCGGACCTCGGAACGGTATATAGTCTCGCTTACAAACCCGCAAACAGCGCGCGTGACGGACACTGGCGCGCAATACGAATCGGAGTTAATCGGCCAAATGCCGTGCCCCGCGGCAAGCGTGGCTACTATGCGAACTAGCCTCCTGACAGTTCTTGCCTTAACCACCACCCTTCTTCTATTTGTGTTTGTCTGTGATGTTCGTGGTCAGGAAACTGTCGAAACAATTCGCATCGATTCAGACCTGGTCGATTTGAAAGTCAGTGTGCTTGGTGTCGGACCGAACACGGCCACGCCGCTGCTCGATCAGAAAGACTTTCGCGTGCTCGAAGACGGTGTGCCGCAGGAGATTTCGTTCTTCGCTGCGGCCGATGCTCCGTTTGACCTCGTGCTGCTGCTCGATCTTTCCGGCTCAAACTCCAAGAACCTGAAGATGATTCGCAACTCGGCGAAACGCTTTGTCGACGCCGCCCGCGACGTCGATCGCATCGCGCTCGTGACCTTCACCGATCGGCCCGCGCTCTATTCGTCGTTCACTCTCGATCGCCGCAAGTTGAAAAAGAGCATCGACGACATGGACGAAGCGATCGGCGGCACGAATTTTTGGGACTCACTCGATTACGTACTGCGGGACCTGATCGGAAACGGCGGCGGCTTGCGGCGCAGTGCAGTCGTTGTGATGACGGACGGAGTCGACAATGCGCTGCCTGATGTGCCCGGGCCGGGATCGCGTACGCCATTTGAAAAGTTGCTCGAGAGCATTCGCCTGTCGGAGGGCATCATCTTCCCGATCTATCTTGATACGGAAGAAGAGAACGTGAAGCGTTATCACGTGCCGCGTGCTGCTTACGCGCAGGCCCGCGAGCAGTTGGGCCAACTCGCTTCGCTTTGCGGAACGACGCTGTATCGCGCCGCGAAGCTAAAAGATCTCGACGCGGTCTACGCGCAGGTCGTGCGCGATCTCAGCACCGTCTACAGCATCGGCTACCGTCCGTCGAATAAAACGCTCGACGGCAAGTGGCGATCGGTCGAGGTTCAATTGAACAGCCGTCCCGATCTTTTCGCCAGAACGAAACGCGGCTATCACGCCAAACTCATCGAACCCAGCCAGTAACTCCTATCAATCTTCTTGTGCTCTTTGTGCATCTTTGTGGCTGAAAAGCTTGTAAATACCTCGCGTCGGACTATAATGCTCGCGAGATAAAACCGGCCGACCCCCTAAAACAGTCTCAATTCGGAGGATCTTTCCCGTGAGAAAATGTTTCTACCTCCCGCCGCTCTCCATTCTCTCAGTCGCACTCATACTCTGTTGTTCGATTGTGAGCTTTGCTCAAAACCGCGAAAAGTTCGTTATTTCGGCCAAAGCAGGCGGAATTAATGCCATCACCGGCAGCGCGACAGTGAGCTCTCGCGGCGACTCAGGCTGGGATCAGCTAATGATCACGGACGATCTGAACTCCGGCGACCGCGTTCGCACCGCGTACGACGGCAGGGTCGAAATCCTTCTCAATCCGGGATCCTATCTGCGTCTTGGAGGTAACTCCGAAGTCGAACTCCTCGACAACTCGCTGGCAAATCTCGAAGTTCGCCTTTTGCGCGGCACAGCCATCGTTGAAGCCACCGGCGCTGACGGCCTCGAACTGAACATCGGCATCAGCACGCCGCACACACGTCTGGCGATCGTTCGGCAGGGACTCTACCGCTTGAACGTGGTGCCGGAAGACGCGACCGAGCTGATCGTTCGCAAAGGCCGCGTGATTCTGAGCGATTCCCACACGAAGGTTAAAGGCGGCAATAAGGTCGTTTTCAGCGCCACCAACGTTTCGGTCGCCAAATTGAGCAAGGAAGAGAAGAAAGTTCAGGAGCGGGAGGCCGTCGAGGTTTGGAGCAAAGACCGCGGCAAGACGCTGGCAAAGGCAAACAGCCGCATTACCGATCGGATGCTCACCTCCGCGCTGACTTCCTACAACAGTTTCAGCTATCAATGGCCTAATCGCAGCGTGGGTGTGTGGTTCTTCAACAGCCGGCTCGGTTGCTACACATTCGTGCCGTTCTTTTACGGCTTTGGTTCGCCATACGGTCCTTCTTACGGCACGTCGATTTATTACCCACCGGCCTATACCGGCTCGACCTATAACCCGCCCGCGAATGGCTCGAATAACGGCGGCGGACAGCCCTATCCCAATGGTGGCGGCAGCACATCCGGTGGCGGCGGCCGGCCAGCAGCACCGAATCCGCCTTCAAGTGGCGGTTTTGGCAACGGTGGTAGTGGCGGAGGTTTTGGCGGCAGGGAACCGCGAATGGTCAATCCAGACACCGGCAATCCCATGCCGCGCAAGAACCTGGAGAAGATGCCCGGCCAACCGTAATCGGCCACAGACGAACACGGACTAACACGGAGGAGCAAAGCTGAGTTTGTAGTCCGGTCCCGTGTTAGTCGGTGTTCGTCTGTGGCGCTAACGCCGGCTTTCCTTCAGCAGTTCGTCCAACTCTTCATTGATGAGCGACTTGATCTCCGGCTGTTTCAGTCCGGCGAGGATCAACTGCGTCAACGCTGTCCTCAACTGCGCCCGCAGGCGATCGTCCGGCTTGTCTTTGAGAGTTTGAGATATGACCACGGCGCCCGAACCGTGGCGCACGCGGATCAGTCCTTCGTTTTGCAGCCTTCGATAAGCAAAAGCCACAGTATTCAGGTTCACGCCGAGGTCCGACGCCACCTGCCGCACGGGCGGCAGAAGCGTTCCCTCGGCGAGCTCACCCCGCGCAATCAGAGTCTTTATTTCATCAACTAGCTGCTGATACAGCGGCCGCGCATCGCGTTCGTCTACGGTAACGTACATATTGTCTGTTGCATGTATACAATAGACAATCCCTCGTGTCTAGTTGCATGCTCACTTTTCAAACGCGATGTTATCCACTACCACCGTCCCTGACTCCATGCGGCATTTATCGCAGAACACTCCGATAGTCACAGAGGTTAGTTTCATCAATATATCGCGCTTGAAATCAAGTACGGTGGCCCATTCAGGCTGGCGAAATGAATCCAGCTTGAACTTGTAGGTATTGAATCCCGGAGAGAGGCGAAACGTCATTTGCGGATAACCCGATTCAAGGCTGGCGCCTTGACCTCGTGATATTAGTTCAACTCGAACTGACTGTGGGCCCTTGCCGAAGATGCGCATGGTGATGAACTTATATCCACTGATATCGTCTGCCACCAGCTTGCCATCCTTCTCAGGCTGACCAAAGACCTCCAGGCTCACACCAGCCCACTCGTTCGGCATGCGCATCTCGTACTCAAATGCCGCCGCCATGTCCTGATCGGTTACTCGTGCCGGAGCCGGGCTCGGTGGTTCAGCATTTTCGAGGCCCCGCATTTTCGGCGCAGCACCCATGTTTTGTGCCCAGCGATTTAGTTGAGTGCGACCACCCCGTGAACTCACTAAGCGGCCATTCTCGAGCTTTTCGAAGTCTGCATATACCAACTTCTCGGCGCTGGACTTCGAACTGTCTCCGTTTTGACCTGGGACGATGTTGCTAACACACATCAGAACTACCACTAAACCAAAATGCACGCGTGACCATTTCCTCATAGGCCCACTCCCATTACGGATTTTGAGTAGCGCTATAGCATACGTTCTCTGTCAAGGCCTAGGCTTCTGGCTTGAGGATGTGGGCGAGTGAAAGGGCGGTTTGGGCGATTGAGCTTAGGTCGGGGAAAGCGGAGACAGTGTCGCCGACCACAAAAAGGTTCGGGAGTACGGTCTGAGGGAGAGGAATCTTAGAAGATTGCAGACCGGAATCGAGACCCGATGCGAGTCCCGACGTGAGACCCATCACCCTGCCGAGCTTGCGACGGGTTTGGTCGTAGAAGGTGCGGGGATTGGCGGTCTCGATGATTTCTATGTCCGAGCCAAGCTCCGGAAGGGCGGCGTGGAGCTTGGTCCAGAAACGCTCCAACGCGGCTTGATCGGATTCTTCGAAATCCTCTTCGCTCGCATGATAAGTGAACCACTCATTCACATCTGTGGTTGACTTCAAAGTCACGGTGCGTCCATGAACAGCAAGCGTGATCTCTGAAAACCAATCGTCGTCGGCGTCGCTGGGCGTTGTGGCCACGAGCATTCGTTCGCCCGGTAGCCGCCGGACTGCCGGTTCCTCGATCGTGGCGTAGACAACGTAAGCACCGGTGCTTTCCAGTAAGTTGAGCTGCTTCTTGATCTCTGACGGTGTGCGGTTTAGCCCGACGAGTTTTCCGTATGTGTCCCAGATCGTCAGGTTACTAACGATGGCCCTCCTGGCGGTGACTCGCTCGCCACTCAACAGATCCACTCCGATCGCTGCACCGGATTCATCGTAAGCCAGCCTGAGCACCGGAGTGTCGAGCCGTACGCTACCGCCGCTTCGCTTGATCGATTCAACCAAACGCTCCGCGAGCGTAGCTACTCCACCGTCGATTGCGTAAAGCGGTTCGCGTAGTCTTGACGTGGACAAAGTTGCGCGGAGTTGTGAATCTACAAATGATTGGAACCGCAGTGATGTGGCGCTCAGAACTTCCAAAGCAGGCTTTCGGTAGAACTCGATCGCCCGATCGGCGCACTCCGGAAACGCCGCCGCTAGCTCATCAAAAAAACTCTCGTCGCGAAATAACTTAACGTCGGTCCCATCCGTGAGCCGCACCACATACGGTTGCGCAACCAGCGAAGTCCGCGGAACCTCCACCGGTAGTTCCGCGAAAATCCGGTCATAAATCTCACCCTTGCCAAAGGACGTGTAAACGCCCATCCCCGGCTCGAACTCAAACCCCGAAAACTCAACCCGCCCAACACAACCACCAACTTGCGACTGCCGCTCCAGCACACACGTACCAAGCCCGCGCGCCGAGAGCAGTGCGGCCACCGTCAGGCCACCAATGCCGCCTCCCACTACGACTACGTCATAGCCCGCGGCCATAGCCGATTAATTCGAGCCCCAGCCGACGAACGGCGAAAGCGCGATAACTATTGATTGGATACCGTTAAAGACGAGATGAATGATGAACGAAGGAAGTACCTTACCCGTGTAAGCGCGTACCAGCGTCAAGGTGATACTCAGAAGCGTAATCACCGCGACCACTGCGATGTTGTTCTGGTATTGGAAAACGTGAATACCGGCGAATAAAAGCGAAACGACTACGATCGCGATGACCGTGCCGAGCGTGCGCTCAATTGCGGAATAAAGCACGCCACGGTAGATCAGTTCTTCGACCAACGGCGCGGTAACGACCGCCACAAACGCAGTCGCCAAACGAGCCGGTATCGAGCTTTCTACAAGCAGGTCCATCTGCGTCTTACTGCCGCCCCAGAAGTACGTTGCGGCGACGCCGCACAACAACAAGGCTACCGCCAGCCCCGTACACGCCAGCACGACCGCAACCGGCCGGAAATTTTCCGGCCACTCGAAACCGATCGTTTTCCAGAACGGACGTTTTCTTCCCTCTGTGACAAGGAGCCAGATCAAACCGAACGTGAGCAGATGCGTCGGCCCCACGGCAATGATTGAAAGAAAAGCGATGATCTTGTCAGTCACCAGGGCCTGCACGTCAGGCGGACCGGAGGTTGCCCAGATATAAATGAAATACGGCAGGGTGAAGATCAGTTGCACCACGACCAGCAGGATGATGCTGGCGATCCATAACAGGAAAGCTTTGCCCAGGTTGGACCAGTCGTACCACCGGTCCACGGTTGGCGCCGGGGCGATGGGTTGAATCGTATTTTCAACCTGCTGCTCCGGTAGATCTGCAGGCTCGGTGGGCAGAGGTGTCTGTTGGGTTGAAGGCTCGTTTGTGATCACCGAGCGAGTTTACCACGGAGACATGGATGATTCTTAAACGGCAGGATAGTCGGTCTCGAACAATGGGGCGCCGATTCTGGGCGCCGCGAGCATGAGACCGATGATCGTTTTGGCGTCCTGGATCTCGCCGCTCGTGATCATCTCCAGCGCTTCTGAGATCGGTAGCCGTACGACCTCGATGATTTCATCCTCTTCGAGACGTTGTTTTCCCTGCACGAGCTCGGTCGCCAGGTAGACCCACATCTTCTCTTCGCAAAAGCCGGGCGAGACGAAAAACTCCGTCAGCTTTTCCATGCGTCCGGCGGTGACGCCGAGCTCTTCCTGAAGTTCGCGTTCGGCGCCGTGCTCCGGGCGTTCGCCATCGGCGAGAGTTCCCGCGGGAAATTCCAGCAGGTAACGCACTGTCGGGTGACGATATTGCCTGACGAGCGCGACCGTGCCGTCGTCAAACACGGGGACGATCACGGCACTCCCGCCGTGATGGACCACTTCGCGTTGATACGTGAGCTCACCTTCGCGCACGGTGTCTACGGTCACGCTGAACACACGGCCGGCGAAAACTTTCTGGCTGCTGATCGTCTTTGGGAGTTCGTGGTGTGGCGTTGTCATCCTGTTTCTTCCACTAGTTTCAGAATCATGGGGCGTGTCTCGCCGATTAAATAGAGCGATCCGGCAACACAGATCAAACCATCTTTTGGTGTTTGAGCGATAGCCGTGCGCACGGCTTCGGCACTGGAGGAAGTTTTGATCACGGTTCCGTGCGCGAGTAGCGCGAGTGTCTCGACAGAAGCGGACCGGGGATTGTCGATCGGCGTCAGTATCAGCAGGTCGGCAATAGGAAAAAGGATTTCAGCAATCCGATCGAGTTTTTTGTCGCGCATTGCGCCGAAGATGATTGTCAGAGGGTGGTTTAACTCGTCGAGATAATCGCGCAACGCCTTGGCTCCGGCGGGATTGTGTGCGCCGTCGAGCAGAAAAGGACCAATCGATTCGAGACGGCCTGGGTGTTGTGTGGTTTTCAAACCACGGATAATAGCGTCTCGTGAAATGCCCAGTGCCTCAGCTATACGGATTGCAACGGATGCGTTTTGAATCTGGTGCGCCCCACGCAAACTCAATCTGAATTTTCTAGAAAAATCCCTTCCCGGTTCGAGTGATGGTTGGACGCCAACCTCTTCACAGCGTTTCAACAACACCTCGAGCGCTTCCGGCTCCTGCTTTCCAATCACAGCCGTCACGCCAGGACGGATCGCAGCCGCCTTCTCACTCGCGATGCTCGTGAGTGTATCGCCGAGGTACTCTTCGTGGTCCATCGCGATCTGGGTAATGCCGACGATAGTCGCACCGGCCGCCGTGGTGGAGTCGAGACGTCCACCGAGGCCGGTTTCGAGAATCGCCACCTCAACACCAGCTTCACGAAACGCAACCAGCGCAATCGCGGTAACGTGCTCGAAAAACGTCGGCAGCGCTTCGATCTCCCGGCGTTCGAGTAGATCTTCCGCCACTGCGCGAACGGTAGTCGCGTGACGCGCAAAGTCCTCCTGCGATATATCGGAGCCGGAAATGCGAATGCGTTCAGTGATCGAGACAAGGTGCGGGGAAGTGTAGAGCCCGGTCTTGATTCCCGCGGCGTGGCAGATCGAATCAAGCATCGTCGCTGTCGAACCTTTGCCGTTCGTGCCGGCGATCTGTACGACCGTGAATGAGCGTTCGGGATTGTCGAGAGCTTCGAGGAGGAGTTCGGTGTTTCTGAGGCCCAGCTTGATTGCTAACGTCTCATGCCCGAGACCAAGGAGATACGTAACCGCTTCGTCAAACTGCATCCACGAAATCCGTGGCTAACTTCTTGAGGCCGCGCGCCGTCGGGCGCGTTCGATGTCCGACTCGCCGTGAATCTCAGGATTCATCATGAAGTTCAACAGCTTGATGATCTGAGCGCGCAACTCGCGCCGGTCGACAATCTCGTCAACCATCCCGTGGTCGAGCAGGAACTCGGACCGTTGAAAATCTTTCGGAAGTTTTTGCCGGATGGTCTGCTCGATGACGCGTGGACCGGCAAATCCAATCAATGCCTTCGGCTCCGCGAGGATCACGTCGCCAAGCATCGCGAAACTCGCGGTTACGCCACCGGTTGTCGGATCGGTCAACACGGAGATAAACGGCAGACGCGCTTCATCCAAAGCCGCGAGGGCCGCGGAGATCTTCGCCATCTGCATCAACGACAGCGTTCCTTCCTGCATACGCGCGCCGCCGGATGCAGAGAAGATCACCACCGCGCTGTGCTCGCGCATCGCGCGTTCGATCAGCCGCGTGACTTTCTCGCCCACAGCCGAACCCATCGAACCGCCGATGAACGACATGTCCATCGCGCTGCACAGAACCGGATGATCGCCGACCGTGCCGCGCCCGTTAATTACCGCTTCCGGTAGACCCGTTGAGTCCTTCGCCTGTTTGATACGTTGCGAATATGGCTTGCTGTCGACAAACTCGAGCGGATCGATCGAAGTCACTTCGGAGTCGAGCTCTTCGTACTTGCCTTCATCAAACAACAGCGACAACCGCTCGCGGGCGCCGATGCGAAAATGGTGGCTACAGTGCTTGCAGACCTGGAAATTGTCGTCCAGTTCGCCTTTGAAGAGGTGCGCTTCGCAGCCGTCGCATTTGACGAAGACGTTTTCAGTCTTCACCACCCGCTCTTCCGGCGGAACAGCCTCGATGCGCATATTTTTCTTATTGAACCAAGCCATAGGAATGGCGGGAAGGTTAGCAGAAGCCACAAAGAAGCACAAAAGGCACAAACGAGTTCACAAGCTTTTTCTTATGCTTCTTGTGCCTTTATTGGGGCTTAAAACTCGATTCCTTGCTGAGCGCGAATTCCGGCGGTAAACGGGTGCTTTATTTCAGTCATTTCTGTGACGAGATCCGCGGCTTCGATTAACTCCGGTGGGGCGTCCCGGCCCGTCACGATAATGTGCAATGCCGGTTGCGCCGCACGAATCGCACGAAACTCAGCGACCACTTCCTCAACCGGTAACATCTTGTAACTCAACACGTAAACCAGTTCGTCAAACACCAGCATGTCGTAATCGCCGGAGCGCAGTTTCTCCACACACAAGGCCCAGGTGTCGCGAGCCGTCTTGATGTCTTGTTCAGGATTTTTGGTGTCCCAGGTGAAGCCGTCGCCCATGGTGTGGACTTCGATGCCGAGCTTTTCCGCGGACTCGTGCTCGCCGTAGCGATCGTTGCGCGACTTCATGAACTGAATCATGCAGCAGTTCAAACCGCGTCCGGCGGCGCGCATCATCAGGCCCAGCGCGCAGGTGGTTTTGCCTTTACCGTTTCCGGTGTGGACCATGAGGAGCCCACGGGTGTTCTCCTGATAATCCTGGCGCCGCCACTTGTACTTCTTCTCTTTTTGCACCGCTACGCTATAGCACCGCCGCTTACACTACAGATTCCCGGAGCGCGTCTTCAGTGATGTCGTTCAAGCCGTTGGCGCGCTTAACCGCTTCCTGCAACAGGCCGACAATCACCGTCTCAGCTTCTTCCCAGCTTCCGCGCAACGTGCAACCCGCGGCATTGCGATGGCCGCCGCCGCCAAACTTCTCCGCGACCTTCGCGACGTTTACGTCGCCTTTCGAGCGAAGACTCGTGCGATACACGCCAGGCTCGCATTCCTTCAGCATCGCCACCGCTTCGACTTCGCCGACCGTCAACGGATAGTTAACAAACCCGTCCGCGTCTTCGTCCGAAGCGTGGGCGTGCTGTTGCATTTCGAGCGACTGCCGCATGCAGGCGACGCGTCCGCTCTCGTCGCGTTTGGCCGTCGAAAGCACCGCGCCCATCAACTCGATCCGGCTCCACGGATAACTCGCAAACACTGCTTCCGCAGTTTTCGCCGGCTTCACGCCGATGCGCACCAGCTCGGACGCGACTTTGAACGTGCGCTCGGTCGTGTTCGAGTAGTGAAACGATCCGGTGTCGGTGATCAGCGCCGTGTAAACACAGTCAGCGATCTCTTTCGTCACGCGCACGCCGGTGGCTTTGCACAAGTTGTAGATCATTTCGCCAACCGCGGACGCGGTGGAGTCGATCCAGTTGATGCTGCCGAAGAGTGCCGTCGTCGAGTGGTGATCGATATTGACGACAAACTGTTTCTCGAGATCGATCAATCCGGGCCGCGTGATGTCGGAACACTCAATCACGAACACTGCGTGGTAACCGGGATCGACAGCAGGCGATACGCGAACGTCGTTTGCGCCGGGTAATTGCTGATAAGCGTGCGGCACAGGATCGCGCATAATAACTTCCACGTCTTTGTCCAGTGCACGCAGCAACCAATAAAGACCGAGCGACGATCCGAGGCTGTCACCATCCGGGCGAATATGTGAGGTGATCGCGAAACGACGTTTTGCCTCGATCAGCTCGACTACTTGACTAAGCATATCTTAGAACTATTCTTCGTCCTTTCCTTGGCGCTCCCATTGTTGTTCGATCTGCCCAAGCAATTGATCGACTCGCTCGCCCTGCTCTTCGACGCGATCGCGTACGAAATGCAGCTCAGGCGTGCGCGGCAGATTCAATGAGAGCCCTAATTGCTTGCGAACATACGGCGCTGCGTGCTTCAAAGCATTCAGCGCCGATTTATGTTCCGCTTCATCTCCAACCACCGTTACGTAAACGCGCGCCGCGCGTTTATCGGAGGAGAGTCGAACATCAGTTACAGTTACAGTGTTCAATCGCGGGTCTTCAAGTTCGTAACCAACGATCTGCGCGATTTCCTCGCGCAACGTATCCGTAAATCTCTCCGTCCGATGCATAGCCGCTGTACTTTGTCTTTAGTGCTTAGTGCTTTGTGAGGCACGAGGACCTGACAAAGTACCAAGCTCAAAGCACAAAGCTCCAAATTACAGTTCCGTCGCCGCGACGCGCTCCACGATGTACGCTTCAATCTGGTCGCTGACTTTCAAGTCGTTGAAGTTTTCCAGACTGATACCGCACTCGAAGCCTTCGCGAACTTCGGAAACGTCATCCTTGAACCGGCGCAGCGAATCGATGTTGCCTTCCCAGCTCACCACACCATCGCGAATGAGCCGCGCGCGTGCATTGCGCCGTATGACGCCGTCGATAACCATGCAGCCCGCGACCGTTCCGGCTTTCGGCACGCGGAAAACTTCGCGCACGTCCGCCTTGCCGAGAATCTTCTCTTTCTCGATCGCTTCGAGCATGCCGATCATGGCCGCGCGAATCTCTTCCTCGACCTTGTAGATGATCGAGTGGAGACGGATATCGACGCTCTCCTGTTTTGCGACGTCAGCCGCACGGGCTTCAGGCCGCACGTTGAAGCCGATGATCACCACAGCCGACGATGACGATCCGGCTTGCGTCGCCGAACCGAGTAAAACGTCTGACTCGGTGATCGCGCCCACGCCGGAGCGAATCACTTTCACCTTCACGCGATCGGTCGAGAGCTTTTGCAGCGTCGACTTCAGCACCTCGACTGAACCCTGCACGTCGGCCTTGATAATGACCAACAGCTCTTTGACTTCGCTTTCGCCGAGCGCTTCGATACCGCGCTTGGTCGTCTGCAACAACGCTGCCTGACGGCTCAACATCTGCCGGTGCTGCGAGATCGACTGGGCCTTTGTGATGTCCGACACGACCTGGAAGCTCTCACCCGCCTGCGGCACGCCTTGCGAACCGAGCACTTCGACTGGCGTTGCGGGGCCTGCTTCCGTAATCGCTTCGCCACGATCGTTGAACATCGCACGGACCTTGCCCGAGATCTGTCCCACGATAAACGGCTCGTGAACTCGCAGCGTGCCCTGTTGGACCAGCACGGTCGCAACCGCGCCGCGCCCGCGATCGAGTTTTGCTTCAAGCACGACACCGGAAGCCAAACGCGTCGAACTGGCGCGCAGGTTCAAGATGTCAGACGTCAACAGAATCGTCTCGAGCAATGTCTCGAGGTTCTGCCGTTTCTTCGCCGACACCGCGACCATTTCCGTTTCGCCGCCCCACTCGAGTGGCGACAGTCCCTGCTGGGCCAGTTCCTGTTTGACTCGATCGGGATTGGCGTCGGGTTTGTCGATCTTGTTGATGGCCACGATGATCGGCACACCCGCTGCGCGCGAGTGTTCGATAGCCTCGATCGTCTGCGGCATCACGCCGTCGTCAGCCGCGACCACGAGCACCACGATGTCGGTCGCCTTCGCACCGCGCGCACGCATCATCGTGAACGCTTCGTGACCCGGCGTATCGAGAAACACTACGCGGCGAGTTTCTGCCGGATTGTCGGTACTCGGCACCTGCACGCTGTAAGCGCCAATGTGCTGAGTGATACCGCCCGCCTCGCCCGCCGCCACCTCAGTAGCGCGAATCGCGTCGAGCAGTGATGTCTTGCCGTGATCGACGTGGCCCATGACGGTGATGACCGGCGCACGTGGCAACTCCACATCGTCGGCATCGGCCGCGATCAGTTCCTCAAACTCTTCTTCCGCGACCATCTCTTCAAACGGCACGAAAGAAACGTCGTAACCAAAGCGTTTGCCGAGATCGGCGGCGACCTTGTCCATCAACGGTTGATTGATCGTCGCGAACACACCGCGTTGGAGCAGCAGCGTCACCACGTCCTTCGGTTTGATACCGAGCTTCTCGGCGAATTCCTTCACCGTCGAGCCCTCGATCAAACGTACTGACTTCAACTCACCCGAGCCTGGCATCTCCATACGTCCGGCGATGCGGTCTTCGAGTGACAACGCCCGCGGTGGTGGAATGAAATCACTGCCCCTATCGAACCTGCCGGCTTTGCCTTCAATTTTCCTGCCGCCGCGCGGACTACTGCGCCGCGAACGGCGCCGGCCGGCATCCGGTGGTGGAATATAGGTTGTTTGCGGCGTTGCGGTTTCGCCAGGCGTGCCCATTCGTTCATTGCGCGGAAGCGAAGGACGCTCACGCACCCTGCCGCTGCGATCCGGCGTGCTGGTGACACGCTCTCTTGCCGGCGGCGGAGGCGGTGGCGGCGGAGCAGGCGCTCGCTCGCCAGGCCTGATGCCCGCGTTGAGCGCCGCAGCCGTGGGCCGCATAACTCTAACCTGTCGCGCTGGTGGTGGCGGAGCTGGTGGCGCTACCGGCGCTGGGGCCGGTGCTTTAACTTCGACGCCGTTGGTCGGCGCTGGAGTCGCTTCGATCGGCACTGCGGCGACCGGTTCCAGGAACACCGGAGTTTCCGCGGGAGCCGGCGGCGGTTCGACGACCGGTGCTTCGACGACTTCCGGCGCCGGAGCTTCCGCGCGCGCGGCCGGTGTCAGCTTCTTGACCAGACGCGCGGGAATCGGTTGCTTCGCTGCTGCCGGTGGAACGGCGGCCGGAGAGATCGACGGCGCGACGGGCGGTGCTTCGACGGGCTCGTCGGCCAGCGGCGCTGCAACCTCCGGTTCGGGCTCGTGAACTTCCGGCTCGACTTCGCCAGCCCCAGCTTCGGCCGTAGGCGCCACAGCGCGCTTCACGACTTTGACTGCGCGTTTGACCGCCGTCTCTTTCTTCGGAAAGTACTTGTTCCGGATTTTCTCGGCGAGCTCTTTGGAGACCGAGTTTGACGGCACGCTCACGTCGACGCCTTCGCGGCGCACTTCTTCAATGAGTCGCTTCGTGTCGAGCTTTAATTCTTTGGCGAGATCGTAGATACGAACTTTCGAGGAAACTGTCATGCACTCCTTCTCGACGCTTCATACTGCGTCCTGAAACGACCTATTAGTGATTAGGAACTCGCTCGTTCCTAACCACTTATGTAAGCGTCGATCAGAAGTTCAACGCATGACAGTAGCGGAACGGGTGAGACAAACGTCCAGAGTGAACTGAACCCTTGTTCTTCCTAATTGGCTGCACCGTTGGAAGCATCAGTGCTTCTCTTCATCCGTGCTCCCGCCTGATGCAGCATCTTCCGAAACTGCGGGAGCCATTGGTTCTGCTTCATCAGCCGTGGCCTCAGCTTCTGAAACACCTTCTTCATCAGCCGCCAGAATCTCCGCGGCTACTTCTTCAACCTGATCGAGCGCGGCTACACCCGAAGACGTTATATCTGGCGACGGCGTGATCGTGTCGGGCCGTAAATCACGTCCCGGCTCCATCAACGCAATCTCATCGGCCGCAATCTCTTCCGACTCGGTGACGGCCACCGGATCGGCGGACTCACGGGCGAGTATGTCTGCCTCGGCTCTGAAGGGAACACCGTTCTCGACGGCTTCGTCGTAACCTTCAGCGGTCATCTCCGTGTTTGGCTCAACTTCTTCAGCCTCGATGGACTCATCGAGCTCGGCCGAAACAGCATGTTGCTCTTCCGGTGTTTCGTCTGTATCAGCTTCGCCTTCGTCCAGGTTGCGATTACGCATCGCTATCACGGCCTGTGCGGCGCTGAGAATGACCTCGGCTTCGTCGAGACTCAGGTCGAGGAATTCGACCAGATCGTCGACGGTTGTGTTAGCCAGCGCGTCGATATCGTTGATGCCATGCTCGGCCAGCGCTTCGGCCTGTTGCGCCGTGACGCCTTCAATTGCCGACAGCGGCACAGCCTCGCCAGAGGCGATAAGCGCGCCCATCTGTTCGGTGACTTCGCGCTTGATCTCCTCTTCGCTGCGAATGTCGATGTTCCAGCCGACCAGCTTGGTCGCGAGCCGAACGTTCTGGCCGCGTTTGCCGATCGCCAGCGAGAGTTGGTCTTCGTTGACGATGACTTCCATCTGGCGATTTTCAATGTCGGTGATTCTGACCTGGTTGACTTTCGCCGGTGACAACGCGTTGGCGGCAAACACTGACGGCTCGTCAGACCACTCGATGATGTCGATCTTCTCGCCGCGCAGTTCGCGAATGATCGCCTGAACGCGCGAGCCTTTCATACCGACGCAGGCGCCGACCGGATCGACGTCGCGTTCGTTGGACATCACGGCGATCTTGGCGCGCTCGCCGGGTTCGCGGACAGCCGACTTGATCACGACCGTGCCGTCGTAGATTTCCGGCACTTCCATTTCAAACAACCGCAAAAGCAGTTCCGGCGACGTTCTGGAGACCTCAACTTGAGGTCCTTTCGACTCTTTGGAAACGTTGTTGATAACGACGCGAATTCGTTCGCCCTGGTTCCACTGTTCGCCGCGTGATTGCTGCGATCGCGGCAGGATCGCTTCGAGATTACCGAGATCAACAATAATGTTGCCGCGTTCGAAACGTTTCACATAACCGTTTACAAGGTCGCCGATCTTGTCGATGTACTGCTCGTAGACATTGCTGCGAACTGCGTCGCGGACCTTTTGAAACAGGATCTGTTTCGCTGTCTGCGCGGCGATGCGGCCGAGCTCTTCCATGGGCAGCGGCAGCAGCAGCGCGTCGCCGAGTTCGACTTCGTCGCCGGCTAGTTCGCGGGCTTCGTCGATAGAGAGTTCTGTAGCCGGGTTTTCCACTTCGTCGACGACGACTTTAGAAGCGGAAAGCTCGATACCGGTCTCAGAGTTCCAGTCCACCTGGATATCCTCACCGGACCGAAATTGTTTTTTGGCGGCCGCTCGTACGGCCTCTTTCATTGCTTCGATCACGAGGTCGCGCTCAATCCCTTGTTCCTGGCAAAGCGCCTCTATGTTTTGTGCAATCGATGAACTCATGAAAGTCTCTCTATCTCAGTTGGCTCGGCGCTAGTCTCGTTCACTGCGTCGTTGAGCCTATTCAGTTGTCCCGTAACGGTTAATTGTTTACTTACCGGCGCGCCGAAGCTCTTCTTCGGCGTCCACTTCCAAATTCGCTTGTTTTATCAACTCCAGCGGCACGCGCACGCGGCCGTTGGTACGGTCTTCAAAAACCACTTCATCGCCTTCAAGCCCCAGCAAACGCCCGCGGAAATTGCGTTGCCCGTCGATCGGTTGCCGGGTCTTCAGCTTCGCGTTACTACCGCTGAAGCGCTCGTAATCGGCCCGTTTATAGAGCCCACGCTCCAGCCCGGGCGACGATACTTCCAATGTGTAGGAAGCGTGGATGAAGTCTTCCACATCCAGAATGGTTCCCAGGTGTGTGCTGACTTCGGAACAGTCCTCGTGGGTTACACCCTGCGGCTTATCAATATATATACGGACAATAGGCTTGTTCTCGGGGCCGGCAACTTCCGCGTGTACCAGCTCGAGGCCGTGGTCGATTGCCACCTGTTCAGCCAATTCCTGAACCCTAGCCGCAATCGAATCGTTTGCCATGCCACCCTCCGAACGTATCTCGCCCAAAGAAAAAAGTGGGCGCGAACCCACCGGACAAGACCCCGTGCCTTCGAGCAAGCTGTGAATTATACGGGAAGGGTATGTGCGCCGCAACCTGCCACAGGTGCGACGGAGCGCGGGCGCCTCGCCCGCAGGAAACGCATCTGGCGCGGTGCCAAACGGCGGGCGAGCCGCCCGCGCGCTCCATTTCAAGTCAGCTTTGCTTTAACGGTGTCTGCGACGACTTTTCCGTCCGCGTTCTTGCCGGCCAGGGCGGCTTGTGTGGCTTTCATGACTTTGCCCATGTCTTTGATGGTGGTAGCGCCGGTTTCGGCGATGGCGGCGGTTACGGCGGCTTCGATTTCGGCGGCGGAGGCGGCTTGGGGGAGATAGGTTTCGATGACGGCGATCTCTGCCTGCTCTTTTTGGACGAGTTCCGGGCGCCCGGCTTTCTCGTATTGCTCGATTGAGTCGCGTCTTTGCTTCACGAGTGAACGCAACAGTTTTTGCAATTCGTCTTCGTCAAGTTCGCTGCCTTTCTCGATCTTGCGATTCATCATCGCCGCTTTCACCATGCGCAAGGTCGAGGTGCGCTGCGCGTCCTGCGCCTTCATCGAAGCTGTTAAGTCCGAAATGATTTGTTCGCTAAGACTCATTGTTCAAAACCTTTCTGCCATTGCGTTTTACGTGCCCGTTGGCTCTCGCCAGGTAGTCGTGCAGGAAATGGCCCGTGTACGACTCGGGGAGTTGCATGATCACTTCGGGCGTGCCGACGCCGACGACGTAACCACCCGCATCGCCACCTTCAGCGCCGAGATCGATGATGTAGTCGGCGGTTTTGATCACGTCGAGGTTGTGTTCGATAACCAACAGCGAACCACCCGCATCGATCAGCGCGCGAAAGGCCGCGAGCAGTTTGTTGATGTCGTCGAAATGCAGTCCGGTAGTCGGCTCGTCGAAGATGTAAAGCGTCTTCGCGCCGGTGCGCTTCAACAGATGCGCGGCGAGTTTGATGCGCTGTGCTTCGCCGCCTGACAACGTTGTTGCCGACTGGCCCAACCGCAAATAACCAAGACCAACGTCATCGAGCACGCGCAGGCGGTTCGTGATCTTCGGCACTTCGCGGAAGAAGTTGATCGCTTCGCGCACCGTCATGTTGAGCACTTCGTGAACGTTCTTGCCGCGATAGCGCACGTCGAGGATAGCCTGCTTGAAACGCGTGCCTTTGCACTCCTCGCAGACCAACTCGATATCGGCGAGAAACTGCATCTCGACGGTCACCGTGCCGTCGCCCTGGCAGACCTCGCATCGCCCACCCGGCAAGTTGAACGAAAAGTGCGACGGGTCGAAACCGTGCGCCTGTGCTTCACGCGTCCCGGAGAAAACCTCGCGGATGGCGTCGTAAACCTTGATGTACGTGACGGGATTCGAACGCGGCGTGCGGCCAATCGGCGACTGGTCCACCAGAATCACATCATCGATAAACTGCCCGCCTTCGAGTTTCTGAAACGCGCCGACCTGTCCCTGCCAATCGCCACGCTGTTTCTTCAGACCCGCGTAGATGCAGTCGTGAATCAACGTCGATTTCCCGGAGCCGCTCACGCCGGTTACACAGACGAGCATGTCCAACGGGATCTCAACGTCGATCGACTTGAGATTGTGCTCTGACGCGCCCTGGATCGTGATGCGCCGTTTCTGCGGCACGCGGCGTTGTTTTGGTTCCTTGATTTCGGCGTCCCCGCGCAGGTAACGCGCGGTCAGCGAAGCTTCGTCATGCAACAAGCCGTCGAAATCGCCTTCGTAGATCACGCGTCCGCCAAGCTCGCCCGCTGCCGGACCGATGTCGAGAATGTGATCCGCCGAACGCATCATCTCCGCGTCGTGTTCGACGACGAGCACGGTGTTGCCGATGTCGCGCAGGTTCTTCAGCAAACGGATCAAACGATCGTTGTCACGCGGATGCAGTCCGATCGAAGGCTCGTCGAGGACGTAAAGCGCGCCAACGAGGGACGACCCGAGATTTGTGGCGAGCTGAATACGCTGCGCTTCGCCACCGGAAAGTGTCGAAGCGAGACGATCGAGTGTTAAGTAGTCGAGTCCGACTTCGACTAAAAATCGCAAGCGCCGCCTCACTTCAAACAGGATTCTGTCAGCGATCGCCGCCTGCTCGGTCGAGAGCTCCAACGTATCAAAAAACTCAGACGCGTCTTTAATCGATAGCGAGCACAGCTCCGGCAGCGTCCGATCCCCGACTTTCACGTCGCGTGCTTCCTGACGCAGCCGCCCGCCGCCGCAATCCGGACACAACGTGTAGCCGCGATACTTCGACAAAAACACGCGCACGTGCAGCTTGTATTTCTTCGTTTCCAGCCAATCAAAGAACCCGCGCACACCGCCGAAATCGGCGCGTCCCTCGATAATCGCCTGCTGATCTGCGCGCGAGAGCTGATTGAACGGCACGGTCATGGAAATCTTTTCAGCCCGGCAGAACTGCTTCAACTCCGACATGGCCCATTCGTGCTGCGGCTTGGTCCACGGTTCAATCGCGCCTTCTTTCAGCGACAACCCCGGATTCGGAATCACGAGATTCAGATCGAGCCCGATCGTATTTCCAAACCCCTGGCACGTCGGACACGCGCCATAAGGATTGTTGAAACTGAACAACCGCGGCTCGGGCGTCGCATAAACAGTGCGGTCGGAACGGCATTCGAAACGTTCCGAAAAACGCATCCGCTGCGGCTCTGCTTCAGCCGTCTCGACAACTGCGACGCCGTGTCCTTCCTGAAAACAGATCTCGAGCGAGTCGACGAGCCGTTGTCGAATGTCATCACGCGCAGTCAAACGATCGACCAACACGAAGACATTTTTGAAATCATTAAGTGTGTAATCGTCAGGCGAGTTGAGTTCGATCACCCGGCCGTTAGCGAACAAACGCGTAAACCCGCGTTGCATCAAGCTCATGACGTGCGCCGTGATCGACTGCCGCACTGACGCTGACGCGCGCCGTCGCGACGGCTTCTCTCGCTCGCCTGTCTCTTCATCACTCCACGTCGTCCCCGCACCGGCTGGAAACAACACGTAAAACCTCGTGCCTTCCGCCAACGTGCTGAGCACTTCCTCAGCCGCCGATTCCGGCGAATCACGCGAAACCAGCCGTCCGCACACGCGGCAAAACGTTTGGCCGACACGAGCGAACAGCAGCCGTAGGTAGTCGTAAATCTCGGTTTGCGTGCCGACAGTCGAACGTGGATTCCGCGTCGAATTTTTCTGCCGGATCGCAATCGCGGGCGCGATCCCGCTGACCTCATCGACGTCCGGCTTATCCATCCGCTCCAAAAACTGCCGCGCGTAAGCTGACAAAGATTCAACGTATCGACGCTGTCCTTCGGCGTAGATCGTGTCGAAGGCAAGCGAAGACTTGCCCGAGCCACTCACGCCCGTAACCACCGTCATTTGGTTGATCGGAATAGAGAAGGAGATATTCTTGAGGTTGTTAACTCGTGCTCCCCGTACTTGTATCGATTCTTGAGACATGGACAAACTACGAATAATAGCCGAAAATGCGCGCGATATGAAAACCTCTCGCTTTCTGCTGCGCGGATTCAGGCGACCGCGCGAAATTGCCTGTTTCGCTCTCGGCAAACTCGAACGCCAGGTGCTCGAAGAGACGTGGCGGCTCGGCGAGGTGAGCGTGCGTGATGTTCACCGCGGGTTCGAAGAGCGGATTGCTTACACCACACTGATGACCACTCTCGATCGGCTCTACAAGAAGAACCTGCTCGCACGTCGCAAAGACGGGCGCGCTTTCTTGTATTCGGCCATCGTCTCGCAGGACGAATTTGAGCGCGGGATCAAAGAAGACGTGGTTGACGGGTTGCTCGGTCAGGGCGCCGACCAAGTCGAACCGGTGCTGGCCTGTATCGTCGACACGATCACCGAACGAGATCGCGAGCTGCTCGACGAGCTCGATCGTCTCGTGCAAGAAAAGAAACGCGAACTCGGTCGAACTTAAACGGCCATGTATACATTCCTCTGCATCACACTCGTACTCGCTTTGTTATTAACGATCAACGCGACCGCGACGATGGCGTCCGCTGGCGCCGGCCGTCTCACAAGGCGTTGGCTACGGAAATGTTCGGCGCGTACGAGAGCAGAGATTCTTTTCGTGATGCGCATCGGCCCGCCGGTGATCGCCATTGTCGCGATCGCCGCGTTCATGATCCCGTCGTATCTCACTTACGAACCACACCACACCGAAGAGGTCGTTAGCTGGAAACTCGGTGGGCTCGCGACGATCTCCGCGATCGGCGTGGCGCTCGCGTTCTCGCGCGGCGTTCGTTCGTGGCTGGCGACACGTTCACTGCTGAAAGAATGGCTCTCATCGTCGACCCGGATTCATCTCGACGCGATCAAAGTTCCGACGTTCGTTTTCCAACATCCGTTCCCGATCATCGCTGTAGTCGGCGCGATCCGGCCGCGGCTCTTTATCGCCGCTCAAGTGCTCGACTCGCTGAGTGAAGAAGAAATGGCTGCCGCAATCGACCATGAGTACGGACACCTGGCGGCCCACGACAACTTCAAACGATCGGTTATGCGGATCAGTCGTGCGGCGCTGTTGCTTATTCCCTGCGGGCGATCGCTCGATCGCTCGTGGAGCGATGCGTCGGAATCTGCCGCGGACGAATATGCGGCGCAACGCAGTTCGCTGGTCGCGCTAAATCTCGCATCGGCGCTGGTTCGTATTGCGAAGATGATTCCGAGAGGCCAACACCAGATCATGCCCGCGTCAGTTTCTGCCTTTCTTGCCGGGAACGACGACGTACCGCGCGTGAGAACACGCGTCCGCCGGTTGGTCGAGCTCGCTGGCGGTGATCCACGGTTGCTGGTGAGCAGCGCACCCCTGGTTCGCTTCCTGCCGTGGACGGCTCTCACGGTTTTGGTAATCACCAGCGTGATGATCGAAAGCCGCCCGCAAGTGCTTGCTGCCGTACACAATTTAGTCGAGCACGTCGTGCATTTTCTCAGCTAGTCCTCCGGCAGAATTCCCAAAAACTCAGCAGATTACGATAGCTGGTAGTAGTTCAGCCGCAGCTATATTGTCGTGGACCCTGTTATTTGTTTGCCTTCCCGGGAAAAACATTATGAAAAGAATACTCACTTTCCTGCTGTATAGCGTGTTTGCTTCAGCCATGTCGGTGATGGCCGCGACCGAAGAGTCCGAAGGCCGGATCAAAGGCACGGTTAAGGATTCCAACGGCGCCATCGTGAGCGGTATCGACGTCTCACTGCTCCTTCCCAATCAGGCTGTCTGGCGTGCCACGGTCACGGATGCTGAAGGAGTCTTCGCGTTCGACAACGTCCCTGACGGCACTTACGGAATCAACATCGAGCGCGCAGGTTTTCTGCGGCATCGTTCGGCGGTCCAGGTGACTTCAGGTGAAACGCGCGAGTTGAACATCGTGCTCGAAGTGAACACGCTCGTGGAGAACGTCACGATAACTGCCGAAGCCGGGATGGTGGCTGACACACGCAAGGTCGACACGCAAGTAAACCTCATTCCCGAGCAGGAGATCTTTGAGCGCGCTCCGGAAGTCGTGGCCCAGGTGGTCGATGAAGAACCGGGCGTGAACCTGCAACGCACGAGCCCTTCGTTGAGCGCCGTGTTTGTGCGTGGGTTGACCGGTAGAAACGTCGCGGTGTTTGTCGATGGTGTTCGTTACACGACCAGCGCGCAGCGCGGCGGCGTTGGCACGTTCTTCAGTTTGATCGAACCTTCGTCTCTCGAAACTGTCGAGATCCTCCGTGGTCCAAACAGTTCGCAATACGGTTCCGACGTTCACGGCGGCGTGATCAACTTCATTTCGCAGTCGCCGCGATATGGCAACGTCGACGGTGAGTTTCACGGCAAAGGCAACATCTTCTACACCTCGCCGACGGACGGCTTTGGCGGCAATGCGCTGTTCACCTACGGCACGCGCAGTTACGGTCTTTTGCTCAACATGAACGGGCGCCGCATCAGCACACTCAGACCGGCTGATGGTCTCGAGTACCACGCCGCCGTTACACGTTTTCTCGGTTTGCCTTCCGACGTTTTTGGCACGCGTCTCCCCGACACCGGCTTTACTCAATACGGCACGTTAGCGCGCGCGAGTTTTAATCTCGACGAGAACACGCAGTTTCTAGTCAGCTACGCGCGCAACCAACAGGACAACGGCAAACGTTACGATCAGTTGCTCGGCGGCGACGGCAACAACATCGCCGACCTGCGCAACCTGATGACCGACACGTTTTACGCCCGTCTTTTCCGGCAGAATCTTGGCTTCTTCGACAACGGTTCGTTCACGTTCTCTTACAACGGGCAGCGCGAGGAACGAATTAATCAAGGCGGAAACGGCAACCCGGCCGGCGCGATCACGAATCAGCGCGAGCGGACCAACGTTTTAGGTTTCAATTTCTATCTCGACAAACAGATCGGCGACCGCAATACGTTTTTGTTCGGCGCGGACGTGTATCGCGACAAGATCAAAGCCCCGGCGTTCACCACTGACCCCGTGACGAGAATTGTTGTTAACTCACGTCCGCGCGTTCCCAGCGGCGCGCGTTACCTGTCGTACGGCTTCTACGCGCAGGACAACTTCACGGCGATTCCCGATCGTTTGCAGATCAACGCGGCAGTGCGTTACAGCGTCGCGTCGTACACGTCGCGAGCAGCGAACTCTGCGCATGGTCCAGGCGGCGCGCCGCTGTTTCCGGATGACAGTGCGCGCTTCGGCGCGTTTTCCGGTCGCATCGGCGGTGTCGTCAACGTTGGCGGTGGATTTGATATCGCTGGCAAGTACACGCGCGGCTTTCGCGCGCCGAACACGACCGATCTCGGCATCATCGGTCTGGTCGGAACTGGTTTTGAAGTCGATGCCGCGACCGCGGCTGCGCGCGGTGGTTTCATCGGCACCACTGCCGGCGGCGATGCAGTTTCGACCGGTATTCCCGTCACGCGGCTTGGACCGGAGTCCAGCGACAGTTTCGATCTCAGTTTTCGTTACACGAGCCGCCGTTTTGGCGCGGAGCTGACAGGCTTCACCACGAAACTCGGCGACGTTTACTTCGATCAGGCGCTGGTGTTGCCGGCTGGTGCAACCGGCACTTTCCTCGGCAGCGACCAGATTGTCTTTCAGAACGGTGCGGGACTTGTGTTTGTTGCTGCCGCGCCGTCGAGTCCGGTGCTGGTTCGTGTGAACTTCGACGATGCGCGGTTGAACGGCGTTGAGTTGAATGTTCGCGGTCGCTTCAACGATCAGTTTAGCGCTACCGGAAACTTCACCTACATCCGCGCGCACAGTTTGCTGAACGGATTGCCGCCAAACATCGAAGGCGGCCTTCCACCGGCGACTGCTTTCGTCAGTTTGCGCTATCAGCCGCGTTCGCGGTTTTACATCGAAGGCTATTCGGTGATGACCGGGCGGCAGAATCGCCTGTCGTCACTCGATCTGGCTGATCGCCGCACTGGCGGCGCACGCTCGCGCGCCAACATTCAAAACTTCTTCCGCCGTGGCGCTTGTGTTCGTGGTCTCACCACACCTGGAGCGACCGGCTGCGGATCGGCAGGCGGCACTCTCATCCCCACCGGCGAGACTTTGGCGCAAGTACAGAATCGACTGCTCCCGATCGGCGCGACGATCAACGGCGTGCGCGTCGTCAACAACGACACGCTAGTGCCGACGCACCCGTACCTGGCCGGCTATGGTCTGGTTGGCGTGCGCGGCGCGTGGAAGTTCAGCGAAACGCAGGAGCTGTTTGTCGACTTCGAAAACATCTTCGACAAGTCGTATCGCGGGATCAGTTGGGGCATTGACGGCGCCGGGCGCGGCGTAACCGTGCGCTACCGCTACTCCTTTTAGTTCCTTGACTAACTGTTCCTTGACTACGCCGGTCTAGACACACCGTACGGCTCTGCCGCCGGGGACGGCGCTCTCCTTGGCGGCTTTGCCGCCAGATGGTGAGGCGCTCTCCACTGGGGCTCTTTGAGGCGTTCTCGCTGCGGCTTCGCCGCCGGATGTGAGATACCGTCTTGAAAATCAAGAGCGGGAGTTAAATAAGAGTTGATGATTGGGGTCAAATGCTTTACCCGACTTCAGCACTCCGAAAGCGATATGAATGAGCTTGCG
>Ga0307505_10000016_pt1 | contig 208931 bp, 209 predicted proteins | sample 23_S_MG_FD_202183 | JGI IMG/M metagenome (GOLD analysis project Ga0307505, IMG submission 202183) | Soil microbial communities from Populus trichocarpa stands in riparian zone in the Pacific Northwest, United States - 23_S | ecosystem: Environmental > Terrestrial > Soil > Riparian zone >... | reverse complement strand
ATTGAGTGAGATGCCGAAAACGGAAACAGGATCCTGACTACACGTGGTGCAATTCTGCCGCAAGTAGTAGGTGTCAAGCATCAACAGTAGCAACAAGAAGAGTCGTGCGATGTTTGCTCATCGTAATAACACAGATTTCTTGTCCGTTGTCACATCCGTGGAAATCTGTGGCTCAGTACTCCCCTTTTTTCAAAAATGATAGTGACGAGAAACTTGACCAAGGTAACTGTCAGAATTGACAGGGGCGAGACGCAGAATCTCACTGGTAGTCTCTTGCCCGCCCCTCGTTCAAGACTTCGACGAACCTAACAACAGAGCGGATCTTCAATTCCCCTGGTCTGTCTCGCTGGCCGCTCACCAACAGAACGAACGAAACACGAAAGGTAAGGCCCAAACTATGGCAACTAAGAAACCGAACATACTGATTCTATGGGGCGATGACATTGGCATTTGGAACGTCAGCCACTTCAGTCGCGGAATGATGGGGTATCGCACTCCAAACATTGATCGCGTTGCTCAAGAAGGCGTTACGTTCACCGACTACTATGCTCAACAGAGCTGCACTGCCGGACGGGCCAGTTTTATCTGCGGCCAAAACCCGATCCGCACGGGCCTGACCAAGGTTGGAATGCCCGGCGCCACCGTGGGACTTCAGGCCGAAGACCCGACTATTGCCGAACTGCTGAAGCCGTTGGGTTACGCCACGGGCCAGTTTGGCAAGAACCATCTTGGAGACAGGAACGAATACTTGCCGACGGTTCACGGTTTTGACGAATTCTTCGGCAATCTCTACCACCTTAACGCCGAAGAAGAACCGGAACTTCCAGACTATCCGAAGGAACCCGGTTTTAAGGAAAGATTCGGACCCAGGGGCGTGCTCCACTGCGTGGCGACTGACAAGGACGATGCTACTGAAGATCCACGATGGGGACGTGTTGGAAAACAGTCGATTGAGGATACAGGTCCGCTTACCAGGAAGCGCATGGAAACGGTCGACGAAGAGATCACCGATCGCGCCATCGTGTGGATGGAGAAACAGGCTAAGGCGGATCAGCCGTTCTTCCTCTGGTACAACGCGACGGCAATGCACTTCCGTACCCACGTTGCCGAAAAGAACCTTGGCAAGAGCGGGCAAGACGAATACAGCGATCGCATGGTCGTTCATGACGAACAGATTGGCCAGATTCTGGACAAGCTCGATGAGCTGGGTATCGCAGACAACACCTTAGTTATGTATTCGACTGACAACGGTCCGGAAAACGACACCTGGCCAGACGCTGCCAATACGCCGTTTCGAGGCCAGAAAGACACAAACTGGGAGGGTGGATGGCGTGTGCCGTCGTTCATTCGCTGGCCGGGCAAGATCGAGGCCGGCTCAGTGCTGAATGGTATCGTCTCGCATATCGACATGCTGCCGACTTTGTTGGCGGTCGCCGGTGGCGATCCGCAAATCAAGGAGAAGCTACTTAAGGGCTACAAAGTCGGGGACAAGACCTTCAAGGTGCATCTCGACGGATTCAACATGATCCCGTACATAACAGGCAAGGTGAAGGAAAGTCCCAGAAACTCTCTCATGTACTTCAGCGATGACGGAGACGTCATGGCGGTTCGGGTCGGCGACTATAAGTTCAACCTCGCGCTTCAACATGCCCATACGATGGAACTTTGGGCCGAGCCTTTCAAGAAACTTCGAGTGCCGCACATTATGAACCTTCGTCGAGACCCATTTGAGAGGGCTGACTTTAACTCGAACAAGTATTGGGATTGGCTGGTCGATCACATCCCTCAGATGTACCTGATGCAGGAGGTCGTGGCGCAGCAGATTGAGGAGTTCGCCGCCTTCCCACCGCGTCAAAAGCCCGCATCGTTCAATCTCGACGCTGTGTTGGCCCAGGCACAGGCGGCCACTGGAGCCGCGGCAAAGGCCAAGGGCGCAGGCAAGTAAAACGCAACTGACGGCAGATAAGCCGCCGGATGAATATCCCTGGCCGACATGCGGTCGCCCGGGGATATTCAGTTTGAAACAGGAGTTGAAAGGAAGAACAAAATGAAAAGCACAGCGATGAGGAACGTTTCGGTGTAGTTCCGGTAGTGATGATCCTGCAAGATAAAGGAATCGCCGGCCCATGATTTTGGAAGAACTAATGCACGGTAGTGAGTCAAAAGGCACGACTGCTTCCTTCGAGGAGGTTCGCGACTTCTACCAAAGAATGCCTTATCCAGCTCCGCTTACGAGCCTGGATGAACACCGCGAACTCTACCGGAATCCTGCTCGCCGCCGCGCACAGTTCCATCTTCTGTGGCCCAACAAACGGTTGCGTGGCGATCTGGAGATCCTCGTCGCAGGTTGCGGCACTTCACAAGCCGCAAGATATGCGCTGCGCGAACCGGAGGCCCGGGTAACCGCCATCGACATCAGCGAGATGAGCCTGCGCCACACGCGCGCACTGAAACAAAAATATGATCTGAAAAATCTCGAGCTTCATCAGCTTTCGATCGAAAGCATCGGGCAGCTTGGCCGCACTTTTGACCAGATAGTTTGCACCGGAGTTCTGCATCATCTGCCTGATCCGGATCTGGGCCTACGCGCTCTTCGCGATGTTCTTAAACCTGATGGTGCGATGAACTTGATGGTCTATGCGCCGTATGGTCGCGCCGGCATTTACATGATGCAGGAATACTGCCGTCTCCTCGGCTTGAGTTCGTCGGACGACGATCTAAAAGAGTTGGGCCGTGCGCTCGAAGCCTTACCTGCAAATCATCCGATCGCCAACGCCATGCGCGCGGGGTTGGACTTCAAACATCCGGACGCCCTTGCTGACGCACTGCTTCATCCACTTGATCGGGCTTATTCAGTTCCCCAGTTATTTGAGTGGCTTAGAAACTGTGGCTTGTCATTCGGCCGCTGGGTTGAGCAGGCTCCTTACCTGGCAGAATGCGGAATAATCGCGAAGACACCACACGCCAACCGGCTCGCTTCAATGCCGGCGGAGTTGCAGTACGCGGCGGTTGAACTGTTTCGGGGAACGTTTGCTCGTCACAAACTGATCGCATATCGCAGCGATCACGACGGCGACTCTCAGCCGATCAGTTTCGCCGGCGATCGGTGGCGCGAGTACGTTCCGATACGCCTGCTCTCGACGGTGTGCGTTCGCGAACGACTGCCGCCAGGCAGCGTCGCGGTGTTAATCAATAGAGCGCACCAGTTTACTGATCTACTCCTGCTCGTCGACAAACTGGAGGAGCGACTGCTATCGGCAATCGATGGGAAGCGCACCTTGAGTCAGATTCTGATCCAAACAGGAAATGATCACAACGAGCAGAAGGCACTAAGGTTTTTTGAGCGCCTCTGGCAGTACGATCAAATCGTCTTTGATGCATCAGCAGCGAATCGATTATCCCATGGATAGCATAATCACAGCTTGGCCTTTCGCTGTCGCAATGTTCGGCGGCATGCTGCTCCGCCTTGAACTCGGCCCCACTATGTGGTGCTTTAGATCGAGTACCCGCGGATTGGTTTCCTAAGTGTGGAGACTCGATACGACCATGTGTTGGTTGAATTACGAGAAAGTATGCGGTGATTGATGCCGCCGTTTTTCATTGCGCGCAAGGTGGTCAAAGGTGTGCGGCCGGCGAGTCATTAACCACCGGGGCACCGAGGCACAGAGAAGCAACCTCTGTGTCTCTGTGGCTCTGTGGTTGTTTCGAAAGCTGTCAATTTTGACAGTGCGCGGCCACTTTTCAACCTTATAGAATTCGGGTCTGGAGAGTTACAAGCGATGGACGACACTTTCACTCGCATGATCAATGACCTGTTTTCAAGGCTTGATGGTCCGCTTCATTTTCGGTTCTTTCTTCAACCTGCAATGGCCACCTTCTTCGCGATTCGCGATGGTCTGCATGATGCACGCGAAGGCCGGCCTGCATATTTCTGGTCGTTGTTTACTGGTTCGGAGCACAGGCGGGATTTACTCCGCAACGGTTGGAAATCAGTTTCAAAGATATTCATCCTTGCAATGGTTCTGGATGTCATCTACCAACTCATTGCCCTTCGTTGGTTCTATCCAGTTGAGGCGCTGCTGGTGGCTGCCGTTCTTGCGTTAGTCCCTTACCTCCTGATTCGTGGACCAGTTAACAGAATCGCAAGGGGCTCACGAAAGGTGGCCCGTTCACACGAGTAACCTTTTATCCTCAACCGCAAAGACGCCGCAAAATGTTGCTACTCCATATTCTTCAGGAAACGAACATCATCGCCAGTCCGGCGAGCAGTGGCGCCGAAGGACTGATAGATACGCTCATTCTTTGGTTGATTCTCGCGGCCGAGCCACTCGGGGCCGTCTCGATCGGACTTGGCATAGCTGACGTTGAAAAGGTTGGCAACTGTTTTCTTTCGAGTAAAAGTTGAATGATACGAAAAGGCGCGTTTGACCCTCGCTCGCGTTCTTGTTGTAGGGCCGATAGAAATCCAGGGACGAAAGTCTATCCGTGAGTGAATCAGCTCGAAACTGGCACTTTTAACAGTAACAGGCAAAACGTACAGGTTGAACAGAAAGGGGCCTAGTGGTTGAAGATGGTGCAGTGCATAACATGCCGGGTCTCTTTCAGTTATCCGGCTTGGGAGCTGGCTTGTCGGCAACGAAGTCAACAGTAACCTTGCTACTATCGGCGGAGGTCGCCTGGATATTCAGCTTATCGATCGACTTGCCGTCTTTCAGCAGAAATAGTTTTCCGTTGCCTTTTGCGTTTCCGGTAACAATACCACCGGTAATCTTGAGGTCAATCCCATCTTTCAGAGATTTACCTATGGACCAGGTGCCCTGTGCCGACAGTTGGAGATCCGCGTAGAAGGTCAAATCGGCCTCGCCGCCTTCCTTCAGGATGACCATCACGGAAGTGATCTCGTGCTTGTCGAGATTAGCGATGCTTATCGTGCCTTTACCCTTGGCCGTGGCGTTGAAGGAAGTGATCGTTTGTGCAACCGCGATAACGGAGAGCAAAAGCGCTATTCCAATGCAAAGAACAAGTTTGGTTGTAATTCGTGTTTTCATTCTGGCCCTTCTTCTCAGGATGCTCAGACGAAGTTCAGCGACGCTTCGCAATCACGCGCGCACAAAAGAGACTTGTATACAGGCAATTTTAAGTGGGCTGCGACTGAGTTAGTAACTGTCACAACTGACAGGGGTTGGAAAGAGCACGCCGATCGGAAGATTCTTTCGATTGGCGTTAATCTGAGTACTTGAACCGACCCAACCCCCACTCCTGCCTGCGCCTGCGGTAGCAGCGGTTAGTTTTTCGACTACATCATCGACGTTGAAGCTTCTCTTGAGGAGTTAAGGTGATCAACGGTTCGTTCAGGAGCATTCACTTTAGTGAGAGTTGTTGCCACGGCGCCGTACATAGGTGTTTGTACCTTAGCCTTCGAAATTCGACGTTGTTATTGAGGATTTTTAGGATTGCTGGTGGCGTGGGGAATGAGTAGATCTACGAGAAGATATCTCGGCCCGCCGCGATCCCGTTTCGGAATTTGGCACGTTCCCTCTGAACTTTCAAAGGTCTTGGACGTTATTTACCAAATCTCAGCTCGGTCTCGCGGGTCCTTGAAGAACTCTCATAAGGCTATTAGGTACTGCTCAGATCCCAAAAGACATTGGTAAATCCTGGAAGTGACCCAGTGAAGACTACTCATGGATACAGATCACGGACACGTACAAAGGGCTGTCCACTTTCCGCAGCGCGACGCACCTTTCTAGCGATTACGTCCTCGAGAGATAGCCTTCTATCTACTGTTTCGTATAGATCGAGGCCATCCATACAAACAACACGTTTCCCACGGCCAAAGGCCTCGAGCCCATCATCAGTAAAGCCGCTGTTACTTACGAAGAGGCCACGCGTCCATGCTGCTTTATCCTCAAGCTTAGCATTGAACGATCGCAGGTCGGCTGCTCCAATCCTAAGATCTGTCCATTTGGCCTCGAGCAGGTAAGTCTCACCTGAGAGCTGAAAGCTCCCATCGATTTGCTCACCAATCAGGCGAAATGCCGCCCGCGCGCCTAAACCACTTGCGTCGAACAAGGCTTTGAGAAAACGTTCGAACTCGTAACCGCGGGGTTGCGGAGCCAAGCACGTCATTTCGATTAACCTGGACTTGAGACCGGTCAAGACGTGAGGATCAACGACCTGTATGACCGGCTTGTGTGTATCGGTAACCGTTGCAGTTGTGCTAGGCGAGCCGCTAAGCCGAGCAATCAGACGATCGAATTCGGACTGAGCGTCTGGTAATTGCTCCTCAATGCGCTTCCTTCGTTGCTGAGCACAGCGGTAGTCCCATAATGCCTTTAAAACGCGGACGCGAGTCGATGAGTCGCTTGTCCTTAGAAAGCACCTTAGACGCTTCGCTTTGCTCGTGCCCTCGGCGCTGAACTTTGGGTGATCAATGTCGATGTCAAGTTCGTCCGAAAAGAACTCGGCAAACGTCCGATCGCTGAAGTCGAGGACATAACCGCCGCCCATGCCAAAAAGCTCGTCGATGAGACGCATATCGAGCGCGCGAATTTTATCGGTTGGCATTGTCGAGCACCTCCGTCAATTCCTCGCCGCAGAGTAATGCGCGCAGTTGCCTACACTTGAGCAGTTAAGTTGGACTTAAAGCGTTTTACTTGCGCCGAGCGCGTTCCAACTGCCACTCCAGGATTGCTTGAGAAACAGTGCTGTAACTCATCCGCCAAGCAATCGCGTTTCTACCGACGTACTCTGGCCGACTGTTCTCCTGCTCATGAATCTCCTTGATCCCAAGCACAAGACGGTCGATACACTTATCCAAAAGTTCGTCGACTGGAACAATCCACCGAAAGGATCCTTTTGGCTTGTTCCAGTCTACGTTAGCTCGGAAGCCTGCCAACAGTGGCATAATCCATCCGAGCGGAATCTTTCCATTAACTTTCGTGTCCAAGAAAATTAAATGGTTTTCCCGATGGGATTCGCTACGAATGCGAGTCGTCTTCCCGGCCTTATACCTACCCACTCCCAAATCGAGGGCTCGTCTTTCAATTTCGTCCCGAAGGCGCAGTATCTCAGGCGTTTTTGAGATCAAGATTCGAAATGAGTCACCCGCATCGGCGGAGCCGGCGGCCTGTTCCGCGAACCTTCTGACAATGCCTTCTTTGCGACCAAAGAGCGCTACAGGATGTTTCTTTTCGTCGTACTGACTACAGTCGAAGACTGCCAGATAATAGAGCACCTCGCGAACATCAACCGGCTTGTCCTCGTTCATCTTGTACGCGACTGAGTCAGCGTATGGTTCATTGCGAATGACCTTCTGGAGTTCGGCAAAATGGTCACGAAGATTCTCCAGGCTCTTAAGGTCCACCTGCTGGCTTGTATTTAAGCCGCCCGCGATCTCAGCGATCTGATCGGCGTCAACACCGGTGACAACCTTGATGAAAACGTAAGCGGGCCAACCGTTCTCAGGTGGCTGTCGCTGCGCCTCGAGAATTGCATGAAGAGTATGAGCGCCGTCGACGACACCATGCATCCGCGTGTCGTCCAATTTCATTACAGCCTCGCGTCTTTTGTCGTCGAAGGTGAGATCTGCTGCTACTAGAGTGATGCCTCGATTGCGCTCGTGAAAGCGAGCAGGCTCTTGAGTTAACGTCTGTGAGATCGCTCGATAAACAGCGCTGCGCTGATTAACTTCACGCGGATTAACCTCGCGCCAGTCCCAGAGATCTCGCGGGATGGTAGCTGCCGAGGTGTAGAAGACCCCTGTCTTCGATTCTCCTGTTGGTGATGGGATTGAACGGAATTGACTGGTTGGGAAACGAACGGAAACAGAATTCATATATCCTCCTCAGCAAGCGTCTCACAATGAGTCCGCCGCCGTTTAAATTCGCCCTACAAGAGCATTCGCCGATACTCATGTATCGAACGAGGTCGTTGAAGACGTGGGGAGATTCTATGGATCGGACTCTTTTACGTCAAGACGTGCCACCACAAGTTAGTGTCAGTAAACTGACTTCCTTGGAAACGCATACAAGCGAAAGTAAAACTTGGTCCTACAGAGCCACGTGATTTAGATTTCTTCTGAGTTAGAAATGTAGATAGCCCGGGATTTTTTGTCCCTCAGTTGTTCTGAGCGAGTGAGATACTCAGCAACGATGAGGCGCTGCCTAGGATAAGGTGCCGAGAGTAATAACTATTTAATTGACTCCAATTAGACGTTAATGTAGATTGTAGAATGCGTCGCGTAAGTATTCCAGCGAAAGGACTTGGTGCCGAAGGGGGGACTCGAACGCCCTTTTGTTTTACCAGGTTTTTCACCGCCTTCGCAAAAACCTCAATAAAATTGCACTTTTCATTTCTGCGTTCTCTGCACCGTCTGCATTATCCGCATTCTGCTGTGCCTTAGTTGTGACAGGCATTACTTCTCTCTAGCAGAAAACAAATTCAGGACTGATTGAAAAATTACCATTCAAGCTACATACCGACCGCACCAACTCAAAACCAATTTATCCATCAACTCAAGCTTTGCGCCGCAAGCTAGCGTACATCGCAGTTGGTGAGAGCTACGGGCGCATTTCTGTGATCGAGTGCAGGTGAATGGAGGGAGCTTCTTCTCATACACGACTTACTCTTCGGCGCGCTTTCCAGTCTGTCACACAACTAAGGCACAAACTTTACCGCTTACACGCACACATCAGGTGTGGTCCAAGTGATTAGAGCGTGGGATTCATAATCTTTAGATCAGCGATTTTCTTCCTTTCATTTCTGCCATTTGTACGTGAGCATCGACCACTTCTTCGCGATCAGCCAAACCTCGTTAAGTCCGCTCATGAGTCTCGCAAAAATCTCTTTGCAGACAGTGGCATTGTTTAGGGTATGAGATGGTGAACTGCAAGATTGCAGAGAAGCGCTAAGATGCTTGCAGCCAGAAATAGATAAAGCAAGCCACGCCTGCTAAATAAGAAGAGTACACCGCAATTCTGGCATCGGATGGCCGAATGCCGGACCCGAGTTCCACACCCGTGACAATACTTCCTATGTTTCGCAGTCATCGATTAGAGATGATTACAGCAGTATCGCTGAGGCCGCACAAGACTGCGCTAACGCCGCTCACACCGCACGGATTTTTGCTGTCACCATCCGACCGTTTGTGTCGCTGCTCCCAATTTCAGAAGCCTCGAAGATTGAGGAGCGGAAAATGGCAACGAATTCTACGATAGCCGTGGACGAATAGACCAGCAGAACCAGAGATAGATATCGCCCTTCAACTACTTATCCTTAACGACAGTAGCCTTGAGATCGGCAACCGAACGAACTGGCTGCTGACTGACCTGCTCAATCACGTCGCCACGCTGAATTCCTGCCTCGGCGGGTGGTCCAAAAGGATCGACTTCCATAACGATCAATCCCTGCGTGTCAGCGCGTAATCCCAACTGGCTCGCAAGGGCTGGCGTAAGAGGTTGCACGCCAAAATAGCGTCACGATCGCCTTCACAGTCACTACATCGAACGAAAAATTCACACCGGTCGAAGAATTAGCCGCTTGCGCGCAGCCACGCGTTACCTGGCTACAGCAACGCGAGCGCAAGTGGTTGGTGTTGCCGAAGTCTCCAGCGAAGTTAGCGAGAATTTTCGGGGCATTTAGATGTCGAGCTCCGCACGCGTCTGTAGCACGCGCACGATATGGCCACGCGAGATGATTCCGGTCAAACTTCCATGCTGGACGACCGGCATCTGATTTACATCCTCTCGGCCCATCATTTCCAATGCCTCAGCCACTGGTCGTTCCGGACCTACGCTTCGCAAAGTCTCAAGCGAACGCATTACGTCGCCAACTGTTGTGTACGGCCAGCGCCCGCGATCAATCGCCTTCACTTCGTGCGGCGTAATGATACCGGCTGGCCTTCCCTGTTCGAGCACCACGAAACAGCGATGACCGGTCGGCAGTAAGTGGTCCTGGACAAATGTCTCAAGGTTCGAATTTGCATCTACGGTTGCAAATTGCTGTGTCATTACATCGCCAACTCTCAGGCCTGTGAGACGTTCAGTAATCTCAACCTGTGCGCCGCTTGCACGCGCCGCATCCAGCAGGAACCAACCGATGAAGGCGATCCACAAACCTCCGAAACCCGCGCCGCTAAAAAAACGCAAAATACCCAACATGATGAAACCTAGAGCAACAAGCTGGCCCACTCTCGAAGCTATGCGAGTAGAACGGTTCGCATCTCCGGTGATCCACCACACTACAGCACGCAAGACGCGTCCACCGTCAAGCGGGAATCCAGGAATCAGGTTGAAAACAGCGAGTGCGATGTTGATATAGCCCAGCCACATGAACATCGCACTTGGAGGAGAGTTCGGTTCAGCGGAGAAGTTCCAGCCTAGCAACCACGCTAACACGAGGCACACCCCTCCGATCACAATACTGGCGATTGGACCAATGATGCCCATCCAAAACTCAGATTTTGCATCCGCAGCGTCCTTCTCGATCTGCGCAACGCCACCTAATGCGAAAAGCGTAATTGACCGCACGGGGATTCCTCGCAACTTCGCAACCGCAGCGTGCGAGAGTTCGTGCAACAAGATGGAGACGAAGAACAAGAGTCCCGTTATGATCGCGATACTCCATGTTGTATAACCGTTCCAGTTGGGATGCTCCATAGCAAACTGGGCGCGCAGTGAGAGTGTTACCAACAACGCGATTATGATCCAACTATAATGGAGTCCGATCGCCACCCCGAAGATGCGGCCGAGTTTGATATGGGCTTTCATAATTCCCTTCTACGCCACAAAAGGCACAAAAAGAGCATATGTGTCTTAAGAAATGTTTGCGGCCGCTGCCTCCTTGGGATCCAGACTCGATTCTCTACAAATAATGATCACCTGCCGACTCCGGCTGATAGAGAACCTCCTCAACTTTGAGCTTGCGCAAGCCTGATGGCACCTGCCACTCAATGGTGTCGCCCTTCCTGAAACCAAGTATCGCGGTACCAATTGGCGCCAGCACAGAGATCTTACTTTCGGCAAAATCCGCCTCTGTAGGAAACACCAGTGAGTAAGTATTACTTTCCCCGCTCACTAAGTCCTTCAAACGCACTTTCGAGCGCATTGTGATTACGTCCGCCGGGACATCTTTTGGATCAACGATTTCTGCTCGATCAAGCTCTGCCTCCAACTTATCCAAGTATTGCCGATCGACACCATTTTGCTCACGTGTACGCTCGATCAATCCGCTAAGACGGTTATAGTCGAGTTCTGTTATATAGATGGTTGCTGCCTTTTTTGATCTTCGCTTCATTTTACTAACTCCAATCCCTAGATGATTTACTTTTCCTCAGGACTGTGCGGTTACGCAGCTTTCCTGGATGCTTGCAATTCGTTCGCACTCTCTTCAGTGCCTGCAGAGAAATTGAAACGGTCTTGCAACGAGTTGCTGGTCAGTGAAACGTCCTTTCCACGAACAACCCTGACCGAACAGTGCGCTCGTTTTGCAACAGCGGCAGAGGTGCTGCCGAAGAGCCAACGACTTAAACCTCGTCGTTCGTTCGTCCCGAGAACAATCAGATCAGCTTCCCAATGCTTGGCCCGCGCAATTATTTGTCGGGATGCGTTGCCGGCGATGACTTCCGCTGAGATTCTTACAGGCGCGTCACTCAACACTTGAACAGCCTTTCCGATTGCGCGGTGGGCGTAGTCAGTGCTTTGATCGCCAGTTACGCCAAGCTCCTCAAACGAATAGACCATCGGGTTGACGACACTGACCACTCGGACCTCAGTGTCCTCAGGCCAACTCACTTCCGCGATCGCCTGGGATGCTGCTAGCGACGCCTCGGAGCCATCGGTAGCCAGCAATACCCTGAAGCCACGTTCCCCCGTAATTGCATCCGCTTGCTGGCGAGCCCGGACGACCTCGACGGAACAAGGAGCACTCCTAACAACTGACTTTGCGACGCTTCCCAGCGACCGGCTTCGAAAGTCCTTACGATTGTGTGCGCGGATAAGGATCAGGTCCGCCGGCCAATTCCGGGCCGCGAACGAGATTAAAGATTTCGGCTCTCCACTCATGATTACGACTTGTGATGGAATCCCAATCCTTCGTAGCCGTTCGACTGCTAAAGCAGAAATCTGTTCGCCTCGTCTATGCATCTCTCGTCGTAACGCGGAAAGTCCGTAACCTTCATCACCCCAGACTTTCAATGGGACGTCAGCATCGTCAACGATCGAAAGCACACGGGCTTCTGCCCCTGAGGGCCACGAGCGAGCACTCATTTCATTAATAAGAATATCCAAAGTGTTAATCGAATCAATCGCAACTAGAACTTTCATCCTATTCCCTCCAACCCTTGACCGACTTAACTTATTGCCATCGGGCTCAATCATGCCGCCGGTTTTAAATATTGATCACTCGAACTGTTCGCACGTACGACTTCTACTGAGCACTGCGCTCCCAAGATGAGTGCCTTCGTGCCAGCGCTTAAGCCGCTCGCGGCAACGTCGCCTTCGCCATGGTGTGGATCTACGAATACGCAACCCACCGAGGCATCCTGAGTCTTTCGCAAAAGCACCTCTTTGGACTGGCCATCCACGATGTCAACTGAGACTTCCAGATTTTTCGCTCGCAACCTATCAGCCCAGGTGTGCAGAACCTGCGCGGCCTCAGCATCCCTTGTGACATGACGCGGACCAGGTTTTCGCGTCATAACGATGTTTGCAACTGTTCCTGTTGGCCAAATCCGCTCGCCTACGGCATTAACCACATCCTGCGACGAAGGACTTTCATCTACGCAAATTACTACCCTTATCGCCGAATCCGCCTTTCGATCAGACGGTCGCGCAATATGAACGGAACAGTGTGCATCCTGTGCCACTCGAAGAGCAGGTCCCGCATAATTACTCATCTGTGATGAAGGATCCGTCTTCGATCCCAAAATAATAAGTCCAGCACCCCAGCGCTTCGCCCTTTCTAATATCGCTTGAGCCATTGCAGATGTATCCTGAATCACTTCAGTTTTCACACGTCCTTCAGGAAACATGGACCGCAGCTTCCGCTCAGCCTCAAGGGATAAGAGACGTTGTTCTTCAGGCTCCTGTAGTGCCGGAACATAGGACGACAGTCCTGAAGTCAACAGCTTCATTCGGCGAGCGCTAACCGCACTGGTGATCTCGTATGGCGATGAAGGCAACCACACTTGTGTCACCCCGACAAGCGCATCAAGTTCACGTGGCAGACCCGCCCTGCTTAAATCTTTCAAAGTCGTTTCCGCGGTTTCCGATCCGTCATACGGAATCAACACCCGAAGCTTCTTTTCCTGAGCCGAGGTACCAGGCGCCGTCGCATGCTTGCGTTCAGTTTTCGCTATTTGCGCTACCATTTTTCTCCATCCAACAATCGTCTTCTTTGTGTTATCGACGACTGCCATATAAGACAGACTGTCTCTTCGGGTAGTAAAAACCACCCACCGAGGTCCACTGATCTAGATCAAACCGGCGCCGAGCACCACAAGAGATACACGTCTGATATGTCTCGTCGCCTCGAGTAAATGGCCGGCTCACCTTCAGGTGCCAGCAGCCAAAGACACGTTTCACGATGTTCCTGACCGGCGCCAACCGACCAGATTGAGGCCAAGGTTCTAAACTGGATCGTTCAACTATTGCCTCCATGTTGATTTCCCTTTCCGTGCTGCGACCAACCTGGTCCATCCTCCTTTATCTCTCGAACCGACCTCTGCTTTCCTTCTAGTCCTTACGACTCATCAAACCGCATTGCCGTAACTTCCAGGACTAAGTGCGCTCGATCCGAGTCCTTATCAATGCTCTCGAGCAGAATGCGTGTGTTTATGGCCTCACCCGACTCAAGTATCTTTTGCCGCAGTGGAATCACCACTACGGTCCGTTCGCGCACACTCGAACTGTTGCTGTCCAGAATCGCACCCCGCAATTCCAGTCCACGGATGGTACGGCCGGTGTTATTTCGTACCGTCGCCGTCATTGCCACAGCAAGGGTGTCGAATGGGTGCACCTTCTCTGTACCCACCAATTGCTCGATTGCAATGTGCTGACGAAATTCTTCAAACTCTGGTTGCCCAGGTTGCAACGTCCATTCGAGCCGCGGTTCCGTATACGAACGGACATCGGACCGTGTCATTGCCAGGTAATACAAACCAGCTGTCGATATTGCTAGCAGCGCGGTAATAACAGCGGCTAGAATTAGAATCGGCCAACGCAATTCGGGCTCTGTAATTAATGTTGGACCGCGATAAGCAATCATTGGTAGTGTCTCCTTATTTAGTGATCCTCGCGAGGTTGTGTTAACCCAGCTCTTTTTCGGCCACCGAAAACTCGATGGTGAACCTATGTCCACAATCCTTACAGACATACTGATCGTTTTCGCGTGCTCCTACGACTAACCGAACTTCCGAACACCGTGGGCATTTCACGAGCCATCGCCTGAGAACTTCAGACCATCTTTCTCCTTGTTTTTTTCCATCGATTGTTTCTGGCAGAACGATGTATTGGTTCTCCGGTACAGCCATTCCCTGTTGTCCTCCCTGTTAGTAACCTCGCTTCTTACAGGTCAAAGACTAAGGGGACACGCCAGTTGGAAATAGCGTGTTAACACCTGACTTTCAGCGTATTTACACGTAGGAAAGTATTAGAGGTCGAAAACGGAGCGGGGATCCTTGGTGAGGTTAGTCTGATTGCCTGTGTTCTCGAACGTGTAGGGCTAATTCCACGCGGTTGTTCAAGTTCTTCTTATCGAGAATGCGGCTGATATGACCTTCGATTGTTCTTAAACTGAGCTTTAACTCAGCGGCGATCTCCTTGTTTGAAAGGCCACGCGCGACTGCTTCCGCAACGCGCCACTCTGCGTCTGTTAACTCTTCATCGCGTACAAGCTCTATCGCAGTGTCATCTTGATCTCCAAACATCCGCGCCAGGTCAGAATGAGTGCGGTGTACTCTTTCGAGAATGCTCTTCACGATCGCTAGCAGCTCTTCCGATTCGAAGGGTTTCGTGACATAGGCGTCGACCCCAGTACGAAATCCCGCGATGCGATCGGCAGTTTCGTCTTTGGCCGTGAGGAAGATGATAGGTACGAGACGTGTGCGCGGCGCGGCGCGCAGATTACGTACAAGGGCGTAGCCATCCATGCCGGGCATGCGAATGTCACTGATGATCAGATCGGGAAGAGATTCGGCAACGCGGATCATCGCTTCACTTCCGCGCCGGGCCGTCTGCACCTCGTAACCTTCGGCGCGCATCGTTTCCGATACTGCCAGCAAGAGACCGGGATCGTCATCAACGACCAACAATTGTTTTGCCATCGTCACGCTCCTCAATACTGCGTTTATTGCATCCTCCGTCACGCCACACGGGCAAATGTAATTTGAAGGTGCTGCCCCGCCCAACCTGGCTCTCTACGGTGACGCGCCCGCCCATCTGATCCATCACGTTTCTTGCCAGGTATAAGCCGAGGCCCACGCCGGAAACATCGGCGTCCTCTAAGAACTCAGCATCAGTGGTGGCACCACGCATAGCTTCTGAGTGCGGCGCTGGACGGCCCCGGTGAAACTTGTCGAACAAAATCGGCATATCTTCTGGTGGAATGCCACGGCCGTTGTCAGTGACGCTAATAGCAACCTGACCATCCTGTCGGAGTGCAGACAAAACAATTCGCCCACCGTCTGGTGTGTACTTGATAGCGTTTTCGACTATGTTCGACAGAACACGACGAAGCTCTTTCGGATCAGCGCAGACTGGCGGAACTTCTAGGTTGGAATCCAATCGCAGATCGTGCCTTCTCTTTTCGGCCGATCGTGTTTCGGATTTCACGACAGAGGAGATCACTTCCTGCACGTCAACTCGTTCATGGGTGACACGCAGCACACCGCCCTCGATGCGTGAAAGGTCGAGCAGATTGAGAACAAAATCAATTTGACGGTCACACTCTACCGAAATCGTTTCAATGTACTCGCGTCTTTTCGATTCATCCAATCCTTCGCGCATTAAAAGACGCGTCAGCGCTTTGATTGTAGTCAAAGGTGTACGCAGCTCGTGTGAGACGGTCGAGACAAACTCAGATTTCAGTCGATCTAATTCTGCGAACCTTTCTTCTCTTTTCTGTAGACGCTCTGCCATTGCATTGAAGTTCCTGCCCAGGCTCGACATCTCATCCCGTCCATTGGCTGGCGCACGCGCAGAGAAATTTCCGCTGCCAAACTCCTCCGCGGCAAAGTTCAGCAAGCGCACAGGTCGGGCGATACTTCGCGCAATTAGCAGTGCGGCCGTCACTGCGCAAAACACAACTATCAAGCCGATGACGGTATACCCCATCAGTTGTCGCCAAGCTGATGCATAAAGAATGGAGCTTTGGACACCCACCATGACTACGTAGCCTGTGTTACCTACGCGGCTTAAACCGTAAACGCGCTCAACATCGTCAACCGAACTCCTCGAAACAACGACCGCGGTATTGCGTTCGTTTACCGCCGACAGTTGATTCATGCCACTAAGATCCAGGCCCACTGCGGATTCCGTGGTTTGGCTGCGATAAATGATGCGATGATTCTGATCGAGTAAGGTCACGACCGCTCGTTCCGGTAAGGTAATTCCGTGAAGTGCGTCCTTTAACGCCGATCCTTCGATACGTGCGATCACTGCACCACCTTCCACGGGAGCTTCTACCGCAATAAGGTAATGCCCTTCACCCCGCGTCCAATCTGTTTCTATATCGGAAGCACCACGCTTCGCTTCATCGAGCAGCTTATCGCTTAATCCGGTCGGCAGATTACCCGCGCCGGCCGGTTCGATTGCCAAGACTCTTCCCGTTGAGTCTAAAACGCGCAGATCGACCCAATGCTGGCGGCCGATAATCGCTGCGTGCAGATTGCCTTTCAGAGCAGGAGGATCGCTCAGGTGATGAGGAGGGTACGATGCTATTGTTCTGAGCGGTTGGTACTGAGCGTCAAGCCAGCGGTCGAACACTACGCCCACTAACTCTGCCTGCTGCTCTAAGGACTCATTCAGCTGGTTTCGCTTTTCACTCCAAACTATCCATAGAACCGCGAGGCCGACTATTAACAGTGGAAGAACACCTCCGATTGCAAGAGTCAGTAATCGCCCGCGGATACTCATTTGCTACCTCGTAATTGATGCTTAATGCCAAGTATAACAAACCCTTTCGAAGCATTCAGATCATGACGGAGCCGTCTGCCCTGCCAAGTCCTGGCCAGCCTTGCTTGCAATGAATTGAATAGTTGGCCCAATTGTCAAAGCAAAGATGACCGTTCCAATTCCCACGGCGCCACCTAGTACCCAACCAAGGATAAGTACAAGCACTTCTAAACCTGTGCGAGTCCGAGAAACACTCCAACCCTTTCTCCTACTTAAGCCGAGCATGAGACCGTCTCGCGGGCCTGCACCGAGTTGACTACCGAGGTATAAAACTGTACCGAGTCCCGCAAGAATTAACCCGGTCACGAACCAAAGACTTCGCAGGAACGCACCGCCTGGACTTTGGACAATGGCCAGGGTCACATTCGCGAACGCACCGACTAGTAGAACGTTGAGCACTGTCGCCAGACCGGGTTTTTCCCGAATCGGAATCCAAAGGAGTAACAGTACTATTCCTATAATGATTGACACGGTTCCAAATTGCATTCCGGTTAATCCCGCCAGGCCATCGCTCAGAACATCCCAAGGACCGAGACCTAAGTTAGCCTGTTTCATGAAGGCAACGCTGAACCCGAAACATGCGAATCCGAGGAGTAACTTTGCCCAGCGTTTAACTAAAATTGTTAACGATGATGAATTTGATCTCATTTTCAAATCAACCTGCAAAAGACCTTAGGGTAAATAAAAAGGTCGCTTCGAAATAGCGTGGAAACACTTGTTCTTCGCGGGGGTTGTCACGGGTCAACCCTTGTCCCACTGCTAAGGCCTTGTTGCAACATCCTCGACCTGGACACAATCTGCGTTTCGATATGCAATAACGAGCCGGAGGATGTGATGCCCGATTTAAAGCGCGTTCTAGAAAAGGCTGTTCGCGAACGTGATCTTTCGACGCTTCGCCGAATGCTTGAGACACAGTCGCCCCAGGACATTGCGAATTTGCTTGACCGGCTAGAGACGCAAGATCAGGTGATTGTCTTCCGTCTTCTACCGCGGAATACATCGGCGACTGTGTTCGAATATCTGAACACGGCTGCTCAGGAAGGATTGCTGAAGGCAATGGGCCAAGCGGATGTCGCTGCGCTCTTAAATGACATGGCGCCCGACGATCGCACACACTTGCTTGAAGAGTTGCCAGCCTCAGTGACTAATCAGATGCTCGCCCTGCTAACGGCTGAAGAACGCGCCATCGCGATCTCGCTGCTCGGTTATCCAGAGGACAGCATCGGTCGCCTCATGACACCAGATTACGTCAAGGTACGGCAGGACTGGACTGTGGAACGCGTGCTCGATCACATTCGCCAGCACGGACACGATAGCGAAACGCTTTCAACAATCTACGTCGTTGATGAGCAAGACGTTTTGATAGATGACATTCGCATCAGAAACATTCTGCTCGCTTCTGCCGAAACCCGCGTCGCTGAGTTAATGGATAACAAGTTTGTCGCTCTTAAGGCGGCCGACGATCAGGAGATCGCTGTATCGATCTTCCGGCGCGAGGATTTAACGGCTTTGCCTGTCACGGATTCGTCGGGAACCCTGATCGGCATTGTTACCGTTGACGATGTACTCGATGTTGCAGAGGCAGAGGCAACTGAGGACATACAAAAGATCGGCGCTGTCGAAGTCCTCGACGAACCGTTCATGCAAATCGCGCTCACGCGCATGATTCGAAAGCGCGCCAGTTGGCTCATCGTACTTTTTCTGGGAGAAATGCTGACTGCGACCGCTATGGGTTTCTTTGAAGCTCAGATCGCGCAAGCAGTCGTGCTTGCGCTGTTCGTCCCCCTCGTCATCTCGTCGGGTGGAAACTCAGGCTCTCAAGCGGCCACTCTTGTGATCCGCGCGCTGGCGCTCGGCGAGTTGACCCTGCGAGACTGGTCGCGCGTCATGTATCGCGAGATGCTGTCCGGATTCGCGTTAGGATTGCTTCTCGGTGCACTCGGTTTCGTACGCATTGCGCTCTGGTCGGTCCTCTTCAAAGCTTACGGCGAGCATTGGTTCCAGGTGGGCCTAACGGTCGGGTTCGCGCTGGTTGGCGTAGTGCTCTGGGGAACGGTCGTCGGCTCGATGCTACCCTTCGTTCTGCAACGCATCGGTCTTGATCCAGCCACGTCATCCGCTCCGTTCGTGGCGACACTGGTGGACGTCACCGGGCTCGTGATCTATTTCAGCGCGGCTATCCTCATTTTGCGAGGCACGTTGCTATAACAGGTGTTAGCTTGGCGGCTCATTTCTGAGTAGGTCTGCGCCTTGTTTTGCGGGACGAAATACTGTCAACTCTCGAGCTATTGTTCGAAGCGGGGTCTTGACTGTTTTTATCATCGCGTTGGCTGGCCGGGTTGCTTTCATTCGCTATCACCGGATCAGCAGTAATTCTGCCGCCCTCATTTTCCCATCGATCAAGCATTTTCTTCTTCAGCCGTTTCCTCTCGATGTTATCCGGCATCGTCGTATTCCTCACTTTCTCTACACATCGTCATGATCCTGGCTCACCACCCGGGATCAGGTGCCGTCCTCGACGTTGCAAGTATAGCGCCACCTTCGTCAATACAGGAGATAACTCCTGCAATCCACGCGTGAAAACACTCTCGCTCTCCCGCTGCGTGACGAATACGATTCAAAAGACTTGTGTGAAAGAAAATTGAAGGAATCAAATCATGAATCACGTCAGCCATGTTTCCAGTTCCACCCACGACAGCACTCCCTCCACAAATCGATGGGCAATCATATTGGCCGGCGGTGATGGAACGCGCCTTCGCTCATTAACACGCACCATCGCGGGAGATGAGTCTTATCTACGCTGGCCGCCATCGGCAACGGACGAGGTACTGAGTTAACTGCAACTGCTGCGACCGTTTGTTAGAGTAATGAGAGCGATCAAAAATGATCTTTCGGATGCATGAAAAAGAGGTTAGCGGAACGTCTGCGGTCGATATTGTGCGAACGCTTGAACGCGAAGACAAGGAGTACCGTCATTGCGGAGGACCAATTCGTCAGTATCTAAGCTGGTCATTAAATCGACTCGGAGGTAGTGTGCCTGCGAGAGACCTCGACCCAAGTGACCGTTTAGAGGACGAGGCATTGGCACTCGACTATCTGCTTCTGCTTGACGAATACGGCGTAGGTAAGATGATTGGTACAACTGATTAAGCCTAAGGAGTAAATGTCATGGATACTCAATCTCAATCGAGTTTTTTCGACAATGTTTCGATCTATTTTGCTCAGGCAGCGTCGTTTACAGAATACCCGAAAGGTCTGTTAGATCAGATTAAAGTCTGTAACAGTGTTTATTCCTTTAAGTTTCCTGTACGCACCACCAGCGGCTACGAAGTCATTTCAGGCTGGCGCGCCCAGCACAGTCACCACAAGTTGCCTGTAAAGGGAGGAATCAGATACTCCGACGACGCGAATGAAGATGAAGTGAAGGCGCTGGCGGCGCTGATGACCTACAAATGCGCCGTAATGGACGTGCCATTCGGTGGAGCAAAAGGCGCTGTGAAGATCAATCCAAAGAATTACACGGTCGAAGAGTTGGAGCAGATCACGCGACGATATACGTCTGAGCTGATCAAGAAAAACTTTATTGGACCCGGAGTGGATGTACCCGCCCCGGACTATGGAACCGGCCAGCGTGAAATGTCGTGGATAGTGGACACGTATTCTGCCTTTCACCCAGGACAGATTGATGCGCTTGCTTGTGTCACTGGAAAACCTGTCTCCCAGGGTGGAGTCAGGGGAAGACTTGAAGCTACTGGACGCGGAGTTTTCTTCGGCCTACGAGAAGTATGTAGTCACTCGGACGACATGAGAGAAGTCGGTCTGGAAAAGGGTCTCGAAGGTAAGCGTATCGTGGTGCAAGGATTGGGCAACGTTGGCTACAACGCAGCGCGGTTCTGTCAACAAGGCGGAGGCGTCATCATTGCCATCGCCGAATATGAAGGAGCCATCCATAACGCAAATGGACTCGACGTTGACGCCGTGATGAAACACCGGAAGGAAGCCGGGTCGCTGCTGGACTTTCCTGGCGCAACCAATCTCAAGACGCGAGAGGAAGCGCTGGAGCTTGAATGCGACATTCTGATTCCCGCTGCGCTTGAAAACCAGATCACAGAAGAAAACGCAGGACGTGTCAGGGCCAGGATTCTTGCCGAGGCGGCTAATGGACCAACCACCGCGGCAGCAGCCGAGATCTTACGCAGCAAAGGTGTACTGATCATCCCTGACATTTATTTGAACGCAGGCGGAGTCACGGTTTCATATTTCGAGTGGCTGAAGAATCTGTCGCACGTTCGTTTCGGCAGGATGGGCAAGCGCTTTGAGCAAACAAGCTTTGAGAACCTGCTGCGCGTCGTTGAGGAGAGTACCGGCCGACGGCTGTCGGATGCAGAAAGAAAGGGAGTGGCCCGCGGCGCGGACGAGATCGATCTGGTCAACTCCGGACTGGAGGAGTCCATGGCGATCGCCTACACCAGATTCATGAGGTATGGAAGTCAGATTCCCGGATTCCAAGTCTCAGGACCGCGGCCTTTATCAGCGCCATTAACAAGATAGCTGTCTGTTATGCGGAGCTTGGTATTTTCCCCTAAGCGTATTGATTAAGTTGTGGCCCATGCTGAAGAAAAGAATCAATTGAAGTAAAGGAAGTAACATGGAAAGCTTAGAGTTCGTACAAGACACAACACTATCAGATAACGGCACCTATGAAGTTAGCGAACCGGAGGGGCCGACGTCTGGCGATCCTAATATCGCGCGACTTCAGGAAGATCTAACTACCGAGCGTGAACGGCACCTTAGGTTATTGGCCGAATTTGATAACTACCGTCGACGCACGAAACAGGAACGTGCGCTTGCCGAAGAAACCGGTAAACGCGAAATTTTGCTTGCGCTGCTTGACGTTAAGGACGACGTTGACCGGGCGCTTTTGCATATCCGAGAAACATCAGATGCGGTCGCCGACGGTCTCCGCTTGATCCAACAGCGATTCAACAATCTTCTTGAAGCGCACGGAGTCACAGCCTTTGAAAGTGAAGGCGAAGTATTCGACCCAGAAATTCACGAGGCAATGACTATGATCGATGGTGATGGAGAACAATCCGGCACCGTATACAGCGAGCATCGCCGAGGTTACTTCATGAATGGCAAACTTCTTCGCCCCGCTCGCGTTGCTGTGCTGAAGTAATTGTTTTATCTGTGGTTGGACGGGTGAACAGTATAGTTTTAAAGGGAAAGCAGAATGAAAGCGAACCAGGGAGCAATTGTTCTTATCGATCAGCCTGCCGACCACGGTCGGCTTCGTTCAGTCTTGCACGACTGGGGGTACACTGAAACGGAGATCCAACGGTTTCTGAATGAGAACGAGATGAGCCCGCTGATAAAGGTCTCCATGAATGAGCAAGTGTATGCAAATGCCCATTAGAGGCCAGGCATTGCCGCATGAGTAGGCTACGAATCGCACCACTGTGCTTCTTGAGTGCAACACTCTTTGTTGTGTCTTGTAACTCGAAACCTCCTCAGGCGGCCTACGTGCCAATCTCGCAATTGGAACAAACTTTTGGCCGGCTGATTACCGTGGCAAACATACCCACACCAGATCAGCACGGCACAGGGGATCGGCTGGGACTATTTAGTGATGACACCGGTACGGTTTGGGGAATACCGCTAATGATTGCTGATAACGGCGACTTGCTCGGGTGTGCGCCTCCGAAGCTGCGAGAGTCTTCAATCACCGACACACTGCCAGGTGATGTTGAAATTGTCGGAGCAACCAATGAGCCCAATGGTTGGCGTGAAGGTACTGGAAAGCTGGAACTACTGCTTCGTAACAAAAAGGGAGAACTTCAGCGGCGTCCCATCACGGCGGGCGAGGTAAAGGATGGTCTGGTCTGCTGGTCACAGTCGCCACCTAAACAACCACTACCGTACTACCGTCTTGCCTCAGGCAACTCGAACTAATACCTCAAACTTCGTTGATCGTCGCACCTAAGTTAAACACATCCCATCGGGTGATAACACCCGCCCTAATTAAGAGTTATTACGCTATTTCTTCAGTCCTTCCGCTTTTAAAATAGTCACATGATGGCTGGTCGCTCGCGACGAGTAGTCCGTCTGGACTGACGCCTTCTTTTAAATCAATTGGGGAGAAGCCGAAAGATGATGAAGATATTGATTGGCCATGATGGCTCACAGAGTGCCGACGCTGCGTTGGTTGATCTGCAGCGAGCTGGGTTACCGATTGAAGCAGACGCTCTGGTCGTCTCCGTTGCCGATGTCATGATGGTTCCCGCAACGCCAGCCCATGAGTTGGCGGGGGAGGCACTCATGTCCCGCAGAGTGACTGCTGGCTTGGTATACGCGCAGAGGCAAACAGAGCGCGTGCTAAAGGAGGCTAAAGATTTTGCCAGGCGAGCAAGTGATCAGGTTCGATCCTATTTTCCACATTGGAGTGTACGTGCGGAAACACTCGCTGGATCAGCCGCCTTCGAACTAATTGGCAAAGCTGACGAGTGGAGACCCGATCTAATTGTTGTCGGATCGCACGGGCGTTCCGTAGTCAGTCGATTCATTCTCGGCAGCGTTTCGAAAAAGGTTGTCACCGATTCAGATCACTCCGTTCGGGTGGCGCGCGGTGATCTCGAAAAAGATCTCAATAAGCCCGTGAGACTTGTTATCGGTGTGGACGCGTCAGCCGAAGCCGAACAGGCCGTTCGTGCTGTGGGCAGCCGTGTTTGGCCGTACGGAACTGAGGTACAAATCATCGCCGTTGACGATGGCAACTCTCCAATGTTCACACTCACTGCAGGGCGGATGGTGGCGTGGGCAGAGAATGCGCTGAGTCTAATAGGATTGAAAACTTCTGTCGTGTGGGAGAAGGGTGATCCTCGTCGCGTACTAATTGATCGGGCCCAAGCCTGGGACGCCGATTCAATCGTCGTCGGAGGACGCCGGTTCAGCGGCGCTCTTGAACGATTTCAACTCGGCAGTGTTGCAACCGCGCTTGTTACGAAAGCAAATTGCTCGGTCGAGGTTGTACGTAATCGAGCGAGTTAACGAAGCAATTGGGAGGTGAATTTGAACATGACGTTTACATTAGGTCTTTTAGCAAGTAGCGCGTCAGAAGTTGACTGGTCACTACCGTTGATGATCGGATGGATCGTTATCGCGCTCGGTTTGAGTCTTATCGAAATATGGCTGGGTGGTGGTTTTTCGTCACGGAGGCTTTCGCCAGTAACTAAACTTACCAGCAATTACTTGAAACGGTCTAATGCTAAAAACGTGAAAGAGGTAAGAACATGATTGAGATTCCTAAACCCCACTTCTCATTCTTCTTCTCCGTCGTTATGGCAGTGTTCGTTGTGCTCGGTGCTTCTACGCGCATACAGGCCGGCGCATTCACGAGCAATATCAACACACCGAGCAGGCAGGAGAAAGTTGCTGGAACTGATCCCGCAACAGAGCCCGCGTTTAAGGACTACAAAGGCGTGCGCATTGGAATGAGCGCCGACGAAGTTGCTGAAAAACTAGGAGAGCCGGCGGTAAAGGACGAGAATGAAGGAGTCTTCCTCATTTCTGATGTCGAAATGGTCCAGGTTTTCTACGACAAAGCTGGCGCAGTAAGCGCTATCTCCATCACCTATTCAGCCGAACACCCGAATGCGCCGAACGCTCTCGCCGTTTTAGGTGAGGACGCTGCTGCCGATGCAGACGGACGCATCTACAAACTTGTTCGTTATCCGGAGCTAGGTTACTGGGTGGCGTATAGCCGCACCACCGGCGACGCACCGGTCGTCTCCGTGACGATGAATAAGATGTAACGTCAGAGCTCAGCGAATTGTAAAGGCCCCGGAACGATCAACTTCACTTCTTTTTTGCTTGGCCCACGTCCTCATCAGTGCAACAGGCAGAGCTTCGTCCATTCGGGCAAGAATAGGAAACGACTGATACTCGTAGTAAACGAAAATCGAAAAATGCTGGCCACCGAACTGCTTTACCGCTCAATCTCGGGTTCGCGAGGTGCCGGCGTTGGTACAGTACTCGTACCCGCTTACCATCTTCCGCGGTGAAGAACTTGTGGAAGGCCCGAAGTTAACACCAAACTCGAAGTACATATTCAACCTTCGGGCACTCGTGGTATGACGTTCCGCCCCACGATCCTTAAGGCTGAACCCGAGCGAGAGTTGCGCTGGCTTGGGCGGCTACTTTTGCCGGGACTGTTTGACGGCGAGCACGTCTTCGAGATAGAGCAGATTATGGTGGACCGTGAGGTTCGTGCAGTGTGAGCAGTTTAGCGGGCTGCTCGTGCCGTACTTTTGGAGCGGCTCAGATCGGGATATTTGGGATTAACTGCAATCTCGCAATAATCAATTCCTCTAAGCCTTTCGTTTTCAACTCGACCAGAGTGAACGATGATTTGCTGACCCTTTCGTTGGGCACAAACTAGGCCCACGCGTCCGCACTTCGCGCAGGTAATAGTGGACACCGTAGACTGTCCCGTCCATAAGTGTCCTTTTATTAGCCAGCCGACCGGTACGGCCGTGTAATCGATGATCGTTTGCGTATTCAGTTCTTTCATGCGCCCATTATCCTTATGCCACCCGTTTCTTCGCTGATGCGGAACGCGTTGATTCGGCATCCCGAGCATCCATGTTCTCAAGTGCCGTCTGGTGAAGTTCCTTGTCTCGAGCTTCCAGATTGGAAAACATAACCACGAGCAACAATGCGCACATAGCAAAAGTTGAGAGCACGTAAAGCACCGCGGCCTGCTCCCAATACAGCAGCGCAATGACGATGGCACTCGAGCCAAAGATCCAGGCGAATTTACGATAACGCCGTTTAAAACTTATTCTTGATTTACTGTTACATCTCACTAGACCACCCTCCGAAAGTTGAACCCCGAAAAATTTCCGTGCTGTGAAACATTGGACCAGTTACGTTCCAGTGGAAATTGTGCGCCTTTAGATACAAGAGGAATGTGTCCGCCAGTACATTCCCAGAGTAAGGTGAATTCTGCCGCTTCGAAACCGTGTTATCACGTGACGATTGCAGGAGTTTTCACGTTATAGGTGGCCCGCAGAACGCTAATTGTTTCTGCGCCAAACGACGCGAGTAACCACTCTAAAACATCAAGAGAAAACACCCTGTCGAAGCCCGCTTCCAGGAGTTAATCTGAAGTCAACCTTAACGAAAATATGGGAGCACTGGTGATGATGCGTTCTCTCAATTAGCGCGACATTTTCGCTCGAAACAACAGTCGCGTGTAAACACTCGTTCTCCACAAGTGTTATTACGCTCGTCAACCCCCAGTATTCGTCTTAGGTTAAGAGGTAACAGTTCAACGGATGAAAGGACTATCGTGACGAAGAAAGAAACACCAGATCTAATGCTTATGAATCACTTGGATGAATTGGCACATTTCGAGCCGGCTGGATATCCATTCATCAGCCTTTACTGAACCTGGAGCCGGACCAACACGGACGCGATAATTTCGAGTCGTTCGTTCGTAAGGAGTTTAAAGCGAAGGCCAAATCGTTCGCGCCGGAGTCTGTCGAGCTGATGAGCTTTAAACGCGACACAGCACGAATTGAATCTTACTTGCGTAATGAGGTACGTCCGTCGGCCAATGGCCTCGCGATTTTTGCGTCCGCCGGCGCCAATGATTATTTCAAGGCAGTGCAGTTGAGTGCTCCGCTGAAGCGGCATGATCTCCACGTCAACGAGAGACCATATCTCTATCCATTGGCGCGTGTGATCGACCAGTACCCACGTTACGTTGCGTTGTTAGCGGATACGAACTCGGCGCGTCTTTTTGTATTCGGCTTGGGCAACATCCTGGGTAGAGAAGAGGTGCAACAGGTCAAGCTGAGCCGTACTCAGATAGGCGGCTGGTCTCAGATGCGCTACCAGCGGCACGTGGACAACTTCCACCTACAGCATGCGAAAGAGGTTGTGGAAGTCCTCGACCGGGTGGTGCGAGAAGAGGCGGCTGAGCACATCATTCTCGCCGGCGATGAGGTGATCATTCCATTGCTGCGCGAGCATTTGCCGGATCGTCTGGAAGAAAAGGTTATTGATGTTCTGCGGTTGGATATAAAGTCCCCCGACCACGAAGTGCTGAAGGCCACGATGGAGGCGTTACGCGAACACAACCTTCACACGGATGCCGAGAAAGTAAGGCAGCTATTCGATGAATACCGTGCTGGAGGACTCGCTGTCGTCGCTTGGAAGGACACTGTTAAGGCAATTGAACAGGGCCAGGTCGACGAATTATTGTTGAGCGCATCTGCTCGAGAAATACGAACAGACGAGCAGGAATCGGACCGCTCTGCCGTCGACCAATTTTTCTCCGACACGCCGATCGATTCTGATACAGAACCGAGCCTGATGCCGGCTGATTTGCTGGTCACTCTCGCGCGCCAGACTGGAGCGCGTGTCACCTTCATCGAGGATACGGCACTACTCAGTAGCGTCGGTGGCGTGGGCGCAATGCCTTCGTTACCGGATTTGAAATTGGCAATTTGAACAAAAGGAAGGAGATCAAACTTGAGTAGCAAGAACAACATCAACGTAGACCATTACAAAACAAAAGGTCGTGGGCGCCAGGGTGATGGAGTCGTTTACGACGAATACAACCGACTACGCAATCAACTAAGAAGTCGAGACCGTCGGGGTTTGTCAGCAAAACGATTGTTGGCGAGAAAAAGAGCCCTTCGTGCCGCAAGGCAAACGGAAAGTAGAAGTGTTACGCCGCAGGCATAGCACTCGCATGAGTCCCGGCATCGGTGGCGATCATTATAAGCAGGTGAGTGCAAAGGAACTCTGATGAACAAGATCCTAAACTTTGAACGAATTCTCTGCCCCGTGGCTCAGGCTCACGAGTCTGACGAAGGTCTGCGCTACGCAATATTGATAGCCCGCTCATACGGCGCCAGGCTCTTCGTCTTAACATGCAACGACGGATCCTTACCTGGCGACGAAACAGTTGAGGCAATGCGGACTGGGATAAAGCGAGCGATCGAGCATTCATTCGTTTCGTTTCCTGGATCGGCGGATGCCGTTCGCCTCGACTGGGACTTAACGGTCATCAGTAACAACCGACCGGAAGTGGCAATAAACCGTGAGGCCGCTTCCCGGAATGTGGATTTGATCGTCATGGGTTCGCGTCGTCGATCAGCTCCCAGCGTTGTGGTACTGGGATCGACTGCCGAAGCTGTTTGTCGAACGGCCCCCTGCTCAGTCCTGGTCATGCGTTTGGCGGCGCGTCGTGATGCGGCAAGAACCAACGGTAATCTCGAATTGAAGAAACTGCTGGTGGCAACTGATTTTTCGAGTCACTCGGAGCTGGCACTTCAATACGGCTTGTCACTCGCTCAGGAATATCAGTCAGAGCTGCACTTGGTCCACGTTATCACCGGCACCAGGAGTACTGAGGCTGAAATATCCTGGACGTCGCAAGACACTGAAGGTCCCTATCATGTTGCGGCGAGAAGACTGCATGAATCAGTTCCGGGAGAGGTCCACCTTTGGTCCAACGTGACGCACGCAGTACGTGAAGGCAAAGCCTACCGGGAAATTGTTTCCTATGCAGTGGAACAGGACATTGATCTCATTTGTATAGGGGCACATGGCCAGGAGTTCACGTTAGGCACGCTGTTTGGAACAAACACAGACCGCGTACTGAGGCAAGCACCTTGTCCGGTTTTAGTAACACGACCAGTGCAGTCGGAAGCTGAAAGATGACGATGAGTTGAAGAGGTGATGAAGTTGCTTAAGAAGTTCTATCAAATGATGGAGTCCAGGAGACGACGACGTGAGGTTAGGAAAATCCGTCGCGAGTTCGCGAGAGCCGGTTATCCTTTGCATCAGTTTCGAGACTCTCAAATAGAGGCTGCCCTACGTCCGAACACTGACGTCGGGCTCACAATAAGCGCGAAAACAATTTACCGTACGCTGAAGCGACTTCAGGTAACGGGCGGAACACAAGACCACACGCTTGTGCTCAAGGGGTAACAACCTGAAGGTTTTGATTGCTTATGACGGCTCGGAAAGCGCCGATACCGCGATTGATGGTCTAAGATGCGCGGGTTTGCCGATCGAGGCGGACGCGCTTGTTATTTCTGTTGCCGAAGTGTGGCTCCCCACGCCGGAGCATGAGGCCAGTTTCAAGGATTCGTTCCCAAGCGAGATTCCGGGGCTTTACCGAGCGCGAGCACGCGCAGCCGAGAGAGGCGCCTCGCTCAGTCATTTTGCAGTCAATTTTCAAGGACGAGCGGACCTTTTCAGGCGGAAGCTGCGCGCTATAGCATCTGCCTCATCATTGAGACGCTGTATGTCGTCGCGCAGTCCTCTGAAGAGTAGACTATAGATGGTTCGACTATCTGCCTCTAGGTAGTAGATTATTGCGGTCATCGGTTTACCACCCTGAGTGTATTCATACGAGAACTTAGTACCGCTCAGTCGCCCGCTGAAACTCTCTTCTTTGATTAACACGTAGCTCGCCAAGTGCTGGTCCCATGTTTGCCGCCGCCGGACCATATCTGATGGCGTCGTGCGCACGTCCACCAATTTCCTACGGACCAGCAGCCTTATCCTGCCTTTACCCGCGTAGCTGAACTCCCTGCGAGTGCGCGCTGAAACGATGCCGGAAGAGGGGAGAACGCGCCACTTTGACGATGGAAACTCGATAGCGTAATCAACGCTTCTATTGGTAAAGGTATAAGCCTGATCGCGCGTAGCAGAAGGAAGAATCGGCACTAGACTCGAACTTAAGAAGGTTACAAATAAGGTGACAAGTATTAGCATCTTAGAAAAAAGCAACGAGAATTTGCGCTCCAATCGAACCAGAACACTGCCTGTCGAAAGCTGTTCTTCAGTCGCGATTGTTTAGTGTATCCCCTTACTACAAGTCCCAACAATCATTCAGACGTAACCGGCTCGATATGTTCCCCGCTTCCCACAAGGCGAGTATATTACCGGACAGGTTGTTGAGCGCGAGCAGACTTTGTCGTAAATCGCTTTCAGCCGGATACATTTGCCAGACCTTAGTAGCGGGCGGCCTAATGAACATGAGGATATCAAACTATGAAGTTACTGATTGCAGTTGATTCCGCGATTTCAACCGAGGTACTCGTCCGTGCGGTCGGCCTGCGCCCGTGGCCCGAGGGTACGACAGCGCATGTGCTTTCAGTCGTCGCGGATGCCGACGTCCCGGAGGAACTATGGCGCGAAGAGGGCTATGGAAAGCGCGCTGTGCAGCGAGAAATGGAGAGGAGGGGCGAACAAATAACTGCCCTCTCAGTCGAGCGCCTCAGAGAAATCGGCATCCCGGCTGAAGTGGTAGTGACGAGGGGCGACGCCCGCTTCCTTATCCCGTTTTTTGCGCGAAAATGGTCTTCGGACCTGATCTTCGTCCGCGCACATGTTCGCAAGGACTATGCGCATTGGATCCTTGGCAGCGTCGCCAGAGCAGTCGTCGCCTCCGCCCCTTGCACCGTTCAAATTGTGCGAGACGCAGGAGAAGACCACGCCCAAACTCTGGATAGCAGCAGGAGGGTGCTGCTCGCTACCGATGGTTCGAAGACCTCGGCTCAGGCAGCGCGCGCTGTTGCCGAGCGACCATGGCCCGAAGGCAGCGAATTCAGGGTCATAAGCGTTGAAGAGCCGTGGACGATCAAATCATCCAGAGTGAGAGATGAGAAAAAGGCTCAGGAGGCAGTCAGCAGCGCCGAACAGGTGCTGGTCTCCGCAGGATTGGAAGCGACCGGGGCGGTGCTCTCCGGTAATACGAAACAGGGCATTTTGCATGAGGCGCAAAAATGAGCCGCCGACCTGATCGTTGTCGGCTCACACGGACGCCGAGGTTTCAGGCGATTCCTGTTGGGGAGCGTGTCCGAAGCGGTTGCTATGAACGCGCATTGCTCCGTTGTCGTCGTGCGCGCTCCGCGCAAGACTGAAACTTGATCGCCCGGCACGGAGATAGTGCAGAAACCAGGACTGGCAAAGTCGGGCAGGTCAATAGTTGTTCACGCATCGCTGACCACTCCCTCATCGCGCAAGCTGGAGAGTCGCGTTGCTGTTTCGTGTAGCGCGTTCATCGGATTGCCGTGTCCAAGAAAATGGCAGGCATTGGCTTTGCCATATTTGATCTCCTATGATGAGTTGTCTACTCCGAGGTTGTAAGTTCAGTTCTCGGCGAGGACAAAGTTTGGGAAATCTGCGAACACCCAGTTGTACTTGAGTGTGCGATAGATGATTCCCAGGAATTTGCGCGCCGCAGCGATGATCGCCTTGCCGGCGCCTTTCTTCTGCTTGATTCGTTCGTAAAAGTTTTTCAGGTAGCGGCTGTAACGCACCGCTACCAGCGTGCATTGGACCAGCGTAGTACGCCCAAGCTTCGAGCCACGCTTTGTGATACGGCCGTGACGGATCGTTTCATTTGAGTTGGCTACGCGTGGCACCAGTCCAAAGTAACTGGCCAATTTATCTTCACCGGCGAAATCCGAGACATTGCCGATCACGCTTAACAACAAGGCGGCTGATTTGTCGCCGATGCCTTTAATACTGGTCAGATTGCGATGGCCGTTAAGTCTCTGGCCATGCTCGCAGAGTTGCTGGTCGAGCCGTTTGACGCCTTGGTTAAGCGAACCGATCTGACTAACGATCACTTCCAGCTCCGCCCGCGTTAGCTCGTCCCATTGCCTCTCCAGAGCTGCACGCAGACCTTTGACGCTATGGAAGGAACTCTTTTTACTCTTAATGCCGGTAGCCACGTGCAGGGCATGGAGTTTGTTAATGAGGGTGGTGCGCAGCTTGACTAACTTGTCGCGCGTATGAGCCACCGAATTCAACTGCGCATGCGCTGGTTCCTTCAAACGCGATTCGGGCAGCATGTCTTTACTCAGAAACAGCGCCAAGGTCCGCGCGTCGTGACGGTCAGTCTTCTTCACGCTCTTGCGGATGACTTCAAACTGATTCGGATTAACTACCACCACTTTACTCACCAAACTCTTCACCACACCCACGAAATGCCGCGTGTTGCCAGTGGCTTCGACAGCCAACCGGTCACCTGAGCGGAGACTCGCTTGAAACTGCGGCAGCTCTTTCAAAGCAAACATATGCATTTCTTCACTGCCATTCTCATCCAGATAACAGGCGGTCAAACTGTTGCTGTGCAGGTCTACTCCGATGAATCTCATCTCTGATTTCCTCCAGTTGTTTTCCTGGAGTAGACTTTCTGTTGCGGCGGTCACCAGCCTCCTATTCAGGGTCAATCGCCCTACGGTGGCGCTTCGGTCAAAGGTCTGATTAGTCTCCTTAACGTGGTCAACAGCCACAGAAAACTTTCAGCCTAAGACCTATCTACTCCAGTTATTTCCCTGTGCCAGGGTTAACTGAAGTTTACCGCCGCACTTCCTCATCATGCCGTCTCCTTACTGGACTCGTGCTTCTCTCAAATCACACCCTCATCCGTCGCACAGCTTCACAATCTCAGAGCCTCCGTTCCTCGTCGTCCTGATCATCGGCGACGTCCGCTCTCGACTTAGGCCGGTGCGGCAGGCCCGCAACGGGAAGGCGCCAGCCGCGCCGTATCGCTACGAAGCGGATGCCGAAGCAGAGGGAAGCCCCGGTAATTGCCATCGCAGTAGGTGGAAGATTCAGCACGTGACCAATTACCACTACGAGCGCGCCGGCGAGCGCGGCAACGGCATACAGTTCCGAGCGCAGCACGGTCGGAGTCTCGGCGACGAGCACCTCGCGAAGCATGCCGCCACCAATTCCTGTCAGCACGCCGAGCAGCGCGGCCATCACAGGATTGAGCCTATACCCGAGCGCCTTTTGTGTGCCGACGACAGCGAAAAGCGCCAGCCCGGCAGCATCGAAAATAAGCACGTGGTTCCGTAGATTACGCAGCCGTTCGCTGAGCGGATACCAGAAGAACACCACTAACCCAGCGAGGAGAGAGACTGCGAGGTAACGCCAATCGCTGATTGCTGCCGGCGGGACCGCACCAATCAGCAGGTCGCGCATAATTCCACCGGCACTGGCCGCCGCGAAGGACAGGACAAGCACACCAAACAAATCAAGACGTTCCCTGACCCCGGCCACCGCACCGCTCAGGGCGAATACGAAAGTACCGATAAGGTCGAGCACCAAGAGTGTGTGCGCTGCATAAGCCTGGAACGCTGCGAGGGCATTCAAGGCTTCCTGATTTACCGAGGGCTGGATCAATCCAGTGTTCTCCTTCGTATCCCGGACGCGCCTTGAATAAATCAGGTCGCGCGCGATGCATGAGTCCTCGGATCATCCCTCGGGACCGTCATCGCGATGGCGATGACCGCAATGATCACCATCATCACATTGAATAACAATGCGACGGCGGCCGCGAATCGAATGCTGATGTTGTCAGTCCTTCCCAAAAAAAGATCAGATAGAGGTCCGAAGTCACCATTCAAACCGCTGAGGGATGTGAAGAGTGCTGCGGAGATCGCCACCCCAAATGCCGCTCCCAAAGAAGACGCCATCTTGTAGATTCCGGACGCAGCGCCTGCCTTGTCATTTGGCACATTTGAAAGTGCCGCGTCGGTCGACGGCGTAGCGTAGAAGCCGAGTCCAATGCCGAAGAGTGTAAATCCAACAAAGGCGACGATCATGTACTGCCCAGCCAGCAGGAATGTAAAGGTGGTCAGGAGGATTCCGGCTCCGGTGATCGCGCAGCCCATCAACATCGGCTTGCGCGCGCCCATCCGCTGCAGCAGCTTCTCACCGACGCGAATGGTGCTCAGAATCGCAACGAGATAGCCGATGGTCAACAGCCCTGATTGCAAGGAAGACAGTCCGGCCGCCTGCTGAACCAGTGACAGTGAAACAAGCAGTGTTCCGGCTGCGCCATTGAGCAGGAAGTTGGAGAGCGTCGCTCCCGCATACGTCTTGTTGTTGAACAGCCTGAGATCGACAAACGCAAAGGGATTGCCCGATTCGATCCGGAAGAACACCACCGCGCCGAGGACGAAAACAACCGCAAGTATGATTACCACGGGATTCAGCCATCCCAGAGCGGGGCCTTGCCCGATGACAACGTTCACCGCCACCATCGCAATGATGAAAGTGGTGAAGCCGTACCAATCAAAACGCGTCTTCTGCGTCGAGACGCCTTTACTCTCAGGCGCACCTCGTAACAACAGAAAGCTTATAACGGCGACGACGATCGACATCCAGAAGATCCAGCGCCATCCGAGAGATGAGGCGACGAGGCCACCGAATAGCGCGGAGACGCCCGAGCCGCCCCATGACCCGATCGACCAGAAGCTCACCGCACGCTGACGTTCCCTGCCGTCAAAGTAGTCTTTAATTAAGGCCAGTGTCGCGGGCATGATACAGGCAGCCGACAAACCTTGAATGATGCGCCCCGTCATCAGAAAGGTGCTGGTGCCGGCTGGAGAGATCGCGATCAGCAATGAACCCAGAATGCTCAGGGCCAGGCCGATGAAGGTCATCTTCAGACGTCCAAGCCGGTCTGCGAGCCCGCCTGCGACAACGATGAAGATGCCTGAGAACAGTGCAGTAATGCTTACCGCGATATTGTTCAGGCTTTCGCTGATCCCTAATTCTTCGCGCATCGTCGGAGCCACGTTTAGCGTTGTCTGCGCAAAAAGCCAGAAGGTAATGACTGCAAGGACAATGCCTACGATGAGCCTGTTGGCGCCTCGAGGCTTGTCGGCCGTCATACCGGCAGTTGTGGAAGCCATGGGGAGAACCTCACTTCACGAGATACGTCAAAGCAGCGATGACGAGTGCCTGGGTGCCGTTGGATAGCGTCGGTTCAATCACCGGAGCAAAGAACTCAGAGTGATTGACAGGGATGTCCTGCTCCACCCGCCCGGCATCGAGAGCGCGTTGATACTTCTCTGGATCCGTACCGCCGACTCCCCAGTAGGTATAGGGGGTCCCGAAGGCATTGGGTATGTCGCTGAAATCTTCGCTCGCGGTCAGCCGTCCGAGGTCGAAGACTGTTTCTTTTCCGAAGTGGCTCTGGAAGGCGGACGTGATCCTTTCCGTGACTTCCACGTGATTGTCTGTGAGCGGATACTGATCGAAATAATCGAAGTCTGGTGGGCGGGGAGAGCCGGACGCCTCACACTCGGCTCGGACCATGCGTTCGATGCTGTCGATCATTCGCTGGCGCACCGCCATGTCGTAAGTCCGCAGATTGGCCAATAGGACCGCACGGTCGGCGATTATGTTGCTCTTGGAGCCGGCCACACTGCTGCCCACCGTCAGCACCGCAAAGTCGCCGGGCTTCGTCTCCCTCGAAACAATCGTCTGAAGGCGCAGCACAACAAGTGCCGCCAGCACTACAGGGTCCACGCTATTATGGGGCATTGAGCCATGCGCCCCCTTGCCGTAGAGCGTGATCCGAATACTGTCTCCGGCGGATAGGACCGGGCCCGCTTGTGTGCCAATCTTTCCCGCCGGGTAAGCGAGCACGTGCTGCGCGAACGCGACATCCGGTTTGGGGATACGCTCACGCAGACCGCCGTCGATCATCGCTTTCGCGCCGCCGGCGACTTCTTCCGCAGGTTGGAATAACGCGATGAAGGTTCCACCCCACGACTGCCGCGTCTTGGCGAGGAGTTCGGCCGCGCCCAACAGACACGTCACATGTGCATCATGAGCGCAGGCATGTGCGACGTTAACTGTGTTGCCGCTGTCATCAACTGCAGTGACCGTCGAAGCGTAAGGCAGGCCTGTGTTTTCCCGGACCGGGAGCGCATCCATATCAGCTCTCGCGAGTACAGTCTGTCCTTCACCGTTGCGCAGGATGCCGACGACTCCAGTACGACCAACTCCTTCGAGAACTTCGTAGCCGAACTCCTTAAGTTTTGTTGCAGCCAGCGCGGCCGTCTTAGTCTCCTGAAAACTCAGCTCCGGGTGCGTGTGTATTTCCTTGTAAACACGCTCCTGCCATGCAGCAGTTTCCCGCAGACCAGTCAGAACCTCGGCGATTGAAGACGTTGTTTGGTCACGTAATTTCTCTGTCATTCATTTCACCTCTTGGCAAACTGGCGCTTGCGCTGTTGGACGGCTTTGATTGTCAAGTGTGACCCGATCTGTTCGACGCCGAACTCCGCGGGCGTGCGATAAGTGAGTTGACCTTGCTAAGGCGAAGTCCGCTATCTCGGTCCCTCGTTGACTCAAATTGCGGAGCAGACAGCATCGGTTTTCTCCGCCACCTCCGGTTCGCTTTCTTCGTCCCGTCGCGGATAGAGAATGATCGTTCCCAACACCGCCGCGATGACGGAGGCGATGAAGATTGCGATCTTGGCGGCGGCATAATCGGCTGCGTTGGGGAATGCCAGCCCGGCTATAAATAGAGACATCGTGAATCCAATTCCCCCCAGCGCGCCAGCGCCGATTAACTGACGCCACGAGTAGGCTTGGGGTTTCACCGCGATGCCGCTCCGCACTGCGAGCCACGCGGCTGCCACGATGCCGATCGACTTTCCCACCACCAGACCAAACGTGATCGCAGCCATCAATCGTGCGTTTTCCTGGAGTACGTTAGCCGACCAGACGACGCCGGCGTTCGCCAACGCGAAGATCGGTAGCACCACGTAGCTCGACCACGGCTCGACGGACCGAAGGAGCTTGTCGGCAGGTGACTCGATTCGCCTATGGATCATATCCAGTGTCCGCAGCGCCGGCTCGGAGGGTCCCGTTCGCATAGCTTCGTCTCGGTGGAGGTCTTCCTCGTGGATCACCGTCCCCGCCTGCGCCAGCAGCGCGTTCAGATTCGCCGGCGGACGGGTCGGGATGAACACGGCCAGGATCACGCCAGCTAGCGTGGCATGCAATCCCGCCTCATGCAGGAAGAACCACAGAACGATGCCGCAGACCACATATGGAAGCGCACTGTACACACCGATCCGGTTGAGCACTATCAGAAGCACCAACACGGCAACGCCCAGGAGCAGATAAACCGTGGCGATCTCGCCGCTGTAGAACAGCGCGATGACGATGATGGCTACGATATCGTCGATGATGACAGCGGCGGTCAGGAACACGCGCAGCTCGATAGGGACACGATCGCCGAGGAACACGATCACCGCGACCGCGAACGCCGTGTCGGTACCGATTGGAATCCCCCACCCGTGCCTCAGATGCGGCGGTGCGATCAAGGCGTAGATCAACGCTGGCAGGACTATCCCACCAAATGCGGCGATCACCGGCAGCGCGCCCGATCGAAAGCTCGCGAGGTGGCCCACTGTGAACTCACGCTTGATTTCAAGCCCGACCACGAAAAAGAAGATCGTCAAGAGACCGTGGTTGGCCCAGTCGAGCAGCGTCAGATCGAATGTGGATGCACCCCATTGAAATCCTAATCTGGTCTCCCACCAGGCCTGAAACGCCGGTGCGAGAGGCGAGTTGCTGAGAACCAGCGCGAGCACTGTCGCGAGTCCCAGGAGCAGACCCGATGATGGTCCCCAACGAACGAACCCGAACGCAGCAGACTGGATCCGATGGCCCAACGCGCCGAGCATCGCATCGGCCAACGAGCTTTCGTCCCACGCGCCCGCGTAGCGGCGGCCGTTGATAAAAAAGGTCGGCGTCACCCGCGCACCACTCCGTCTTGCGCTCTCGACGTCCTTACCCACTCGTTCCTGCGCTGCCGCTACCGCGATCTCCTGCCCCTTACCGCTCGGCAGGTTGAACTCGAGCGCGATCTGTTCGAAGTCACCCGCAGAAAACTCGGGCCCTCGGTCCATCAATGCCTCATGAACTTGCCAGAAATTTCCGGTGGTTTCTGCGGCGTACTCGGCCAGCTCCGCGGCCCGGATAGCGTCCTCGCTGGCAGTGAGGGGCAGGTGACGGTATACATAACGCATTTGATCCCCGAACCGGTTTCGAAGGCCTTCAATTACCTCGTGAACGGCGTGACAAGGTCCGCAGGAGTAGCTGCCGTACTCGACAAGCGTTAGCTCGGCGTCGGGTGGCCCCAGAACGTGGTCATGATCCAAATCAACCGGAGGATCAAGCTTGTCGAGTCTCATATCCGCCATGAATCCAAGAGTTCATTCCGTTCAATTCATACTTTTCTGAGATCAACCATTACATTATCGATGTCATTCATCCCGACTAGTCCAGGGAGACGAGGAACTCAAGATCGCGAATGACGTAGACCGTTAGTGCCGGGATGACGATAAACGCAATCGTATGCATCCAGTTGCGCGACTTTCTACTCGCCATCCGTCGAAGCTGTGGTGGCTAATCATGTACGCTCGCGCCTGTTTTGTCGCCTGAAAGGGATGCAACAGTTTAACCGAAGCCCCCTGTCAATATATTTCCTATTCTTGGCTTTTGTTTTCTATTCCTGACTTTGGCGGTCAGGCGCGAAAGCCCGCGTATGGCCCCGCGACCATCGAAGCAACCTGTTCAGGGTAGTCGAGCGCCAGGCGTTTGGGGGCGAGTTCGCCGATGACGAGCGAGAGATAGGTGATGGCCATAACCATCAGAAAGGGGCGGGCAGTCGATTACCAAAGTCCGCCTCGGCAACTATGAGCGACAATGTTCAGGAGTCGGACTTCCACGTTAGCCACACTTGCGCTTCATCATAATCCGTAAAGATTTTTACCTGATATCCTGCGTTGTCGGTGAAGATCTCGAGCATGTCGTGCGATCTATCCTTTGGTGAGGTTACGAGCGCAACCTTCCAGGTAGAGTCGAAGCCTTCCTTATGTAGAATTTTTCGGGCGAACCGAAACAAGTCCACATACGTACCGGAAAAACTCTTTCCACGCGTATCAAGCAGGAAGTGGTATACCCCATACTCTTCTGCAAACATCTTCATGGCACGTTGGCGCTCAATTACGGATGGAAGCGTAACGTCTTTGTAATTGGTGAGGATGGCAAATGATCCGTTTGGGTCCAGCTTTAATTCGAAGTCCATAGAATGTTCATATTTGAAACGCCTTAATTTGACAAGTGTAGTTTACTTTATGCTTGTGGCTATAAGGTCCGGGGGGATCATTTCGACATGAGATCAAAACACACGGAAGACGATTTAACTCCCGAAGGAGTACCACGTGATAAAAGTGGTTACGGTGAAAAGAGCGCCGTAATTTTTAGTGCCATCGATGACGACACCCGTGTCATACCCGCAGTCGAATTTAGAAATGTCAATTTTGCTTATGACCACCAAATTGTACTCAACGACATAAGCTTCAGAGTAATGCGAGGCGAGTTGTTAATCGTCTTAAGCCCTTCCGGCGGCGGCAAATCAACCATACTAAAATTGGCGCTCGGCCTTATGAAGCCGGACGACGGACGGATCCTGATTGACGGCGAAGACATCACGGATTATGACGAGGAGGCACTTAATCGCGTACGACAGCGAATCGGAGTGGGATTTCAGGAGGGAGCACTCTTTGATTCTCTCTCCGTTTACGACAACGTGGCTTTCAGATGCCATGAACGCGGTGTTCCTGAAGAGATCGTTGAGCAGGAAGTACGTCGTTTGCTGCGGTTCGTTGACCTCGAGGATGCGATCGATATGATGCCTGCACAACTTTCCGGTGGTATGCGCGTCCGCGTCGGCATCGCGCGTGCTCTCGCAGGCAAACCTCGAACGCTACTGATGGATGAACCAACTGGCGGACTCGATCCGCCAACTGCATGGTCCGTGTGTGAACTCGGCATCAGACTTCGCGATCTGCGCGACGTGTCAGCAATGCTGGTCACTCACGGAATAGAGTACGTCCGTTTTCTTGCTTCAACATATGCGGGTTATGGGCCGAACGGTGAGGTGATGTTAATAGAGAAGAAAGATCGGCTATGCCTGATAAATACAAAAATCATGATGCTGCGCGAGGGCCGGATAATCTTTAACGGCTCAGATGAAGAGCTCTTCATATCAGAGAACAAAAACATCCGGGACTTTCTGTTACTGTAATGCGAATCTTGTTCTCGTCACCTGCTCCGTCTCTGCCGGTGCCACCGGAAAGCCGCTTCGGTATTCTTGTCATGAGCGCCGTCGAAGACGGTGACGCGCGCATTTCCGGACTCGCGTCGGATCAGAATTCTTAGCCCCCTCATATGACGGATCTGTCGTTTCACTTCACAAAGCCGTCGGGACTTGAGCTTCGCGCGTAAAGTATGCGATCTCCTCTTCCGTGAAGCGGTCTTGCGGCGCTGCAATCACCGTTCCCAATACACACCCGGAAGATAACCCATCTTTTCTTTTCTTGGTGCGCAGGTTCCTTGCCATCGAATCAGTAACACCTCACAGCATTATTAAATTGTTAGAAGCGGGTGACATCGAAGTGACGTAGCAATCTAATCATCGCGGGTTCAGATACCTTCTGAGCATTTGAAAGGATTCTGCAACCATGTCTAACATCAGCGAGACCTTTCTTCCCGGCATTGGTCGCAAGTTTCAAGTTGATACGACCAGCGGCGATCGACTGGTCATCGTCATTCACGACGACGGCACACGTGAGCTATACCACTTTACTCGCCGTAACCTGGACCGTGCGTCATCCGTCCTGCGACTGTCGGATGGCGAGGCACGTCAGATCGCCGGCATTATCGGCGGATTGACTTACGTGCCTCGCAGTCTGCCGATGGCAGAGGTTATTTTGGAAGACTTGGTGCTCGAGTGGTTTACGATTGAGCCGGGGGCGGCGTGCATCGGCAGTTCCATTCGCGAGCTCCAGGTTCGTACCCGCACCGGGGCTTCCATCGTATCGATTATCGAACCGGACCAGACGAAGCGCACCAACCCGGCAGCTCACACGGTCTTAAATTCAGGAGCCACACTGATCGTCGCCGGTGACCGGCGTACAATCAATGCTCTCAAGCGCCTGCTGATCGAAGGAGCAGAGGAATGAGCCGATGGATAATGTAATCCTGGAAATCGGATTGGCTCTTCTACTGATCGCGTTCGCCGTCGCGCTTGCTCATAAACTAGGCCTATCCAACGTGCCGTTCTTAATTCTTGTTGGTATGGCGGTCGGGCCTCACGCTCCGCAGATCGGTATCTTTGATTTTCGCTTCATCGAAACGCAATCGCTTATCGCGTTCATGGGGCGAATGGGTGTGCTCTTCCTCCTCTTTTATCTTGGTCTCGAATCCAATGTCACCCGATTAATCGAAGCTGGACGATCCATTCTGGCCGGAGGTTCGCTTTACATCGGCATTAATTTCACCGCCGGGTTCACTTATGGCTATCTCGCGGGCTTTCCCCTGAGAGAGATGCTCATCATCGCTGGTGTGACGACCGTTTCGTCGAGTGCCATCGTCGCCAAGATTCTCTTCGATTATCGGCGCACGGCGAATCGTGAAACAGAATTGATCCTCGGCATTACCATGTTCGAGGATGTTTTTCTTGCGGTCTATCTGTCGCTCATCTCCGGCATCATCCTGAGCGGGGCGAGTTCGTTTGCCGGTGTGGCATCCTCGGGCGGCATAGCGCTTGGCTTCATTGTTGGTCTGATGGTTATCGGCCGTTGGGCCACCCCACTATTGAACCGTCTGTTTCGCATCTCTTCGAACGAAGTTTTTGTAGTTGTGATCTTCGCGTGCTTGTTTTTACTGGCAGGTCTAGGCGAGACGATTCACGTTGCGGAGTCTATCGGCGCGCTGTTGCTGGGCTTGATACTTGGTGAGACAGAGCACACCGAACGGATGGAACGTTTGGTAGTACCATTTCGGGATTCCTTCGGTGCAGTCTTCTTCTTCGGCTTCGGCCTCTCTATTGACCCGTTCAGTCTGGGCGGCGCCGCGTGGCTGGCTGTGGGTGCAGCTCTGCTTTCACTCGTCGGAGTAGTAATCGCCGGCATGATCGTGGGGGCACGCGCAAAGCTCTCGCCCGTTGGATCTCTCAATACGTCATTCACGCTGCTCGCGCGCGGCGAGTTTTCGATCATTATTGTTAACCTTGCTATCGCTGGAGGCTTGATGACTGTGTTGCAGCCATTTGCGGCGCTGTATGTGTTGATTCTTGCCAGCGTTTCACCGCTATTGGCGAAAGAGTCCGAGCGCATTTATCTGCTGGTTTTGAAGCTAATCGCTGGTTTTAAGAATCTACTCAACCGTCGTAGCAGAAAGAAAACGCCACAGGCTGATGAGGAAGAGGCGCAAGAATGAAGGTATTTACATCGACGGATGTAGACTCCCTCCGTCTCAGCCAACCAAGATGTTTACACGCTGCAAGAACGCGTCTTATCGCCTTCTCACAATGGCCACTCAGACGGTTCGAAAGAATATGAGCACCAGATTCCGATGTTGTTCCTATGGGCCAATTGTTCCATTGCGATTAACTGCGGATAAGCGGAAATTCGGGACTAGATCTCCGGTGCTCAACTTCGCTCTCTTTGTTTCAGTTGCCACTCTTATCACCTCAATTGGAGTTCTTCCGCTTTGACGAGTCCGGAGGAGTCGATTTGAGGATCGTCGCGAAGCCAACCGCCGGAAAACCCTGCGCGGCGAAGCCCGCTGTCAATGTAAGGACCGCATCGCATCAATCGCCAGATGAATTCTGATCGATAGTTCTCAATCATCAAGACTATCGGACCCTGATCCAGACCGTAGTAGCCCTTTGAAATCCATCCATTGCTCGAAGTTCCAGAGAATGTCGGGTTGAAACTGCACTTGAATCCATACTTGCTGGTCATCTCAGGAAAGTTCTGATCAAAGTAACGCATCGAGGGCAAGACAATTTCAGGAGCGAACGGAAGTGAAGCAATCACGGCCCATGGAGCCAAGGTACCGTCATCCGGTCCGTCCGGAATACCCCGGTTTATGTAGTCATAGAATTGACGCTCCTTGCCTGCGATCTTTTCAATTGCTGGTCCAGGACCATCGCTCGCAGTGAAACCCCAAATGAATTCCCCATAGCCTTTGAAGCCTCTGGGGTTCTCAATAGCGTACTGTTGCTGAGCATAAGTCGCGCGGCGGCTGTTTTCGAAATAATCGATCCCTCTCTGCTGCATGTATTCGTCCTGAATGCCGCGAAAATCGATCCACATGTGCGAAAGCTGGTGAATGAAGAGCGGACCGGCGTAGACGAAGTCGTATCCATAAAGACTTCTCCATTCATAAGTCTTGGTCCAAGCCTGGTAGCTCTCTTTTGGTAAAGGGTGCGTTGGCGATGCAAGACCGAGAACGTAAAGAATCAGCGCTTCGTTATAGCCATCCCAACGATACTCCAGGAACCCATGTTCGGGCGTCCAACCGTGCGTTACCGTATCTGCCCCATTTTGCGCCCATTGCCAGTCCGCGCGTCGATAGAGGGCCGAGACAAGATCGCGAATTTCACGTTCGTTTTCAGTGTCGCGATCGAAATATTCGGCAGCAGTCAATGCGCCTGCGATCACGAAAGTTGAATCGATTGTTGACAGTTCGCAATTGAACGTACGCCGGCCCGTCTTCATGTCAAGAAAGTGATAGTAGAAACCCTTGTAGCCCGTAGCATCGGGTTCCGGACCGTGCGGGCTATTCCAGAAGAAACGCAGTGACCTCAGAGTTCGCTTAATCGCGTCGTCGCGCGTAATGAAACCACGCTCGACACCGACGGGATAAGCAGCCAGGGCAAATCCGGTTGGAGCGATACTGCACGGTGCACCCTGACGAGTGCTGTCCGGCACCAGGCCGTTCTCAGGATTTGTCTCCTTAAGAAAATAATCAAAGGTAAGGCGCTGGAGCTCTTCAAGCTCGGGCTCCGAAAAGGGCCGTGGCCTCGACTTCGCAAATCTCTGTTCGGAATCCGCCATGGTGATCACAACCTACAGTGCGCCGCGAACCGCGCGGCGCACCATCTCCGCTGTAAGTCCATAAACGAAATGCGATGAGAGCGCGTAAGCGTGGATAGAGGGTGGATAAGCCATTGGTCCTTTGGAGAGACCGAACAACGGCACTGCGCCCTCGTCCACCACTAACCAGAAGACCGCGCCGAATGGTAAACCTCCGCCTGTCGTGACGTTGGGCGCTATCTCCGCTGCCGCGCCGTATAATCCCCCTACCCCCGTGCCGAGAAGGTAGTGAACTGCTGTGCCTGCGATCTTCTTTTCACTTTGCGTTAACTTATGACCAAACACTCCCTCTGAAACTGCGGACGCAGCTTTCATAGTCGTGTCATCCGGAGCTTCTGGCTTCGACCTGAACTCTAACTCTTGAGTACCAGACGTTTCCTCGCCGCCTTTGTCGTGCTCGTCAGATACCTTCTGAAATTGGTTGCACTCTCCAGCCTCTACGCTCTTCGCGACTGTGCTCCATACGTCCTGAAATCGGTTCATGGTCCAGGAGGCTACCAACCCCCCGATGAGACCTGCCGCGACGCCTTTCCATACATTGTTATCATCACGTCCATTTGTGCGTGTCGTGTCTTGCATATTCACAACCTATCCCCATGCGATACGCTCTCAGAAGAGGTTAAATCACTCTTCAACCAGGTTTACGAGTGGGGCTGAACGCGCAGCGAAACTGCTTTTCAGGCGCTCGTCACAAACATTCCAAGCTATGTTGGAGAAGAATGCCTCGATGTATTTCGGCCGCTCTGCCGGTTTGTAGTCGAGCAGGAAGGCATGCTCCCACACGTCCATCACCAGTACTGGATTGAATCTTCAACGCGACCAAGCTCGTCACTGCCCGCTTGACGAGCCTTTAAAGTACTACCGTCTTGTCCCGCTGCGGCAATCATAACCTTCTCTTAGGACAACCGCGGGGAGCGGCGTGCCACTCCCCTCAATTACGGTGAAGCTCAGCGATCAAAATTCTGGCTTAGACGCGCAAGGGCGAGAGCGCCTAGCGCTAGACCAAAATCACGTAGCGCGATGTCGTAGTAGCCTGGAATCATCAGCAGGTTCACCACAATCATTAATAGCCAGGCGGAAACGACGTACGCAAAAAATTTCGGCTTAAACAAAACTCCGAGTCCCGCGATGATTTCGATAACGCCGGCTCCGAGCATCAACTCGTAACCGTGACCGCCAACCATTCTGTTGACGAATGCGGGCAAGTACTGCTCCCAGTTCACGAGTAGATTAAAAAACTTATCCAGTCCCGCGACTATCGGAGCGACGACGAAGCCGACGTGCAAGATTTGGTAAGCCTGATAGGCTGGACCGGAGACGTTGGCCTCAGCCAGTGGCTTCTTTCGGGGAGTGGTTCGAGTTGAGCTGTCGATAATGTGTTCCATCTTTCATGTCCTTCCGCCCAAGTATTGATTATCAACTTAAACGAAGGTCCAGATGGTTCATAGCGTGAAAACACTCGTTCTGCACACGTGTTCTCACGGTCATTTATCAACCTTCGGGATCTCTTCACGGGTATTATGATGATATAGCGATGCGTTCTTTGTTTGATGGCGCCGGACTGTCAATAACCGAAGAGAAAAGAAGTGAAGAATAATCGAATCATGCAGACCGTTGCGGACCTGTTCCGGGCTACTTTGCCCTTGTGATGGCTACTGGGATTATCTCCACGGCCACGTTCCTATTGGGAATGAAGTGGCTGGCCTGGGTGCTGCTGGTAATCAATCTGATCGCTTATGCAGTACTTTCTTTTCTTTTGGTGATCCGCGTCATAGGCTTTTACCGTCGCTTTAAGGCCGATCTCACCGATCACACGCGAGGGCCGGGGTTCTTTACCGTCATCGCGGGAACGTCCTCGGCAGCCAGTTGCTGATCGTAGCGGGGCGTTACCAGGTGGCGATGGTTCTGTGGGTCTTAGGGCTAATACTCTGGGCCGTTGTTATGTACACGTTCTTAACCGCTGTCACCGTGCGAGAGAATAAACCTTTATTCGAGGCCGGAATGAGCGGTACATGGTTGCTTGCAACGGTGGCGACACAATCAATTTCCGTTTTGGGCACGCTGCTGGCGGATCACTTTAGATCATATCGCGAGCCTGTACTCTTTCTTCACGCTATGTATGTTCTTACTCGGCTGTATGCTCTATTTGATCCTTATCACACTCATCTTTTATCGTTTCACTTTCGTCAACCTCACCACTGTAACGCTCACTCCACCTTATTGGATTAATATGGGAGCTGTTGCCATTACAACTCTCGCTGGAGCAAGGCTGATCTTAGCTGCCCCAACGTGGAGTTTGCTCGACGAGATCTTGCCGCCACCACAGCAATAATCAATTCCTATTTTTTCGAAGATACGAGTCGCCGAGGGTATCTCCAGTGCGTACTCTCTAATCAGTTTTTGTGTGCTCAAACGTAAGTGTCTCTCAATCTCCTGGCCACGTACAGGCTACGACAAGATAGACTTCGTCGCAGTAACTTAAATCACGCTTGGCCCAAAAGAAATCGAGATGTTCACAGCCAGGTGTGACATGAATCATATCGCTTGCCTACAGGCGAGCGTATGCTGCAGTTTTCTGATTGAAAACACTTATTGGAATTGTCAGCCAGGGTTATCGAAGAAGAATGGGATGAGTAATGTACTAACAATAACTACCCCAGGCGCGAATCTCAGTCAACAAAAAAATGCCGGGCCATTGGATGTTGGCGCGGCTGGAAACGTGTGTTGCGACCTGGAGGAATGGAGCTAACGCGGCGAATGCTCTCTATCGCATGGAACACCAGCGGTAGGCAGCCCACTGGGTGTGTAAGCATGATTCGCTACAGATATAAGAATGCAAGAATACTCTTCGTGGGTATCAATCCTCATTTTGGCTCGTTCGATCGAGGTGTGCCATTCTCCAATAACAAGATGTTTTGGTATCTACTCTCCGATGCGGGAATCCTTAAGGAAGGGAGAAACGAGCTTCGAGATGATGACAACCTAAGACGAATCTACAAAGAGAAGTTCAATGTCGTTTACGGACTAGGCTTCGTAAATATCATTAACAGACCCACACGTGACATTACAGAGCTTAAGAAAGGCGAGGAATTGCCTGGCCGTAGAAGAATTGCGCGTATCATCAAGACTGAGCACCCTCCCGTAGTGTGTTTCATCGGTAGAGTTGCCTATGAAAAATACATCGGATCGAAAGATTTCTCTTTTGGTTGGCAAGAACCCATCAACAAATCTCAGATCTTCGTCATGCATTTTCCCTTGCGTGGCGAAGCGATCGTTAGAACTCGCGAGTTAAGAGATTTGGTGCAAGCCACCTGGTCCAAACAAGCATGAGCGTTTGTCGATCGCGAAGAGGAACTCAGGTAGGTAGTAATCTAGTCTTTGTGGTCGAGTCCGATTAATGCGACCTTCTCGCGTCAACGCATAAAAGTCATTGCCGCGCTCCTCCAACAAACCATCTTGAACCAGACGCTCAATCTTATCTATCACGGCAGTGCGAGCATCAGGGTCATTACCACCTGCCTCGAACAGTTCGTGTAGATCCAGCGTCTCCTTATTGAAAGCTCCAAACAGCGCCAAGATTTTTCCGGTCAACGAGTCCATATCAAAGACCATATCATCTCATGGAAGCGTCAGCACACTATTAACCGCTCCGAACTCCAACAGTGTTTTCACAGTGGCTACGTGCATGTGTATGACAGCAAACATTAGTGCCGTATGTCCCCGCGATGACTGTAACTCATTTGTTCAGAACTTGAGATGACTTATGTCACGTCCTGCGACTCGCGATCTGTATCGATCTCGCGCGAGTTAAAGCGCACGAGTTGGCTTGTAAAAAGGTTTGGCCGAGCCGATCATATATTCCATAGCAACAGACAAGATCGCCGCGCTTCGTGCCACTGTTCTCTTTGGCAGCTTAACGAACGAAGAATTGCGTGCATTAGCCTCTCTTTGCACTGAGCACAAGCTCTCTCGGGAACAGGTTTTGTTTATTGCCGGCGAAGAGGCTCGCGGACTCTACGTTGTCGTCAGTGGGGCGGTACGCGCCTTCAGGGCTGGCGCGGATGGACGAGAACAAGTCATACACACCGAGCGTGCTGGAGCCATCCTTGCTGACGTGCCGGTTTTCGATGATGGAACGTACCCGGCAACGGCGGTCGCGGATGAAGACTCAGTCCTTCTCTTTATCGCTAAGGGTGACGTGCGGGCGGTTTGTCTGCAACACCCAACGATCTCGCTTGCCGCACTCAAGATGCTTGCTGGACGTTTGCGTCGGCATGCAGAACTGGTCGAAGCGCTGTCATTAAAAGAAGTCGGCCAGCGACTCGCGCGTTTACTTCGGACAGAAGGGGAACGTCGCGGAAAGAGATTAGAAAGCGGCATCACCTTCGACCTTGTGATGACAAACGGGCAGATTGCCGCGCGCGTTGGCAGCGTGCGCGAAGTAGTGTCGCGTGCGCTGGCTCGGTTACAACAAGACGGATTAATCCAGGTGGATAATCGTCGTGTGACCATTCCGGACGAAGCGCTACTTGCAGCCTACTCAGGTCAAAGCTGATAAGCTGTCCAGTGAGGACTAGCAGTGAAACAAAAGATCATTGGATTCCACCAGGACGAGGAATTTCATTGGGTAGCTGACTTGGAGTGTGGCCATACACAGCACGTGCGTCACGATCCTCCATTAACTTCACGCCCGTGGGTGACCACATCTCAAGGGCAGCGCGATCGCATTGGAGTGGAATTAGAGTGCCGCAAATGCGACGCGTCCATTGCCTTCAATGTCCGACAATAGGAGTTCTAAAATAGTCAACTTGTTTCAACTTCGCCAACGGTGCCTAACCCTTCAAGTAAGGCATCGTAATAAGTAATTCTCGCCCACATAAGATCCCAGCCTCAACCCAATCAGTCTCATTCGGCTCTGGAAGTTCGGCAAAGATCGCGTGATAAACACTCACGTCACCCCACGAGGTAGTTTCGCCATCGCTTCAGCTCTAAGGTAACAACGTGTTGATCCTGGTGACTCGCTTACGGTTGGGCCAATGAAATTAATCTCAAGAATATAACGGCCGAAGCGACGATAAGAACGCAGCACACTTTAAGCTACAGTTTGCTACCTAACCGATCATCGCGTGTTAATACCTACGGCTCTCAGGTGTTAATACGCTACCCACAACCATTCTACTAATCTAAGTTGAATACATGCTGATCGTTGCACACGATGATTTGGACGCCGCGCCTTCTGGGACGAGAACCCTGTCCGGTATAAATACGACGTTCACGTGGCAATGATCAGCAGCAATTCTTTTTAGACTTTAAAGACCTGTCTTCGTGAGATCTGTGCGTCAAGAAGAGCGGGCGACACACCAACAGTAGAGGAGAATTCAGAATGGCTGAGGTAAGCACCATTTCAACGGAAGAACTGCAGCAACGTTTGGAGCAAGGCAAGAGCCTGCATTTATGGAACGTGCTAACGGACGGGTATTTCAAGGGTGAGATGATCCCCGGCTCACAACGGGTGCCCCTCGACACGATCGGACGCGAGGTATCTGAAGCTAACTCACCGACGGACGAAGAGATCATCGTCTATTGCGGTGGCCCCAAATGCCCGCAGAGCCTGCAAGCGGCTCAAAAGCTCATGGACTTGGGCTACATGAACGTCAAAGCCTATGAAGGCGGACTCGAAGAGTGGAAGAACGGCGGCAATAAAATAGAACGGTTAGAACAAGCTAGCGCGGCCTAACCCGCCTGAGCGACCGGCTGCAAAGCTCAACTATCGCTGGTCCGGGTGTTCCGAAGGAAAATGTTTGGGCATTTGAATTCTTTGGACACACGGAGCAGCGGTTATTTAGGCTGCTGACGGTTTCTGGACTGAATTCATATTAATCTCACATTGACCGCGACCTCTGAGGGGAGCAGAATTGGCCGGGTGCATTCGATTACGCGGAACATTAAAGGACACGCAAATGTTAGAGGTAGTCCCCAAAAAATTCAGAATGCCGCGCGCTTGTTTCGCGTTCCTGCAACCCGCGCATTGGTCATTGCCTCTCTTAATTCTCTTTTTCATCATTTCACACTTCTCACATCTTACGGCTTCCGCTCAAATGGGCGTCCCGAAGGGCGGCTCCCCGCTTTACAACTCCCGTCCTTATAGTGCGCCAGCGCCAAGCGGGTTACCGAAGGCGCTGGATGATGTTGGCATTGATCAGAAACTACATGAACAACTGCCACTCGATCTTGAGTTTCGAAACGAAAGCGGTGAGGCAGTAAAGCTGGGGAAATATTTCGGCGACAAGCCGGTGGTGCTGTCGCTGGTTTTTTACGAATGCCCAATGCTTTGCAACCAGGTCTTAAACGGTATGGTCGGCGCATTCAGAGTCATGTCGTTCAGACCCGGTAAGGAGTTTGAAGTTATCACAGTGAGTTTCGATAGCCGTGAAACTCCGACACTGGCTGCTGCCAAGAAGAGCACCTATGTAGCGTATCTGCCGGAAGAGAAACGCGCCGACGCCGCTAGCGGCTGGCATTTTCTGACTGGAGATGAAACGAACATCAAGCGACTAACGGATGCCATTGGTTTTCGTTACCACTTCGATGAAGCGACAAATCAGTTTGCCCACGCCAGCGCAATTTATGTAGCGACACCGCAAGGCAAGCTCGCGCGCTATTTCTACGGAATCGAATATGCGCCTCGCGATCTTCGTCTCGGAGTGATCGAAGCGTCTGAGAACAAGATTGGATCGCCCGTGGATCAGTTGCTGCTCTACTGCTATCACTACGATCCCGCTACGGGGAAGTATGGCGCCGTGGTCATGAATATGATTCGCCTTGGAGGCATCGCAACAGTGGTAGCGATGCTTACTCTGCTATTGCTGCTGCGTCGACGGGGACCAGCAGCGACTGGTGCGCAGGTTGGAGAGAATGCAAACCCGGAACACGGGTACGGGGGCCGATAGTCGCTCCGACCTTCACAGCCCGGTAGTTTGCTAGAGGTGCGAAGCGATGGAAACATTTCAATTACCCGAACCTGCAAGACTCAATTATCTCAATGCAGAGTATGGACTTAAGTCGTGGCTGCTGACGAGGGACCATAAACGCATCGCCCTTCTCTACCTCGGTTCGATCTCTTTTTTCTTCATCATTGGCGGCATTTACGCCATGCTCATTCGTCTCGAGTTACTGACTCCGCAGGGTGATCTCCTGCAATCGACAACCTACAACAAGGTGTTCACACAGCACGGTATCATCATGGTGTTTTTCTTCCTGATACCATCGATACCGGCAACGCTCGGGAATTTTCTTGTGCCAATAATGATTGGGGCCAAGGATCTCGCCTTTCCCAGGATCAACCTTCTGAGCTGGTACCTCTACATGCTGGGTGGATTTATTACCATCTATGCTTTGTTAGCCGGAGGTGTCGATACAGGCTGGACCTTCTACGCACCTTACAGCACGACTTTCTCCAACTCGTACGTGGTTGCCACCGGTATCGGCATCTTTATCAGTGGCTTTTCGTCCATTCTAACCGGGCTTAATTTTATCGTAACGGTTCACATGATGCGCGCTCCCGGCATGACCTGGTTTCGGCTGCCACTGTTTATCTGGTCCATGTACGCCACCAGTCTGGTCATGATTCTGGGCACGCCTGTGATCGCAATTACGATTCTCCTGCTGGCATTTGAACGGTTAGCTCGCGTCGGAATTTTCGATCCTGCCATTGGAGGCGACCCAGTCCTTTTTCAACACCTGTTTTGGTTTTACTCGCATCCGGCCGTCTACATTATGATCCTGCCCAGTATGGGGGTGGTCAGCGAATTGATAGCTAATTTTTCCCGCAAGAATATCTTCGGGTATTCATTTGTCGCTTTCTCGAGTCTGGCGATTGCAGTTTTTGGTTTTCTGGTCTGGGGACATCACCTGTTCGTTTCCAGCCAGTCAGTTTATGCGGGTATGATCTTCTCTTTCCTGAGTTTCGCTGTAGCAATTCCCTCCGCGATAAAGGTATTCAACTGGACCGCCACTCTTTACAAAGGTTCCATCTCTTTTGACACTCCCCTGCTTTATGCTCTTGGCTTTATCGGACTCTTTACGGTCGGTGGAATGACAGGGCTTTTTCTGGCCAGTCTCGGCGTCAATGTCCATGTCACCGATACCTACTTTATCGTAGCCCACTTCCACTACATTATGGTTGGTGGAGCTATGTTTGGTTATCTGGGTGGCCTGCACTACTGGTGGCCTAAGATTAGCGGACGGATGTATCCGGACGGGTGGGGTAGGTTTTCAGCACTCCTTATCTTCGCTGGATTTAATTTGACGTTCTTCCCCCAATTCCTAGCGGGTTACCTTGGCATGCCTCGCCGATACCATGCCTATCCACCTGAATTTCAAGTCTTCAATGTGCTCTCTACTGCCGGCGCATCCTTACTAGCTGTAGGGTATCTTGTTCCGGCGATCTATCTAATTTGGTCCATGCGGTACGGTAGACGCGTCGAGGCTAATCCCTGGAACCTGCCGGGGTTGGAATGGCGCATTCAGTCACCACCGCTAACCGAAAACTTCACCAGCACTCCGATTGTCACTTGGGCTGCCTACGAATTCGCTCCACCTGAAGAAACGGAAGTTGTAGGCAAGTTTCTCGACGAGCAACCGCAAAAAGCCTGACACCTAACACAGCGGCTTCTTCGAAGGCGAAATCGAAAATCAACGTACCTGGGACACCGCGACGGATCGTGTTCGTCACGTCGTACAAAGCGCTTTCAACGGACGGCGGCGCATTGTCCTCTTCTCCGGTGGACCAAAGGAAAGCGATGAAGCCCCTTTTCGCCGAAGCGAGCGCGGCGACGGCGCGGATTCGGCTCAATTATCGGGGCGGAATTCGTTCCAGCGAGACAAAGGGGCCGCTTTACGCCTCCTTGATGAGATGGTCCGTATCCACCAGGAGTAAAGGCAGGGAAACTTTTAGAGGAAGAATCGCGATGCTATTGGTTTCTTTCCAGGAACTCTTTCAAAACCAATGCCTCATTGTGCTTTTCGTCTCGAGCTCCATAGATTAGGGTGATTGTCCCTTTCGTAGCTTTTTCCTTCAGCACTTTTATCGGATCATGGTGATGACGAAGCTCAGTTTCATACCGTCCGCGGAACCTTTTCCACTTGTCCGGATCATGCGCAAACCATATTCGCAGTTCCGTACTTGGAGCGATCTCTTTCAGCCATAGATCAACACTCGCCTTTTCCTTAGTTAGACCGCGGGGCCAGAGCCTATCGACGAGAACACGCAACCCATCATCCTTGTGCGGTTGCTCGTACGCTCTTTTTAACTTGATATTCATCTCTTCCTTTCACGCCTGGCTCAGTAGCCTGAAAATTCCTCTGTTCGAATATTGTCATCGTCGACTCCTGCTTCGTTCAGCGTCTTACGCATCGCAGTCACCATTGCTGCTGGGCCGGCGAGGTAATAAATGGGAAGTGTGAGATCACCAATGTATTTAACGAGCATGGGCTTCGTGATGTATCCAGTTTCGCTATCCCACGTCTGGCTTGATTTTTCCATCTCTGTCATCGTACCGACAAACGTGTAGTTTGGGTTTCTCTCCTGTGCTTCCATCAGTTGGTTCAGAAACGCAGCGTCTTCCGGCCTTCGGTTGGAATCGAAAAGAAAAATCTTATGAGGAAGCTTGTCGTGAGTGGCTTGAAGGATGATGCTTCTGACAGGCGTTACGCCGATGCCGCCGGTGAGAAAAACTGCGGGGATGCGCGCATTGTTATGGAGCGTGAATGAGCCATAAGGAGCATCCAGGGAAACTTCCGTTTCAATCTCCATTGCTCTTAATACCCGCTTGAATGCGGTATCACGCATTCGAGTTGCAAACATGAGGTCGCCTTCATGGGGAGCGCTCGCCAGCGAGAATCCGCGCGTGTTGCCTTCGGCATCGGTTTCGACCGGATTGATCAGAGTAAAGTCACCAAATTGTCCAGCTTTGAATGCAAAACCTGCTGGCTTTTCAAAATGGAAGGCCATTGTTCCATCGGCGACTTCTTCTTTTCTTTGCAATATGGTTTTGTAAATCGGCATTTGAACCTCCTCTTATGTGCGTTCGAATGATTTCCTTGGACAACATTCAGTCAATCGTTCTTTGCGTTTCGCCCGGGCGGTCGATCGTTACGCAACCCTTCTTTTGCCTCTACTCAAACTCCTGGAGTATCTAGTCATGTCGTCGTCAGCGGCTTCTCTGATGGCGGAGGTCTGCATCCCCTCATCTCTGGCTTGCAAATTCGAAAAAGCTAACACCATCATTAGCCCGCATATCGCCAGGGCCGACGCCACGTAGAGGACAGCTACTTGTTCCTCCAGCAACAACGCACAAACCGCAGCCGCTGCAAATAGCCAAAAGAGCTTTCTACGACGTCGTCTCTGTATTTTGATTTTGTCTTGGTGTCTCATTGAACCAACCTCTTTCGTTTGTTTTGATAGTGCACTCATGTCGGTGCTTCTTCCTCGCCTCTTAAAATTGATGAGTGCTTTCAATTGAATTCAATGCTCAATTGCTTCAGCATTACGATTACCAGCATATGGTCGATTCAAAGACCACGAAAGCGTGTTATCACGCGCGCATGGCACGTGTTTTCACCGCCCTTTCCTTTGGAAACTCTGAACGGAAATCTGCACCCACCTTTTGAAGTGTTAACACCTGTCGTGCTTGAGTGTTAACACGCTATTCGGCACCGAATTTCCCGCGTACGTTTGGGATCCTACAGAGGCTGGACACTACCAATCTGGAAAGCAACGATCGATCTGCACGTGGTTCGCCGTGATTGACTGAACTCAATTCCATTCTGGCCCATTGGACCAGTGACCTAAACTGGGCTTTGATCAGATATACAGACAAGGTAGATGAGGATGACTGACAATACTCTCGGTTCCAAGAAACAGATCCTCTGTGCTGATGATCACCAGGATAACTGCTCGTTCGTGAGTTACCTTCTAACGCCTTTCGGCTACAAGGTGACAACTGTCAATGATATGAGTAATGGTTTAAGGATCGCGCGTGCCGCGCTCTTGAGGCCGGGGCTAATTTTTTTCTGAGAAAACCGTGCGAATACGATGCTATACCGACAATCGTATGCTAATGATCAATGAATCGCAGCAGCCCCAACTCATCAGTTCAAGTAGACACGGGGCCTCCCTGCGAAAGAGATCGCCCGGTTAGGCTTTCAATCCGCGTGTGATCGACTTGCTCAATTCGCGCAGCCAGAGCACCGAACTTGCCACCGCCGCACAGCCGAGCCAGTCAACTAAACTCAACCCACGGTGAAAAACGCTCGCTGTAACACCGGTACGTAGACCACCGCTGCCTGGAGAGCTAGTGACAGAATTATTGCCAGCCACATCCAGCAGAGTCGGAAAGCACCTTATCAATTTGCGACTTGCCAGCATCAACGCCGGTTTCGCGCTCATTTATTCAGGCCTCTCTGTGACAGGCTTGCCAGTCGCTCGTGGCAAGACCGCTTTAGCGCCGCCTTCGGCCTCACCTTTCAGGAGAGCATTCAAGCTCGAGTAGGCATAGATGGTGGGCGCATGATCTTGCATCAACCCTCCCGTATCGGCAGTTGGCCCATAGTTGCTGTGCAACTCATGGCCCAGCATGCGAAGCATTGCCATGAGCTGCCCGCGATGGTGTGAAGTATGGGTCAAGCGACGCGTCATGACCCACGCCCGTGTGCGGCGCACATCAAAGAATTGGGTCCCTTCCTCCCACCAGGGTTCGCCCTTCTTACGCACAGCCTCCAGTCGGTTGCCGCTATCTTCTGCATAACGCTTCATGAACTCCAAACGTGTTTCCTCGTGCGGGAGGGGTGGTGCGCCCACGTCGATCCCAAGCATATTGCGAAACCAGAGATCCTCACTCACACACTGATGGACCATTTGCTCGTGCACGCTGCGGCCACGAGGATCACTCTGGTGCGGGCGCACATGAAGATCCTGATCTGCGAACTCACTCCACACGCTCACCACTTTGATCCGTTCGGTTTCGTAGGTCTCGACCAGAAACTCGTATTTCATAATGCTCGTAATGCTTATGGGGCGTTCTCGCGCAATCCAACTAAAAAGAGAAAATAGCCGCAAACTCCGATCGAAGGTCCGATCCAGCGTAATACTTTCCGACTGCGGTCAGAAATCGCGTCGGCAATTGGAATTCAGCGGAGTAGCCGTTGCTGTCGCTGCTGACTTCCGCTCCGCTGGGGAACGCCGGTCTAAATGCTGCAGGTACGCTCGTCCCTGTAACGATTGCAGTTAACTCTCCCGCAAATCACCAGTATGCGGGTTAGTTGCAATGATTGGCCCATCGTCTACCCGTAGTGCAGATGTCTCTGACCTGCAACTGACTTTTCATTGGCTTCAGCAGGATCAATTTTTTTGATTCTAGCCAATCAGTACTCTGATTTTCTTACCGGCCCTCTGATTGGACTTCATTTCTTTCACAACGCTTAAACGACTGGTTCAATCCGATGCCTCTTTTTATGTTTTTTGCGAAACGTTGACGATGGAATCACGCCTGCACAGCCTCGACGTCCAGAGAAATCGTCACTTCGTCACCGACGAGAATGCCGCCTGTTTCTAATGCGGCATTCCACGTTAGACCAAAGTCCTTGCGATTGATTTTGGTGGACGCCGATAAACCTATCCGAAGTTTACCCCACGGATCTTTTCCCGGCGCCGTTGGGCCTTCTACTAAAAACGTCACCTTTCGCGTCACGCCGTGAATGGTCAGATCGCCTTCCACTTCCAAGTTCGCCTGTCCGGCACGCGTTACGCGCATTGAAGTGAACGTCAACGTGGGGAACTTCTCGACGTCAAGAAACTCTGCGCTCCTCAAATGCGCATCGCGGTCCGGTTCGCGCGTATCAATTGAGGCGGCATCGATCGACGCCTCAACGTGGGATCTGCTGATATCAGCCTCGTCAACGGTGATGACCCCGCTTACGGGTTTAAAGTGCCCCTTAACGTTAGTAATCATCATATGCCTGACCTTGAATTCGGTGGTCGTATGCACTGGATCGATGTTCCAGGTTGTGGTTGTCGGTTGTGGTGCATTTGCGCTCATTTTTCACTCCTTCGTCGATAGATCTCAGTCACGTCTCAGTCGTTAGTCGGATGATGTTTTCAGTTGTATGCGTCTTCAACAAGGGATCGACAAAAAATTAGTGGAATAGCCAGATTAATCCGTTGCGCTACGCACAACTTCCACTGAACAGTGCGCCTTCGTCACTAGTTCGGTAGAAACACTGCCGAGCCAGAACCTTTCCAGAGCGCCGCTGAACTTGCGCGATCCAACGAAAATGGAATTGGCTTTCCACTCCTGTGCTTCCTCGATGATGACTCGACCCGGTGCGCCTTTCTTGATTGCAACCGAGACAGGCAAGCCGATGACGCGCAACTCGTCCGCTGCCCATTCGGTCATCATTTGCGCCGCCTCAGCGGCCTTAGCATTAATGCTGTTGATCATCTCCGCGGCGGTCGGAAGAACTCGGGAAATCCTTGCGGGCGAAGCACCATCGTCAACCGTGATGACTCGCACCTCCGTTGCCCTGACCACACCCGCCCACCGACGGCCCGAACGGCCTGTTCAGCTTCGGGCGATCCGTCTACGCCGATCATTATCCGCGCTGGATTGCTGCTGTTTGTGTCGACTGCCGTCCGTGCAACCCTTACCGAGTGGAGCGAATCAGTGACCACTTTCTTCGACACGCTGCCCAGGATAAATCTCCCAAGAGCAGAGCGCCCTTGCGAACCGACAACAACCAGATCGGCGTTCCACTCGTCCGCCTGCTGTATCAACTCTGCTGCGGGCCAACCAGTGAGGCCCACGGTCGCCACTTCCCCAAGTCGGGAAGTAAGAACGGAGGCGAGCACCAGCTTTCCCGGCCACCTCTTCCGCCTCTTTGAGTGACTGCGCAGTTTGCGCGAGCGCAATCTTGACGCTCTGTGGGGTTACTGGCATCCCAGCAACCTCACTTCCAGCCAGTAAAGGCGGCATCACAACTTCTCCAACCGATACGATTAGGGCTTTTGATTCACGCGGCAACCCCGCTTTTTGCAAATCATCCAGTACCGTTTCAGCACTCTCCGAGCCGTCATAACCGATCAGTACTCTCATTTTCATAAAACCTCATTGACCTTATTTCTTTCACGACAGGTAAACGACTAGTTCACACTTATACGAATCGCTATGTCACCGTCAGAGGGCAGCATTGACGGTGTTGCTACTGCTTGGTACGAGGGCACATAACGCCAGTGACGAAACCCAGGTGAGGCCAACCGGGAAACAAATCGTCACTCCGAAGAAGCTTCAGATGACTGCAAGTGGGCTTCGAGAAACCATAAGGACTTGTCGAGGCCACGTGAAACTTCGGTAAAGAGGTCGGCGGTATCAGCATCACCCGCGCGATCGGTCGTTTCGATTGCTTCACGAGTTGTCTGCGCCAAAGAAGCATAGACGCTCACTAGAGCTTCAACGCTCGACAGCCCGTGCGAGACATCAAGCGGATATTCATCGAGCCGTGACGCAGCTGCCGACATGCGCACAGTGCCCGCGGCCGTCCCGCCCAGGGAGGTAACGCGCTCCGCGATCAGATCCACATACTCTTGAGCCTCATCCGCGAGCTTGTCGAATAACTCATGGAGCTGAAAGAACTGCGGGCCTTTGACATTCCAGTGCGCCTGCTTCGCCTGGCTGTAAAGATCAAACGTGTCGGCAAGGTGCTGATTGAGCAGCATTATTATCTGCTCGCGGACTTCGGCTGGCAGATCAATGCTCGTCTTATAGTTTTTTAGTTTGCCCATGTGAACTTATCCTTCCGTCATGTGATCAAAACAATCGACCTCGACAGTTGACACTATGACCCTGTGTGTTGGTGTCCGGCCAGACGAGGAAGCTCGTCGAATGACGACCAGGTCTTCCACGCTGATCCGAATCTCAATAAGCCACTGCGCCCGCTTCTGCAACCACCTGGTCTTGCTCGCCACTTCCGCCCGAAACGCCGATGGCGCCGACGACCTGACCGTCTTTTTTCAGCGGAACGCCACCCGCAAAAATCATCACTTTGCCGTTGTTCGAAGCGTGAATGCCAAAAAACTGGCCACCCGATTGACTGTTTTCCGCTAAGTCTTTAGTCGTGATATCAAATGCACGCGAAGTCCAAGCCTTCTTAATGGAAATATCAACGCTGCCAATCCATGCGTTGTCCATACGAACGTGCGCGACGAGATTTCCGCCAGCATCGGCGACCGCAATATTCATCGGCTGTCCAATTTCCTTCGCCTTCGTTTCCGCCGCCGCGATGATTCTTCTCGCATCTTCAAGCGTAATCATAGAAACAGATCCTCCTGCGTATAGATCAAAGTCAGTTTGGAAATACTTTGCTCAATTAATTCCACACGATCTTTTAAATAATTAAGCAGCTTTCCTTTTGACCGTGCCGTGAGGGTCGATGACAAATTTCTTCGCTGCGCCTTTGTCGAATTCAGCGTAACCCTGTGGCGCTTCATCGAGCGTGATAACCGTTGCGTTGACGATTTTCGCAATCGGCAACCTGTCGTGCAGAATCGCCTGCATCAAAGCGCGGTTGTATTTTAGGACCGGTGTCTGTCCTGTGTAGAAACGGTGCGATTTGGCCCAGCCCAACCCGAACCCCAGCGAAAGACTTCCTTTTTTTGCTGCTTGATCAGCAGCGCCTGGATCTGCCGTGACGTAAAGTCCCGGAATTCCGATCCCGCCCGCAGGACGGGTGATCGTCATCAGTGAGTTCAAAACCGTGGCCGGAGCTTCCTCGCCGGATCGGTCCCCGTGTCCGCGCGCTTCAAAACCGACGGCATCAACCGCTGCATCAACTTCAGGCACGCCGAGAATGTCCTCGATTAAATCCGCAAGGTTGTCGCTTTTCGTCAAATCAACTGGCTCGAAACCGACTGACTTCGCGTGCGCCAACCGCTCCTTATTCATATCGCCGATCAGCACGACTGCGGCGCCCAGGATCTGCGCCGCCCCCGCGGCCGCTAAACCCACCGGTCCCGCACCAGCGATATAAACTGTCGAGCCGACACCAACTCCGGCGCTCACCGCACCATGGAAACCGGTCGGTAAAATATCGCTAAGCATGGTCAAATCGAGGATTTTCTCTAGTGCCTGGTCTTTGTCGGGAAACTTGGTGAGATTGAAATCGGCGTAAGGCACGAGAACGTATTCGGCTTGCCCGCCGACCCATCCGCCCATATCAACGTAACCGTACGCGCCGCCCGCGCGGTCAGTGTTAACGTTTAAACAGACGCCTGTTTGCTGTTCACGGCACGTCCGGCAGCGTCCGCAGGCCACGTTAAATGGCACGGTGACGAGGTCGCCAACTTGCAGGTATTCAACGTCCTTACCTTTCTCGATGATTTCGCCTGTGATTTCGTGTCCCAACACTAAGCCGGCGGGCGCGGTCGTTCGTCCCCTGACCATATGCTGGTCGGAACCGCAGATGTTCGTCGAAACGATTTTCAAAATCGCTCCGTGTTCAATTGGCCTTCCTAGCGGATTTTGCATTTTCGGGAAATCTATCGTTTGCACATCTACCTTTCCCGGTTCCAGGTAGACAACACCGCGATTATTTTCTGACATAACTACAGACCTCTCTGTTTGCCTTTAGGGTTAGGGGATCAGCTTTCTAGCCTTCGATCGTGCATTGCCGTAGAAGTTGATGAAGTGTCCGTTCCATCGGTCTCCTTTGAAGCTGCTCATCGGCAATGTTTTCAGGACTGGCGACTACCAGCGCCTAGGCTTGCCTGGTGATGATGATCTTTCGGCTTTGTTCCCGTGCCTTTCGGATGCTCCGGCGGCGAATAAACCACCTTCACCGTCTCTTGAGACAAATGCATACGCAATTGTCTGTGTTAGCTGCCACGGCTCTGCACAAAATTAATTGGGTTTATTACCTTCAGTGCCTGCCGGCATCCCGTCGTGTCGCCCCGGTTGTACACACTCAGCCATGGGTCGAAATGTCAAAGGAGCTTTAGCAGCTTAGCCGAACCCTGACACAATTTCCTTTCCAATTCTTGACTTTTATTTTCTAATCCTGACTTACCAGCCGAGCACAGTCGGCAAAACCATTCGCGTACAAACAAATCACCCTTTCTCGCCTTCGAGTTCACCTGACCTTACAAAAGGTCGGCAGAATACGTATCAAGAGTATTGGTTTCCCTTTTACCTCGCTCAGTACGAGGCCTCATGCTGGGTAAAGTTACGTTCCGGCAGCTTGCTCAACATGCCAAAACAACATCTACGTATTTGCCGTTTACCACGATCAGGAGACAAAAATAACCGGCGTTCGGAGTGTTGTGCCAGCACACGCCGCCCTCAATAATCTGGTCGCCTTCTTTGGAGACATCGATATAAGAAAGATCAATGAAAAGAAGCTGACGCAGTACCAGGTCGAACGACGGGCCGGACAATAAAGAAACTGAGGAAGGTTAGTCATTCGACCGTTGATCGTGACTTGTCTAAGGCCCGCAGGCTCTTCAACATTGCGGTGGATGAAGGGTGTGTAACCGTGCCGCAATTACACCCACGAGTTTCTAGAGATTTCCGTTTGTTGGGTTAACAAATATTCCCTGGGCGTCAGGTGGCCCAGAGACTCATGTGGTCGTTCTTCGTTGTATTCCTTCAGCCACCTTTCAGTCTGCTCTCTGACCTCGGACAAACGCTGAAACACAAACATATCGAGCACCGCTTCGCGATAGTGACCTCCTCCCTGAAAACACGGCCAAAATAAAATAGAGAAAAGCGGGCAAACGTTGGATGGCCCGTCCCGCTCTTTGCCGCCGGCCGAGTAAAACAGATTGACACAAGAGTGGGCACCGGCGCTGGCCGCTCTTGCGTCGCCGCCGGTATCGGCGTAGCTTTCTCCTTCACCAATGCGAGTCTTCCCCATTTAGACGAAGAGGTACTCAAATGGTCCCCCGACAATCCTTGATCACTCTCAACTACCGCGGTCTCGCGATCATCAGTCTGCTGTGTTTGAGTCTGGGTATTTTGCTCCAACCGCCCGCGGCGGCCCAAAAAGAAAACCCGGCTTCCACTCAATCAAAAATCAAGGTGGAAACTACTAACGCAAACGGATTGATTACGGCCAACCTGACCACACCGCATGGTCGCGTTTCGGTTTTTCTCCCGGATGACATGGCTGCAGGAGACACGATTTCGGGAGCTGTCACGGCTGAAGCGGTAGGCAACAACGCTGAAGAGAGGCAGAGAAACTATGACGGGCTGGTAGGCGAGGTAGCGAAAGAGTTCGGGAAAATGGCGGAGCAGGGGTTTGAGTTCGCCGGGTTCGGGCAACCGGGCAGGCAGCCAAACTTCAAACTCCAGCTTCGCGAGACAGCCCGTGAATTGACCTTGGGTAATTCTAGAATTCCGGTGTTGCCCCCGTCGGTCGCGTTGCCTTCGCCATCAGTGGCTTTTGTACTCCCGAATATCGGACAAGCCGGTCGGCCAATCCAAATCGGCGGCAATTTTGATGGCGACGTATCAAATACGAATTGTACCGTGGGCGGCAGCCCCGCGCGGGCATTAGCGGAATCGCCACGCAAAGCAGTGTTTGAAAGTCCTCAGGATATGGTCGGTCAAACTCAAATAACGATGAGCGAGGCAGGCCAGGAGTCACAGGGTTCCTTTCGTAACATTGGGGTGCGTTTGACGGCGCCCAAGACGGCGCTAACCAAAGGCGAATCCACAACGTTGACGATCGAAGTATCCGGCTTGGAAAACTTGGACCAGAACGTACCATTGGATCTCAACTGTTCCGGGGTCGTTGACATGGCTGGCGGCAATCAACAGAACCTCCAGGTCAAACCGGGTGATGTTCGAACGAATGGGACCGTTACGCAGACTCGCCAGATTATCGGAAAACAGGCAGGCGGTTTCGTTGTAAACGCAAACGTCAAAGCCAACAACCAGCCTTGTAAACTGACCGGGCAGATCGTTCATGTGGAGGCCGAACCCTACGGCGGCAACGAGGGCGTCTGGAAGGTCAAGATTAAGCTGCAAAACGGAACCGAAACCGAGATCATAATTCAAAGCAATCAAAAGCCGGACTTGAGATTTTGTAACTGGATCCAGATCAATAGCTGCAAAGACGGTCTCGTGCCGCCCGAAGATCGCCATGGGTATGAGAAAGTGCCTCAACCGCCCGATCCAAAGAGCGTCAGCACTATCCCAACTGCAACGCCAACTCCGAAACCTTCGCCGCCAACTGATCTGCCCAAAATACCTTCAACTGGCTGCACGCCGCCCGCGCAGAAATTCATAAAGCGTGATACATCTCTGCCAATTAATATTGTTGACGAAAAGAGTGAGTTCAAATTCGAGATCACAATTGTCAGAGACACGAAGGGCAGACAGGAAGCTCAGGATCTCGCAGCCTGGTTCAGAGGCGTTTCGAACCTCGGTGGCTTGATTGCTGGAAAGTTGCCCAAGGGTGCGCCGGACATAGGCATGGGCGCAAACGTAGCTGCACTGATATTCGCCGAACTGGACGCCGGCGCAGACATACTGGATGCTGCTTCGAGAGCGCGGTTGACGAGCATTGATCCGACGAAATTCAAAATTGATTTCGAGGTAGAAACCACCGAGATCACTCCCTATTGCGATACCTGGGAGGTCTGTCGAAATGGTGTATGGGTGATCGAGAAGAGGTATGGTCAGTCAGTAGCAAAATCAAAAGTCAAGATCACTAAAACCATCGAGATGACTAGCGGCGACTGGGGGCTTGTTTCTTCCGGACCTAAGGGACGGTTCGATCCGGAAAAGGCGGATGACTACGCGAGGGACCTGATCAAAGGAGTGTTCGCCGGTTTGAGTGGTAACAAGGCCACGCTCGCAACTGCTCAAAGCGGCTGTAAATGATTCTGGTGAGCTGAGCTTGTCATTCCGCGTTCGTCCAAAATCTCATTGAGGCACTTCACGAGACCAAGATCATTTGACCCAATGAATATCCACTACGGGACTGCTCGCATCTTTCAGCATCCGCAGTTCCAGGGCTACACCATCTCTTAAACACCAAAGTTTTGAGATGTGAATATCGTTGTCATCCACTGCGGTGGGCGCACCGAGTCGTTCGGTTATTTTCTTAAGCCACAATTCATACACCTCACTGCGCTTGTTCTACGCCTGAACGATGACCGCAATTTCAAATGCACCAGTCTCGTCTTTGAACAAGACGGTGGCTCGACCGTTCATGCCGTTGAAACTGTGGTCCCAGGCGAGTTCGGTGCTATCTCTTGAAGCAACAGGATACGCTCCTGTTTTTCAACTGCCTTCTTCACCTCCGGAAACTTCATTCCCAATTCGATCTTTGGGAACGATTGAAAGAGATCGGCAGGACCAAACGTCGGAGTTTTGTCTCCCGACGGTTTTGCGGTCGTCGAATCCTGGGCCAAAGTGCTCATTCCGCTCAGCCAGAAAACGAAGAGCAGAAACATTAAGACCTGCGGTCGATTAATTGTCGTTCTTCTGTTCATTATTCCATCTCATTCTGAAACAGCTTCAGACTCTTAACAGAACTCAAGCTGTTCATCATACCGGAGTCTGAATCCTGATGGCTTCAATTTTTGCGCAGTATCTAGATCGGGCCGCGTAGGTACCGAAAAACCTACCTGTACAGGTGGTGACAGGAAAAATTAGTTCGCGTATTTATTTGCGCCGTTCGTTGAGGGTTAAAAAAAGAGATTGAGAAATCTCATTTTCCAGCTCGGCTATAACCGCCGACGTAACTTACTTTTCGGAGTAGTCAACTCATCCAGGAGAAGAAACATGACGATCAAAGAGATTTCGCACACCGATACCCTAATCAGCAAGCGTCAAGAGAAGGACGGTGGCTACAAAGAACTCATCAATTATCTTGATGGTGATATCACGGTCGAGGTTGATGGGAAGGAGATACTGGTGAAGAACCAGGGATCATACCAAACCGCTTACATAATCACTTCAAACGACGTTCACCATAGTAAGCAAGGCTTCCCGAACATTCGTACTGACTCATCTGTGAATGACACAGCGTCGCTCGTCTTCTATCCTTATTCTACGGAAGAGTGCGATATGCAGGGACGACTGAGAATGAACAAGAGCGAGAGTCACTTCCACTATCACAATGGTAGGCAGTCGCGTCTCATATTAGCCGGAAAAATCCGGATGGAGTGGATTCAGAACAACAAGTTGCACAGTGTCGAGCTTGAGAAAGACGACTGGATTGCCATTCCGGCTAACACACCCTACCGCACAGTTGTCTTGGACCCCTGTGACCTCCTGTCAAATTGGGTTTCCTTTCCCAAAGAAATGACTATGAACAAGCTCAACACAATCGGCAAGTTTCGAAAGCTCGAGTCAGGCATCAAGGAGCCATAGTCCAAGCGGGACGGTTCGTTCCTGAAACTTGTGAAAAATGAAAACGTTGCGTACGAGGCGCATGGTGCAGTGCAACGGGTGCTTTCCATTGACCGGCCGAGTGGGAAGACCTGCACAAGTGCAGATTCGCCTCCGCAATATCGAACCTGTTGCGGAGGCGAAATCTCCGGGGAACGCATTTGGCACAACTTAGTAAACGAGCTTACCGAATGATTCTGTCGCGTAAGGCCTTGGCGACGGCTTCGGACTTCGAATGAACCTGAAGCTTTTCGTAAATACGTCTCATGTGGAACGAGACCGTGTTTATGCTAATTCCCAGGTTTGCTGCTGCCGTTTTGTAGTTGTGACCCTCAACCAGCATTTTCAATAGGCGGCTCTCATGTGGAGTCAGGTGGTAATTTACTTTTTTTGGTGGCGGACTCTCGCGAAAGAGCGTCATCACGCGTCGGGCCACTTCTGGAGACATCGGCGCGCCACCAGCGACGGCTTCCTTAAGCGCTTCCAACAATTTTCCTGAGGGCGTATTCTTCAACAGATAACCGCACGCTCCAGCGCAAATAGCTTCGACAATCCGCTCATCATCGTGATAAACGGTCAGCATCAATAAGAGCAGGTTCGGGTACCGATCCCTGAGAATGCGCATACCCTCTATTCCTGACATCCCAGGTAAACCGATGTCTATCAGCATCACATCTGGAACGGCTGTGCCGAGATTCGCCAAAGCTTCTTCCATCGTCCGGAAGCTGGCAGAGCAATCATAATTCTCGCTACCGCTAATGAGCGTCGCCAATCCTTCGCGCAACTCCTGCTGATCTTCGACGATGCCGACGCGGGTCACTCTAAAGGCTGGTTCCGCCCTGACTGGCGGTTGCGGTCTTCCACTCTCCATATCTTGGTCGCCCTCATTTCGCTGCACAAATGAAAGAGCTTACATGCAGGGCATCTTTCAGGTCACCACCTATACATGTGGAGATTTGAAACGCCGGAAAAACGAGTGACGGATGGTGGGCACTCTGAGCGTCACTCTTGTTCCCATTCCAATCTTTGAATCAATCTCGATCGTGCCTTTGATGCTCGCCGCCCGTGATCTCATGCTGCTCAGTCCGTTACCCGTATTCTGTCTGGCGGTATCGAATCCCTCGCCGTCGTCCTTTAGTTGCAAGACGAGCCCACCTTCCCTGCTACCAAAATCGATCTCCACCTTCGTACATCTCGAATGACGAACGATGTTATTCACGCTCTCCTTATAGATAAGCAAAACTTGACGGCGCAGGTCGACATCCAATTTCAGATCGTGGTCTGTTTGCTCTGCCCGAAACTCAAAGTCAATGTCTCGGGCCGTGAATACTTCTGTAGCAAAGTACCGCATGCGCTGAATTAGATCCCCGAGCAGGTCTCTTTGAGGATTGATGGACCAAACCACGTCGCTCATGGAACGGACCAATTCACGCGATGTGTCAGAAATGCGGGTTAGCGGTCGAGTGGCTGTTGAACTGACACCGCCCATCGTTTGCACAGCCACTTCGCTCAAGACTGCGATTTGTGAAAGGCTGGCCCCGATGTCATCGTGCAGGTCTGTCGCAATCCGCATTCTGACGCTCTCGACGGCGAGCAACCGCTCCAGCCGATGCTGGTTGAGTACGTATGCAGCGCCGGCGCCGAGCAGCGCGATCACGAGGACATAAAGGCTATAGGCCCACCACGTCCTCCACGGCGCTGGCCGGACATTTAGCGATAGCTCAAAAGGTCCGGAGATATTCCCGGCATGATCTCTCCCCCAGACTTTGAAGACATAGTCGCCGGCGGGCAAATAGTTAAATTCTCGGCTGGGGGTCGGGACCCACTCTGTCGGTTTCTCTTCGAGTCCGATCAGCTGAGTGCGATAACGAGTCGCCGACTCACGAAAGTGGCTGAGCAAGGCGAATTCGAATTTTAGACTGTTCTGATCGTAAGGAAGCGATGAACCATGAGTTAGAGTTCTGGCCTGGCCCCGCACTAAAACCTTTTCGACGTAAAGCGGTTTCGGTTGGTGATCTTCTCTGTCTCGGAGAGGATCAAACACAGCCGCGCCATTGACGGTGCCCACCCAGATGCGGCCCCGGCAATCAACCAGGGAAGCGCCAGCATTACACTCGTTGCTCGGCAACCCATCCTCGGTAGTGAAGGTGTAAATGCTGTAGGGAAACTCTTTGCTATTGGAAACTGGACGTGGAGTAAGTCTCACAACGCCCTTGTTGGTTGTCAGATAGACGCGGCCGCTGGCGTCCTGACGAATCTGGTAGACATAATCATTGAGCATGGCGGGATACCTGGCATTGGAGATTGTTTCCCATTCCGCGTTGGGTAGATCCAAATCCAGAACCGCAACACCGCCTCCGCCAGTGCCGACCCACAGTTGATGCTTTGCGCTGTCAGCTCGCGTTTCGAAAATATCCAGAACCCGATTATTAGGTAGACCAGAGGAGGTATCGATAGTGGTCCACTTGCCGTCTTCGAACTTTGCTAAACCGCGAGTGTAGGTACCGACCCAAAGTGTACGCTTGCCATCTTTGGACCTTGTCTCGTGTAAGGATCGTAGCCGTTTATCAGGCAAGCCTGAATGCTCATCAAACGCACTCAGATGGCCGTTTTCAAGTCGTGCAAGTCCGTGGCTTGTAGCAATCCACAAGGTTTGAGTGCCATCGTCGGAGGTTGTTTCCAGAAGATCCCATACTTCATCGACCGGCAATCCATCTTTCTTTCGGAACGCCGTCCACTTACCTTTTTCAAAGCGCCCGAGTCCACCTTCAGTGCCAACCCAGATTACCCGTTCACCGGTCGCGGAAACGGTTTCCAAAAGGCATTGAACATAATCTGAAGGCAAGCCGCTCTTCGCGTTAATGACGATCTGCTTGCCAGCTTCAAAGCGCACCAACCCACCGCCATACGTGCCTATCCAAAACGCATTTTGGTCGTTACCTACAGCAGTTTCCAAAAAGCTGAAGACGATACGATTAGGTAGTCCATTCTTTGTGTCTAGGCTGGTCCAGTTACTGCCTTCGAGTCGGACCAGTCCACCTCCCAGGGTGGCGATCCAAAGCGCGCCATCCAGAGCTTCCGTCTCAAGTAAATCCCACACCAGATCGTTCGGCAGCCACCCTTTCGTATCGAACACGGTCCACTTGCCGTTCTCGAGACGCGCCAAGCCGCCACTATCCGTACCTACCCAGAGCGTGCGGGTTCCGGCCGGCGAATGCGTTTCTCGCAAACTCCTCACCACGTTCACAGGTAACCCCGAATTTTTGTCGAACGTGGTCCATCGCCCGTTCTCTAGTCGCGCGAGACCCATCTCGGTTCCGGCCCACAAAACACTCACGCCATTTTCCGCGGTGGTTTCGAGAACGCAGTAAACGATGTTGCTGGGCAGACCGGTGTTGGTATCGATGGTCTGCCAACGGCCACTTTCCAGCCTTCCCAACCCGCCGTAAGTGCCTACCCAAACCACCGGTACTCCGCTCTCCGAGACGGTCGCCATTAAGCATCGCACGCGGTCATCCGGGAGTCCTGAAGCCTTTTTGAATATCTCCCACTTGCCCTGCTCCAGACGCGCAAGTCCTTCGCGAGTTCCCACCCAAATGGTAGACACGCCGTCTGGCGAAACTGTCTCCAGCAATGCGCGCGTGGCATTCGTAGGCAACCCTTTGGTGGCATCGTAGCTTTCCAGCCACTCCCCGTCCTTCCAACGGAAAACGCCACTTCCGTCCGTCGCAAACCAGACGCTGCCATCCCGCGCCGCCAGAATATCGTGGACGAAGTTCGACGCCCCCTGCTTCGGCATTCTTAAAGAGGTCCACTGCCGGCCGTTATAGTAAGCAACCCCATCCTGAGTGCCCGCCCAGATGTACTGCTTCTGATCCAACGCCAGGGTCATGATGGAGTTGACAGGCAGGCCGTCGCTGTCCGTGAAGACTCGAATGCTTGGGTGGCCGGCGTCGGCAATATCGAATGAAGGCGGTGTGGTCGAACTTGAGCTATTAGGAGCTGCGTCAGAGTGAGCAGACGTCACGAATTGACTGAATGCCAGACCCAAAATACAACAAAGCAATACTAAAGGAGATTGGTTGAGTCTAGTCATCAACAAACGGGCAGTTCTCTAATGTTCATATTGCCAGCAAGTTCTTAACCTTTGAGTGATGACAAGCTTAGTCGTCGTCAACGTATTGCTTCGGCTGGTTCCGTTTCAAAACTGTACCACTACACCCAGCTCAGTGAGACAGAAGCAAAACAAGTCTAGGAATCCAATCGCTCCACCAACGCCGAGGGCTTTTGGAAATTTATACTGTTGAAATTTCGTGGTTAAAGATGGAACTGAACTCTTGGAATGAGTAGCTCGTTATTGGGACACTTGGCCGAGGAAGAACCGCCTGTGGCAAAGAGCGATATGTGGTCAAGCTAGATATCCCACCTCAGACAGGGAAAGAGCCGAAAGCCCCGTTCTCAACCTTCGAAACCCGCGATGGCAAGCTTCAAATCTTCTAGCGGGTCACGGCGAAATGGTAAACGCTCGACGACCTGACTATCCGGCGATGCTCACAGTATTTCGACCTCTGCAGTATCTTCCGTCACCACGCCGGAACCGGAAAAATCTCCTTTTTTGCTTGAAGACTTGAGCGTAACTGTGCCCGAAGTATGCTGCAAGCCCTCCTCCCAGCCGCCAGGATCCGGAACGACCAATGCACCGCCTTTGTGATTCTCCTGGTGGGCCTGCCTCCCCTGATGCACTCCACCGCTGCCAGCCGATACTTCAAGCCAGTACCAGCGGCAATATACAGTGCCTTCCGCGTCCCCACCCCCTGCATAACGGTGACCCCCCTTAGTCGCTGTGCGGTTAATGAAAGGTTTAACTAGTGTGGGCATCTTGCACTCCTTTATTCTTTATCGATTTCTTGACGTGATTTGATTCCAGAGCGGTGGACTTGATGAGAGAGTGATATTAGGCATCTCAGTAATAGGTGTCAACTTTCCTGTCCGGTATGTCCGTTAGATTCGATTAGTCGATGATCGCTGCGTTACTGCATGATTGACACCCTAGATTTTTCGACGAGAAGTTCGGCCGTAATCTTATTATTTGAAGGCCACTTCCAAGCGGAAACCGAACAATTACGCGCGGATAATGAGTAATTGCACCGTGGCCGTTATAAAAAGTGAGTTGCAACCGATCAGTGCCTATTAGCGAATTGCTTTATCCGATGTTGCAAAGATCTTCCGACGCCACAATACCGCCGGCGTCGTCTGGACCAATCGCTGCTCGTGCCGCAGGTTCGCTGGCGTAGAGTAACTTCAGGAAGGGTGGGGCGATCAGGGTGGTCGCTATGGCCATGAACAAAACGATGCCATAGAGTTCCGGTCCAATTACCACCAGACTCAAACCTATCTGGGCTACAACTATTCCGACTTCGCCGCGAGGCACCATTCCCATGCCAACCTGTGCTGCGCGTTTGATGCCCAGGTTAAACGCTCCTAAGCCGCACCCTAATAATTTCGTCAGGACTGCAATCACCGTAACCAGAACACAGAGAACGATCACCGAAGAAGAACGAAAGACGTCGAGCCGCAGTTGCATGCCGATGTTCACCAGAAAAAATGGCACGAGAAATTCCGTCACGCCATTGATTTGCCGGTGCATGTTCGGATGACCTTCGGCTGCTTCCGCCAGGGCCATTCCAGCCAGGAATGATCCAATGATTGCGGCCACTCCAATATATGCCGCCGCGACTGACAGACCCAGGCACAAAACAATACCGAGTACAAACATTCCGTGCCCGCTGCGGAGGCGATCGACTCTTGGAGCGACGCGAGTAACAACAGGCGCACCAACAAGTGCAACAAAGACAGTAAATCCGATCGCGAGCCCTGCGGTCGTGAGGATCTCGAGGTAGTTCACTGTGCCGGCCGCCAGGCTCGATACCACTGCGAGGACTAACAAGCCCAGGATATCGTCGATGACCGCAGCTCCTAAGATAATGCGAGCTGTAGGTGCGTCGAGAAGACCCATGCCGGAGAGCACTCGCGCTGTGATGCCGACCGACGTCGCAACCATTGCAGTGCCGACAAAGAGCGCCTCGATACTGGTACTGCCCCAGGCCCTCATTAAGAGCCAACCACCAAGGAAAGGAGCAACGACGCCCAGCACGGCTACGAGAGCAGCTTGCTTGCCCACCTTAAAAATTGCCGCAGGTTTTGTTTCCAGTCCGACATTAAAAAGGAGAAAGATAACTCCGATTTCCGCGAGTATGCTGGTGATCTCCGTTCGAGCCGCAAGATTCAGCAGACTTGGTCCAATGAGCACTCCGGCCAGTATTTCCCCGGCGACTGCTGGTTGCCGCAGTCGCTCAAACAACTCAGCCATGAGCTTGGCTGATAAAAGCATTATGAAGAGAGTAAGGAGAACTCTTGTCTCATCACCTATGGCTGCTCCCAGAAAGTAATTTGTCATCGTGTGCCTCACTCCGACCGTTTCACTTCCATCTAGTAAGAATCTCTTCACGCTGAAAGTTCTTTAAGTTCAGTCTCAACAGAAGCAGGGCCAACAGCAAAACGATCAGGCAGGCGACGACTACGGCGACAATACTTAAGGTCAATACTTTTCCGAAGACTCCGATGCCGATCATAAAGATCGGAACAATCACTAATCCCGTGAACTGATTCGCCGCCTGTGGGTCATTCATCTTCGCGGAAAGACGCATCGCCGCTAACACCGAAGCTGTCCCCATTAAAGGAGCAAGCACAAAGACAACGAGCGCCCAAAAGCGATCGGGCAGAAGAAGTGTTTGATACTTGCCCCACGTCATCCCGTTAAGAATAACGGCGGCAAGGAGCGCTGCCGCCCACGTTAAAATGATGCTCGGCACAAGTGAGGCAAGCAACTTCCCGGTCAGAAACTCGAAGGTTGTGATTGGTGTCGCGAGAATCGGCTCGAGCGTTCGTTGCTGCTTCTCCGCCACGATTGAGAAGGCAGCGGAGATTGAAGATAGGCCCACCGGCATGAGCAAATAAAAGGCTAAAGTATTTCGCAGGAAGAACCTGGTAATGCCTTCCTCCAGTGGCATTCCTGCAAACTCCGGCGCGGTACTGACAGTGCGAAGCATGGCGAGAACAAGGGGATCGTCCTTGTCAATTGCCACGAGGGTTGACGCGAGAGTCGTAAGGACGACGGGAACAATCACCGCAATTGGAGGCAGTATGAGGTAGACCGGAAAAAGGAATTTGTTTCTCAGCGTCTCTCGCAATTCCTTGCGCAGGAAGAGTAAACTGACGTTCACTGATCGACTCCTCCCTCGCTGAGGCACTGGAGATAGACAGCTTCAAGGTCTCTGATCTTGGGTCGCACGGCATAAACCCTCACCGCATCATCAACCAAGGCCCTGACGAGATTGGGGATGTTAATCGTTGGGTTCTCCACTTCGAATGTATAACTCCGGTCGTTGCCCTCGACGCTTTTCACAAATGGTAGGTTAACTGCAAACTTATGATGATCGGTCATCGGTTCGCCTGTTTCGATTTCAACCTCAGTTGTCAACCCTGCGCCGGTGCGCAGGTTCGCGAGCGAATCGCAAGCGAGTAGTCGGCGGTTGATGATGCCAACAATATCCGCGAGTCTTTGTGCCTCGTCGAGATTGTGCGTGCATACCACAATGGTCCGACCTTCACCTTTGAGTTGTGCAATCATCTCGCGGACCATGAGCGAGGCTTCCGGATCCAAACCGGCGGTCGGCTCATCCATGAAGATGATCTTCGGTTCATGAAATATGGCTCGGATGATGGCGAGCTTTTGTTTCATACCTTTCGAGAACGTGCCAACCAAATCGTTGCGTCGCTCCCAGAGCTTCATCAGCCGAAGATGATGCTCGAGTCGTTGATCGCGCGTCGCTTGTGGGATTCGATAGAGTTGAGAAAAGAAGATCAAGTTCTCCCAGGCTGAGATGCGGTCGTAAAAACCCGGCGTCTCAGTTAAGAGTCCGCAAACGTTGCGGAGAGCGTTGTTAGAGTCGTGTCCAAGTTCATAACCGGCGATCCTTGCGCTACCGGAGTCTGGAGCTATCAACCCCAGCAACAATCGCACAGTCGTAGTCTTACCCGCGCCGTTCGGACCGAGCAATGCGAAGAGACGACCTTGCGGTATCTCAAAGGATAGATTTTCAACGGCGGGCACTCCCGCAAAGGAGCGACAAAGCACGGCAGCAGAAATCAATCAAGACCTCGCGATGCTACAATAAATGACGATAACAAAAGCTCTGTAATCTGGGAGTCTAACTCAGCAACCCATTGCTCGCCGCGCCTGGCCGGACCGCGACGAGCTGGGTTGCCTATCTCTCACCCAAAGCAATCCAGGTATGCACCGGGAATTGACTTAAGATGAGATGAGTCTACCCGATCAACGCGGAGGGCTCTGTTTGTGAGCCTCGGGAGCTTTGATAGTAGTTTTTTCCCGGTGTTCCTGCCCGCGTCGGCCGAAATAAATAACTAGCCAGAAGATTCCGGCCACTGCGACGATGCTTATCAAGATTAGGATCGCTGTATTACTCATGATCACTCCTCGCTCGCCTAAAGGCGAGTATCCTGCATCACATTAAAAACATAAGGCTTCGCACGCGCGCTGTTCGCGCCTGTGATACCATCTTGTTAATGATTGGCTTTAGGTCAGACGAGGAGGTGCACGTCCGGATGGTCGTGCTACTGAGGACGCGGTAAAAAGGAAACTCTGCTCACTGCATTCCTCAGCAAAGCGCGCCTCATTTGGTGATATGAAGCCAACACCAGGCAATGCGGCAAGCGGTTGAGGCGACGCCTCCCGCTCGGTCCGTCTCTGGGCCATCATCGGCACCCGAAAACTAGCAGCTTGAGTCCCGCCCGAACGAGATATCCCACCATCGTTTTCGCGCGGCTGTTCAACCCGCTCAATTACACCTGGCAGTGGAAGAAAACGTGGGCCGATATTGGGAGAAATACAAAGTGAGATTAGCGCGGCAAGAACTAGAAGCGCGCGCAAGTCGGTTAGTCTCGGTTTGAAATGCTGAAAGCTCATCCAAAGAGTGCTAAAATCTTATCAGAAATCGTAATGTTCGTTGAAGTCAGATCAGCTGCCATCAGGAGTGGAATTTTTCAGACCTTTACACGTCTGTTAGAGGTGGTGGGGAGTCGGGTCCCGGTTCAAGGCCGATGGACAAGGATTGGGTCCTCGAGGTCTTGATTGATTTCTGCTGCCGTGCTTTGTCGCTGTTGGGATTGCTCCCCATTTCCGGTAGCGCAAGGATCGCCGGTTATGAACTTGGACGCGACTCTAACGACGCTCTCCGCAGCGTCGGGTAGGAAGCGAGAGCGAGTATCTCGCCATTATTAGGTCCATGGCGATAATGACACCACGGCCCGTAGGCCCTTGGTCCCCTCAATCTGGACTCGAACCCCCCTTTTGTTTACTAGGGTTTTGACTGCTTTCGCAAAAACCCCAATAACATCGCGCTTTTCTCTTCTGTATCTCCGCACCGTCTGCGTTCTCCGCATTGCTGTGCCTTAGTTGTGACAGGCACTCACATACTCTGCCTATCAGAAATGAAACTCAGGACCTACCAGTTGAGGGACCTTCTTACAGTCCTTGTGATCCGCCGGTCACCACAAAACAGCCGCAACCTGAAATATAATGCCATCTCTTATTAAGAACACGACTTCACACTTGCTCCTCACAACGAATCTAGTTTCTGGCAAGCTTCGAGGGACGAACGCAACGCTCGGATTAGATCTTTAGAAGTAAACGGCTTTCGCACATATCCCTGGGCGCCCGCCAGTATTGCCGCTTCTTTGTCTGCTTCGGTAACTGCGCCAGAGCAAATCAATATCCGGAGTGCTTTGATCGAACGTACGAATCTGGCGGCAAAGTTCGATGCCGCTCACTTCTGTCATCCAGTAGTCCAATAACAGAGCGTCGAAGCGTTCAGTCGTGACAAGTCGTAAAACATCTGCGGCATTGTCCGTCGTCGATACATCAAAGCCAGCGGCGTGCAACTGGAATTCGACCAGTTCGCGGATATCAGAATCATCGTCCGCAAAAAGTATATTCGTTCGCATGGCCAAATTCGCTCCCGTTCAAACCCAGCATCGATCACATTACGACGGCATCTACAGTTTCAGGCAAAACGGCGGCGCGGAAGCTTGATAGCGCTGTTCTGCAATCGGCAGTCCCGATTCCTCAACCTAGGACTTCTGCGCCATAAATGATTTATTGACCGATCACGCTTACGGATTTCGCAACTGCCATGCCGACTCAAACCAAAGGAGTGTGGCGGGATGCTTGAGGAAACTTGGCTATATTTACGCATGGGAGAGAAATTTCCCGCAGGAATGAGCGTGAAGCTAACTGCCGCTCCGTCTTCGAGGCCACTCTTGTCCTTAGCGTGGGGAGGACGTGGGATGGTCGATCTCGACATCCGTAACTAGCCACTCCCGTTTCCACACCGAATAAACTCCAGGCTTCATCGCGGTGAAACAAAGCGCTTATTGGGACTCGTTGTCTCAGAGCCATCTCCTAAGGTCGTTCCCAACTCGAAAACCAGCGACGAATAATTTTGAAGATCCTCGGGAGGGTCTCCAACTTACGACGCAGAAGTCTTTCTCAATCGGTCACCAGCCCTCACCACGATCGATAGGAGAAGCGTCCCGAATACAAAGTCGCCGCGATGAGAGAATTGTCAGATTGGACGATCGGGGCATGAGGATTGCACACGATAGAAGCAAAGGAGAGGTACAGTCCATGTCTGCCCAGCAATTACAACACTCAAAATTCGGATTCAGCAAAACAATCGATCTTCCTTATGAGAAAGCTGTCGAAAAGACACGTGGCGCACTCAAAGATGGAGGCTTCAGCGTACTCTGCGAAATCGATCTGAAAGAGAAGCTGAAAGAAAAACTGGCTGTTGATTTCCGCAAATATGTAATTCTGGGCGCCTGTAATCCACCTCTTGCATACAAAACACTGCAACAGGAGATCAATATCGGTCTGCTTCTGCCCTGCAACGTGATCGTTTATGAAGCTGATGAAGCCGGGCAGTCTACAGTTGCGGCAATCGATGCCAGAGCGATGCTGTCAGTCGTAGGCGGCAATAATGAAACCCTTGAGTTGATCACCACTGAGGTAACTGAAAAGCTCAAGCGGGTAATTGCCCAGATTTAGCCCAGACTGAGTGTCCGTTTTAATGTTGCGTCATTTTGCGGCTGAATCTGAAACGGCGCGCAGGGCAACCTGACCTTTACGCGAGAAGTTAATCGATTCGCCTAGAATTCGCGCTGCTTCCTGAGGGGCATGAAAGCCGTTTGAGTTTTCAGATTCAATAAAGTCTACATAGAACTGCGCACGACGTTGGAAGTCTTGCGCAGTCGTCACCCCAGCGTTGGTTCGGCCTGCGTCCTTTGCCACCTTGATGTCGTTAATCAAATCAACGAGCGCATCCATCGCCAGATTGCGAAGGTTATGTGTCCTCAACTGAATTGTCTCCACTCTGGCCTTCAGTTCATCCTCAGACCACTTGTGACAGGTTTGGCAGGCGCGATTGATGTTGAGCAGTGGAGAACGTACGTGGTGATCACTAATCTTTAATGCTCCCTCGCGCTTATACGGCATGTGGCAATCGGCGCAAACGACACCTGACCGTGCATGAATTCCCTGGTTCCACATCTCAAACTCTGGATGCTGTGCTTTGAGCACCGGCGCGCCCGTGATGCCATGGTCCCAATCTTTGAACTTTTGCTCATCATAAAAAGCGAGGATGTTCTCTACCTGAAGTCCTTTGGCCCACGGATAGACCAGGCGCTTGTCCGGGCCACTAAAATGATACTCGTCGTGACATTGTCCGCAAACAAAGGCGCGCATCTCCTGACGCGTGGCCTGTTTATTCACGTTGTAGTTCTGAATGCCCTGCGAAGCCTTCAAAGCGCGCATCCCTTCAATAAACGCCGGGCGTGTTACTCGTAATTGCATCGTCTGCGAATCATGGCAGTCAATACATGCGACTGGATGCGTCACAAACTTGCGAGCCTCGAAGTAAGGAGTCTTGTTCAATTCTTCGAAACCCTTAAAGATGTCACCACCACCAAGCTGCTTGTAAGCGACATAGACTGAGGCGTGACAATTGATGCAGGTGCCCGGTTGTTTCGCAACCTGCTGACGCTCGGTGAACGTTTGGTCGTCGAGCATGTATGCGTGACCGCGTTCTTCCCGGAAGTCCTTCGAAAACGCGTATCCAGCCCACATTGTTTTTAGCCGCGGATCCTCTTCGAGTCGCGACTGCGCCACGATAGAACGAGGATCGGCCTGCGTGGGCGTACGTGGTTCTGCCTCGCTGCCGCCATAGCGCGTTCGCACCTGATCGGTCGTCTTTAAATAGTCGCCGTATTGAAGTGGAAAATTCTTACCCCAAACACTCGGATCGACGGTCTCATCAGTTAGTTCGACAACTCTGAAGAATGGATTGCGAGCTTCTTGCTTGCGCTGAAAAATGTTTACCAGCAGCGCCAGTCCAAGTACGGTGGCACCCACGGCCAATGCTACGAGCCCGACAAATAGCAATGAACGACGTTTGCGACCGGTTTTCTCGTTCTCCTTATCCTCACTCATTCATCTTCTCCGACGGCCTTAATGTAAGTGACCAACCGAGTTGTGGCAGCGGATGCAACTTGTTTGCGCATCTTTGGCGTCTGCGTGCGCGCCTTCAATAGCTTGCACAATTTCCTGATGACACTTGCGGCAGGCCTGTTCAGTTACGTCACGGCCACGAGGGGTGATGTGAATGTTGTCTTCAAACCACCCGGTAGTGAAGTAATAAGAATGCCAGAAACCGTTGCGCGCTTTCGTTGTGTACTTGCCAACGAGTCCGGGCGGCGTGTGGCAATCGTTGCAGACGGCGACTGCGCGATGGCTTGACTTCAGCCAACCGCTGAATTGGTCCTGCATGACATGACAATTCACGCACGCTTCAGCATTGTCGCTCATGTAGGAATAACCACGCGCATAGACGAAGGTGTAGGCACCAACACCCACAGCCATGCCAATCGCGATACCCAGAATCACTCCGCCAACAAGTCTTCCTTTCATTTGCGCTTCTTGTCGCTATTCCTTTGGGTGACACTCGACGCACTGGAACATTGAGATGTCTCCTAAATTGATCGGGTGCCTGAATGGTTCGTTTGCCTTGTGGCAAGTCTCGCATTTGCGATCTGCCAACCCGCCGAGATCGACCGGATGCTGAAAGTCTACTGTCTTTGGCACAGTCAACGGTCTCGCTGAGTCAGACAGCACAGTGTGACAGATATTACAGTCGTTGCGAATTACTTTACCGGTGTCACTAACATGCTCCCCATCATGACAACGAAAACAGCCTGACGAATAGAGATGTCCGATATTGTTTGGGTGAGTGGCCCAATTAGTTTTCATCTCTGGGAAAAAGTAGGTCTTGAAGATGCGCTGCGTCTCGCTGATCGCTGTCTTAATCGTTTCGGGTTTTTGCGCGTACAGTTGGCTATGGTTGGTCTGATAAAATCCATCGAGACCTGACGCAATGGAGTTGATTGCTTCAGCTTCTGTGTTATAAGGCTTATTCAACACTTCAACGGCTTGTCTTTTGAGATATGGCAACGATGGATCGAGCCGGCCAGCGGAAAACGACTGGTCGACAGCTACATCGGGTGGCAGATACGCATGTGCTGGACGATTATGACAATCGATACAGTCCATGCGTCGCTTTTCAGCCGACGCGATTTGTTCTGCGTTAAGTGGTCGGCCTCGATCGTAATACTCGGTCACTTTTCCATTGCGATCCTGCACGCGAATCCAGGGAATCACCTGCCGTTGCTTATCGCTCGCAATAAACGTGATTTCATTGCCAAGATTCATGTGCCAATGAATCCCTGCAACTGGTCCACTCGCAGGATTACCACCGCCGACATTAATCAGCATTCGAGTCTGTCGCAGTGTGTTCTGTTCATCGTAAGCGTAATGATTAAAAGTCTTGAGCTGGGCGCCATGAAACTTCGAAGGCCAGTGACATTGTTCGCACGTCTGATTGGCCGGACGCATGTTGTGAACAGGTGTTTCAATTGGCCTTGAATAATTGCCGCGTAACAAAGCAAAGAGTTGGCGCGCTCCGGAAAGCTTCGAACGAGCGTACGACTCCGCGCCATGGCCCACATGACAATCAACGCAGCGAATTCTCGCATGTGAGGTCGCATGAAAGGCCACAAACTCGGGCTTCATCACCGTGTGGCAAGCCTGCCCGCAAAACTCGACCGACTCTGTGTACTCATAGGCGCGATAACTTCCAAAAGCGCTCGCGCAGACGAATATAAAAGAGGCCGCCAGGAGCACGATCGCGAGGCGACGTTGCCGCGGCTCGTTTAGATCAATCCTGGGATACTGTGCTATCTCCGAAGATGCCGAGCGGCGGCGTCTTCTTCTCTCAAGCAGCATCCCTATAAGAATTACCAGAAGACCAAAAACTAGGAACGACGGCAGGATGACGTAGGTGACAATCCCGAGGTAAGGATTGTCCGCCGTTTGGGACAGCTCGATGAGAAACAACAGCAGAATACTTGCGACTGCGGCAGTTACTATCACCGCACCAGCGAAGCTTATGTAGTTTCGGAAAAGGGTTGGGGCTTTGTTTTCTTGTTTTTCTTCGCCCATCGGGAGTCTCAATGAGTTTGATTAAAACACGTGCGCCTCCCATGCCGCTGGTTGCCCAACTAGCATGGGAGGTTTTGGGGAAACGCTTTCGTGCGAACTACCTACTGAGCCGATTTCAGTTGCTTCATGTATTCCAAAAGTCCTTTTGCTTGTTCCGGACTGACGCCCTTCTCACCGTACGCCGGCATGTTAGGTGGCTTCTCCGGCTTCTTACCCTTGAGTATTGCATCAAGGTGTTGCTCTTCGGTCAGAGCGGTATCGAATTTCTTCTCTGCCTTCTGCCCGTGACAGGCCACGCACTTGGCTTTGTAATAAGCTGCCGGATCTGAGGGTTGTGCTTCGCCCTGCGCCGGAGCAACGCTGTAAAAGAACACACCGAACAAGAAGATTGCTGTAATCGCTATGGCTATATTTTTTACTCGCTTCATCATGCCTCCCGTAGCGGTGAGTCCGCTCACGGCTCGTAAACGCAACGATCATGCCGGGGCAATTTCGAGCAAAAACAGGCCAAAAACCCGCTACTTTGCTTTTCCACGCGAGCTTTTGCCCACAACCTGCGAAACTTTCCACATTCTTCAAAAATGCCAGGCCGAACCCTTGTGACATCGCTTGCACACTGAGAAGTCATCACCGCCAAATGTTCGCTGACCGTTGTGGCAAGTTGCGCAACTCGAAGCGCGAACCGGAGCATGATGATTTAGCGGCAACGGTGCGGTTACTTGTCGTCCACGCGGCAGACCAGCCCTGACGTTGTGGCAATTAGCGCAGGCCAACCTCTCAGACGCATCGTGACCTGCGTGACTGAAGCCAACTCGATAAGCAGCCGCTTGTTCTGAGGTGCGAACGAAGCGTCCGAGCTGATGACAAGTGCCGCACGAAGAGATGTCGCGACCGTTTGCCTTCGAGCCAGGAGTGTGACAACCGAAACAAGTAACGTGCGCATTCACTCGTGTGGGAATCGATAAGCCGACCCCATTGCGGTTTCGTCGATGACAAGTGGCGCACGCAGCACCTGCCGCAGCATGTTTCGCGTGATCGAATCTGACGTTGAAACTCCGCAACGGTGGAAACGATTTAACCTTTCCACTCTGCGCGTCTGTATGACAGATCGAACAGATCTCACTTGCAGGATTTGAAACCTGCTGCTTGTGACAACCTGTGCAAGGTGCGTGTGAAGCTTTGCCCGGCAACGTCGGTTGCGCTGAGTTGTTTTCGCGGCGATGGCAAAGCAAACACGGCAGCCGTGCGTGGTCTTTATTGTCGTGTTTGAATTGCGAGTAATTAGTTTGGGCCAACACGCTTTGATGGTCGCTAAACACTGCTGTAACAATCAGCGAGACAGCGAACCAAATAATGGTTTTCACGCAAAGACGCAAAAGCACAAAGTCAGTCATCAGTTCGCTGCCTTCGGAATAGGATTAATGTGGCTCGCAGGCACGGGCTTATTACCAAACGTGAGATGGCACTTGGCACAAATGAACCCGGCGTTTTTGTTTCTCTGATCGATTTCGTAATTGAGAATCCCACCATCGTCTAAAGTCGCAGTGACATGACACCCTTCCGCGCCACCGCACGATTTCACTGGAACCACATTAGTCATCACTGTTTGGTGACACTGTGCACACTTCAAATCAGGATGGACTTCATGTCGAAACGCGCCTACTGACGTCCGTTTCCGCCAGGCAGTCAGTGTCCACCAATCCTGAGTACTCATGCTCTTTGCCAACTTTTCATCAAAATCTGCCGCACGCGTCTCAACTACAGGGGGCTTGTGGCACGAATCGCAATTTTGCGGCAACGGGGCCAGCTCGCTCTCCTGATTGTGACAAGTAAAGCATCCGGCGTGCGTTAGGGGTCGCGTCTGAAATGTTCCTTTCTTTAACCAGAATGCATCGCCTATGTTCTTCGGGGGCTTGGTAACAAATTCATCATCCGAGTTTTCCTGTGGCTGGTGCGTTTTATGACAATCCTCGCAACTCGCATCGCCGTGCTTGTCGTGTGGAAAAAACACGCGGAAGTCTGAGACAAAGTCTCGCCCCTTTGTCGTTGAAAGGAAGGCTTCACCAAGACTTGGAAAAGGGTATCGTGAAGTATCGACTGGCGTTGCCTTCACATGGCAGTTGGAGCAAATTTTGGGGACTGGCCGCTCGCGCGCGAAGAACTGGCGCCGGTGACAGCCCAGGCATGCGTTGTGTTCCGGATACTCGGTTACATCCGGAAAGGCGTCATCACCTTTGCGCACTTCCTTCCAATTCTTCGAAGGAAATGTATGGCACGAATTACAGGCTTGCCGGTGTTGCGCAGTGAGGTGAGAAAAGCGGGAATAGTCGATCTGAGCCTTACTCATCTGCCTGGTCGTGCAAGTTTGAGCCGACGCCGCAACTGTCAAAACGAAGATGCAACAAGTCAGCACCCAGAGCTGTCTGTTGCGTACGCACTTGATCGTCCGCAGCGCCATTTTCTATACCGAGTTCATTCCCTGCGACCGAAATAGATTCTGAGCGAAGTATAAGGTAGATGTGCGTGATAGTTCTGAGGCCGCGGACCCACGATCGGACTTTCGTTATAGTTGTAATACTGATAGCCGACATTCCAATCAAGCCGGTGGTGCAGCTTGATAGCCAGCCGCGCTTCCGGCGATTGAAAACTCATGGGATACGACGCGATCAACGTTCCCGGGTTTCCTGTTGGATCAGCCACTCGATTCCCTTGCCCGTTGTCCTTATTAATGCGATACGCGGTGAAGAGTGTTGCTCGAGGAGCGATACGCGCGACAGATTCTACGAAGAAAAAGTTATTCCTCACGTAGTACAAACTGTTGCCCAGCGGATGTCGGACGCTGTTAAAGAAATAGTCGACTATGGCATTGCTATTGATCCAATGGTAGGTGTAGCCGGTGTTAATCGAGAACCTCGAAGTCGCAGTCCAGTCCAGCGACGAGGTAAAGATTCGCGATTTTACCTTGACGCCAAAATCCTCCAATGAAACTCCGGCAATCTCAGAAGGATTGGAGTTGTCTTTGGTGATCAGAGTCAGGTTAAAAGCAATCCTAGAGGTCGGCTTATATCTGCTCTTGGCGCGGATGTTGGTGTAGTTGTAATTGCCGATTCGGGAAAATACATTGTCGGCAGTGCCGTGCTCGGCGTCGAAGTAGATGGTCCATTCGCTTAACGGCCGAGCCTTGAATCCGCCAAGTACGGCATGCGTGTTGTTGTGCTCGGTGAAACTCTCAGGCACAAGCGCCGTCGGTGCGTTGGTGCCGAGATTGAATCCGCTGATGGCTTCTTCCACACGTCGATTCGCGTAGCGATAGCCCAGATGGATCGAATAGCGTGGGTTGAATTGATAGTCCCCTTCAATGGTGTTCTGGATCTTTCGATACTCCGTGGACGTGTTTACGTCACGATTGTTGATGCCTATCGTGTCGGTTCTGATCCCGCGTGTGAGGGAGAAGAAGTCGCTGAAAAGTGCGGCGCCGTTGATTTCGAACGTCTCAACCCTGAAAGTGTTTGAGACTCGAAACTTATCCGTCGCGAAAAAGGTGAGACCCAAGTCTCCCAGCCAACTGGGTCGTTCCGTGTTGCCGGTGAGATTGTACTGGCCAAGATTAAGAATATTCGGGGTTGCTCCAGGTGGACTGGGAGGGAATCCGGTTATTCGCGGATTCCAGTTTCGACCAGTAAAGCTTTCGAGAAAAGAGTAATTCTGCTCCGCCTTGCTATAGATAACCCGGCCGGTAATGTCGAGTTTTTTGGCGACGAGTGTTTGCAAACTGAACCGGGTGTAATTAACACTGCCGCGCGCGGGTTCGTTGCGATCGAAACTGGTCAAGCTCGCTGCGGTCGGATTGAGGTTTATTCCAGGAGTAACTCCGAGATCTATAGAGCTGTCGTCGCGAAAGCGCCGAAATCCTTGCAGGAACGAAAGGTTAAGCGGTCCCAGTTTCCCGTCAGCGCCTACGCGGAAATCGTTGGCGCGGGATCTAAGCTGCGACAGCAACATGAATTCATTTCCACCGGCGTGATAGTTCGTGAATGCCGGCCCACTATAGCGTTCCGGTGAGTAGCCAATGTTGAAGCGAATACGCCGATTTTTCGGCAGGAGGGTAAGATCAAAATCTCCTAAATTTATTCTCGTGTCGTAGCCGTGTTCGCCGGTCACCGGCTTGGGGGGAACACTAAAAGTCGCCGGACTAAACACCCAATTGGGATTCGCAAAAGTGTTAAGGAATCGAAAGTATTTAAACTTGCGATAGGTGGCGTCGAAGCGATACCACTCGGGCTGTTCTACACTCACGCGAAGATTACCCTGAGGATCGGCTCCCCAGCCGGTTGAACTCACGAGAAGGGTTTCGAATAGATCGCCTTTTCCGTCTTTTGATTTGAGCAGGAACGAACTGTCGAACAGGCGCGGACCGGCCCTGTAGTTCAGATCACTCTGGTACTTGTTAAGATCGCCGTCCACGCTAAGACCGCGGTAGCCAAACTCGATACTGGAGATAACAGTGAAGTCACCGGCATTTTCGCCGGCCTCTGCGGGGGTATCGGTGGAATCAGATTTTTTAGGAGACGGCGACGGCGATGGTTGTTGCGCGGCAACCACAACCGTCGTCACAATCAGGACCAGCACCATTCCGATTATGCGCGGCGAAATTCTTTGTTTCGTGCTCATGGTCCAATCCTCACTCACTCGTATTTTTATCGCCACGACGCGATAGAATTTGCTAACGGAAAAAGACCGGGCTCGTTCGTGACCCGTGGATCTTGATATGACAATTCGTACAGTTCGCGTATTGGGCATTCAGGTTGTGCTGAGGGCCCGCAGGCTCGTCCGCACCCACACCATGCGCTACGCTGTGACAAGTCAGACAGAGTTGTGCGACGCGGCTCGTGATCAATAGTCGTGGATTAGACGAGCCGTGCGGCGTGTGACAAGCGATGCATCCATCGGTCTTGACTGGAGCATGTTCGTAAACAAAAGGTCCCTGCTTGTCTGCGTGACACTTTATACAAGCTGCGTCGACGCCCGTCGCGAGTCGCGTTTGTTTAAGTTCAAAACCGCCGTGGGGGTTGTGGCAATCGCTGCACTTCATCGCTCCTTCAAGTACTTTGTGATGGAACGGCAAATTGAATTGGTGCTTGGTCTCACCATGACAACTCAAACAGAGCTGTGGTTCGCTTTTCCTCAGCAGCTTTAGATCAGATAAGCCCGGCTTCTGCGCGTTTGCTGCTGAGACGAACACATTCGAAGCTGCAAGCTGGCGTCCGGTTGCTGGAGAGTGGGTTGAGTGGCAGTCGGTACAACCGATGTCGTTGCGCCAGTGCTCGCCGCGACGAAAGTTGTTGTGTTCCTCCCTGCCGGCGTGGCAGCCCAAACATGTTTCTGAAGTCTCTTTCGAAGATTTGTTTTTGAAGGAAATGATTTTCTTCGGATCGCCTTCCTCAACGTGGGCCTTACCTGGGCCATGGCAAGACTCGCAACCTGTCACCTTTTCTTTCCAACTGCCAAGCCTCGTGAGCTGGGCATGCGAAGTATGTGAGAATGCTTTGAACTGATCTTCGTGGCAATCTTTACAAGCTTCGCTGCCAACATAGTCTTCAGACTTGTTCAGTTCGAGTTGGGCCTGCATGATCTGGGAGGATTCAGAAGAGCTTCTGGAGCTGTGCCAACTGAACGCGGTGAGAAGCAACCCACAGATCAGGAGTGCTTTGATTAATTTATACAAGCTTAGGCCCCCTCAATTTCCTGATTGACTGATCCGGGCGAGAATGCGTCGAAGCATTTTAGATGTTCAGCGTCAGTTAGGATGTGACCTGCGTCACGTTGAGTGAACTCTTCGATTGACCTTGAGGCACCCAGCATGAACGCATTAAACCTCGCCGTCAAGCTTTTCTCAGCAACACGCGATTGCCTCCAAAGCAGCGCGATCGCAAATCAAAATGCTGTTGGACGTGATTCGAACGATGTTGCGTTTCGTAAACGATGCCAGCAAACGAGTAACCGTCTCTCGCGACGAGCAAATCATTTGAGCGATCTGTTCCTGAGTAAGATCTCTATCGATTTTCACCAAGTTTGACTGGTCCACTTCAGATTTTTCGCACCATTCAAGCAATAGATTAGCCAACCTGGCATTGGCCGTTTGAGGTAACAGCAGCGACCTCGCCCGGTCTGTAAGTTCTGTTAGTTCTCGGCTCAATATCCGGGATATGGCATTCGCACCTGATTGGTTTCTCTCCATAATCTCCACCAGGTGCGCGCTTGAAATGAATTGGGTGCGACACGGTTCAATAGTTTTCACGGTGGCATTGTAGGAAGAACTCCTCAGTACAGAGCTCAATCCCAACACGTCACCGACTTGAGCTATCCGAAGAATTACCACTCTTCCTTCGCTCGATGAGATGGAAACAGTTGCCCGGCCCATTCGCAGAATGTAGACGCCTCGGACCGAGTCTCCTTCGCCAAATAACACTTCCCCGCGACCATGCATTGAAGTCAAGTTGCTGGCATTCAACGCGTGGATTTCGCGCAGCAGTGAATTTAAATCGGCGCGAGTTCCGTTCGCCGGCACTTCCGGTGGCTCATCAATCCCGATTTGTCTCGCGCTCGGCATTGGTTTGTCTTTCTTGCGCTTAACCGTTCTGCGCGCGTGATAGGTCACCAGATCTCTCACTGGTCGCTGTCATGTGTTGCTGGAAGAGCCGGGCTGAAGCTTCGAGAAAGTCATATGAAGTAACAATCCCTACCAACTGATTACCTTCAACAACTGGAAGACAGCCAACACGATTGACGCGCATGATTTCGATTGCTTCCAACGATGACGTAGACGGCGAGACCGTGACGGGGTTCGCGATCATGATCTTTCGCACCGTAACTGGATCGGCATCACTGCCGAAGCGGTTTCGTAAACTCAACATCCGAAGCAAACCACGATGAGTTACCAAGCCTACCAGCCGTCCCTCTTCATCTTCAACGGGTACGTGCCGGACGTGTCGCCAGTCCATCACGCTCGCAGCGAGATCGATCAGGTCATCAGGCTTGGCGGTGAATAAATCCGTCGACATGAACTGGGCAACAATTCGGTAACCGCTCTCCCATTCGTCCGAATCGGTCTTTTCTATGATTGGCCAGCGATGAATTGGTTGACCTTGTTTTTGACTTGCCAACATCACTGAAGTCAACTGTCTTTGGCGAGCATCTTTCGAACCCGAGCTTTCCATCGCTGAAAGCGACTTCATTATCCAACGCGCACCTGTCTGCCGATTCCGCGCGCGCTCCTCGATGATGCCGAGATACTTATCAATGTCGTCGCCGGCCACGTGCGAATTACTCAATCCCTGGCGAGCAATCGGCAGCAGGTGATCCAGGATCAGTGAGGAAGCGCTATGGCTTTGCCCGTCAAGCCACTGGAATTGAGCATCCAGTCCATGCCTCGCAGCGCGAAAAAAGTTTAACTTGGCATCGTCAAACGCCATTCGCTTCGCGATGTCGCCGTAGGTCTGCGGAAGCGCAACCATCAAGCCTGTAAAGAACGCTGCATTCGCAATTTCGTCGACGATAGTTGGACCAGAAGGCAGCGCGCGGTTCTCAATTCGCAGATGTGGAACGCCTTCAGTCACTCCATAGCACGCGCGATTCCAGCGCCAGACAGTACCGTTGTGCATTCGTAAGGCCGAAAGCGAAGGTGTTTCGCCGCGTGCGAGTACTTGAAACGGATTCTCGTCAGGCTCCGTGATCATGATCGGACGAAAGCGAGCGATCTGATCGTGGAAGAGTTCGACGACTGAATCTTGCAACCAGCGGTCGCCGAAGCTGACGCGCGTTGGTTGATTGCGCGCCAGTTGCGCACGTGAACGCTCGTCCGTTGAATGCTGAAACAAGGCGACTCGTGTTTCCTGCCACAAACGTTGACCCAATAACAGCGGCGAATTCACGGCGACGGCCAGCACCGGCGCAGTAATCGCCTGCGCGACGTTGTAATCGTTAGCGAATTCTTTGGCGTTGCTTTGGAAATGCACCTGAAAACTCGTGTTGCATGATTCCATCATGATGTTCTCGTGTGTCAGGTGCAGTTCGTCCAACCCTTTAATATGAATCGATAGTGGACCGCCACGCAGCCGTATCACACCTCGATCCAACTCATGATAGCGAGCCACGGGCGTGAGGTTGTTCAGAGTCAAATCTGATTTTTGCAGCGTGGGTAGAATGCCCGCTAGAAGGACATCGGCACCTTGAGTTGCAGCACTATTGCGCACAAGTGTAATCAGCTCGGTCAGTTCTTGTTCGATGCGGCTGAAACAGTTGTTCGTCAGTTCGACCGGAGTCAGATTAGCTTCCAGATTGAATCGGGCTATCTCAGTCGTCAACCGCTCGTCGTTGGCATGCTTCAGAACCTCCAATGAAACTGGAGCAGGTCTCAGATAACGATCGATCAGAAACATCTCCTGCTCTGCGCCAACGCGCATAACTCCGCTCTCAATACGCCCGTCTTCGAGCATGAAGGCAAGTGCGCGGAGATCCTCAAGCAGCGCCTTCATGAAGGCTAGTGCTTTCTTCTCATCGGCTAGTTGTTCGACCTTATGCTCTCCCATTTAGATCCTTTGCTAGACAGCAGTTGTAGAGTGCACAGGATCAAGTTTTGCACCCTGAAGATCTTGTAATCTGGTAAGCGTCACCGTTGGCTTCAGAGGCCGCGCAACTACAACAGGACAGGGCGCTTGGCGCAGTACTCGATCGACATTCGATCCAAATAGCGCGCACATTCCAAATCCGGCGCCGTGCGCGCCAACACTGATCAAGTCGATTTCGTTCTTCTCCGCATAATTCAAAATTTCGCGATACGGGTGACCCTCTCTTACCACCGTCTTGATCTCACACCAAAGATGGACCTCAGCCGGCACAGCCCTCTGTAATCGACGCGCGCCGATATGATATGGAGATTCGATCGTGCTCGGATACCAGGCTATCTCCGGCTCATTCAGTGAACGCGGCGGCAAGACGTGAAGCAGATGTAGTTCTGCCTGGTGCTCCTGCGCTAGAGACAACCCATACTTGAGAGCCAGCTCAGAAAAATCGGAGAAGTCATAAGCCACAAGTATGCGTTTCAAATCAATTCGCAATCCATTGTGGACCCAATCTCGCTCGTCATTGTGCATGACAAGTACCGGGCAGGGCGCGCTGCGGCAGACCGACTCGGCTGTCGATCCTAACAATGCAGCACGATGGGGACGCCGGCGCGACCTCATCACTATCAAATCAACTGCCTCCGCTTGCGCACAGCGGGCTATCTCTTCGCCAATGTCATCGGTGTGTGCAACGACGAACCGCCAGCGCAAGCCGGCAAGGTCGGAAGGATCAAGGTGTTCAAACAGAGTGGCCTGGAGCAATTGAGCCTGATGAATCCCTGATTTTCCTTCCAGGCTCGCAGCGCTCGAGTCAGGTTGACAGTAAAGTAGAAGCACTTCCGCTTCGTGGGCGCACGCCAACGCCAACGCGTAACGCACTGCAGTCCCGGAGTGAAGAGACAAATCTGTTGGGCAAAGAATGCGTTTGATATTGATCATGATGAGAAGGCGATTTGCCCCTCCTTCTAACGTGTTATCTCTTTAGCCTCACAACTTCCACCGAGCAGTGCGCTCGCGCTGAAACTGCCGAGGAAACGCTGCCGAGCAGCAAGCGATCTATGCCTCTGGTACCTTTGGCACCGACGAAAATGCAATCGGCGCCCCAGGTATCAGCTTCCTCAAGGATCTGGTCCGCCGGATTCCCGCGTCTAATCAATACCTCTGCATGTAATCCCGCGGTGCGAAGTTTTTGTGCTGAAGGTTCGAAAACCTCACGGACTTGCTCCCAATTCCTTTCATCCCCGACTTCGATCCACTTCATGGCTGGCGGTTCGGAGGGGTTAGGCGTAATTGGCATTACTGTATCGACGACCGCAAGCAAGCCAACCTCAGATCCTTTAGGCCAATCGCGGTTGCAAACGGCGTCCACGGCGGCTCGCGAATTCGGTGAATTATCGACGCCAATCAGAAGCCGAACGTACTCGTCAGTTTTGTGTGGACCACGCGCAATTCGAACAGAGCAGCGGGCCTCGTAGAGAACTCTTTGTGAGATGCTGCCGAGTATTAGCCTCCCACCAAAAACGGAATGACCACGTGCTCCCATGACGATTAGATCTGGCTTCCATTGATCGGCAGTTCTGATGATGGCCCAGGCTGGTGAATCGGCTTCCGCCTTGTAAGTAACTTGCCATTTAGGAAAGACCGATTTGATGTGTTCGCTCGCGCGTTTCGCCAACGCTTCTGCCTGCTCCAACTGGTGTTGCGCACGTCTATGAGCGAGCTTTATTCCCTCAGGCACATACAATGGAAAGGTGCTATCAACGTCCTCATTGATTGGCGGCGGTACAAAGACGTCAGCCAGGGTCATGACTAACACTTCTGACTCGACATGCAAGCCGGCGCGTTTCAAGTCTTCCAATGCTGCGTTAGCGCACTCGGAGCCATCGTAAGCGAAAAGGATCTTCATTCGTTCTTTCATCTTTCACCCCTAAGGTCTAATCGCAACCTTCATCACGCCATCCAGCCGTTCGCCAAACAAATCGTATGCCTTGCCTATGTCGTCCAGCGCGAAAGTATGCGTGAGCAGCGGCGTCAGATCGACGCGGCTATGACGAACAACTTCCATCAATCTGCGCATGCGCTCTTTGCCGCCAGGACACAGCGTCGTCACGATGCGATGATCCCCGATGCCGGCCGCGAATGCTTCATGAGGAATCTGGAGCTTGCCGGAATAGACACCAAGGCTTGAGAGAGTTCCGGCTGGTCGCAAGCTGCATAATGCGCTTTCAAAGGTTTGTTGGGTGCCAAGGGCTTCGATGGCTACGTCAGCTCCGCCACCAGTCAGACGTTTCACTTCAGCCACAACGTCAACACCGCGATAGTCGAGCGTGATATCCGCGCCCATGCGCTTGGACATCGCGAGTCGATGGTCGTCTCCATCGATGCCAATGATTAGCGAGGCTCCCATCAGCTTTGCGCCGGCCGTTGCACACAGGCCGATAGGCCCTTGTGCAAACACGACAACTGAGTCACCGATTTTTATTCGTGCTGACTCGGCGCCGCTGAAGCCGGTGGAAGCAATGTCGGCAAGTAGAACTACTTGTTCGTCCGTAAGCTCATCAGGAATCTTGGCGAGGTTCGCTTGGGCGTAGGGCACTTTCAGGTATTCAGCCTGGGCGCCGTTGATGGTGTTTCCGAATCGCCAACCACCAAGCGCCTCGTAACCTTCACCGTGACCGCATTGGGCTGAGTGGCCCGATAAACATGCGCGGCATTGACCACAAGGTGTTATTGCACCGACGAGCACGCGGTCCCCGATCTCGTAACCGGAAACGCCTGCGCCGAGTTCTTCGATTACACCCACCGGCTCATGACCAATGATTAAGCCGGACGCAACCGGATATTCACCCCGAACGATGTGCAGGTCGGTTCCACAAATCGTCGTGAGCGTTACGCGAATGACTGCTTCACCCGCTCCGGCGCGAGGTTTGTCTACCTCTTCGATCCGAATTTTGTTCTTACCATGGAAAACATTTGCTTTCATTTCGTGACTTCTCCTTCTAACTTGACCATCTTCAGTGCAGTGCTGCTGAGATGTCCTGCATCGATTCAGCACCGTTATGTTTCACGTGTACTGACAGGATCGGCGACGTGACAATGACTCTTTCATCGACCCACATTTCCAGTTGGCACCCCACGCAAATCGATCCGGGCTTGAATTCGGAACCGGGAACGGCGGACCCTCTCACCTGAGCTTCGCTCGGTTCGACGAGGTACTCACCGCCTTCAACCAGGGCGCGTCCTGTCTTTGGTTCGAGCAGCAGGATGCGATATTCGCTGTTATGTGTGCGCAGCAGAATGGTGTCGAACGGAGTTAAGCGCTCCAGCACGACATCGTCGTGCTCGTCCTGTGACAAACCGGCAGTGCCCGGTTCGCGACCCCAACAGTCAAGGCAAAGTGCCAGAGCTGGATCAAGATCAAGCTTCGAGTCATCAATGGCGCGCCCACACTTGGAACAGTTGCCGTAAGAACCCGACATCAAACGATCGAGGGCGTCGTCAACCTTTCGGAAACGCGTTTGGAGTGCCTCTCGACGTTCCCCGGAATCTTTGAGCAATGCCTCGCAAATGTCTTCGCGCTCTCCGTGCAGGCGGTTCCAAACAAATCCAGCCTTACCTCCGATTGGAATATCAACCAAATGAATTGTGCGGTTCTCGCTCATGATTTGCCTCCTGGCATTCCGACTTATGAATGCGAAATTTCCCAATACTTCTCCTGTACGCGTTTCGCCCAACTCCAAAAACGACCTTGTCTAACCGTTGCCGGTTCATCAGTCCAAATATCCTTGTGCAGATAAAGACCGTCACTTCCGGCCTCATCAATCACAAACCTCATCTCGTGCGAATAATGTGAAATAGGCTCGTGTCCATCGATTTCTGCAGCAAGGTTTGCCGCAGCAACTTCGCCCTGTCGCACTGCCATATGGCCCAACTTTGGTCCAGCGAAATTTACGCAATCACCAACAGCGTAAATTCGTTCGTGACCGATGACGCGCATGGTCCAATCGACGTTAATGTATCCATCATCATCTGTGGCCCCCATGTAATGCGCTGCCGAGGATCCGCGAAACGGTGGGACCAACATAAGCAGATTGAAATTGAGCACGTCTCCACTAGTCGCTGTTACTGAGTTTTGCGTCAATGATCGGATCTGGAAGTTAGCCAGTGTCTCTATCTGATGGGTATCGAGTGCTTTTTTGAGGGCGAGGGCTCCCCCGAAATCCCCGAGTTCTGATTCAACTGTGTCCGGACTGACGATTGTTATTTTGATGCGGTCGAGTTCGCCTCTCTCTTCAAGCAAACGTGACAGCGCAAATGCCGTTTCGTAAACAGGGACCGGCAGGCGGGCACCCAAACATTGGCCGAAGACAGCTCTTCCTTCGTGAAACTGTTCGATCGCTTTACCAAATTTGATTGCCTTATCTACGTTCAGTAAATGGTGAGCATGTTCATAGAATCCCGTGATTCGTTCGGTTGCCAGCCGGCGTCCGAGGGCGAATATGAGATAGTCATATGGAAGCTTTCCCTCAACTTCACCATGGGCGATGTTCACTTTTCTTGCGAACGGATCGATGTGGGCGACTTCGGCTTCGACGAAGTTCACTCGTTGATTCAACATCGTATAGCGCAGGTCGAATGACACGTCCGCTGGCCGGCATTTGCCAAAACCAAGTCGCACCAGCGCCGGATAAAAAACAAAATTACGGCTGCGCGAAACGAGCGTGATCTGATGTTCGTCGCCCAATTGCTCCGCCAGGCGCTCAGCGGCTACGACGCCACCGAATCCACCACCCAATATCAAAACTTTCGCCATCGAATAGGTTCCTTTCTCAAGGTCGCACTAGTCATTTCTGCGACCGACTTGTCCCAGTGCACGACCCGTACCACTTTGTTTTGTTAAGTTTTCGGGAGAAAAGAGACGGCCAGAGTTGCGAGGTATTTCGCAACAGAGTTGAATTTCCCGCAAAGGCACAAGTTGAGAGCGAAGAAGAACATAAGGATTAACGCAAAAAAGGTGGCATGGACGTTGCTCTGCAAAGAGCAATATGAAACCAGAAATCACTCATCAAGCTCCGGCAATCGAGTTTCGCAACGTTTTTCTACGTTTCGATGATCACGTCGTGCTGAACGACATCAGCTTTTCGCTCGATCGTGGTGAGATGATCCTTCTTACCGGTGTCTCAGGATCCGGAAAATCAGTATTGCTGCGTCTAGCGATGGGCCTGCTAAAACCAGACTCCGGTCAAATCTTTGTTGAGGGCAAGGAGATCGACAATCTAAACGAATCGGAACTTCTCGCCATACGCGGTGGGTTGATGGGTATGGTCTTCCAGGAAGATTCACTCTTTACAGGTCTTCCCGTCTATGAAAACGCCGCCTACCGTCTGGAGGAGCACGGTTGGTCAGAAGATGAAATTGAGAGAGCTGTAACCGAGGTGTTGCGGTTTGTCGGTCTGGATGGCGAAGAAGAGAAGTTTCCCGAAGAACTTTCCGGCGGCATGAAGCGACGACTCGAAATTGCTCGCGCCTTGATCGGCTGGCCGCGAATCATGTTATTTGACGAGCCAACTATGAGCCTTGATCCGCTCGCAGCAATTAACGTGCTGGATCTCATCATTCGCGCCCGAGATATCAATCAAATCTCATCGTTGTACGTCACTAAGAAGATCCATGAGATAAATTATCTGGCAGACTTCTGCGCAATAGCCCGGTCTAGTGGCGAAGTCGAAATCATCGAAGCTTTGCCAATCTCGCTGCCGAAAACGAGAGTGATCGTTCTTCAGGACGGAAGAATTGTATTTGAGGGCTCGGCGGAGGAATTTGGGAACAGCGAGCTTACGGCAATCAAGGAACTATCTGCACTTGATCACCATGACCATGGAAACGATCCGTACTTCACGGATCCATGGGACAAAGAGCGGCGTCCTAGCGAAGGAATTCTGTAGTATCGACAAAAACATTAACCCCTTAAGACTTGCGCCAGTGTCTTCAGCAACTTTTCCGCTGTGTATGGTTTGTTGAGAAACACGGAGACGCCCTCCAGCGCCCCCTCGCCAACACGCTGTCCTACTCCCAATCCACTAGCAGCAATTATTCGCACTTTGGGATTCATTCGCTGTAGGGCACGGATCGTCGCCGACCCATCCATGAAAGGCATAACCATATCGGTCAGCACGACCGCGATGTCATTTCTCTTGTCGGCATAGAGTGCCAATGCCTCAGTGCCATCGCCCGCAGTGATAACCGTATATCCGAAAGTTTCGAGCGTGCCGCGTGTTATCTCCCGAATTGATTCTTCATCATCAACCACCAGAATCAATTCTCCTTTGCCCAAAGGCAGATCTGTCTGTAGTGCGCCTGATTCGCCCATGTCCGGCGCATCGAGAGCTGGAAGGTACAAAGCAAACTGGCTTCCTTTATGCAATTCACTGTAGACGTTGATAAAGCCTCCATGGCTCTTCACGATAGACAAGGCGGTTGACAAGCCCAGACCAGTTCCCTTTGTCATCTCTTTGGTCGTAAAAAAAGGCTCGAAGATCCTGCTTTGAATTTCCGGTGACATTCCGGGACCGGTATCCGAAACACTAATTACAACAAAGCGTCCGGCCTTGGCCTCGATGTGCATGCGAGCGTAATTCTCGTCTACAATAGTATTTTCAGCCTTAATAGAGATTGCGCCACCTTCCGGCATCGCGTCGCGAGCGTTGACACAGAGGTTCATGAGCACCTGATGCATTTGAGTGGCATCAGCGGAAATGATCCAGAGATCACCTGGTATCTGGAACTTGATCTCGATTGACTTCGGCAGCGTCTCACGAAGAATCTTGACAATCTCCTTTATCAGATGCTTCGGCTGCAAAGCAACGCGCTCACCTTCGACACCCCTGGCAAACGACAAAACCTGGCGCACCATATCACCACCGCGCTGGGCATTCGTGCGCAAGACGTCAAGCCACTTCCTGCTGGCCTCATCAGTCGCCTTCAACTGCAGCATATCGATCGCCATTAAGATTGGTGAAAGAACGTTGTTTAAATCATGAGCAATTCCGCCGGCAAGCGTGCCGATAGATTCCATTCTCTGAGCGCGGAGAAACTGCGACTCCATCCGTTTCTTTTCCGTGATGTCAGTATTGATTACCAGAACCGATTTAGGGATTCCCTGTTCGTCACGCACCAGCGTCCAACGGCTCTCGACTATTATCTCAGCGCCATCCCGGCGCGTTTGATATACCTCCCCTTTCCACTCACCATTCTCGATCACCGCCTGCCGCGCCTCGTCAAATTGCTTTGAGTGGACCTTGAACATCAGTTCCCGGGCGTTTCTGCCGACTGCTTCCTCGGCGGTCCATCCATATATATGTTCAGCTCCCTTGTTCCAGAACAAGATGTTCTGATCGAGGTCTCTAACGAGAATGGCATCTTGCGCCTGATCCAACAGGGCCGCCTGCTCGCGGATCTGTTCTTCCGCACGTTTGCGTTCCGTTATGTCGCTTCGAATCGCGACGTACTGATACGGCTTACCTTCCGCATTTAGAAAGGGGACTATGGTCGTGTCGACCCAGTAGTGACTTCCATCCTTGGCGCGATTCTTTATCTCCCCCCGCCAGACCTTCCCGCTCGCAATCGTTGTCCACAGGTTTCTGATGAACTCTTTAGGATGGTAGCCGGAATTGATTATGCGGTGGTCTTGACCGAGCAATTCCTCGCGCGAGTACTTTGAAATCTCACAGAACTTGTCGTTGACGTAGTTGATAATGCCGCGCTGATCGGTGATCGCCACGATCGCAGATTCATCAAGAGCGAATTTGATGTCTGCAAGTTCCTTCTGCGAGCGCTGTAAAGCTTCTCCCGGTTGGAGTTGAGTATCGACTGCTGTGGAATTGCTGGCCGTCATAAAATTACGTTTCGGAGTCGGCGGTAGCGACTGGAGCGTCTTCGAGCTTCTTGAGTCGATATCTTAGTTGATCACGCGAAATCCCGAGTAATTCCGCGGCACGTGTTTGATTGCCTCCGCTTCGCTGGATGGCTTGTTTGACAAAGGATAGTTCGGCCTCATCAAGGGAGATTCCTTCGGGTGGTAACACAAATTGTGTCGACGCTTCATCGAGCGCGGCATGAGACAGCCGTGGTGGCTCCAACAATCCTCCAGGCAAGTATTCGGTAGTGATCTGGTCACTATCTTCCAAAATCAGAGCACGCTCGATAACGTTGCGTAGCTCGCGAACATTTCCTGGCCAGCGATATTTTCTAAACACTTCTGTCGCTTCCGGAGACAAGCCCGTGATTTTTTTATTTCGCTTAAGTCTCGCGCCTATGGTATCGATGTAGTGTTGAGACAGCAGCAAAACGTCGTCGCCTCGTTCGCGAAGAGGTGGGATATCGATTTGAATAATCGACAAACGATAATAGAGGTCCAGCCGAAAACGTCCCGCTTCACTTTCAGTTTTCAGATCTCGATTGGATGCAGCGAGCACCCGCACGTCAAGTGGAATATCCTTCAGGCCTCCGACCCGACGGAAAGCTCCTTCCTCTAGCACGCGCAGAAGTTTTGCTTGCAGCGACAGTTCCAGTTCACCGATTTCGTCTAGCAACAACGTTCCGCCTTCGGCCTGCTCAAACAATCCTTCCTTGCGTGCCTTAGCGTCGGTGAACGCGCCTTTTTCATAACCGAACAGTTCGGATTCAATGAGTGTAGCCGGAAGGGCTGCGCAGTTGATGGCTACGAAAGGCCGTTCGGCGCGTTGCGAGCCGTAATGAATTGCTTTCGCAACCAGATCTTTGCCAGTTCCCGATTCACCTTGAAGTAAGACCGACGCAACTTCGCTTTCGGCGACTTTCGCAGCGAGTCCGAGCATCTTTTTCATTGCCGGAGACTCACCCACGATTTGCCGGAAGTTAAATTCTCTTGCTCGTTCTTTTCTTACCTGTTCAACTTCTTGTCGGAGGTGCCGGGCTTCAATGGCGTTACGGATCGTGACACGAAGTTCTTCAAGGTTAAGAGGTTTACCAATGAAATCGTACGCGCCGCCCCGCAGAGCTGAAATGGTGTTATCAATCTGAACGTTGCCGGTGATCATGATCACGATGGCATCCGGGTGTTCACGTTTGATTTCGCACAAGACGTCAAGGCCGGACCCGTCAGGTAGATCGATGTCGAGTAAAACTGCTGCCGGTAAATCTGCTTTGAACTGCTTGATAGCTTCTGCCACCGAGGCTGCTTCAATTGCCGCGAAGCCCCAGCTTTGTAAAGCTTCTTTCAGCGTCCAGCGAATCGCCTGATCGTCGTCGACTATGAGTATTTGTTGGTTGGCGTTCTTGGGGGGCATTAATCTCCGTCAAAATTCCGCGAATTCGAATCGGCTTGGTTTTGATTATATTCGCGCGCCCACCAATGAGAAAGGGAGCCGCAAAGAGGCATAAAAGAGCACAGCAGTTTTTGAGGGCTTAAGGGTTGACAGGCGCGGTCCAGCCGGCAATTCTCAACTGTTCGATGGCGCCCTGAATTCCAACCCCAAAGTTTGAAGCCGCATCCTCAAAAACTGCAAACGACACCCCAATTACTTTGCCCGTCTCTCCATAGATAGGTGTGCCGGATGAACCCTGGGTAGTCGTCGCGTCGAAGACGATCCGATTCTTGTACAAGTCCGTAATGTGTCCCTGCGTCATTAGCGGTCTGATCAAATTACGTCTCGCAAGTTGATCGAGCAGACTTGTGAGCGACGTACCATACTGGTCCATTAAGCCCGCTGCTTCCTTTTCCGGCAACAACGCCAACAATCTGTCAGGTCCGGTGGGATAACCCATCGTCACAACGGGTTTACCGATCGCGAGCGCCCCTGAATCTTTATCTAATGGAAGAGCAGGAATTCCCGACGGTATGGTTTTGGATTGCAGTACACAAACAGCAATGTCATCGGTTTTCGAACTCGATTTGATTTTGAGAGGGATCGGCTGGCGATGTTCTGGAAAGAATGCCAACAAGTGCTTCAAGCGAGGTTTTGCACCCGTGCTGTCGATGTAAAACTGAGAGAGCTTATCCGCTGCCCACGGCTCGAGGGCAATGTGATGATTTGTCAAGACATATCCACTACCTACATGAAAACCAGTGGCTTCGAATTCCCGCTTAAAAATGGGTCCGTTGCCGTCGTATGTAAGCTGTTGTCCTATGCCAAATATCAACAAACTTGCTGGCGTGTCTGGCTCGGCCTCAGGGTATCTCAAGGGCCGGCCCGTACCTGGTTCGACAAGATCGTAAGAACCCGCAATCAAACAAACGCCGTTGCCGTACTTGGTCCAAAGCCTGGGCGCCAACGCAAAAGATCGAACGATGGATCGATCAGTATATTTGAGATCGGGGCTGATGTTTTTTTGATCCGCAAGCTGTTGATCTATTCGATCAATGCGCTCGTTCAGATTTGTGAGTTATTCATTATGATCTTCAATCGTCTCGGTCACGCCGAGCATTCTTTGCCGCTCCTCGTAGGATGTTAAAACTGTCCGGACCAGGAACACTGCTGTGACCGCAAAGAGTGTCACTGCGAAGAGCACGAGGATTGTGGCCGTTAGACTAATCCTTTCGATTAACTCTCGCCTCAATCCAAGCAATTTATTCCGACGTGCGATCGGTTGTCGCGGGGCCTCGACTGAGATTGGCGCCATGAACATGATTCCTCCTGGACAAACAAACAGGCAACGTACATGCCCATGGCGGAGCCCAGGAAAAACATCGCAAAAGCTCGGGTCAACCAAAAACCAAGCGCAGTTTCCCTCAAAAGTGCGTGTGTTTACGCAATAACGAAAATGCAAGTTTTACAGAGGATTAGACATCTTTACATGTTAATCCTGAGATTGTAAATCCTGTAACAATCACTCTATGTGTGTTGTACGAGTGGCGTTTTCCTTACTGCCACATTGGACCACCAACCAAACGTCTCAGCGACACCCCAGCTCAGCAGCACTGCGCCAGCCACCCACAAAAGCCCGAACGTATCTGGTAACGTCAAGCCCAGTAGGTGACGCAATGTCGGGACGTATATCGTGAAAAGTTGCAGCCCGATACCAAGGATCACTGAGAGATGCAAAGCGAGGTTGCGACGTGAAGCCGTGGCGATGTGACGTGCCGGATAGGCAAATACCAACTGGCCAATCGACATGTAAAGGAAGAGCAGAGTTCGCGTGGTAGGAAGATCGTATCCGTAATACGGCAGCGTAACCAGCAATGCACCGCCAACGAAAGCCTTGAACGCACCCGTCGTCAGAATGAATCGCAGCGACTTCGGATCGAGTAAAGGTAACTTTGGATCGCGCGGAGGTTGTTTTAACACTCCGGGATCACGATCTAATCCCAAAGCAAGCGCCGGTGGTCCATCGCTGATAATGTTGACCCACAGAAGTTGTGAAGCTGTTAATGGCAGCAGCAGCCGGCCTGCTTCGTCATACAAACCCAGGACAAATGAGCCGACCACGCCGATCACGACAATCATTGTTTCCGAAAGGTTCGTGGAGAAAAGGAAGCGAATAAACTTCTGGATATTTTCGTAGATATTACGTCCTTCTTTGATGGCCGTTATGATCGTGGCGAAATTATCGTCGAGCAGGACCAGATCCGCTGCCTCACGCGATACATCGCTGCCGCGTTGGCCCATCGCGACGCCTACATCGGAGCGTTTAAGTGCAGGCGCGTCGTTTACTCCGTCGCCGGTGACGGCGACAATCTCGCCGACTTCTCGGAGCGCCTCGACCAAACGCAGCTTGTCACGTGGCGCGACCCGCGCAAACACGTTTGCTTCCTTAACTGCGTGTCTAAGTTCTGCCGCGGAAAGTGTTTCCAAATCCAGACCGGTGATCACGCGGCCTGGAGGAATGCCGACTTCGTTCGCGACGGCGACGGCAGTGGCTGGATGATCGCCGGTGACCATGACAACGCGAATGCCAGCATCTAATGCTTGCCTGATTGCTTGCGGTACTTCTTTTCGTGGCGGATCCCAAAGTAGAACGAGACCTAATAATGACAATTCGTCATCGCCCTCGCCCGTGCGCCACGCGAGTGCTAACACCCGAAATCCCTCGACCGCGTAGCCTTCGGCTTTTTCTTCCCACCTTTGCTTCTCTTCCTCAGAAAGTTGACAGCGTTTCAGCAATACCTCCGGAGCACCTTTTAAATAACTAACAGCCTGGCCATCTTCTTCCACCGTGACCCGCATGAATTTGTAGGAGCTCTCAAAAGGCAAAACACTGCGGCGCGGCATTCGGCGAGCGAGGTCGGCAGGGTCGACCCCCCTTGTGGCCGCATATTCGAGCAGCGCTAATTCCAAGGGATCGCCGGCCGTTTCTTCCGCGTCGTTAGCAAGTACCATGGCACGCAATGTGCGCTCGGTGTCGAGGCTGTCAACATCTCGAACATGCATGCGATTCTCTGTCAGCGTACCGGTCTTATCCGTCGCAATTACGGTTACTGATCCCAAAGCTTCAACCGCACTCAGACGTCTTACCACCGCTTTCTTTTGCGCCATCCGTTCAACGCCAAGTGCCAGCGTCAGCGTCAGCACGGCCGGCAGTCCTTCAGGTACTGCAGCTACGGCCAACGCAACCGCAAACAGCAATATATGGCCCAGCCTGGAATAACCTTCGACAAAAACTCCAGCGACTACAATTGCGGCGGCCAGGATTAGAACCCAACGGGCGATCTGCGTTCCAAATTTCCGCAGCCGTCGTTCGAGAGGCGTTTGCTCAGCTTCGATCGCACCGATCATCACTGCCAGACTACCGGCCGCACTACTCGCCCCTGTGCGAATCACTTCCATGTAAGCCTTGCCACGCGTTAAAAGTGTTCCACTCAGCACTTCATCCTTCAGGCCTTTTTCAACAGGCAGCGACTCACCTGTCAACACAGATTCATCAACCGCGATTCCCTGAGACTCGACTAGAGTTCCGTCCGCAGGCACGCGATCACCCGCTTCAATTCTTGCGACATCTCCAAGCGCCAACTGCGCTGAAGGCAAATGGACCAAATGGCCATCGCGCAATACCCAAACAAACGATTCTGCCAGCGCCTTAAGACGCGTGAGCGCAGTTTCCGCCTTGCTTTCCTGATAAACGCCAAGACCCGCGTTTAGTAAAAGAATCAGAGCAATGGAAAGTGACTCAACCGGCAAAGTTGAATGTCCTTCAACCAACCAGATACTTAGATCAATACCGAGGGCGAAGATGAGGATATAGATCAATGAACTGCGGAATTGATTTACAAACCTACGGCCCAATGTGACGGGAGGCTTCATCGGCAGCACATTCAAACCGTGCTGTTTGAGAAGCGCTTCTGCTGCGGCACTTGAAAGACCCAAGTTCGAAGTGACTTGGTTCATCCCCAGACTCCCGCTCATTAACGCACGCCTTGCCACAATGCCCGTTCCGCGGATCGAGGATCGCTCACGACCGCCGAAGTTCTGTCGAAGCGCATTGTTCCCCTGTGCTCGAGATCGTACCTGGGCCAGCCGCTGTCTCCAGTGTTGGCAAATGCAACCCAGGCGGCATGCATGGTGTCGGCGAGTTGTTGTGGTGGATTCTCTCCCCAAAGCAGATCGGTTCCGTTGCCTAGCGTGTCGAAGACGAAGGGGATCTCTAGCGCGTGACACGCGCCGAGGTGACCATCAAACTGTGGCGAGCGCCACGTGAACTCGTACATGAAAGTTGACGCAGTGCCCTTCGTGTGTGCGTCAGCCAGGCGGATAGCCGGGAGGCGCCAGTACCAATCAGTCTGAATAGCTGCGAGCAGATCGCCGGCGCTGGCACCCGGATGTGCCGCGTGATAAGTAGCCAGCGTCGCTGCGACCGGGAGACTGTACGCCGCGACGGCTGCGGCAAGGGTCTCAAACGTAACCTGGTCAATTGCGCCGCCGGGCGCAAGAAACAGTCTCTGCTCGTCGGTGTTGGTGCCGATCAAGAGGTCGATACCGGCACCGGCTCCGGAACTGATGCGATCGAGCGGATGTGCATCAATGACATCCCCATCGACGACTGGCTGCCACGGCAACATGTTTGCCACCACCTCGTGGCCCCAGCGCTCTGGATTAGGATGCGCGACTAGATCGTCTCTGAGTTCAGCTTGAGCCGTGAGCAAGCGCTCCACGGGAAGCGCAGCTATCGCTTCGCGAGTTGCTGGAACGCCCAGCTTTTCCGCCAGTATTCGCCCGATCCGTTGTGCGGTTGTGGCTGAGTTCACATTATGGGCCGCCCCGCTTTGCGCTATGGCGCGGCGGAACAATCCCTCGGCACACTGCATCGAGAGCAACGTTCCGACGCTCAGCGCCCCAGCCGACTCACCAAAAATGGTGACGTTATCGGGATCGCCACCGAAGGCCGCGATATGGTCCCGTACCCACTCGAGGGCGGCTACCTGGTCCAACAACCCGAGGTTGGCAATTCCGTCGCCGAGATAGAGAAAACCCTCAGCACCGACACGATAATTGATGGTCACACAGACGATGCCATCTCGAGCGAAACGACTACCGTCATACCAGGGGCATGCACCCGTTGCGTGATACTCGAACATACCACCAGGAATCCAGACCATTACCGGTTGCCTAGGCGAGCCAAGGTCGTGGGACCAGACATTGAGGTTCAAACAATCCTCACCGGAGGTTGTAAGTTCGGGGATGAGTACGTCTATTGGTGGGGGATATGTCGGCTGAGGCGACTTTGGACCAAAGGTAAGTGCATCGCGCACACCGCTCCACGTTTCAACCGGCTGAGGAGGCTGGAGCCGATTGGCGCCAAACGGCGGCGCGGCATAGGGAATGCCCTTAAATATATTGATGCCATCAGCAACGCGGCCACGGACCCTGCCAGCACGGGTATTGACTTCCACGTTCATTTGCGTAACTCCTATAACCCCGATCCTTCACTCGCTGCCGATTGCTCATGCTCGTAGAGGATTACTTCCATTCCAATCGGCATGAGGGTGTTCAGTTCCTTAGCCGCAAACATCGGAATTCGGATGCACCCATGACTGGCGGGATGAGTTGGAATTGAGAAGCTTCCGTGAACCGCGATTCCGTTCAAAATGTAGCTTGGATAGTAGAGAGCGCCGAGCGAGCTTAGTCGCCAGCCATTGATCTTCCGCAACACTTTGAATGTACCCGTTGGCGTACGCGCGCGGTGGACCTGACCATGGTCCATGTACAACTGACCGTTGCCGGTGGAAACCGGCAAGATGCGCATCACCGTGCCCGTCTCATCAATAAGAAACAGAACCTGTCTACCTAGATCGATCTCGACGTGGGCGTATCTTCCATGACGGGGAAATGGTCGGCTTGCATTCCGGAGTGCATTTAACTCTTCCTTTGTGAGACTTCCGGTCCGCGGCCGTCGCTCGACTTTTTGGAAAGCCACTAACGCATGGCGTGAGGCAGAATCAAATCTGCCGTCAGCCGTCCCAGCCCAATACCCGAGCTCCCATAAACGCTTTTCTGCTTCGAGTCTTTCCTCAACGCCCAGTTCCTGTCGTAAAGACCCGACCGACTTGCGAGCGATAACATCAGTCCAACCGCCACTGGCGATCAAGAGCATTACGAAGATGCCAGCAACTCGAATAAAGCTTTGTTGAATCCGTTTCGTTTGCATAGGTAGTCCTATCTCTTGACTACTACCCGGCTTACATTCCGAATGTCTTCAGTTCCCTTCTCTATGCCAACTCACGCGAGCCACCTTGTTCTCGTGCGAAAAGTCGTATTGGACCTCTCCACAGAATGCCTTTTCCAAAGCATGGCCCAAACGTTGCGCCAGATGCTCGGTGGTTGTAGTGACAGTAAGTTTGTGACCGTCGTCGCGCTTCCACTCCAGAATTCGCGCCAACGCATTGTTTTCTGCCGTTCTCTCGGCTTCGTTCCGCAGCAGACTTTCGATCTCATCCTGGTGCCTGACAAAAAACGTCCCATCCAAAAAGACAAAGCCGCGCGGTTCACCGCTATTCTTCTGTTTACATGCTGGGCACACTGTCAGGCGTGCCGGATGCCTTTGATTCGAAGCACCAGAGGTAAGGTTAGTGGCAGTCCATCGCCGCTTTGCGTAGACGGCCCCACATTCTTTGCAAACCGCGGGTTCGCTCTTCGCTCGAGGCGGACGATGACGCCCACTATCCTTATCAACACGTTTGGTAAAAGTGACGTTTGTAAAAGGCTTGGTGCCGCGCATAACTAATAGTCTCCTGCACAGTCGAATAAGCAACGGACATGCCTATCCTCGGGCGGCAAGAGAAACAGCAGAAGCCAGCTCGATCAAGACGCTGGTTCAAAGATGAGCCTGTCACAGTCGATATATTCAGCGTGGTTTCTCTCACTAACTGGGTAGGTTTTCGCAACCAGCAGTAAGAATCACTCCCTGGATTTGGGCCACACTGCCCACCACAGCCGGAACGCTTATTGCGACGCGAATGATTGGAAGCGCGCGATGTAATTCAGGAGGTTCATTTGTTATGTTCATTCATGAGATGACTACGGAGGAGTGTACTGACGCGTTGGAGCGCGCCAACTTTGGCCGTCTTGCCTGCGCGCGCGACAATCAGCCCTATGTTATTCCTATCAACTTTGCCTTTGATGGCAGCTATCTCTATGGATTTACAACGCTGGGACAAAAGGTGGAGTGGATGCGTTCGAATCCGTTAGTCTGTTTCGAGGTTGATGAAGTAAAAAATCACAATCACTGGATGAGTGTCATTGTCTTCGGTCGATACGAGGAACTATCCGATACACCTGAAAATGAGATGGCGAGAAGACAGGCATACGCATTTCTTCAGAAACGAATAATGTGGTGGGAGCCTGCTTATATTTCACAGGAGCACAGGGACCAGCCTCACTCGCTGACACCAATCTTCTTTCGTATTAGCGTTGACAGCATTACAGGTCATCGCGCAAATCCCGATGATGCCGAGACCACCAGGACAGTGACCGCAAACTCCGGCCCCGCTGAACGAGAAACGCAGCAGCACCTCCCTCACAGCCAATCAATGAAGATCTTGACGGCTGCAATTGCTTACTTTGCCATGGTGTTCGGTGCCGGCTTCGTACTTGGTCCCATTCGAATACTGTTTGTTGTTCCACGCGTGGGTGAGAGAGTGGCCGAGTTGTTGGAAGCACCTTTGATGTTGATGATCATAGTTTTTGCAGCAAGGTGGATCGTTCGCCGATTTCAGCTTCCGGCTCGGGCGGTTTTCAGGCTGGGAGCTGGTCTGATTGCGTTTGGTCTCGGTCTTGTTATTGAATTCACCCTTATTTTGAAACTTCGGGAACTAACGCTGGTGGAATACTTTGGGAACCGTGATCCGATTGCCGCGACTGTGTATTACTTAATCCTGGTCTTATTTGCGTTGATGCCGCTGATGCTGACCAAACATCGAGTTAAAGCTAAATCTCACGCAAAGGCACAAAGACGCAAAGAGCGTCTTTCGGCTTGAGGTGCTTCAGCTGTGCTTTGGCCGTAGGATGGTCCAGGCTAAATAAATCCCTAACATGAGCGCGCACAGGAAGCCGCAGGCAAACACGAGCCATGCCCAACGCTCCCAGCCAGGCGGCTTATACACTGACGTGAGTACCGCAAGGCCATTTATGAACGCGGCAGCAATTACACCCAGTACAATGCGGTTCGCGATTCTCTCGAGGCGATCGATGACTGGATCAAAACCCTCCGGACGCATTCCAATTTGGAGGTTTCCAGCTTCAGCCGCACCAATGAGTCTTCGAAGTTGTTGCGGTAGCTCCACTCCCAGTTTCGCTAAATCCAAACTCGCCCGCCTAAAGTTGCGAATCCATTTGCGCGGAGAATACTGGCGGAGCACCAGTCGCTCTGTGTAAGGCGCTAGTGAGTTGGTCAACTGAAAGTCCGGATCGAGATTCACTCCGAGTCCTTCAATCATGATCACTGTCTTGAGCAATAGCGCCAGGTTTGAAGGCAGATGCAAATGATGCCGGCGCATAACGCTATAGACATCATTCAACAGAGCCGTGACCCGCAACTCACCTAGCGGTAGTCCCCAGTAAGTTGCGAGCAACCGCTCGATGTCTCGACGTACCAACGCACGTTCGATCCGCTTTCGAGTCACGCCGAGATCGAGGAATACATCGACAAGCCGATCGGCATCCTGATGGTTGATGGCTATCATTAAATCCGCCAGTAGCTCCTGCGTCCGTTCATCGAGAACGCCAACCATCCCAAAGTCAATCAAACCAATCACACCATTCTTCTCAATGAAGAAGTTTCCCGGGTGAGGATCGGCGTGAAAGAAGCCATCCTCGCATACCATCTTCAGCACGACATTAGAGGCGCACTGTGCCAGCCACCGACGATCCGTCCCTTGTTTGTCGAGTGCCTCCAGATCATTAATCTTGATACCCCGAATTCTCTCCAGTGTGAGTACTCTGGAGGTAGTGAAGTCCCAAAACACCCGCGCCACATGGATGCCAGGATCGCTCGCGAAATTCTCCCCAAACCGCTCAGCGCTTTGGCCCTCTCGAATGTAGTCGAGTTCTGAGTGTAATGTTTGAGAGAATTCTTCGACCAGACCGACGACATCATAGCGATCGGCAAATTCCAGATACCGGCTGGCTGTCACTGCGAGTTCCTTAAGGATCTCGAGATCCTCATTCACCTGTTCGACCACACCAGGTCTGCGAACTTTTACAACGACTTCGGTTCCATCCCACAAAACGGCCGCGTGCGCTTGTCCGATCGATGCCGCTGCGAGTGGTACCGGATCGAATTCTGCAAACACTTTGTCGACAGGCTGGCCCAACTCCGCTGCCAGGGTTTGCTCAATTGCTTCAAATGGAACGGGTGACGTTGAGTCCTGCAGCTTGCTTAGTTCGGCCAGATATTCCGGTGGCAGGAGGTCCGCACGTGTGGAAAGAATCTGACCCAACTTGATAAAGGTAGTTCCCAACTCCTCAAGGGCCACTCGCAAATGTGCGGGTCTCGTATTCGCTAGAGCCCGCGAGGTCGTAGCAACCGTATCTTCTTCATTGTTTCTTAAAATCTCCACCCGTGAGTCACTAGCGCACCGGCTATTTGCCGCGAGCGGTTGAGGTGAAAGCTCTTTCGCCAGTTAATCAGGTTCATCATGGTTATAGCCAATCATTAGAGATCCGGCTGCCAGACCTCTTTTATTCATCGATGTCGGGCAGCCGGCCAAATGAAGATGCTTATGCGGTGGCCTTCATAACTTTCTCTTCGCTTGGTTCTTTGATTTCAAGTTTGCGAGTTGACGCTTCGACTTTCGGCACTGGCATCGTTATCTCAAGAACGCCGTTGCGAAATGTCGCTGCCGCATCATCTGTCTTTGCGCCTTCCGGCAGTGGAATCTGCCGATAAAAGCTGCCATAGCTTCGCTCGCTGCGATAGAAGCCTTCGCGCTTTTCTTCTTTCTCATCCTTCCTCTCACCGGAGATCGTCAGCAGCTTGTCGGTCAATTCAACCTTCACTTCATCTTTTGTGAGGCCGGGAAGGTCTGCCTTCACCATGAATTGCCCGTTATTCTGAAGCACCTCGATCTGAGGTACCCAATCGATCTTGTCAAACTCCAGGCGGAACGGATCAAAGTCTGTTTTGAAGAAATTTGGGCGAAACGCTCCAAAGTTCTCAAACAACCGTTCCATGTCTTTTGTGAACTGACGCATCATCCCGAACGGATTCACCATCTCGGAAGTCTTTGGCGCCAACTCCATTTTTTCTTTTTTCTTGTCCTTCATTGCCTTCTCCTCCATCTATTAATGCCACACTACAGTTAAAAATAGGGATCAACCCTGAGATGGTCCTTTACCTGAGTCACGCCTGGCGCGTGGCTAATCGAGCCGAGTACGGCGCGCCTTTCCTGCCAGGAGTGAACTCGCCCCCATAGATCGACCGCTCCATCATTGACCTCAATTCGCAAGCGCTCCACCTCGCGATCGGCTCGACGTTCCAGAGCAAACTCGATCTCTTCACGCAACTGCGCTTCGTTGACTTGCTGTTTGCGAATCGTGAGTGTGTTGATTACCCCAACGACGCCGGCAAGGCGTCTAATCGCTTGCTCTGCATCGTTGCGTTCGCGCCAATAGGTCACTTCTCCTTCAAGAGTTACCCATCCATCCGATACCGTTGATTGAATGAGTTCATTCGGGACCAGAGCGTCCCATTCGAGGGCATTGCGAACCGCACCCGCGATCTCCGAGTCAGTTCGTACAAAGCGATCCAAGGGCGCTACTTCGATGTCATTCGCGACATCAAGCACACCGGCGACACGATGCGCAGCTTCCTGCGCGGCGATTTTCTGTGCATAACTTGATACCGAGCCGGTTAATGTCACCACCCCATCGTTGACTTCGACGTTAATGCTGGCCCAGTTAATGCGCGAGTCCCACTTCAGCTCGCGCAGTATTCGTTGCTTAAGATCTCTGTCACTTCGTTTTTCCAACATAACCCACCCCCACGACCTGTTACCGGGCCGTTATTAACTAAAAATCCAGGTTGAGCACTTATACCGAAGCCGTCGCGCTGGCTGCCGCTGGTACTGGGTGCTGGCAGATCGCCTGATAAGTTTTCACTACGTCACCGTAGTCGATTGAATCGGTTGCTTCACCGTCCAAACTCCTGGCCCTGAGCACAACGTCATTCATCGACAAGATGCCTTCTAGTTCCCCTTCGGAGCTGACGACCGGCAGGCGTCGGATCTTGTGCTCCTGCATTCTCTGCAATGCCTGATCGATATTGTCTTCAGGCTTGACTGCATAAACCTGGCCCGTCATCACTTCCTCAACCGAAATGCCTGAGGGATTCCTGCCTTTCATCGCCGCGGCCATGCAGATGTCACGATCGGTGATCATGCCGATAACTTTTCGACCATCCTTGATGATCGGCAGGACGCCGCAATCGTTTTCCCACATCAGTTTGGCGGCGTCAGCCAAGCTCCCAGTAAGCCAAATAGCTGTGGCGTTCGGCGTCATTAGTTCCTTAACTTTCATACCTCAACCTCCTATTCCAAGGTCTGGCACGCAGCATTCGGCGCCCCCGCCGCAACCGCCTGCCTTCTTGACCATGACACTCTCATCGCAATGAACATGCCGCGCAATCACACCGGAATATCGCGCAGTGCTTTGAATTCTTGGGGAAAGTTCCGCAAGAGTGCGTGGAAACTCGCTGACACATCGCACATTCTTGGTTTCTCAACAAAGCTTTCGCGCTAGGGTCGCCTTGTTTGCGGCTGGATCAACAAGTAGGCATGAGCTTTGCACCTGCATCTAGAGTCATGAGAACAAGCACACAACTTACCTACACACTGAATTTTGCGGAGATCGGTCTGAAGGACATTGCACGCGTGGGCGGTAAGAACGCCTCACTCGGCGAATTGTTTAATTCACTCCGTCCCAAAGGCGTTGGCGTCCTTGACGGTTTCGCGACCACAGCAGATGCGTATCGCTCCCTGTTGGCCCAGGGTGAACTGGAATACGAGCTCCGTTCACTGCTTTCAGACTTCGATTACGAAGATGTAGAGGAACTTAGAAGACGTGGACATGCAGCACGCGTAGCCGTGCTGGATATGCCGCTTCCGAAAGAATTGCGAACCGCAATCATCACGGCCTATGAGCAGCTTTGCGAAAGGCTCGGCCGTGAGCCGGAACTGGCGGTGAGATCCTCGGCTACGGCTGAAGATCTGCCTGAAGCTTCATTTGCCGGCGCTGCTGAGACCTTTCTCAATGTTCGCGGACGTGCAGCGCTGCTGCGCGCGGTGCATCAGTGTTTCGCGTCGCTCTTCACCGATCGTGCGATTAGTTATCGCGCGCGTCTGGGTTACGATCAATTGAAAGTGGCTATTTCTGTCGGTGTGCAACCGATGGTGAGATCCGACAAGGCCAGCTCAGGGGTGATCTTCACACTCGACACTGAATCCGGATTTCGTGATGTCGTATTGATTAGCAGTGCCTACGGTCTTGGTGAATATGTGGTGCAGGGCGTCGTCACTCCCGATGAGTGGCTTGTCTTCAAGCCGACGTTAAAGACCGGCCACAGACCCATCGTCGGACGAAGACTTGGCACAAAGGAAGTTCGTTTGGTCTATGGCGATGGCAGCCGCACGACACGGAGCGAGGCTACGCCCTTAGCGGACCGCTTAAAGTTCTCGCTCACTGATGACGAAGTTCTCAAACTCGCAAGGTGGGCGTGTGTGATTGAAGAATATTATTCCAAACAGGCTGGACATCCGCAGCCGATGGACATCGAATGGGCCAAAGACGGTGTGACGGGACAGCTATTTCTGGTTCAGGCCAGACCGGAAACTGTCCATTCATCGAAGGCAAGAGATCTGTTCGCTGAAATCTATCACCTCAATGCTGAACATGGACCACCGCTTGTGATGGGGCAAGCAGTCGGTGAAAAGATTGGCGCGGGGTCCGTGCGCATTGTGCGAGAAGCCGCTGAGCTGCAAAAGGTCGAACCCGGCGACGTCCTGGTTGCGAGACTCACCGATCCGGATTGGGAACCGGTAATGCGGCGTGTCGCCGCCATTGTCACAGATCAAGGGGGACGCACAGCTCACGCGGCAATCGTCTCACGCGAATTTGGGATACCCTGTATTGTCGGTTGTGGAAATGCCACTGAGGTACTTCATGATGGCGATGAAGTTACGGTCGCATGTTCGGAAGGACCTGAGGGCCATGTCTATGCCGGACGCATCGCTTTCACTCTGGAAAAGGTCGCGGCTGAAGCAATTACGCAAACACGTACGCAAGTCATGCTCACGCTCGGCGATCCTTCCCGCGCTTTCCAGATGTCTTTCATTCCGAACGACGGTGTGGGCCTGGCTCGCACAGAGTTTATCGTGACCAACCACATCGGCATTCATCCCATGGCTTTGGCTCGCTATCCAAACCTGAAGGATGACAAGGCCATAAAGGAGATAGCCTCGCGTATCGGCGACGAAGAGCCACGCGAATTCTTTGTGCGCCGCTTTAGCGAAGGCGTGGCCCGTATCGCAGCCGCCTTTTATCCTAAACCAGTAATAGTTCGCACGAGCGATTTCAAGACTAACGAATATGCGCGTCTTCTGGGCGGCGGTGAGTTCGAACCCAAAGAAGAAAATCCAATGCTCGGATTCAGGGGAGCTTCTCGCTACTACGATTCGCGCTACGCCGACGGCTTCGCGCTCGAGTGTGCTGCGTTGCTGCGGGTGCGCAAGGAGATGGGATTAACTAACGTTAAGATCATGATTCCGTTTTGCCGCACTGTTGTTGAAGCAAAGCGAGTAATCGCTTGTATGGCTGCAGACGGCTTGAAGCAGGGTGACGAGGGGCTTGAGGTTTACGCAATGTGTGAATTGCCCTCAAATGTCGCCAGAGCTGACGAATTTCTGAGGGTCTTTGATGGTTACTCGATTGGTTCGAACGACCTAACGCAGCTCATATTGGGAATCGACCGCGACTCAGGCACTGTTTCGCATTTGTTTGACGAAAACGATCGTGCCGTTCTTAGCCTGATCGCAGATGTAATTGCCGAGGCGCACAGAGCTAACAAACCCATTGGTATCTGTGGCCAGGCCCCCTCGGACTTTCCGGAGTTTGCACGATGGCTGGTTGAACAGGGGATCACGTCGATCTCGCTCAATCCGGATGTGGCTATCAAGACCAGATTGGTGATCGCTGCAGAAGAGAACCTTCAAGCCGGCGTGCTACCGTTGAAATCCGATGTGAATAAGTTGACAACAGATGAAAGCCTGGCTTCTCAACAATCCAGCGCTAGTCAATACGCGACCGCTCAGGCTAGCTGAAGTACCAAGGCCCACACCAGGCAGTGATGAACTGCTCTTGCGTGTCGACGTCTGTGCGATATGCCGAACTGACCTCCATGTCGTTGAAGGAGAGCTTCCCGTGCGACGCTCGCCTCTGATTCCCGGTCATCAGATTGTTGGACGAGTGACCGCGACGGGTTCGCAGGTCGATGAGTTTAAGGTTGGAGATCGAGTTGGTGTCGCGTGGCTTAATCGCACCTGTGGCAAATGCGAATATTGTCTCGCCAGCCGCGAAAATCTTTGTGATCAGGCATTGTTTACGGGCTGGAATGTCGATGGGGGATATGCAGAACATGCCGTCGCGCCTGCCTCTTTTACTTATCACATACCTGAGAATTTTGAAGACATTCAAGCGGCACCGCTTCTTTGCGCCGGCATAATCGGCTATCGCTGTCTGAGGTTAACCGGTCTCAGCGAGAATGAATGGAAAGGAGCTCGGCTGGGTTTGTATGGCTTCGGCGCAGCGGGTCATATCTCGATTCAACTCGCTCGCTCACGAGGTGCCGAAGTATATGTCTGCACGCGCGACCGTGAGCGTCATCAAGCGCTGGCCCATGAACTTGGTGCAAGGTGGGTTGGTGATGCGTTTGAAGCACCACCTCTGAAACTCGACACCGCAATTATCTTTGCGCCTGCCGGCGAACTCGTGCCCATCGCGCTCAAGACAATGACAAAAGGTGGCACGGTGGTGCTCGGCGGCATCCACATGAGCCCGATCCCGAAGTTTGACTACTCACTGATTTACGGTGAACGAATGATCAGAAGCGTCGCTAACAACACACGCGTCGACGGTCGTGAGTTTTTGCTTGAAGCTGCCCGCATCCCAATCGAGACGCATGTGCAAACGTTTCCATTCGATCAGGCGAACGAGGCACTGATTGCTTTGAAGAATGATGCGATTCGCGGCGCGGGTGTGCTGTTGATGCCTTAGTGTGTGGGAATACCCTCGTTTAGCGCGCGACTAAACAACTACTTCAATCGGAAGCTCCTCGCAATGAAGTCCATCTGTTCACGAAGAGTCGCGAGCTTCTCGCTAGCCACCGTGAACTGGAGAACGTAAAAGGTGCGGTTATCCACCTCGAGGTAGTAAATGCGGCCGTCCATCCCCTTCCCCTTCTCGACGAATTCATACGAAAACACCGTTCCTTTGTGATGTCCGTTGAACTCAATTCCCATGCCTCCGCTGCACACCACATAACCAGGTAACCTCTGTAGTTCCCACTTCTCAGCTTCGCGAAATAGATCAGCGGCAGTGGTACCCGGGTTGACCAGGTTTTTTCGAATGCGTAAGTAGCCATTACCGGGGTCGGCGCCGTTAATGAATTCGAAGTGATCGTGAACGTCCACGCGCGAGACAGGACGCCATGACGGGGAAGGCAGATTCAACGTGTACTCAAGACCGTCTCGTGTGAAAGTCTGAACCTGGGCAGTCACACTTATGCTCAAAGCGATAATGAAAAGAAACGTTAACCAGGTCTTTCGCATTACAGTATCTCCCGAATCATTAAGTTTACACGTGCCTCGCGGCTCTCTCGGCGACCAAACCATCAGCCAGTTCCGGGAATAACGGCGAGCGAAATCGCAAAAGGGTCTTGAGTCCGTCGGCTGACTTAATCTGAAGCGCGACATCAGCACCTCCCTCTGTTTGTTCCAAACTCACCTCAGTAGGATGGCTGATAGTGTGGGTAATGTGATCGTCAGGCTTTGCGCCAACCATGATTACAATTTGATCCCCTGCTCGTTCGTCCCATTCATTGATGATTCCTTCGAATGGTAATTCTCGTTCCTGAACTTGCGCCCCAAGCTCGGAACCGAAGATCTCAAGTGTGGTTACCCAGCCTTCGTGCCGTTGACTGAAACAACTAAAGAACTTTGGCCATTGATCTTTTGGAACCTCTCTCGTTTTCATTTCAATCCTCCTCGAAATGCCAATGCACTATCATCTGATATGCCCCGAGCGACAAATACCGGCTCATGATTGGAAGCCACTTATATCTCGGCAACCTCCCTTTGTTCGGACCTGCAAGGCTCATTCCCGCCAAGACGTTGGGGTTTTTGTGCTTCTTGGCGGTTAAGCCGTGGGTTTCCTCGCATTCAAGTGGGGAAGTTCTCGCACCGGGAGACTGCCAAATTTCGCAATTAGCCAGCATTGGAGGGTCGGCACATCCGTTGCTCCTGCTTCAGTGGATGTGTGTCAAGGTCACAATAAACAATCAGGCCCACGAGTTTGAAGAATCACTCTCGATCCTCGACGCTACTCGCTCAATCGGCGTCGATATCCCAACGCTGTGTCATGACGAGCGATTAAAGCCCATTGGCAGTTGCCGCATGTGCCTGGTGGACGTGGAAGGAAGACCACGTTTGGTTACCGCCTGCAACACTTCCATCGCAGATGGAATGGTTATCTCGACTCATACACCTGCGCTGGAAAACGAGCGACGTATGTTGCTGAGGATGTTGGCCCAGGACCATCCCGCCGCAGGCCTAACACAAGCTCCCGAGAAACCGTTTTACCGTTACGCGCACCAATACGGCTTAACCGAGAATGACTTCAACGGATCGCACCAGTCACAACTCGATGACTCCCATCCATATATTCAAGTCGACATGTCGCAGTGCATCGTCTGTTATCGCTGTGTGCGGATCTGCGAAGAGGTGCAGGGCCAGTTTGTTTGGCAGGTACTCGATAGAGGACACGAAACACGAATCGTTCCTGACTCGCGGACCACGCTGCTTGAAAGTTCCTGCGTTAGCTGTGGGGCATGTGTAGACACCTGCCCTAGTGGGGCATTGGAAGACAAGTCGATGCTAAATCAGAACAAACCTACCAAGTGGACCAGGACCACCTGTCCCTATTGCGGCACGGGTTGTGAAATGAACGTGGGCACAAACGAGAATCGGATCGTGTCCATAAAACCGTTGCTCGAAGCGCCGGTGAGCCAGGGTCATCTCTGCGTCAAGGGCCGTTATGCCTTCGACTTCGTCCATGCGCCCGATCGAATCACCGAACCTATGATTCGCAAAGATGGCAAATGGCGCCACGTGACCTGGAAAGAGGCGATCGCTTTTACCGCGCATCATTTGGCGCGCGTTCTCAAAGAACATGGACCAGAAAGCATCGGTATTCTCGGCTCAGCCAGAGGAACAAATGAGGAGAACTATCTCGCACAGAAATTCGCGCGCGTGGTGATTGGCACAAACAACGTCGATTGCTGTGCGCGCGTCTGCCACACCCCGACAGCCGCCGCCATGAAGTTGATGATTGGTACTGGCGCAGCCACCAATTCTTACGACGATATTGAAAAGGCCCAAACAATCCTTATCTGCGGCGCCAACGCCACTGAAAACCATCCAATAATCGGCGCGCGGATCAAGCAAGCAGCTTTGCGTGGCACAAATTTGATCGTTATCGATCCACGACGCATTGAACTCGCCGACCATGCGACGATTCACTTGCAATTGCGACCCGGTACAAACATTCCGCTGGTGAATGCGCTGGCTTACACAATCATTGAAGAAGGTCTGATTGATCGGGAATTTGTCAGTAACAGGGTGGCCGAATGGGACGAGTTCCAGGAATTCATCAAGCAGTTTTCTCCCGAATCGGTTGAAAGTATTTGTGGAATCGAAGCACCTCTGATCCGGAAGGCTGCCCGGCTTTACGCCAACAGTAAACCATCGATGTGCTTTCACGGTTTGGGTGTCACCGAACATACGCAAGGCACTGAAGGAGTCATGTGTCTGGTCAATCTCGCCCTGCTGACTGGCAACATTGGAAAACCGGGAACAGGCATTAATCCGTTGCGCGGCCAGAACAATGTCCAGGGCGCGGCGCACATGGGCTGCGATCCGGGCATTCTCACCGGCAGTGTTCCTCTTAATGAAGCGCGACCGTTATTCGAAAGCGTTTGGCGCGCGCCGGTTCCGCGTGAGCGTGGTCTCAACATGCTGGAGATGATGGACGCGGCTGAGGCCGGCAAACTAAAAGCGTTGTGGGCGATTGGTTATGACGTTGCACTAACCAATGCCAATACGGTTGCAACTGACCGCGCATTACGCTCTTTGGATGTGGTCATCGTGCAGGACCTTTTTCTCAACGAGACCGCGCGGCAATTTGGATCTGTATTTCTGCCCGCTACTTCATCCTTTGAGAGAGACGGCACGTTCATGAATGCCGAGCGCCGTATCCAGCGAATCCGCAAGGCGATCGCACCGGTGGGCCAGTCGAAGTCTGATTGGGAGATCATTTGCGCACTTGCTCAAGCGATGGGTAAGGGTGATTACTTCGCCTACCATTCCGCTGAAGAGATTTGGGATGAGATTCGCGCCGTTTGGCCCGCGGGTCAAGGGATCACTTATCAACGACTAGATGTTGCTGGCTTACAGTGGCCATGTCCCACCGAAGATCATCCGGGGACACAAGTATTGCACTCTGATGGTTTTCCCATTGGTAAGGCAGCACTGCGCCGCATCCTGTATCGACCAACAAAGGAAATTACGGATGACGAGTTTCCTTTTCTGCTTATCACCGGAAGAACCTTGCACCAATTCAATGCCGGGACCATGACGATGCGAACAGCAAACGCTCAGCTCCGGCCCACCGATACGCTTGATATTTCTGCTAACGATGCTGAACGACTGCAACTCAACGATGGGGAACGTGTGCGAGTGCGCAGTCGCTACGGTGAAACGATGCTTCCGATTCGAGTTTCATCAGCGGTCAGGCCAAATGAATTGTTCGCCACCTTTCACACTACGGAAGTATTTCTTAATCGTCTGACAAGTCCTTATCGGGATCGATACGTAAAAACTCCCGAGTACAAGGTCACCGCAGTGCAAATTGAAAAGGAATGAACTGACCGGAGTCCTAGTTGATGATCAACCCCGTCGACATCCAACAGTTTTGGGCCGTTCCCGCTGAGAAACTTGTGGAACAACTCGGCAGCAGTACCGAAGGACTTACTACCGCAGAGGCTGGTCGCAGACTCCGCATCTATGGTCCAAATCGTTTGCGCCCGGCTAAGCGTACGGATGCCTTAACGTTGCTGTTGGCGCAATTCAAGAGCCCACTCATTATCATTCTGTTGGGAGCAGTGATCCTCTCGTTCTTTCTTGGCGAACCGGTTGATGCCTCGATCATCATCGCGATTGTCCTGTTGAGCAGTGTGCTTGGCTTCTGGCAGGAGAAGCGCGCGGCCAACGCCGTAAAGAGCCTGCTCGCAATTGTCAGAATCGAGGCCAGAGTCTTGCGCGACGGTGTGGAACGAGATGTGCCAGCGGAGGAGGTCGTGCCGGGAGATATTTGCGTACTCAGCGCGGGCGATATCATCCCCGGCGACGCAGCGATTCTCGAATCAAAAGATCTGTTCGTGCAAGAGGCAGCCCTGACCGGTGAGAGTTTTCCGGCGGAGAAAGAGGTCGGTACATTCGCGCGGGAAACGCCCCTGATGAGACGCACAAATGCTTTGTTCATGGGCACTCACGTAGTCAGTGGAAGCGCCCGCGCCCTTGTGATCGCAACGGGGCAGTCAACTGAATTTGGCAAGGTATCGGAACGCTTGCGCTCGAAGCCGGCACACACTGAGTTTGAGCACGGCGTGCGCCGCTTTGGTTATCTGCTCACCGAAGTCACGTTGGTACTGGTGATTGTGATCTTCGGTATCACGATTTATCTGGAGCGGCCCATCGTCGACTCGTTTCTGTTCGCACTTGCTATTGCTGTCGGTATCATTCCAGAACTACTCCCAGCCATCATCAGCATCAATCTGGCAGTTGGGGCCGTGCACATGGCGCGCCACAAAGTAATTGTGAAGCAACTGTCTTCGATCGAGAACCTGGGGAGCATGAATGTTTTATGCGCCGACAAGACCGGAACAATCACCGAAGGAGCTGTGAAGCTACATGGAGCCTTAAATGCAAACGGGAACCCGAGCGAGAAGGCCTTGCTATACGCTTACCTCAACTCATTTTTCGAAACGGGCTTTACTAATCCCATTGACGAAGCTATCCGGACCAGCGCGCAGTTTGATCTCACGCAGTATCAAAAACTCGACGAGGTACCTTACGACTTCGTGCGCAAGCGATTGAGTATCCTGGTTGCGAAGGATGGCGCAACCATAATGATTACAAAGGGTGCAGTCAGCAACGTCCTGGACATTTGTTCCTCAGTCGAATTGCCGGATGGGTGCTATGACATAAACGAAAAGCGCCAGCAAATAGAGCGACAGTTTGCAGCCCTCGGTAACGATGGCTTTCGCACCCTCGCACTTGCGTACAAACGCATGGACGAAGTCTATCGCGTAAACAAGCAGCATGAAGCCGGAATGATATTTCTCGCGCTCATTGTTCTCTTCGATCCGCCTAAAACAGGGGTGGTTGAAGCGCTGGCCGATCTAAGAAGCCTCGGCATCACACCAAAGGTCATAACGGGCGACAACAAACAGGTGGCAACCAGCGTTGCGCGAAGGGTATTGGGGTATGAACCAAACGTATTGACCGGCCCCGAACTCCATCTGTTAAGCGATGAGGCACTCCGCTCGCGCGCGCCCGCGACTGACGTCTTCGCCGAAATCGAACCTAGTCAGAAGGAGCGCCTCATCCTTGCTCTCCGAAAAAGCGGCAATACGGTTGGTTTCCTGGGCGACGGTATCAACGACGCGTCAGCGCTACATGCTGCCGATGTCGGAATATCCGTTAACACCGCCGTTGACGTGGCCAAAGAGGCTGCAACGATTGTCTTGCTCGAAAAAGACCTGAGCGTGCTGGCCGCGGGCGTTCGCGAAGGCAGAAAAACATTCGCTAACACGCTCAAGTATATTTACATGACCACCAGCGCGAACTTCGGCAACATGTTCAGCATGGCCGGCGCCGCCTTGTTTCTGCCTTTTCTACCGCTGCTGCCGAAACAAATTCTGCTGAATAATTTCCTTACGGACTTTCCGGCAATGGCAATCTCGACGGACAGCGTAGACCAGGAGCTGGTCCAGCGACCGAGGCGCTGGGATATTGGATTTATCCGAAACTTCATGATCGTATTTGGGATCGTCAGCTCGGTATTCGATTTTCTTACTTTTGCGGTCCTGGTCTTTGTTCTCAAGGCTACCGATGAAGTATTCAGGACAGGTTGGTTTGTCGAATCAGTGATGACCGAGGTTCTGATTATTTGGGTGATGCGGACCTGGAAACCTTTCTATAGGAGCCTGCCCAGCCGACCGCTGCTGCTCGCAATGGTCTTGGTGCTCGTCATAACACTGGTCCTGCCTTACAGCCCGTTAAGCGGAATCCTGGGTCTCACACCCCTCCCAGTCTCTTCAATTGCACTTCTTGGTTTGATAACAGTTCTGTATGCGGGCGTTTCTGAATTCACGAAGAAGTTGTTCTATGCCCGTGCATTTGGAAAGGAAATGTCACGAGGTTTGTATGCCCGTGGTCGTACTTAATTGTGATTCATCGTTAAGGATTGGGACTCAATATGGAACACGAGCATTCTGCTGAAGCCATTAAGCGGCGCTTAGCCAGAGGACCGCAGCACAACTATCTGCGCGACTGGATCTATGGCGGCATCGATGGGTCGGTCACGACCTTTGCAGTTGTAAGTGGAGTAGCAGGAGCACGACTTTCGCCTTGGATAATTCTGGTGCTGGGTTTCGCAAACCTTTTCGCTGATGGATTCTCGATGGCCGCCAGTAATTATCTCGGCACAAAGGCTGAACACGAGGACTTACACCGCCTGGAAGCAGTCGAGAACCGTCACATCGACATGGAACCCGAGGGTGAACGCGAAGAAGTCAGGCAGATTTTTCAGCAAAAAGGGTTTGCGGGTGAAGACTTGCGGCGGATCGTTCAGCTCATTACGGCAGATCGTCGACGATGGGTGCGGACCATGTTGACGGAGGAGTACGGTCTTCCATACGAGGTACGTTCGCCGTGGATCGCAGCTCTCAGCACATTCAGTTCATTCTTTGTTTGCGGGCTAATTCCACTGCTTCCCTACCTGTTTCAATCAAGGAATGCTTTCGTGTTGTCGGTCATCGTGACGGGAGCGGTGTTCTTTGCGATCGGGTCCGCAAAGAGTCGATGGTCCACGTCGTCGTGGTTACGATCGGGATTAGTTACATTATTTGTGGGAGCCATCGCTGCCAGCCTGGCCTATGCGGCCGGGGCCATCCTCAGCACGCTCGCAGAGTAACTATTTAGGCAGTTTGAGATTTCGTCAGTGATTCGAGAGCCTGGTGTGTGGCACGTTCACCAACGGTAATGATCCGTGCAGATCCGTGGCTCAGTTTCGCATTTCATACCCTCGAGCGATCGTGTCGAACGAGACGAATGAAGAAGTTGCGTACGAACAAGTGACCGCAAAGCTGAAACAGCGAGTTCAGCAGATGCTCGGTTGATTGGTTCACCGAAAGTCATTCGCACCTTTGCTACCCGAATGTCCCTTCTTGAACTCATTCAATTGCCCGTCAAGGGAACGCTGGCCCTCGGGGTAGATATTCAGAATTTTCCCGGCGCGAAGTCCTGCGGCACCCACCCGCATTGCACGCAGCAGTTGCATGTCCCGATCTATCGGGACAACGTTAATCAGTCGAGCGAATTGGGCCATGACAACGTTGCTGAAGTACATACTCGCGCCAACATGAAAATGTTTTGGAGCACGCTGTGCGGAAACGTTGAGCAGAAGCTTTGCCTCAAAAGTCGGAAATCATTCGTGGATCGGGTCAGTACAGGGAGCGGTAGCGACCTGGTCAGTGATCAGCATGCGATATTTCCTAACGATCCCTTCGAACTCCCAGGCCAGTTGCCAAGCCCGGCCCGGGAGCTCTGAATGTTGTTAGCGGATACGAGGCTTTCAGGGCTCAACGCTCAGTTCAGCTCCGCCCAACTGCAAGCATCTCGATCAATGAACCTCATTCATGTGGTTGACGAATTTGATGCATTGGCCCTGATTACTGAAGGCCGGGTTGGTGAAGGTCGCCCAGCCGCCGTTCTTACACTGATCTTTGTTGGTCGGTGCGCTCAAAGTCCTCACTGAAAAAGCGATATATTCAGGTCTGACTCCAACGGGTATGGTGGCGACTACCGTATTCGTTACCGTGCTGATCACTGAGACGGTGTTGCTAGTGTCATTCGCCACATAGGCAAAAGCCCCATTCGGATTGATTGCTACTCCCAGCGGATTCGCTCCAACGGGCACGGTGGCGACCACCGTATTGGTTGCCGTGGCTATCACTGAGACGGTGTTGGCAGCCTGATTCGCCACATAGGCAAAAGCCCCATCGGGAGTGATATCTACTCCCGATGGACTGCCTCCAACGGTTACTGTCGTGACCACCGTGTTAGTCGCTGTGCTTAGTACTGAGACAGTGTTGGAAGAGAAATGCGTAACGTAGGCGAAAGCTCCATCCGGCGTGATAGCCACTGCGTTTGAAGCTGGAGCCGGCACTGTTGTGGCTACCGTGTTGGTCGCGGTGTTTATTACATTGACAGAGCCACCGAGCGTATCCACAACGTAGGCGAAGGCTCCATTCGGGGTGATGGCTATATCAGACGGATTCCCTCCCACCGGTATGGTGACCGCCACTGTATCGGTGGCCGTATTTATCACACTGATCGTGCCAAAGGAATTTGTGACATAGGCGAAAGCCCCGTTCGGAGTGATGGCTATCCTTTGCGGAAGACTACCAACCGGCACAGTGGCAACCACGGTGTCAGTTGCCGCGTTTATCACTGAGACAGTGCCGTCACCCCGATTCACCACGTAGGCGAAGGCCCCATTCGGTGTGACTGCTATCCCTCGCGGACGACCTCCGACCGAGATGGTTGCAACTACTGTATTAGTCGCCGGGTCTATCACGGAGACATTGTCGCTAAAGCCGTTCGTCACGTAAGCTCTTGTTTGAGCGAGCGCGGCGCCGGCTCCGAAGACCACTAGAAACAGCGCCAGCGTTACTACTCGAATCGCCGCGCCAACAAACTGCTTTGAAAACTTCTGAGTAAGATTCGTCATGGTTACTTTCTCTCCCTTTTTTTTGCGACGGTGTTGATGAATTTCTACAGCTCTCCGAGCAGGTTTTTTGCCCTGCTCTAAACGTCACTACCCAACAAACTTCCGAGATGCGAGCGAAGAGTATTCCGATCGTTGACAAGAATCTATACAACTTAGGTCTACTACTTTAGTGATATAGGCTTGGAGCAATGTCCGGGGTTTTAGTGACGTGTGCGGACTGCGGTGAGGAGGTCGGGACCGCTGAAGGGTTTCGAAAAGAAGCGGGTTGCGCCGGCGCTCATGGCTAACCGGCGAACGTGTTCGTCGGGATGGGCAGTAATGAAAATAATGGTTATGTTGTGGCCGTCGGCTCTGAGCCGGTTCTGCAACTCGATGCCGCTGATTCCGGGCAATTGTACGTCGAGGACCAGACACGCCGACTCACACAGATGTCCGGCAGACAGGAACTCTTCCGCTGAAGCGAAGATTTCAGCGTCAAATTCAGCCGATTCGAAGAGCATCTTCAGCGACTCACGAACCGACAGATCGTCGTCAACTATTGACACGATCGGGCGTTCGATTTGTTCTTTATCGTTCATCCAGCTTCTCGGTTCTACTTTGTAGCTAGAGTATTGCGTGGAGAGTAGGCTTTTGGAGGAAAGATTTATATACGACCTTAGTAATAGGCCCTTACTGGTTGTGAGGTGTGGCGAGTTTATCGGCCATTCGCACCAGGTCCGTAATAGATTCAGCTTGCATCTTCAGCATGACGTGGCCGCGATGGATTTTGATCGTCCCCTCGCTGGCTGAAAGTTTGAGCGCTACCTGTTTATTCAATAGCCCCTGGACCACGAGCAACATGACTTCTTTCTCGCGAGGAGTCAGTTTCTCGTAACGTTGACGAATGCTCGCCACTTCATTGCGCTCGGTGCGGGCCACGCTGTCACGTGCGAGTGCCTGTCTCACAGCGTCAAGCAGTTCGTCTTTGCGAAACGGCTTGGTGAGAAACTCTACCGCCCCCGCTTTCATCGCCTGCACCGACATCGGTACATTGCCATGGCCAGTAATGAAAATGATTGGAAGATGCACGTTAGCGGCTGCTAATTCTCGTTGCAGGTCCAGCCCGGAGAGTCCCTCCATTTTTACATCGAGCACCAGGCAGCCCGAAGGGTCCTCCAGATCGCGCTTCAGAAACTCCTGAGCGGAATCACAGGTTTCTACGTTGAGGCCTGAAGCCTGCAGGAGCATTTGGACTGCGTTTCGCACTGAAGGATCGTCGTCGATTACGTAGACGATTGGGCTAGTGTCCATTATCACCTCCCGCTGCAGTCGGAAGAGTGAATTGAAACCTGGCGCCCGGACCTTGGTTGGGTTCGGCCCAAAGTCTCCCACCATGGGTCTCGAGGATGCTGCGACTAATTGAGAGACCCAGTCCCAGACCATAAGGCTTCGTCGTCACGAATGGATCAAAGATACGTTTCGGCTGCTCCGAGGTCAGACCCACTCCGGAATCCTGCACTGTGACAACAACCTGTTCTCCACCGTTCATAGAAGAAGTAATCGTAAGTTCACGAGCGCGATCCGTGACCTCGCTCATTGCTTCAATGCTGTTCAAGATCAAATTCAGCACTACCTGTTGCAGCTCAACGCCGTCACCCAGTACCGGCGGTAAGTCACGCGCAAGGTTGAGTTCGAGCTGGATGGATCTGGTCAACACGTCTGCCTGCGTCACCGCAACCATCTCCATAATGATCTGGTTCAGGTCCTGCGGTGTCGTCTGGTGTGATGTCTTTTTCACCAGGCCACGTATTCGTTTGACCACTTCGCTTGCACGGATGCTGTCTTTGATAATGTGGTCAATAGCTTCCAGAGATTTTTTGACATTTGGCGATTCGCCCGAGAGAAGTAGTAGACAGGCATCACCGTAAGTAGCGATGGCGGCGAGCGGCTGGTTAACTTCGTGCGCGATCGAGGCTGCCATTTCACCCATTGCGGTTAGCCTCGCAACATGGGCCAGGTCGTTGCGCGTCTTTTGCAGCTCTTCTCCAGCCCGCTCTCGTTCGATGATGGCGCGCTGGCGCTTGCGACGCTCGACCAGGAGGACGGCAATAAGTAATGCCTGGATCGCACAGAAAGCAAGTAAGGCGACGATGTGCCACTTGTACAACTCCCAAACCGAAAACTCTCTGTACAAAACGATGCTGCCGGCGGGAAGTTTTGTCTCGTCGATGCCCCATCGCCGCAGCTCTCTCCAATCGAACATCGCCACGCTGGGAACAGTTTGCGGCTTAATACCGGCTGGCCTTTCCCCGGCCAGGACGCGTATCCCGACCTCGGAAGCGGCTTTACCCAGAGCTTCGTAACTGATCAGCAGGCCCCCAACCACCCGTGGCCTAATCGCAGTCTGGAGCATCACGTAAACGGGAGCGGATGACGACGGAGCCGCCATAGAAACCGCCTCCGGGGTCGAGTAGGCGTTGCCCTCGCGGTCTAACAGGAAATTAAGAAAAAAGACGATAGTGTGCGGCGGGAGAGATGCCAATTCTCTGCTTAGTTCATCTATGGTGACGTTGGTTAGATAGTTAAACTCCAGCCTGTCTTCATACGACTCGAACTCGACGCGCGCGACTCTTTCCCAGAACTTGTCCTGGTTTGCGGCGCCTGTTACCACTACGACCCGCCGGGTGCCAGGGTGTAAGGACAACGCGAGGTCCAGGGCGGGCCTCAGTTCTATTCTGCCCTGGACCCCGGTTACGTGCTGCCCAAGATCAAGTCCGTCAAGTTCATGGTCAGTGGTGTTAACAAATATTTTTGGCGTGTCCGAAAATATCTCATCCTTATGTTTCAACAAGAATTTCACACCAGCCGATGAGAGCATAATGATCAGATCAATTTTTTCTCCCTCGTATTTTCGTTGGAGAAGTCTGATCATCTCCTGTTCATATTTCTCGTCCGGAATTCGAGAGTGATCCAGAGCCTCGCTGTAGAATTCGAGGCGCACCGGCGAACCTTTTTCCAGAGTTGAGCGGATGGCCTGATTCAAAATGACCACGCCTGGAAGATTCGAGTCGACGCCGGAAAAGATGAGAATCTTTTTAGGCGTTTCAGCTGCGGGAGCAATTGGTGAGGAAAGCACAAAAAAAGCTACCAGCAGAACAAAACCAAAGGATGTTTTCGCGCAGAGGCGCCAAGGCGCAAAGTTGAACCTCGAAACTTCCTTTGCGCCTTTGCGCCTCTGCGCGAAAACCAACCGTCTCATCAGAAGCTATACCTCATCCCGAACTGGATCAGGTGAGCCGGAATTGCCGTTTCGGTGATTCGAGTAAACGTAGACGGAGTGCCGATGTTCACGACGTTTGGAAATGGGAAGATGGGGTGATTGAACAGATTGAAAACCTCCATCCGAAACTGAAGCCGGTGCTGCTCCCGAATTTGAAACTGCTTGTTTACCACGAAATCCCAATTTTGTTGGTAGGGCCCTCGCCAGGCGTTGCGCGGAGCATTCCCATACCCCGTCGCTCCTGCTCCGGCCGCAAACGGAACGTTGGACGCTCTCGTGAAGCATGCCGGATTGAGATAGTGTTCAAGCCTGTCTGAAAGCGACCCCTGGGTATAGGCATCCTGTGCGTTTGCACAGACGAAAGTCGCAGTGCCGCCGCCTGTGTTACCAAAGGCGCCGCCACTCGTGCTGTCGGTGACTGAGAATGGTAGACCACTCTGGTAGGTGACGATGCCACCAACGCTCCAGCCACGAAATACCTGGTTGTGAAAGAAGCTGTGACCCGGTACGGGTAGATCGTAAAGATAGCTCACGACAAAACGGTGTGGACGATCAAAGTCGCTTATTGCGCGATTCTGTCGCGGGTCGTTCTGGAAATTAAGAAGGTTGGCGCCGCCCTGCCCGTTGCGAAAAATGTTGTATTCGTCCGCGCTCTGCGAGCCGCTGACGTTGTCTATGTTTTTAGAGAACGTGTAGGCAGCCTGGAAATACAGTCCCCTTTGCAGACGACGCATGACGGTCATCTGTGCGGAATTGTAATTAGCCGTTCCGAAGTTGGAAAGGTAGCGAGATCCACGCTTTCTGGAAAGACCCAGCACCTGGTGGCGAAGCTCCTCGTTGTTTACCGTGTTCGCCGTGATGTCATAGGTGTTGCCGTTTACGTCCCGTACTGTGATCGGGTTTGAAGGGCTGGCTAGCTGAGCAAGGAACGGATCCCACATGCCAAAACCGCCAACATAGCGAGTACCGACGTATCCAATCTCGAAGACCCAGCCCTTGCCCACGTCATGTTGGACCAACAGGTTGTATTGCATTGTGTAAGGCATATAAGCATCGGTAGACGTGCTGGGAAACGACGCCAGATTGATCGAACAGTTGGTTGCCGTTCCTCCATAGTTGAGACAGGCTTGGCCATCGTCGTTGACAAAGATTGGGCCAACGTTCGGATCGTTTGGATCCAGCGGTCCAGTTCCGCTGAGGCGTCGCAAACCGGCGAAATGTGTTCCCTGCGGAACAAAGGCGCCGAGAATGGCGGATGGCGCTGGCTGAATCGGGAACGGGTTGACCAGTTGGCTGGCGGAGGGCGTTGCATTATTCGAGAGCGGCTGGACAGAAAACGGCGCGCTCAGCGAGAGCAGGCTGATGTTCTGCTGAGAAAGACGTTGGTAATAAACACCGAACCCGCCTCGTATGACAGTCTTCTGATTGCCGAACGTATCCCATGCGAAACCAACCCGAGGCGAAAAGTTGTTTCCGTCAAAGCAACTCGCCAGCGCGCAATCTGAAACACCCGGAGTGCCCTTGAAACCGCCGAGCTCAAGTTTCTCCGGAAACTGGAAAGGATTCTGGCCAGCGCTCGCGAGCCACGGGTCATAGATACCGACTCGATAGAGCTTGTCGTAGGCAAAGCTCATCCCCTCCCAGCGCAGGCCCAGGTTCAGAGTAAGTCTCTGAGAAAAGCGGTAATCATCCTGGACGAAACCGGCAAAGTCGGTCGCGAAAGTGTTTCGCGTTAAATCTCCGGAGGCCGATTGGGTCGCCGTAACGCGGCCCTGTAAGAAGTTCTGAAATGCTGCAAAGTTGTTGTTAGTACCCGAGGTTGAGCCGAAAGTTAAGACGCCGCGAGCGCCGAAGTTAGTTTCCCGTTTCACGCGGTAGTGAATCACCTCGCCGCCCGTCCTCAGGCTGTGTTTCCCCGTGGTCCAGGAGAAGGTGTCTACCACGTTGTATTGGTTCGAGATAGTCTGGCGATCATCATTGACGCCGATGCCGAAAGAGAACAGGCCCGTGATGCTTACCTGGTATATGCCGGGGAAATCGGCGCTGTTTGGACGCGTCGCTCCTACTTGCTGAAGGGTGACGGAATCGGTCGGCGTGTTTTGAAGACGGAAACGGCTATAGCCTAAACGTAGCTCGTTCACTTTGGCAGCGCTGAAGACATGAGTCTCGCTCACGGAGACGAAGCGATTGTTCAGCACGTCGCTGCGTGGGAAGGCCAGGGAGCTGGCGGTTCCGTAAGGCTTGAGTGAAGAGCTGTTGTCCCAGAACCAGCGTGCCGTCAGCTTGTCTTTGCCGTTGCGGAACGGCCGATCGTAAGTGATGGTGTACTGGTTATCAGTAAAGGTCCCGACTTCCGAAAACTGGCAATTGAACGAGCCGGGGTTATTCGTCCCCGCACCCGTCACCGCGCCACACCCACTCTGTCCGACTCTTGGTATCAGGAATTGCCCGCCATAGAGACTGCTATTGACATTGAGTATGTTGACTGCCACTGGATCGATTTGTGCAGTCGTTAAGCCGAAAGCCGGTGCGAGCAGTGTGGCTGAAGTAGTTCCATCCGGGTTGGTGGGGAAGTGCTGAATGATGGGGCTCAAACTCGATGAGGTCGGATCGATGCCGTTGCGCGAACGCGTACCCTGGTAGTTGAAGAACCAGAAGCCACCAACCTTCGGCACTGGACCACTGGCGGTTCCACCAAACACGTTCTGAAGCAGCCGTGCCCTATCACTCAACCCGTTCGCGTTGCGGAACCACTCGTTCGCATTCAACGCATCGTTACGATGTCTCAAATAAAGGTCGAGATGAAGATCCTTGGAGCCGCTCTTTAGGACAAATCCCAAGGCTCCGCCACCTTTGCCTCCCTGTGAAGAATCGTAAAGGGATGTAGAGACCTTGAATTCCTGGAGCACGTCCGGGTTCGGGAGCGGAACAGTGTCAAACTGGGAGACGTTAAAGTCACTGACGTTGATTCCTTCCAGGGAGATGCTGTTGTTGCTAGTCCGTCCACCGTTAACGGTAATGCTCGCGCTACCACGACCGTTGATGCGTACGTCCGTCAGCTCGCCGGACGTACCGGAAGAAAGTGAAAGTAGGAATAGAGGATTCGGCGACGCGAGCGGTAGGCGCTGAATTATCGACGCGTCGACAGACTGTCCCATGACTGGACTCACCGAGTTAATGAGCGAGGACGCGGCTACAATCTCCAACGTCTCCGTAATGTTGCCGACCTCGAGCTTCACATCCTGCCGGCTCGTCTCGTTGATCCGTACCGCTACTCCCGCAATCAGCGACTGCTTGAAATTGGCTGCCGAAATGCGCAGGCGGTAGGTCCCTGGCGGCAGCATCGTCGCTGAATAGCTTCCATCCGCGTCGCTGTTGATGATGCGTTCGAGCTTGTTCGTCCGTTCGTTCGTGATCTCGATTGTGACGTTTGCCACGACTGCACCATCGGGATCGCTAACCACGCCGGCAAGACCTCCGGTAAAAGCGCTTTGTGCAACCACGCTGAAGAAAGAAAGAGTGGAGATTGCTAGTACGGTTGAGATTAGGACTTGTAGGCATCGACCGACCAGATCGTTTGACGGTGTTCCTGTCCCTGCGACGATGGTTCTGGAGCGTGGGATTTGTCCGAAGCCGCCCAGGAGTCTAAGAGTGGCGCCAAACAATTTGGGCGATCGAGACGCGAGGAGAGTCGAGAGGCGGCTCATAATTTCGTTGTAGCCAGAAAACTACAGAGGGAACTTAACGAACACGCACCCGCCTGTTTCTATTCCGATTGCCGAGCGGTCGATGGGGGTCGGCGGCCGGATGGACCTTTGAATACTGCGGGCCATGCCGTCTTTGCGATTAATCTTAGCAGGATTCGAGAGGTTTGGTAACTGTCACTCTTGACAGCTTGTATGCGTCAGGTTGATTTGCGAACGGGACCAGGTTGGTCTCGCAACGTCGTCATCTGCGACACTGATGGTCTGCGGTTCTAACAGCTCGCCGCCTTCGTCAATCAAGTCAATGCCTTCATCAACAACGGCTCGCTCACAGCGGCCCAGGGACAAGCTCTGATTTAACCTACACAGAGTTAGTGTTTGATCCACCGGGCGCCATGAGCATCTTCGTACCGCGCGCTCCTTTCGACTTATGTGCCTTGTCGGAATCTTAGTTTTTTGGCTTGCGCACAATTTCAACGGAACACTTTGCATGATGGACCACGGCGCTAGATACCGAACCGAGCAACAGCCGGCTCCAGGTACCCTGCCCACGTGAACCCATGACGATGAGATCGGCGCCCCAACTTTCCGCCTCGTCTACAATTGCCTGACCTGGTGAACCTGGAACAATCTTGTTACTGATCTCCAAAGTCTTGTCGTCGATTGTTTTTAGTTTAAGCAAAGCCCTATCAATAGTAGCCTCTGCCGCTTGTCGGAGCGATTTCTCCATAGCTTCAAAGTATTGAGGCGAAGCGGCCCATGGTTCCATTCCCATTGGTACTGGCACCTCAGAGGCCGTAATGACTTTGATTTCACTTTGAGCCGGCCACGGTCGTTTAGTTAGTTCCTCAACTGCAGCATCGCTGTGAACTGAACCATCAACTGCCAATAGGATTCTCATTTACCTACTCCTTTGTCATTCCGCTCTGCTCAAAAGCATTCGCGGTTAATATCACGGTCTCGGACTTCCACTTTCCGATCTGCATGACGCATGCCAGCGTTTTCCACCAATGATTCCCACTTCCAGCGAAAGTCATAGTGAGCCCAACTGAGAAAAACCACCCAGAGCAAGGTTGTTTTCCGCAATTTTGTCGGCAGCTCGCCGCCGGGAAAATTCAGTGCTACTTAAAATTGAGCGTACCTGTTTACCCGAAACGGTATGGCCCACGAATTGATAGTCAGGCGTCTCAGGTCGAGGTCGTCTGTCATGAAAAGGATCGCGGTCCTAACGAGTGGTGGTGATGCTGCCGGCATGAATGCCGCAATTAGAGCCGTTGTCCGGACCAGTCTCGAAAAAGGATGGGAAGTTTTTGGCGTGCGCTTTGGTTACGCCGGGCTTATATCCGGAGATTTCCTAAGCCTGGGGGCAAGGGATGTCGGGGGAATCATTCAACTTGGTGGCACAATGTTACGCAGCGGCCGTTGTTCGAAGTTCAGGACTGAAGCGGGTCGGCTTCAGGCACTTACCAATCTCGAACAAAATAAAATCGAGGCATTGATCGTAATCGGCGGGAATGGTTCACAAACGGGCGCATATTTGATTTCACAAACTGGCTTTCCGGTGGTTGGAGTTGCGTCGACTATTGATAATGATCTTTATGGCTCAGAGATAACAATTGGCGTAGATACAGCGCTGAATGTAGCTCTCGAGTCCATTGACCGACTGAAGGTTACGGCGTCGTCACATCGCAGGGCATTCCTCGTTGAGGTGATGGGACGTAACTGCGGTTATCTAGCTCTTATCGCGGGTATCACCGGTGGTGCTGAGGTCATAGTCATTCCCGAAGTTGAAACAAATCCTGAAGCGATAGCGACCGAGTTGCGTGCCGCTTACGATCGGGGGAAGGCGCATGCTATTGCCGTCGTTGCTGAAGGCTCCAAATCCAACGCTCAGTTCCTGTCGGCGTATTTCCAGGAGCACAAGGAACGGTTGGGCTTTGAATTACGCGTGACCACTTTGGGCCATGTACAGCGCGGCGGTGCACCAGGAGCTTTCGACCGCTTACTGGCTACGAGGTTTGGTGTCGCCGCGGTTCGCTCCCTGGAAATGAACGAATACGGAGTGCTGGTTGGGCTTCGCAATGGACAGGTGAATTCTACACCGTTGGCAGAAGTCGTTTCGGGTAAGAAAGCACTCGACCCTAAGCTGCTGGAAATTGCTCGCGTATTGGCCCGGTAGTCCTACTTTAATCCGTCGTTCATCGGTCGCTTCTGGAGACTTTAGAATGAAACAGCAAATCGAGCAGGCCCGCTGGATAGCCGTAATGGTGGCGACGGCGATCGCGCTCTACTTGTGCTGGCTCATGCTCAGACCATTCATCGGAGTTCTGGAATGGGCAGTAGTTCTAGTCATAGTTTTCTATCCGGTTCATAAACGGTTAGCAGGCAAGATCAAGCGTCGTGGATTAACCGCATTACTGTCGTGTTTCCTCGTCGTGCTTGTAGTCGTTTTGCCTCTCACAAATCCTTACGACCGCCCAGGTCGAGGAACTGGCAAAGGTAGTTCCAAATCTGCCATCACAACTCTCGGAGTTATTTAACAGCTAGACGTCTCCGTTCGGAAGACTCTTTGGCTGGATCGAAGCTCGCTTTGGTATCGACACATTACGTTCACAGGCGTTCATCGTGGACCAACTAAAGCAGTCCCGTGGACGCTTGCTGGGAATCTCTTTTAACTTAATGGGGAACATTGTTGGTGGTATCGTAAAAGCATTCTTCACTATGTACTACCGCTTCAGGGACGGCGAAAGGATCGTTGCTAATTGCCCGCCGCACTACCGCTAAGTAACGAACAAAGCGAAGCGATAATTGTGCGTACTCAGGAAGTAGTAAGCGCAAGCGTGTATGGCGTGGTGACTATTGCAGCTCTTCAAGAATTGTTGGGAGACATACCTTTTGGATCCTGGGTATCCCATCACCACTATTGTGGGCGGTGTTAATGGCATTCGTTTGCATGATTCCAATCGCCGGGTCGTTTCTGGTCTGGCTGCCGCTCTCGATCTATCTATTTGATGGCAAACGGACACTGGACCAAAGCGGTGGTGCTGATTGTTTGGGGGGGCAGTAGTGGTCAGTACGATCGACAACTTCTTACGGCCTAACCTGATCAGGAATCAGACTAAGCTACACGAGCTCTTTGTCTTCTTTTCAGTCCTTGGCGGGATTAGCGTGTTTGGACTACTCGGGATCATACTTGGACCAGTTGTGCTTGCCATCACCCTTGGGCTGCTACAAACCTTCCAGCCGCATAAGGTGTAAGAAATCACAAGCCTGTTTTCCCTTCGCGGCTGCGGAAAACTTCGCACCGCAAAAGCTGTATTCCACAGCTTCCTAAGCAAATTCGCGCAAAGCAGCTTGTTTTGCATGGGCACAAGCGTTGCTCATTAACGGCACTGAGGTGCCGAGCAATGATCAAAGTCGAACGAATTCTCTGTCCGACTGACCTGTCGACCGAATCAGATGAGGCGTTGCGCTACGCAGTGGCGCTGGCGCACGCTTACAAAGCCCGACTCTTTCTATTGCACTGCAGCGAAACAAGTGATGAAGAAAACAGTGAGCAAATGAATCGGTTGTTCACCACGTCTCTTGCACCTCATCTTGGCCTCGCCTTACTAAGTGATTTGAACTGGGTCGGTTTGGTCCGTAATAGTGCTTCCGTTGGCCAGGCAATTATTCGAGAGGCCGTGACCCAGAAAATCGATTTGATTGTCATGCGTTCACGTCGCAGGCCTCGCGCTGCAGTCTTACTTGGTTCGACCGCCGAAACAGTTTGTCACCATGCGCCGTGCCCGGTGCTTGTGACACATCCACTGGAACGAGAGTGGGTGGGTATGTCGACGGGCGAAATTGACCTGAATCGCCTTCTGATTGCGCACGACTTCTCGCGAGATTCAGCAATGGCCATGAACTTCGGCTGGTCATTGGCGCAGGAGTATCAGGCAGAAGTGCACTTAATGCATGTGCTGGCAACAGCCGGACATGAAGAACCGGAACTCGCATGGTCATCCTCGAGTGGAGGAAATGCATATACGTTTACCACACGCCAATTACAGCAAACACTGCCGAAAGAGGTCCACCTGTGGTGCAACTTTGTCAATGTGGTGCGCTGCGGAAAAGTTTACGAAGAGATTTTGACTTACGCTAGAGAACACGAAATCGATTTGATCTGCATGGGAAGCGGTGACAGTGACTGGACTGTTGACGAGCTACTTGGTTCAAACGTCGATCGTGTTCTGCGCCAGGCACCTTGCCCAGTACTGGTGGCGAGTTCAACCAATCGGGGTTACCTCAGATAGTTATTGATGGAGGGATTAATGACAACACTTAGTTCTCATACAAATCAAAACCACCAGGCGCCCATTACAGCGACCTCAATCATGACCGATGACAAGCAGCATGAAGTTCGCTGTGGCATGTGCGCCCGAGAACTCTACGTTGATGAAGACGCCTACCGTTATTACAGCGAAGCGCTCATCTCCGGCTTGGACAATCCATTTCGTTGCGAGGTTTGTAGCGAGGAATACGACGATCTCGCTTACGAAGGATAATTCATCGGCGGACGCCAACTAATGGACGCGGCTCAATCGCCGTCACGCGAATACGAGCATCCAGTATGACGGCGCCGGTCTCGTGGACCACAAAAGGATTGCAATCCAACTCCGCGATTTGTGGAATATCTTCGACCATCGCACTTACGCGTAACAGCCCTTCTCCCAAGGCTGCAACATCATACGGAACACTGCCGCGAAAGCCTGTGAGCAACGGATAAGTCTTTAGCTCACGTATCATCTCCGAAGCATCTTCGTTTGAAAGAGGAGTAAGGCGTACGGAAACATCTCGAAGTAACTCAACCTGGACTCCGCCGGCCCCGCACGCCACTACTGGACCAAACTGCGGATCGTGCACCACACCAACTAACATCTCGACTCCGCGTTCAGCCATTTGTTGGACCACAAAGCCCGATGGAGAGTGTCCTCGCGAACTTAATACCTCGCTCATCTCGCGAGCGGCGGCACGCACCGACTCGGCACCGTTGAGGTGAAGTCTTACAGCGCCTGCTTCAGTCTTGTGCAGTACTCCCGGAGCAATGGCTTTCAGAACTACTTCTCCCCCGATTTGCTCCGCGGCTGCACCGGCATCTTCCGCATTTGCTACGATTCTCTGTTCAATCAATGGTAAGCCATAGCAAGAGCAAATCTTCGTAACCTCGTCTGGTGTCAACCAACTATCTCCTCGCGACAAAGCTGAAGCGACTACGGCCGCCGCCTCATCAATGCGAATGTCTTCAAACCGTGCCGGATAAGTCTCCCGTCGATTTCGCCACTGTCGATAGCTACTGGCCCGCGATAAAGCGATTGCAGCAGTCTCCGGAAACGAATACGAAGGGATGGATACGTTGGTTGTTCGCAACTCCTGTGGTGCCTGGTGCGCCGAAAGAAAAACACTCAGGAGAGGTTTATTTCTATCGATTTGCGGCACTGCCTCGATAATCGCTTTGGCAACGTCCTCAGCGCGAGTGACAAGTGGAGGCGTGAAAATCACTATCAGCGAATCAACGTTGTCGTCTGTGCCAACAATTTCGATTGCTTGCCGGTAATGCTCCGCAGGTGCCGACGCAATCATGTCAACCGGATTTCCAACGCTTGCACCGGCGGGAAGAAACGCGCGCAGTCGAGCCTGGCTACTCTCCGATAGAACCGGCACTTCGAGTCCGCGCGCTTCACAAGCATCCGCACAAAGGATTGCGGGTCCTCCTGCGTTGGTTATGATCCCAACACGCGGCCCCTTCGGCAGCGGCTGATTTGCCAGTAACGAAGCCACATCAAACAGTTCCGCAAGCGTGTCCGTACGCACGACTCCAGCTTGTCTAAATAGCGCATCAACTGTGACATCCGAGGCTGCGATCAGCGCGCCTGTGTGTGAAGAAGTGGCACGCGCACCCGCGGCCGAGCGCCCACTCTTCACCACCGCGATCGGTTTCTTGCGTCCAACGCGACGCGCAATCCCCGAAAACTTCTTCGGATTTCCGAACGACTCAAGGTAGAGAAGAATTACATCAGTGTCATCATCTGATTCCCAGTAACGCAACAAATCGTTTCCGGAAATATCAGCCTTATTGCCAACGGATACAAAAGTTGAGATGCCTAATCCGAGCGAGTTGGCAAACTCCATGATCGCCAGTCCCAGCGCACCGCTCTGCGATGAGAAGCCAACGCGTCCGCGCGGTGGAACTCCGGGAGCAAAAGTGGCATCGAGTAATACTGCTGGATTGGTGTTGGCAATGCCCATGCAGTTTGGACCGATCAATCTCATTCCGGCACCGCGACAAACGTTGAGCAATTCAGCCTGGCGAGCTTTTCCTTCCAATCCCGTTTCCGAGAAACCAGCTGAGATCACGACCAGGGCCTTAACGCCTTTTCGCCCACACGCAGCCGCCACGTCAATGACCTTGGCTGCGGGAACGACGATCACTGCCAAATCGACGGCATCAGGAATCGCCTCAATCGATGGGTACGAAGGAACATTTTGAATGAGATCGGCGGCAGGATTGACCGGGTAAACTGGACCTTTGAATCCATAGCTCACCAGATTATGAAAAATCTCGCCGCCGATCGTGCCACGCTGGCGCGAAGCTCCAATCACCGCGACCGCGCGTGGTTCAAAGAAAAGCTTTAAAGCATTTACAGCAGCTATCGACTCCCTTCGCTCAAACTGCTTTCGAGCTTCAGCGGTGAAAGAAGTTGGAAAAATAACCTGAAGCTGTCCGGCATTCGCGTTTACTTCGAGAGGAAAGCCTGATGCTCTGAACACGTGAAGCATCGCGTGATTCGCAGCCACGACATCAGCTTCAAACACCTCGATTCCGTTTGCCGCGGCGACATCGGCAAGTTGGCCCAGCAAGATGCTGCCGAGTCCGCGTCCCTGAAAATCGTTTGCGATGGTAAAGGCTACTTCGGCCCGCTGTTCATCGAAAGCAACATAAAATGCGTGGCCCACTACACGATTCTCATCGCCACTACATGCAACTAGTCCAAAGGCCTGGTCCAGGTTCGCTTCTCGATGAGCTTCCGCAGCCAGCACGGCGCTATTCTGAAGACAGTAAAAACGCAACCAGCGCGATTCTTCCGAAAGCGATGTGAGCAGCGCGCGAAGGCCCGCCTCATCCGACGGCCGCATAACGCGAATGCGAACAGTGGAACCATCGCGCAACACAACATCGCCGTCACGATGCGGTTCTAAGTTGACTTTGCTAGGTTCAGCGTTCTTTTGAAGCGTTTTATCTTCCGGCATTAGTAGCGACCCGAATGGAGTTTATCCGATGTTTTCTCCTTCGGAAACGTGCTTGCAACTATCCGAACGCGTGCTTTTGACCCGTGTCGCGCAAAAACCAATGCAGCAAAAACAGGAAACCTGGGGAAGCAAATACTATAAATGCCCACCCTCCGATGTGGTTTCTCAGTAGATAACCGTAAACAAGATAGAAGGCCAGAAGGCTTCCCAGAACCACACCCAGATGCGTAAAAACACCGTAAAGGTCACCAGCAAGGAACATACCTGACAAACTGCCGCTACATTGACGTTATTGGTCCAAAGTTCTGCGGACAGTTACGCAGAATGTTGCGCGAAATTCCTCGTTTCTCGCTAAAGAGAATAGGTCTTTTCGGGAAACCGCCGCGATTTTATTGGCATATCTGTTGCGAGTTGTATTAAGGAGCACCCATATGCAACGAATCAAACGAGTAGCGTGTGCAATAGGATTAATGCTGACCGTGGTGACAGCGGTCCAGGCCCAATCGGTCCAAGATCCAAATGACGATAGAGTTGCCATTATCAGCAACCTTGTCACAGTGAATGTAATCGTCACCGACCGCAAAGGAAGGTATGTCAAGGGACTCACTGCCGATCAGTTTTCAATCTATGACGAAAATATCAAGCAGGAGATCGCGCACTTTTCTGTTGGTGCTGCCCCAGTATCGATTGGGATAGTGTGCGAAACTCCTGTCCGTTTAGAGCGCACAGCCGCAATCCTGGCTGCTCTGAAGCAATTTGTTTCCACCCTCGGGCAACACGACACGTTCTTCTTTACCGCTTATAGCCGTGACGGCAGTGTAACTACCGACTTCATCCCGTCAGCTGCTCAACTAACGGGCCACTTGTCGGCGGTGAAGCCTGGTGGAGCTTCAGCACTTTACGACGCTTTATATTCGGGGGCTGACAAACTCCGTCAAGCACCAAATCTAAAAAGGGCGCTGTTGGTTGTCTCAGATGGCCAAGACAATAGCAGCAAGCACACGTACGACGACTTACGCAATCATCTGCGAGAGTTTGACGTTCAAATCTACACGATTGCGATAGCTGACAAGGCGATGGATCAGTTTGTAGGATCTCGTCGCTGGATGTTTGAAGATCTCACGAGGCAAACGGGTCGTCGTTCGTTTTTGACAATTTCGGAGGCCGGCATTGGACAAGGCGTGCTCGCTGAAATGTCACGAGTCAGTGGTGGAGCAACCTATTCCGCCGAAAGTGAAAGCGAACCTGAACTAACGTGGATTTGTGCTCAAATAGCGATAGAGCTTAGAGAGCAATACACGCTGGGCTTTTATCCCAGCCAGGTTACGCCTCAGCGATGGCGCAAACTCAAAGTGCAGATCGCTACGCAGCATCTGAAGTTATCACTGTCCTATCGCAAGGGCTACCAGTTCGCGACTAAGAAATCCCTGGCAGTTGGGCACATCAATGTATGGCAAGCACCATTTTAATCCAGCACAGATTACACGGATGATTACAATATCTGTTTAATCTGTGGACTGCTTCTTATTCTTCGGAAACTCCGCTTAGACGTTCAATTTTTATTCGGAAGATAATCACTTCCGGTACCGAACCATCGATTGCAATTGCAGACTCGACGGGTGTTAACATCGGAAACCTTTTGAGAAGCTTACCGAGGATATCGGCACGCTCATTCGCCTTGGTGATCTCTTCGAACTTACCAAATGCGATTGCACTCCTCCAACGCAAGTCGCTCTCGATTTCATCCACCTGGACACAAGCACTAGGATTCTCACGCAGACCGGAAATCTTAAGTCCCGGCAGCGAGTGGCTGTACAGATAATCGTCTTCAAGATGACAGTTAATCGGGACGACGTAGGGTTCGCCCTTTACAATGCAGCCCAGTCGCACAACCCTTGCCGACTGAAACAGCTTGCGCGCCTCGTCTCCGCTAAGCATCTTCATCATGTGCGTCGCCTCCTGGCTTCGAGCTCTTACGAACAACCTCAACTGAGCAATGCGCGCGCGCGGCTACTGCTCCTGAAACGCTACCGAGAACAAATCTCTCAAAGCGATTGCTAAAACCCGCAGAACCCACGAAGATGCAGTTGGCGCCCCACTCTTCTGCGGCTCTGCACAACTCGCTCTTAGGATCGCCTTCTCTGACTGCACAAGTGACTTTAATGCCGGCCGCACGCAAGAGTTCCAACGAGCGTTCAGAGATCCTTTCAACCCAAATCCGCTCTTCTTGTCTGTCCTCTTCGAGTGCTTTCCCTAGCGGAGGAATCAGTTTTCCCAGAAATTCCGGTGCTAACGGATCGTCAACCAGAACTACCCTTACTTCACTTTGAAGCGGCCATTTACGCGCGGCAACAGCGCGCAATGCTTCCTCACTTGCCGGCGAGCCATCGGTGCCCACAATGATCCTCACAGGGGAATTTGGTTCTTCTACTCGTCCCCGAGAGACTCTGACGGAGCAATGAGCTTCAGTCAATACGCGCTGCGAAACACTGCCGAGGACGAAGCGGCCAAGGGCAGTACGTCCGTGTGAACCGACCACGATTAATTCGGGTTTCCATTCATCCGCCTTTGCGACCAACTCCCAGGCGGCCGAGCCACATGACGAATCTGCACTCACTTTCCAGGAAGGAAAGTTGGTCTGAACACAGTCGCGTGCTCGTTCAGCCAACGCGAGTGCGTCCTTTGCGGCAGGACAACCCTTCGCAAAATCACGTTCGAGGTCAGCCTGCGACGTCGCTTTGCGTGCCTGTTCTATGATTTCGTAACTTGAGGGTGGTGGTGGCGGAAGCCACACTTCAGCAACAGAAAGGATGTGCGCCTCAGCCTCAGCGGGCAACCCCGCCTGGGTCAAATCGTCGAGTGCCGCATCTGCGCACGCAGAGCCGTCGTATCCGATAAGAATCTTCATAGTCGTTGACCTCAAGAACGAATTCTAAATGGGGTCAACCGCAATCGTCGTACCGGGTTTCGAATCGTAAAGAACAGGATATACATAGGCCAAGGTTGGGGACTTTCCCCATCCGCTGAGCAATGTTACTCACGACGCCTGACGCTAACTCTGAATTTCCAACAAATACCAACGCGTCCAGCGGCATATCCTTTGCGCTTTTCAACATGACCGCAGCTAACCAGTTGTTGGAGACGAATGGAATGGAGGGTTGATGCCATGACAACGGATGAGCGATATTCTCGAACCTCTTAAAAATGAGTTGAAATTTATCGAAAAGGGAGGATACGGACAATCAGTTCGTACGCCATGGCAAAGCAAATCTACATTTCAGGATTCCCTCTCCTGTATTAACTATCGTCTCGCGCGCATCCGCGCAACGAGTGTCTTCAACCCATGGTCGAACTCCGCGATTTCGTCTCTGGCGCTCGGTTGTAAACAATGCCCACAGAAGCGATACCCGAGGGGAATAACCCACTTGGCGTCGTTGAGTTCGAGTTGAGCCGGGGCTGCCCAGATCGCTTTTTGATCGCGCAGGATATTTCTGAAGAATTCCCTTTCAAGCGACGGCCTTCTTGCAGGGTGATTGGGAGAAGGCTGAGGTAGCGTTTGCGCAGCCGCTAGGAATCCTATTGAATATAGGACTCCCAGAAGCGCTATGCGGAAGAGCCATTGCAGTCGTCAGTTTCTTCGCATGTTGCTTTCCTTTGTTGCGGTCGTTATTCGGGTCGCTTGAGCTTCTCGCCGTATGGTCTTGGCTGGATCTCTGTTCTTTCCGTTCCTTTTCATACAAATGCTGGAAAAAGACGCAGTGCGGGTCCAGTCATAAAGTGAAAATCTTTCGGGCATGACTCGAAATTTTCCTCACCGCAGAAATCTTAGTCTGTAATAACCGCAATTTACGAAGGTACCTTCGATGATCGCGATGCTCTGGCCTTCGGCGTCATTCACGTTGTTTGTACCATCGGGCAGCGGGTAAGTACAAAGTCCGATAAACTCAACTTTAAGTCGCTGTTTACCAAGAGCAAGAATCTTGATCGTGCCGCTCCTCGACTTACCAAACCTGGACTGCCATGCAGCATTGACTTGCGCGGCCGTAACAACCTTAGCCTGCTGAGGAACATTCGGCTGGGAGAACGCAAGGCTGAACCAAAGAATGGCAAGTGGAAGAATGCATTTCATAATCTCATCGTCAGGTTCAATTTCCCTTTCAGTCTCCGCGTGGAGTTCGTGTCGGTTGAGAAGGAGAGCGCTTTACCCCAGGCTGCTTTTGCTCCTTCCTTGTCCCCCCGCTCTTCGTAGACGTCTCCCAAATGCTCCAGGCTCAGAGGTGAATACAGATCTCGCTTCACACTCTCCTGTAGATAACGTTGCGCCTCATCGTAACGGCCGAGTTTGAAATATGCCCACCCGAGACTGTGTAAGAAAATGGGGTTAGCCGGCCGTGCGGTGACGGCACGTTGGATCAATTGCAGAGCTTCAGGAAGATTCTTATCCTGCTCGACTAAAAAGTAGCCCACGCGGTTGAGCAGTTCGGCGTCATCAGGTGCTTTACGCAAAGCGGCGCGGTAAAACTGTTCTGCAGCTTCCAGTTTTCCCTGAGTTTTGAGTGCCTCGATGCGATTCTCGTAGCTGGTTGCGTTCGTGGGATTAGCCCGGATAGCTTCATCGAAGTCTGCGAGGCTACCGGCTATGTTGCCCTGCTCGAGTTTAAGCCTGGCGCGCGTGTCGAAGGCTTCCATTAACCTCGGCACGAAGTCAAGAGCCCGATCGTAATCGACCATGGCTGCGCTGTAATTCTTGTTTCGGTAATGGGCGACGCCGCGGCTGTAGTACGCTTCTGCGTAATAGTGGTCGAGTTCAATCGCTTTCGTGAAGTCCGCAATCGCGGCATCGTAGTTACGGTTGTCGAGTTGAGCTGTTCCTCGCTCGTAATAGCGCGTCGGAAGATTCTCCGAATCAACTTCGATGATCTTCGTGAAATCGGCGATAGCAGCGACATAGTCGCCTCTGGCGCGATATATCATGGCTCGCTGGTAATAAGCATCTATGTATTGCGGATCAAACTCGATAGCCTTTGTATAGTTCTCAATTGCTTCATTGACTGATCCCCGGCTGTAAAGGCCCTGGTAGAAATAACTGCCCGCCTCATCTGGCCGGGAAGGTGGCGCTATGCCAGGACCCAGACTCGGGACTCTCCATTCCGCATCTGGCGTCGGCTCCGTCTCCTTAATTTTCGCTTTTGCTATCCTCAACAAAGCGGGCTCTATTTTAGATTCGCTGTCGGGTTCGACCTGCAGCAAAGCAACCGCAACTGCGACGCGCACGGACTCGTTGCGGTCGTTGAGGGATTTGACCAAAAACGGAATGACCTGTTTCGCGTCTGGACCAACTTTGCCGATGACACGGGCTATCTCGGCACGATACCAAGAGGGCAAATCGCTGCTCAGCATCTCAGCGAGTGTGGGTACGGCGTCTTTGGCACGAGCGCCGTAACTACGAAGAGCCCACACAGCACTCAAGCTAACCTTCGAATCCTTCTTCAAGTCCTCAATGAGCATTGCGATTGCCATGCTCGACCCAACTTCCACTTGGCTGAGGACACTCGCAACGGCATGCCGAACATGGGTTCTAGAATCTCCCAGCAACCCGATCAAAGAGTTGGTGGTATTCTCACTTTCCCACCCGATCGCTTTAAGAGCGTACGCTGCGGATACGCAAACATTTTCATCGTTGTCACTCAAGGCCGCAGTCAAGGATGGCACAGCGGCCCGAGCCCGCGATCCCATCTTGCCTAATCCGCTGACGGCGTTCGAACGAATGTATTTGTCTCGATCTTTCAGTAGCTCGATAAAAGGCCTTACAAAGGCTTCTACATCACTTTGCGTCTCTATCAAATCATTCAGCGTAAGCACCGACAAGAAACGCACTCTGGAGTTCTGATCCTTGAGCGCTTGAAGCAGAGGACCGACGGCCGGCTTTGCCTTCGTTTTCAACGACTCCAGGCGCCGAACCGCTTGTGCTCTTACTTCTGGGTTGCTGTCACGCAATTGCATGACGAGCTCGGGAATGTCGGCAACTGTGGCCCGCCCGATATCTTTGAGGGCGCTGCGAACAGCTTCCCGAACGCTGAAGGACTGATCGTTAGCAACTTCGATCAACGCCGGAATGGCCGCTTTCGCGTCGGGTCCCAGCTCCGCCAACGTGAAGGCGGCACGCACCCGGGTGTCCTCGTTATCGTCCCTGAGTAACGCGGCTATGGCGGGAACCGCAGCCTTCATCTCCGGACTTGGCTGCAACTTGTTCCATAGAAGTTCGAGCGCCATCACGGAACGGTACCGGACTTTACTGTCCGGGTCTTTCAGTGCTTCGATCAGAGCAGGGCTGGCGGCTTCGACCAGGGCGAGATTAGGCGCTTTCAAAGCCAACAACACCAGCCGTCTCGCGGCATCAGCGCGGACTCCCGCATCCTTATCCTTTAGGTCCTTAACAGCGGCGGGTACACCGGCGCTCGTCAGCTGCTGTGCTGACGCGATGTGGGTTAGTGTTAGTAGGAACAGTGTGAGCAAGCCGGCTAGCCGGAGACTTGTTGTGAGTCGGCAGCGGTGACTAATCATGGCGCTCCTGAGGTGTGAAGGTTAAAGGAAATTTGTCGAAGCTGGCCCAGGACTCTGCGCTGGCGGAAGGCGAAGAACGGGCTCAAGCATCAAATCTAACCGTTAGCATGTTAACATCTGCATCCATAAATACAAGATGGCGGTGAAACTACGCTTTGCTCTATTTCTACTTGCGTTTCTGCTGGGATCTCACACCTCATCCGCAGAAGAAGTAAAACGTCTCGAGAACGAGACGCTTGAGAACTTTGCGGGACGAAATGGTCCTCCACAGTCCGCACTGACTCACTCCGTCATAGAGACTGAAGCGTGGGGCCAAAAGAAAACTGTGGTCGCGTTCTACGAGACGGAATCTAAATCCTCCGACCAGACCGAACGGAAGACTGGTCGGTTACATATTCCTACCTTAGGATGCGAACACATATCAACTCAAAAAATTCTGATTGGGACTTTCGAGCCGGAGGGCGGCGATCCGCAAATCGAAGCGGTATTTTTTGCTAATGCCGATCAAGATAAAGCTAAAGAGTTAATTGTGATTTGCTCCTGGCCCCAACGCCATTACGATTTTTCGGGAACACTTTACGGCACCTTTATCTTTGACGATCTTCGAACCGGCACAAGTCCGACCGAGCTGAGTTTCTCGAAAGTGTCAGCCGGCGAGTAAGCGGCGATTGTGAATGCGAGTGGAGAAACGGCAAGAAGAGAACATCAAGATACAAGACAGCCGCCAGCGTAAGAGCTGGCCTCAAGAAACTCGGCTTTTAATAACGCAACCAGAAGCTATCGAAAATGGTGGGATCATCGAGTCGTGTTATCGAGCGGGTAGATCGTATGAAGTTAAGCATACTAATCTCGATGATCTTCCTTGTCCTCCCTGGTCCGATTTATGGTCAGCGCCAACCCGCGAGCAGATTCGGTGCGCTTGAACTCAAGGAAGATGAAGCTAGTAATTCGCATCGGCTGTATCGGCTTTACTTAATGGCAAAGAAATACTTCAGCTCGAAGGGTACCGAAGGAAGTTGCTACTTGGGCAAGATGATAATCCGTTCTACATATTTATTTCGACTACTTTTTATTTGAGGCAACGATACCCATTCGAGAACCTTTTTAATGAAGCAATTCGAGGATTGACTAGTGCTCTCATCCGCCATAACATAGCCGCGTTTCCACAAACCCTCTCGAAAATAAACTGCTAACCTGCCAGTAAGGAGGTATCGTTATGCTCACCGTCGTCAATGTCCTCAAAATCAAAACTCGTGCAATCGTTTGCAGTCGTCGTTATCGGGTTTTTGCCTTTGGCATCCCCAGCCGGTCCCGATCACAGTAACCGGAATTGCACCCTCGTTAATTCTGCACGATCTGAGTCGCTATATCGGTGTTTGGACGAACTATGGGAATGCTGGTTTGACAAATTACCTCAAACAAACGGCAGTTTGCTCACAAGGAGGTGAGTTATGTCTAAGATTTTTATCGCACTCTGCACGATGCTTCTATTCGTCGCGTTTACGCCGACTAAAACTCACGCTGATCCGATAGTTATCACTGGCGGCTCTCTGACAGTCACAGGGCTTGCTGGTGGTCCCGACTTCACGATTTTTGGAGAAAACTTTGCCGCCGGTGGGGGAGGAGAACGTGGTAATTTGGGACTTCAAGCGCGCGCAGTTTTTACCACCGGCAGTGTGGTCAACGTGGGCGCGATTTTTGCAGGCTCCAGCTTGGAGCCTCACGGCGGTTTTTTTAATTTCACCGGCCCACCCATCGTCGTACCGTTCAGTCTTACAACCCTAACCATCACAAGTCCATTCGAGTTCTCAGGACGTTTGTTGACTTGCCCACAGACTTGCTTTTTAGGTCCGGTGATATCCAGTGTTGACCTAGTAGGTAGTGGCACGGCGACGTTTACTGCGCTGTTCAGTGGCTTTACCTCAAATGGGACACCGATCTTCACTTTTCAAAGCATCACCTATAATTTTGAGGTCCCCGAACCAGCTTCAGTACTGCTCTTAGGAGGAGGTTTGGCGGCACTGGGCGCCGCACTTAGGCGTAGATGCAGGTAGTCGCGTTGAAGACACAACTCCTAAGAACTATCACCGGCGATCAATCTTGATTAGTTGAATCAGAAGCGAAGTTCGTACAGCATTCGCTCTTCGAGGAAATGAAAGGTTCTGGTCAACGGTTACATCGCTGCTCAGCGTGACCCTCAACTAATCCGATATCAGCGTGACCCTCAACCAATCCGATATCGACCTTGGTCCGAAACCAGTTCGCTACTCGCTTTTGCGAACCCCCGGCGCATTGGCTGTTTGATCGAATGATTGCCATTGGCGAACATGCCACGCCTCAGGCTTTCACCCACTCTCGCCACCGACGGCTCCGAGTCTTCCGCTCACGCAGCACGCACTGTCGTTGGCCGACCTTGGTGATCTTGACGAATCTGCGGTCACCACCACCCTCAAGTTGCAAAATCAGAGAACAGGCACGCAAAGCGACGTCAGAAACGAATTGAATGTGACCCGAGACTCTACTGGTCTCAAAAATGTTGTGGACTTTCCCGCATCCTCTGCGCAATGTTACTCAGAACGCCCCTCGCAAATCCAGAATCTCCATTAAATAGCAGCCGGTCCAGTGGCATGTGCTTTGCGCTTCCTGCGGTGGGAATGCAAACCGCCAGGAAGACGGCAAGCAACCATCCCGTTAATCAGGACCGGACGAAATGGAGGTTTACCGCCATGACCACGGACGAGCGCGATATTCTCGAACTCCTAAAAGAAGAGTTGGACTTCATCGAGAAGGGAGGATACGGACGGTCAGTTCGAACGCCCTGGCAAATCAAATCTACCTTTCAGGATTCCCTGTCCTGCATTAATTATGGTTACCCATATCGCGCTCACCCGTGCAACGAGTGCCATCTGCTCAGCTTTGTCAGTCCGGAACACCAGACAGAGGAAGTGCCCTGTCACTTCATACCTTTAAATACTAATGGAGAAACCATCGAGGATTTGGAGCTGCAGGACAATCAAGCAAAACTCGAGCGAGAAGTAAGCGGATGGCTTCGTGCCAGGATCAAAGAGATCGAGGAAGAGCGAACCGAACACGCGAATGCTTGAGGTCGACGAAAGGGATTAAACATGGACACCACAGCAGGCTCATTGATAGCCATAATAGTATTAGCTGTGGCTCTCTGGTTCGGCTTCCGTTGGCTGGTTCGATCCTCCTCCAGGTATCGAGGCACTCGAATCGTTACCTGTCCGGAAACTCAAAAGCCCGCCATCGTTGAGGTTGATGCGCTACATGCGTCGTTAACCTCAACGGTGGGCCTTCCTGATATTCGACTGGAAGAATGCTCGCGCTGGCCCATCAAGGAACAGTGCGGGCAAGAGTGTTTGATGGATCTCGACGTAGCGCCCGAGAGATGTCTAGTTAGCGGCGTGCTAATGCGATGGTATCGCGACAAAAACTGCGTCTATTGCAGAAAAGCTTTTTCAGAACTTCATTGGGTGGACCACCGGCCGGCTCTCCTCAGCCCTGATGGAAAGCTGCTGGGTTGGAATGAAATCACTTTGGCTAAGCTCCGGAACATGCTCGAAACGCATTCTCCAGTTTGTTGGGACTGCTACATAGCGCAAACATTTCGCCTCGACCATCCTGACATGGTCGTTTTTCGACCGTGGCGGAATGATGTCTCCGCAGGCGTGGACGGCTCGTCTGCGCCACGTCATCCATAAGCCACAAAAGAGGCACATAAGGCCAAAATGAGATTAATGCTGCAGCGTTGATCTCATTTTGGCCTTATGTGCTTCTTTGTGGCGTTTGCTCCATTTTCGGCGTGGACTCCGATTTGCTCAGTCCATTTGAGTATCACTACTGCGAAGGAATTCTCAGCTCATGAGACAAAGGGTAACCATCGACGGCAACGAGGCAGCGGCTTCCGTTGCTTATAAGACAAACGAAGTGATCGCCATTTACCCGATCACGCCTTCATCTGCGATGGGCGAATCGGCCGATGCTTGGTCGGCTGTGAAGGAGAAGAACCTCTGGGGCATGACGCCACTCGTCCGCGAAATGCAATCGGAAGGAGGCGCCGCGGGCGTGGTCCATGGAAGTCTACAGACAGGATCATTGACAACCACCTTCACCGCCAGTCAAGGCCTGCTGCTCATGATTCCCAACATGTTCAAGATTGCGGGCGAACTGACGAGTACAGTTTTTCACATCGCGGCTCGGACAATTGCTACTCACGGACTCTCGATCTTCGGCGACCACAGCGACGTCATGGCAGCAAGGTCCACAGGCTGGGCCATGTTGTTTGCCAACTCGGTTCAGGAGGTGATGGATTTCGCCTTAATCTCTCAGGCAAGCACATTAGAATCGCGCGTTCCCTTTCTTCATGTTTTCGATGGCTTCCGCACTTCCCATGAGGTGATGAAGATTACGAAGCTGTCGGATGAAGAGATTGCCGGCATGATCGACCAGGAGTTAGTTAGACAGCATCGCGCAAGAGCGCTCACTCCCGATCGACCAGTAATGCGAGGCACCGCTCAAAACCCTGACGTCTTCTTTCAATCTCGCGAACGGGCCAACTCGTTCTATCTGAAAACTCCGGCGATTGTTGAGAAAGCAATGAAGCGCCTCACAGCACTGACCGGACGAAGTTACAAACTGTTTGAGTTTGTCGGAGATCCAAATGCTGAGCGTGTGCTCGTTATGATGGGTTCGGGCTGCGAAACTGCTGAAGAGACAGTTGAATCACTGTGCCAGCGTGGCGAAAAAGTAGGCGTATTGAAAGTCAGGCTTTATCGCCCATTCTCAGTTTCGCATTTCATCGATTCCCTGCCCGCTTCCACGAAAGCGATCGCAGTTCTCGATCGCACCAAAGAACCGGGTAGCACAGGCGAACCGCTGTATCAGGACGTTGTCACTTCAATCGCAGAGACGAAACAGAATGTATCCGTGATTGGGGGGCGTTATGGTTTGTCGTCGAAAGAATTCACACCCGCAATGGTCAAAGGCGTCTTCGACGAACTGAAGAAATCCGAACCGAAGAACCATTTCTCAATCGGGATTGACGATGACGTTACTTTCACTAGTATTCCGTTTGACCCGTTACTCGCCACCGAGCCCGACGATCAAGTGCGGGCAGTTTTTTGGGGACTAGGAGCAGATGGGACAGTAAGCGCCAACAAGAACTCCATTAAGATCATTGGCGAAGAGACTCCAAATTTCGCACAAGGTTATTTTGTTTACGACTCGAAGAAAGCTGGAGCGATGACTGTGTCGCACCTGCGTTTTGGACCTCGCCCGATTAAGAGCACTTATCTCATTCAGCGTGCAACCTTCATCGCCGTACACCAGTTTTCCTTCTTCGGCCAGTACGACGTCCTCGGTTCAGCGGTCGAAGGCGCGACTCTGTTGATTAACAGTCCATACGACGAATCTGAACTCTGGGATCACCTCCCGAATAAAGTTCAAAAAGTAATTATCGAAAAGCGCTTGAAGGTCTATGCAGTCAATGCCAGCAGCGTTGCGAGACAAAGTCAGCTTGGTAATCGAATCAATACGATTATGCAGACTTGTTTCTTTGCACTGAGCGGTGTGCTGTCACGCGATGAAGCAATCACAAAGATCAAAGAGTTCATAAAAAAGAGTTACGGCAAACGAGGTGAGCCAGTAGTCAGGCAAAATTTCGCGGCGGTAGATGCAGCGCTTGCACATCTTCACGAGATTGCCGTTCCGGCAACCGCAAGCGGCACGATTCAACTCACATCCAAAGTGCCCCTTGACGCTCCTGACTTTGTGCGAAATGTGACTGCCGAAATGATCGCGGGTCGCGGTGACCTGCTACCCGTCAGTGCTTTTCCGGAAGATGGGACTTATCCGGTCGGTACTACGCGTTGGGAGAAGCGCAACATCGCGCAGGATGTGCCCGTGTGGGAACCGGATCTTTGTATCGAGTGTGGCAAGTGCGTCCTGGTTTGTCCGCACTCGACGATTCGAGCGAAGGTCTGCTCTCCAGTTGATCTTACTGAAGCACCCGCGGGATTTAAGCATACCCCCGCAAAGTGGCGGGAGTTTCCCGATAAGCTGTACACGATTCAAGTGGCTGTAGAAGATTGCACGGGCTGCCGGCTTTGCGTCGAAGTCTGTCCAGCTAAAGACAAGAGCAACGTCTCGCGCAAGGCTCTCAACATGAAGCCGCAATTGCCATTGCGAGATAGTGAGCGAATTAATTGGGATTACTTCTTAAAGCTGCCCGACTTACACAAGAATGGTTTGCTTGCTTTCAACTCCGTCAAGAACGTGCAGTTACTACAACCATTGTTCGAGTTCTCGGGCGCCTGCGCCGGTTGCGGGGAAACACCTTACATCAAACTGCTCACTCAACTCTTCGGAGATCGAGCGATCATCGCAAATGCCACCGGTTGTTCGAGTATCTCGGCGGCAACCTTCCAACGACTCCTTACACAAAGAATGATGATGGACGCGGCCCGGCGTGGAGTAACTCACTCTTTGAAGACAACGCCGAATTCGGTCTGGGCATGAGACTCGCTCTGGACCATCAGAAAGCCTACGCAAAACATCTCGTCCATCTACTGCGCAACGTCATCGGAGTGTCGTTGGCGGAGGGGCTCCTGAACACCGACCAGTCCACTAACGATGGCATTAACATTCAACGCGAACTAGTTGCGGCATTAAAGGCCAGGATCAATTCGGTCAACGGCGAGGAAACGCGTGATCTTCTCAGCCTGGCTGACTCGCTCGTCGAGAAGAGTGTTTGGATCGTTGGCGGCGATGGGTGGGCTTACGATATTGGCTATGGTGGTCTGGACCACGTACTCGCAAGTGGTCAAAACGTCAACATCCTGGTACTGGACACGGAAGTCTATTCAAACACGGGAGGCCAGGCATCGAAGGCCACACCTTTGGGTGCGGTGGCGAAGTTTGCTACAGGCGGAAAGACCAGCGCGAAGAAAGATCTGGGGCTGACCGCCATGCGCTATGGCAACGTCTATACAGCCCAGGTCGCTATGGGCGCAAACGACACGCATACGATCAAAGCATTTCTCGAAGCAGAGGCACATCCTGGGCCTTCGCTGATCATCGCCTACAGTCAATGTATCGCTCACGGAATCGACATGGGCAAGGGGATGCACCAACAAAAACTGGCTGTGGAGTGCGGTTACTGGCCGCTGTATCGCTACAACCCGCGATTGCTCGAAGAGAATAAGAACCCTTTTCAACTCGATTCGAGTGATCCAAAGATCTCGCTTCAGGATTACATCTATACCGAGGGTCGCTATCGCATGTTGCAGCAGAGCGATCCAACCGTCGCCAAGTTCCTTTTGGGCCAGGCGCGGAAGGCCGTGTCACGGCGATGGCAACAGTACAAGAACCTTGCTGCGCAAGCTGTTGAGCCTGTGGAAGAAGAGAAACCATGAACCTGACAACAAACTACCTTGGCATGACTTTAAAGAACCCACTCGTGGCCTCTTCGTCGCCGCTCTCGCATAGTGTCGATAGCATCCGTCGCCTCGAAGACGCCGGAGCCGCAGCCGTCGTTATGTATTCCTTGTTTGAAGAACAGATAGGATTTGACAGTTATTACATCGACTATCATTTGACCCAGGGCACCGACAGCTACGCCGAGTCGATCAGTTATTTCCTGACATGCAGAGCTACAACGTTGGCCCCGACGAGTACATGAATCTGATTCGACGTGCCAAGGAAACAGTTGATATTCCGATCATCGGGAGCTTGAATGGAGCGTCCGTTGGCGGATGGGTGGATTATGCCGCTTTAATTGAAGAGGCAGGCGCTGATGCTCTGGAGCTGAATATCTATTACCTTCCGACGAACATCGAAATCTCCGGTCTGGAGATCGAACGACTCTATCTGGAGATTCTATCAGCCGTTCGCCAAGCTGCAACTCTCCCGTTGGCAGTAAAACTCAGTCCGTTCTTCAGTTCCACAGCGAACATGGCAAGTCGTTTAGCGGATCATGGCGCTGACGGGCTGGTCCTTTTCAATCGCTTCTACCAACCCGACTTCGATTTGGAAAATCTTGAAGTAGCACCACGTTTAGTCTTGAGCAGTTCAGACGACTTGCGTCTGCCATTGCGGTGGGTCGCAATCTTGTATGGGCGGTTGAGTGTCGATCTGGCAATAACAAGCGGCATTCACAGGTCGCACGATGTGATTAAAGGGTTAATGGCCGGCGCGAGCGTTACGATGATGGCTTCGGAGTTACTTCAGAAAGGAGTGACCCGGATAGGGCAAGTGCGTAATGAACTCGTCACCTGGTTGGAGGAGCATGAATACGAGAGCGTCACCCAGATGATCGGAGCCATGAGTCAACAGCACTGCCCCGAACCCGCCGCCTTTGAAAGAGCCAACTACATGAAAATGCTGCAGTCGTATCGCCCCATCAACTAAGCTTCACTGACGTGCTTCGCCTTCGATGACAAAGAAACCGGTCTCGCCACCACCTGAGGTGACGTTGACCACTGGCGAATCTGACAAGCGGACCATCGCACCCTCGACGCGTCCTGCAAATAGAGACGGGTTCGTATCAACGTACATCGACTGCAAGGCCCAACTGCTTTCGCCGAAGCTTGGGAAAACCTCCGTTCGCAGTTCTACCTTTCCCTGCACCACGTAGTCGCCGGCTAACACCTCCGACAGGGCGGCGTCCCACTCCGATGTCGATAAGCGGTCGCCAAAGGCGATGCCGCGACCGCCGTAGTCGTCGTTGGGTTTCAAGATGAACTGCGGCCGGTGCTTTCGGACTGTTCAATCAAATCCACTTCGCGCGCTCCGTGCTGTGTTTTTCGCTGGCTGAGACGTCTCGTCCAGGGGCACTGTGCGCCGGATGACTTCTTCTCACGTGCAGTGAACCAGCCTGAGTGTGCTTCGTCAGTCAGCAATGCAAATGCCGCTTTCTTATGGACTGTCTTGCAACGAAAGGAATTCACCAGGCAGACATCGCCAGCGAGGTAAGCGCGGATGAGAATCATCGCAGGCAGCAAGTAATTCATTGATGATGACACGCTTGTAGACCAGTTCGATCGGGAAGGAGCCACAACGTAGTCTTCCGTTCTCGTAGCTCAAGTTGTTCCTGTGTGCAAATGAGTGTTGGGATTCCTTGACCGGAGAAAAACTCTTCCAATAGGACAAACTCGTGGGTAGTCGGTAGGTCATTCCAATCCAGTATCGCAATATTCGGCGTGCCCGCGCCGCCCCACTCCCGGAAGGTGTTGAGCAGCACTTGAGCAGATGTTTCTTCTGGCGAGAATTGCCGCAGTTGATAGCGCCTTGATACGTCTCGCATTGCACCAACTTCGAGAAGAATCTCGTTGAGACCCCGTCTGGTCTGGAGACTGGAAGGGGGTTTCCGCGTTGTATTCGACGAACTTCACCTCGTGGCCGTGAACGAAAGCCTCCAGCCGCGAAGTCACTGTTGACGCCGAATGCTTCCGCTCAACGAGCGCTAGTTTGATTTCGCGTTCTGTGAGTCCAACAGTCTCCATTCGAGACGGCTCACTCAGTAGCGCCGAGGCTATTTTTTCAAAGGCTCCAGCGAGGACCTCAGATGCGTGGGCCAGGAGAGCGTACTGAGTGCTCCTCGAAAGTCGAATAGTGTGATGGAAGCAGCCCCAAAAGGCTGAACTCCCGTCGCTCATCATAGGGAAAAGCACTACCCTTGTTGTGCAACGGGTTGTCCAGTAGGAGTTGTCCAGTAAGACTGGTTTCTAAAACTTCGCTTCGACTCTCCACACAGAACTCATTGAAGTAAACACCTTTGAGCCGTTGAGCTTACTTCATGGTCCCAATAGTGACCGTAACAACAGGTACTTCAGAGGCACTCTTGTTGTACGACACCCAGAAGCGTTCTGAGTCATAGAGTACCATCCTGAACAAAGATCCATCCGGTCTCTGCAGCAGCACTCCCTCGCCAACTACGCTCCTGTAATCAGGCGCGCTAACACCACCCGTGTAGTCTGTAGAAATCATCACCACCTTTTGTGCTGTGTAAGCAATCTGCGCAGTTTCATTCGCGGACAAGACATAAAAGTCCTGTTCGTCACTCTTCATCGCCGGCTCGCCAAGTTTTGCTCTCGCTTCCGCCGCCGTCATGCCGAGACGCACGCCGCGATATTCCCTGTAGAGCGGTTGCTGGATTTGTGCATGTGCCTTTGAAACCTTCGTTGCCCGAGTTTCACTTTGCCCTTTGGCCACAGTACCCAATAACACCAGTAACAGTGCGCCAATCAGAAGGAATATCAATTCGGCAATTCCGATTCTCTGTTTGTGCGTGTTGTATCTCATTTCGATCACCTCCGAGGATCTTGTGCGATCATTTCTGTGTTTCTTCCAAAGTTCTTGCCGATGGCCCAAACCTGTCCCCCGCTCCTCATCTGCAGGACAATTTCATCCAGAGGTCGCTGCGGCGGGCCAAACATCACATAACCCATGCGTGCGTCGAATGCTCCCTGGTGGCAGGGACATTTGAGACATCGACGCGGGGCATCGAATTCCACGGAACACCCTGCGTGGGAGCATCTTCGGCTGTAAGCCCTGTATTCGCCTTCGCTCGAGCGCAGCAGCACAGCCGGATCATTTTTTGTCGGGTAGTTGAAATAGAGACTCGATCCCGGAACAAGCGTCTCAGCGCCTTCGATCTTCCTCGGCGGATATGCAACCATCGAGTCTTGTGCGGCCACGACCTTGGTTACGGTGGGCGCAGCCAGGACTAGTCCCGTGGCAGTCAACATGAGATGAGTGCAAAAACCTCGTCGAGTGGTGTGTGATACTTCGTTGGCGTCGCAGGCAGGTAAATTCATTTAAGTCCCTCCTCTCAGCCCGGGCTCTCGCCCGTGGAACTCAAGGCTGTGTTAGCGCAACGCACATGCCGTGCGTTGTTTACCGAATCTGCCAGGAAAAGAGGGTTCGGAAGTAGATAACTGGTGAAAGTTCACCAGTCGGAGCGCGAAAGCTCGCAATGCCGGCGACAAACAGTTCTTGATCCGCTCAAAATAAAAGCGACCGCCAGCCTTTCATGCTTCTTTGCAGCTAGGGAATGCCACTTGCCCCTGAAAGGTGCGACAAACACGTGTTCGCGATTGGCGTTTGGGCGCTCACAAGGATTTCGACATGAAGAAACAGCATCGCACCGCAAAAGATAGCTACCGCGTACGCACTCACCTGATTCACGGTAATCACGAAAGCAAGCATTGGGACTTTGACCACCACCTGGTTCCGCCAATCTCTGCTTCCGCCGCCTACCGGCTGGGCTCAGTGCATCGAGGCGCGCAGGGTTTCGTGGAATTTGCTTCAGACGAAGCAGACGTCAAAGGACACGTCCCGATTTACATTTATGACCGTTTAGACGAACCAACCCGCGGCATGCTCGAGGAGCACCTGGCCTATGCCGAGGGCGGCGAAACCGCAGTTACATTCGCCACAGGAATGGCGGCTATCAGCGCAGCCCTGGGTATCACCAACAAAGCGGGCACTGAAATCGTCGCGCATCACACGCTCTACGGTTGCACCTACAGCCTCCTAACAAACTGGCTGCCACGTTTCGGCATAACCACGAGCTTTGTTGACCTTAGAGATGAGCGTAGCTTCAAAGCTGCGATCACCAACCGCACGCGCGTGGTTTATTTTGAGACCCCGGTAAACCCCACGCTCGATCTGATCGACATCGCGTTGGTCCGCCAGTGGATGGATGAAGCCAGACCCAAACCAGGAGAGCAGGATCGACTGCTGATGATTGTCGATAATACTTTCGCTACGCCTTTCTGCCAGAGACCGCTGGCATCCGGAGCCGATTTTGTGGTCCACAGCCTGACTAAAGACATTTGCGGCTTTGGCACGGATATGGGAGGGGCTGTGATTGGGCCACTCAAGTATCATGCACCGCTCTTGCTATATCGCAAAGATTTCGGCGGCGTGCTTTCATCAAAAAGCGCCTGGTCCATTCTCGTATACGGCTTACCTACCCTGGCCACACGGATGGTGAATCAGCAAAAGTCTGCGAACCGCGTGGCCCAATTCCTGGAGCGACACCCCAAAGTAGCGTCCGTTCGTTATCCAGGACTGGAGACATTCCCCCAGTACCAGCTTGCTCGCCGGCAGATGACAAGTTATGACGGCAAATTTGCCCCCGGAAGTATGGTCTATTTTGTGTTAAAGGGTGAGGAGAAAGCGGCCGCTGAAGCTGCTGATCGCTTCATGGATTACATTGCCAATCATGCTTACAGTGTGACGCTGGCAGTGAGCCTCGGACAGATCCGCACCCTCATCGAAGAGCCCTACTCAATGACACACTCCACGTTACCTCCGGAAGTGAAGCACAAACGGGGCCTGGTGCCAGGCGGCATCCGGCTTTCAATCGGCCTGGAAGACTGGCACGACATCATCAACGACTTGCAGATCGCATTGGAGCAGATTTGATCACAAGAGTTCGCAGCGATGCCCCGGCTACTCATTACCCGGCGGAGTTAATCGAAAGAAGCGATATATCAGCGAATCTCGCGATACTCCGTTTTCGGGTTTCGGAACGACCTTCGTTCATCGCCGGTCAGTTCGCAACCATTGGCATTGCCATTGATGGTGAGCTGATCGAGCGTCCTTATTCGATCGTCTCGTCACCTCATGAGCCATTCCTCGAGTTCTTTATCGAATTAGTACCTGGGGGCAGCATTACACCAAAGTTATGGGAGTTGAAGTTGGGAGGCGCCATTTTGGTCCGGCGTCGCATTGTGGGCCAACTTATTTTGGAGACAGACGTCACGCACCACTTGATGCTCGCTACCGTGACCGGCATCGCGCCGTTTGTCAGCATCCTGAGGACTCTACAAATTGAGCGGGAACGTGGAGCGACGACCAACCATCAATTTGTCGTCATTCATGGTGCAAGCCTGTCTGCCGATTTTGGTCCCTATCGTAGCGAGCTTGAAGAGTTGTCACGCGCGGGCTGGCTCACCTACATACCAACGGTTAGCAGGCCCTGGGCAGAACCGAATTGGAAAGGCGAAACCGGTCGCATTGAGGACATTGTACGCAAGTACGCCGATCAGCTTGGCTTTGATCATCGCAACTCGGTGGCGTACGCGTGCGGTCACCCTCAGATGGTTGCGAACGTCAAAGCGATACTAGAGCGTGGACGGTTTAGTAGAAACCATATCAAAGAGGAGAAGTACTTCTCGACGCCATCAATTAAGGATTCGGGAGCCATTCTTTATAACGTCACCAAATAGCCTTCTAGGCGGTTCGGCAGGCAGTTACCGAAAACTCATGTCATTCCATTGACTTTGAGGTTCAAGCAAGCTGTCTTCAGCATTTTCGATTCGTTTGTCAATCACTGCCGGGGCCAGTGGTAAACCAAAGGATAACAAAAATGATTGCGGCGGCAATGCCTACACCGATGGCAATCTTGGCGCCCGTCGAGAGATTGTGCCCCTGGACGCTTTTGACCTGTGGGTAGGCGATCGTAGTAGCCATCCCAGTCTTCGAGTCTGTGACGATAAAGCCCTCGTCGTCAGAAGCGCTAATGTAGCCCGCCAGTTTGGTCTCATCCCGCAACTTGATCTTAACGCGAGCGGTCTCGCCCATTCCTAACTTCAGTACACTTGCTTTTACCCGTTCGACGAACCGAGCCTCCTTCTCTTCTTTTGAAGCAGCTAGAGCCGGCGTCACACCACCCAAATTAATCAGTAAAGCAACGAGAGAGAGCGAGAGTAGTTTTTTCAACATCACAGACCTCCGTCAGAGCATTGGAGCAGCACCTCAGAACAGAGCAAATGGGCGCCGAGCCCGCCACCTTCGAAAGAGCTAACTACGTGAAGATCTGGCAGTCTTATCGCCCGCTGAATTGAGCCGCAAAGAGGCACCAAGAGCACAAATGATTTGGCTGGAATCATTTGTGCTCTTGGGCTTACAGGCGGCCTTGGAGAAAACCTAACGTCCAGCGGACATGGACGACTTGAGCGCCGCGTCGACGCTCGCTTTCAATTCCTCATAACTCTTCGCGGTTACGCGGCGGCCGTTGATGAACAGGCTTGGAGCTCCCTTCAAACCAAGCTTCATTCCGTCTTCGACGTCATGTTGGACCATCTCCGCAAGCCTTCCTGAATCAAGAGCACTGTCGAAACGTGCCCGATCAAGACCTAACTCACTGGCGAAGCTCTTCAAGTTCTCTACGCCAAGTGTCGCCTGATTCTGCATCAGCACCTGTACGTACTCCCAGTACTTGCCCTGTTCGCGCGCGGCCTCAGCGGCTTCAGCCGCCTTAAATGCTTCGGTGTGTTGGCTGAGTGGAAAATCTCGCGCAACGAGCCGGACCGTGCCAGCGTTCTCTCGTACGACACGCTCCAGAGCAGGATGGATCGCGGCACAACTTGGACACTGAAAATCAGTAAACGCGACGATCGTAACAGCTGCCTTTGCATTCCCTAACGATGGCTGGTCCGCGGTTGAGATTGGAAATACTGGCGACTCAGGTGCTTTAAGGAATGCTTCAACCGTGGCAGCGCCGCGCAGTTTGTCGACAAATGTACGTTCCGCAATGCGCAATTCTGCCTGTTGTAAATAGCTGATGATCGAGTCTTTTGTTTGCGCGAAGTCTCCGCTTACTCGTTCTTTGTTTTGCTCGAAGAACGTGCGCGCCTGCTCTTCCGTAACCTGTTTAGGCTTAACTTCCGCGTCCAGCAGCGCATTCGTAGTTATCTTTCTCTTTTGCGCTTCCTGGACGAGGAGCGTGTCGTTAATGGTCAGGTCAAGCTCGTTTTTCCGCAGGTGGTAAACCTGCTCCTGGACCTCAAAGATCAAAGACTTGAGCGAGTCTTCAACGTCGCCGGCGGTGATATTCACGCCATTGACGACTGCGAGCACCTGGGCTCTTTCCGAGTCGTTGCGTGCGGGCATAGCCTGAGGAACCTTAACAACCGTATCGCTGGCAGCGCGCAGTCCATCCGCAAATTTCTTCGCCTCAACCTTCTGTCGCTCGTCGAGCAGGTAGCTCCTTAGATCGTCTTTGATGGAGTTGAAATCACCCTGGATGCGTGCTTTGTTTTGATCGTAGAAGGTTTGAGCCTCAGCCTGAGTTGGTGATTTCACTTTGGCGATGACCTCTTGTTCCAGGAGTTTCGCCGTAGTGACTCCACGTTTCTTGGCTGCATTTGCGAGCAGCAGCGAGTTTATTTGCAGATCGAGCTCGCGCTTGCGCGCCTCTGTAACCTGTCGTTGCAGGTTCCGAATCGACTCGCCAGTCGACTTCTCAATATCGCGTGCGCTGATCGCCACGCCGTTTACGACAGCCAGAATTGACGGCAAGACTTGCGACTCACACGCACAGTCTTCAGTAACCGTCTGAGATTGGGATTGGACCACTGACGGCAACGAAAACATCGCAATAATCATTGCGGCTAAAACTCTTTTCATGATCGGTCTCCTTAGATAGAGGTCACAGTTTTGCCATGCTGTAGCAATCATCGTGCTAGAGAAGTTTCATCTGTCAGAGCGTTTTACGACTTTCGATCTGCGGAAAAGCGCCCACTAGCTGTGAAGGTTTCCCCTTTTTTAGAAGACGCTCACCACACAAATGCCTGGATCAAGACTGTGTACGGGAGTTGCAGGAAGGCTCAGCCTTGTGAATGACAATCCTAAGAATCAAATGAAGGAACCTCAGCGCAAAAATATTCTAATAGTCGATGACGACCGTAGCGTCACGGATTCCTTACGCCTGATTCTTACAGAGGCTGGCTTTCAAGTCCTGACCGCACAAACCTTTGCCGAGGCAATCGCGATCTTGAGCGACACACATTTTGATCTCGTACTGACTGATTTGTACTTGCCGGACGCTACAGGAATAGAAGTAATCACTCACGTAAAGAATGAAACTCCAGAAACCGAAGTGATCCTGATGACCGGTCATGGCTCAGTGGACATAACGATCGAAGCGATCAAGCGCGGCGCTTTCTATTATCTGGAGAAACCCTATTCCGTGGATCGCCTCTATACGCTCGTGGATCGCGCGCTCGAGCAGGCAACGTTGAAACGTGAGAATGAAACTCTTAGACAAACACTGAGCGGCGACAGCGAGACCTTCGGAATGATTGGCCGCGACCCAAAGTTACACCAGATTATCCTCACGATCAGGACGGCGGCGCCCTCCGATGCATCAGTGTTGATTGAAGGAGAGAGTGGCACAGGTAAAGAGTTGATAGCGGCGGCTTTTCATGCGCAGAGTCAACGTTGTTCCGGTCCCTTTATCCGAATTAATTGCTCAGCGATACCGCACGAACTCATCGAGTCGGAGCTGTTCGGATATCAAAAAGGTGCCTTCACCGGAGCAGATCGCGACAAACGCGGATTAATCGAAGCCGCCAGCGGCGGCACGCTGCTGCTGGACGAGATCGCGGAGATGCCTGCTCACTTGCAAACCAAATTGTTACGAGTTTTGCAGGAGCGAAAGCTGCGGCCATTGGGAGATGAGCGCGAGATAGACGTCAATTTTCGATTGCTATCGGCCACCAACGCAACACCTCAGCACTTTTGGAAGAAGGTGTGTTGCGAAAGGATCTCTACTTTCGCATCAGCACCATCAAGATCAAAGTGCCGCCTTTGCGTGAGCGTCTTGATGACGTAACACTGATAGCCAAACACTTTCTCGAACGCTTCAACATTCAGTACGACAAGAACATCCGCGGCCTCTCGCACGAAACTGTTGTGCGCCTGCTGCGGTACTATTGGCCTGGAAACATTCGCGAACTTGAGAGTGTCATTGAACGTGCCGTGCTGTTTTGCCCGGGAAATCAATTGCTGCCCGAATGCCTGCCTGAGGAGTTCCAACGTGCGCGCTTCAGCAACTCCTCTTTTGTCATACCACCTTTAGTGCCGATGGAAGAGATCGAGCGTGAAGCAATCCTGCAAACGCTCGAACGCACTTCAGGTAACGTCAGAAGAAGTGCTCAAATTCTTCGTTTCCCGCGACCGACGTTCTATCGCAAGCTCAAAAAGCTCGGGATCAAAGTCGAGCGTCCTGCTGGAAAATTCGCAACCTCCCTCTGAAGATTTCCCACTCAAAGGCGCAAAGCGCACATAAACATCCGTAATAATGCTTCATCCTGAAGCATACATGGTCCTGTATGTCTCACGCTAAAACATTCTCAACTGCACGTGGGCGTAAACATGGACCAAGCGCGTGCGGGCATAGTTATTGCTGGTTCATTGCACAATCCATTCGAGTCCTTCGCACTCGTGAGTGGTCCTATCAAGCGGGGCAAGTCTAACTGGGCCTATTTGCTATCACCGGCCCACCCGGAGGAAAAGAAAAATGATTAGCAAACATAATCACCGAAGGAGGAAGCTCTCCTTTCTGCTGTTGTTATCATCGCTTGTGCTGCTGTTAACGGCGGCTAGCGCACAAGCGCAAACCCCAATAGTCGACGATATAATTGTCGAGCCCATTCCAACGCCAACGCCCGCACCGATCTGTAGCCGGACAATAAAAGCTGACGTGGTCGCGCTCGATCAAGTAATCATGTACAACCGCCTCGGGGCAGTGAATCCGGGCGGCATGATCTACGCCCTCAAGCAAGACATCGCGGCGATTGATGCGGCAAAGGGCCTTGTCGCCGGCAACGTACAATTGCGTTCCACCAAGCGACCCCGGCCTATTGCTTTAAGAATGAACAGCGGCGACTGTTTGAGAATTACCTTTACTAATCTTCTGTCGTCATCGCCAATTCACGATCAGCCTGCTACTCGCACCGCGGGCATTCACGTCATCGGCATGGAATTAGTCAATGGCATGGCTTCCGACGGATCGAATGTGGGAAACAACCCGCCGAGCCTCGTTGCGCCAGGCGGCTCGACAGTCTACACCCTCACCGCTACGCGTGAGGGAAACAATCTGATGTATAGCACCGCTGCCACAACCGGCGGTGAGGCCGACGGCGGATCGTTGGCCCAGGGATTATTCGGCAGCGTCAACGTGGAACCGAAGGGCGCCGAATGGTATCGCTCGCAGGTCACCGCTGAAGACATGGCATTGGCGAAAACGGGAACAACCCCCGCGGGCCAGCCGATTATCAATTACGATGCAGTGTATCCGGCAGGGCATGCGAGGGCCGGTAAGCCGATCATCAAGATCCTGAGCGGCGACACAATCGTAAACACCGACCTGAACGCGATCATCACTGGTCCAAACAAGGGACGCTTTCCGGCCGGCACCTTCAAACCAAATCAAACCGAACCGGATCGCGAACGGCCGTTCCGTGAATTCACCGTGATCTATCACGATGAAATCAAAGCCGTGCAGTCGTTTCCGCAGTTTAGGGATCCTGTTTTGTCACACACGCTTTACAGCGTGAAAGACGGATTCGGTATTAACTACGGAGTGGCCGGCGCAGGCGCTGAAATTCTCGCGAACAGGCTCGGAGTGGGTCCTATGGCAGACTGCACCGAATGCAAGTTTGAGGAGTTTTTCCTTTCGTCGTGGACCATTGGCGATCCGGCACAAATAGTAGACGTGCCCGCCAATACAACAGACAGACTGGGCAACTTGATTAAGGGACCCAAGGCGACCAAGGTCCTGTATCCCGACGATCCATCCAACGTGCATCACAGCTATATCGGCGACCCCGTCAAGATGAGAGTGGTGCATGCCGGACCCAAGGAGCATCACGTTCACCACCTGCACGCGCACCAGTGGTTGCAGACACCTGACGACGATAATTCAACTTATCTCGATAGTCAGAGTCTTGGACCAGGCTACGCATTCACTACGGAAATCACCCATGGTGGCACGGGCAACCGTAACCAGACCGTTGGCGACTCCATCTTCCACTGCCACTTTTATCCGCATTTTGCACAAGGGATGTGGGAGCTGTGGCGCGCACACGATGTGTTTGAACCGGGAACATTACTGGACGGCAGTGGCATTCCCGTTCCAGGCTCTCGCGCTCTACCCGATGGTGAAATCAAAGCGGGCACACCGACGCCCGCGATAGTTCCACTACCTACTTTGGCAATGGCTCCAATGCCTACGGCTGCTCGGCCAGGCTATCCATTCTTCGTTCCGGCAGTCGCAGGGCATCGTCCGCCAAAGCCACCGCTCGATACTGTCGATGACGGTGGTTTGCCGAGACACATCATCGTGGGCGGAACGTCCGTCAGCGTTGAGAATCGTCTCGACTTCAGCAAGGAATTAGTAACGGCCATAGCCCAAGACCTGGCGGAGACTGGCACGGCTACAGAGATAGCTGCCATGGTCTATCACGAACAACGCCTGCACCCGAGCTTCAAGCCTGACGGCACGGCAGCCAATTTCGTCCTGAATGGATTACCCCGCAAGCCCGGAGCTCCTTTCGCGGATCCTTGCATTAGCAGCAGTGGAGTCGCAGTGGGAACTCCGCGTACTTACAAAGCGGCTGCGTTCCAACTTGACATCAAGTTGAACAAGGCCGGCTGGCATTACCCGCAATCTCGTATTCTTTCGCTCTGGGCCGATGTGGGACCCACCCTCGCCGGAACCCGACCGCCGGAACCGTTCTTCTTCCGCGCGAATACCAACGATTGCATAACCTTCCACCACACTAATCTGGTGCCCAGCGTGTACGAGCAAGATGACTTTCAGGTTCGTACTCCGACGGACATCATCGGACAACATATTCACCTCGTGAAGTTTGACGTCACCTCATCAGACGGTTCAGGCAATGGCTTCAATTATGAAGACGGAACGTTTAGTCCCGACGACGTGATCGAACGCATTCACGCCATTCGCAAGCAGAATGGATGCGCTGGCACGGATTCGGGTGACCCTCGCGACGGTACGTTTACCTGTCCGAAAGCGAAACCCCATCCGTTCTTCGGCACTCTCGGCGCACAGACGACGGTCCAGCGCTGGTTTGCCGACGATGTTCTTAACAATAACTTGAAAGACCGTACGCTTCGAACCGTGTTCACACACGATCACTTTGGACCATCGACTCACCAGCAGGCTGGTCTTTACGCCGGTCTGGTAATTGAGCCAACAGGGTCAATCTGGAAGAACGCGGAAACTGGCGTAGTCATGGGAACACGCGTGGTTGACGGTGGACCAACAAGCTGGCAGGCAGCCATCATCGAGAAAGACCCTTCGTTGAGTCATCGCGAATTTCTCTTTGAGTTCGCCGATTACCAGCTCGCGTATAAAGCCGGTGCCGGCGTTGACGCCAAGGGTAATCCGATCGCCGATCCACAAGGCGTGATCAATCCGCCGATCGTCAATGAAGTTGGTTTGCCCTTCATCGTTGAGAATGGCGTCGTCTGCCCGGGCGGAGTTCCGGCTCCATGTCCGGAAGCGGTTTCGGCCGCGGACCCGGGAACGATGAGCGTCAATTACAGAAATGAGCCTGTGCCTTTGCGGGTGCGGAATCCCAATACAAATACTCAGGCCCCCGGAGCGCCCGGTGACTTGTCGAAAGTCTACAAGTCAAACATTACACGTGCCGATCCGGCCTTTAACGCACAGCCAGGTTTCTATCCTCCGCTGACCAATGGAGTGCAACCAGGCGATCCATTCACACCGCTCCTAAGAGCTTACGAAAATGACAAGGTTCAAATTCGTATTCTAGTGGGTGCTCATGAAGAAACACACAACCTGACTATCAACGGTCACAAGTGGCTGCACCAGCCCGGCACGCCGCAGGATCCGCTGGCAGTCAACAACTCTGGATACAGAAACTCGCAAGTAGCTGGCATCTCCGAACACTTTGAGTTTCTGACAGGAAAGGAATCGATCCTGGGCAATCGTCCTTTCATCGATTACCTCTACCAGAACAGCGCTGCGGTTGACGGCCAATGGAATGGCGTTTGGGGAATATTCCGAGTCTACAATGGCCGCGCCGGACAACAGGCTGATCTGATAACGCTGCCCAACAACATCGAGGGAGCAGCGCCGCTATCAAGCAACGATTCGTCGTTCACGACGGACACGGAGTTTCCTAATGGTGTAACTGACTACAAGGACACCACTGACGCTTCAGTTGAGACAGACACCACCGTCACTACAGATACCAAGCGCATGTCGCCTGACATGATAAAGACTCTGAATGAGGGTGGCGCTTCCATCGAGGGTGGATCTATTCAGCCCATCGTGACTGCCCTTCCCACCGACTTCGCAACCGGGAAGGTAGTTCCTACCGGTATCTGTCCGCTGAACGCGCCAAGAAGGAACATCAGCGTGACCGCAGTCAGTGCGTCGGCATTGCCCGGAGGTAAACTGATTTACAACAGCCGGCCTGGAAACGGCGGCGCGCTCAACGACCCGACTGCGATTATGTATTTCCGCAGTTCGGACATCGACGCTTTCGGCAAGGTTAAGCCTGGGGTACCAATTGAACCTCTCGTCGTTCGTGCAAACGCCGGCGAATGTATCAACTTCTCATTGCTTAACAAGCTGCCGAAGATACTGCCGGAGCTGGATGGCTTCAACACTATGCCGAACCTGCTCTTCCACTTCAACGGTAATCAGATCAAACCTTCAAACCATGTTGGTTTGCATCCGCAACTGCTTGCCTACAACGTGGCGAACAGCGACGGGAAGAACGTTGGGTTTAATCCAAATCAGACGGTTGGACCAGGTGGTATCGTCAGATACACGTGGTACGCAGGTGACGTTGTTATCAACGGTTTCCAACGTATCGCGACGCCGATCGAGTTTGGCGCAACCAATCTGATCTCATCCGACCCGATCAAGCACAGTAATAAAGGTGCGATTGGTTCGCTCATTATCGAACCTCAAGGAGCTACGTGGATTGAGGATGCGGGGTCGCGTGCGCAGGCGACGGTCACCAAATCTGACGGCACGTCGTTCCGTGAATTCGTAATGCAATTCCAGACGGACATCAACATGCGGTTCGCGGACGGTAGTCCGGTACCAAACCTTGGTGGCCCGGAAGGAGCAGAAGATCCTGAAGATTCGGCGCAGAAAGCGATCAACTACCGCACTGAGCCGCTTTGGAAACGCATGAATTATGCTCCGGAGACTGACTTCGAGACCACGAATACTTTCGACTTCACCAACGTACTAACCAACGCACAGGTTGGAGGCGATCCGCAGACTCCGGTGTTCACAGCTCGGGCCGGTCAACAAGTCAGGTTCCGAGTTCTGAACGCCAACGGGCGCTCGCGTAACAACGTGTTCAATCTGCACGGACACTTCTGGCAGGAAGAGCCTTTCACCAATAATTCCAAGGTGATTGGTAACAATCCGCTGTCAGAGTACAAGGGTTCCCTCTACGGAATTGGACCATCGTCACACTACGAAGTGATTCCAGTAAATGGTGCAGGCGGGGCACGCCGGGTCACCGGTGACTACTTGTATCGGACACAGGTGTCGCTCATGTTTGATGGCGGCATCTGGGGCATCTTCCGTGTAACGCCCTAAACCGTCTCTTATCCGAAAACTCGGAACGAGACTTTCCGGAGTGCAGCCGCGCAAGCGCCTGCACTCCTTGTTTTTATGTGAGAAAGCCTCCTGATTTTTTCCCAGCCACTTAGGAAATTTCCCCACTTTTCCAAACAAACACGCGTCTTTGTTGTCATTCTTCGTGGGCACAAAGCTTGCACTCTCCCGGTCAATCACCCTAACGAGGAGTGCAAAGATGAAACGACACGCCCACCGAAAACTAATTTCAATCGTCGGCCTGCTTCTTTTTGCGATTGCCGTGCAAGCGCAGGAAGCTAAGCCGCCGGTTACTCCACAGAAGATTGTTGAGCAAGGAATTGCTATCGAGTTCACCGCCGATCCGCTGGCCCGGAAGACAAACACGATCAGGGCCGCGGAGGATGTCAACATAAAATTTAAAGTCACAGACACCACGACCGGCACGCCTGTGAAAGGGTTGGGCCTTTCCGCCTGGATCAGCATGCGCCCGATCGACAAAGCCACCGAGCCCGCACAGTGTCGCGAGAAAATCCAGTCGTATCTAACCGGCAGCCTGCGCACACGTCCCGACGTCGATCTGAATTCTTATTACGTACTCGCCTTAAACAAGAGTCCCGATATCTCGGTTATCGATCCGCTGTTGGGATTTGGCGGAAGCAAACTGCTGACGCTGGTGATGATGAAGAGCCCTGGTGAAGACTGGCTGTTGACTCGCGCTGGCGAAAAACTCTTCGTCACTCTGCCGCTAATCAACCAGATTGCCGTAATCGACACGCGAAGTTGGAAAGTAACAAATTACATCGACGCCGGAATCAAGCCGACTCGCATCATCGTGCAGCCTGATCAGCAATACCTCTGGGTCGCTAACGAAGGCGGCGAAAAGGACGGAGGCGTGACAGTCATCGACCCAACGAGTTTGCAGATGACTGCAAAGATTGCAACTGGCGCCGGGCAACACGACCTGGTTATTAGTAACGACAACCGGTTCGCCTTTGTATCGAATCGCGAGAGTGGAACTGTTTCGATCGTCGACATCCGGAAGCTCGTGAAACTCACCGATGTCAAAGTTGGTCCAGGACCAGTCTCAATGGCTTCGTCCGATTTGAGCCGAGCACTATACGTGGCGAGTGAAATTGACGGGACCGTGACAGTCATCGGGCAACAGAACCAGGAGGTTCTCGCACGGATGAAAACTAAGCCGGGCGCACGCTCGATCCGGTTTGCACCGGGCGGCCGGTATGGATTCGTGCTCAACACCAAGGAAAGCCTTGTGAACATCTTCGATGCGGCGTCGAATCGAATGCTTCATGAAGTGAACGTCGGCAAGTCGCCGGATCAAATTATGTTCAGCGACACGTTTGCCTTCGTGAGATCACTCGACACTGAGACTGTTGCCATGCTGCGGCTTGGAACGATCAGCAAAGAAGTTGACATTACTGACTTCCCGGGTGGACAGGGTTCTCCGGGAAAAGGTCCGGCTCCGGTTCGTGCTGACTCCATCGTTCTGGCACCGGAAGGAAACGCCGTCATCGTGGCGAATCCAGTTGATAAAGTTCTTTATTACTACAGTGAGGGCATGGCGGCGCCAATGGGCAACTTCCAGAACTACCGCCGGGAGCCGCTCGCCGTTATGGTTGTCGATCGCAGCTTGCGAGAGCTCAAGCCAGGCATTTATTCCACTACGATCAAATTGCCGGCCAGCGGTCGTTACGATGTCGCCTTCGTTAGCGATTCTCCCCGCGTGTCACATTGCTTCGAATTAAGCGCTGAGGTCAATCCGGCACTCAAAGAGAAACAACCGATCGCTCTCAGCATCGAACACCAGGTAAAGGAGAGGACGTTAACGGTTAGTCAGGATTTCACTTTCCGTTTCAAGCTGATTGACACCGCTACTGGTAATCCCAAATCAGACTTAAAAGATGTGCGCGTCTTGACGTTCCTGAGTCCTGGTGTTTGGCAGCGCCGCGACATTGCGAAGTCAGTCGGAGACGGAGTCTACGAACTTAAGATCAACGTGCCGCAAACAGGTGTCTACATGCTGTTTGTTGAATCCTCGTCGATGGGCGTTCGTTTTATAGACCTACCTTACCTAATGCTACACGCCGAGTAGCGGATTCGAGGTGAATGAAAATGAATACACAATCAACTCTATTCAAAGTTCTCATGGTTGCCGTAATTATGCTGATTGGATTTGAAGTAAGGGCACAGCTACTTACCCATTCCAGCGCCGCTTCCCCCGCCAGTAATAGTTCAAAAAAAGAAGCGCGATCCTATGTTTGTCCGATGCATTCTGAGGTCAGGTCGAGCAAACCTGGCAGATGCCCGAAATGCAAGATGGATCTGCGACTTGTCAAGACTGAAAGCAAGGCCGCAGTCGACGATCACGTTGAGCCGGCCGAGTCCACCGTAAAGGAAACCGGTCCAACGCTTACTCGCAATAAGATGACGATCCCCGACGTCAACGTGTTGGACCAGCACGGCAACGAACTTCATTTCTACAGCGATTTGATCAAAGGCAAGATTGTAGCGATCAACTTCATCTTTACAAATTGCACCACCATTTGCCCCCCGCTGGCCGCAACCTTTGCACAACTGCAAAAAGAGATGGGCGAGAAAGTGGGCAAAGACGTTCACCTCATTTCCATCAGCGTCGATCCATTGACAGACACGCCCGAGCGCTTGAAAGCATGGGGCGCCAAGTTCAAAGCCGGTCCAGGTTGGACGTTTGTGACCGGAGAAAAACAGGAGATGGATAAGCTGCTGAATGCACTCGGCGCCGCGGTGTCGAACAGAGAAGACCACACGCCGGCGATGATCATCGGTAACGATGGCAAGGGTGTCTGGACACGCACGTATGGTCTGGCAAAGATAAGCCAGATCGTTGGGCTGATTAATGACGTCAGGGCAGGAAAAGTCGACGAGTCCGCGACGGTGGAGGTTAAGCCATGAAGTTGAGACTGATGCTACTCATTATGTTCTCTGCAACCATCGTCTTTGCGCAGGACCAGGCACCCACACAAACGCCGAAACCACCTGAGCCGGCTTCGCTGGCAAAAGTGGATAGTGGTCCATCAGCGGCAGAACGTTCACCGGCGGAGAAATATTTTTCAGACGTTGAGCTATTAAACCAGGACGGCGAAAAGCTTCGCTTTTACAGCGATGTGCTCAAGAACAAGGTTGTGGTAATCAACACGTTCTTCACAACCTGTATAAGTATCTGCCCGCCGATGAATCGCAACTTTGAAAAGATGCAGGAAGCGCTCGGCGACCGTTTAGGGAAAGACGTGTTCCTCGTTTCGATCAGTGTGGATCCTGAAACGGATACGCCGACACGTCTAAAGGAATATGGCCGCCGGTTTCACGCTCGGCCGGGATGGCTGTTTCTCACCGGTAAAAAGCAGAACGTTGACTGGGCCCTTTACAAGTTGGGCCAGTACGTCGAAACAAGAGACAACCATACAAGTATTTTCATCATTGGTAACGAGCCTAAGGGCCTTTGGAAAAAAGCGTTTGGGCTGGCAAAAGCGGATGAACTGATCCGGATTCTCGAAGATGTAATCAACGATCGATAACCCATGCAATCCGGCGGCGAGGGCAATATGATCATCAGACTCATACTCGTACTTCTTATCGCGACCGCGGCCTGCCTGGTGTGGACTGGACCATCAGCAGTTCATTCACAGATTGCCAACGTTTCAAACTCCTTGCCACAACACCGGGAACTCACGCTGCAGGAAAAGCGTGGCAAGGCTTTCTATCTTCGAGGTGAGAGCGCCTCGGGTCAGGAAATCACCGCCATGATGGGCGAGATCGATGTGCCTGCATCAACTCTCACGTGCGCTGGTTGTCATGGCAACCGGGGCGAAGGAATCACCGAGGGTGGTGTCACGGCCGGTAATATGACCTGGGCATCCTTAACGAAGCCCTATGGCCACACAGACGATGGTGGTCGCAAACATCCCCCTTTCACAGAAAGTTCTTTTCTGCGTCTGATGACAGCCGGATTAGATCCTGCCGGCAACAAGGTGGCCGTCGCCATGCCGACCTACCGCATGCCACAGGAGGACATGGCAAACCTGATTGCTTACCTCAAACGAATCGAGACGGATGCTGATCCGGGTGTGACGGATACCAGCATCGTACTAGGCACGGTCCTCCCTGAGAAGGCTGCGCTAAGCGGCCTGGCCCAATCAATAAACAACGTCCTGCAAGCCTACTTTGCAGAAATCAACAGCCGCGGTGGTATTTACAATCGTAAGATCGAATTGCGCGTTATGCATGGCGATTCAAAATTGACAGTTCCTAATATGAAGCGCCTCATCGACGACGATCAGGTGTTTGCGATAATAAGCGGGCTCACCGCAGGCGCCGACGAGGGTGTTGCTGCGTTGACTCACGAGAAAGAGATTCCAGTCATCGGTCCTTCCACACTGCTTCCGCAACGAGGATTACCGCTTAATCGCTACATCTTCTATTTGCTGCCTGGTCTGAAAGAACAGGGACGCGCGCTGGCCACTTTTGCTGCCAAGAAGACCGATGTCTCGAAGTCACGCGTCGCGATCGTTTCACCTGACCTCGAGTTCAACCGAAGTATCGCGTCAGCGATTGAAGAGCAGATGAAAAATCTTCGCTGGAACTCGGTAGCAATGACGTATTACGCGCGAGATCAATTCAGTTCCGAGCAGTTTGTGAACGAGCTTAACCAGAAACGAATCGACACTGTTTTCTTCCTTGGTTCGGGAGTTGAAGCAGGCACCCTTTTGAAGGAGATTCAAACGGTTGATTGGACGCCGTCGTTGTACATGCTGGGTTCGCTGGTCGGAAAAAATGTCGCTGATTCAGTTACAGCGAAAATGAAAGACAAGGTTTTCTTTGCCTTCCCGACAGTGCCAGCCGACGTTTCCGCGGCTGGCGCGGCTGAATACAGCGGCTTGCTGCAACGAAACAAGCTCGACTCGACTCACGCGGCCGCTCAAGCCTCGGCGATTGCTGCCGCCAGAATACTGGTCCATGCACTCGAAATCTGCGGCAAGGATCTCAGCCGCGAACGTCTGGTGACCACTCTCGAAGGACTTTACGAATACGACACCGGCCTGATGCCCAAGATCACCTTTGGTCCGAATCGTCGTATCGGAGCCCTGGGCGCCTACGTCGTTACCATCGATCCCGAGAAGAAACTCTTTCCCGCGAGCCTGGAATGGATCGCTGTTGATTGAATTAAGAGAGAGAGAGATAAGAAAAACTATTTTCCATCTCAAATTTTGAGCGACTGCTCGGTTACGAGATTGTACTATTGCTAGCGCAAGCGGGCATTTAAGATGACCGCATTCACAGCATGATTTTCCTTTAATTAGCTGGTCCAAATATTGCCGTAAACCATTGATTCTAAAGGCCCACTGTAGAGCGGTTGCTGGATTTGTGCATGTGCCTTTGAAACCTTCGTTGCCCGAGTTTCACCTTGCCCTTTGGCCACAGTACCTAATAACACCAGTAACAGTGCGCCAATCAGAAGGAATATCAATTCGGCAATTCCGATTCTTTGTTTGTGCGTGTTGTATCTCATTTCGATCACCTCCGAGGATCTTGTGCGATCATTTCTGTGTTTCTTCCAAAGTTCTTGCCGATAGCCCAAACCTGTCCTCCGCTCCTCACCTGCAGGACAATTTCATCCAGAGGTCGCTGCGGCGGGCCAAACATCACATAACCCATTCGTGCGTCGAATGCTCCTCGTGTCCGGTCCGGTCGAGCGTGGTTGCGAAGTCTACGGCGCGCGCTTTGGGTATGCTGGACTTTCTGGAGATTTTCAACGGCTGGGACCACGAACGGCGGCGTGATCGACAGGACGATTTAGTTAGTGCATTGATTAAAGCGGAAGAGGCAAGAGATACGCTAAACCAAGATGAATTACTGGCAATGGTATTGCTGTTGTTGATTGCTGGGCATGAGACAACCGCAAACCTAATCGGCAGCGGAACCCTAGCCTCGTAGAGAATCGAAATGAGATGAGGAAGCTCAGAGCGAGCCTTCGCTCGCGAAGCTGGCCGTTGAGGAACTACGTTCGTTACTGAGCACCTGTATTCACAACCAGTGAACGATACGCACTTGAGAACACAATCGTTCATAGTGTTACGATCCCGCGAGGAGAGATGACCCTGGGCATGATCCGGGATCTGCAAACCGCGACGAAACCGTATTCGATAAGCCAAACGATTTGCATATCACATTCCCGAGCCGAACAAACATTTCTCATGCGGACAAGGTAATCACTTTTGTTTGGGGGCACCGTTGGCACTGATGGAAGCGCAGATTGCTTTCACCACTCTATTGCGGCGTTTGCTAGACTTGCGGTTGTAAAATCCTCCTCATTCCTTTGCGCTGGAGACCAAGCATATTCTTACGAGGAGTAGCTTCATTACCCGTGAAGTTTTGAAGACTGTTCTTCTACTACTTTTCAGTGGATTCAAACATACTTTGCTGCCTCGCTTGGTTGCAATAGTTCGGTGGTGTTCTTAACGACGCAAGCGCGATTAAACAACGGAGTATTGTCGGTTGCCCTCGGCCTCCCGAACTTCTAAACCAGGGATAGAAGTTGACCATTTGATAGATAGCAACAACTACGAAACAGAATACTGCTATATACAATCATGGACCAGTTAGTCGGTTTTTTACCGTGACAGTCCTGTTTCGTATTGTAAGCCACGCTGTATAGCAAGGATGACGCGATCTGAGTTTGGCGCTTTGATTGGTTCACAGTCGTGGTGAAGCTGTGGCACGACTTGCACTCGTACACCTCCTCTGAAAGGACAGAAAGCAGTGAAGCAGTCTCTTGCTCCAGAGCCGATAATTAGAGCCACCAGTGAGTTTTCGTTTGAAGATCGAGAAAGTTTATGGGCTGAGTGGCGCTGGTGGATATTTCCAACCGTACTCGGAGTCATACTCGTTTTCGTTTTCGTCGATCCGTTCGTTGGAGACTGGGATGCTCTCGACTATACAGTCCTCGCGGTACGTGGCAGTCCATCATCCATGTTTCTGGGTCGCACACTTTTCATCTTCGCGAATCACGGATTGTGGCTGATGGCACACACGTTCCTTGATCTGCCGGTAGACAAGGCCTATTTACTGTTCAAGTATGCCGTCATTCTTCAGAGTCCCCTTGCAGTTGTCGCTTGGTGGAGCGTAGCGCGCGATCTGACTAACTCGTCGCGCGCCGCGACGCTGGCTTGCTTGATCATCGCCCTATCGCCTTTTTACATAATTTACAGCGGCCAGGCGATGACAGAAATTCCATGGCTGCTGCTGCTTGCGATTGCGATCAAAATCCATCTCACAGGCCTACGAACCGGGCGAGTAATACTGGTCTTCATTGGTGCTGCACTGCTCGGACTTGGCGCAAACATCCGCGAGTCGGCTCTTCTTTTTGCTCCCTGGCTATTGCTTGGCCCCTGGAGTTTAGGTTGGAGGCTTAAGAAACGGCCACTAGCGATCACTGGATTGGCGTGCTTCGTGTTCGCTATTTGCGCACTTGGACCATTTCTTTTCATGTTTTGCTCGAATATCGCTAACTTCCGATCTGACTGGCACGTCTGGGTGGAAGTGTCGCGGCTTGAAGAACATCGACATCCGGTAAGTATCGGAAATCTGAAGGTGCTGTTGCACTACTTCTTCATAGGTGCACCAATTGTACTTGTCACTCTACCATTTGCGATCCACAGCGAGTTGAGGGAGCGCGGATTTTCTCCTGCACTTGCCTTGTCAATTGTGGGCTTACTGGCAAACCTCTCTCTAATCGTTCACTACAGCGCCAGTATCAATTGGCGATACATGTTGACGGGAATTCCGGCAATGTCACCGCTTGCAGCAGCTTATATTGTGCGATTGCAGACGCAGAATCTGAGGATCTCCAAGCACGGATTTACAGGTGTTGTCCTGATGGTAGCCCTGATCTCTTTAGTTGCTGGCCGGGAGCTTTGGCCAATGGATGCCGCGTATCTCGCGGAGCGCTCTCTGGCCAAAAACTATCTGGCCCGGATCGCACTTGTCCCTCGTGATGCAGTGATGATTTCCGGCAGCCAGACAGTCGCTGTTACTTATTGGCGTGGTCTAGGTGCTGGCGACTGGGGCGTGATTGGTTCGGGCAGCAGGTGGCCCGCGGAGAATCTTGCTTCAGTGATTAGTCAAAAGTTGACTGAGGGCCGCCGGGTTTTCATAGATGCCGACCCGCGTTGGTGGCGGTCTGACGGTTGGCAGAGTGAAGAAACACGGGAACTGGTTCAGATCGAAGAGCTTTTCAACTTTCGACAGGTTTCCGAGACTATCTATGAAATCAGGTCACCACATGATGCAAATGCGACAGACCTCCCACGCTTAACTCGATTACTAGCTCCGAACGATCACAGAAATTCCGGAGTCGTCCACTAAAACCAGCGACTCCCAAACCAAACCAAGCCTTTGGCTATCGTTAACTGTGTGAATTACGGAATCAGATAATGGCGTCGCGCCTGGCGCCTCATCGATCCTCTACACTCTTGCAATCATTACTTCACAAGTTGATTCTAAAAAGCTGCCTTACCTCTCAACCAATCCCCCATCACAGATCTAAACTCCTGGCGTATGTACGCTAACGAACCGAAGTAAAACTACTGTTGTCTAACTTTTCGAGCAGGAGGGCAGGATGAGTAGGAGAATGATCAGTTTCATAACGTTGATGGTTTTGGTTGCCGCGAGCTTTCTGGCAACGCCGCGAGCTACTAACACGATTGCAGCCAACAATCTCAAGTCTGGTGCAGTCTACGTTCTAACCAACCAGGTAAACAATGCCGTCGCTGCCTTCGATCGTGCTCCTGATGGCACGCTTACTGCTGCCGGAATGTTTTCCACCGGCGGCGCCGGCAACCCCGTGGCACAACCTGGAGATCCACCGACAGACCCACTGGCGTCTCAAGGCGCCCTCGTTTTGAGTGACAACAACAAACTGCTCTTTGCAGTAAACGCCGGCAGCAACGAGATTTCAGTGCTGTCGATTGGCAAGAATTCATTGACCCTGGTTGATAAGGTTAGTTCCGGAGGTGTTCGTCCCATCAGCCTCACAGCTCATGAAAATCTCTTGTACGTACTCAACGAAGGTGGAACACCTAACATCACCGGGTTTTCTATCAGCAACACCGGAGACCTATCGCCACTGCCGGGCTCCACTCGCCCGCTCAGCGGCGGGACCATGGCCGATCCAGCGGAAGTCAGTTTCAGTCACGACGGCCTACTGCTCGTCGTTACCGAGAAAGCTGCAAACCTGATCGATGTTTATGTTGTTGGCACAGATGGCGTTGCGGGCCCACCGACTTCAAATCCTTCCGCGGGCATGACACCGTTTGGCTTTGCGTTCGATCAGCGCAATCACTTGATCGTCTCAGAAGCGTTTGGCGGTGCGCCGAATGCAAGCGCTGTTTCTTCTTATACTGCCAGCCTCAGCGGAATGCTCAGTGTCGTGAGTGACTCAATACCAAATTCTCAAACTGCGTCGTGCTGGATAGTCATCACTAACAGCGGACGTCACGTTTTCGCGTCGAATACCGGTAGTGGAACAGTGTCGAGCTACACACTCGCTTCAAACGGAGCCTTGACATTGTTGAATGGGGTGGCCGCCAATATCGGTGCGATGAGTTTTCCGATAGATATGGCACTGGCCAACAGCAGTCGTTTTTTATATGTGCACGCAGCCGGACCCCAGACGGTGGAAGCTTTTCGAGTTGAGGCGAATGGAAGTCTTACAGATATAGGGGGTGTTGGTGGATTACCATTCGCCGCGCAGGGCATTGCGGCTCGTTAAGCGTGGAAAAACTTCGGGCAGCTATCTCGATCGGGATAGCTGCCTTTCACTTTCCTCCGCAAAAAACAAAAAGTAACGAAGTAGACGTGTTGTGTTTTGTTAATAATTCTCGGACGCCCGATCTTTTTGACCTGATTCAGCCCGCGGTTGGCCCCACATTTGAATAACGAGTGATTAGGAGGAAGGAGCAGTGATGGCCATGATCAGGAACAAACGGCATCTTCTTTATCTGTCTAATTTTCGACGGAAAACCATTCAAAAGTTTATTGTTATCCTGCTCGCGCTTCCTCTGCAGGGAGTGTCGATGGCAGCCGCTCCGGCGAAGGCGCCAAAGATCACTCAGGTTTACGCAACCGCGGAGACTTCAACCTCAGCATCAGTGATCTGGAACACAAGTACTACAGCCGATTCGCTTTTGCAGTACAGCACCAGCAATCCAGTTCCCGCAAACGCGACCCAGGTGTACACCGGAACGCCGGTTACGCTTCACAATATTCCGCTCGCCGGTCTGACGCCTGGCACCATCTATTTTTATAGAGTGACGAGCTGCACCAAGCGTGGCTGCGTGAGCGCAACCGGAAGTTTCGAAACGTTTCCAAACTGTTCAGACGTAGTACCACCCGTTTCGGGCATTTGGCAGACGGTCATCAGCCCAAATGTCAGTGGAGCCACGCCAATAGGAAATCAGCTTTTGGGCGTAGACGCAGTTTCTGCAAACGATCTTTGGGCTGTTGGCTGGTCACAAGATCCAAATGGTCCGGCGTATGTCAAACGCACGCTCATTCAACACTTCAACGGCCAGACCTGGGACATCGTGGCCAGTCCAAATCCGCGGAATGATACTGACAGCGTGTTGCACGCCATTTCCGCGGTGTCTGCAAACGACGTCTGGGCGGTTGGTGGTTCTCATAATGGAAGACTTCCCAGCCGCACGTTGATTAAGCACTGGGATGGAGTTATGTGGACTATCATTCCGAGCCCGAGTCCCGACAGTCAATTCAATGAACTCCGTGGAGTAGCGGCGCTCTCAGCAAACAATGTGTGGGCCGTCGGATACCGCGGCGGCACCAATTCAGGAACACCGATTGAGACGCTCATCCTGCATTGGGACGGTAGTAGCTGGACTCAAGTTCCAAGTCCAAACCTATCGGGTGGCGCGAGTCAACTCTTTGGCATCACCGCAATTTCGGCAAATGACATCTGGGCAGTCGGCAGTGTTGGAGGAGCACCGCTGGCGATGCACTGGAACGGAAGTGTATGGAATATTACGTCGCTGGGAGTAGGTTCTGGACTGAGTACGGAAAAATTAACCGCGGTTTCCGGGGTCGCCGCGAACGACGTTTGGGCAGTGGGCGACGGCAAGGGGATTTTCAGTAATCAAACATTCGCAACGATGCGGCATTGGGATGGCGTCCGCTGGAGCGAAAAGAGTTGCCGTGCTGCAAGTGCGTCAAACCCGCCTGCCAACTATGAGGGCGGCGGACCTGATGCTTACTTCACGGGAGTCGCCGCTGCGGCGAGTAACGACGTGTGGGCGGTTGGTGTGCATGGCTCTGGTCCGATGATTCTGCATTGGGATGGGCGAGCATGGACCGCTGTGGCGCATTCTCGAGCTTTTCCAAACGCTGCTACCTTGAGAGGGGTAACAACTTCTACCGGAGGAAGCGCCTGGAGTGTCGGACTCGAGATCGAGGTGAGTTCGTCCGGGTCAACCAGTCCACCGCGTACGCGAATCGATAAATACACACCGTAGGCGGCCCCATCTCTGTGTCCTCTGTGTCTCTGTGGTTAAGCACTTCTGCATTACGACAACCACGGAGGCACAGAGGACACACAGAGGTTGCACAGAAGGAGACAAAACACTCTCCACATAAAAGGGCGGCCCACCACGTTGCCGGGCCGCCCAATGAAATTGAATTTCTCAAACTAGGACATGCTCTACGACAGTGAACCGCACTGTGCGTCTAGGACCAAATTGTCCTCGTTCTGGTTGGTAATGGTCGCAATCGTGCCGTCGAATTTGGTGATGTTTATCGTAAAGGGTTCGTTGTACGACTTTGCACGATCCTTCAGAACGCTGAGCGTAACGGCTTCGCCCAACAATATTCCCCAGTAATTGGAAGTGCGGAAGTGGATGCCGGCGTGAACTCCGTGACCAAACGGGATGTTGAAAGCTAACTTGCTCAATTCTCCGTTGATGTCCAGAGTATCTCTATCAGCGCCCGTGTAGTTTACGAGAGAAAGACCATCCGACGTGGGCTGCTTCACATCCGATCCGGCTGCCTGAAGCAGAGGCCGGATCTTCCGGCTGCCATCGAAGAAGAATTTGATCATCGTCGCGCACGCACCCGCCACCGTGGCGTGGCCACCGGTGTAGCACGGATGTGTCGGCGAGCCCTCTGGAAATGCCTGAGGCATTAAGTGCGTCCCAAACATCGCGAGGATCTTTGGCAGTACGGCTGAGGTTAGAACGTCTGAGTGCAACTCACTTGACGCTTGCGGAACGGGTGAACTGTTGATGCGCCTCGCTTCGACCAGAGCTCCATATTCCTCCGGCCGCAAACGCAAATCACTGATCCACTTACGGAACCATGAGGCTTTGAGCGCTCTTGTGGCCACCTCCGGAATCGTCCCCGCAGCGTCGGGTCCGCCTAGAGTTCCAAAGGCTTTTTGTGTGTTCGAGCCGATGTAAGGATTAGTCGGGTTCGGCGGTGTCCCTATTCCAGCGAGCACGAGGAAGGCAACAAAGTATGCTTGATGAAGCACATCCACTCGAGTGTAGGCAGCGAAATCACGGCCGTTGCGAATGTGACGAGGCGTTGGATCCATCAAAGGCTCGCCCGATGCCCCGCCGTTTTGTACGGCCTGATAACTCGCGACGTCAGTCATGAACGCCTGATTGGGCAGGAACGTCGAAAATTTCTGGCTTAGTTTCTGAGCACCGAAAAACGTCGGCTGGAGTAGGAACTGAGAGACATAAGGCCCCTTAACGTTGCCATCGTTCGCGAAAACCCGCCCGCGAAACAGGTTCTGCGGTGTAACCGGCAGCGGCCACTGGTTAGCGCCACCGCTTTGAAGAAAAGATCGCGAATTCAAATCAGCCACGGCTTGAGCTACTAGAGCGTTGCTCCCGTATTCAGTGAATGGCACGTCGCGCAACAGCGCGGCCCAGTAATGCTCGACTTGCTCGGTTGCGGTCTGCGCACTGCGTACCGTTGGTGCCGGTGGCGGAATGGTAAATGCGTGTGAGTCGAGACCTTCCAGGTCGAAGGCAAATGATGTATCCGGACCATTCAACCTTGAATTAGGCCCACCGCCTGGAGTGCCCACAATTACATTTTGCAGTCCGGCGAACGTTTCACTCTCGAGCGCTTGGATAAGACTCTGGTAAGAGAGTTGATTCGGCACTCCCAAACCGTTGTGGAGCAGGGCTTTGCTGTGCAGCGCACTGAAGTCGGCGTATCTAGCTCTATCGCCATTGTCTGGCACTTCGCCGATGTTGATCTTGTTGGCGAGTGCGACGTTTCTCCGATATTGGAAGCTATCGTTCGTACGCGTGTTGGATTGATAGTCGATGGTGGAGGCTTCGGCGGTTGAACCCTGACCACTGACCAGCGGCTTAAGAGGAATTGTCGCTGAGGCGGCAGCCATCATTGCCGCGCCCTTGACGAAGTTTCTTCTGCTTACTCTCGACTTTTCAGCCTTAGAGACATTTGGATCCTTGTTTCCTTTGTCCATTTGCTTGCTCCCTTACTCGTTAGAACAATCACGGTGGGCAAGTGCGTCTGATTTGATCGCGTGCGCTGAGAACATCCAGACGACGTGGGGTCCGTCAGAAGCAAATGCATTCTTAATTTAGTCAGACGAAGAGGTACGGATCAGAACAGACACGCTGTGCTATTCTGAATCTGAGCGAGTGACATCAATCCGGGAGTGGCGATCAGGCCTCGCGTAAAACCTGATCTTATTGTCCTCAGAAAACGGAGCTCTATGATTGTCGGGAGTTACCGAGGCTACGCTCCGGCTGATTTCTCGGCAGAATTGAAATGTGCTTCACCAGACTTGCTGCCTGGTCTAAGTGCTGTTCTTTTTACACAAAGCTGCGTCTATCTTGTGCGAGGTCCAATGTTGGGGGTTTAGGACGCGGCATATTGTTCCAAACGACTGTCCTGTGTCAATAATCAATTCGGTTCATTTTTAATAACCAATTTAAGTTATTTTTTGGTCGTGGAACAAGCGGTGAATGCTAAGCAGTTTCTCATTCTAATCGAAGGTACGGCAGACGCAGCCTTCGCAGTGGACAGTGAAGGACGAATCACTGCGTGGAATCGTGCGGCAACGGAACTCTTCGGAGTCAGTGAAACAGAAGCGATTGGCGCTCGCTGTCATCAGTTGCTTCAGTGCGGCGATGACAACGGAATATTTCATCCTGAGAGTTGCGTCATCGAGCGCGCGTCGCGAACTGATGATCCCCAGATCAATTTTGACTTGCGAGTGCAAACCAGGATCGGCAAGCAGTGGTGTAATCTGTCCACCCTATTCGCGAGCGACGAATCAGGAGTGCACCATGCTATTCACATCGTGCGTCCACGCGAAATGCGGAAGCGACTCGAACAGGCCATGGGCGAATTTTTGCGGACCCAAGCCAACGGTGATTCAAATGGCAGACGCGTGCTCTCCCCGGCGCCAGCCCCGAGCATTGACGCGCGACTCACTTCCCGGGAATTGGAAGTCTTACGAAGTGTGGCAAAGGGACTGGACACAAAAAGAATTGCCATCCAACTCAACATAAGTTTCTCGACTGTGAACAATCACATCAAGCACATACTCACAAAACTCGGCGCTCACACTCGCCTTGAAGCAATCCGAAATGCGGAGAGATCGGGATTGATTTAGACAACGGATCCGTATTCGTGCGCGTAAATCGCTGTAACGTCTGTGCGTCCGTCAAAAAGTATAAGAGCTTTAACTTTCGACATTGAATCGAAAAATCTGGCTGCTAAACCCTGCTCAAACTGGTCCACATTCCAGTGAACAATGGGAATGTTAAGAGCACACCGATGCTTTCGGAAAAGTCAGCCCGTATCAAGGTTGTTAGCACCGGCGCGCTGGCAGGTACTGTAGCGGCACTTGTGATGACGCTGGTCCTGCTGGTCCTTCGCTGGCAACTCGGAGTACCGACACCGTCGGAGTTAGTTGGTGAAAGGCTTGCTCCTACTCTCTCAGTTGATACCTTCATCAAGCTGCTTACCCGGTTCGGCGGTTTCAATAATCTCAAGAAGTTTGGATTCGGCTCCGTACTCGGCGGCCAAATCGTCGTCGGGCTACTCGGCGGCCTCGCTTACGCGCTGATTGTCAAGCGAGCAGTGTCACCAGGATCTCAACCCGCACACACGTTAAGACCGAAAAAAAGTGGTCTCTGGTTTGTCGTTTTCTTCGTGGGAGCATTATGGCTGGCCACAGTAATTCTTTTGTGGCCCGTAATCGGTATTCACTATTACGGACTGCCACCCGTAAAGGCTAGTTTGGTTACAGCAGTCTCACTGTTTGCAGCTTATTTGCTCTACGGTCTTTCGCTGGTAATCGGTTACGGGTTCATATCTAATTCGCGAAGTTTGTCTGAAACTTCGATTGCTCAACATCGCGGCCGCCGCGCCCTCATTTTCGGAGCTGCCGGCGCGGTGATCGGCGTTGCAGCAAACAAGATCTGGACGCAGCTTTATAACGTGGCCACATTCAGTTACGACGGCACACAGTATCTCGGGAACGATGTTCAATTCATCACTCCTAACGATCGGTTCTATGTGGTTACGAAGAACGTGATCGACCCGCGAGTCAACCCTGAATCCTGGCGTCTCGAGATCACCGGATTGATCGACCGCCGTCGTGAGTACACGTACCAGCAACTAACCTCACTCTCAGCGATCGAGCAGGAAACCACCTTGATGTGCATTAGCAATCAGGTTGGTGGCGGGTTGATGAGTAACGCCGTTTGGAAGGGTGTGCCTCTACGATACTTCATCGAGGATGCCGGTCCGCGTACCGGCGTAACTGAAGTCGTGGTCCGTGCAGTAGACGGTTACGACGACACGATTCCACTAACGAAAGCAATGGAACCAACGACGCTCGTGGTTTACGAAATGAACGGCTCGCCATTGCCGTCCATTCACGGCTATCCGGTACGCGTCATTGTTCCGGGTCTTTTTGGGGAAAAGAGTGTCAAGTGGCTTACACGAATCGAGTTAGTGGCCCATGATGCGAAAGGTTTTTATGAGAAGCAGGGATGGGGACCTGACTTCACCATTCCAACTCACTCGCGCTTTGATGGCCCAGACTTCAGTAAACCTTTCTCTTTGGGAGCAACTGTGCCTCTAAAGGGAGTTGCTTTCGCCGGCGATCGTGGTGTCTCGCGCGTCGAGGTTAGTTTCGACGATGGTATTCAATGGCAGGAGGCGAGAATTAGTACGCCGGGTTCCCGCTTGACGTGGGCCTTGTGGAATTACGAATGGCGTCCTGCGAGGCATGGTGAATACAAGTTGCTGGTGCGTGCTATTGACGGCAACGGTGCGTTGCAAACGCAGGAAGAACGCTGGACCGCACCACACGGCGCCACCGGTTATCACAAAGTTACAGCACGTGTAGCCGGTTAGATACTTATTTTGTGCAACAGAAAAATTAGGACAGCATGGGAAGAAGAATCACCAAAAAGGCATGCGCGCTAGCCGTAATGACTAAAGTGCCGGAGGCCGGAAGCAGCAAAACGCGTCTGACGCCGCCGCTCACTGCAACCGAAGCAGCCGCACTGAGCGCCTCCTTTCTGCGCGATAGGTGCGACAACATTGCGCAGATCAGTCTCGACGGAACTGCCGCCGGTGTTGCGATCTATACGCCCCTCGGTTCGGAAGAATTCTTCAACCGATTGCTGCCCGGCTCATTTGGTCTTATTGGTCAACGTGGAAGAACTTTCGGTGAGCGACTATTTAATGCATCGGAAGACCTGCTCTCGTTACAGTACAAGTCATTTTGTCTAATCGATTCTGACAGTCCAACTCTGCCCGCTGCGTTTCTGCGCGGCGCTGTTTCTGCCCTCGCGCGTCCCGGAGATCGCGTGGTCCTTGGACCAGCCGAAGATGGTGGCTACTACCTCATCGGATTGAAGAAGGCTCATCGACACCTCTTCGAAGACATCGATTGGAGTACGTCAAAAGTTCTGAAGCAAACAATCACCCGCGCGAAAGAGATCAACCTTCCTGTGATAATGTTGCCAGCCTGGTTTGATGTTGATGACGCAGCGACTCTCCGGCAACTGTGTAACGAACTCTTTGCGACAAACGGGAAGCAAGTGTCCGACTCTGTGGCGTATGAAGCTCCTCACACCCGAGCTTATCTATCACGGTTGCTTCGAACCGATGAAGTTCGGCAAGGCATCTGGCGTCCAGCCACTGAACTCAATCAATCCGTCTCGAGATGGAGTGGACGATGCGACTTGACCGAGTCAGTCTAAAGACCGGCGCCATTCTAGTCGTGCTGGGCGCCACTTCAGTACTACTCTACCGGATCGGTCTTCACGCAAACGGTGTTGCCGGTATCAGTTGGTTTATCAAACTCGTAGGGGTCCAAGCGGCACTCTATCTAATAGCAGCATGGATCGTGTTTCACGCTCGCTCTTCCCGCACGACGCTGGCGCTGGTGTTTGCATTTGCTGTCCTGTTTCGGCTGAGTATAGTTTTCGCACCACCATATCTTTCGGACGACATCTATCGCTATATTTGGGATGGCCGAGTCCAGGCGGCCGCCATCAACCCTTATCGTTACGTTCCTTCCGCTCCGGAGCTGGCCCACCTCCGGGATGAGCAGATCTACCCAAAAATAAACCGGCGCGATTATGCCCACACGATTTATCCGCCTTTAGCGGAGAGCCTCTTTTTAGTGACAACAAGAATTAGCGAGAGCGTCGTCTGGATGAAACTCACGATACTCGGCTTTGAATTGCTCGGTATGTGGGCCATGGTCCAGTTACTGACTTCATACGGGTTAGCACCACAACGTCTTCTGGTTTATGCCTGGCATCCGCTCGTTATCTGGGAATTTGCCGGCAGCGGGCATGTTGATGCGATTGCGGTTGCATTTATCGCGCTGGCACTCCTCGCTTGGCGGAAGAGCAATGATGTTGGAACAGGTCTTGCGCTTGCGTCCGGCGCGCTTATCAAACTCTTCCCGGTCGTTCTTCTTCCAGCATTCTTCAAGCGACCGCGCGGGACTGTGGCCGTGCTCGTTTTTGTTGGCCTGATCGTAGTCGCTTATCTCCCTTACCTTAGCGTTGGGCCAAAAGCCGTGTTCGGGTTCCTGCCTGGCTATGCCAGCGAACAGGGATTGGTGAGTGGTGAACAGTTTTATCTTCTAGGTGTGGCCCGCAGGCTGTTCGGAGAAGTCGTACCGCCGTTTGCTTTTCTCATCTTTGCGATGTTTGTGATGGGCGTGATCGCGGGCTGGACGATTCTGCGACAGACACGAAGTGAAGAGAACCTGAAACCCGCAATGCTCCTGGCCACAATCACGACTGTTCTATTCGCGCCACACTACTCATGGTATTTCACGTGGCTGGTTCCCTTTCTTTGCTTTGTGCCGTCGGCCGCAGTGTTCTATCTCACGATCGCCGCTGTTCTTCTTTACCTGACCTGGTTGGGCGACTCGCGTGAGCAGATGTTCGTTATAAACTCCCTCATTTACCTGCCTTTCTTATCGATTGCGGCCATCGAGTCGTGGTGGCGAACCCGCGGCTTCAACTCTGTGCCACAGAGGAGAATCAAAACAGAAGTTGCAGACATACCATGAGAGCACTAGTAACAGGCGGCGCCGGTCTGATCGGTTCGCACATCGTTGACCTTTTGATTCAAGAGGGATGGAGTGTGCGCATACTCGACAACCTCGAGCCGCAAACACATCGTAACGGAAAGCCTTCATGGCTTCCCGCAGCAGCAGATTTCGTCGCAGCCGATATTCGTGATCCAAACGCTGTCGCAGACGCGCTCTCTGGTGTCGACATTGTTTTCCATGAGGCAGCGTATGGCGGCTACATGCCGGAGATCGGAAAGTTCGTTTCCGTCAATAGCTTTGGCACTGCACAACTGCTCGAAATCATTCGTGATGAGAACCTTCCGGTAAAAAAATTGATTGTAGCCTCATCGCAGGCTGTCTACCCTGAAGGTGCGGCGCAGTGTGTTCAGCACGGGTTGGTGTTTCCAACAGTTCGGCCGGTGGATCAACTCAGAAGAGGTGACTTCGCGGTCCACTGTCCCTATTGCGGACTGGAAACGACCTCAGTTCCGACAGTCGAGGAATGCCCGATCACCGGCGAGAGTGTCTACGCCATTACCAAGGTCGATCAGGAGCGGCTCGTATTGACCTGGGGCAGACAAACTGGCATTCCCACAGTTGCGTTGCGTTACTCATGCACTTATGGACCACGACAGTCAATCTTCAATCCGTACACCGGAGTGATCGCGATATTCTGCACGCGTCTTCTTAGTAATCAGCCACCTGTTATCTACGAAGACGGGCAACAAACTCGCGACCTGTGTTTTGTGAAGGACATAGCGCAAGCAAATCTTCTGGTCGCTCAGAGTGATAAGCTCGACGGTCAAGCGGTGAATGTCGGCAGCGGCAAGGCCACGTCGATCCTGTACCTGGCGAGTTTGATTTCCGACGCTCTCAATATCCATCTCGATCCCATCCTTCCCGGCACCTTTCGACCGGGCGAAATCAGGCATCTGATTTCTGACACAACGCGCATCCGTTCACTTGGCTTTGCACCAGCGGTCGATCTGCAAAGAGGTATCGAACGCTATTTGAATTGGATTCGAGAACAAGCGGATGTGAATGATTATTTTTCCTCGGCTGAAACTCAACTTCGATCAAAAGGAATCATTCAGACAATTGATCAAGGCGTAGCCGGCCGAACTTAGGATCTTCGTCATGCTGACCTGTGCGATCATCCCGGCGCTAAATGAAGAGGAAACCATTGCGACCGTAGTTCGTGCTATTCCCAGAACGATTTGCCAGCAAGTGATCGTGGTCGATAATGGCAGCACCGATGCCACTGCTCTGCGCGCGGCCGCTGCCGGCGCTCGTGTGATCAGTGAGCCACTACGTGGTTACGGTAGAGCGTGTGCGGCAGGAGTGAACGGGTTAACGTCCGATTGCGAGATCGTCGTCTTTCTCGACGGCGATGGCAGCGACTGTCCGGAGTTGATGGGTTTGCTCGTCAATCCGATTGCTGAAGAAAGATACGATTTTGTGATCGGGTCTCGCACTCGTGGCGAACGTGAGCCTGGCAGTATGAACTTTCAACAAATAGTCGCGGGTCGCGGCGCGGGGTTTCTGGTCCATAAACTCTACGGAGTTCGCTACACCGACATGTGTCCCTTTCGCGCGATTCGTCGTGAAACACTCGAAAAGCTTGGTATGCGTGAAATGACTTATGGATGGAACCTCGAGATGCAGATGCGCGCCGCGGATGCGAAGCTGCGTATACTCGAAATTCCGATCAACCATCGCCGGCGCGCGGGCGGAATGTCGAAGGTTTCTGGTAACATCCGCGGTACCTGTCTGGCAGCCACGCGAATTGCCGTGACACTTGCTCGCGTTGCACTCGATTTTTGATTGCGATCGCAATGTTTCGATTCCGCATGGATTGAGCGCCAGCGTAAGACCCAAAAAACCCCCTGATATTGCTCCCTCAAGCCGTAGGAGAAGTCCGCTTAGTCAGTTTCAACGAAGGGTTAATTGTGCGATTGATTGCATTATTTCTTCCGGCGTCGCGGGACTTGCGCCGTAGTAACCTTTGACGCGCCCAGTTGGACCGGCGTGCCGCCGCAAGCGAAACCGCTCGTATTGAAGATGGAAGATCCGGATGCAAAACAGTCCGACGCCTCTTGTTCGCTGGCTCATCGCAGTTTTAGAAGGTGGCGCCGCCTTTGCTTGCTGGCTGGCTACTGATGCGGGTTTGGGGCAGCACTTCTAAAAGAAGTCCTCTTTGCAGGCACCGTCATGGTCGCGACCTCAGTAGGAATCACGGCCCGAGTGCTCTCTGGTATGGGACTGCTAGACGCGCCCACAACCCGCATCATCCTCGGTGCGACAGGTTTCTGCTTCACGAAAACTGAAGGTGACGTCTGGCCCATATGAGTGTTATTACCTATTAGAAATAGGTGGATTTCCTCATGCGTTTCCGCAGGATGCGTCGTAATTTCTTCTTTCTCAACTCAATCCCCTCCTCCCTAATCGGAAAACCAAGGCGCCCAGTTCAAATAACTTTCAAACTGTGGAGGCTAAAATGAAATCAAGCTATCTAAGGTACTCAGTTGGTCTTGTTCTGTTCAGTGTTGCAATAATCCTGATCAGCACCGAAAGCACTAGCGCGGCCACGGTGCCGCCGGGTTTTACCGATTCAGTCGTGGCCGCCGGACTCACTGACCCGACCGCAATGGCTTTGGCTCCGGACGGCCGCGTCTTTGTTTGCGAACAACGCGGAACGTTGCGGGTGATCAAGAACGGCGTTTTATTGCCGACGCCTTTTCTAACTGTCACAGTGACTTCAGCAGGTGAACGCGGGTTGCTGGGCGTCGCCTTCGATCCGAATTTTGTTTCCAATCAACAGGTTTATGTTTACTACACTGCTCCTAGTCCAGCGCATAATCGTGTCAGCCGCTTCACCGCCTCCGGCGACGTCGCCCTCGCCGGCAGTGAAACGATCCTGATGGAGCTGCCGAACCTGAGCACTGCCACCAACCACAACTCCGGTGCGATTCACTTTGGACCAGACGGCAATCTTTACGTCGCCGTCGGCGATAACGCCAATGGAAACAACGCGCAATCGTTCTCAACACGACTCGGCAAGATACTGCGCATCACGTCAACTGGCGCCATCCCTACGAATAATCCTTTTTTCAATCAGACGACCGGAGACAATCGGGCGATCTGGGCGCTTGGTTTGCGCAATCCGTTTACGTTCACGTTTCAATCCGGCACCGGTCGTATGTTCATCAACGATGTCGGACAAAGCACCTGGGAAGAGATTAACGACGGTATCGCCGGCTCGAATTATGGTTGGCCCATCTGCGAAGGATTCTGCAATCCACCGAACTCGAGTTTCCGCGATCCGATTTTTGTTTACCAAAACACCGGGGTAGATTGCGCCATCACTGGCGGCGCTTTTTACAATCCAACGATCATTCAGTTTCCCTCAACCTTCGTCGGTCACTATTTCTTCGCGGATTTCTGTGGCGGCTGGATTACCCAAATCGATCCCGCCACTGGTACGGGGTCGCAATTCGCCACCGGCATTTCGTCACCCGTAGATCTGAAGGTCTCAGAGGACGGGTTTCTCTATTACCTGGCGCGTACTTCAGGCTCTGTGGGCCGCATCGGTTTCGATGGGTCGGGCGGCGGCGGTGGAGAGGAGGACAACACCCCACCAACTGTTTCGATCACGAATCCGGCGAACGGCGCGATCGTTGCACGTAGAGCAACAATTACGATCACCGCAACCGCGAGTGATAACATTGGCGTCACGCGGGTGGAATTTCGGGTTAACGGCGTTTTGCGGTGTACCGATACCACAGTGCCGTATAGCTGCAATTGGACGGTACCAAATACGCGCCAGACTCATCAACTTTCGGCCCGTGCCTTTGATGCCGCGGGAAATTCGGCCACGGCAACGATCCAGGTCGCCTCAAGATGAGCCACGGATAACACCGAAGAAGAGGGGATAAGCACGCGCCTTTAAATAAACTTGAACGAGCCGCCAGCCGTGCGAATTCCCTGGTGAGCGCCAGCAGCGCACACGCGCCCAACTTTGGAACGGCGCGTGCGCTGCCGGCTTAGTCCTTAACTCCGGTGTAAAGACCCGGTATAAGTTCTCCAAGCGCGCCAAGCAGGAACGAAATCGCAGGAAATCAATGCGGGTCGTGAGTTTTGGCCGCGTCGTACACGTGCTGGTTAAGCACCCACCTTCGAGCATTCCAGGCAGCCAGCAGATATGCTGCCAGTCAGGATGCATCGTCTGCCACGCTTCGCCCCAATTACGGAATGCCTCGGGCATAGAGTCGTCGCCGGGCCAGACGCGCTGCAGAATCGCGCGGATCATCCGAGCACCTCGATCATGTCCAACGAATAATCAGTGCTTCGGTTGAAAGCACTGGGGATCGTTCTGATTTCACACGACGGCGTTCAATGTCATTGTCATCCATGTCCCTCTGTCAACGGTGGAGATTCGGCGTCGTTGACCGGCGCAAGCAGCCCTCCTCAAGAAACATAAAAACGAAATACCGCGCTCTAGTCGAACGGTTGTTACCGCCGCAGGTGAGACGTACACCCTAAGATCTGCAGAGTTTGCGTTAATCCTGAGTGCTATCCCGCGTTATTTATGAGCTGGTTATAGGTAGAGTAGACGGCCAAGAGACGATCTGTGGCTGCGGGATCGCTGCGTGCCAACAGGGTTATCAACTCGTCACGCCCCGGAAGTAATGACCTGAGTCCCTCTCGTTGCGCAGGAGTAAACAGAGTCCCACTGTCGCCATCAATCTGGCGGCGTAAGTTGGTATAGAAATCGCTGGTAAGCTGGCGGGCTGGTTCGTAGTGGCCGCGCTGAACATCAATCACCGCAGCCGCCAGGGTGTTTTGGAGTTGGGCCAAACGCACCCCGCGCTGGGCGGCGTTACGCTGCTCGATCGCCTGCGTAGTCTTAAACCACATCGGAACGAAACCAAGCAAGAAAAAACCTAAAACTAACGTTGCGTACAGGGCAACACGTTTCCAGGGGATCGCAAGCGCCGATATTCTCGGACTCAAAACGTTGCTCTTACCAGAGGCGTGTTGCCCTACCGCTCTCATTACTCTTCCTTTCTGATTCAGCTCAAAAGGAGATTCACAATCAGTGCCTGACTGTGTAAGTCCACCACTGACACGGCCCGGTACCGCAACCATCGTAGTCTTGAGTGCGGCCGTCGTGAATCCGTATAAACACAGAGCCGAGTGAGTAATTACCCTTACGCTTCGTATAAAGTTATGGCCGCGCGCGAATCCTTGTTTATCAGAGATGTTACGAATCAGCACTGCAGGAGGTGGACAAAGGTGAACAGGTTGCGCCTAACCATCCTCTGATTAAAACTTTTCGCTCAATGTGTTGGTTTCTGCAGGGCAATGTAGGTGGGGGTGGAAACCTCTGCAAGAGGTGCTGAGAAAATCCTGAGACGGATGGAATTCGACCACACTATGCGATGTGCCTTGGGCCCTCGGCGACCATGCAGGCGCGCGTGTGCAACTAAATCAAAGAGTGAAGGAGGTTGCCGCGTTAACGCAAGGTGTACCTTATTGGGTTGCAACTGCCTATGTCATGTTGGGAGAAGATCAAGAAGCTTTTGAATGGTTGGAGCGGGCGATAAATATTGGAAATGAAAACTTACCATGGTTCAAAAACGAATCTGATCTGGCAGCGACCATGTACGCTGCCAGGATCTTTCAGGATGACGCCTCGCCCATAAAACCGATTTTCCCGCAATCAACCCTGGACTATTCGCGCTACGCTCTTGGAACCACCAGTCCCTGAAATACTTATCGCTGTCAGCATGTAGCCGCAACTGGTGACTGCCCCCAAAGGAAAGGTGCGAAGACCGCGCTTCTCGCTTCTTTCACGATCCCAAGCCACCGGTCAAGCAAGGACGTAAGCGATACTCACACTTATGAAGTGCGCGAGAGTTTTGGGCCAGTCGATATATATTTCATTTATTCCCTGATTAATTCGCCCATACAGGTATAAACACTTATGCGATCTAAGTGGTGATACTGATGTGGCAAAACGTCAACTTTCTTATCATTTAATTAAAGTCTCTATCGAAGGGAGTATTGAATGGGACCCAATTCAAACAATCTTTTTCGTTCAACATCACTATTGCTGCCCGCAATCGTCATTGTTCTATTGTCGATGTCGATCGCCTCCGGTCAGAAAACGTCAAATGAGCAAAGCGAAGTTGCAAAAGCATCCGCCGCGGGTTCAGCCAACGATGCTATGTCCACCGTTCCGGTTTTTACCGACTATCGCGGCATACGGATTGGCATGAGCGCTGAAGAGGTACGCGCTAAACTGGATTTAAAGGATAAGGGAGCAGCTCAGGATTTTTTCGTGTTCTCGGAATGGAATCAGCCCAGATCTTTTACGATCAAGACGGTAAGGTAACGGCCATTTCCGTTGATTACTTCGAGAAGAGCAAGGCACCGTCACCTAATTCGATCCTTGGCGCCGATCTTCAAGCGAAACCTGACGGCTCGATGTATGAACTCACTCGCTATCCCGACGCCGGTTACTGGGTGTCGTATAACCGAACCGCAGGAGACCAACCGATTGTCACGGTGACGATGCAAAAACTTTAGCAATCGAAACGTCGACAGTTTTCAACAGATTGGCGAGACGATTGAGCCGTTCTCAGACTCTTTTATGTTCAACGAGAACGGCCTTTTTATCACATCAGTTACATGTAATGATCAACGTTCTTGCCATTATAAAAACGCGGGATAAGTTCGCTCGTAATTTCCGTGCTCGTTGCAACGCAGGAGAGACCAGTTGCTATACGTAGAATGAAGTTAATTTATGAAAGCCAGAGACAACAACCGCTAAAGCACCGGAGTTGGGCGTCGCAACAGCGGACTTCAAGTGAGCTCGCGACAAGGACGCGAGAAACGTTCATCGAGGCTCAACAAAGAATGCTCGATCGCTATGAGGTCGAGGCGCAGTCGCAGTTTGTTAATGTGCCGTCTATAGGAGGGGTGTGCCACTTATTGGTGTGCGGCGATGGGCCCGCCGTAGTGATGCTCAACGGAATCGGAACACCTGGCGCCATGTGGAACTCCCCTCATGGCAAAGCTCAAAGGTTTCCGTTTGTTCGTGGTCGACTTGCCTGGCCACGGCCTCACCGATACCACGCCGCGTTTCGCCCGGCACCTACGTTCCAACGCGGTTACATTTCTCAACGAAGTGCTCGATGCTCTAAGGTTGGACCACCCACCATTCCTGGCTAATTCGCTTGGGTCGTTGTGGGCTAGTTGGCTCGCCCTCGACCGACCTGAGAGAGTCGCTGCGCTCGTTCATATAGGGTGCCCTGCCGTAGTTCTGGATTCATCTGTCCCGATTCAAATGCGCTTTCTTTCGGTCCGCGTCCTGGGACGGCTTTTGACCTGGCTTCAGCCGCCATCTCCAAAACAGGTCGACCAACTCAGCAAGATGGTGAATGAGTTTCCTCTCGTCCCGGAGCTAGTCGACCTGTTAGTTGCGACTGAGGAGTTACCAGGTTTCAGGCAGACATTTCTCTCTACAATACATACTCTTGTTCGTGTGCGCGGGAGTCGGCCGACCACGAGGCTGACAGCTAATCAACTGGCAAAGATCAACCAACCCACATTACTAATCTGGGGTGAGGACGATCCATTCGGATCACCGATTTTGGGGGAACGCATCGCTGCTATTATGCCCAGTGCTGAGTTGCAAGTGGTGGGAGGAGGCCACGCGCCATGGCTAACCGAGTCGGCACAAATAGCGCCCATCGTGGCGCGCTTTATCTCGCGACACTTAAATGCCCAGTACCATTAAGCCTTTCTAATTGGTAGTGCCAAACGTGCGGCGTTTATTGGTGTTCCCGCTAAACGCAGAGACGCGAAGTGAGAGTCTAAATGAGCGTCTTTGCGTGTATCACTGCTGCTCTGCGTTACGGCAGGCGCGTTGGTATAATTCATTCTAGTTTAGAAGGTCGATCAAGGAGTGTGAAGTTGGGAATTCGCGGTAAGTTGTTGTTACTCGCTGCTGGTATAGCCGTGCCGCTGGTTTTAGTTGGCGCGCTTGACCTCAGAAACATGTGGCGACTGAGTCGCTCTCAATTGGATAACTCCATCAAGCAGCAAGTCGATCTCGCATCAGTGGCTCTCGAACGTTGGCTCGACGATCAAAAGAAAGCACTCGACGCCATCGCCGCACTAGCAGGCGACAAAGATACGCGTACTCCAATCATTCGTGAAAATCTTGAAAACGTCCTGCGAACGAGGCCTTTCTGGCTCGACTTACGCATCACTAATGCTGCCGGCACGACACTAATGTCGCAGCCTACGCGCAGAGAGATCCTGACAAACGCGCTCACAGACTATCTCGTGTCGGAAATGCGTGAGCGTAAGTCGTGGGCCGTCGTTACTGATCGCACAGTGGACGAGGCTCGCCCGATCGTGATTATCGCTGTTCCAATTGAAAAGGGTGGCGCGGTGATTGCCCGAATCGATGGCGCCGCGATCAATCAACTTTTCGACAGCATTGAACTCTCACCACAAGTGGTTATTTCTGTGGTCGATTCAGATGGCCGCGTGCTTTATCGACGTCGTGGGTCCGAAGCACCTTCGGAAGCCGACGTAAGCTGGTCACCACTCTCTTCAGTGCTGACAAAAGAACGAACGAATGTCGTCGAGCTGACCAGTCCGATCGACGGAATAAAACGCGTGTATGGCATGGCTCACGTTAGAGAAACCGGCCTCGTCGCAATGATCGGAATTCCCAGCTCAACCCTGTACGAGCCGGCTCGGCAACGCCTGATTCGTTATGCTCTGATAGGGCTAATCGCATTGTTACTTGCGCTTGGCGCAGCGCTGGTGATCGAGCGAAGCATTGTGTTGCCGGTTCGCCGACTACGTGCGGCAGCACAACTTCTGGGTGGAGGGGATTTAACCGCACGAGCACCGCGGCTCGGAGGTGGGGAGATCGGTGATCTCGGAAGCGCTTTCAACACCATGGCCACGCAGATCGCCGAGCGTGAAGAACGACTAAAGGAACTGGACCGATTAAAGTCAGAATTCGTCAGCAGTGTTTCTCACGAACTGAAGACGCCATTGACGACGATCAAATTGCTGGCCCACCTCCTACAGCGAAGAGATGTTACCGAGGAGGAAAAGGCCGATTACTCAAAGACTATTGCCATTGAATGTGACAGACAAATCGATTTCGTTGGTAATCTGCTCGATCTCTCACGAATTGAATCAGGAGCCTACAAGCTTCGCCAAACGCGCGTGGACGTTTGCGAGTTAATAAATTCTTGCGTAGATGTTGAACGACACCGTGCGGAATCGCTCGGCCTTACGTTGACGACCAACATCCCCCGAGACTCATCTGCCGTTAGTGGCGACTTCGAAGCATTGCGAAGAGTGATTCGCGGTTTGATTGACAACGCAATCAAGTACACACCCGAGGGCGGCCATATCACTGTTTCAGCTCGGGAGCTCGCTGACGGACTGGCAATTAGTGTGAGTGATACGGGTAAAGGAATTCCTCAATCGGATTTACCACACGTCTTCGACAAGTTTTATCGCGTCGCTCCGGATGCGGAGGATGGCGTCACCGCACAACCGGGAACAGCAGCGCCTGGAGTTGGCCTGGGTCTCTATCTGGCGCAACACATTGTGGGCCAACTCAACGGCAAGATCACGGTTGACAGCAAACAGGGTGAGGCAACAACCTTCAGTTTGCTCCTCCCTCCATGGCTTGAAGATGGCTGCATTGAAGAAAGCGAGGAGTACCTCGATGTCAAAGCGCTTGTTGGTAGTTGACGATGAGCCAAATCTTCTGCGTGCAGTGGCTGCCTGCCTCAAAGCTGAAGTCTACGAGGTGAGTACAGCGCGCAGCGGACACGAGGCGTTGATGCAATTGGCTGAGGCAGTGCCGGATCTGATTATCAGCGACATCAGAATGCCGGCCATGGATGGCTACAAGTTGGTTAGGCAATTACGTGGTTCACCAAGAACCGCGCTAGTCCCAATTGTGCTTCTGACTGCGAAGGACGAGACTGCGGATCGTATCGAAGGTTTTCGCGCCGGTATCGACGCATACCTCACAAAGCCCTTCGAGCCTGATGAATTAATTGCAGTAGTAAACGGAATTCTCAATCGAGTTGAACGAACTCATTCACAAATTGCGCGACTGGTTAGCTCTGACAATTCAGACGAAGTCGCACTGAGTTTTCAGGACGAAGTGCTGACTGATGCTGAGAATCGGGTCGCGGTTACCGTTTCGCGTGGTTTGAGTAACAAAGAAATAGCGGCGGAACTCGAGATTAGCGTGCGGACTGTAGAGAACCACATTAGTCACATACTCGATAAGAAGGGGTTTAGTAATCGCGTAGAAATCGCGCGCTATGTCTTTGAACAAAAGGCTTGAGTCGTTCTCTCTGCTGATGCGTAGTAACACCCACCGGCGCTGAGTAATTGCGCTGATGCTTTATTTGCAATTTTCTTTTAGCCTTTTCTTAACTGCTTAGAGAAAAGAAAGGATGGATTTGATGGACGAGAAGTATGATGTCGTCGAAACAGCAAACAATGCCGGTCACTTCCGCTTATTTCTGCAGGCGCTAGAAGCGGCCGGTCTAACAGAAACTCTGAAAGAGACAGGGCCTTACACCATCCTTGCTCCAGTAGATGACGCGTTTATAAAGATGCCCCAAACCAAACTCCACGATCTGTTTAAGGCCGAAAACAGAGAGTCGCTACAATCATTGCTCAGGAACCATATCATTGCCGAAGAGCTTTTCAGCAGAGACTTAAAGCGGCGCGATGAAATGAGATCGATGAAGGGAGAGGAGTTGAGAATAGAATCTCGTGCAGGTTTATGGGTTAACGAGGCGCAGGTTATTACCCCCGATCTCAAAGCCTCAAATGGAGTGTTACACGGCATTGATACGGTGTTAATGCCTCAAACACAAGCTGTGGCTGCACGCTAGTCGCCGTCCTTTACGGCGGTGACTCCAGTCTCGTCTGAGTCACCGCTACTCAGGATGATTCGTTGACTTCAACTCCTGAACGCACTATCAAAGGCGCTCTAAATCGCGAGACAACTATCATCTCGGCGAAAGCAAAAACCAATAAAAGCCTCGTGGTCCCAAGGCAAGTTGATAGGGGTTAGCGCCAATCGACGGAAATCTCGCCTCTCCCATCATTTCGATTGGAGTGCAACCCTCATAATCACCTAAATCCAATTCCACTGGCTGCGCCCACTGGCTCAGGTTAAAAACGCAAAGCACAGTTTCATCAAGGTAACTACGAGTAAAAGCAAATACCTTACGATTCTCCGGCTTGATTAAAGTGATCGCCCCGCGTCCAAATACAGGGTGTCGCTTGCGCAGATGAATCATTTCTCGCATCCAGTTTAAAAGCGACGTGCCGTACCGTTGCTGGGCCTCGACGTTCACTGCCTGATAGCCATAAACCGGATCCATAATCACGGGAAAATAGAGACGCGCAAAATCGGCTTGCGAGAAACCAGCATTTCGGTCGGCTGTCCATTGCATCGGTGTGCGTACTCCATCGCGATCACCAAGATAGATATTGTCACCCATGCCGATCTCATCGCCGTAGTACAAGAAAGGGCTCCCGGGAAGACTGAACAACAAAGCATGCAACAACTCAATGCGACGACGTCCGTTGTCCATCAATGGAGCAAGCCGGCGGCGAATGCCGATATTCACCCTCATGCGCCGATCTTTTGCATACTCGTCGTACAGATAATCTCGTTCTTCGTCCGTAACCATTTCCAGTGTCAGCTCATCATGATTCCTCAGAAACATTCCCCACTGACAACTCGCTGGAATGTCCGGCGTTCGCTCCAGAATCTCAACGATGGGCCGGCGATCCTCTTGTCGAAGCGCCATGAACAACCGCGGCATGATGGGAAAGTTGTAACCCATGTGGAACTCATCTCCATCGCCGAAATATCGGACCACGTCTTCCGGCCACTGGTTGGCTTCGGCAAGCAACAAGGCATCCCGATAATGTTCTTCAACAAATCTTCGTAGTGTCTTAAGAAACTCGTGCGTCTCGGGCAGATTTTCACAGTTGGTGTCTTCTCGTTCAAAAAGGTACGGTACCGCGTCCACACGAAAGCCATCAATACCAAGATCGAGCCAGAACGAAACGACGTCGACCATTGCCTGCCGTACTTCAGGATTGCCGTAGTTCAGATCCGGTTGATGACTAAAGAATCGATGCCAGTAAAAAGCTCCAGCCTGCTCGTCCCATGTCCAGTTCGACCGTTCAGTGTCAGTAAATATGATTCGTGCATGCGAGTATTTCTGGTCTGAATCGCTCCAAACGTACCAATCACGTTTCAGAGAGTGCGTTGAACTTCGTGAGTCTTGAAACCATCGATGCTGATCCGATGTGTGATTGACGACAAGGTCGGCGATAACTCGAATTCCTTTGTCGTGTGCGGCGTCAAGAAATTGTTTGAAGTCTGCGATCGTCCCGTAATCGGGCAAGACAGCGCAGTAGTCCGAGATGTCGTAACCACCATCGCGAAGTGGTGATTCGTAGAAAGGCAAGAGCCAGATGCAAGTAATACCCAGCCATTGAAGATAGTCCAGTTTTGCTGAGAGGCCCCGAAAGTCACCCACGCCGTCGCCACTCGAGTCGTAAAAACCTCGAACATAGACTTCGTAGAAGATCGCATCCTTATACCAGTCGTGTGACATCTCTTTGTCACTCTAACGCAATCTCCCGCAGAGACGTAAACGCTGCGCTACGTGCAGTAAACTTGATAGGTGGAATCACTTACGACAGGTGGGTATTAAAACTGATGCACTGAAATTGCTAGTTCAATAGGATCAGAATGCTCATCACGATGTGACTGTTGACTGACTTGAAGTTAGCTGGGGCAAACGTCAACACTGTGGGGAAGTCACATCAGCCCGGACAGTTGAGGCGCCGCAAGGCGCCTCAATGTGTACTCGGCTTTTGTTATGAATTTAAACACGAATGGACAAAGAGTAATTGTTGTATCAAATCGTCTGCCTGTAAGTCTGAAGCGTGGCGGCACGCTCTGGCATAGCAAAGCCACGGCCGGAGGACTCGCCACTGCGATGCATCCGATACTGCGGAGTAGCGACGGCATCTGGATTGGCTGGTCGGGTGACACTTCACCAACAACCGATGAAAATCGTAACGCGATATTGAAAGAATGGGCCGACAAGCATCGTTATTTCGCTGTCGATTTAGATCAGGAAACTGCGCTCGGCTTCTACGAGGGAATTGCGAACCAGGCTCTCTGGCCGCTGTTTCACCACTTTCCCTCTTTACTGCGATTCGAACCGGAGCATTGGAAAGCTTACGTCAGAGCCAACAAAACATTTCGCGACGAGATATTGAAATATGTTCGCTCTGATGATTTAGTCTGGATTCACGACTACCACTTCTTACTGTTGCCGCAAATGCTAAGGGAAGCACTGCCGGAGGTCTCAATCGGATTCTTCCTTCACGTTCCTTTCCCTTCCTCATCTGTATTCCGGATCATTCCGAAACGTGAGGAATTGCTGCGAGGCATGTTGGGCGCCGACTACCTGGGCTTCCACACACATCGTTATCTGCAACATTTTCGCACCTCTATGTTGAGGTTACTGGGCCTTACCAGCCAGATGGACCACGTGGAGTTTGGTAAACGCATCGTCAGGCTCGACGCACTTCCTATTGGAATAGCGCCGCACGAATTTACTGATTTGCTGACCAAAGGCGCAGGAACGAGGAAGCAATTAGCCGATCTCAAACAACGCTTTGGTTACTGCAAGATACTTCTAGGAGTGGATCGACTCGACTACACCAAGGGAATTCCGGAACGCCTGCGCGCGTACAGAAAATTCCTGGAGGACTTCCCCGCGTGGCGCGGCAAAGTAGTGCTCATCCAGGTAGCCGTTCCTTCTCGAGAAAGAGTGCCGGGATACACTCGGTTGCGCCGCGAGGTTGATGAGTTGATCGGAGAAATAAACGGCGACTGGAGCACGCCTAACTGGTCTCCGATCACTTACCTGCGTCGCAACCTGCCGCAAGCCGACCTCGCTGCTCTTTACGCGAGTGCGGACGTTGCTTTGGTTACACCTCTGCGAGATGGTCTGAACCTGGTTGCCAAAGAATACGTCGCGTGCAAATCCTCGGGTGATGGCGTCCTTGTACTTAGTGAATTTGCGGGCGCAGCGGCAGAGATGGGCGAAGCTTTGCTGGTTAATCCTTACGATGAAGAAAGTTTGAGTTCGACAATCGCGCGAGCGCTATCACTTGGTGAGTCGGAGAAGCGCGAGCGCATGATGGCTCTGTATCGACGCGTTCACAAGAACAATGTTTTCGCATGGGGCGATCGATTCATCAAGAACCTGACTACAGCAGTGCTAAGGCGGTCTGAGCAACCGAATGATGAACCGCTTCCGCTCGAAAAACATCAACTGCTTGACTCTTTTCATCAGGCGCAGTCGCGCTTGTTAATGCTCGATTACGATGGAACGCTCGCTCCCTTTGCAACGCTGCCGCAAAGTGCAGTTCCCAGTTCAAACGTGCTCGAAATACTCGAGCGGCTGGTCCAGGATGAAAACTCGACCGTGGCGTTGATCTCAGGACGATCACGAGCGGACCTCGAACGATGGTTCGCGGGAATCCCAAATCTCTGGATCGCCGCTGAGCACGGCGCAATTTTATGGTCTCCAGTTTCGGGTAATTGGGAACAGCCGCATCACGATGCGTCAGACGAGTGGAAAAAATGTGTCTATCCGATTCTGGAGCATTTTGTGGATCGCACGCCGGGCAGCTTCATCGAGGAGAAAGAGTTTTCGCTGGTCTGGCACTATCGCATGGCAGATCCGGAATTTGGCGACTGGTTAGCAAATGATTTGGTCGCAAATCTCGATCACATGCTGGCGGAGTCGCCAGTCAAAGCAGTGAAAGGTCAAAAAACTGTAGAAGTAAAATCGCTATGGGCCAACAAGGGTCAGGTGTACTCGCGTTTGTTGTTTTCAGGCGCTGTGCCTGACTTCATCATGGCCGCTGGTGATGACGCGACTGATGAAGATCTCTTCGCGCGACTCCCCGAAAGTGCCTGGTCCATCCACGTCGGCAGAAACCAGTCGCGAGCAAAGTATTACTTGTCTAACCCTGACGAGATGGTTGCCTTCCTGGCGCAACTTCTCGAACCCCGCGAGACAGAGCGTCTCCCTGAGCCTGAGCCGGAATTGCGGGTTGCCTCGGCAAAAAACTTAGGTATGATCACTCATTCCGTACAGTAATTCCACTGATTAAATCCATTACACGAGTCAGTAGCATATGAGTGTCCACCGAGGCACTCTTGTGAGGATCGATGATCGCACCCAGAACCTTCCCGCTCGCATACGTTCAGTGCAAATCATTGTGCTGGCGTTATTGAGCATCTGCGTTGTTCGCCTTTATTACCTTCAGATTGTTGATGGCGACTATTACCATGAACAAGCCATTAACCAGCGGCTCCGAACTCTGCCGATCCCAGCATCCCGCGGTACGATTCTCGATCGTAAAGGCAGAGTCCTCGTAGATTCACGTCCGGTTTACGACGTAGTGTTGCAACGTGAGAGAGGTAAACAAATTGATCAAACTGCGCTATTGGCTGAACTACCTGGACCATTGGACCTTGATCCCGACTACCTGCAGGAGCGCTTTAACGAGATAGGCGCCAATCCCGCGTACGAGTCGATACTGATCAAAGAGAATGCAACGATCCACGACATCGCGTGGGTCGAGGCTCACTCTCTGGAGTTTCCTTTACTGCACATCGAACAGCGCCCGCAACGACATTATCCGGCAAATGGCTTGCTGGCCCACGTGCTGGGTTACGTCGGCGAGATAAGTCAGCAGCAACTTGAATTGCCGGAATACAAGAACAATCGTTTCAAGCCCGGTGACGTAATCGGAAAAGAAGGACTGGAAGCTACTTACGATCATTTCCTGCGTGGGCGCGACGGTAGTCGCACTGTCATTGTTGATAGCCGGGGACGAATTAGAGATGTTGTCGAAGTTATCGATCCGATCCCCGGCCAGGATCTCGTTACCACCATCGATCTCGATCTGCAACTAGCGGCTGAAGAGCAACTGCGACACTCACCGTCGCAAAGAGGCGTAATCATCGCTCTGGATCCAAATAACGGAGAAATACTCGCGCTCGCTTCCTATCCGGCATTTGATGCGAACCTTTTTACGGCGCGAATCACTACAAAAAAGGGGCGCGCTGAATATGCTGCACTGCTGCGAGATCCAGACACTCCTCTTTACAACCGCGCGATTCGGGGACGTTATCCACCTGGCTCCACCTGGAAAATACCGATGGCCATTGCCGGTTTGCAGCAAGGCGTAATCACGCTCGAAGACTCGCGCCTGGCTTGCGGCGGTGGCATTCAGATTGGCAACAAGTTTACGCGTTGCATGGGTCAACACGGTACGCCGGACCTGCATACAGCAATCATGAAGTCCTGTGATGGCTATTTTTATCGTCTTGGACTCAAGATGGGCCTCAGTGGAATCATGAAGATGGTTGATAAATTCAAACTCAATGAACGAACCGGCATCGATCTGCCACATGAGTTGACCAGTTGGACACCTTCGCCTGAGTTCAAGGCGCGGTTCAATCCACGTGCACCTCTGTGGACAGACATTGATACTGTCTATGCTTCCTTCGGACAGGTCTACGACTTCGTAACTCCGATTTCGCTGCTCAGAGCAGTTGCGGCAGTCGGAGTCGAAGGCAGGCTTTACACGCCTCATCTTTTGAAACGGGTTCGTGAGGTTGGTGAAGCCGGCGACGATCATCATCGCCCAGCGAAAGACTATGGCGATGCTTTAGCCGGTGCGATTCCCGCTTCGCCTGAATACCAACATGCTGTAGTGCAGGCTATGTGGTCTGTAGTAAACGAGGCTGGAACCGCGACGGGAATCCAAAAAGCGGGTTATGACATAGCTGGCAAAACCGGTACCGCGCAGGTAGTTGGTCTCGGGAAAGACGTTGGCAGAAACAAAGACCATTCGTGGTTTGTTTCTTATGCTCCCGCCTTCAAACCAGAGATAGCTGTCCTTGCGTTAATCGAAAACTCCGGCTTTGGTTCCCGGCACGCAGCGCCGGCTGTTAGTGCATTGTACGACGTGTACTTTGAGAAAACACCGGACGGGGATCGATTGCCGCAACACATTGCGCAGAATCCCCGCTAAACTCAGATCGGACTTTCAGCGCGATGCGGCGGCTGATTTGGCAGGCATTAGTAGACGATCAATCCCATGAATCACACCATTGCAGGCGACGATATCCACATGGAGTAGTTTCGCTCCGTCAACTTTCAATTCGGTAGTGTTGTCGACAGTAAGTTCCACACCACACACAGTCGGTATTTTGCAAAGATCTCTTAATTCATAGCACCTGACCTTCCCGGGGACCACGTGATATCCGAGCACGTCCGACAAAATCCCCTGATTCTCAGCTCTTAGCAAGCCATCAAATGTTTCCGGTGAAAGGTAAGCGAATGAGATGTCGACCGGGGCAAAGAGTGTGAACGATTCGTGGCTCCGAAGCCGTTGCTCAAATGGAGAGCCCTCAAGTAAGCGCGTAAAGGTTTGAAAGATCCCACTCCTGATTGCTGTATCTATAACGTTCAGTGTTTGCACTGTCGACCTCCTGTGTCGAGCATGAGAAATCGAGTTAAGGGTTCAGCCTAGCGCATAGGAGCGCTGTATTCTAGGGCATTTGCACCTAGCCCTACTAGGTGATTTCACTCACAACAGAAGGCAGACAATAAAGTTATTCTTTATGAGAGCGTGCCAGATTCGTTAAGAGGAAGCTCACGAACAATAAAAATGCGCGAGCCGATGGCCAAGCAACCTATTTCCGAAGGTCTTAAGAGTTTTGTCAAGGAGGAAATCCAAACCGTCCTTAAATTGGAGGTTCTTCTGCTATTGCATAATCAGCAACCCAGATCATTTACTGCTGCTGAAGTTGCTAATGAACTGGGTTTCGAGAATGAAGAGACCCAATACCAGTTGACGGCACTTGAGGCTATCGGAGTTCTTGTTGAATCAACCGCTGACAAACCCAAATACAGGTATCATCCCCTGAATGCGAAACTACGATCTCTGGTCGATCAGCTAGCAGTAAGTTATTCCGAGCAGCGCGTTCCGATACTAAGTATCATTCTCGCAGACCATTCCGATAGGACCCGTCTCTTCGCTCAAGCATTTAGGATAATCAGAAAAACCGACTAAACACTTAAAAACCGCAAGAACACTGAGTGGTTCCGAGGATGTTTGGGCCTTTTGAGATCCTTTCTGCTAAGATTTCGATCATAATTTGATGCTCCCGTTGATCCTATCGAGACTCTCATTGTTGCGCGCCACAGTAGTCATTTCCGCGCTCTTCTCGTTATGTGTCTCGAGTAACGTTGGCCCATGCTTTCTTCCGCTGCCTGTGCCGGATTCCGCAGCAGCAGAGGCATCACACGAACAGCAGAGCACAACGGCTTCACGCTCACAGTCTAAAGACCCAGGTAGTTTTCGTGTCCCGATGATGGCTCAGGGACAGAAAAGGGCCGATCGAGAACCACAACCTCGTTCGCTCGCGGTCATGGCCGGTATCTGCGTGATATCGATTAATTGCCGAGTTACTGCTCAAGCCATTGATCCAAAAGTTTCTATCACCTCCGCCCTCGTGTCAGCCCCATCCGGCCGAGCACCTCCTGATTTAATCTAAAGAATTGTCAGCGAAATGTTTTCGCTGCGGGCGCAAAATCGAGCTTGCACAGCGTTGTGCCTAATCTTGTCTCGCTCTTAAGTCTGGTCCTTTTTTGAAGGGGAAGGATTTGCTTTGGGGTGAGATATAGGCAATCCTGCTCGCCGTGACACCGGCCAGGCGCGGCGAGTAAAGGGTTGCTCAGCATACACCAAAATAATGAGGTGAATATGAACTACATTCTGGGAGCTGCGATGGGAGAGGAAACGAGAGTGCTTCTCACCCTCTTCATCATGCTCGCGGCAGCCAAGTTCATGGCTGAGTTGTTCGAGCGACTCCGGCAGCCTGCAGTAGCAGGCGAGATATTGGCGGGCGTCCTCATTGGTCCAAGTCTGCTGAATCTGGCGGCGCCGTCGGAAATTACCAGCATACTCGCTGAGATCGGAGTTATTTTTCTTCTCTTCAATGTGGGCTTGGAAACAAAACCTGCGGCCATCTTCAGGGTAGGCAAGAGCGCTGCACTGGTGGCAGTGCTGGGAGTGGTACTTCCTTTCGTTAGTGGCTGGTTGTTAATGAAAGCTTGGGGAAGTAGTAGTGTTGAGTCGCTTTTCGTTGGCACCGCACTGGTTGCGACGTCGGTGGGGATCACAGCGCGAGTGCTCTCAGCCATGGGACTGCTCGACGCGCCGACAGCTCGTATCATTTTAGGCGCGGCAGTCATTGACGATATTCTGGGCCTACTGGTCCTGGCAGTAGTATCAAGCATGGCTGCCAGCGCAGTAAATTACGTCGAAATACTCACCACTGCAGCATTGGCGATCGGATTTACCGTTTTCATAACTGTTGTGGGTGCGCCTGTCATTAATCGTGTTGCGCCAAGCGCTGATCGACTTCGAAGCGGGCACGGAATGTTTATTCTGGGGTTGGTCTTGTGCCTGGGTTTATCAGTGGCAGCGACCTTCATCGGAATAGCAGCAATCATCGGTTCTTTCCTGGCTGGAATGGCATTGGCAGAGGCAGCCGAGGATCATCCCATCATGCACCGGCAAATAAATGGGGTGACGGAGTTTCTCGTGCCGTTTTTTCTGGTCAATATCGGAATGCAATTGAGGCTCGATGTCTTTCGCTCTTCCTCGGTTATAGTTCTTTGCGTCCTGGTAACGTTGGTGGCTGTGGCAACAAAACTCTTGGGATGTGGCCTGGGAGCCCTCAACCTCGGCCTCAAACGAGCGGCGCAGGTGGGAATGGGAATGGTGCCACGCGGCGAAGTCGGTATAATCGTGGCCCAAATTGGTTTGAGTCTGGCTGTAATTGGACCAGAGCTTTACGGCGTCGTACTCTTCATGGCAGTAGCGACCACGCTGATTGCACCGCCGTTTCTGAAGTTACTTTATGCCGGCGAACCAGCCGCGGAGGCAGAAATTGGTCCACCGGATGCTGGTGGCATCCTGACCTCAAAGGATCTCTGCAAGATTGGCTAGCGCCGCTGCAGAATTCGAAACCCTATGACACCTCTCATTACAAATGATGCCATCGTATTAGGCATCCTGATGGCGATTCTCGCCTTTGTTTTTATAACGGCTCACAGCGATCTTCCATTCTGGAAGAAGTTTTACACTTACATCCCTGCATTGTTGTTGTGTTACTTCGTGCCTTCGATCTTCAGCACCATTGGTCTTTACTCCGGGGACGTCTCAAGACTTTACACGATCGCGTCGCAGTATTTGTTGCCGACCAGTCTGGTGCTCTTAACAATTAGCATCGATCTGAAAGCGATTGCGCGTCTGGGCCCAAAGGCCGTCATTATGTTTCTCGGCGGGACAGTCGGAATTATTATCGGAGGACCACTAGCGGTTCTGATCGTGTCGTTCATCAATCCGGATTTGGTTGGGGGACAGGGGCCAGAGGCTGTTTGGCGGGGACTCGCCACCATCGCGGGCAGTTGGATTGGGGGTAGCGCCAACCAGACGGCGATGAAGGAAGTCTATGAGGTAGGTGATCGTCTGTTTTCAGTGATGATTGCCATTGATGTGCTGGTAGCAAATGTCTGGATGGCATGTCTTCTCTTCGCCGCAGGCCGATCGAAACAGATTGACGCGAAGGTCGGCGCCGACACGTCTACTATCGACGAAGTAAAAACCAAGGTCGAAGAATTCCGCGCTCGTGTCGCAAGAATACCGGCCTTGAGAGACACGATTACCGTGCTCGCAGTGGGCTTTGTTGTAACCGCAATCTCACATCTCGGCGCTGATCTTATCGCACCACGAATCGAGCGTCATGCTCCCGGTTTAGCGCAGTTCAGCTTGACCAGCAAATTTTTCTGGATCGTGGTTATCGCGACTACCGGCGGACTCCTGCTTTCGTTGTCTTCACGTGTTCGAGCCCTCGAAGGCGTGGGAGCTTCGACGTTAGGTTCGGTTCTGCTTTATGTGTTAATCGCGACCATCGGCATGAAGATGAATATTCTGGCGGTATTTGACCAACCGGCGCTTTTTCTTGTCGGTTCGATTTGGATGGCTTTTCATGCCTTAACGATGTTGCTGCTTGCGTGGTTGATAAAAGCGCCGCTCTTCTTCCTCGCGGTTGGCAGCCAGGCAAACGTTGGCGGTGCTGCTTCTGCACCAGTGGTCGCTTCCGCTTTCCATCCGGCACTGGCTCCGGTTGGCGTGTTACTGGCTGTGCTTGGTTACGCTCTCGGAACATATGGTGGATGGCTCAGCGGACAACTGATGCGCATCGTGGCGCCTGAGTAAACGCGAGGTTTATTCATGACAGAAAACACCTTTGCACCGTTGATCTACTCGATGGTCGGCGTACTTTATAGTGGACTCGGCATACCACTGCTTCTGGGACGCGTTCCGCCCAACGGTTTCTATGGTTGTCGAACAAAGAAAACTCTCTCAAATGAAAGAATCTGGTATGTAGTGAATCGCGTCACCGGACGAGATTTGATTATCGGTGGAGTTGCCATAGTCTTTGCTGCTCTGGGAATTTATCTTTTCGGCCAAAGGCTCACTCCAAACCATGCCGCAATGATACTTTTGGAGGTTTTGGTATCGTCGGTTGTCGTAATGGTGATCACCAGTCTACTGGCTCAGCGCACGATTTAGAGCGGTCGGCCCTCCGTCATGGGCTATTGTCAATGAACGCAGACCCACAACCAAACATCGTCAGCGCTGAATTTAAAGCTGATCCATTTCCGTTCCTCACACAGCTGCGCGCCTCTGAACCTGTATACCGAACGACACTGCCTGACGGAACTCCCGTTTGGCTTGTGACGCGCTATAACGATGTATTGGCGGTACTTCGCGATGAGCACTTCACAAAGAACCGCCGCAGTGCGTTGACGCCAGAACAAGCGCGAAAGCTACCCTGGACCCCGCCGATTTTTCGTCCGCTGGAGCGAAACATGCTCGACCTCGATCCTCCCGATCACACACGACTACGTTCATTGGTGCATAAAGCATTTACGCCACAACTCGTCGATAAGATGAGAACGCGTGTACAAGCGCTTGCCGACGAACTCCTGGACCTCGTTGGACCACGTGGCGAGATGGACTTAATCAAGGACTATGCGCTTCCATTACCGATGTCAATCATTACCGAAATTTTGGGCGTCCCAACGAAAGATCGCGATAACTTCCATAAGTGGTCCAACGCCGTTGTCTCTCTAACCTCGCCTAAGCCTACCTTGCGCGTAATCCCTGGCGTATGGAGGTTCATCCGCTATTTACGCCGATTCTTCAAAGTGCGCCGTCGAGATCCGCGAGATGACCTCGTCAGCGCACTGATTAGGGCAGAAGAGGCCGGCGACAGGTTGAGTGAAGACGAATTACTGGCAATGGTTTTCCTGCTTTTAATTGCGGGACAGGAAACAACAGTAAACCTTATTGGTAACGGAATGCTGGCTCTTTTGCAGAACCCGCAACAAATGGAAAGACTTCGCGGTAATCCTTCGCTTATCAAATCCGCGGTAGAGGAACTTCTCCGCTACACATCGCCGGTTTTGATGACAACTGAACGCTATGCACTCGACAATGCAACAATGCACGACGTAACAATCCCGCGCGGGGAAATGGTTTTAGGCGTAATCGGATCAGCAAATCGGGACGAGACTGTATTCGATAATCCTAATGAACTGAATCTCGCACGCGAACCAAACAAACATCTTTCATTCGGACAAGGAATTCACTTCTGCCTGGGCGCACCGTTGGCCCGGATGGAATCACAGATCGCCATTAATACTTTATTGGAGCGGGTACCAAACCTACAGTTAAAGATAGATCCTGAATCGTTGCGCTGGCGACCGAGTATGATGTTGAGAGGGCTACACACTTTACCGGTAAAGTTTTGAGGTAAGGATTACATGAAAAAGCTACTTCCAATAATTCTTCTAATTTCAATCGGAGTGTGCGCGAATGCGCACTCCGCATATTACACCCAGCGTACGGATCCGGTCGCAGTCGGAGAAGTTGCTCCCGACTTCACATTGGAAGATCAAAGCGGGCAGAAAGTCACCCTGTCTGACGCTCGCGGGAAGAGTCCCGTGGTGCTTGTGTTCTATCGCGGTTACTGGTGACCGTACTGTGCTCGGCAGTTAGCCGAACTGCGATCGCTGTTAAATAAAGATGAAATGATAAAAGTCTACGCGATCAGCCTGGATCCACCAGATGTGAGCAAGAACTTCGCCGAAAGGATTGCGTCGGACGGAAAGGGCAAGGTTAGCTTTCCACTCCTGAGCGATCGGGGCCACACAATCATCGACGCCTACGGCCTTCGCGATCCCGCATATAAAGGGCAAAACGTTGATGGTATTCCACACCCGGCCGTTTACATTATTAATAAGGACGGGAAAGTTACCTGGGCACAGATTGAATCGGATTACCGGAAGCGGCCCACCAACGATGAATTACGCGCTGTGCTTAATACCTTGAAATAGGTTGTTCCAATTCAAAGCGAGTGTCTCGGCAGTTATTCGGGTGCGCTTGGAGGAACTAGCATAAACAATCTCGGGCTCGAATTCAGAAGGGCTCGCTGCGAAAACATTGCAGTTGAGGTTGACCGGTCGAGCTAAGCGGCAAATCCAGCCATCCGCACATCCTCGGCAATTCTTGCCAGTATCGATGTGGGCATGGCGAATAAGAAGTAATCGTGTTGCATCAGGTTGCACTTCGTGTGATCTCTGCAAAAAGCATCAGATTAGCTGCACGTCCATCGTAGAAAGCGAACACACCATAGCCTAACGAAGGTTAAGGGAGCCCAACAATAATCATTTCGATGATCGTAAATTTTCTTTGAGGATTCGGAGCACTTCGATAATTCTTCAACCAACCGAGTTTGGAGTGTTACGGATTCGACTTCAACGAACACGACCGTTTTGATAAGATTTTCGCACTGTTCGGATGAGCTTTCAGTATTTCAAACCGGGACCAACCAAATGGCGCGCGCTTCTAGTTATTGCCGCGCTAATCTCACTATGTATTTCCAGCAATGTCGGCCCACGGCTTCTTCCACTGCCAGATGTAATAGACCGGGTTGAAGAACAGTGCGAAAAGGTGGTTGGGATATCTCGTTCGCGCGGTCCAAAAGCTGAAAGTTTTCGGGTGCCGATGATGGCCCAGAGACGGGCCGATCGGGAGGCGTCGCCTCAACCGCTTGCCGCATTGCCTGGTGTTGGCTTCATATCACCAAATGAGGCGCGCTTTGCTGAGGAATGCAGTGAGCAGAGTTTCCTTTTTACCGCGTCCTCAGTAGCAC